>JGI26470J50227_1000003_pt1 | contig 238517 bp, 326 predicted proteins | sample FreactTroBogLake_FD_50227 | JGI IMG/M metagenome (IMG submission 50227)
TGTTGGTAAGAATTAGCCAGCAGTAATAAAGGCGGCGCGTCCATGGCAAGCCGTAGCCGTTCCATGGACGCGCGAGAAACCAACCTCGATGTTCACCTAAGACTATCTCACACTTAGGCAACCCTACAGCATGGCCTTCGTGACAGTCTTTAGTGGCTAGTCTTTGAGCACCGCCTATCGAGTCATATGTTTCAGGCAGACTCTTGTGAGCTTTTGCGCCGATTGAAGTGTAATACCATTTGAGATTCATGGTGAGGGTCCTTGAAAAAGGTTGCTATAGACTCCGAAGTTGATACTAATAACACGTCTACCACTAAACCGTGCACTCGGGTAGACGTTCTACGCCTTTTTATCAGCCCTCGGTTCTCAAGCCTGGAGACTAAAGTAAACAGACTGGCTTTGCTAACACTACCGGCTAACGTGTCGAACAGAAGGCTGTTAGTACATTCATTAGGCCAATGCCTAGCCACGGCCCATAGAACTAACATCTCCGTCTTTGGCACTGTAACAGAGTCATTGAAGTAGCCAGAGCCGTTAGCCATTATCAAGTCAGGTATGCTCACGACTTTCGCCACGCTTCTAATACAAGGTCGCGAGCCTCTTCTGGCGTACACCATATGCGCATAGCTACCTTGGCTTTATCCTTGTCACCTATCACCAGGCCTTTACCATGTTTGCCATCACACTGAGAGGCCTTGAATATGAAGTCTAACAATGGCTCCGCCTGGTTGCGTCGGCGGTTCATCTCCATATATAGAGGAGAGGCTAGAACACCAAAGGCCTCCAGGATCTCTGGTTCCCAAATTTCAACGTCTTCTTCGACGATAGCTTTTCCTACCGACTTGAGATAGGCTTTTCTGTCCTTGAAGTAGTGACAAGGACCATCCTCAGGCTCCCGCACAGCAGCGTCTTCAGACTCCCAGCAGTCAAGTTGGTTTATTAACTGAGCCAGCACATACGGATTGCGAAACAACGTGCTGGCTTCCTGGGGAGACAGGCCAGCGTGGAAAGGTGCAAAGTTGTCAGAAAGCATACACAAACCTTTGTAGGTTAGGAAAATGGCTAAGGTCAATTAGTGATAGCGCAATGCATACGGCCATCAATAGACCGAACAGCAAAATTGCCCATATGCTAGCACTCATGACGAATGAACTAATACCACGGAAGTTATCTATGACTACCAACAGCACAAATACCGTCATGGACGCTATGAATCCTATAATGGAGGCTTTCATAAGCAGGTCCAGTATAAAGAAAGTCATAGAGTTCTCCAAGTGACGGTGACGTCGGTTACCTTATACGGTGACTCAAACGCAGGATTAGTGACAGTGTTACCGTATCTAATGGCCATAGGTAAACCAGTGTTGATATTGCGACCGGTGTAAGTCAAACATATGTACAGGTCAACGTCGGCGTCTGGAGGCAACTGGGATAGGTCCTCTTTGTATATACCTAATATGTTCCCCTTGTTATCAGTAAGAGCTTCAGCTACCTTTACAAAATTTGCGTTGCTCATTCCCAATACTCCGGCGGTTTACCTTTTGGCTTGGCCAAGAATTCTCTTATCTGGGATGCCTGTTCTGCCCACAACCTTTTCAAACGTTCTGCCGCAAGCAAGTGAACTTCGTCAAGGCTGTTCGAGTCAGTCATAGACGTAAAGCACTCTTCCTCAGGGTGGACCTCTTTATATACAGGTAACAGGTGGTCTTGTATATAGGTAAAACTACGCAGGTTGAATATAGTGGTCAACTGTGCGGTGAGTTGATCGAACTTTTCTGGTGTTGTCATTTGTGACCTCGCTTTCGTACGTTGGCTTTGTGACCACCTTTATGCTTGTGCGTATGCCAGTCCTTCAACTTAAGATCAGGCATACTACTACCACAGTCTTTGGTGTCTTCTTCAGGCAAGGCCCTTAAGGTCAGGACCGTGTCGTTTGTACTAGGTGGGACTAAATTCACGGCATCACATACTACCAGTATGCGTTTCTCTTCAGGTGTAGGCATAAGATGGTATCTCTTTGGTTGAATAAAGGGTGTCCCCTGTAGTTGAGTCTACCCAGGCGTCGCATACGCCTACAGGAGTAGTGTGCATACTACCCAAGCCACATCGAGGTGGCTGGTAAGCCCGTTTCTTACCCGCAACTACCTGTGGTACAAAGTGTTTGCAAATTCCACAGCGAGGCACGCTGCCGTCGAAGTTGTACTTTACCTTGAACTGCTTTTTGCTCATGTGTCTCTCCTTCTTTAGTTATTTAACACTAAAACCTTTTAGCCCACAAAGGAATCATCGATTTCGATTATGGCTGGAATAAGTGGACAGAGTTCAGAGTTCATTGGGAAGGAGCCTTCCCAATAAGCGCCGTTAGTAGAAAAGCAAGACACTTGAAACGAGAAACAAGCTAGGACAGGTTTAAGGCACGAAAACGCAGACAGCTCCTTAACAAGCTGTTCGCGTAAACGGTCTATAGCGTCCTCTCTTGAAAGAGAGGTAACAATCTTGTACTTGGTACAGACAGAAGTAGGTTCCATCCTGAACTTGAAGCCGTCAGCCACCCTTTTCTGTTCTACGGTCCACTTGGACTCGTCAAAGGTGAACGCGATTTCTACGATTTTGGCATGGTAAAAGGTTGTCATGACAGTTCCTTGTTGACGTTAACGAGAGAGTAAAGAACGAATGGTAGGGCGGCGATCACTACCACAACAAAACCGATAGCCACCATCACTAGAAGACACAGGCCTTCTACGTACCCGAGCAAGGTACCTTGGCGTGCTGGAGTAACCGGCATATAAGTTATCAGATACATTACTACCAAGGTCAAGCCTATGTGAATCAAAGTCATGGTGATACCTCCTAGGAATCAGTTAAGATGGTAAATAGAAACGCATACCAGTGCGACGACACACGCGGCTAGTATGATAAGGCCAATGAAAACAGACACGGCTAATGGCGCTGCACGAATGTGGCTAGGCACGTTAGACCGAGCCTTGCTAGGCTGAATGACGAGCCACATTAATGGGGTCGCTATGAAAACAAAACCAATGAAAGCCATGAGCGATATAATGTCAGTGCCTGACATGTGCTGAAACCAGATCCAGTCTATTGTCATGATACTTTCTCCTTCATAGGCAGACTATACTCTGAATAAGCTTCTCTTTGCGTATTCTTATCACGAAAGAATATACTCCAGGTGTCTTTTTGTTTTTCTATGTCACAGTACAGGTCAGAGCTGACAACGTAGTATCCTGTGAATGGACCTTCAGGACTTTCTCCTGACATAGGCGTCATGACTAACGGAATGGGGCCTCTTTTAAGGGTCAGACAGTCAAAGAGAACGTCCTTAGCCCAAGCAAGAGAACCATTCCAGTCCGAGTGAAGCCAGTATCCAACAAGTGGCGTCAACGCGGGGTTGACTTTATTACAGACTTCATATATGGACATAGGGTAAAACTTGCGGTAGTCCACCCTAGGAAGGTATCGAGCTGCCGGTTTGTTACCTTGCTGTTCCAGTTCCGCAACCTTTTTGTTTTGTTCTGAAGTAGCTTCGTCCGCGGCCTTCCTGTCGTAGGAAGACTCATACAGGTCAGCCACAGCCGAAACAGTCAAAGCTATTTCAACAGGCGTTGTGAACAAGGGGATCAGGGGATGAAGCATAAGTCCTCCGTTACATAAAGAAAAGGTCGACACGGTCGTCGTCAGTTGCAAGGTCTTTGTCGTCCTGACAGTCGTCATCGACAGGGTTAACCACGGAGCACTTACCGCAAGTACACAAAGACTCTCGAATAATGCAGTAAGAACGCCCATCCAGGTAGCAAGCTCGTGCTGCGTCAGTCCAGTTAACCACCATACAGACTCCCCCTAGGACTACAGTCTGCGCAGTCCGAACGATCACAACCACATTCGCCAGAGTCGTCGTGGTCATAGTATGGATTGTCGTCTTCGTCCAATTCCGCGGCAAGACGCTTGTAGTGACGGTCACGACAAGGCCCACATACCCGGTAAACAGGGCCTGCCATGCCTTCGTCAGGGTCACGAAGATTGGCCAAATCGGTTACGAGGCCTTTGCACCAGTCGCAGTAACCAGAGCGTGCTTCTGGAGAGTTAATCTCGATTAGGTATTCGTCATAGCACTTCTGACACATGCAATGATACTCAGCTCCGAAAGAATCGGTTTCACCTTGAACGCGACGCACGGCAGGGGTGTCACCATGACGGTCACACATGGTGCCAGGAGGTAAGTCGTGGGAAGATCCGGGCATAGACGACACAGGCCCGTGAGAACAGTGAAGATCGGTTGTCATTTCGATTCCTTTCTGGGGATAAGAGTCTTGCACATAACATAGCCGTCAGCGTAGGCCTTGGTATAACCAGATGCCTCTATAGCGATGTTCCTAACCTTGGGGTCAAGCTCCATCTGAAAGCCATTATTCAGAAAGAAGTACTTGGCTATAGTACTTCGCGTTACTTCAAATACCTCCCGTGTCAAAGGTGGGACAAACTCATTCAAGAGAATGTTCAGAGCCCTTGATGCATAGTTATTGCGACGGTGCTTAGGAACTATACCGTGCCAACGCAGACCTACACTACGTTCACTCATGACGTACCAGCCCGTCATGCCTATAACGTTGTCGTCCAGACAGATTAAAAATACTTCGCCTGGTTCATTGGGATCAGTCTCCCAGTCCTGAGTGCCTTCAATGGCTGCTTCAGTCAAGTCTTCTGACCAGATAGTCTTTAGCTGAGGAAACACGTCAAACACTGTGTAGGAGGGATTACGGCACCACAGAGTTAAGCTAAGGCCTTTCATAGCGATATTTCTTCATGTGTTTCTCCTGAGGAATGAACAAGAGGCGTACACGAGGTAAATCTGTGTACGCCTCTTCCTGTTACTTAGACTTCTTGCGAGACTTCGCCTTGGTCGCTGCCTTAGCCTCGTCGGATGGCAGCGAGGCGGACGCTTCCGTGTCTACCTTCTTAGAAACGTGGTAGCCGTTCGTTGACAACAGACGGACTGCCTGCTGTACGGCCGTTTCTGCGGCCTCGCGTTCTTGTTCTTTCTTAGCCTCGCGCTCCTGCGCTATACGCTCGGCATTGGTCGCAACGTAAGCCTTAAACTTCGGCAGGTACTCTTGGTTCAGAATAGGCCCGATAATAGCAGAGGCGTCTCGAATGGTTTCTGCTATCGCCAGTTGAGGTAACTCGTGAGTAAGAGGCGGGTATCTGTCTTCAAGCGTATTCGAGTCTTCGAACATACTCTCGACGTCCCGAACAAATTCCTCCGCGTTGTACTGGGACAGTGCTACTTCCAAAGGCGTAGCCATATGTGACAGTTTCAAGTAGCTCAAAGCGAGATAAACTAGGTTCTTTTTCTCGGAGTCGGCCAGTAGGCTGTTGACATCCGAAATATCGAGCGGCATGGCCGCAACCTGTTCAACCACGCTGTCGTAGTAACGGAAGTCACTGTCCTCTTTTGTAAGGACGTCCAGGTCATTGAAAAACGCGACCACAGACGAGTCCAGGTAGCTCTTGAAGTCGAAAGGCTTCTTTGCTTTGCCTTTAACCTTTGGAACTGCCCTTAGGTGAATCGTCTCAAACAACTTCAGCCAATTGTCGAATACCGCGCTAACCCGAGAATCCGATAGCGGTACCTCGATGTTCAGTAAGATGTTGACGGATTGTGCCACGGTCTTTGGGGTTTTCTTGGCCATTGTAGGCTCCTTTAGCGAAGATTGGAACGTTCTTGTTCCGGGGTTGAAAATCAGAGGTTCTTGAAAAGGTCGGCGGGGTTCTTGCCTGTGATAGCAAAGAGAAGGGCCTGTGGGGACTGACGATCCCAGCCCAGACCCGAACGAATTTCAGCCGACTCGATAGGATCTTGTAAGCGCACATGATCAGCTAATGCCGTGCGGTAATAGGCTTCAGACTCGCCATCATTGGGTTGACGAAAGCCTCGCATTTCAGCGCGACGCGTGAGAGAGTTCATATCAGGAAAGTCCATTGGCATGTTAGTGCTCCTTGTGAGAAAAAGTTAGGGTCGAACAAACGTCTTAAAGTTTACGGTACCTCCTGCGTGGACGATGTTGGCACGGATAACCCTAATAGGTATAAGGTCCTCCTGCGGGTTTCCTTTATTAGAAACAGCGAGGATAGTCTCGTCGCCTTCACGAGGAGACGCTTCTATAACCATAGCCTCGTAGTTCTTCCTTTCTATAGACTTGATAACAATAACTTGGCCAGGCTTGAGTTTCTTAAACTCCTTAGCCTTAATGTGAGGCTTCCTGTCAAAAGCCCAAGCATGACAGGTATCCATCATTGCAGCTTGAAGCGCACCAATTTCTAGGAGAGCTTCTTTCGTACGGGGGATGGTGCCATCAGGAATCTTGAGATTGTTCAACCACAGGATGGCGATGAGCATTTCCAGGCGGGTGCCTTCCAGACTGTAGTTCTTGAAACACTCTGCCTTGAGTTCGTCTGGAATCGCGGCCAACACGGCACGGGACTCGTAAGAGTTGTCGCCTTTGTTACCTGAAGTAAGCCAGGTGTGGACACCAGCTGCGCTTACATTCCAGTCGTCCATGTCGTCGCCAAAAGGGCTGGCCTCAAGGCACTTGACCACAAGGTGTACGATCTTTGAGTAACGGCCAAAGAGGTCTGTCCATTCCTCATCGTCTATAACCCGTGTGTGCTTCTTAACCTTCTTGGGGTTGAATTCGTTGACAGGTGTATCAAAGTGGAAGACTGCGGTTGATTGGTGGTTCATGATGAAGTGCTCTCTGTAGAAGGAGTTGCCTGTTCGTCAGGCTCAGAGAGAGCCACACGGAAGTGAGTGCCTTCGTCGTGCGGCTGGCAAAGATGAGGTGTTGCAAAAGTCAGGAGCTGGCTCGCGTCTAAGCCAGCTTTGTCAGCCAGGATCTGAACAGCCTGTTGCAGACCTTCGATCTGAGCCTGTTGATACAAGACTATGCACTTAAGAGTTGCCACGGCATTTTGTGGCAACAAAAGGTGGTTGTCACTCTCTTCGTCATACCACTTGAGTTTTAACAACGCCCGCTGAACCACACGCTGAAAGGTAAAGTTACTCATCATGCCTCTTCTCCTTGCCGCTTGCGCCATACCAGTTCCGACTTAGGTGGACCGAGTAAAACGCGGTTAAATTCATTAGGATCGAGAGGCAGCGTAATCAACACCTGTTCGTATCCGTCCTTGTGCATGCGTTCTATGTGAGCAGCCTTGTTCTTTTCGTCAATGACACCGCATCGAACGATGTAGCCTATCAACAGAAACGCACAAATAGCAAAAGCGAGAATGATCATTTGATACCTTCTTTAGGTGACAACACGAGTTCAACAGACCCTCTCCAAGCTTTAGCATCACCTTCTGCTGTCTTGAAGTTTGTGTAAGGTCCGTATACTTTTACTTGCGAAGTCTCAGTTGGTACTAAGACTATGTATCGCAGGCGAGGCTTACGGGGCAAGTTGGAACGAGACTTCGTTGGCATAGTCTTGCTCCTTTAGAACAGAGGCCTTGCGCTCGATCACTTCAAAGAAGTCCCAGCGCACTTCCATAAAAGGAACTTCCGGGCCAGAGATACAAGCTAGACGATTTAGCGGGCTTGCAGATTGAACAGTAGCCTTCTGGCCATTCAGAATGCGAACCACGTCGCCGGGCAAAACTTCAGGGTATTTGAGTGTACTCATTTCGACTTTTTCACTTTCTCTAATTCAGATTGTTGACGGGAATCGAGCAGGTCATAACGAGTGAGTGCCCGTGACCGAATGCTTGACAACGGCGTTGTCAAAGTGAACGCGTTACGGAAGTAGCTGGCGAGTGACGCGTAGTCTTTCTTATCTAAAAGATTTTTGTACTCGGTATCAGATAGTTCTAGTTTCGTTGTCATTTCGTTTGTCCTCTCGTGGTTTGAACTTGACGTTCGGTTGATAACATGTGTCGGAAAAGATGCCGCCGCTCAGTTGCACGGTAAGTCCGTGTTTCTTAGCTACGGCGTTGAGTGCGCGGGTGAGATCAGCCTTCATTGTAGCAATGGTCGTCCTGGACAGCTTAGTGCTCATGAGTATACCTCCACATTAAAAGTCTAAACGCTGGCCCGACAAAAGCTCCAGACCTATGTCATTAATATGACCCCGGAGGCAAAGAATCTGGTCGAAGAGGATCACTTCTTTGCACATAGCCGTCAGGTCGAAGACAGAGATCCCCATGTTGGGATGCATGTCACTGTCAGCGAATTGGAGTAAGATACCTTTATATAGAAACGGATTATCGAACCCCAGCTTGAAGTCGATGATGTCACCTGGTTGGTACGTGATTACAGACATATCAGTTCTCCTATTAGCCTTTCGTCTTTACTCAAGTTTATTTATTTATTGGTGTGGCCTTTGATGCAAGACTTGTCTTGACAATCGTATGCACGAAGACCAGAGTTATGAGAACAGCGAGGACACTCGCCAGTTGGGGCAAAAGACCAAGCCGGAATGCTCCGTAGAAGATACCTAAGTCAAACACCAGGATGACAAAGGACCAAGTAACGAGCAAAAGAGGATTGACAATAGATTTGACCTGCATGTATAAACTCCTATTTGTCTAAGGTCAGAGCGTCACTGTGAAGACACGTGGCTGAAGACGCGATCTTTGATGTGAGACGCCCGTGGCTCTCCACGATCTGAAAGGATCGTATCTGAACGCATCGACCCGCGGTCAACGAAAAGACACAGAACCCTTGCATCAAAGACTCTGGTTCTATAATCAGGCACAGCGCATCAGGCTCGTCATAAGCCTTGACCGTTACCACTGTGCCTGGCTTCAGTTTCTTGACTGTGCAGTAAGGGAGAGGTGGCCTCCTGAGTGAATTGAGAGACTTAGTGAAGATCGAATGACGCCTGGTAGGCGATGACGGTCTGCTTCCCGTCCTTGTAGAAGATCATATGACTGCCCCAGACACCAAGAGCGTCACCTGCCAGGTCAAACGTAGTGCGTGAACGACTCCAGTGATCAAAACCACGTTCGCGCTTGTACTCCTCACGAAGGACAGCCGGGATGAAGCCAACAGCAAATGCCTCGTAAGGGTTCGCGATGAAGTAATGCGCAACTCCGCCAGAAGCGGTCAGCACACCTAGGTGAATCCAGTTGTGCGTGTCTCCCCACTTGTCGTAAGACTGTGCATGAGCCTTTGGAGCGAACATTACTACGGCTGACACAAACAGAGCTGACACAAGCAAACGAGTCTTTGGGGACGTGACGTAAGAGGTCTTGATCATGATGATCTCCTGAGAGTTGAGAGACTTAGAGCGCCTTGACCTGTTTCACAAGATCAGGGCTCTGCATGGGGATCACGCATACAGGCATCCAGGGGCAATTGTCTCCAGCAGCCTTAGCTGAAGCATAGTCGGGGTAGGGGCCGTATACTTCGTAGCCTTGTGCCGTTGGCACCAAAAGAATGTGCTTAACTTTGTTAGTCGTGGACTTTGTAGACATGATTAATCTCCTACTAGAGAGTTGTGAGGAGGGCCTAGGCCCTCACGTAGTTACACTGGAATGAAGTGCCCGTTGCTGTCCAGGCGACCTACGTGTGCGACGACTTGGTCGTAGTTCTCATGAGACAGGTCGCATGTGTTGAAGTGAAACAGCCTGAGGTAGTTGTAAATATGTCCACGTGGCGTACGTTCCAGGCCTTCGACAACAACAGCTCGGGTGTTTGGGCTGTCTTCCCACTTAACTTCAACCACGTCGCCAGGCTTCAGCTTGCGTGCTGCCTTCTTGGTCAAAGCCTTTTGAAGCTTGAAGTTCAAAGCGTGGTCGGTGTCATTCGTACTGGCTTGGGATTTTGTTTGCTTTGCCATGAGCATGATTCGCATCCTTATGCGTGTGTGATTGCGCGTGAATTGACTTGTGAGGCACGTGCTTCCTCATCTTGATTTTAACAGAAAAACCAGCGAAAACGCGCATTTTGCTACATTTTTGATGAAAAACGACAGAAAACGCGCATTTTGCTACATTTTTAAGCACTTTTTGCTACATTTTTAAGCATTTTCACTGTTTCAGTACATTTTCTCAGATCGCCGTTTTTGACGCCTTTTAGACGTCCCTAGAGCCTCCCTAGGACTACTATTTACTGGACAGGGTGCTCATTCAAAAGCAGCATTTATAAACGTCTTAGCCACAGATATTGGTATCTCTTGACTAGTAGGATCAGGCTTCTCAAAGACGAAAGGCTTAGCCACGTAAGGAACGTAAGCGTCACGCCAGTTAGGATCAAAAAGCCTTCTAGCGAAACCCGGACGGGTCATGTCACGGTAAAGGGATTCTGAAAAGACATGCGCTACTACGGCTGTAAAGTACTCCTGAAAGTATCCGTAGCTTCGTTGTCCTGTTTCGCGGTTCAAGACCAACACACGTTTTAGTAGAGAAGGTTGTGCGTCCAACCTACAAGTGCACCTGCGTTGTTTCCTTACTTTCATACACGTACCTTATTGAGCAATGAGAGCACTACGCAGGTCAGGTGTTTCCTTTACCTCGTTAAACAGCCAAACGTACGCGGGTGACAGTTGACGAACCCAGCGGTAGACTTGCAGGTTGCTAGGATCGAGTACCTTCCCATTGATAACAGGCACGACATGGTAAGAGCCTTCGTGGTTCAAGGAAGGCGTCTGTACGATAACACGTCTGCCCATAAGGAGGTTCATGATAATGGGACTACCTGACATGGTCTCAGGAATATACTGACACCAGTAGTCTCTATCTCGGACAAGGCCTAAGAAGCCAAAAGCTTTGTCAATAACAGGGCCATGTGTACCTTTCTTGGCTTCGATGTCTTCGACAAAGCTAACAGGCCACTTGTCGTAAACGTCTTCTTGCAGGATAGTGCAGATGCTAGCGAGGAAGCAGTCGTAACTGCTGCGTTGTTTATAGTGGAGCATAGGAGTCTTTCTTTCAAGAGGCAAACGCGAAGTGGGGGTTGGCCATGTTAATAGCCTGAAGTTCGAGGGCTTTAGCGTATAGGGCGTCTAACACGTCGCGAGGAACAATGCAGACAGGAAGGTTATCAGCTAAAGGTAACATGCTATGAATATAGGCGGTTAGGTCGGAGCCGTCTTTTTGTGGTAAGAACACCACCAGTAGGCCTGAGAACGTCAGGAGCTTTCAGGCCAACGAAGTTAGTTATTGTCATTGCTGTTCTCCTCAAAGATAGGTTTCCATCGATTGTAGGAATAGTATTCCGTTGCCATCATAGTAACAGTAGAGAACAAGGGGTCTCCCGGATTAGAGCAGACCCAAGTGCCGTCCTCGTTACGAAAACGCTGCGCACCGTCACGCGGAATGAAGTCTTGGTTAGCTGGTTTTGTCATCATAGCCTTTCAAGTGAGAGGGGTCACAACGAGCCTATGGGTTAAGCTAAGAGGTTCACCTGTAGAAACTCTAGCTTCACGTAGAAGGTCAAGACACTCTTGCTTAGCTTCTAGAATAACTGGCGTACTGTTTACGTCCTTACTATCCCAAAAGTGGTTTTGTTCAAGGCGTCTAATCAGGTAGTCTAATATAAGAGACTTGGCTTCAAGTTTTGTAATCATAGGCTATTGCTTTTCATATGAGTTGACCTAGTAGCCGGGCCATGTCATAACAATGTACCAGTGCTCTATCTGTGGTATATAAATTCAGTTCATGGTTTAGTAGCACGCGTACTCTGGTCAGTCCTTCTTCTAACCATATAGCCTGACCTTCTGATCCCGGACGCGTAACTAAGAAGGTCTGCTGATTACCTTGCAACGTCTCCATCTCCTTATTGCTCACATACAGGTAATAAGTCTTGTATACGCCTACAAACACGTAATGTGGACCGGGGTCTTTGTAGTAAGGAGGTGTTACCGAGGGCCTGACATTCCACTTGCCTATAACCTTACGCGGGTCAGACCCTCGGACGAATGACATATTCACCACTTCGGTCATGGGGTCAATTCGGATCTTGCCGTAACGTTTAACTTCTTCTCCAAGTATAATACCTGACACATACTTCTCAAGCAGGACTACACCTTGCTCAGAAGAAGGTGGACTATGGTGGTTTAACCAGTAGTCAAGGTTGTCCATAACGAAGTTGGAAAATCGAACAAAGTCGAAGTAGTCGGCTAACACAGACATAGGTTATTGCCTCAAGAAGATGTCGTGACTAGGACGGGTTACCGCAACGTATAGACAAGCTTGCATTTCACGTTCATCGGAGTTCGCCATGATGTCGGGAACATCGACAAACACTCTAGACATGGTTGAACCTTGACTCTGGTGAACTGTCTGGGCGTAGGCATATTTCAATGGAGTGAACGCATTCTTGATTGTCCAGAAGTGCTTCCAGTGAAACTGCTTGGAGCGGCACAAGTCTGCTAGCTTTGAAAGGAGACTCTGAAACGCCTCGGGATCAACAGGCATGAAAACGTCTTGAGCCAACTCGTCCAGTTCAACGCGCTTGACATGCAACGGCGGGATACTTATGCCAGAAGGAGCAGGGAGTATCATACCCTCTGACGTTACCACGGCTTGATTGTATATAGAGTTGAATGTTGCAGCTTGAACCTGAACGGAAGACACCAGAAATTCGTCACCAGTGTTAGCGAGTATCTGATTACCGTATTCAGAAAGTACAGGCGATCCTAACGAAACGATGTCATCTGGTTCTAGTTCGTCACCTCGTCCTAGGTGTGACCGAATGATTTTGTTGTAAGCGTCAACGGTCTTGTTACGCCAGGCCAGTACGCGACAAGTCTCCTGATCATAGTTTTCCAAGATGGCTTGTCTGAACGTAGAACCCCTGCACAAATGAATGTCGTCCGTGGCTTTGAAGTTATAGTCGTTAGCCCTGACCTGCACACTCAAGCCCACTAGTGTGTTGTTAGAGCGCAGAATTTCCTTCATCATTACTTTAGGCCCAGGCAGCGAGAAGGCCTCACTGAAGTCTTCACCTACGGGGTTTAACTGAGCGGGGTCACCCATCAATATAGATCGCAGGTCGTACAGGCTCGTTTTCTTCTTTAGGCTGTTTACTACAACCTCGTTAAGCATGGACATTTCATCACACATCACCATTACATTCTGGGATGCTAGAAGGGTGTCCCTACCTGCAGTCTCGACAAGCTCTTTATCCTCAGAGTCACCTTCAGACATCTTCAGTTTGAGGAACGAGTAGATGGTGCGCGCCGGTTTGTTTAGAGACTTGGAGAGTACATTCTTGGCTTTGTGTGTGGGTGCACAATACTCGAAGGTGTAGTTCTCTCCACCTAGAAGCTTGGCCAGTTCATGTATGTCGGGTATCTTTCTAGCGAGGTGCGTTTTGCCAGAGCCCGCGTAACCCTTCAACTGAAAGTAGCTGCCTTCTTCTCTTGATTGAACCCAAGTCAGGATCTTATCAAAGGCTCGTGGCTGATCCCCACGGAGGTCTGCCTTGTGGTAGTTGATAACTCGTTCAAGAAGCTGGCGTCTTTCTTTAAGGCTGAGGTCTCGTACTCTCAGTGACCGTATGACGGATCCCACAAGGGTTGCGTACTGGTGATCCGTCAGAGCCTTAGCTTCCTCTGCCAACAGACGAGGGGCAAGCCCTAGAGCGTCTTTTCCGTTAAGGAGGACAAGACCGGTGGAATGGAAGTAACTGGTTAATGGTTTAAGTGCTTCGGTCATGTTCTTTTCGTGATTACACGTACCTACTGAGTTAACAGAAGTGCCTCGCAACCGTGTATGTCCTGTAGACTAGCCCACCAGTAACGAAGGTAGTAGAATCCAAAAGAAAGCTACCGTGCAGTACCCTTATTATGAATAGACAGAATGCACGGTTGAAGAGTAATAAAGTTAGAATGCACAGTAGAAAAAGAAGTAGACGTAATGGGGGAAACAAGAGTGTGTCAAATAGAAGCCAGGTTGACACACTCTCACTTAAAATGAAACTGTTAAGTTAAAACGTGAGTTAGAGTTTACAGGACTATCTAATAAGGTAAATTATGAAAAAAGACATAGCGTATAAACCTGATCTGAAAAAGAGCAGACTGATACCTGATACCGTTACACAGTCTAGCTGGAGTAACCTAGACTGTTCGAAGTTAGAAACCGAATCTCGTATTCAATTAACTTTGATTGAATACCTAGACCTAGTTAAGCTGATGAACAGCCTGGTAAATAAGGAATCCACTCTTGTGTTAGACACGGGAGAGACTTTTGGAAAACTGATTCTAACTGTAGACATAGATTCGTGGAAGACAACGGAAAGAAAGTATAAGCAGAAAAGGGAGGCATTAGGTCCTAGCTCATTCTTTTTTCTTAATTGGGTAAACGATCAGAATAAGCCTACAGAAAAGTACAGGGGTATGCGGGTATCTCTAGTACAGTCTGGGAATCAGTGGTTCTTGAACATGCACTACACCCCTGTAAAGTTCTTGACAGGGCAGAATATTCTACCTATAAAGGACAAGGAAACTTGGTTCGATAAACCTATAGTTCATACGCCTGCGGGCTACATGAAGATGGGTCTAAACATACTAGGGTTGCACTTGTGGGAACACGGCGTTGATCTAAAGAAGTATGTAAAGCCTGAAAACTTACGTTGGCAGAGCACACACCTAGCAGAGCTTGTAAACTGCAAAAGTCAAAAGACGAGGGACAGTCTTTTGACTTTTATAGACAGTGCTTGGGACTGGCACTGGTCTGAAAGAATAGGGAAACAAAAGATTCAGTATTCTCCTAAAGACCTATTTAGACTAGAGGTTAAAACCTATCAGAATAAAGAGAATTCAGACGAACCGCCGTCCGTGCATGTGTCACGGGTGAGCGTGGACTCGTCTACCCGTTCCAAGCAGCTATACTCTATTCTGTTCTATCCAAAAGACGTGGAGGTGGAAAACAACGAAGGGGGAACAGACGACGAAGAGGTAAAGACAGCTATTCAGTCTTCTATTAGGCTTGAGTTTAGGATTACGTCTGACCTATTCAAGATAGATGCCATTCGTAAGTTTGTGTTGGGGCAGGGGTGGCTTACTAACGAAGACATGGTGGAAAGAGGTAGCTGGGTGTCTACTCTAAGTAAGATGTTTCCAACCCAGGAGGCTTTGGAGAAAAGGTGGGTTATGCTGAGTCAAGTGATATGGCAAGAGAGCAGCATAACCACTATGTTCAGCCCGCCCTCTGCTGTGGATATAAAGACGTGGGCTGACGAGGAAAGCAAGCTCATGTCAGACATTGTAGCTTTGTGGTTGAAAGACTTTCGTTCGCCTTTGCCACGAGCTAGGGAAGCCTTCAACAGAAAGCTATTCGGGGACGCTTCCAGCCGAAAGGTTGAAGCTGCGTACTTGGCTTTTCGTGTTAAGTGGGGGTTCGACTTGAATCGTGTTCCCAAGATAGCCTTGGCTCTGATACACGACTCCCTGTGCCAAGCTACCTTCAATCAAGGGGAAAGGTCCAAGATCAAGTCGATGGAATACGACATAGATTGTCTCTATGACGCAGGGATGAGAAAGGAGGCTCTATTGATGGAGCGGGACTTGATTGACACCATCAGCAAGACCAAAGCGACGGCAAGGTCACGTATTCAAAAATTGAAGTCAGACCTTGCGTTCATAAAACCCAACAAGACAACTACCCTGCGCATAAGGTAGTGGTTATCTGTTAAGACTGTGTATAGCCTTCTAATTCTTGGAAAATATTGGAAAAACATGAGTAAGACAACTACAGTACGGGCTAGGATTGATTCCACCCTTAAGAACAAAGCCACTGTCATCCTTGAGTCAAGAGGCCTAGACACTAGCACCGCTATTAGACTTTTCTTGGCTAAGGTTATTGAAGTTAATGGCTTGCCCTTCAACCTCAAATCAGATAAGGCTGAAGAGGAAAAGGTATGAGCAGCGTAACTGACATTATCCTGCATACGTTTCTTGACGATGGTAGCTTCTATCAAAGAGGTCTTACACCCAACGCTGACAAGCTAAGTGACTACTTGGATAAAAAGTATGGGCCTTGTTGTGCTCTGTCTAAAGTTAGCCAAGACATGGACGGTAACAAAACTATGCAAGCAGATATCTTTGGTGTTGCTATTAATGGGTGTGACCAGGAAGACTTAATTAAAGTCTTCAAGTCCATTACGTGGCAGTACCCAGAGTGTGCTCAGTTGTTCATCAAGTGTGAAAACGATGATAAGTTCCGAGTTATCAACTACGAGGACTAACTGGAGAAGAAAGATGAATAGGATTGAGACAATCGACGTTGTAGCTGCGCCTGTAGCTGACGGTGACCTTCTACTCGTGCAGGAAGGTCCTATGAACAGAGTTCAGCAGTGCGTGATACTGAACCTCGAGGTCATCACTGGACTAGAGGTCATTCCTTGGCCAGAGTACAGGAAATGAGCATGGACACTGCTGTAGACAAGGTACGTGAGACTTGTGAGCAGAATGATAAGCCTCTTCTATTTGTGGTATGGATTGATAGTAACTGCGGGTACTCAGCACCTCTGTGGTGGCGCAACAGTGTACCCAAGATTTTGTCTGAGGCTTTGGATGAAGCAGCTAACTGTAGACTGCGGGGCTTTCCAACGCAGATACTTACCGAGTTTGAATTTCCTGATGAGCCTTTCGAACTATTCTGAGATAGGAAACGTATGCCAACGACTCTTATACCGTGCTGCGACTTTCATAGTAAGCCACGCGACATTCAGGAACACCTTTCTCAGATGAAAGAGGTGTACGGAAAGTTGTTAACTGGAGAAGACGTAGACGTACCAAGAGGATACATGCTTATCCCTTTTGGCCTCGTAGTACCGCCTGTCCATCGTACCTTTCACAAGGTGTTTGGTTGGAGTGACCTTACGCGTGACACCAGCACCATGACGCCTGTTTTCGCTAAACCAAACGGCAACATACGCGCATACGCCTATCCTCACATAGTGGAGTGTTAACGTGACTACCAACAAACTGATAAACCTTATTGACGAATGGCACAAGGCAGAGAATAAACGGCTAGATTGCCATCGGTATATACAAACAGTTGAAGACGAACCAGAAGACCGTGAAGAGTTAGCACAGCGCACTAACCAAGCGGATAACGCGCGTCAAACTATGCTACGTGCCATTAACGCTTTGGGAACACTGGAAGACTATGTTCGGTTAGAAGATATAACTACCTTGCTGCCCGAGACTCCAGTCCAGCTAACTCACATTCATCATGACCTTCTGTGGGAAGCAAACAAGTCAAGCTGCATAAGTAAGCACGACTTCGTTGAAGGTGTTATAGCCACTGAGAAATTTTTGTCTGGCTGGCTATTCCTGTCCTCTAAGCAAGGGCTGCTGACTGCGTTAAGCTTACCTAAAGGAAAGGACAACTAATGACCCTCTTTGATTTACCTGAACTAACTGCCAAAGAAGAACCTTCTGACCTCAAAACCTCTGATTGGTACCGAGGTGTAGTCCGTTTGCACAAAGCAGACGAAGGTGAATACGGAATTGAGCAAATGTCCTTAAAGTTTCGCAACAAAGGCGACTCTAGCTGGCCGACAATTGACATGATCAAAGAGGACATAGGCATGCTGTGTCACTTTGACGATCTCAATTGCGTACGCCGGTTGAAACCCAGTCAGTGCATTACTTTGTCCTTTGTTGCTAAACCTTGGTTCGAATACTACTGCGGTGCGGACGGGGAAGACAGCAACTATGGGGTCAATATCGTAAAGCACTGCGTTTTGAAAACAACGCGTAAGTCAGAAACCCGACGTGCCCGCAAGCTGTGGCAGATTCGTGGTCGCAACTGGGATAAGAAGAAAGCAAATGACCCGCATTAACCTTGTCCCTCCTGAAGAGCTAGCCGACCAACATTTGTTCGCTGAATTTCGTGAGATCAAGATGATTCCCAAAAGTCTTGCCCGCAGCCTCAAGGCAGCCTACGCTCGTGGTGAGACTCTGGAGCAGTTCAAAAGGCGTATCCCTAAAGAATACACGTTGAATACTGGTCACGTTCTATTCTTCTATGACAAAGGCTTCTATCTTAGACAAAGGTACTTGGCCTTGAAGAAAGAGCTTCTACACCGAGGTATCAACTTCAACGTAGCCAGCAAGTTTGATCCGGATGAAGTCTATCCTTCGCTGACAGGTAAAGGCTTTAATAAAGACTATGCACCTACCAAGAAAGCCTTAGTCATAATAAGGTCACGCATTGCAGAAAAGATCGCTATGAAACCTACCTGGTATAAGTACCAAGGTCAACCCTTAACTAAACATGAAAACTCAAGTCATAACATCACCAACAGGCGCAAGACCTCGGTAGAACTTCTTAGCGCCGTACCTATATCGAAAGAAGGCTACGATGCCCTCAAGGAAATTCTGTGATTACTCCACTAGGACTAGCCACCCTTGGACTGGCGCAAGCAGTAAGTTCCTATCTAAGTAATGCTACCTTGCATGCAGCTATTGACAAACACACCTTCAAATTCATAGTCACTGCGTCCATATCTGACGCTTTCAAACTTACCATCTACGCTAGCGTTGCCATAGTAGCTGTCCGAGGAAGCTGGTTAGGCGTAGTAGTAGTAGCTGTACTAGGCGGGGCAGTAGGAAACTATTTGGCCCATCGTAAACGATTCAAGGATAATCAATGAGCACTCTAACTCACAGCCAGATATATCACACGGACCATTTGACCCCTTGGTTTGCCTGGCGCCCTGTTCACGTATCAGGTAGCAACCGTGTTGCGTTCCTTCGCATAGTGAACCGACGATTTTGTATGGTTTGCGGTTGGATATACGAGGAGAGGCAAACATGACAACAGCCTTAGTCATAGATGAGAACATGCGCAAACTACTGGTCGGCCGATACGTAGTGTGGACACAAGCTGGTTTTAATAAAGCTATTTCTGACCATGCAGGTACAAATAAAGCCGACAGGTGGGAAGTTAAAGGCTATCCCGTCGTGTACCCTAGTGTTGTCACCTTTATTAGTGAGTACGCTGGCTACCATTTCTACAAAGCGAGCTGCGTACCTTTGAAAGATGCCATAGGCCATGTAAAGGCGTACCTACAAGACTTGATGAGCTTCGATACTGGTCATAGAAAACTGGTCGACGACCTAAAGCTCCCTAGCTTTGAAGGCGCCACTCGACCTCCTGAGTTCATGGACTACTTTTCGGATAGCGTAGATTATCCTGATAACATGTCTGCTGATCCTCTACCTATTGGTACCTCATACCATTATGTCAGCAGCACGTTTCTGAATGGGTTTATAAATTATGTCAACATTCAGAAGGCCTTCGTGATAAACAGGTATCACGATTGGGATGAAGACATATCAGATCAGGAACACGAGGTCTGGGTAAGACGTACGTCTAAAGGTTTCTATACGGATCCAGAACGTGTAGAGGTTAAGACGAAGAGACAAGTGCTTGACCTCGTGCACAACAGACTACTGATACACGCTAGACTATCCGACTTCCGGGATGACGTACTGATTCTAGCCAAGGCTAAGGGTCAGGACACTAGTGAAACTCCAATATGGTTTTTCTTCTGGTATGACCAAGACTGCTCGGATTGCAGCATAGGTCGATTTGTTACGGATGACTCTGACGATCAGGTTAAGCATCTGTTCACTACCTATGCTAGAACCAATAATATGGTAAGAACTTACCCCAACTCTGAGCCAGCTTATGAAATACCCTTTCGCTACTTTTCAGATTGGATAACAGGATGACTAAATTTTCCCTTAAAGAAGACCTCGTTAACTTGCTTAATGAAGTCCGTTGTTTGTCTCGCAAGGTAACGGGTAACGATAGTCTGGCTGATCAGATTCTTGACCTGGTTACCCAACATAAGCTTAATGCTGACAAACTCAAAGCGGAGGCTTTCGAGAGAGGTGCCCGGACTCTCCATTGGAAGCTACTATTTCGCGCAGCTAACAACTGGCACGGTCTTAAAGACGTAGACAAGTCCTGCCAAAAGGAAAACGAAGTGGTCAGCGAGTGGGCCAACGAGGCTTTGGACAGTATCCTAAATCCTGTAGACCCTCATACTTTCAAGCCTGCGTTTGAAGAAGACGCCATAGTTTGTACTGACCAGGCTAAGGCGGCACTAACGCTACTGCATGAGATTCGTTACCACAGGAACAGGCATACACTTGAAAGAGACTGGCTTACTAAGGCAGATCAGGTGCTAGGTACCTTCAAGCCTGTTAATCTATACACAGTGTTATCTCCTGTAGACCGTCCAGGGTACGTTGTCTTACCTGTTGAGCCCATTACAGGTAGGGAGTACAAAATGGGGCTCTGGAGTCATAGAAACTGGGAGTCCATACTGCGAGATCACGAAGCTGCGAAGCATATACCCACTAACCCGGAATCAACATGAAACTCACAGACCTAAACCCTCACTGGCTGGCCTTAGAAGAAAACGGGCCGCACATAGGCATAACTTTCCTATGCCCTCACTGCCTTACTACACGCCTCGCGGTAGCTTATCATCATAAGGACCGTGCGGATATCGAAGATCAATACATCCTGGCGCACGCTCCCCACACAGACCACATCTGGACGGTGGAAGGCACTACGTTTGACGACCTCACGCTCACGCCCTCGGTAGACACGTCACAGACTGGTCACTGGCACGGCTTTATAACGAACGGGGAAATCAAATGAAAACTTATTCCTGTAGTCGTTGCGCCATTAGAGAGCATAGAGCCCTGACTCAAGTACCTGAATCAAACGGGGAAATAGCATGAACTTCGACGTGCCAGTTACACAAACCGAGTACACAGGTAAAACTCGATTACGGATTCACCATGGGCTATTTGGCAGTACTCTTGTAATAGTGCAGGTAGAGATAGCCTATTATCAGGAAACTCGTTCCCCACCTCCACGACAAGCTACTGTAAAGCGAATCTTCTTGCGTAAGGTCTGGCGTGACGCGAATGAATCTGACCTAGTTCATAATCTTGCTATACCTAGGGAACCCGTGCTATGACCTTACCAATCCCTGCTCCAAAGCGCGGCAACTTCCTGGACTACTTTTTCGATGACTTTGAATACCCGCGTGACATAGCCTTCAACCCTTTGCCTCTAGGCAGCTTGTATTCCTATGTAGTACTTCCGTGGTTGAATAAGAGGTTAGGTTATGAAAACTGAAAAGCTCGTTGTCAAGAGAGTGACCCCCCATATCGGAGGAACTGCAAGATGGTATCCTCTACTACTCGGAAAGGTTTCAGTTAGCCATTCATCTGTGCGCTTGCGGCTGCAAAGTGCAAACCGTAACACCTATAAGCTCTTCTGACTTTCCGGATGGCTGGACCTTAACCTTTAACCAGAACGATGAACCTACGCTTAAGCCGTCTATAGGCAATCAACAAATGCCCTGTCACTCCCACTACTGGGTTAACGACGGTACTATTGTGTGGTGTTAGTCTATGAAGGACACAACTATGGTTCACAAAGGTATCAATGGCTAAAAGAACTTTTCAAATATCTTCTAAGCTTCTAATATGCGATGACTTGCATCATTTCGTAATGAATGACTTAGGTTACCTGCGTGAAATAACCGAGACCACCAAAGAAAAATTACCACCATGCTCTGTTCACTCATTTAAGGAGTCCTCTTACGTTCACACTCCAGGTGACCTAGAAGCTGCCATTGCACGCGTGTGTGAAAAGGAAGATAAGCTCTGGCTGGAGACAGCTATTAACTCGTTATCAAAAGGACAGCCGTGACTGACTCAACCAAGTACACACTTACAGGCAAAACGCGCTTTCGCTTACATAGACCTTGGCTTATATTCAAGCCTGTCGTTTTACTACAGGTCGAAGTAGACTACCTGTATGTAGAACACCCGAATCAAGGTAGAGGCTCGCCTGTTCAACACGAGGCCAAAGTATGGCGTGACGCTACGTTTAACGAGGCTATTGACCTGGGGTTTGATACAACTAAGCTGTGTCAGCCTCGTTGGCTCAACGCTATCGGTACCACGTCCGTTCGTCTTGATGGCAAGTATCAGTGTGAACGTTACTACACTATGTTTGGATACGACGACAGAGCACGCGTAAAGGTACGCCTTGTGTATTCGTTTACCCACAAAGGTAAACTGGAGTCATACAAGCTCTGGGAATACGCCACTGCCGAACATATGACCTCACTTTCCATGCAGGAGAACACATGACAGTCCCTCCGGTTATGCTTAAATCAGCAATTACGACTTCAGGTGACCTATGACGAAACAGACTAAGGGCCGGGTTTATACTGCTAGGGACTATCCAGAGTTAGCGGCTGCGTTTAAGAACGCCTATAAATCTTATCCCTGGTACAAACGCCTATGGTGGAAGTTGTTTCCACCCAAGTTTAAGATTCCTGACCACAGAGGCCAATTTCTTAAAACTAATGACACTGTTAAATAGTCTATACACAACATAAAAGGACACAACATGGAATTGCTAGACCTTCCTATCAGCCTATCTGACGTATTCTCTGCGGAAACGTCCGAAAACCTAGAAGTACTTAATCAGGCAATAGGTGACCTGTTAGCTTCCTTATGGGCGCGCGTTCGTCAGGAGCAAAATCTCGACACCAGAGCTGCCAATCAGGCGTACTTTGTGGATGTCTTTTCTAGCTATCCAGACAACTACGCTAGGTTCATTGCTATCCAAGACGATATGCTCAAAGGCATTTGTCCTCTTTCCACAGAGAAGAACCTCATATACTTCATGGCCTTGCATGACCTTCCCACGTGTGACGCGGCCTGGAAGTATGTTATAGACTTGCAAGAGAAGGAACCTGAAGGTTGGAAGGCTAATCTACGAGAACACATTGAGAACGCCGAAGACCCCTTGTTTACGCTTGGTCCTGTAATGAACGACTGGGAGACGTTCTCTGATCAGGCATTCTACGCTGGCGGCTTTTTACAACGAGACTACGCTTCAGTAACTGACTGGTTCGTTCAAACCTTTCAAATAAATACGGAGGAGACTGTAGGCAGCGAGTACTCGCTTGGAGAGATTCTCAACAAGGTGTTTTCCGAGCGAACCTCCGACGTAAACATATCATTGTTGTGCAACTGGTTCACCAAGCTGGCCTATTCTATTCATCAGGTGGACACGTCCGACTGCTCAACGATCCTTGATTCTGAATCTCTTATGGCTGTGGTCGCCCCTAGTATCACGAATAAAGATACTGGAGAAACCTATACACTAGATTTTTCCACAGTAGATTCGGACGAATACTATGATGGTCCAGACGAAGACGAAGAGGACGGTGAAGAGGACGGTGAAGAGGACGAGGACGGTGAATCGAAATGAACCAAAGACTAGAAGTAAACGACAACGTTATAACCGCGGCTAAGTTACGCCGGTGGTTGACTGAGCTGCACATGCTCCTTGAAGAAGATCACTTCAAGAGTGTTTCATGTGAGCTGGTAGAAGCTATTTTAGAGCAGACTGGCATCCTACTTGAGGACTTCGTTCACATTCTTACAGTGGAGAACACTTGGGCTGTGCGCTGGACACTGCTATCTGATTTTCTTGAAAGCACGACCGGCAAGTCCCCTTCTGACCTTGACGTGTTTCAGTCAGATGAGGCTAAAGAGGCCTATGACTCTGGTGATGAGGACTGGGACAGGCTTGACATATTTGACTTGGCTCACGTATCCCCTGAGCGAGAATGGTTTCAGGGTACCTTTAAGTCTGCCTTGGACTGGTTCAGTGACGCGTATGACAACAAGCATACGTCTATCGAGGACATATCTGCTAACCTCACTGGCATAGCCCTAGACGCAGATCATCCATTCTCTGAGAACATCTTGGAGTTCTTGCAGTTTCTGGTTGACGGACTGCGTGAAGACGCACTTCGCGCTCAACAGGAAACCCTTCACTGACAGGAGGCTAACCATGTATACGAAAGCCAGATGGGCTGTAGGCACCTCAAACGTAGACGGTAGTCACAAAGTCTGTCTCGACGTGAATGGGTCTAGCATAGTAATGGATACCTCTCTGGGCAGACACATAGCAACCCAGATTCTCCTTAACTGTGAGTTGATAGACAATGGAGATTCCTATGACGACGACGAATCCGACGAAGACTCTGGCCCTGTTCAATCAGGTACGAATGCTAGTGAACGTGAGTCAGCTTCCTGAGTCTGATAACGCTGACCTTAACAACCTGGTGTCTACTGTAAGGTGGCAGTTAGGCTCTATCCTTGACAACTACGTTAACGCTGAGTTTAAGAAGCGCGATTCCACTAGCACTCCCCACCCGCTCTCTAGATTTCCTATAGTCTACTTGAGCCATGCTTCTTCCAGAGCCCAGTCATTTGAGGCAAATATAGCTGTTCAATGCAGGTTCACCCCAACGGCAGGAATTGAATTTATAGATGGACCTTCATCGCGAGTAGGACATAAGGAAATAACGGATCAGATACTGGATCGTTTGTCCTCTTACATAGATTTGAAAAGAGACTTCGATACCGATACATGGAATTCGTTTAACCCTCGTTATACAGAGCACCTTTACCTTGTGTGCAATCCTGCTTTTCTAGCTGTTGATACCGCTCCAAACTCGTTGTATAAACATCTATGCTGTAGTGTAATACCGCCAGACCATGTATTGGTAGACGAGCTATTCGGATTCACGGACGACATAGGTAAGCCTTGTGCGGGACTCTTGTTCTCACCTCGAATCGTATTCTGCGATATATTTGGCTCACAAATATACAGAACGGATACCGTCTTGCTGTCCAGAGACTACGGGTTTGAAAGCCTAACACTTAATCTTAGTCATAAGGTTACTTCTAACATGTACTTCGAGTTAAGCGCAGGCTACCGGGTCCAGCTCAAGACTGATCTTGATGGCCACAGAGGAGACCACAATGCGTAGTGCAGACAGCCTTCGTAAATGGGAAGTCCTTTCACCCTCAACTGGTAGGTGGGTGGAAGCAACCATAGACCAAATTGAAAAAGACGATGTTGTTAGATACATAGAATCTAGCAGATCAGGTTCTCCTATCTACTCTTTGCCTTTCCTAGTCACTGAGCAGGTACGCTTTGACGCCGTAAGGGTAACTATTCACCCCTCAGCACAGCACTTAGGCGTTGAGGTATACCATTCAGACCATGACAAGGACGTAAACACCCTGACTAGTGTCCCTGTGCCAAAGGGCTATTCTCTAGCAGGTGTTGACTTTCAAATGCGCACGCCTAATGGATGGGTTGACTACGTCCTGGGGCTTATTAAACCGGGGTCTATCATCCGGTATAAGCCTACTTCGCCAACAGACAGGCCCGACGCGTGTTGGGTAAACGAAGATCGCAGTTTAACCGCTCTATCGGAACGGGAGCTTAAACACATCTGTCCTAAATGCGGTGCCGATACCATAGTGAAAAACGATGTTGTTCTCATGTGTGTAAACTGGCAGCATCCCAGAGTTGTAGACGCCTATAATATAGGCGGACGACGTAGCTGCGACTACTCTTTGATAGGAGGTTGATATGACCAAGCAAGAACTTCTTGAACATGTAATGGAATTCTTTGGAGACAAGTCTCGTAGCGCAGGAAGTACCAAAGCCGGATTACTAGACGTGGCCTCAAGGTGTGAAAGCCTCGCAGACTCCATACCGGATAACGAAGACGATTCGGAAGAAGAGGACGATGATTTCTGACACGTACTCTACCTTTCCAACCTTTTCAGTCGGCGGCTTATGTCGCTTGTGTGGTAAAACGAACCTGGAGCACCCAAATGGAAAATGCCCCGATAGTAGACAGGAACCGGGGTCTGGGGAAAGTCATAAGAGCTTTACGCAAGTCTTCAGGCCTAACCCAATCCCAGTTAGCTCAGCTGGCCGGCCTGGAGAGAACGAGCATTTGCAACATAGAACGGGGGCGCCAGATGCTGACAGTGGAGTCAATAAATTCCATAGCAGCCGCGATGGGATACATAGTGAAGGTGAAGTTTCAAAAGAAAGAGACTTCCGAACTCAAATTCCCGACGTTAACTTCGTGAAGCTTAAGGCTTTGTGCGAAGGCCTTGAAATTCCAAACGTTCCCGAGGCGTTTGACACGCTTACCGTTGACCAGTTCAAAACGTTAGGTCAAATGATAGCGCAAAGAGCTAGAAAAGTAGACGCCAGTATGGCCGCAATGACCGACATGTGCAACCTAGGCCATAAGTTTTCTTTCTTGCCTGATCATCCTGTTGACGCGGGCGGCCAGCGTAGATGTCCGCACTGTCTTGTTGCGAGGCTATCGGAGGTTAGTAGTGATAAACACCGAGGTCTGTCACTTTTGCCTTCATACAAAAGCCACACATACGGTGAAGGCGAAAACCGTCTTAAGTGTGTAGTATGTGGTATGAGTAGCCCCTGGACTGAAACCCTTCAACCTTACTGCTACGGACCTCCAAACCACTCATACTCAGAAGGCTTTACTTTTTCACCAACTCCTGAGACAGAAACTCTTTTATTTATACCTGAGGATAAGTCGGTAGTCAACCCAACACCAGAAGTAGTTGCGTACTTATTTCAGTGCAAAAGGCCCGGTATTAGCAAGGAGTACGCCACCGTAGACCCCGACGCCACCGAGCACTACCCCATAGACGAATGGAAGCAGGTTGTTAGAAAAGACTTGGTTACCTTCGACTCCGCGGTCAGGTTTAACACTTTGCCGTATCAAGGCGACGATGAGGACTTTGATAACGCTACCCAATTGGTTGAAACGCTTCGGCAATCCGAGACTAATGGCTCAGGACTATCTGACGTGTTGAAATATCGCCTGGCAGTTATATCTAAAGACAGGCAGTTGTGTCTAACCTTTCCTAACAAGGACGAAACATGAGCAACGAACTTATAATCGGTACATGTAGCCTTTGCGGTGGACCGGTGTCTGTACCCCAAGTATACATGAGCATAATTCCACCCACACCTAGGTGTAAGAGCTGCGGGGCTATATCTGCTCAACAGCATGGGCCTACCATTCCCATGGTGAAGCCTATAGCGTCACCTGGACAGCGGGCCCTTCGGTTTTGCACAAACACTTCAAGACAGGAAGACACAATAAGGTTCACTACTGACGGTGTTGAACGCTTTAGTAACGGGTCTACCTCAGAAAACAGTTAAGGCTCTATTGCTATATTCCCCTCGAAGCACCACATTTTCATATATCGCGTGGGCTTGCTCGCCGGGGGTCTCTTCCTTTCAAACTTAGGTCTGTTCTTATAGCGTCATTCATGTTCCTCGCTTGTGTCCTCGCTATACGAATGCTTCCATTAAGCCTGTGATGTGTGTTGACCAACACGTAGTACATCACGGGCTTTCTTTTTACCTGCACCCTCCCAGCAAGCGCAATGCTTGTTACCCGGTTTCTACCTGAAATCGGCACCCCTCTGGAGGTCGTGTGCTTTTCATCTTAACTGACGCTGGCTCTGCCTACCTAGCACAGAACCCTGTTGCGCCTGCATTACCTGCTTTCAAGCTGGGTCAATCCTACGGTTATACGCCTGTCTCCTCAGTAACGGCTCTTACTGGTAACATCGTGTACACTGGTGCACCTAGCGCGCCTAGTGTTCAAAGCACCAACCTGTTGCGTTATTCAATAGTGTTGGACAACAGTATTGGCCCCTTCTCTTTTGGAGAAGCAGGTCTATACTTGCCTGATGGCACTTTGTTTGCTATAGGCGTTAATTCTGTTCCTCTGTTTAAGACCACAACAGCCGGCTTTGCAGGCAACTACCTGTCTATAGACTGCTACATACCCACAGACACAAACGTTAGAGCTGCTTACGCTTCGATAGTTAATTCGAGTGCGCAACTAACTGTACCTAATGTTTTTTCTGTTGACTCTCTTCCTCCTGCTACAAATACTCCGTCTAACGCGTATGTAGTTCCTAGTCCTGACGGATCTGGCGCTAATCTACTAGCTGTTGCTTCCTCGACTAGCTGGACTATAAACGGATTCTCTACGCTAGTGGCTACGGGCACAACGTCTTCGGATACACCTTCAGGCTCTACCATTAACGTAGCCTGGACATCTTCCGTTCCAGTTGTACCCACGGCTTCTGGTCAGTACGTCCTGCAATTCTTGACAGGTCCTGTAGCCGGTGTACTACGCATTCTTAATACAACAGGCTCGACTACTGTTCAACTCGCTTCAGGCCTACTTATTGACGTTCCAAGTGGCACCTCGTTTGCCATATATAGTGCATCTCAGTTGCCTGGAGTAGCTACGTCTTTTCTATCAGGTCTCAACCCTGCTTTGACGGCTAGCGAAGTTAATGCCTTACACGGAGTAGACCTTACTACATTCGTAAAGAAGGACGGTAGTGTTATACTTTCTGGGCCTCTGAACTTCAACTATAACAAGATAACCAATCTTGCTTACCCCGTCAACCCAAATGACGGTGTTAACCTTCAGGCCTTAACTGACTTCACCCAAGCAGTATCAAATACTCTGGGTACCTTTAGCACACGCCTAGGTAACCTTGAGTCTACGGCTTTACTTAAGACAGGCGTTAACGCTCTTACCGGTAATCTTATTGCTGGCGGTAATAAAATAACCAGCCTGGCTAACGGTGTAGCCGTAGGAGACGCCGCAACATGGGGTCAAGTTCAAAGCCTAGTGTCGACGACACTGACGACTGGTGTCGTCAGTGTATCTAATTTGGCAGACGCTACTACTCTAACCAAAGGCGTATCTCTAGTAGGTGGCGCTATTAGGTGTTTGGACAGTATTGCACAGCTTAGACAAGCACCACACACCGGTTCGCCGCGTATATTCGTGTCTGGATACTACTACCAAGGTGACGGCGGTGGCGGTTTCTACTACTTGGATCCTGTAGACACTACCAGTACAGACAACGGTGGCTCTATAATTGTAGCAACAGATGGTAGTCGTTGGAAACTTGTTTTAAGTGCGGTTACCAGTGCAAAACAATTTGGGGCTAAGGGTGACGGTTCGGCTAACGATACTACAGCCATTCAAGCTGCCGTTACTTGGGCCGGGCAGGCAGGTTCGGAAATTTATGTACCGGCTGGCCTTTACCTACTTACCGCAACTATAAACGTACCAAGAAATGTTACGCTGCGAGGACAGGGCACGCCTATGCCTGTCGCAGGATATAACCCTACGTTGCAAAAATCAGGCGTGGTCTTTGTAAAAAATCACACCAGTAGCTGTATTTCTGTAGTAGGCTCGGGTGCATATTCTGAAGGTGCTGGTATATACAACATTACCGTCATAAGCAACACTACGATCTATTCTACAGGCGACGGCTTTGTAATTGATCAAGTCGGTAGCTATGTAGTAGAGCAGTGCAACGTGTGGTCTTGTGGAGGTAACGGCTTTTCCATCGGAGTATCTGCTGGAGACGTAACAGGTCAACTTCAACTGCGCAACCTCTATGTAAATAACTGCAGCGGCAATGCTTATTATAACCGCAGCAAATGGCTACGTGCTTACAACTTAAAGAGCGATGGCTGTGCGTGGGGTTTGTTTAATCAGGACGCGGGCGAGGGGCTCGTGGATGGCTTTCACTTTGAAGGCTTTTCTGTAGGCGGTATACGCTTTGCAGGTGCTAGCGGGTCAAACGTACTACAAAAAGGCTTTGTAGCTTTAACTAACGCAGCCTCGTTGTACGGGGTACATTCCGATGCTGTGTCTGGCAACTCGGTTAATACCATAGACAACTCTCACTTCGTAGGTAGATCTGGCTCTGGTGTTGTTGCTATCGACCTAACTTCCTCGGCTTGGGACACTAGAGTCTCCAAGTGCCTTATAGAGAGTTTTCCCGTTGGCGTTAACAACAACGGGCCTCAAAACACAAGCATTACTGATACCATCTTTAACGCTTGCGCTCTGCCTATTTATGAGAATGGTACAGGAACTCGTATTAGAGGCTGTACTACTACAGGAACCACCGGTTCCTACTCAATAGATCATGAAGGCGGTGGCAGTGGGGTATGGACTGACAATGTACTGGATGCGCCTATTCATCCAGGTGTATACGGTGGCTCTCAAGGTAACTTCGGTACCAATGTTGTAAAAGCAAACGTAGGATTTAAAACCTTTGCTAGTGGGACTACCGCAGCCATAGCTTCTGGCGTACCTTTTGCCCACGGTTTGAATACTACGCCTGCTACCGTGTTTGTGGCACCTGTATACCCCTATAGTATTCCAACAGCCATGACTATAAATTATGACGGTACTAACATAACTATAGCCTGGACTGGCGGGGGTGTTGTGCAATTTAACTGGCAAGCTTCCTCCGTATGTGCTAATCAAGGATAATCAGTATGAACACCCTAAACGCACTAACCTCCCTTCTCCTTTTTAGTAATCTTGCCTTTCACGTTAGGCACTTCAATGCTAAGTCTCATGCAGTCCATATAGTTCTACAGGAAGCTTACGAACTGTGTGAGGACTTTGCTGACGACATAGGGGAACAGTTTCTAGCACTTAACCCACAAGAGAAAGTTGTTCCTAACTACTACTTAGCTCCCGGCCTAGCGAAAAGTCTTGAAAGTCAGGACGACATTGACGCACTGGCTTCACTTATAAACAAGGTCATTGTTATTCACGAAGGCTTAAAGGTTAACAATGCACCGGCATCCGTTATCAACATCGTAGAAGCTCGTTTGTCTCAGCTAAATCAAACCCTGTATCGTCTTCGTCTTGCTTACGAGGTATAACCTATGTTTTTCATTCTCACTACTGTAGGTGAAGCCGCTGTCCTTGCTTCACCTACACCCCCTGTCCTTTCTGCTTACTCGTTTGGCTCTGGCTTCAACTACACACCGGTTAGTAGCCAAACTGCTTTGAACGGAACGGCTGTCTATAGCGGTACTCCTGCTTTGCCGGTAGCTGCAGGACCTAACCTGCTTAGATACACGGTAGTCGTTGATAGTACCGTAGGCAATTTCTCTTACGGTGAACTGGGTCTGTACCTCCCCGGTGGTCAGCTATTCGCTATAGGCGCCCAGTCTGCTCTTACCTATAAGAACACAGGCAATGGTAACAACCTCGTTATAGATTGTTATGTACCAGTAGTAGGCGCTAACTACAATGCCTATACTTCTATAGCCAACTCTGCCATCGCGCTTAACGTTCTGGCTGCCGGGTCTATAGACTCTCTTCCTCAAGCGTCCTTAGCACAGACTAACATTTTCATTGTGCCCTCGCGCGTTAATCCTAACGTCGCTTCTCTAGTCGCTAGCGTAGTAAATGGGCTATGGTCACTCCAAGGCTACAACGACTACGCTTCTTCAGGCGCGGCTACGTCTTCCGGTACAACCGTTACTGTGTCTAGCTGGACCACACCGGCTCCGGCAACACCGTCGTTCGCTGGTCAGCTCGTGCTTCAGTCTAAGGACGGTCCTAACGCAGGTTCACTGCGAGTCATTCAGTCTATTTCAGGTAATACCATAACACTTGAGAACCCCTTTTCAACGGGATTGCAAGCAGGTAATACTTTTGAGATAAAGGCCTTTACGCCTACGCTGGCTCAGCTTGGTACAAAACAAGATGCTCTTAGGGACGCTACAGGTGCTCCTCTTGCAGGCAATTCTGAGGTTCCTACTGTAACTCAGTTGACCTCTCTTATAGCTACTGCAATAGCAAGTTTGCCTGCGGGCAACATAACAGGTTTAGCTACCGCAATGACTACTGTGTCCGTAGGTAACAGTGCGTTTCCTAGGCTAACAAACGCATTCGGTCAGGCTATCGTCCGAGCGTTGCCCACCTAATCTCATAACTAATCAGGAAGACACCTTTATGAGTATGACCGCCACTTTCGACTTTACCAGCCTAGTGCAAGGCGTGATAGGATTGTTCTTGATCCTCATGGGCTTTCTACTTAATGAAATGTGGACTCATATAAAGAACAACAAGAAATCTGCCGATGAGTCCTTGTCTTCATTGGTAGAGGCCTTGAATGCCACCCAGTTAGAGCTGGCAAAGAACTACGTTAGTTATGACCGCTTCCAAGAAGTTCGCAAAGAGATTCTTGCTGTCATGCACCAGATAGAAGATAAGATAGATAATCTTCGAAACAATCACGGAAACCACTGAAAGGAAAATCATGTCTGATGACAACACTACAGTTACCCCAGCTCCTGCTGTGGAAGATACAGATACTAAGGTATCCAAAGCCATTCAGTACCTTATAGACCGTTCTACTGAAGCCTCTTCTGTTCGGGGTTTCGTTGGCGCTCTAACTCTGGTCGCTGGCCTAGTAGTTAAACCTGACCGCCTTGACGCCGTGGCTATGACCGCTGCAGGAGTAAGTGCTTTCTTAAAGGTCGCTCTTCCTGACGACCTGACTCCTATTGTCAAGTCTGTGCGCTCCTTCTTCTCTAATATATTCTCCAAGAAGGCCTAAGCTATGCTAGACCTCAAGTCAGCCTTGGCCAGTCTTCACGTAGGTGATAACGTTGCCAATGAGTTTATACCAGTTCTTGCACCTGCACTCGCTCTTAACGACTTGGACTCTGACTTGAGAATAGCCGCGTTTCTGTCCCAAGCTGCTTATGAGAGTAGGTACTTCACTGTGTTGGAAGAGAACCTCTATTACACAACAGCCTCCGTTCTTGCTGACGTGTTTGCTGTAGGTCGTGACCCTAATCTAGCTCCTAGCCTCCTCCGTAACCCTCAAAAACTGGCTAACTTTGCTTATGCAAACAGAGGAGGTAACGGAGATGCTAACTCTGGGGACGGTTGGAAGTACAGGGGGCGGGGCCTCTTTCAGCTAACGTTCAAAAACAACTATGCTAAGGCTGCCAATGACTTAGGTCTGCCTTTAGTAGACAACCCCGATCTCGTAGCTCAGCCTGACGGCGCAGTTACTACCGCTATCCACTACTGGATGAGTAATAACTTGAATGCCTTGGCTGACAAGAAAGACATAGCTGGCATAACGCGTGCAATAAATGGGCCTAGCGAAGAAGGTCTTGCACAGCGCCTTGCTCTATACCGTAACCTAATTCCTAATTGACTCTAGGGGTAACAATGACTGATTTTGCTGTCGTAACCCCGGGTGACCTAAGCACTGATTTTGAGCTTGGTACCCGTATAACAAACAAGGTGTCGGTTGCGCTTGCGACCTCCACAACTTATGGTCTTGTAACCCTGGCGCAGATCGCGTCTATCGCGTCTAGCAACCCAGGCTCTGCTGCCACTACAACCACCTTAGGCACAGTAAAAATTGGCTCTGGCCTATCTATAGTGGCCGGTCTCCTTTCTTTGAACGCAGGTGCCATCGCCCTTACAGGTGGCTCGATTAACGGCGTAACAATTGGGGCCAGCAATCCTGAGCCTGGCAACTTCACTACTCTTACGTCTACAGGTCTTTCTAACCTGGCTAGTATTACCACCGGTTCTCTAACTACCACTTCGTTTACATCAACGGGGTCTGTAAACCTGGCGGCGGTAACTGTCACAGGAGCGGCAAGTCTACTGGGTAACGTTGTCCTGTGTGATAACACTACACATACGCTTATAGTGAATGGAGGTTCGACCTTCAACACTGATATAACGTATGCTGGTAATCTCATATCCTCTTCTATAGGATCTCTGCAACTGCCACAAGGCTCAAGTGCTCAGAGGTTTGGCGGTCCTGGTAGTATTCGCCTCAATACTACTCTTAGCGGATTTGAAGGCACCGTAGACGGATCTGTATGGTCGTCACTGAGTGGTGGTCCTACGGGCGGAGGTACAGATAAGATTTTTGAGTTGAACGGACAGACTATCACCACAAACTACACACTACCTTCGGGAAAGAACGCTGTTACAGCTGGACCTGTTACTATCAATAACGGTATAACTGTTATCGTTCCTACTGGCCAGGGCTGGTCTGTTGTTTGATAGAGGACTTATAAATGTCAACACTAACCGTAACCAACATTACAGACGCGCTCAACGCAGGTGTATACTTTCCTATTCCACCTCGTACGCCTACGCCGTCCCCTACGGACAATTCTATGTCTGTCGCTACTACCGCCTTTGTCACAGCAGCCATTGCGGCCTCGGCCGTAGTAGGTTTTCCAATTACCATAGGTAGTACGTCAATTGCAGGGGGGTCAAGCCATTCTGCTTTTTCAGGTTTAGCCCTGAACAACACGACCATAGGGGTGACAACACCAGCGGCTGGAGCTTTCACAACCCTGTCCTGCACATCAACGGCTAACCTATCTAATACGTCTGTGTTGTCCCTTACCACTAATGGGCTTATAGCTAATGGCGGTCACGTAAACAACACGTCAATAGGCGATATTACCCCAGCGCCTGGGGCCTTCACTACCCTGACAACATCAGGCACCGTCAACATGACGGCAAGTACTGTAACCGTACCTACTGCGTCTCCTGGTACGGTGTCTACCGTAGTGGCTAGCACCGCATTTGTTTCTACTGCTATAGCTTCCGTGTCCTCAACTTTCATAGCCACTGCTGCTCCACCTGGTGCAGTGTGCCTATTTGCTATGCAGGTTACTACAGCCGCGCCTTCTGGTTGGCTCAAGTGTAATGGCGCCTCTGTATTACAAACAGATTTTCCAAGCCTTTACGCTGTTATTGGCGCTATGTTTGGTGGGAATAGCACTCACTTCACAATCCCCGATTTACGTGGTCAGTTCTTGCGGTGCTTTGACGATGGCTTAGGAGTCGATGCTGGTCGTACAATTGGGTCCTATCAAGGCTTCCAACTTACAGGTCACAATCACAGTTTTTCTCAATGGTCTGACTTTGGTGGTGCTAACGGTGGCGTGGCTTCTGGTTACTCCGGATCGTACCAAGGAACTGTATACACGTCTGGCGCGGGCGGAACGTCAAACGGAAATGAAACGCGGCCAATAAACGTTGCGTTGCTTGCTTGCATTAAGTACTAAGAAGGAGTAAAACATGCCCACACAACAAGTTTATCAAACGGATAGTGAAGGCTACTACGCAGGTACTACTTACGCGGACGAAAACCCCGTACGTCCAGGTACTTTTATCATGCCAGGCGGGTCTTACGCCGACGCACCTGATCTTACCGCGCTGCAGCCTTATCAGATATATCAACGTAGTGCTGATGGCAATAGTTGGACTATTGTTCCTAACTATCAAGGTGTTACCTATTGGAATGCTGACGGCACGTCAGAGACCATAGAAACTAGAGGTACACCTCTGCCAACAGGCGCAAGTTTAACGGAGGTTACTCCTCCACTTACTACAGCCCAAAAGAAGGCTTTATTTGAAAGTTACGTGCAAGCATACATAGACGCGCCGGCTAAAGCCTGGGGGTATGACAGCGCGGTCTCCTGTATATCCTATATAGGTGACCCCTTCGCACAATTCAACGCAGATGGTCTAGCCATGAGAGCTTTTAGATCGTCTTGCTGGACAACAGCCAACGGGATCTATAGCCAGGTTACAGCAGGTACTATTCCTGCGCCTACTAAAGACGCTCTATTGGCTATGCTTCCTACAGTACCTACTCAACCAGTGGTGTCTTAACTATGTCCACACTAGCTGTAGCTAATATCTCGGGGTTGAACATAGGTTCTCCCGTTAACTTCTTTGTGTCGCCTATAATGCCGACACCGACTATCGGAGACAGTTCTAACAAAGCCGCAACAACTAGCTTTGTTATGTCAGCGGTCACCGCTTTGTCAACCAGCTTCTCTTTTAATCTGGGTTCTACTCTGGTACTTGCTAACACGACGGTATCAGAATTGTCTTCTTTGTCAATTGACAACTCACCTATAGGGTCCATTACACCGTCGTCCGGTAACTTTACCGGACTGTACGGCACAGTAAACGCAGGTTCCTACTTGGTCTCCCGCTATCGTGCTTTTCTCCAGGCCGGTACGGTATCTGCACCCGGTATAGCCTTTGGCGACGAAATAGCTCTTGGAAATACGGGGTTGTTCGAACCCGTAGCCAACGCTATCGGCGTAGCAAACAACGGAGTAGAGACATTCAGATTCGTTGCAGGTGGTCCGCCACAAGTTATAGCCGCTATTCCCGCTAACGATAACTCTACAAACGTTGCATCTACGGCCTTTGTTCAGACCACTGCGTCAACATCTAACTTTATCAACGGTTCGCACCGTGATCTTGTTATTTATTCCGACGGAGCATCTAACAGCGTCTACGTCTCGGCTAAGGACATAGTTCTTAAGTCATCGACCGGCGCATACCTCGCTGCACGCAACTTCTCCACTATACTTGACCTCAGCACTGTAGGCTTAAATGGTCGAGACTCTGGGTCACTGACTACGGGCACCCTGTATTCCTTGTGGGTCATGTCTAACGGAACAACGTTCGGTGTTGTAGGAACACCTACACGCAGTTCTACTGGTGTGTTTACACTAGGCTCTCGCGTTATAGCCAGCGTTGGTGACACGACAGGTATGTCTGTTGGTACAGTTATAAACTCTTACGTGGCTTCCAATCTTCTGCCTCCCGGTACGTTTATAACCAACATAGCTGGTACCAACATAACTGTAAGCAACCCCTGTATTGATCCCTCTGCCGCAGGCTCGGTTAGAACTATTGTGTGGGTTCCAGCTCCTACGTTAGCAGGCTATACCTATGCTTGTCGTATTGGTATGCTTTACACAAATGCTACAACTGCGGCCCCCGTCCCCTTCACTCAGATTGACTCAAGGTTCAACTGGACTATTCGCACAACGTTCTTACCCGCTCTACCTCAGCCAGTTACAGGCACTTCCTCTGGATCAGACGTTACTACACCAGCTTGGGCTAACGTTTCCTTGTTGAACTACGTGCCTCCTACAGCAAAGCGTGTCCATCTTACACTGATGACTGGAAGTTCAGGGTGCGCACTTGTGGCACCAAGCTCACTGTATGGTGGTTATAACTCTAATAGTGCCCCACCATTCGTAGCTAATGCTACCTACGGTGTCTCAACACCGTTTGACATGCCACTAGAATCGTTCAACGTAGCCTACGCGTCTAACGTATCGACAGCTCGCTTATTTGTACGCGGTTGGGAAGATACAATATGACCTGTAGAGTATCATCCTACAGTAGCAACTCAGTTTTGAAAGGGACAGCATGTCTACTTTAACCGTAGCAAACATTGCAGCACTAGGTACGGGGCCATTGAACTTCTTGATCAACGGTATTGGGCGCCTAACCCTAGACGCTAATGGTCATCTGGTTCAAAGTGCTGTTACAACCAACGTGGCTACCAATCAATACGTTATAAACGTGAATGGTAACAGCTACGCAGCCTTCTATGACGTTGGCTTGAGTGGGTCTAACGGAGGGCTTGCCATTAGTGGCACAACTGTTGTTGGAACTGTTCCAACTAACGCGACAATGTTCTGGAACGTTAATACCAATACTGTTGGTATTGGTACGACCAATGCTGTTCAAAAGGTAACTGTTCAAGCTGCGCCAAACCCGAATGGTTTTGACGGCGTCTTCATATATAACGGAAACTTGCTACAAAAGGTGATGCTTGGCATCACAGGGTCTACCTATTCCTATTCTGGCATTGGCCCTAACCAGGCCTGGCTATACTCTGGATCGAATGACCTTAACATAGGCCCAGACGGTCCAAACGTTATTAAGTTCGTCACGAATGCTAACGAACGTGTTCGCATAACTAGTCAAGGCTACGTAAACATAGGTACAGGCGTTAACAACCCGAATAACAGAGCTTTGTTTGTCGGGGGCGCTATCGGCCTTAGCAATGACGGAACAACTGAAGCGGCTAAATGGTATACAGACGGAACGCTCGCGTATTTGGACTCAGGTGGCGTAGGCCAATCATTCTATGCTGGCGGAGTTGAACGCGTTAGAATAGCCTCTAATGGTAACGTTGGGATTGGGGCAGCGCCAACTGGCGGTCGAAAACTTGAAGTCTATGGAGCGGGCGCCACAGCCTATGACGTGTTGAATATAAGTAACCCTACTGGTGGTGGTAACCTGTTATTGGGATTGAGCGCCACAGGCACGGGGGCACTATTTTGTCAAGGTGGTGGTAACATCCTGGAAGTAGGCGCACAAGGTCAGGTAATATTCACAACAGGCTCAACTGCTGGTGCGTCTACTAAACGTATGGTAATAGATAACTCTGGGAACGTTTTAGTTACCGGAGGCGGCGGTCTTGGTTATGGCACTGGTTCTGGCGGCACAGTTACTCAAGCGACAAGCAAGTCCACGCCGGTTACCTTGAACACTACAAGTGGTCAGATCATAATGAACAACGCAGCCTTGGCTGCCAACACCCATGTTCAATTTCAATGCGTTAACTCCACTATTGGCGTGAACGACACCGTATCGGTATCTATAGACTCTACCATGAGCTATGGTTACTACACCAGTGTCTATACAAAAGCTGGGGGTTTCTACGTTGACTTGTGGAACACGACAGGCGGTTCACTGTCTGAAGCTGTAATCATAAAGTTCAACGTGGTCAGAGGCTCTATCAACTAAGGACTCATCATGAATTCAATCGACCGTGTTCCACAAATTCCCCAAGACTACGCCAACCATATCGTATACGGCGGCCTACTTGGTCTTGCCTGTTTACCTTTTATGCGCCCTGAAGTAGCGTGTCTTATGGTCCTCCTCGTAGCCATGGCTAAGAAAGCGGATGACTACTTTGCGGAGAAAGAGACCCCGTTGATGTGCGTAGGTAAAACTCTGGCAACAGCCGCGATACCTGCAACCCTTCTGCTAGTTAAAAACTTCCACCTCCTGGCGTAATTCAGAGTTTAGACTGATAGACAGACTTACAGCGTTCGAAGCTCCTCCTCTTCTAAATAGCTGGATTCTGGTCTAGTACCCTACTCAGTGTCAGTCCTGCATAGTAGGTACTTTTCTCTGTACTGCGACATTTTTATTCATAACTGCTCAAGGGTTACCAAATGCTAACTCAATCTTTTCTTCCTTTGATGACCTCTGACAATCGAACGTTAGGCGTTGTTCCTATTGCGACTACAACCTATACTGACGTTATTACCTCAGAGGTGAAGGACACCATTACTACTTACAACGCAGCAGGTTCCCTTAGAAAGACAGTGGTTAACTCCAATAGTCGAATCGGGCCTGCCGCTTCAGCTTCTTTAGGTAGCCTGACGCTTCAGGCTGCTGGAGGCCGCTTAATAACAACTAAGCCTCGCCTCGTTACTTCTTATCCTAGTGATGGTGACGTGACAGACGTTATGCGGGCTGCTATGGCTACCCAAGTGATCGGTGCCAACACTTACCGACTACGCACGGTAAACTATCATAGGCTGTCTGGTGAAACCTGGCAAGCCGGTAATCAGATGAGTTTTGTAGCTATCGATCTTTCTCCTAAAGAGGAACGTCAGCTATATCAAAACAACATGCGTGGCCTGAACCTGATCGCCTTTGATAACAAGTGGATCATGGCGCCTAATACTGCTTTCAAGATCACGTATGTAGGTCAGTTAGCAGCCTTCTTTGCGCAAGCTGCTCAGATCCAAGCGTCTAATCCCACTCTTACTACGCCGACTGGCAATAACTTCTCTCGTAACTGGGCTGTCAACTCTCCGTTTAGCAACGTTGGTGCTAGCCAGTTCATTGATATTAACTGGATGGAAGAGCTGCAAGTTAACGCCGCTGCTTTTGCGCCTACTGTAGCTACGTTAGGTGTCGCCACATCTGACCCCGGATCAGGCCTTAGCCTGCGCGCGTTCCTTGTGCAACAACCACAGCCTATGGACAGTCTGATAGTCAACACAACTGTTCGTATAGTCAAGATCATTCAAGGTCCAGCCGCGCCTGGTACCTACACTTGGCCTTTGACAGCTACCGATTCGCAAGGTAACTCTGCCACGTTTAATTTTAGTGTTGTAGTGGTCTAACCATGAGTTCACTCCCTGCTATTACAAGTGCTTGGTTTAGTACCTGTGGTCCTTTGCCACCTATCGATGGTAAGGGTCTTCCAACGTTAGACATGTCTAGGGTAAACTTAGACGTAGATAAGACTAAGGTAAGTGAGGACTGCACCAGCCTTCGACAACTGCTAACTCGTTTAGGCCTAGACACACTAGACGGTTGTAAGAGAATAGTATCTGACATTTCTTCCATAGACCCTTCATTGTATAACCTCTGATCTGGAACTAACATGGCTTACATCTATACCAATGACGACGCAAGTCGTTTGCTCACTAAGGCCTTGTCCAAGGGCCTTAACCGTATCACTAAACCAACAGTTGACGTTCGCTACGCAATCGTCAATCCAACCAACCCCAACGGTGCTAGAACTACTGTTTCTATTACGGTGTCTTTTACCGCACCTAATCCTGTTACTGTAGGTCAAGGTGCTATATGGCTGAACGCTGACCCCAACTCTTCCAGTTACAGAACCTTCTCAGTCAGTACCGGCGTTTCTTTTATACCCCTAGGCGCTAGTGTTGACACTAGTACTGAAGCTCAGTTTTCCATTCCTAACCCCACTCTTACTCCAGCTAGCACAACTTCTATCGGAGGCATTAAGATAGGTAATAATCTTGTCATAGCTCCTGACGGCACAGTTAACGCTAGCACCTTGAGTTTGCGTTTGGCTACACTGGCTAACACCGCCCGTGGTAACAACGTTTTTGACCGTGGCATGATGGTATCGCCTCCTATCGTTACTACGGATAACTCGGTAAATCCTGCTAACCCGGTTGCGTATACCTACTACGGCACTACACCCCGCCCTGATATATACGCTGGTATTCGCGGTGTAGACCCCGCGTTCTTCTATAACTTCAGTGGCGCCGGTCTGTTGCGGTTTGAGGGGCCTAGAACTGCGGCTAGTACGTGGTCGCTAACCGCTAATGGAGTTCTGCCTTTCTATACAGATGCGCCTATCGTTCAAGTTGGTTGCGGAGCTTCGACGAATAACTATCGCTTCCGCGTAAACGGTCAGTACATTGACTCGGGTGTTACTAACATTACGCCGTCAAACGTAGGTGCTGGATACACAGATGGTCTGTATAACCTTGTAGTAACTAGCACTACGGGTAAAAACGCGTCGGCTACAGCCAGAGTTACAGGCGGCGCTGTGGTAACAGCTAGCATAATCATCACTAACCCTGGTGAAGACTATGCCTCTGCTCCTACGTTTACCTTGCCTCCTGCTGCAGGTGCAGGTACTACAACCGCGGTATTCGTAGCTACCGTAGGCTCACTAGGTATAGCTTGCCCTTCGGCTACAGCCGTTACTCTGAACTTTGGCTCGCGCACACTCCGTCTTATCGAAGTTGAGTTCTTTGCTGACCATGGCTTCTGGAATATCACTGTAGGTCAGGACGATACTATCTACGCGGCGCCTCAGCCTTCTACAAAGATTCTCCTTATTGGCGATAGCTTTGTAGGGAATACTATGGCACCAGCAAACTTGGCTGGTCTGTCTTTCCCTGCTGCCTTCCGCGAAATCAGCGGTACTAACGTTATCCCTCAAGGTGTTGGTGGCTCTGGCTGGCTTACAGGCAACGTATTGTCGAATAGCTGGCGTATCGGAGACGCAGGTCTCATTTCAAACGTTGACGGTGTTGCTATCGCGCTAGGTATTAACGACACGTCGTTGGCTGGAGTTGGTATTGCTGCTGCTGTAACTAGCACACTAACAGCACTTCGTGCTTTGCCTAATTTGGCTTCAGTGCCTATTGTGGTATTTGGTGCGTGGCCCGCTGCTGCTAACTTCAGTGCAAACCTTCTGGCTACGGACGCCGCTATTTCTGCGGGCGTTACCGCTATGAACGATCCTTTGATCAAGTTTGTTCCTATCAACGTAGCCGGGTCTAACCCTTATGTATGGGGTACTAAGTACTCTGGTCAGAGCACAGGCGTTGCAGGTAACTCATACTGGGTAACAGGTACTGATGGCACTCACCCCTCGGTGCCTGGCGCTGAATACCTTGGCAGACGAGCTGTTCCTGACTTCACTAAGGCCATAGTTTCTATGGGTCGTTGATAACCCTGGAGCGTCAAGACCTCTCTTGACGCTTCAGCTCTTGGCCCTCAACATAATAAGGACATCCGATGACTATTTCAGTAGCGTATAAGATTCAACAAATCTTATCCAGCGCTTATAGCAAGGGTCTCAACCCTGTTCTACGTCCTACCGTGGATGTCTCCTATACTGATTCTGATCCGTCCACGCCTTTCGGTACCCGTCACACTATACCCGTAACGGTATCTTTTGTTCAACCGGCATCGCCTACAAACGGACAGCGATGGTTGAATCCGTCTAACAGCTTGATGCAGGTGTACTTAACGGCGTCTACAACGTGGGTTCCCAGCACAGACCTAGGCGTAGCTAACCCCACACCACCTTCTGCTGTGGCAGTAGCCAGCTTAGCCCAGGTTCAAGGTGGTACCAATGACGTTCTCGCCGTTACGCCTAAGAAGCTAGCCCAACAACTGGGTAGCAACTGGGTAAGCATAGCTGCCTATCTTACTGATCTGACTGGTACCATAGATCAACGGGCTCAACTGGTACAGGCTTTTACCGACTGCTGTGCTTCAGGTTACACCCTGGTTATAAATGTACCTGTATACATAGCTATCGACTATGACTATACACGTCCTATATTTGTAGAGTCCAACTTGAATGTTGTGTTTACGGGTAACGGCAGGTTCATAACCGACAACGCCGGCGTGCCTTTCTTAAGCATAAACAACTCTTCGAATATAAAATTTAAGGACATGCACATAACATGGCAAGGTCTTAATCGCTTCCCTACTGACACACCATACATAACTAGCCCTGCCGCCACGTGGGTTCAACAAGCGTTCAACGATATAACGCTCCGTAACTACATGATAAACAACAGAGGCGTAACTATAGCCTCTGGCAGCATGCCTACTTGGAACCCAGCGGGTATTCAAGCGGTACTTCACATAACAGGGTCTTCAAGTAATATAGAATTTGATGGACTAACCGTTGATGTTCCTTTGGGTACTCCTAAGGAACGTTTGTGTCCTTGGGTATCGTGGCTATCTCAGAATGCCAAGACTGGAGTCACTGTTACCACTAATTCCAGCCTGGCACAAGGTGACTTTGCCCACCCTTCTTACATAAAGTTCCGTCGTGTATACCTGGACGGATTCTACATGGGATTCCAAGGTGAAGGCGATAACATAAGTTTTCACGATGTTACCACGGGTCGTTTCTGTGATAACTATCTGTCCGATGGATCGGCTATTAGAACACAGGCACCTCCTCCCCACTTGTTCTATATGCAGTTGAATAACTCCGTTATCACAGACGTTAAGGACATTGGCACATTTATTGGTGACAACCTATATAGAGGGAACGGCGGATACATTAACTCTCTCAAACTAGGAGGTAACGACAACGTAGTTGACGGGTATGTAAGCTTCCGACGTGACGGTATTCTAGACGTCCTTAACTCTTGCAACCGCATCATGTTCCGCAACATGTATTGCGTGGCTAACACCTCGCTGCATGTGGCTAACAACAACGCTTTCGTAGCCCTTCGCTTACCTAACGGCCCTTACACTGATCTGACCTTCGACAACATAGTTATCATTGATCAAGCCCCTTACGTTGTTAACGCGCCATTTAGTTCTAATGGCAGTTCGGCCAATGCACGTATCACTCTTAACAACGTTAAAGTACAGGTTAACGACTTCCAAGGAAGTACAGGTTCTTCTACAGTATATCCAGCTATCTACTTTGCAGGTCAGGGTCATAAAATAGACGTGGACTTCGTTTTACTTGCACACACGTCTACCTCTACTAATGTTGGTGTAGCCTGCTTTCTCGGTGCCAACAACCAAAACCTGAAAAACGTAAAGTATAACGCGCGTATCATAGGCTGGCGTGACGTTCATCCAGACTACGCTAATATCAAGCCTAGGATACTTGCATATGGTGCTGGTTGCGACGGAGTGTATGTAACCCAGTACGATCAGACCAATGCTGTAATGCAAGTAATGGAAAACGGCATTGTTACCGAAACGTTCACCGACGCTCAAGACGTTACCCCATTAGCCGGCACAACCCAGATAGTAACAGGTTTGTTAGTGCCCGCAGGTATGACAGTGGCAGACTTTCAAGCTAAGGTTATAACTGCTTTCGGTACCACGCAAGGTTTAGCTACGGGGTTCAACGTTGGCTTTACTGGGTCACTCTCTGCTATAGGATCAGTTGCAGGGATAGCTAGTGGTACTAAAGCTATAGGCAGCCCTGGTACTGCAAGCTCAGGCTCTGATAGGTATGTAGTCTTCTCTGCTCAGGCTGGGACGTTCGACGGAACAGGCACTATTAAGTTAACCGTCCGTTCTACTTCCAAATATTCTTCCGACTAACAACTGAAAGATAGACATGTCAAACTTCGATCTAGACGACATCAATGGTATCTTGGGCCTAGCCCTGACAAAAGGCTTGAGCCCTACTAAGCCTTCCGTAGACGTTACTTGGGGTATCACAGACCTCACTAAGCCTAATGGCGTCAAAAAGAACGTTCTCATCACTTGTGCCTACACTAAGCCGGCCTCAGCACCTGCTGGTCAAATTTGGCTGGACTCAAACGTAAGCTCCAATACCTACAAGACGTTCTTTGTTGGTAACGGTAGCTATTTCGTGGCTGTGCCTTCACTGACATCGACTACTGCCTATACTAACTCTACTCCTGTCAACTACCCCTTGACCGCAGTTTCGTTGGGTGGACTCGTGGACGCTAACTCTACCACGTCACTAGGTATAAGCGGATTCGTACCACGTACAGACAATGGTGCTGATCTCAAATCTGTGTTGTTTGGTGACTCGACCGCCAATCAGACCTTTGTGGGCAATACAGCCCTTACCGGTTCGTTCGTTGTGATCCTGAACGGTATTGCTACCGTTACTCTTACTTCTAACCACAATAGTCACGCTGGTGAAGTGATTCAAGTTATCATAACCACAAATTTGGCGGATCAAGTCGCTCAGTCGAACTTCAACTACAACACAACAATCCTTTCTACTCCACAGAACAACCAGATCACGTTTGCAACGCAGGGTATTAACGACGGTAGCTACCCTGCTCAGGTTAATGGCGTCAACTGGTCATTCAACTTCCTCAATTCCATGTCGGATACGTCTTGGATTGCGGGTCTTGAAATGTTCAGCCCACGGCCATCCATCATCGTTGGTTCTTACGCTGTTGGTGGTTCGCTGTCTAGCAACCTGTTGATTCCTCTGTCAAGAGCTTTTGCTCCTGGCGCCCCGTCCTTTAATCTGGCTTACGTTTCTACTGGCTACAACAACATCAACACAGCAACTCCAGCAACTAGTGCGGCCGTAGCTCTGACCTCGTCTCTGGCCGCTGTGGACCAAGTTATCTCCGACTTGACCACGTTCCTGCTTACTATGGAACAGCACGGTATTCAAGTTCGTGCTTTTATTCCTGCAGGTATCAACACCAATGCTACCGGTATCACGTATCAGCAACAACGCCTGCAAGCCTTCGCTGAACTGCGTAAGCGCATGTATGCTCTGCAAATCCGCTTCCGTAATCTAGCTTTGATTGACGGTCTGTACAACACTATGGACGTGACCGGCTATCTGCAAACAGGCATGGCTACTTTGAATGACGGTCTGCACCCTCAAAACGCGGCCACTATTCAGCACGGTCGTTTGGGTGCCTATCAGTTGAAGCTAGGTGGTGCGCTGGGTGTTCAAAACACTCAACCTGTCTGCATATTCGATGACACTGCCACGTACCCTGGTGCTACCGAGAACTCAAACGTTCTTAAGAACGGTATGATGACTGGGTCTGTTGCTCAGACTGCTGGTGCTTTAGGCGCCACGGCGAGCATCGTCGGTGGTAGCACTATGCCAACAGGCTGGACGTTGGACAATTCTTCGTCCAACTGTGCTATTACTTCAACTGCGCAGCAACCTCTTGTTGCGGGCACCGGTGAAATAATCAACCCCCTGGCAGGCTATGGCCTTAATCTTTCCGCGGTGTTCTCGGCTGGCGGTGTTTTGACTGTGAGGTCTTCTGACTTGCACGCCAATATAGAAGCTGGCTTCTGGTATCGCTTGACAGGTCGTATGGTTGTTACATCTACGGTTAACACGTTCCGTACGTTTAACTTCTTTACGTTTGAGTCCATTGGCGTCGCATGTGCTATCAAACGCGATATGACTGGTACTTCTAACCAGCCAGCTACTCTCATTGCTGGCGACGTTATCAACTTAACTGGTGCTCTGTTCTACGTTCCTCCTGGCACCACGTATACAAGCTTCTACATGTACTTCCAGTTTGCCATGCAAGCTGCCGGTACGTTGGCATTCCAAATGTCCAACATGAGACTTGAAAAGCTGATCAACAACCCCTTCACCAGCTAAGCTAGTTTCTTAACTTTTACCTGAGGTGAGCGCGTCTACTGGTTCACCTCAGGAGGAGACTCTTTGATGACCTCGTCTTCTAGTTATACTGATACCTCTAGCTATGCCATATCCTTGGCGTTGTCCGCAGGTCTAAACGTTTCTAAGAATCCTTCTGTTGACGTAACCATTTACTTAGACGATCCTCAGAAGACACCAACCGTTAAGGTACCGCAGCTAGTAACGGTAGGCTACGTTAAGCCTTCTGGTATTCAAGGGCAGGTGTTTCTGGATGCAAGCTCTACGGGGACTAACTCTAGTAGGCAATTTTGGGTATTCAACTCGGGCAGTTGGTACCTGGTAGGCCCAACCTTAACACTACATCCCGAAAATTACGTGGCTGCTAACGTAGGAAGTCTTCCTACTAAAGCTTCGTCCAGTGCTGTGGTGGCCGCTGTAGACGACACTAGTTTTGTCACACCTGTTGGGCTAGCTACTTTACTATCGGGTCGTAAGGCTGACCTATTAGTACCGTCTGTGTCAGCTCTTAGACTTCTTGCTACCGCGTCTGCCAATTCAGTCTATCTACAAAGTTACTACGGAGATGGCCATGGCGGCGATGGCTTCTTGTACGTAAACCCCAATGATACCACGTCTGTAGATAATGGTGGATCTATATTCGTCGATGCTTTGAATAGGCGTTGGTATAGAAAAGATCAACTTAACTTCAGAGCGACAGACTTTGGTGCTAAGCCAGACGACATATATGGCGTTGGTGCTAATGACAACGCACCCTTTCTGAACAATGCTTTTGCCTGGGCTCTTGCACAAAACACAGGGGTTGTAGTTAACTTAGAGGCCTACACCTATACTTGTGCAACACCTCCAGTAATAGGTACGCCTTCGTCCACTGCAACGCCTAATCAAGCTAACCCCTTTACGGTTAAGGGTACATCACCACAACGTATGGCCGGTAAGCCGGGTGCCCAGATTAGGCTAGTACCTACTTCGATTGGTCAGTACAACGCGATTCTAAGGGTTGACGGTACACAACAGATAGCGTACCTAACACTAGAGTACTTCTCTCTTACCTGTACGCCTATAACTCTTACCATTCCTGCACAGACCGTAGCAGCCAATACATTCTCTATGCCTGGAGGTGACTTAGCCGGGTTTGCAACTGGAACTCCCGTCACGCTGTCAGGTGGCGGTGGCGCTACAGGTGTCACACGCTCCGGTATTGTTATCTACTACCTTATAAATCAAGCAGGCACTGACCAGTTTAGCCTTGCGCTTAATCCAGCTAACGCAGCAGCTAACATTCAGGTCCCTATATCTAGTGCGTTTACTGGTACAACAACCGTGTCCGCATGGGGTGGAGCTATAAACGGCTTACTTTATGACGGCACGCGCCTTACGTCTCCTAGAGCGACACAGATAAATATTACTGGTGCTGATAATAGCATTACCATGCAAGCTGTTGCCGATAGTGCTAATGGCGAGTTTGGGCACTTCGAATTGTGCGAAGGCTCTTACTGCAAACGTTTCTTCTACATGCCAGGCACCGGTGAAACAGGACAGGCCTTACGCACCACGTTTATAAACTGTAGCTCTAACCCTCGCTTTGCTGACGGCGAAGCCTGTATGGAAATAGGTGGTGGTATAAGAGGGTACGGTATAGACGCGTTTGGTTTTAACTGTAGCGTTGTACCTGTAGGTGTTGACGTTGGAGCTGCAGGTGGGTGGAGAAAGCCTATCTACGCATTCAGAGACAACGGTACTAATGAAGCAACTAGTTTCTATGGTGGTCGCCTCGAAAACCTTACCGGAATTGTTGACATAACCCAGCAAAGCTACGAGGAACGCATACTGTTTAAGGGAACAACGTTTGCTGCGCTGGCATCATACGTTAATGCCCCTATGGTACAAGCTGCGCATCCAACGGGGTCTACACCAACTGCATCATCTGTTGTGCTGGAGTCCTGTTTCATATACATGAACGGCGGCACTTGGCAACAGAGCAACCTTGGTATGTACTTTGCAACGACGGGCTCGTATAGCACAGGCATATACGTTCTGTTCGATAAATGCGTTCTAGAACACGGTGGTAGAAAACGTTTGCTGCAGGGTATCAATACCTCATGCATAGAGTTTAGGGACTGCTCTGAAAAGATATCTAACCTCAGTACGAATGCAACCTATCTGATTCGTCGAATGAGTCAACGACTAGGTGAGCCTGTGTCTACGCCTATGCAAGCTCGTATAGGCAGAGATAACATTAACTCTTACCCTGGTCTACCTAACAACCTACTAACATATCCTGATTTTGGAGGTACGTACGGAGCAGCTAACGTAGTCTTACCCTCACCTTGGGTACATTTTGGTTCGACAGCCTCGCTTAATAGGCTGGATCAGCCTTCAGACGTTAGAACACCGCAAGCCCGTGTTCTACGCATAAATGCAACATCCGGCGTGCGACAAGTAATATCCGGAGCCACACCTACGCAGGGTGTTCCTCTGTTCTATCAAGCGGACGCCTGGGTTAACTTTTCTAACGTAACAACCGATACCATTCGTATCGCTCTTGAGAACGATACGACAGGTGAAATATACGACGAGGTGTTCTTACAGTCTCAACCTAATAGAACTCACAGCGCGCCTATAAACCTCACTGCTGTACCCTCTGCGACAACTGGTGTATTCAGGTTAGCTATAGAAAACTTGAGTGCAACAAACGTCACGCAGTTAAGGGTTAACTGGCATATGGTGTCGGCTAACGTGTCGGCAGCTTACGTTCTTCCTGATGCAGGTTCAACTGCTACTTGGACTAGCACCTGGAGTTCAAACTTCGATTCGGCTCGCATCAACTCTCGACTTTCTCTTCCTTATAAATATGATGCGTTTGGGTCAGCTGACGCAAGTATGCCTAACCCTAGGTCAGACTTGTACCTGTCGGCCACTAATGAGCATCTCCAATACTACGCAGGTACTAAAGACGCAGCTGGTGGCAAGTGGTGGACGGTAAAACGAGTTTATGCCAGCAGCGCGATGCCTACTACTGGCTCATGGACAGCAAATGATTACGTTGACAACACCGCGCCTACGCAATTAGGTACAGCTGGCAGTCAATACGTTATCAAAGGCTGGATCAGAGTCACTACAGGTAGCGGTAACGTCTTAAACACTGACTGGTTGCAGGACAGAGCCTTGACCGGCAACTAACTCACTTTCATTAGCATTCACTTAAAAGGCAAGACATGTCAAACTTCGATCTAGACGATATCAACCAAATACTGGGTCAGGCTCTGTCACAGGGCTTGAACCGCACTACAAAGCCCTCTGTAGATATAACCTGGGGTATAACAGATGTAACCAAGCCAAACGGTGTCAAGACTAACGTTGTGGTTACGGTATCTTATACTCAGCCTGCGTCTCCAGCGATTGGCATAATCTGGTTGAACGCGGATAACCAGACACCTACGTACAAGCAGTTCTCGGTAAGTAATGGCAGTTATTACGTACCCATCCAATCTTTGACTTCTGCAACGGCCTACACTAGTTCTAACCCCTCACACTTTCCTCTTGCTACCGTGTCTTCAGGAGGTCCTCTAGACACTCCATCCGTAGCGGCTGTAAAAATGTCAGGCATAGAAATATTTTCAGGATCTACTGGCAGGCTTAGATTTAAGTCCCGAGAGTTGGCTGCGGGGTCAGACGTCGGTATAGCTACTGTGGTAGAATGTGAACGCTACTGGTCTAGTGGCCCAATAGTACCTTTGGTGTATGACGTTCAATCTGGCACGTCTACGGCTAGAGACACTGTTCAGTTTGCAAATGGTAAGTATGGTAAGCTCCGTATCGCTGAATATGTAACCCCCCTAATGTTTGGTGCCAAAGGTCAATGGATTGCGGCACAGGCTACCACACCGCTCAAGACAGCTTACTTGGCCGCTAACCTCGATCAGACCGGTATTCAAGAGGCTGTCAACTACGCTATATTCAATGTCCCAGGGTGCCTTGTTAGAGTACCTTCTGGATCTTACGCAACAACAGATACTATTCATCTAGGCTATGGTGTTAACTACCAGGCTAGCCCCTACGCCTCTATCCGTATAGAAGGCGATGTAGGTTCTCAAGCCCAGAACACGACTGCCGGTAAACCAGGCGCAGCGTTATTCCCTCAGTTTACTGACAGGCCAGTGTTTGCCGTGTCGGGCGGTCGTCACACAAAGATAAGAAACATAGGGGCTACTGGTAGTGAGACTTACATAATATCCCAAGGTCTCACTAATCCTCCAACAGTATTAGGCGCTAATAATGTATCAACGTGGATTGACCCAACTTGGTCAACAAACGCAAATTCTCAAACAGCACCCTTCTGCTTTGTAGCCGTGGACCCCTACTCTGTTGCTACAGCACCGGCTATAACTTATCCCAATGTAACCTTTCCTATTGAGTTGGCTGGTACAGGACAGTACGCTAAGGCCGCTTCATCGGATACCGTTATCGAAGGCTGCTTCGCAGGTGGATTTGCTGTAGGTATTGCAGTCGCGCCTTCTGGTAACACTGGTCAGTCAGACTTTACCCGAGTTGACCAGTGTTGGTTTCAAAATATGATATACGGCGTGTCTATAGGAAATACCGATAGCCGAGTAGTATCGGTTACTAGAAGTTATCTTAACCAGATGCACACCGTTATAACAGGCTCTATAAATGGTGGGCAAATAGGACAAATAGGATCTACTATAGAAAACTGCGCATTTGACAGATGCATAAAATGGTTTAACGTTCAAGACGTTGCTAATCCACGAGGCGGACCCGTTACTATCCAGAACGTATACGGGGAAAACGTATGGTCACTGGGTGAATGGGCGGGAGGCGCTGCGCGTGACAGCAGTCTTATTCTAAACAGCAATTCTGTAAACTTTAACCACACGGGGGCATGTGGTATCCCACCGTACATAATTAAGACTAACAGTGGTTATCACATGATTACCATGAACGGAGGTACTTACTTCGGCTATTCTGGTGCGTTTGCTATTCTAGGACAAGCTCAAAACTTTACCATCAATGGCGTGGCTTTCGAGGAGACTACGGTTCGTACTGGCTTATTCGAGAAAATTGCCGCCACGGCACTAGGTGGCGCAATTACATTTACGTCATCTGGTCATTGTGGAGAATTCAGGTCTAAATATCTGGCTTACAACGCCAGCACTGGTGCTTCTTACATGAAGAGAAACTCTGACTACCCCTTATCTGACTCTACCACCCCCTTCCCCATATGGGCTAAACAGACAGTAGGCAGCGGCTCACGGCAGTTTGCTCAACGACCTGTTTATACGCCTGCGTTGTCGCAAGCATTCACCAAAGTGTCTTTAGCTTCTATATCTCTTACTAATCTTGAATTGACCATTGTGTTTAACTCAAGACTAGAGATGCAGTTCGCCTTATTCGGGCCTAATCCAGGTGACGCCATCGTTGACATCGTATCAGGATCAGTATTCTTTGTTCATGCACGTACGGGCCTAACGGTAAATGCTACCTTGCAGAATAATCATACTGGAAATGCCTCGTCGGCTACACTAATAAACCCTATAACCCTAACCTTATCGCCGTCAGAACAGTTTTTGTTTTTGAACTGTAGGTCTTACACGCCACAGTACCCTGTCTTTGGTCAATTTACCACGGGGTCTCCTTCAGTTACTGGTGTAGGCGCAGACGACGGTACCAGTTCGTTCCTAACTACAGAAATTCCTACTGGCGCGTTTATTCCTATGGACCAGTACACCGACAACATATTTGCACTAGGTGACTCTGGAGGATCCCCCAATTCAAAAATAAACACAGGCGGAGGTACTACTTTAACTATGAACGCTAACTCCTTAAAAACCGAGCGTAGACAAATTCAAGTACTCGTGATGGCGCCACCTGCTAATGCTTAATCACCAACCCTCTTAAGGTAAAACATGAAACTCCGTACTCGTATTATATCCTTGGCACTCCTTGCGGCTAGCCCTGCGTTTGCTGTAACTTACCCCTGCCAGCCTGCCTTTAACGTACTGCCTGTCCTTAACCCTTCTATGGTAGTAGGAGACAAGCGGGGGCCTCTTACCATAAGCACTGCCGACGGATCAGGTGCCTACTGGTATTGTCAAGATGCGAAGGGCGTCATTACCGCTTGGCAGTACCATGCTACCATCGCGGCGCAAAACGTCGGTCTAAAGAACTGGTATATGCACTTGACTAACTGGGGTCAAACCGTAATCACAGAATCTCGTACAGCCGACTGTTCTAATCCAGCCACTCTGGTAGACGATCCAGAGAAAAGACTGTGTGCAGCCATAGTTACTGCTGTGCAAACTAACTGGCCTAAGAAGTAAGAGGTTAACTAACGTGGGTGTTCTGATTACACGTCAGAACACCCACCACAGGGGTTATAAAGCATGTCACAGTTCGGCACCGACGATATCAATCAAATCCTATCCGAAGCTTTGTCTTTGGGTCTCAACCGTTTTACAAAACCGTCTATAGATATTCAGTATGGTGTTATAGACCCCACAAAGCCTAACGGAGTCAAAACAAACATAAGGGTAACAGTAGCCTTTTCCGCACCGTCCCCCGCTTTTGTTGGTCTCGTATGGCTCAACGCTGACAGCACCTCTCCTACTTATAAAACATTTTACGTGGGTAACGGTACAACAGTTGTACCGGCAGGCACCCAACTAGACTCCACGTCAACCATAACAAAGAACATAGTATCGGTTATCCCCGCCACTACAACGACCCTTGGTGGTATTATAGTTGGTAACGGTCTTGCCATAACATTAGACGGTAAGCTTTCAGCTACAGGTGGTGTCGGAGTTAGTAACGCCACGGCATCGGTCCCTGGTGTCATTCAGCTAACTGGGGACCTTGGAGGTACGTCTACTTCGCCTACAGTTCCAGGTTTGGCTGGCAAACAAGCCACACTCGTATCAGGTACTAATATAAAGACTGTAGGAAGTCACAGCCTATTAGGCTCTGGTGACATTAACCTTGTACCTTCAGATATTGGCGCATACGCTAAACCAGGTACAGGTATCCCTACTTCTGACTTGGACGCAGCTACTCAACTGGCTATAAGCAAGGCTAACTCGGCTATTCAGTCAATACCAACTGTTCCGTCAGCCACGTCATCCGTTCAAGGCTTAATAACGCTTACGGGTGACCTCGGAGGAACTGCCTCTTCACCCACAGTTCCTGGTCTAGCAAACAAGCAGGCTACACTCGTATCAGGTACTAACATCAAGACAGTTGGCTCTAAGTCTTTGGTGGGTTCTGGAGACCTTGGTCTACTACCGTCAGACATAGGAGCGTACGTCAAGCCAGGTACGGGCATTCCTTCTACTGACTTGGATGTTGCTAGCCAGACTGGCCTAGCTAAGGCTCTAACCGCGGTACAAACCCTTCCTGCAGCAACATCGTCAGTAGCCGGTATTATTCAGTTGACTGGAGATCTCGGCGGAACGTCTGCTTCGCCTACAGTCCCTGGCCTAGCAAACAAACAAGATACCTTAGTATCAGGCACCAATGTCAAGACTATAAATGGAGCTTCTTTACTAGGCTCTGGTAACTTAGTAATAAGCGTCCCTACCACTACAGACGCGTTGAGTGAAGGTACAACTAACCTGTACTTCACACAGTCTCGCGTTCTGGCTACAACTATAACAGGTGTTTCTACTGCGGTGTCTACGCCTATAACGGCAGCAGACACAACCCTAGCGGCTCTAGGGAAGTTACAAGCCCAGTTAACCAATACACAGCCTACTCTAGTATCTGGAACAAGTATAAAGACAATCAATGGCAGTTCTATACTGGGTAGCGGTAACCTTACAGTATCAGGCAGTGGCGGCGGAGGCAGTGGTCCTACTAGCACTGACGGCTTACCTGAGGGGACAACGAACCTTTACTTCACGCAGCCCCGTGTACTTTCAACCACGTTGGCCGGCTTATCAACTTCAACACCAACACCGATTACCTCGTCAGACACAACGTTGTCTGCACTTGGTAAGCTTCAAGCTCAATTTGTTGGCGTTAACCATGCACCTGTGGTCAACCCTGCTTCTGGTTCTTTCGTTAACTCAGTAGTAGGCTCTGGGAACATCATAACAAGCTACGTTACGGACCTGGACAGCAACACCTGTACTGTTTCGTGGATAGACTGGCGTGCTAGTTACCCTGCAGTAGGTACACCATTCACCACGCTGTACGGTACCATGACCATTAATGCCAATGGTAGCTGGACCTACGTGGCAGGAGCAGGCGCCTGGGCTTTGCTTGCTGGTCAAAACGTAACGGATACTTTCACCTATCTTATTACTGATGGTCAGGGCGCTCAGGTTCCTGGAACACTTACGGTAAACATTCAGGGCAGTGCAATAGCCCCAACTATAACGCCTACCAATGGTGGTGTTCAATATAATACCCCAGTGACTGGTAGTGTTGCAAGTTCCATCACAGAACTATCTCCTCTTACTGTGACCTTGACGCAATTTACGGTAGCTGGGGTCACTGGTACGTTTACTGCCGGCGCTACGGCTACTATTACAGGCGTAGGTACCATAACGATGGGCTCTAACATGAGCTACACGTTTACTCCTGTTTCTGGCTACTATGGTCCTGTGCCTATAGTAACGTATTCGGTAACTAACGGAACCGAGACAGTAACGGGTACCCTTGGGCTGACTGTTGCTATTCCTCAAGGCATAAGTGCGGCCAAGCTAGTAAAGCGCCCTAGTATAACGGGTACAGGCAACGCAGGTGACGTTCTAACATATGTGGCAGGTACCGTTACTGGAGCAACGGGTGCGCCGGCCTTGCAATGGATGCGCCAGGGGCACGCCATTCCTGGGGCTACAGGTACTACGTATACCACTACAACCGCAGACACTTGGTATTGCATAAGTTTGCAGCTTACGTACCCTTCTTCTACAGTGCCTCTGCAGATTCGTACATATCCTATAGAGATAGGTCCAGCGACACAGCGCACCGTTGTGGACTATACGTTGGACCCCTTTGTAAACTATAAGCCTTGGAGTTACGAGCATCCGTTGCCTAATCAGAACGGAATGACTTCAGCTTATGCTGGGACGGTTTATGAGGTAGGCCCTGGTAAAGCATATTCGAGCCTGCATGACGTACCTATCATGAATCTTCTGCCTGGGGACACTGTCAAGCTGTACTGGCGTTCAACCCCTTACAGCGAGTCAATCTTTATTCCGTGCCAGGGGGAACCAAATCGCTGGATCAAGTTTGAAGGTGTACCTGGCCCCTTGGGTCAGTTGCCTATTCTTGACGGTACGTTGGCCACTAGCCCTCCACCGAATTCTGGTCTTAGTTCCTCCACCGACGGTGCTGCGATGATTCAAGTGGGAACGCCTACTTATGGCGCACCTCCTTTTGTCAACTTTCCTTACTCACGTCCGTCCAACTATAAGGCTGGATGGATATGGATAACCAAGATACAGATCCAAAACGCAAAAGTTGGTCAGGGCCAGATAACGCTTACGGGCCAGAGTTCACCCTCGGCCTGGATACTAGGTGCTTCAGGCATAGCACAGTACGGTACGTACCGTATGCACGTGGACTATTGCAGAATCACCAATTGTGGATGGGGCATCTTCAGTCGTTCCATCAACTTCAACTCGCAGAATGATTCCACGCGGGAAGACTTTGGCACCCACTACAGGTTCAATTACATAGACCTGTGTGGCGTTCCTTATTTGGACGGTGGGCGTGCTGGTCAACACAATATATACAACGAAGCTCTAGGCGCTATATTCGAATACAACTACTTGGACTCTCCTGTAGACACAGGCGATGCCAACAACATAAAGACCCGAGACTGTGGAACTATACTCAGGTATAACTTCATTCGAAATGGCACTAACAACATATGGATCATGGAGCCAGAAAACAACCCGTTGTTTGAAGCTTCACAGGTAGACGCTTGGGGTGAAAAGCTTATATCCAAGTTGTTTATCTATGGTAATACGTTTGTCATTGATCGTCTGAATTACTACAACGGTAATGAAGACCACATATCTGTAGGTGATGGTCCTTTCCAAGGCAATACCCAGTATCGATTTGGGTCGTTCCATTACTACAACAACATAATGCTGAACAACACCAGCACGGCTCAGGCTCCTTACATGCCCTTGTTTAACTTGCTCGACGCGTCTGCCGTTCTTACTGACGGTACGTCTACAGGAGGTTATGCAGGTCCTGTAACCACATACGTTATAAATAATCTTTTCTATACAACAGCAACCGCAGGTGGAACACCAACGAACTTCGCCTTGTTCTACTGCCAAGGGTATGCCAACTGGTCACAGAACTGGATTAACGGTACATACGAAAACTCATATGCTTCCGTAGCGGACGGTGACTTGGCTAACGGTGTACCTTTCACAGGTGTAGGCTTGGGGGGTCTTGCTGCTGACAACGTAACTGACCCTGGCTTCTACGATATTCCGAATCTCGATCTACGCCTACACAGCACGTCACCTTTTTACAGCCTTACTGGTAGCCTTCACAACGATGCCATTCTTCGTGGTCTAGTGTGTGATGATTCCTCTGTCTATGTTCCTTACGGCTATATCGCACCAGTCAACACCGTGCTACCCACTTTATCGGGGTCTTTCGTAGCAGGAGGTACGGTAAACTTCACAACAGGTACATGGGACGACCCTAGCTACACGTTTACAGTTACTCCTCTAGTTAACGGGGTAGCTCAGACGGCGGTGACTGGTACCTCTTTCGTTATTCCTAACAGCGCAGGTGGAGGAACTATAGCTATAGCCGTTCTAGCTCAGAACCCTACGTCACTTAAGACAGCTACGATAAACTCAGCATCTCACAACGTAACAGCCGCTTCCGGTGCACCTACCAATACCTCCCCACCTGTTTTCTTGACAGGCTCGCACTTCTATGTAACAGGCACCGCAACTTGGGGTTCGGATACTTGGTCTACTTCTCTATCAGGCGAAAGCTATAGTCTTATCCGGGACGACGGTGTGAACGTAGCTACAGGAACTAGCTATACCTTCGTCCTTGGGGATCAAGGTCATACATTTACCATTCATGCTTCTGTATATGATTCGTCTGGTAGATATAACACAGCTACCTCTACCGCTAGCGCATCCATCGCGGCCGCACCTGCACTTGAACCTGACTCCAACGGGATATTCCAATGGAATGAGGCTTCTGGCGCGTTACTACCTACTTTGAGTTCAAAGCTAATTGAGTCTACTCCAGGTAGTTATCAAACAAGTGGTACAGGTACACTGGAAACAACCTCGGCTGCCGGTTTTAACTCCGTTGTTGTTCAATACGAAAACGGACAAGGTGCGACGCAAGCAAGTTGTGGAGTGGTAGCTGGGGGCGTAGGCTTCTCTGGCTCTGCCGGTAACACCGTTTACCTATATATTTTTGGTAGCACGGGGTACGCTATTGTTTTGGGTGCAACAAACTGGCAGCTTACCAAAGCCGGTAGTTTTGTTACACAGGGTAACCATGGGATAAACATCTCGACCACTTCTATTAAAGCGGCTCTAAAGTATGATTCCACTGCGGGGACAATAAACGTTTATGTGGCAACAGGTGCTACTGTGTTCTCAAGTGGTACGACACCTACCTACACCGCGTCTGACTCGTCGCCGCCAACAGGCAACTACCCCGGTTTTATGTTGTACCCTGGTGCTAACAATACTACTGTCCAGCTTGATTCTTGGTCTGACTCCCTCTATTGATAGGAAAACTAATGGCAATCGATGAAGACCTTGTTCAATATCAAGCCATTAAGTCCGAGTTGATAAGTCACCTTGGTCTAAAGCTTGTTAGGTTAAGGCTACAACTAAGTAACCTACAGCCTAGTGTAAACAACCTACCCAATATAGCCTACTACCACACTAGAGGTCGTGTGTTGGAAGTAATGCAGCTAATTGAAAAGGCTAAAGCGGCCACTACGGTAGACGAGATAAAGGCTCTATTGTGAGCTAACCAAAACATAGTCCTGATTTTCTTATAGTGGACTTCCTCTTTACTCGAAAGTCAGGCTGTTCTCAAATAAATCACGCATATCACATTTTAATTTTGTGCTTAAACACATATTTTTCAACCTCCAAGGATCTCTGACATGGCAACAAAACTGAAAGAACGAGCATCGGCTATCAAAGCTGCTGGCTCGATTTTCGTTTTCGCCGCAACGGATCGTAGTGTGCCAAAGAAAAGCGCAGTGTTGAAGGCGTCTTACGCTGAACACACTTGCGGTGACTGCGGCACAATGGTGAAAGCAAGCGCCGAAACGCCTCAACCTTTTTGCGTTACGTGCGGCTCACACCATGTCAAAGCTACGGGCTCTGCTGTGAAGACTGAAATCGACAAGACCACTTTGGTGTCGGTGCGTTGTGGTAAGTGTTCGTCTGCAAACATTCTGAGTAAACCAGTACTTGCAGCCGCTTCTAATCACGTTCACTGCATCAACTGCGGGCACGATATGGTAGCAGCCGCTGAAGCTCCACCTGCACTGGATGTTCCTAAGTTGGATTCGCCTAACGTTTCTCAGAAACCACTAGGTGTTCCTGACATCGAATCGTTCAAAATCGACACGCCTGTCGATGAGCCTTTCGAACATGATCTTCCCGTCAAGAAAACGGAAGCAACTACTGAAGAGCCACTGCCGGCTGTGCTGAAAAACGGCACTACTGAGCCTGAGCTTCGTGAACCTGAACCTGCTGACGACTCTGGCGTTGATAACCCCAAAGGTATTGACGTTGAAAAGGCTGACGCAGAAAGCTTTGATTTTTCTGCGCCTGCTGACGACGACATCGGCCTTGACGAAGTGGAAACATCTTCGTGGGATTTTGGTCCTGACGAAATCAAAGAAGGCGAAACAGCCGCTGACGATCTGTCCCTGCTGGAAGGCAAGGAAGAAGTTCACTCTTCGGAAGAGTTTACTGAAGAAGACGACGGCGAAATGTTTGATCCTTCTGCTGATGACGAAACGGCTGATGCTTTGATGGACAACCTTGACATGGACGATACATGTGCTCAAGTTGCTTTTGTTTCTGCTGGCTCCAAGCTGGTAGCTATGAAAGGCACTGTCACTATCGCCACATTGTCTCCTAAAGACGCAGGCAAGAATGCCGATCTGTTGCACTCTGACGTGATGGCTTCTGCTATAATTCGCCAGGCTGAACAAGCAGGTCTGCGCAAAGGTCTGGCCTCTATGGGATTCAAGCTGATTCGCATTAAGTCGTCCAGCAAAATCGTTACTGACAAGAAGGTACAAGCTAAGGTTGCTGAAATCGCAAAGGCTTCGGCCCAGCGTGAATCAGAAACTGCTGAATGCCTGGCTCTTGCCGCCGCAGGTCTTGCCCGTAACTTCTGGCGCGATAAACCCAATCCGATGAAGACTGCTTTCGAAAAGGAACTGGCTCATCTGGGTGTAAGCAATCCTCAAGTGGTATCGGCTTCGTTGTTCAAGACTTACGGTGTTGAATATACCAAGTCGCTTGTCGAAATCGCAAACTCCATTCAGGCTCTCGGCGCAGAAAATCGCAAGACCTTTGCTGCCGCTCTTGATATGACTGACGGTATCGACCCTGCGTTTGACATCGCCACTGGTTCTAACGTTGACGACATGCCAATGAACGACTATTCCGAAGTGGAAGACGTTCAAGCTCGTTTGTCTCGTCCTGCCACAGTGACTGCTGCTCTGCTGCGTCCATCTTCAACCCGTGTATCTGCTAGCACCTATGACCGTGCTCATGCCATCCTGAATGGTACAGCTCGTCTCAATCTTGGCGTCTAATTAACTGAAAAAGGTATTCCCATGATCTATCAACCTCTGTCTTCGTCTACCCGTAGCACTGAGCTGCCTCTGGCGGCTGGCGCTTCCAGCACTATCGTCGCTGACGGTCAATCGCTGGTCTACACTCTGGTCAACGGTATCGCTGGCGTGCAACCTTCTGCTGGTGCCGCTGGCGAACAATTCGCTGGTTTCGTTAACGCTCAAACTTCGGCTGCTGCTTTCCTGCAACAAACAGCTATCAAGGTTGAAGACGTTACTCTGGGTGCTTCGGGTACTTACTCGTTGGCCTTCGTCCCTGTCTCCGGCACGCTGTTTGTGTACGACGTGACTGCTGGTGCTCCTGTCGTTGTGACTACAGGCTACACCATCGATGCATACGGTAACGTGACTGCTACTGGTTCTGCCAACCATGAAGTGATCTTCACTTATGTGTACGCTCTGACCGTTACGCAAGCTCGCGCTCTGCAAGGTGACATTCAGCCAGGCAACTACGCTGGTCTGTCGCTGGGTCAAGTGGGTGTTAGCCAATCGGGCACCATCTATCATGACCAGATCGACACTTCGAAAAACTGGCGCGCTGCTACCGCTGTGAAGCTGGGTGCTGGCGGCAAGCTGCAGGACCAAACAGGCTCCGGCGTGCAGATCAATGCCAAAATTCGCGCCGTACCTACTGGCGATTATCCGTACCTCGGCTTGGACTTCTCCCTGTAATCTAGCTTGGTGGGGTAGATAACTACAAAACTACCCCGCCAGTAACACACCCTCAAGGAAACACTCATGACTTCTGCAATTCGCGCTCAACGTCACGCTACCGTGGCGACTGACTTCAAATTCCAAGGTTCCAACACTCGTGTCGTTGGTTCGAATGGCGAAATCAACGCCAACGATAAGAAAGACCTGCTGAAATCGTCCATGCGTCTGATGGAAGCAGCGTCTAACGGTCTGATCGTTACGGAAGACGACCAACGCGCTCGTGACGAACGCGCCGCTGTGAACAAGGAACTGTTGACTGCTGCTTTTGGCAACGACATGTCTCACCGTGTTCTTGGTGAACGCATCGCCGAAGAAATCTATATGACTTCAAACCGTAAGGGTTTCAGCCGTCGCTTCCTGAACCGTATCGAACTGAAGCAAGGTGACATCCCTCGTTTCGCAGTTCGTAAGAAGAACGTTACTGCCTCTTTCATCACAGGCCCATCGCGTCTTGAAACCCAAGTCGTGACTGACAAATGGCTGACCCCTCCTGAATTCCAACTGGCAACACGCGTGTACGTGCCCCAGAACGAAATCAACCAAAGCAACAGCGACGTGCTGGAAGAAAAGTACGTCGAAGCACTGGAAGCCATCATGGTGTCGGAAGACCGCCTGTGGTACCAACTGGCACAAAACACTATCGGTATCGACAACAACAAGTCGGTCATCGCTGGTACCTTGTCGCCTTACTCCCTGATGAGCGTGCGCCAGCAAGTTGCTAAGTGGGGTCTGAAGGTTCCTTACTGTCTGATGGCTTCTGACCTGTTTATCGACATCGTTGGTGACAGCGACTTCATCCAAGCTATTGAACCTGTCGCTCGTCACGAACTGGTGATGACTGGTGAACTCGCTGTGCTGTACGGGATGACTCTGATCTCGGAAGCTTATCGTCACCCAGAACACAAGGTTCTGAACCAAGGTGAATTCGCTTGCGTGTCGGATCCTCTGCAACACGGTGCTTACTCTGATCGTGGTGGTGTTGACAGTGCTCCTATCAACCCAACTACTGAAAAGATCATGGGTCGTGGTTGGTTGCTGTCGGAATCGTTGTCGATGACTGTGGCGAATTCCCGTTCAGTTGCACTTGCTGTTAGACAGTGAGTACATAAACTATACGGACTAGGGCCAAGTGCCCTAGTGTAAGACGATACCTTGCGAATGTTTGAAGGTGGCTGAAACTAGCTTAGCCGCTGGTGCGAAAGAAATGGTGCAGACTACGTGGTTGTGGTATCTGCTCCTGACGGGGTTCATACGATAGTGAATCCAACTCGCAAAGTTCTAATGAACGTCTTACACTAGGGCACTAGCTCTAATTTATTGAACCAACCCCACAAAGGAATCGACATGGCAAAGTATAATCGCGCTCTTGACACTCTTGTCATGGCCGCTGCCCTGCATCGTCAAGGCAAATCTAATGAAGCTGCGAAGCTTTTTGTTCAAGCTGCCTCGGACAAGTCTATGGCAGAAGCATCGAAGCTGGTGAATCTGTATAATCAGAAAGCTCTGGCCTCTAACATAGCAACCCGCGTCGCAAAGGCTACTACAGCTAAGCCTGCTACAAAGCCAGCTAAGCCTACAAAGGCTGCCGCTTGGCCTTGGTCTGAGACGGCTGACGCTGCTCCTTCTGACGTGCTTGACGTTCAAAACGAAGACTTCGGTATCGAGCCTGAAGAAAACGAGTTGATGACTCGCGTTGTTCAGGAAGCTGACGCCATCGACGGTGATGAAGACGAGCATGAAGACGAAGGTGAAGAACAGGAAGCTGTTGCAGCTGCCCGCTTCACTCGCGCTCTTGCTAATCTGTCCCGTCAAGGTTGATCTTCCAGGTCTAACAACTCGCCAAAGCTAAAGGGCTAGGTGCCAACTCCGGCCCTAGCCCTTTTCTTTTGGTCAATCAGGAACTACCATGTCACACATTCAAGAGATTGCTAAACGCTTGCAAGTTACCTCTGCACACCCACCTAGTGTTATTACTGAAGTTAGAGGGCGAAAGCTTAAACTTTGGGAATCAGGCGTATATCTTATAACAGGCTCTATAAAATATCTTAACGACGACGACCTTCACGATTTTTTAGAAGACAGTAACCCGAGCCCTGAATTAGAAAAACTGTATAAGACCGCTGACGGTGCTATAAGCGGCTACTCTAGTAACCATAGAGATAGTGGAGGCTTTGTATATTCTGGTGCAGTAAAGCCTTATAAAAACATAAATGACCTCTACGACTTCTTAGGCTTGTTACCTAAACTCCCTAGTTTTGCTGGTTTCACCTTTAAAGCCTACAGCGATGTACTGTTTACCTTCTCCAAGGGCAACAACATTGTTGTCATAGCCTTAGTTGACGACTAAATGACAACCTCGAACTTCTCCAACAGTACTGAAGCCGCAAAATCAGGTCTCAACCTCACCCTCGATCCTGTTGAGAAGTTCATCTTTGCTGGTCTTCAAAAGCAAATGCTGAAGGTATTTGAAGCTAAGTCTGCTTGGGTCACCTCAACAGACAAGACCAAGACACTTCAGCAGTTGTTCGGGTCTCCTTCACAAGAGGCCTCAGAATTAAACGTAACGTACCCCTATATATTCATGTACTGCGGTACATTGGCCGAGTCTCCAGATAGAGCTAACTTAAAGGCGACGGCAGTACGAGGTATCGCCAACGTTGTACCGTCTTCCGACAATCGGAGATCGTTTCGGGTCGAGTACATCCCCGTAGACTTTACAGTGACGGTCGAGTACGTTACGAATGACTATAAAGAAGTATTGAAGTTTGCTAGGCTCTGGTTGTTCTCTAGACACAAAGGCTTCCTTAACTTCGATGTTGTCTATGGTCGAGCCACGTTTGCTATAAGCTGTAGGCCAGACGCTCAGATTCAGATCCCTTTGAGGGAAGCAGAGCTTGAAGGTCCCTCGGAGTATACCTTAAGCCAAACACTAGTTATACAAGGGTACATAAGTAGCTCGACTCTAATAGAACAACAGGTGACAACTAGCATCGAAGCTAACTTTACTCTACCGGATGGCTCCGTGTTCTGGTCTCTGTCCTCACCTGAGACAGACGTAACACCTCCAGACCCCACAGCCTCTGTATCGAATTCAACTAACTGAGGAAACAGAATGTCTCAAATTCAGAATAGGGCTCTACTGTTTAACCTCGGAGTGTTTGTTGCCAATAACAACATTCGGAGGTCTCTGTCTGCGTTCACTCACAATTACCAGACGCCGGACGGATCTGTAGACGTAAAAGTAAAGACGTTGGCCGCAGGTGCTACCTTTACCTTTACACCCGACATTCCTACTAGTGTGCTTTTGGTAGAAACAACAGGTACCGTGCAGGCTAGCGTCACTCTGGGTGCTTTAACGTCTCCTGTACGGTCCTCAATGACGTATCTCACTTTTATCAAACAGGTTCTATTACTTGATGACGCAGTTACTAGTGTCGTGTTTACGAACAACGGCACTTTGCCTATTCAAGTAACTCTGATTCAAGGATAGGTATGGACGTAACCTTTCAAGTATATAACAAAGGTAACCTGCGTGAAAGTGTGAAGTCCATTACGCCTGAAGCGTTGTTTACTCTTCTTCAGTCCATGTACGAAAAAGGTGAAGGTGACAGACGTGCAGGCTGGAGCGATATGCCTGACGAAGTTGCAGAGCTTGAACACCTTCTGCGTAAGCCGCACACGTTGACTTACAAAATGCCAATTGCGCCTATAGGCAAACTAACTTTCACGTTCACCTTAACTCCTAAACAAGGACAAGTTATGTCTCACCTTAATGAAATTGCTAGCCGGCTCTTAGAAAGTGCTGCTGGTGGCCCTGGCATGGGGCGGGGCCTTATCCGTAGGCCTAGTAGCAGTGCTGAGGTTAAGAAGGAACTAACCGCTTATGACAAAGAATCTAAAGCTCTACTAAAAACTTTTCTAGTCACCGTAAAGTCTAAAGGTGGTGACATTGTGTATGCCACTAAATGGTTTTCTGAGGCTATAGAAGAGAATAGAGAATTTTTAGAAGATGGTCTTAACGAAGCTGGTAGAGCCTTTAAAGGAAAAGGTGGTCCAGGTGGCTACTATTCAGCAGAGGCAGCACTCACGCCTTTGCGAAAGTTGACCTACAAGCAGTTCGCTGAGGACTACGCTTCTGAACAAGAACACTTAGGTATTCAGAAGGTTAGGGACGCCGGTAAAGCAATATCTGAGGATCCAGCAAAGAAAATAGCGTTGCTTAAGAAGCTAGGGCTGTCTGGAGAAGAGTTTCACGCCTTATGTATCATGATCAAACAGAGCTAACAAGGAATCAAAAAATGTCCAATCGTATTGTCAACCTTACAGCTCACGCTCACGCTGTACCTATCGTCAATAGTGACACAGGCGAAAAGCGTGAAGTATTTGTTCAGCCTAGTGGTAAGCCTAAGCTGCCTGACGGCTTCGTGCCAGACTCTACTTTCCTGTTTCGCAATCCTGGCTTCAAGGTCGTTTCTGACGCACCTGCCGATACGCCAGCCTCAGTTGCTCAAACAGTAGATACCCCTGCTCCTAGCACTACTACGCCTTAACTAACTGGAGATACACACATGGCAGCTCTATCGCGCCAAGGCTCTGACGTCCGTATCAACGAAATCGATCTGTCTACTACGTTGGCGCAAAACTCCAACGTAACTGCTGCCATCGTCGCTGTGTCGTCTCAGGGCCCAATCGGACCTACCCTTTATTCTAGTTTTGATAACTACAAAGCTGACTTCGGTAACCTGAATTCCTTGGTTAGCTATGACGGCTATTGCGCTAAGGACTACTTCGCTGAAGGTAATACACTCTGGGCAATTAGAGCTGTCAACATTGACTCCTTATATGGTTGCGCACGCGTGTACGTCGATAACACAGGTAACACGGTCATCGACCAGGCTACCATGTTCGACCCTACTACCTTCGTGACTTGGGGAACTACATACCCTGCTGGCTCCACGCCTCTTTACCTGTTCTACTACAAACGGGGTCCCGGTAGTTCTAGCTCGAATATTAAACTTGGTCTGCGCAGTCAAAACTTGGCGGCACCTTCAGGTCTCGCTACGTTGTCTTCGTCCACTGGCGGCACCCTGTCTGCAGGCACTTACGAATACACGGTTTGCGCTGTAGGTCCTAACGGTGACTCTCTATCCGCTACTCCTGTGCAGATTGTCGTCACTTCAGGCACAAACACAAACACGGTGACTATTAGCTGGAATCCCGTTCAAGGTGCTACAGCTTATAAGGTGTTCGGTAGGTTGTCTACTAACCTCAAGTACTTGACAACTGTCGGAGCTGCTACGACGACATTGCTGGACGACGGCCTGTACACAGTAGGGTCAGCTGCGCCCTTCACTAATGTTAGTCAACTGCCTCCAGCTTCTGTGTTGTTTAGCCTGGACGTTTACGACTTGACTTTCGATACACAGAACCCTGTCGAAACGTTTGACTGCTCCATGACAGAGCAAGTAGACGAAATGGGCTTGCAGATGGAAACTGCCCAGCGCGTTAACTCGTTCTCGCAGTACATTCGTTGTAAGTCACACATCCCCGCTATTGTTACTTTGCCTCGTGTCTACTCCGCGGGACCTGCATTGTTAGGTACTGGTACAGCAGGTAGTGCACCTACTGATGCTAACGTGAACGCAGCCTGGAACGTGTTTTCCGATAAGCAAAACTACGTGCTGGATGTCCTTATCAACGCAGGTCGCGGTTCTGTTGCAGTTCAACAGAACATGGAACAGATTGTACGCACTCGCTTTGACTCTGTTGCATTCTTGGACGTACCTTCGTCTAGCCAAACAGCACAAGAGGCTGTCGACTTCCGTAACCTTCAGTTGAACCTGAACTCGTCTTTCGCTGCTCTATTCTGCTCAGACCTCCTAGAGTCAGATCCAGACAACGGTAAGACTTTGTACATACCACCATCCGGTGCTATGGCGGCCCTTATGGCCCGTACTACCCGAGTAGGTCAACCTTGGTTCTCCATGGCAGGTCTTAACCGAGGTCTCGTTAACGCGCTTGACGTGCGTAACACGTATGACGACGGTGACTCTACGTACCTGTATCAGAATCAAGTCAACTACATGCGCAAGTTTGTAGGTCAAGGCATTCCGCTATGGGAACAGTCAACCTTGTATGCTAAGGCTAGCTCGTTGCAGTTCTTGAACGTACGTGTGCTGTGCAACGTTATCAAACGAAGCATGTATAACTTCCTTTTGTACTCGTTGCAAGAGCCTGGTGACGACTTGCTTCGCAAACAAATCAAGTACGGTCTTGAAGACTACTTGTCTTACGTGGAAGGTGCACGAGGTATAACTTCGTCTACCGTTGTAGTGTCTGCTGTAAACAACCCCGCTATCCTTACCAATTCAGGTATAACTGCTGTTGCTGTTTACATCGTGCCTATCTTGGCCACTCGTCAGATTAACCTTAGCTTGCTGATAGGTAAGCAGGGGTTGAACGTGACGGAACAAGATATCGCTAACTTGACACTCTAATAGCCTAGGACAAACCATCATGTCTTCCCTAATACTGTTGTCCCGCCGTCATAGAGCGGAGAAGAAAATTCAAGTTGTTGCTAGCGTGGCCACAAGCCCTGTTACGCAACCAGGGAATTGTCCAGGCGCCCAATGCGTATCGTCTACTCTTGCAGACGTTAAACGCGTTGGTAAAAGAATCTTAGACCGCATAGACGACATGAGTGCAACAAGCTCTCGTGCCGTGGTGTCTAAATAACCAGGAACTGATATGGGTACTACAACACTTCAAAATCTGTTTAGTGTTTTGGATCCTCAGAAATCTTTCAATTGGGAGATTTCTATTCCAAACATTCCGGGGGTCAATGACTCCCGTCAGCTTACCTACAAAGCCATCTCAACAACCATCCCTGGTTCATCTGTAGCTCAGATTAAGCTAGAGGCTCACGGGATGGCGGTTCACTTTTCAGGTCGCCGTACGTGGCAAGGTACCTGGAATGTTACCATTGTTGAAGACCGTCAAAACAACACGCGTGACTCTATATGGAACTGGTTCGAATTGGTTCGTAGCTGGGACAACAACACTGGTGCGTATAAGTCTCAGTATGCTGTGCCCGCTGAATTGGTTCTTTTGGATGACTCGAACAATGTCCAACGTACTATTAAGCTTGTGAATATTTGGCCTACACAACTTAGCGAACCTGCTGCTGATCAGTCGGACGAAATCATTCGTTATGACATTACCTTCAGCTATGATTACACTCAAGAGTTTGTTGCTGGGGCAGCTTAACAAGAGGGGCCTCGTGCCCCTCTTATCGTTTTGGAGTTACCCGCATGTCCAACTTTGACTTAGGTAGTTTTGATGTCACAAGTGCTGTTAATCAAGTCACTAACGCACTTACCAAAGGTGTTCTTGGCCCTCCCATCAAAAGCATCAACGACTTTATAAACAAGGTATCAACCACTACGTCACTAGCTCGTAAAGAGGGCCAGTCGTTAGCGCACCAAGACTTCATCAAAGCTATATCTAGTAGACCAGACCCCTCACTGTCTTTCGACTGGATAGGCCTAATACTTGACCCCACAGTATCCACGTCGGCACAGCTACCTTGGGAATACATAGACGGCATAACAACCCCGGCTGTGAGTATAACCACTGAAGAAGTTTTCATGAATGGTCGTGTGCGTAAGTATGCTACCAAGTATGACGTTCAAACCGCAGATATAAAAATCTACAGCGACGTTAACGGTCTAGGATTTAACTTCGCTAATACGTGGGCTCGATCTGCATATAGGCAAGACGGCTTCTGGAACTTACCTAAAGCGTACAAGAAAGACATCCAGATTTTTGTCATCGACGCAACTCGGAGCATCATAGTTGACTTCAGGCTAGTAGGATGCACGGTAACTAACTGGAATGGGTATAACTTGGATTCGTCCGACACTCCGTTAGAGACTTCGCTGACCCTGAGCGTTGATGACTTTTACATGAACTACGATAGCGACTTCACTGCGGCTAAGTCCTCTCTCAATTCCATTTTGACGACAGGTCTTAATGCAGGTATCGCTAACTTGACGACAGCCCTAACCAGCGGCGTGTCGTCTGCTATATCAGGTATATTTGGCTCTGACACGGGTTTCAATATTATCTGAAAACTCATACCCTCCTTGACGTTGTTTAACGCAAGTGGTATGCTGTATCAACCGCCACTCCCTATGAGGATTGAACATGGCAACATCTGACGACAATCAAACCCCCGAAACAGTATCAATGCCGTTCCCGACTAAAGCAGGTAAAGCACTATCCCCAGAGCCTTCTAGGGACAGTCAAACGGTGCCAAAATCGTCGAATTGTGCAAATACACTGAAAGACGCAGAATTCACCAAATTACGGACTTCTGCGGAAGAATCGCCGGACTACTTTACTATCCAACTTCCAAGCGGTTTTGTGTTTTACTCCTTCAAAACGTTGTCAGTAAAACTGGTTAACGGACGGGCCCAAGGCAAGTTTACACGCGCTTCAAAAGAAAAGTCCTTGCGGTATACAGTAGAGGCTATATCCAGTCTGCTTGGTGATAACATATCTGCGTTTGACCTGACTCTGAAGGACTTCTACTACGTCATGTATTGGCTGCGCCTTGGCTCTTACCCTAACAAGTCAATGAACCACTTGGCCGTCTGTACTAACGCCGAGCACGCAGACCGCATACTAGATTCCAAGAGAGCTAAGGAAGACCAGAAGTATCCTGAGTCCAAGTGGCTTGACGAGAAAAGTGTGCGAAGTCTTCACACCATTAATAGCACAGTGCTTGAGGAAAAGGCGTTTGATAAGGACAAGTATGCTCACCTAGAGTTTCCTGCTTTAAAGGCACTAGGCATTACGCTAACTCCTGTCCTTATGAGTGACGTTGTGAACTACAGTGAGTTTATGGACCCTGAGCGCCCTGACTACGAGGAAGTAGAAGATGCAGCCAACCTCGCAGGCTACATAGGCACAGTTAAAGGTAAGGTGCTGTCCTACGTTGATCGCATGGCGGTGTACAATGAACTTAACCTAGATGCCATTGAAGAGATTCAGAAATTTGCAGATGCCGTTAGTGACTACGGTGTTGAAGAATCCATCAAAGTTAAATGCCCGGGGTGTGGTGCGGAGATCAGGACAGAAGTGTCTATCTCCGCACACTCCTTTCTTTGATAAGGTAGACGACAACTATATGTTTGTTGCTCGTCGCCTTATAGCCCAGTATCTAAACGTTCAAATAAGTCCTGATGATACCATGCTGACTATAATGTATTTGGCTGGGGAAGCACAGAACGAAAGAGCGCGGTTAGAAGCCCAAGGTAATACCGGACCACGAAGGTAACAATCATGGCTAAGAACAGAAAAGGCGGCGTCCATGCTGCTAACCAGTCTAAAGCAAAAGCTCGTTGGAAACAAGTAACGAAAGACCTTAGTTCACAAGGTTCCATTCCTGCTGGTGACCTTGCTAAACACCTGGCTAAAGACACGGCTGCCCTCTTTTCTGAAATGACTGGGGGTAAGCCTTCAGCCATCACTAAGTCCATCGAGAACATGCGTAAAAGCGTTGAGTCTCGATCGGATAAAGTCAACGCAATGCAACGTAAGGCCAACGCGGAGCTTGTAAAGGCTTTAAAGGCTGTCGGAGACGATGACGTAAAACGTAGAGCCGTTGAAGACGAGTTTCAGGCTAAGGTCTTTGATCGTATAGACGCTCTACAGGAAAAGCTTGGAGACAAGAAGGAGTCTCTTGACGAAAAGCTGAAGGACTTGAAGGAAGAGTTTGTAGACGGTCTCAAAGCGCAAGCTAAAGCGCTGTCCAAGTCTTACGAGGATCACTTCCAACGTACGCGTAAGCTTCGCAGCAAAGAGTACAGAGACGAACAGGCTAAACTTATTAAGTCACACAGGGAAGACAACGACCCGGAGTTTCGTCTTCAAAACGAACTTAACGACCTCCGCAAACAACAACAAATGTTGTCGCGTGGTCTTCTCCGCAGGTATGCGGTAGATCCTTTGATAGGAAACATCAAAGATAGAGCAAGAGAGAAATGGTCAAACATAAAGCGCAAGACAGGCATAACGGCTGTCAGTAACTTCGTTGATAAGGAACGCAAGCGTAGGGACGATCTGGATGAACTCAAGTTCAAGATAGCCCAGTCCGAAGCTGAAAAGCTAACGCTTAACCCTACAGCAAAGGCTGCTAGTGGAACTCTGGAGGACCAAGCGCAAGGGCAGCTGGCTAATCGTGAAGTAAGTGCCCTAGAAAAGATAGCGCAGTCAATAGGTAGAGGGCGCAAAGACAAGAAAGAGGAAGAGACTTCAGGCCTGTTAGAAAAGCTTGGCTTAGGCCTGCCTCTTTTAGCAGCAGCTATACCAGCGGCCATATCAGGCCTAGGTAATGTTATAGGCCGCCTGCTTGGTAAGGTTGCACCCGGAGTAAAGAATGCAGTTGCCAGTGCAGCCGAAGCGGCGTCCAATGGGGCTAGCTCTCTATATAGAGGAGCAAAGAATCTGATTACCAACCCCGTAGGTACGTTTAAGTCTTGGGTAACCTCTGCAAAGAATGCAGCGGAAGACCTCATTGAATCCGCTTTGTCTAAGTCTAGTAAGGCTTGGGGTAGTGTTCTCTCTACTATCAGATCAGCACCTGGTGAGGCTATGGAACTCATGCAGAAGGCTGGCCGCAGTGTATTTCAATTTCTCACGGCTGCCCCTAGCAAGTCGGGATTTCTGAATCTTGTCAAAGGCTTGTTCGCTAAGGTAAACCCCGCTACTGCACTGACAGGTCTTAGAAAACTCATATCTGCTGGTGTTACTGGTGTCGTGTTTGGCGTTCTTGTTGACATGCTGGTGGACACGGTAGCGTCCTCGCTAGGTCTATCACCTTCCACGGCTAGCCTGGTCAAGATGATATTGAACGCAGGTATAGCTATAGCCGTAGGCGGCGCAGGAGGCCTCGCTATATACGTGCTTATAGAAGCCTCTATATTTGCATACGAACAGTTTCAGAAGTTCCCTGATAAGGAAGCCTTGCTAGCAAAGTTAAAGGGAACTGCGGTAAAGGCCGAAAAAGCTATTGCTTCAGGCGCTAAGGCCGCAGTTAACTACGCGGAAGACGTAACTACTACAGCGACCGGCGCAGCATCGCACGCAATAAGTAGTGCAGTGGCCGCAGCTAACGGAGACTACCCCGCTATAGCTGCTAACGTATCGTCCCTGTCTTCAGGTATAGGTAGTGCCGTATCGAGTGCAACCGACTATGTCTTGGAAGGGGCGGGTAGCGCTTACAAAACAGTAAAGAGTGCTTTAGGCAAACTGTTTAGGCCGACCAGCCCTGACATAAATGTAGATAAACTGCATCCCGCAATGCAGCACCGATTGCTAGCCATGGCCCAAGAGTACGAGGCTATGTATGGTGAACCTCTAGACCTGAACTCTGCTTTCCGATCGTATTCAAAGCAGGCAGAGCTGTATAGAAAAGATCCCAAGAGAGCCGCGCGTCCAGGCACGTCCTTGCACGAAGTTGGTCTAGCCGCTGACTTCAAGCCGTCTCAAGTGGATAAGCTTAAGTCTGCGGGCCTGCTTGAAAAGTACGGGTTGGAAGGCATAAGAGGTAGCAACGAACGTCAGCACGTTCAAATGAAGGGCGGCTCTGCTCTCGCTAAAGCGAACCGGCTTACCGCAGGCGATAACGTGTCTGAAAGAGCGTCTATTGGCAAAGACGCTATGGAAACAGGGTCCTCAGATAATGCCTCAAACATAAAGGCTTCTCTAAGTGCTACAGGGTCTCCGTCAGCGTCAGGAAATCAGTCCACGTCTGCCGCTCCATCCAGTATATTCACTAGTAACTCTGGAGGTAGTGGCCTAGGCGGTATATCTATAGACTCCGTACCTACCTTCTCTTATCAAGACCATTCATTCTTTGCTCTCAACCTCGGCGCTATAGGCGGATAGTATGTTAGGACTCAGTAACGCGCGTCTTATAGCGAAGGCTGTTCAATATCATAACGGTAAGGTAGATGAGTACGTACCAAAGAAACAGTCTTTGCTATCTCGCGTGGCAGAGACGTTAGGCGTGAACCCTACACTACTTGCGGGCGGTGCTGTGACCATGGTTGTTGGTGCTGTAGGCGCTGCGGTATACGCGCTTATGCATGCGCACAAGGACTCTATAGACGATATGGCCGAGACTATAGAGAAGGACAACGATACCAAACTAGCGACATCGCCAACATCAGGCCCCGTTTCGGTATCACCTGCAGTACTTAACGCCTCTGCTCCTGTGCAACAGCCTGCAGTGCAAGCTACGACAGACAGCCAGCCCTTATCGTTAGCTCCACACAAAGGAGCCTCTATAACTGGAGCCTTGACTATTCAATCTGAGGCTCATGGTAACCGTAAGCTTATTACTAATACGGTTGCTACGAAACGAGGTATTGACACTGCTAGCTACGGTGCCTTTCAAATGACGGGCACTACGCTTAAGGACTACATCGCTAGCTCCAAGTATGGAGCTAAGCTTAGCGGACTTAAGCCTGGCAGCTCCGCGTTTACTAATAAGTGGGCAGAGCTAACAAATGGCATAGACGGCGATGCATTCATAGAAGATCAAAAGAACTACTTGGTAGAAAAGCTTCTCAAGCCCTATGTTATAAAACCGCTTGCAGCTAAAGGAATCAAGTTTGACAGCTTGCCACCACGAACCCAAGAGTTCTTGTTTTCCGCCGCAGTAAACACTCCGGCTCTAGCCAAGAAGTCTGTAATGACTCTCGGAGAGGGTGCTAGCTCGTCTGACATAGTGATGGCTATCAGCAAGGCTAGGGCTGATAAGTATTCAGCCAACTCTATAGAACTGAAGACTGGTCTATATAGACGACTTGTAGACGAGGCTGACTACGCTGGGGTTAAGTTAAGCCTTAACGATTTTTCTGGACCTGTTCAAGTGGATTTGTCCAAACTTCTAAGCCCACCTGTTAGACTCGCTCAAAACGCAGCTCCTCCCGTCTCTCTAACCACATCTCCTTTACCACCTCAGACTATATTCAAAACGAAATCAGGCATACTTGCCGTAAGTTAAAGGTAACACCATGTCTTTAGATAGCATACTGACGCAGGCGGCAAACGCGCTAGGCGCGTCTATAGGTGCAGCCGTTAGCCCTACCACTGCGGCAACTACTACCATGCCGCCAGACTTGTCTACCAACCAGACTCTAAAAGGCATACTCAAAACCAAGTCTCTTCTGCCAGAATACGCTTGCTTTGTAGTTTGCAATGATAGAAAGATATACGTTGCGGCGGCCTTGCCTGATCAGTTTACACTAGGCTCTAGCGCAGAATATGACAGGCCCTTTGCTGATACTTTGCCTAACAAGGCTAGTATGATTGGAGGTATTCCAAAACTAATTGGGATGCAGCCTCTAGTTCAGGCCTTGACTGCTCGCTTTTGGTCGGGGTCGTCTTCCGGAAGCATTCGTTTACCTATAGTACTTCAAGCTCAGACTAATGAGGTCAACGATGTTCTAAAGCCGTTCGCTGACCTCATGACTCTTATGCTGCCTTCGGCTCCTAATGGCCTGGGTTCTATCCTTAGAAGCCCTGGTCCAAGCTTTAGTGTTACCAAAGCTGTTCAAGCTGGTAACAGTCTTGTTCGTAAGGTCGCTCAAGGTGCTAGCGACGCTGCAAGCTCTTTTTCCTTGCCTAGCCTATCGAGTCTAACAAGCGTAAAGGACACGGTGTCTAGTCTGATAGGAGGCCTTAACGACAACAAAACTGTGGCCCAAATAACATCAGGTATATCGTCCATAGAGTCTGCTTCCACGTCGGCTTTCAATACCCTGGACTCAGCTATCAAGAATAAGATATCTATTCAGATAGGCCGGTACATGATTTTTGACAACGTGGTAATCCGCAACGTGTCTAGCACTCACAAGGTTCAGCCAGTTGGCGGTCTATACGGATCATCGACGGGTAACATGCAGAGGATTGACGTTGAGCTAGAATTCGAGCCTTTCTTCGACTTGACCATTCAGAGCCTTCAGTCTATTTTTCTGGATCAGACTCTTAGGGACTATATGACCTCACAATTAAAGAACGCGTCAGGAGTATAGTAGCATGTCTGTTTACGCAATTGAAAATTTTCACACGCTTGAGACTTCAGGTGTTCCTGATATATTCTCTGCTCAGTATGCTAACATGAGGTTTGAAGTACCGCGGTCAGAATACGTTGTAGTAGACGCTCAATGGCAAGCCAATCTTCCAGGGTTAGCCGCAGCAAAACTAGGTAGCCAGTACTTATGGTGGGTCCTACTAATGTATAACGGCCTGGACGACAGCGTTAACGATGTTGTCCCCGGCGTTAAACTAGCAATACCTGACCCTCAAGCTCTGCTTACTTATCTAAGGCAAGCGCCTGCTGTTAGCAACGTAGGTCTGAACCTTGGATCAACTGTCTTGTAACCATAATGGCTTACGAACTTGAAAACGGCGTACGTGTTGCCATATACTTTGCTGATCAAGAATTCGATTTTAGCAAAGGCAACATACTAAACTTTTTGCACATGGCCGAGTCCACGCGCTTGGGTGTGCCTATGATTCACCTTAGCCTAACGGACACCTCAGGCTGGTTTACTGACAACCCTGTGTTAGGTGATGGCATTGTAATTCGTGTAGACATAACACGTAACTCCGGCGACAACTCAAACAACACCGTTACTGAGTTCGCGTTGAACTTTTTTAATGAGACAGCCACTACAGCTGGTAAGGTATACAAGATAGACGGTTACTATAATGTACCTATCTACTGGGCTGCTTCAACTTCAACGCCTGTTAAGGGAACAGCCTACGACGTGCTATCCAAGATATGCGATGCCACAGAACTTACCTTAGACGCGCAAGGCACTAACGATAGCCAGATATGGTATCCTAGAAATGAGCCTTTCTACAAATTTGCCAAGAGGGTAACAAGCTATGGATACGTCTCAGACAATTCGTGCCTATCTATGGCTGTTAGTATGGACGGTTATCTTTACCTCCGGGACATTTCCCAGATGGATGACCAGGCGTATGACTTTGGTCTGTATGACTTTACTAATCCTGACGTGTTTACTGTGGTTGGATACAAGCCGTTTGTGGCTTCAGGCGCCTTCAACCAACTTGGAGGGTACAGCTTCGAGTCTGTAGAACAGAGTATGGCGAAGGCCGACACCCGTGTCTTCACTTCTGTCCAGTTTAAGGCTAACGAATCCGGGTCTCTGATGGTTAACAACGATATAAGAGACAAGCTTCCTCAAAGCCGTGTTGCTTACGCGCCTATAGATGTAGGCAACACGCACGATGAATTTCAGAGAGCCTATTACCAAAATCAGCGTGTTGCTAACCTGTTCACGTCCGGCCTTGAGATACTTACTGACTCCATGACGGATGTATCCGTGTTAAGTACAGTAAGGTTTAATACACCACAGGAAATAAATTCTACTGTGGTAGGCATAGACACGTACTCAGGTACTTATAGAGTAACGTCAAAGACCATCTATATTAGAAACGCAAGGTACGTAGAAAAGTTTGAGCTGGTTAGACGTACTCTAAACACCCTGGTACCTTCTGCTACTACTGGAGATGCCGCAGGGGCTCAACTAAACATACCTATCGAGTTCAAGGTACCCTCTCTATCTAACTTCTCTGTACTGGACGCTATATCTCTAGTAGGATCTATATCTAACGGTCTTCCTGACAGTCTTTCCAGTGCCGTTGACTCAGCCGAGTCAACGCTATCAGGATTGGCGTCCTCTGCTGCATCCGCTGTGTCTGGCCCTATGTCAGCTCTTACTTCTCTAACCTCTTCGGTAAGTGCATCCATGGCGTCGATTAACACCTCAGCGTTAGCGTCTATTTCCGCGGCCAAAGCAGCAAATTTGGCTGCACATACCGCATGGGTTGCCGCGGGGAGTATACCTCCAGCTCCTGTTGGGGTAGACCTCGTAGCGTTAGCCACTTCAGCCAGTGCGTCTATCGCAGGTGTTCTAAGTGCTTCAGCGTCAGCCATAGCTATACAACAGAATAGAGCTATCAGTGTAGGCGGTATCAAGCAAGCCCTTAGTTCTAAGCTAGACGGTCTAACCTCTCAGCTTACCAGTAGTTGTGAAGCTGCGGCCACTGAAATGACAGGGCTTATGGACTCTATAGCCGACACTACTATTGCTTCCTTACACACATCTTTTGGGTCTGTCGTAAGTAGCGCGTCTTCTGCGGAAGCGTCTGTGTCCTCTGAGGTAACTAGTGCGCAGTCTGCGTTGTCTAGTGCTATCTCTCAGGCTTCCAGTGCTATGACTACCCTTAACACAGCCAGTTCCAACTATGCTTCACAACTAATGACGGCGGCTACAACATGAGTGTACTAGGACTAAGTCAACAGTCGGAAGACGGCTACGATAGGTATCTTACCGGTAAGGTAGTTGATAACAATGACCCTGAAATGCTTCAGAGAGTTAGAGTCGTCATCCCGCGTTTATTTAGCGACGACGTCCCCGTAGACCTGTTACCGTGGATAGGTCCTAGGAATCGTAGCTTCTTTGGGATAGGCGATAACTACGGAACTATTAGCATACCTGTCATAGGCTCTAGAGTAGCAGTCTACTTACAGAATGGACAAGCAGAGTATGGACTAGTTGATCACGACTTGATCAACACACAGTTTACTCTTCCTGAAGAATTTCAGACTAACTATCCTAATCGAGTTGGCCTGAAGACGCCAACGGGAGATGTCTTCTACTACGAGGTTAACACCGGCCAGTGGTTCTTCCGTCATAACAAGGGGACATCTATTCGTGTAGACGCCGATGGCAATGTATTCAAGTCGGTAGCTGGAAACTACACCGAATACGTGAAAGGTAACTATACTAGGGTTGTTGAAGGTGACAACATAGAAACGGTAAAAGGTAACTCTACCCTATCATATGGAAGCACTGTTCTAAGTGTAAAAGGCTCATACGGGGTAACAGTCTCATCCGACTTTTCTAACCTGGTCTCGGGGTCTACTACAACATCTACCTCTTCTTGGACACACTCTGGGCTATTAAAGTCGTCTGATGACATAATAGCGGTTAGTACCAGCTTGATGAACCATCAGCATGAGTATGACGACGCTGGTAACCCAAATATCACAAACATACCTAATGCTTGAGGTAAATCATGAGTCAAATAGACAATGTAGATCAGTTTAACCTCCTGACGCCGGCCAAACGAATATCCAACGCCACTTTCCTTGATGTAAATCCTCTTCCTAACCCCGGGTCTACGGAACTTCTTATAGACGCTGCCGCTGTTCTCGCGTCTATCCGCAATTTGATAAAGAGCTTCAACGGTACCCGAGGTCGTATATTCACGCCTGACTATTTCAGCGGTTTATACGAGTTGCTACAGGAACCCTTTGACGACATAACTTCTACGAAGATGTCCATAGCTTTATACCAAAGCTTGTCCAAGTGGGAGCCTAGAGTGACTTGGGTGCCAGCGGATGTTAGTGTGTCTCCTAACTACCTAAACGTTGGCTATGACATAAGCCTTAACATAAACATTGACGGCACACTGGTTAACCACACCTTCTTACTTCCTAAGTCATGAACACAAAAACGTTTATAGTAGCTCAATGGTTAACCACGTTTTCATTAGCAGTGGTTCATGAAGTATGTCTTAGTTGTGGCATAACGCCTTCAGTTAGACCAGGGTACGGTTGCTACATACAGTCTTATAGCGCCTTAGGTAATAGAGAGTTCAATGAAATAGGATCTAACCTAGCCGTATACATAACCGGTGCTTATTTACATCCGAATGGTTCTCTAGGCTTAATTATAGAGTCGAGAGGCCTAAGAGAACGAACAACACAGAGAGACCTAAGCGCAGTGTTCAAGGACTTGGAGGACGAGATCCTTGTAACCTCTCAGGCTTCCGTAGCCTCTGTTGCTAGGCTTGAAAACAGACTTCGTAAGAAACCAATACTTGTCACGCTAACTGACGAGGTAATACTTGAAACGGTGGAACAAAATGGCAAGCATTGAGTTACCAGTAACAGCTATAGACTTCGAGTCTATAAAGACGGCCCTCGGCAACAACCTAGGCAACTACAGCTCTTGGAAAGGATACCTGACCACGCAGACAGGCACTACTATCCTAGACTTTACGTCTGCTGTAGGCTCGTCCGCAGCCGTAAAGGGTCTAAGGTATTTTCAAGAAGCCTTTACTGATACCGCCACTTCAGACCGTGGCATATATTCCATAGCTGACATGCAGGGGGTGCGCCTCGCACGAAAGCTACCTGCTGTGATGCCTGTTCAGGTGTCTTACACCGCTCCTAGTTCTACGTCACCTCAGACTGTAGCTCTACCTAGGTTCTCTCAGTTTCAAGGCGGAGGCACTTACTGGTATACACGAGACGCCATTACCGTGGCAACTGGAGCTACAGTAACGGTCAACATGTATCAAGGATATACCGTTCTGGTAACTACTTCAGGCTTAGGCTCAGACAATCAGACGTTTCAGTCTAATGAAGCCGGCTTCGTGGTAGCTGACCAAGACGTTTATGTATTCGTTAACTCTACAGAACTAACCCGTGTCCCCTCAGGTCTTTGGAACTATAAAGGTGTGTCTGCTTTTGTAGATAGGACTTCTCCGACGGGGCAGCTCCTCATTCAATTCGGTAATGACTACTACGGGGCGAAACCTACTGCTTCTGACAGCGTAAACATTGTATACGCCATTACGTCTGGCGCTGATGCTAATAGCCTCAGTATGCTAACAGCTCGCATATCTCAAGTGACAGGCCAAGTGTCGGGCCTGTCTTTCTCTGCTTTAGCTAACCCCGCAGGCGGTGCAAACGAAGTTAGCCCCGCTCAGTTAAAGCATACTGGTGCAATTAGCTATGGTACGTTTAACTCTGCTGTAACCAAAAATCAATACGGTGAAGTAGCACTTACTTACCCCGGTGTTGTAGACGCTATAACCTTTGCACAGAGAGACATAGATCCTACCAACGTTCACCTCATGAACGTTATTCAGGTAGTCCTGTTAACGTCTACTACTTGGACTACTGCTCAACAGGCTGCTTACATAGCGTATCTTCAGTCTTCAACCATGTATGCGCCGTACTTCAATCTTAGCTGGGGTACACCTAATAACGTTACCATTTCAGGTAAGCTGCACTGTTTCAACACTGCAAACCTTAGTCAGAGTTTGGCAGATGCTACTACCGCTCTGCAAAACCTTTACGCCTTGAAAGCGGGCAGTTTAAGCTATGACATAACTATAAATGACATCCATACTGTGGTAAAGGCTGCCAACACGGGGATAGACTGGCTTGAGCTTTACACGCCTACCACGGACTCCATAGTAAGCTCTACTCCCCTAGACGCACCTGCACTAAGTATACCAGTTACCGTTGGGGCACTGGCTCCAAATACCTATTCATACGCCATAGCCGTAGTTATGCCTAATGGTGTAATCGCACCAAAAAATTGGGCTACCATAACGACTACAGGTTTAACGTCTTCCATCGAAGTAGACTGGAAGCCCTATCCTGGCGCTTTGTCTTATGAAGTATATGGCCGTCAGGGATCCGCAGGCTACGGGCTACTTACAACTGTTAGTGCGTCTACTCTTACTTGGACAGACACGGGGAGTGTAGCACCAACTACATTACCACCAACGTCAAACACAACACCCATTCAGTACAACAACCTGGTAAGTATTTCACTAACGCCTGCCTACACGACGCGCGTTACCCGGGGGTCTTGATGAACTATTCAATTCTGTGGCCTTCTTACATGGGGCACGCGGTATGGCAGGACTTAGGCTCTGCTATTGACGCCACCTTTGCTCCAACTGTAGACGTTATTCACACGGCTCTAAAGTGGGTTAGAACTACCTACATACCGTCTGACGCTACTATAGCCAGCACGCAGTTTCAGCAGCTAATAGACTTTAGTTCCTGGACCACTTACGACCAGACTGTAGATATTCAGCGCCTGAACTTTTTAGGTCTCAACATATCTGAGCCCGATATCTTGAGACCGGAGGACACGTCTAGGTTCATTCAAAACATAGGCTCGTACTGGTTTGAAAAAGGCAAAGCTAGCTTCATTGACTTTCTAGGCTTCTGCCTTAATGTCAACGTAACAGTCACTAAGCTGTGGACAGAAGATTACGTAAACTTTGTGCCTGAAGGTGACCCCAGCATAGGGACTACCGTGCTAAACGGTGGAACCTGGTATCCAACAACTCATGTTCGCCTTTTGTACGACAACTCTAACTTTGCTGGCACGCCTGTCACCAAAGTGGTTAAGCTATTCTACGACATCTGTCCCTACAACCTTGTTATAGAATCAGTGTATAGCTCTCAGAACTTGGCAGTTATAAGGACAGATCAGGTGCCAGTTTCAGTTCCACAAGCAGCACCCATCATTTTTACGGGTAACATAACCCATAGCATTCAGATTATACCCTCGCTTATAGCGCCAACACCCTCAGCCTAGGACTAACCGATGACAACACCTACAGCCTTTTATCTTGTTGGAGACGGCGTTAACCTTATAAACAACGCCGCAACTGGAATACCTACAATCCGAATATCTCAGTTCAAGCTGGGTAGTCAGGTTAACTATCAGCCGGAGTCTACCGATCATGACATTAGGGGAACTCTCGTATATCAAGGTACTATAACAAGCGTCACCCAGTTTGATCACGATACCATTAGGGTCACTATTCAACTACCACCAAATGTGGGCCCTTTCAGCTTTGGCGAAGTAGGCCTTTACACAGATGCCGGTGTGCTAGTTGCCTTGTGCAGCTACCCAGTCTTGCAGAATAAGTTAGAAGTCACCACATCTGGTATTGTTAACCCTTGGACCATCAGTGCTTTAATTCAAGCAACTCAAGGCACTGGTATATTCTTTCTGTCCAACGCTGTTTCACCTATTGTGCCAGAGTTCCCTGACTTCTCTTACGTGACACAGCCTTCTGGCATGGTCGGACAACCTAATGTCATAGTCGTTAGAGAAGGAACGGCTGACGGTCAACCTATAACTCTCGTAGCCAATAGCACAGACTGGTCCCCAATAGACTGGACTCCTATCGCTACCGTAGTACCTTCGTTTGTCGATCCCGACTCTCTGTCTTTCCCGGGCATTGATCAGTTGGACGGCAGCACTAGCGGTAGGTATCTTTTGAGCGATGGTCTTGGTAACCTTATAACCATTCAGTCAATTTACCTCAGTACGGCTTTACTTCCTAGAATTGTTACCTGGCTATACGTTACTAATTCATATACCTTGTATGAAAAGACCTCGTATAGAACTGGTAAATCAGCTATTAGTGTATCAGACGCTAACGGCTTTGTATCCCAGATAAACAAGGTCTGGTCTGCCCCTACAGGTACCGTTGCTACGGGGCCTTCGCGTTTTGGTATAAACGACAGTGCGCTTCCTTACTACGGATACGGCCAGCCGGCTGTGTCTAACCTAACTGACGTGACCGACCCCCTTGAGTGGCAGGGGTTTATTGAGGCTCTTACGTCTACGGCCACGCTTCTAGGCCTACCTATCCCCGTTAACCTCACAGGATTTTCTGCTCAAGCTCTCTCGGCTTACAACAACGAGTACCAACTCGACACCATAAAGTCCCTCCTGTCTCAGATAACCACGAGCAGGCTTCGCATACCTACCAAGAATCTTGAGTATTCTGCTTTCGTAAATCAGATTCTTGCCACCACTAACAACAATAGAATCCATTACAACGTAACGGCCACGTTCGCTGACCAACCGTCAGAGTACGCTTACTTTAACTCAGGCGGGTCTATATGCTTCCAGTTAGAAGACGGTATAAGCAACCTACCGGCACAGACTTATACGGAGTACATGACAAGGTCTATACTAAGTCAGCTAGGCACAATTCGGTTCCATGGATTGGCTTGTGAATCGCTAGGACAACTTAAGGTAAAGGGTCGTAACTCCTTTAGCCTATCACCATCCGGCCCTTCGTATCGTGGTAATCGTAACCCCGGTATTGGCTACAGCTCAGAGTCATTCCTAGGGTTCTATTCTCTTTCAGTAGGTCAGCGCGCAGAGGTATTTAGTTACGTGGTACCTCTTGGTACAGATGGAGGCTCAGCCGCAGGCTCTCAGATTCTTGAGATAGGCATATATGCAACTCGTACAACCGCGTCGGTAATTATGCTAGAATGCTGGGTAAACATACTAGCCTACTCTGACTACGCGGCAGGAAACTTCACGGTGTCTACGCCTAGGCAGACAACAATAACGGTGTATGCTGCGCGTGCCTCTTCGTCCTACATGTCGGTCAACTACCCTACCCTGGTAGCCGACGCAACTAACTGGTAATTCAAATGAACCTCATACAAATTCTGTTTGCGTTTGTCATTGCTTATATCAAAGGCGAGTCGCCAGTCAAGTCGCTCTCTACCGTTATGTCGAAGGAGAATCAAGGCACACTTCTAAAGATGATACCTGGAATGAAGCCTTACATAGACGCCTATAATAGTGGAGGTGACTTGGACTGGGAAGGGCTTAGCAGCTTGGTATCGGCTTTTAACGCAGCTTACCTTAAGCAGCCTGATGCCAAGGCTTCTTACGGAGACATCCTCAAGACCTTTGCTCTGTGGTTTAGAACAGGCAGTGCGTCTGCTTTTACTAAGCTGGAGAAGCTATCTACTAGAGTAAAAGACCAGGCAATCCCTGCGGCTTTCACTAAGGAAGAAGTAGACCAAGGGCCCATTAAAGATCAGATGACTAAGGTAGTAAAGAAGCTCGGAGGCTCTGGCTCCGCTCTTACTCCGGATGAAGCCAGAGAGGCTAAGGTAAAAAATCCTGATCTCTATAAGACCTACTTGAGTCTTAGAAAGCAGTACTCGGAGTCCTGGAAGACCGCTTTGTCGAACTATGTTCGCAACTCAGGCAAAACCATGGTCCCGTTTAAGGAAGTGGAAGCGTACTTCAAGACGCTAGGTATTCAGCATACTATGCCCACGGGGTTTACAGGTAACATCGATGCTAAGGGTACCTGGTATACGTCGTCTGGTAAGGAAATTCAAGGCGTACCAGCTGCGGCTCTTTTCCCCACAGTTAAGATGAACCCTAAGCCTGACCATGCACCTTGGGTGTTTCAGACCGTACGAAACACCGGAGAACTGGGTAATCAGTTCTACACGCTGGAGTTTCAACGTAATCAGGCTCAGCAGAAATTTGCTAAGGTGGCTGACTTCAATCCCGACAAGATTAAAGGTGAATGGCGTTCTCTAATAACGGGCTTTGACTACTATAACCCCAAGTGCGTTGCAGCTATAGTCATTGAACTCTTGTATAGGTCTTCACATAGAGTAGGAACCACTGGAGGTAACGCATCAGGTGGGGGCTTTGGTATCTGCACGCTCCAGAAGCAGCACTTTTACCCTCAGACTGACGGCGGAATAAAGTTCATGTACCTTGGTAAAGATAACGTCAAGTTCACCTATAAGCTTAGTCCTAACGTGGACCAGATAGCCAAGAAGATATGCGAGGTCGTTCACGAAATGGCTAAAGACAAGAAGCCAAGAGACGCCTTGTTTACTTACTGGACTAAAGGCGGTAAACCTAAACACCTCACTCCGCAAGTCGTTAACGCAGTATTCGGTAGCATGTCGGGAGGCCTCACTATCCATAAGCTTCGTACCTATAAAGGCACAAAGCTTTTCCGTGAGTATCTAGCCTCCGTGTTTTCTAAACGCACCAACGTTTCTAGCGGCGACGCGATGGAACTTCTGCGCAAGGGCGCCACACTAGTAGGTAAAGAGCTTAATCACGTCAAGAGATCGGCAGACGGGAGCGAAAACGTAACTCCAAATACTGCTATCAAGAATTACATTGACCCAAGTGCACAAGCAGAACTGTTCTTACACTACGGGTTGCCTCTGCCGTCTTACCTGGAAAAGCTTGTGGGTGGATCAGAGATAGCATCACTGGTTACTGCATCTGACGGTACTCCTGCTGTTAAGCCTGTTGCTCCTGTAAAACCTGTAGATACGCCTACACAACCACCGGCTGTTGCTCCGGTAAAACCTGTAGCACCCGTTCAGCCTACACAACCAACGGCCCCACCTGCGCCTGTAGCTCCCGCGCCCCAACCAGCACCAGCTCAAACTCCCCCTCAGCAGCCTGTAGCTGCGCCTCAGCCTGTTCAACCGCAGGTACCTCAGCCACACCCCGATGACGTAGAAGAACCCATAGAATTAAGGCTTGATCCTCGCATGGAGTCGTACCTCTCTGGAGAGACAGACCTGTGGCAGTACTAGCCAATTGGTGTCTATGGAGGGGCTATAACTGTTAATCAGGTTATAGCCCCTCAGTCTATTACAACTCGGAGTTTATACTAACATGGATTTAAGCGCATTCGAAGTTGGTCTCAAGGTTATTGAGTCCGCCTGTGGCCCCATTCCGTCATTCTTCATTCATCCTGAAAAGAAGCGTACCGTCCTATCCGGAACTAGCGCGGGGTCCTTGGCTACGTTTAACGTACCAGGAATACTCGAAGGTCTAGAAGGGCCTATCGAAGTACAGAAGGACGTGTTCTTGTCTGCCATTAAAGGCCGCAAAGAAGGTACAGTGACCTTGGTTGATGGCCAGCTTGTAATCGTAGCTGGCTCTTATAAGACGCAGGTTAACGTTACTGACTCGCGCGAAGCCCTAGCTATAGGCGAACCTTCAGAAGGTCAAGTCTTTGACATGACACCTGAACTGCATGCTTACCTAAGCAAGACATTACCTCAACTCCGAATTGAACGCGTACACAGCGCGCTACCTGATGTTCTAGTACATTTGCGCCTTACGGCCAAACAAGCTTTCGCTGTGACCTTTGATCCTATGCAGTTGTGCTTTCTTACTGGCCCTAATAAGACAGGTACAGAGTTTTTAGCTACACTGCCTTACACCCGGTTCTCTTCTTTCATTAAAGACCTACCTGTAGCTAACTCAAGGATTGTCATAACACCTGAGGCAATCTTTGCGTTCACTAAAACGTTCTCAGTTCAAATAGCCGTGCCTGTTGTGGATGAAAGTTCAGCCGCGTCACCGGATGAGGTGTACGAGAAGGCTAAAGAAGTATCGAAGGTAAAGACAGACACTGCGGTTACTCTTTCTAAAGGTGAAATGGAACTGTTCCTAGACAATGCCAAAGCTCTTGTAGCCGTTGGCACTGAAGTTCAGTTCGTGCCGTCAAAGAAGGGTACAACGCTTATCGTTGATTCACCTAAAGGTAAGGTAACACTAGGCCTGAAGACCGCCAACAAACATGAGAAGTTTGGACTGGACTACCGCTTCGTTCAAGCCTTGTTGCTTAAGTCAACAGACGAACTTAGTTTCTTTATTGTGGACAATACCTACGTGGTATCAAAGGCTAACGTAGTATACGTGGCTTTGTTGTCGGCTGGGGACGAGTAGTCATGATAGGGGTAACGTTTCCCATAACTTACCCTAGTGGTATTCTATACGAGACTGACGATGGAATATTTTACCCGCGACACACTGTAGCTAGAGGGCATTACGTCTTTGATAGGTTTCAGCCTACGCAAGCTCTTACCACTATCTTGCTAGACATATACCACTGCGAAGACGTAGGCTATCTAATAAAGCCAAAGACTCTAGGCCGACATGTTTGGCCCACTGGCGTTATGGCTGTTGTCAACTCTCGTATAAACGACGATCAAACCTTCGTTAATAAAGACAAGGTATCCCTGGTTTTCAAAGGTGACTTCTACTTACACAACGTAGAAAACACCGCAACTCTTTTAACCATAGATTCTCTTCCTTTGAGCGTAGAGAAGCTCCTAACTATACAGGGGTAACGCCATGGTAGTCTCTACAGGTCTTCCTCGTCCATTGCTACCTGAAGGCCATGATATAACAATAAAACTGACGGCTAATCCCAAGTCTGACTTTACCAGTATTGTCAATACGGAAGAAGCCTATCAGTTCTATAAGGGAATTCTCACTGGTCAGCTCGAATGCACTCCGGACGTATTAAAAACCAACTTCAGACTAGCTCCTCACTGGCCTGAAGTTGTAGGTGTGGTATCTGCATTAAACAACCGTTGGCTAGACTTCAAGAAGGCTAATGACAAAACCCGTGAGTTTGTTTTCAGTAAGACTCTAGCCTTTCACGTCGATATGAAAAGAAAAGAGGGTCTATGGCTTCTTTGAATGACATCAGAGAAGACGAGCAGTACCTTCAATTCAAGAAGGTCCTAAAGATAGCCGAAGGTAAGATAAGTCTCGAAGCCATTCTAGATGAAGCCAAGCTGATTCATTCCAGTAGGCCTTCACGTAACTTGTATAAGACTAAGCTGGAACCCACTGCGGTGTTTAACGCTGCGGCTAACGACGTTAACGCTCGGTCTCGGCTAGTCGAGGTGCGTGCTCAGGTATACAGACAACGCCGTGTAATAGCAAGAGCCACGACTGGCATGCGCACGTATTTATCTACTAGCTATGCCACGGCTATAAAAAGTCGGGCAACGACACAGCAGGAACGTAAGGCAGTACTAGATCGCATACTTAGTAAGGCTTTGGACATGGTATCAGAGTTTGATGACACCCTGGAACAGATAGACCTCTATATCAAAGACATTGACCAAACAGGCTTTGCCATCAAGAACATCACAGAAGTCCTCAAGCTATTGATGGCTCCTAATAGTGCAGGCAAGGTAGAAGTATGACGGTAGAAGCCAGGCTTAAGCTGACTTCAAGTAAGATACAAGTTCCTTGTACCCTTGTCTACCCTTAAATACTTTAAGTGGTGATTTAAGTTTTTGACACCATACTATCAAAACGTAGTCTCCCCAGTTACGTTCTTCTGAAGCTAGTTGGGCGTACTTGAACTTGTTAAGCACGCCTTTTTGCTTAACCCACCAGGTGCTCTTTACCTCTACTAGGTGCTTTACACCAGAAGACGACTTTGCACACAGATCAGGAAAGTAGTATCGCTTCTGTTCATTATTCCAATATGGAATGTATATCTTAAGTCTTTCCGCAGAATCAACGGTAAAGCCCTTTGACTCTAGCCACGCGGCTACAAAAGGCTCATATCCTTGTAATGACAGCACTCGCCCTGATACTGTTGTGAAGAGTTTTCTTGCCCTATACGTTTTAGCTGACTTTGACTTAGCGTCCTCTGACATTATGGAGAAGGGTACGCCATACTTCTCCATGCATGTAGCCATTACCTTAGCTCGTACTTTTTTGTTCTTCATAGCTGAGGTCGCCCCAAACCTTTTCATGTTTGTCGCAACAGTCTTTCGCCTAATGTCCTTTGATTGCTGTGCGTGTTCTACTCCGTATAATGCTAGCATTTTTGCTTTTGACTTTTCCTTAACTGCTAACGATTGTTGAGGGCTTTTAACACCATGGTTCTTCTTGCAAGTCTTCTGCATGGCAGCTAATATAGTATCGCCTCTTACTTCCCAGTTTCGCTTTTGGGACTCCGAACTTTTTCGCTTGACATGATCAAGCTGTATAGGGTTATTAACTCCATACTTCTTCATCATGTCTCGTTTACGACTGGACTGATACTCTTCCGAGCCTTGCCATTCTTTTGAACAAGCCATAGAACAAAATCTGTTTTTAGGCCTAGTGAATAAATAGCCTCCACTCAAAGGTATAGTACGACCTGTCTTACACCACTGACAGTTGTATTCCCCAATCGCCATAAGGTATACTTTAAGCCATCTGTCTCTCATAGGTCCAAACCGTTTGCTGTTAACGTACTCTGACCTATCCGGAGAGTTGGGTCCCGCAACAATGGCTAACTTAATGAACTCGCTCTCACTGTTTGATATGTTCAGGTCGGACGGGCAGTTCTGTCTGACCACGTCACGCAGCTTTCTAGCGCTGGTGTACTCACCAAAATTTACCACTGCCTTGACGGCGTGCTTGAAGGTGTAAGATTTCATGTCTGATCCTAGTAAAACGTCTGACATAAAAATGTCTAAGTTGACTGTCTACAAAGAAAGCGGCTATCTCCTAAATGTAAAGAAGTTGACCGAGTCTCAGATAGAAGACGCTAAGGATAGGTTTACCTTCTCCCTGTATGACCATTCTGCCTGTGACAAGTGTGAACAACTGGCCAGTAGACATTCAGAGATATGTGACGGCTGTGCCGCATTCATGGGTCACAGAGCTTTGGCTAAAGAGGTAGAACGAGGCGATCAAGTTCTTTTGTCTCTACCTTACGGGGCTAAGAAAGAAGTACGGTCTTTCCTAAAGTCACTAGGTAAGCCCTATGTAGTGGTAAACCGGCATCCTCAAGACAAACCTTTTTCTAGGCCTATTAAGTTCACTGGTCAGCTTAGAGATTACCAGCTAGACGCTCAGACCGCTATCTTGAGGGAGAAGAAAGGTATTGTCAAAGCGCCGCCTCGTTCAGGTAAGACCGTTATTGGTACAGCGACCATATGCACTATAGGTCAGAAGACCATTGTGCTAGCGGCTCAGCGAGAATGGCTTATAGGGTTTCAAGAAACGTTTCTGGGTAACGCAAATCAAGAGGCTATGTCTAACGCTAGTGCCCGTCAGATAGGGTTCTGTAAGACGTATGAGGACTTTGTCAAGACAGACGTATGCCTTGCCACGTTTGCACAGTTCTTTAGCCCAGCTGGCAGAAACCTGCTTGGAAGAATCCGCAGCTTGTTTCCTGTCTTGATGGTGGACGAAGTTCACTTGGCGTCGGCGCTGCAAACAAGCCGTGTTCTCGCCCAGTTCAACGCTGAATACAGAATAGGTTTGACTGGTACACCTGAGCGTAAACAAGCCGACCTCGTAAAGATTTTCTTCAACCTCATTGGTCCTATTATATACGAGGCTAAGATAGACAGACTACGTCCTCGTGTTGAACTGCTGAATACCGAGTGCAAGAAAGATATAAATGGGTTTGGTCAGGCAGCCTTCACTAGGTTCGTCACAGCCATCGAGAAAGAGCCTGACCGAATCAAGAAGATATGCAAGCGGGTGATTCAGCTGGTTAACCAAGGTCATATGGTTCTGTTACCTGTCCAACGTGTCAAGTCGGTTGACTTATACTGCAAAGTTATCAACCGCATGCTAGGTGAAGACGCTAAGAGGATAGCCTTTCCTTTTTATGGAAACATGACTAAGGAAAGACGTAAAGAAACAATCAACCGATGCCGGGACTATCGAATCAAGGTTCTCGTCGGCAACGCTAAACTCATATCTGTAGGCTTGAACATTCCTAGAGCCTCTTGCATATTCGAACGGGTCACTGTATCTTCCAACGTACCCAACTGCGATCAGCGCGTGTCCCGTATCCTTACTCCTATGGACGGTAAGCCTCAACCTCTTATAGTTTACGTGCTGGACGATAGCAAGATAATGCAAACAACAGCCCGTACAGAGTGGTGGGGGTGTATCCACCCAAGGCACCGACCATTGATGGACGCCAGAGACAGAGCTATTCTAATGGAATGGTTCAAGGGCAAGTCTCAGTCTGACATATCTGACCTTAACGACGTTTAGAGATAACATGGCAAAGCGTCTTCTAATAAAGCTAGACAAGGACAACTTCAAGGTCAATATACCTGGGAGTGTTCACCGACAAGCGCCTTTCAACTTTGCACCTAATGACTTTGGCATAGGTAACGAGACTATAAAGGATAAGATCATAAGTGGTGAGTCTCAGACGCGAGGACTAGAAGCGTTTCTGAAGAACCCTTCGCATCCATGGGTGTACGGGGTTGGCTCTGCTCCTGATGACGCACACGCGAAGTACTTTGCGGCCTTCCTAGCACAGGCTTACACCAGACAAGTACCTAACTCCCGTGTCGTCTGGCATCATGTGTACGGCAACTTCAGTAATCCTCTTATAGAGAATCAAGAACCTGCTAGCCTTCTCGTTCTTACTGGCATGGCCCCTAATTCCACAGCGGCTAGGCTGGAGAAGTGTCGTGATCTTCTTGAGTTCTACAGTGACATACCTCGCATCGTGGTGACAGCTGGAGTCGACCCTGTCACCTTCTTCTATTCTGTACTTCACCAAAAGCTAACACAGGTATACTACCAGTCCAAGAACGTTATCAAGCGTAGGGTGGAGGTTGTCTGATGGCTAAGAAAAAAGCTAGCGTAATGATATGGTACCCCCTTACCATACCAGTTTCAAAGGTGGCGTTCAAAGACGACGCGGTATACTATAAGAAGGTGGGTACTTCGTCCATAGACTCTGTACCTTATTCTCAGTTTATGCAAGCCATAGAGACTGACGAAGGCTACAGCTTGATGATAAAGGTAAAGTACAAGGTTGGGGAGTTTGTAGCTACGTCTATAGACAACCATGCCAATCCAAATCTAGTGGTGTGCAAGAGAGAACATGGACACAAGATTATTGTTAATGTGTCTTCATTGAAAGTCACAAGTCTATAACATGGCAAAACTGTTTAGTAGTCCTTCCGAGGCGATTGCGCTTCGTGCATTGTGTAGTCCTGATCGTGTCATAGCAGGTCACATGTTAGCTAGAGTTGACCAGTCCTTCTTTCACCTGGACGAGTCAAGAGAAGCCTATAACTACATCCTTGCTCATGTAAGTGAGAAGGGTGGATCACCGCCTTTCAACATATTGGTAGAGAATGTATCTCTATCCGAAGACGCTAGAGAACACCTTAAGCAAGCAAAGGTACAGCCTAAGCGAATTAAGGAAGCCGATCAGCTTATTGATAACCTTCAGAAATACAGACAGACGAGAATCTACTGGGACCTAGCCAAGTCTCTAAAGACTAAGCTGGAAGCCGCTAAGATAGATCCCTTAGAGCTAGCCGAGCTTGTCAGTAAACAACAGAATAAAGCTCAAGCCAAAAAGAGTAGTGTTGACGATCGGATGTTCCACATTGGAAAGAAAAGCAATGTTGCAAAGATTGTTCACAACATTATCCATGGTGAAGACACCGATAACTGGATACCCACAAGGTTTAGCGTATTCGATGACATCAATGGAGGTTTTCCACGAGGTGGTCTAGTAACGCTAGGCGGTGCATCGTCTTCTGGTAAGTCCCACCTCGTCATTCAGTTAGCTCTTAATCAGGCGCTACTAGGCTATAAGGTTGTGGTTGTTCCTCTCGAAATGACAGAGGAAGAATACCTCATCCGAACAATGGCTAACGTCTCTAAGACCGATAGCTTACGTATCAGTAGGAAACAGCTAACTTCGGAAGAGAAGGCTACTGTCGAAAGACGCTTTGCCAACGCTCAAAAGAAGATAGACAGGGCTGGAGGTCGTATCAGTATTTATGTACCTGATACGGATATGTCCATCGAAGAGATCATGGCTGCGGTACACAGCTATGGTGCAGACGCCGTCTACATCGATTACATAGGCTTGCTTAAAGGTGCTGATGGAGATGACCAGTGGCGTAAGCTGGGTCAGATTTCTCGTTATGCTAAGGTATACGCAAACAACCACAATAAGGTAGTTGTGCTAGCTTGTCAGGTCGATGAAACAGGTAAGATTCGTTATAGTCAGGCCATCAAAGAACATAGCTCCTTGGCCTGGATCTTTGTTGCTACTAAGGAATCTCGTGAACGCGGATTCCTTAACTTCAGTATGCTAAAGGGGCGTAATCAAAAGATGATTGACTTCACCTTGCGCATCGACTATGAATACTCTAGGCTGTACGACCCCGATCCTTCTGACATGGACAAATCTAGTAACATGCCTAATGAAGAATCTGGCAAAAAGAAGTCTGACATGCCAGACGAAGAATCTTTTGTACCCGACCTCTCTGACTAAAGGATCTCGTATGCTTTTCTTTATAGTGTCTCTGTCCTTTTTGATACTAGGCATCCTGATCGGAGGTGCGCTAACCCTAACTTTGATAGACGGTGAAAACAAGTTTATTCAAAAGCAGAAAAGCAACTTCAATGCCCGGTATGACTCTTATACCTTGGAACGTAACGCGGCCGCTATCATAATGGCCCGTCTACAAATAGGTATCAAAACGGGGTCTCACATAAACAAACGTTTCTACGAGGCCTTGTACCGAGAACTAAGCACCTGCGGCTCGCTAAGTAACTTTAGCATCACTAGGGTAGAGGAAGTGCTAAGGCTAGAACGTAAGGCTAATCTAAAGTCTGTTCTTAGAACATACGAACTGGCAGCAGCAAAGAAGGACAAGACGTGAAAAACAGCATTCTTCCTTTTCCTACAGGTGACCTTGAGCCACAACACCGGTCAAAGACACTAAACAATCATTTGATATCTAGGTCGGTTGAATACGGGAAGGAACTCCCTTTTCTTCTAAGCGACAAGATAATATTGGTTAGGGAGTATTTCTTAACGGAAGTACTCCCCTTATTCCTTGCTCTGGACACAGGGATGGACGATGCAACTGACGTGGTTCGTCTTACCTTAGACGATGAACCCTCAGCCAGTTCCTTTGAAAGCATGCTACGCGATGCAACCATAGAAGCGTTAGCCATAAAGCTAACGTCTTTTGTCATCAACTACGTTGGCCTAGACAAAGAACAAGCCACGTTGTTTATGATGACCTTTATATCTAGAACACTAAAAGGCGCCGATCATGGCCACGTTGCCGAAGCCCTCATGCGCAAAATGCAGCAGATACCTGAGTTGCCGAGACCCTCAAAAGACAAAGCCCCGGTACTCGTGCGAGAAGTTCAAAAGGCTAACGGAGATTCACGACGTAAGCGAACTGACGGAGATGAGCCTAACGATTCCCCGAGGGGAAGACGAGGACCTGCTAGTAAGACGGCAGCCAAAGCTAAAGAAGTCTCCAAGCGGAATCCTCGTACCTGATGATACCATCGTCATCGATGACGCCATTGACATACCAGATGACGCGGAAGATAACTTCATAGCTAAGGCCATGGAGAGAGCATACGATCCCATAACCAATACCGTCAGGGATCTAAAGATAGACGACTCTCATATACCTGTTGCTGCAAACTTCTACGACTTCTGTGCCAACCATGCCGGCAAGAACGTCAAGATGCCCTTTGCTAGGCAGCTATGGATAGCGATGTACCTGTTTGGTGAGGTATGCAACAAGTGTACGCATGTTAAAGCACAAGACATGTGGAATGTACCAGTTGACCTTGACCCTCATGTTCTAAATAGGAAGATGGTCTTTCTAAGGTTTGGAAAATGTCCAAGCTGCAAGTCAACTAAGTTTGAATTGATTAGAGACGGCTACCTTAACGACTACACCGAGTTGGTATTGGTCGGTGGCCAGCGTCTGGGGAAATCTACGCTTACTGCCAGCATGCTAGCCTACGCATTGCACCGCATGCTAACAGCTCCAAAGCTATCCACTATAGCACGAGGTATTCAAGACTTTACACCGCTAGTAGGCTCGTTTGTAGCTCTGACGGTTACTAAGGCGACAGGCCTACTGTGGAAGCCTGTCCGAGAAATGATAGCCGCGTCTGCATGGTTCGACAACTATTTTGACATGCTTAAAGACGCAGGTCGTAGATATGGTAGAGAGTTCTTCCAGTTTACGCCAACGGGGACCTACCTTCGCTTCTTTCATAAGAACATCGACCTATATCCCGAAGGCCCTAGCAAGAGAACACTTCGGGGGTCAACTCGCTGGGTTGCAGCGACAGACGAATTGGGTCATTTTCCTTTTGACGCCAAAGCTGACCAGGAAGACTACGAGGACGAACGTGAACGGGCTAACGCGGACGAAGTGCATACTGTCCTTAATACCTCGTTGTCTACAGTTCAAACAGAAGTTATGAGCTTCTATAAGAAGGGCATATTTACTGTTCCTCAAGCGTTGAACATAAGCATCTCCTCTCCTGCGTCGTGGAAAGACAAAATTTGTCGTTTGTATAAAGAGTCGGAAGGCTCTAAACAAGTTCTAGCCATTAAGGCTGCCACTTGGGAAATATCACCCATCTTCACGCGTGACCACCCTGTAATTACTAAAGCCTACCACAGTAATGCCAGGCGTGCTGATCGAGACTACGGGGCTAATCCTCCTTCCCTGTCTTCTACCATATTCAACAAGGAACAGATAAAAGACCTGTTTTGTTTAGATCCTTTATACGCCATCTTGTACGGAGTGGGCTCAGACAAGACACAAGGCAAGGCCATAGAACTTATGAAGCCTGCCGTCTTCTATCCTGCTATACTAGGTCTTGACGCAGGCTATACAAACAATGCCTTTGGTTTATCTCTGACGTATCAGACACCAGAAGGTCTTGTCAAGTGCCCTAGTGTTCTGGAAGTAGTTCCACAACCAGGTAAGAAGATCGACTTCGTTTACCTATACGAAAATATCATCAAGCCTATCATCAAGCACTGTAACGTTAAGTGGGTAGTAGCTGACAGATGGAATTCTATTCATGTCCTTCAGAGCATTGACACTGACTTCAAGGGTGTAGTAAAGACCAGCATCTATTCACTACGCAAGAAGGACTTTGACGCGTACATAGAACTTGTAGGCGCTGGTCTACTATTGATGCCTAAGCTCGAACTAGATCATGAGCGTGTGGAAGTGGTGACTGACTATAAGAAAGACCTGCTTCAGTACCCGGCAGCTCACTTGTATTTGCAACATCTTACTGTGCAAGAAATAGGTGGTATTCTAGACAAAGGCTCAGGCTATACCGATGACTTGTTTAGAGCTACAGTTATATCAGCCGTTCACCACTTCAACCCCAAAATCTCTGAGTACCTTAAAGAGTTTCAACCCGTAGAACGCGAGGCTCAGGATATAAGATCGGTAGTACTGGTAGTAGGTCGAAGCGGGATGGGCTATCGTTGACCTCATTTTCATGAAGCTTTTCGGAAACAAATTCAAGCCAAGAGGCATCTATGACTAATTCTACAAATCAACAAGTTGCGGCGTATCACGCGTCCGCTCAGCTTGCTCTAGGTGCTGCACTTCAGAGGAAGCTTAACGTCAACACTCTTCCTCTTGTTGATGTTACTATCCCTTTGTCTGATCCTGTTTCAGGTTCAATTAAGAATCAGGCCGTCACTGTAGCTTTCTCAGCGCCAACAGGTACAGCTGGCCAAGTCTGGTTAAATGTATCACCCCAGTCCCCTACTTACGAGGAATTTCTAGTTTATACCAATGGTGGCTGGAACGTTATTCCTCCAGGTTCCCTAGTATATAATCCAGCGTCCATTGTTGGCGTTACTGCTACTAACGTAACGCCAAACGCTACCACGTCGTCTACCGCTACGTCCGGAACTGTACAGTTGACCACGGCTAGCAACAGACTTCAGCGTTTCAATAACGCGCTTACAGCGAATACCGTTGTCGCTACCCCAGTGACAGGCGGCCAGGACGGTATGGAATTCGAGATCGTTAGAGACGCAGGTACACCGGGTGCATTTACTCTAACAATTAGTGACGTTACCTCTGGTAAGTCCTACACCATTGCCAGCAACACGCGTGGCTTTTGTAAAATGCGCTGTATAGGAGCAGGCGGATGGATCGTTTCAGCCGCTGGTACACTGCCATGATTAAAGGCATTGATACCGCTTTCTCACGGTGGGTTTCAAAACCCAAAGACGATAGCGTAGCTTCTTCGGCTTCTGCACCTACCAAGGTAACCTCTCGTGTTGATATATCAATACCAGATCAGTGCCCCGTGTGCAAAGCTACGATGGGAAAGGCAGAAGCACACGGTATCCCTGTGTACGTCTGCCATAAGGACAGAGTAGTCCTTCCTCAACCTGATTAACCGAAACCTCCTATGCTGAAAAATCGCTACTCCGTAACTGGAGGCACGCTTCGCCCCTACGCACAGCCTTCTTCCCGAGACAACTCTGCTTTGAAAAGTGCTAGGGTGACTGCCAACATGTTACCCGATGTTTCAGCAGGTACTCCAGTAGGGATGATGCCTGCTGGAGGTGTTGGTTTCAATCGTATGTTCACAGGGATTCTTCCGGAAACAGAAGAGTCCCTGATCCCGTATTACCGGGACTGCTACCAGTTCGACGCGGTGGCAGGAGCAACTATTGACATCATATCCAGCTTTCCTTTCTCGGACTGGACCTTGACAGGTATTGACTCTGAGGAAATGAAGCCGTTTAACGATACGCTTAGTCGTATCAATATGAGAGCCTTGCTACCAGAGATATCTAACTGCTATCTCAAAGACGGTGCATTCATAGGCTCTCTTATATATGACGCACGGACATCAACATTTCAAGACATCATGGTTCATGACCGTCTTAACTGTTCGATAACGCATTCGCCTCTGTTCTCTCAAGAGCCTATAATCAAGGCTAACTCTGCGCAGTACCTTAACGCGTTTATACACTCGGATTCTCCTTATGTCCGAAAGATCATGGAGTCTTATCCTAAGGCCGTGATCGATGCCTTTACGCAAGGTGAAGCTGTTCTAGACCCTGTCACCACTATCTATGTGCCTAGGCGCACGCAGGTAGACCAGGTAACAACTTCTTACCTGAAACGTTTGCTGCCTTTCTACATTCTAGAAAAGACTCTGTTTAGAGGAACGCTAATAGAGGCTACTAAACGCATGCGGGCTACTACCCATGTGCAGCTAGGAACAGACGTTTGGGAGCCAACGCCTAAGGAAATGCAGCAGGTTCTAGCTCAGTTCCAGATGTCTGAAATGGATCCTCTTGGCGCGTGGGTAGTTACCCGCCAAGGCGTTCAGGTTCAAGACATTCGCCAGGCAGGTGAAATGTGGAAGTGGACAGACGTTATCGACACGTTAGTCCCACATAAGCTTCGTGCTCTAGGTATCTCTGAAGCATTTTTGGCAGGAGACGCCGCCTACGCAACAGCAGAAACTGCTATGACAGTGTTCCTCGAAAACATGGAAGGCTTTCGAGACTTTGTGAAGTACAAGACCTTTGACACAAAGATGTTCCCTCTTATAGCCGTCATGCATCGACTGTTCAAAGATCCTACTAAGGCTAAGGCAAATACCACTGCCGAAAACTTGATGTATAACCTGTCGGATCGTACTAATCTTAAGATTCCTGACTTGCAGTGGCATAAGAAACTCATCACGAAGGACGCTAGTGAATTCGATCTGCTGGACAAGCTGAGTGAAAAGGGTCTGCCTATTCCGTTGAAGATGTTGGCTGCTGCCGGTGGAATTGATTTAAGCAGCCTACTGCAAGACTTAAAGGAAGATAGAGAGATTAGGGGAAAGATTTCCGCTGCGACAGGGGTGCCTATGCCTGCGTCGAATCAAGGTTCAGGCAATCCTGGAAGTGGCGGTGGCGATGATGACGGTGGAATGGGTTACTCTGAAGCTTCCTTGCAAAAGCTAGAAGCCCGTGCAGAACTACGTTCGCTGGCTAACCCCGTTCTAAACCGCCGCCGTTCTATCTTGCAGCGTGACTACGGAGAATCTGCTGTACCGTTGCGCACGTCCAAGTCAGGTAAAGTACTTCACTCGGTTTATAACGAACACAAGGCTGTGCGCAAGCACGATGAGATCATCGCTAAGGCTGCTAAGAACTTGCGTGACCCAGAAACGCGTGCCCGTGTCCGTGCCAAGATCATTGAACGAGTTGGACGTATGCCCAACGTAATCAAGTAAGGACATCATCATGGAAACACTAGGTGTTCTGTGGGATACGGCCACCACAAGACTTGCTAACGCAATTATCATGGACGTTCTATCCATGCAGCATGAGTGGCCTGATCTTAAGCTGTATGTACCTCAGATAGCAGAGTCCGAAGAATTGTCTATGGCCTTGAGGGCTTTGGGTGTACCTACAGTTACCGACGCGCATACCGAGGTCTGGAAACTGTACTATGAAAAGGAATGCCCCGTAGCCCCTGAATCCGCTCAACACGTTTACAAACGTAAGTTGGACGACGGTGTCAAAGACCTGTCTATGCTGCCTGGTGTTACAAACTACCCCGCGTTCAAAGACCGTACGCGACCTGCGCCTCCCTACGCGAATCCTTTTAATAAGCCGCGTCCGCAACACCCCAAGATGAACGTTGACCTGTTCTTACCTCCTTGGGCTTATCAGTGGGCATCAACGATAACAAATACGGAGAAGGCTATGGCCGATTCTATCCTCGAAAGCAATAGCAGTAGTGAACTCGGGTTTGAGAAATGGTTACCCTTCGCTGCTCAAGCGTACAATCTCAGTACCAACGTGAAAGACTATCTGATTCATCCTGCAATGGTGATGATGTCGGATGTCCCTAATAGAAATGGTGTAGCTTTTCCTTTGAAAGAACTTATCAAGTGGAACTCTGACCATGGGATGCAGGCCTATCGCACTTGGATAGGCAAGCCAATGTTTGAAGAGCACCGCTCTGACGTATTGAAAACGGCTATAGGCATCGTCATAGACGTGTCTCTATCTCCGTTAGTCGGTTATGCCAACGGCAAGGTATACAAGGTGATGGCACTTATAGCTATCGATAGGACAAAGAATTCTGACCTTGCTAGACGCATTGAAGCAGGTGAACAGAATACCTATAGCATGGGCGCTTATGTAGGAGGGTATCACTGCTCTTACTGTGATGAAGAAGTAGGCAAGTGTGGACACATAGACCCTCGCGACCCTGTCACCTTCTACGAGCAAAACGGCAGACTGGTATACAAAAACGTCTTTGATGTTGCCGGCTACGAATTTAGCTCTGTGGAAGATCCAGCTTACATATTCTGTACGGATACGCGTGACGGCTTAGTGCTAGATCATACCTAACATCCTATGCCGTCCGCTTCTTACTATACTCAGGTTGCTGCGGACTGTATAACTCTTGCCGCAGCTCAAGGGCTAAGCTCGTCCACACCGTCAGTAGTGGTTAACTACTACGTCCTTAATCCTGCGGGCACACCTGCGTTTTATACACAAATAACCGTAGCGTATTCTCTACCAGCCAGCATTGAGGGTACGGTATTTGTAGGAGCTAACCCACTAGTACCAGGTCAGTATAAAAAGATATTCGTCTACACCAGTGGGCAGTGGTATTTCTTATATCCTGCGGGTGTGCTATGGAGTTCTATAGCTCCTGAAGGACTTCTTACATCTGCCCAGATGATTGAAGGAGCGCTAAGTGTAGTAGGATATAATCCTTTAAATAACACGGCACTTAAGCCTGACGGAACTGTCTTTTCTAGTAGTGGCAGCTCTGGAGGAGGATCATCTTCTTCTAGCAGTACTTTGTACGGTCCGTACGTGGCTACTGTAGACATGACCGCTGGCGTACCTGTATACATAAGGCGCTCTGACGGTCACTTAGACGAGGCCGACGCGTCCGTTTATACCAAGTGTTTTGTGATGGGTCTAACCCAAGCGTATGTGGCTGCAGGTCATTCTGTGCAGGTGCAGACAGGTCCAGTTACGTTGTCCGATTGGACTTCTATAGCTGGCTCAACTTCTTTAGTCATAGGCGTCCCCTACTTTTTGAACATTGGTGGCGGAATAACCACCGTGCCTCCCGTTTCTACAGGAAGCGTTGGCTCTTGCTTAGTAGGATACTCTGCTGACTCCCAGACTCTAATAGTCAAACCTTCTTCTCCAATCCTTTTATAAAAGGCAATTATCATGGCAGTTCGTACACCCCTGGTTCTCGGTTCAGACGGCATCGCTCAACAGCTTCAGTCTGGCGATACTATTTCTGTGCCTTCTAATACACCTAGCATTAGGTCTGTCACTAATGGCGAGTCTTCTGCTGCCTTGACTATAGGTATGCCTGTATACGCAAGTGCGGCGGACACCGTAAAACGTGGTCAAGCCAATGCGAAGTCTACTAGCTATCTAGCAGGCTTAGTCTACGATGCCACAATTGCAGCCGCGGCTAACGGTAACATCGCACAATCGGGTGTTCTGGTTGCTACTACAACGCAGTGGGACGCAGTGGCAGGTACAAGTGGTGGCCTTGTGTTTAATACCAACTATTTTCTCGATCCAGCCAACGTAGGTAAGCTTACGTCTACTGTCCCTACAACTGTGGGTCAATGCAACGTGCTAGTAGGTCGTGCAATTTCGTCCACAGAACTTGAAGTTCTATTGCGTGATCCTATTCTGCTGTGACCACTAGACTTCCTCTGGTATTAGGTGACGACGGAGAACCTCAGCAGTTACAGTCTGGGGATTCCGTCGCTTTAATAATACCAGAATTAACCTCAGACCCCGCGTCACCCATTAACGGACAGGCGTGGGTGCTGAATACCACGTTAAATGCAGCTGGAACACTTCAAGCGTTCATAGGTAGCTTTCCTGTAGTTACCCCGACAGTGCAAAGCGCGTTTCAGCTATCGTTTGCGTCGTCTCAGGGTACAAAAAGGATAACAATGTCATGAGTGATTCGCACCTTAATGTACTCCAGGCTGCTTCCGGCGGAACAGCCGTAGCTACTATAACTTATACTGACTCTACCTCAACAGTAGTTCAGGCGTCAAAAACCGTAAACATAGACGCTAGTGGTAACCCTCTTAGCTCTCTGTCCTTTGCTAGTTTGTACGGTGAAGTTACCGCAGTGGGCGGATCAGTATTCGCGGCTAGTGCTTACAATAGCGTGTATACTATAGCGGCATCAGGTACATCTCCAGTAACTACTGGCTGGGAAAACGTACTGGCTGGTTCTAACATATCGATTCTTCTAACCAACACACAGGCATGTACCTTATCAGTGTATGCTTCTATTGACTCTAACGGTACGTATCAGCAACCGGTTGTAGTTTTCACTCTGGCTCAGAATCAAGGTTTAGAAGTAAGCTTTCCTGCCAACGGTAATTACTACCAATATGTGGTTACCAACACAAGCGGGTCTTCCGGAACATTCAACCTTAACGTATACTACGGCAGCATAGGCAGCAGTGGGCCTCTACCACTATCTTTAGCTCAGACTGTAACGCAGGCTATGCCTACTGGCTTGCAGAATGGTAAAGTTGGCGTAAGTGCTACGGCTGCGTCTTTAGGCTTAGGTATTTTGGGTGTTGGCGTAGTGGTAAGAGCATCAGGTGCCAATACTGCAAGCATATTTGTGGGCAACTCTTCTGTTTCAACAACAACTGGTTATGAGTTATCTCCGGGAGAGGCAGTTTCCCTAACGGTGTCTAACCTGTCTCAAGTATACGTTATAGCTGCCGCAGCTCAAAGCTGTACCTACATAGGATCTTAACATGCCAGTAGGAAACATAGGTTTCGGTAGTAGGTCTTCTGGTACTACTATAACAGCCGCAGACACAACCATAGTGGTAGGCGGCACTACATCTGCACCTACCCTTAAAGTAGGGCAGTCTGCACTTAGCGTAAACGTTAGGGTGTTCCGTCCACAAGACTACGGTACCCTAACGTACGATGGCTCCGTCTCTTGTGACGCAGCGTTTACTGCTATGATAGCCGCCGTGAACACGTTCGCTAACAGGTGTAAGATAGAAATACCCCCAGGTGTCTTTCTTATGTCTGCGGGTATCTTCACGCTAACTTCGACAGCACCGATAGAAATCGTCGGTAGTGGAAGATTCAATACTGTTCTTTATCAGCCTGCGAGCACCACAGCCGACTATATAAAACTCGCTTCAGGGTCTGACGGCATTGGCCTTAGTGGATTTGCCATATATCAGAGCGGGACGCCTAATACTGCAGGTTCAGGTATCAATACTAATGGAGCCTCTGACGTTCGTATATGTGACATGTTCTTTGTTGGTCAGTTCTATGACATCAACATAAATGCCAACAGTTACAAGGTTAGCATAACAAAGACAGTCCATAGTCAAACAAACGGTAGCACTACTAGCGTAGGTATCTACGTAAACAACGGCGCTGTAGGTGACACTTACATTGGCCCCGACGTAGTTATGTCTAATACGGGTACCAACCGTAGGTATGCTTGCGTTCAGGTCGTGGCATCTGGTCACTACGAGGTTAACCAGAGTAACCTCACAGGATCTCAGTACGGCATTGTAATTTCTCCAGGCGCAGGTGTAATTGTCAGCTTCGGATTTCACAATGAAGTGTTGTGTGACTCTAATACCATAGCAGGCCTGTACCTCAACGCGTCTACAGCTACCAGTACCATAAAGGCCATCAAGTCCACTACGTCTTGGTATTGCGGAACCGTATCAGGCGTAGGCACATCTGGTGTAGTTACATCCGGTGTTGCAGGCGGTATCATTGACGGCGTCAGCCATGTAAATGACCGGTTCTTGAATAATCAGCAGCACGGATACCTCCATCAGTTCGGCACTAACTTCCGTTGGGTAGGATGTGACGTTAGAGGGAATAGTGCGCAGACTGCTAACACGTATGACGGCATAAACGTTGCAGCAGGTGTTAGTAACTTCTCTGTGATTGGCGGTAAGATTGGTGGTACGGATACCGCGGCTACTGGAGGTAATCAACGTTATGGAATAAACATAGCCTCTGGTGGATCGACTCAGGTTCTTGTAGAAGGTGTGGACCTTACGGGCAACAACACTGGCGCGTACACCGGACCAAACTTGGGCAATATAGTACTGGCCAACAATTTGGGTATGGTTACGCAAAGGCCAACAAACGTAAACGGTACGACAATCCCCCTCACCACAATAACCAACGTAGACAACAACAGCGGGATTACGTTGCCTTTGGGTATGCGGATAGGTACTCACATACGTTGGTATATAACCGCTACCAACTCAGCCACGGTACAAACGCTAACGGCTACTGTACGGTATGGTACAGGTAACTATAACGGTGACGCAGCAATTTTCACTATTGCTTTGCCCGCAGGTACCGCCGTGGTAGGTAGCGCACTGTTTGAGGTTGACTTTATTCTTTTGTCAACCACTACAGCCATGGTAACGTTCAAGGCATTTAACGGAAACAACGCAGCGACAGGCATGTTTGGTGCTACTTCCGTATTTAGTGCTTTAAGTACACCCGCAACCATAGTAACTACCGCCCTATCTTATGTAGGTGTTTACTTTTCTTCCGCTACAGCTTCGGCTGTTACTATCCGTAGTGTAGTGGCTCAAATGATAAGTCAGTAGTGTACGGAATTCTGTTAACTAAGCTTTGAGTTCTCTTCTATGAAAGGTAACTCATGTCCTTCAACCTTTGTACCTGGCTGGGTAGTATAGTGAAGCCCAAAAAACCTCACCATAAACATCATCACGATGAGGACGATAGTGATGATGTTACTCCCGTAGCCAATCATATCGTCCTTCAACTCTCTTGTCCTTTTTTCACTGTCTCTGGAGAATTTCTCATGGCTCAAATCATCACCGCCGATGGCAAGACAACCGCATCCGTAGTTGGCTACTATGTCGATCCCACAACTCAACAACAAGTGACAACGCCTTCGTTGCCTTCCGCCCCTGTCTGGACTGTCACGAACGGCTTCACTCTGAAGGCTTCTGCCGACGGCCTGTCCGTCTCTATCGTCCCTACTGACGCTACTCTGGTGGCTCAAGGTACTGTCACAGTTACGTCGGGTGCTCTGACTGCTTCTGCCGATGTGTCGTACACACCTGCATCGGCTCCAGCTCCAGCTCCCGCCCCAGCCCCAGCTCCAGTAGCTACATCGCTGGGCATCGTGTTCAGCCAAGCCGTTTAATAGCTAACGCGTTAGCTTGTACTGACGCATAAGGGTGTGTCTCGAAAGGGTCACACCCTTTCTTTTTTATCCAATCACAAAAGAATAAGCCATGAGTGAAAACTCCATCGATAAAGCCTGTGAAGTTGAAGCAATGCTTACCGAGGCTGCCATAAATGAGCAAAAGCTTAGAGCTGCCAGGGAGACAGCCCGGTTAAAGTATACAGGGAAGTGTTTCTACTGCGAAACGCCGCTAGGCGGAGCTCTCCGTTTTTGTGACGCAGACTGTAGAGATTCCTATGATCGTGAGACCACATTGAAACAACGCAGAGGAGGTAGCGTCCCATGATGTCAATACGAATGACAACCTCCGACTTCTTTAATTCGAGATTGACAGACTATCAAGCTTTCTCGAAGTCCATCCATGTAAGCATAGCAAACTTTTGTGCTCAACAAAGTCATATAGGAACCGATACTATAAAAGACTTTGTTGATTGGTACTGTTTGAATACACTTAATTTCTTTACCGACGTGGAAGCTTACTGGAGTACGCTGGAAGAAGACGTACTCCATGTAAACATATCACTTAAAGGTGAGAACCCAGACTTACTAAACTAAGGACTGCATGGCTTCATTTAAAGCCCCCGTACCTGTTCAAGCTAAACTGCACGCCAGACTCGAACAGGTATTTAAGACTGTGTTAGACGAAGGCTACGTTCAAAACAACGTAGATCCTACACGCCTTAATAAGCTCCGCATATCCTCCTTTCCGTTCTGCCCACGTCGCTGGTTCTTTGCTCTTCCATCGTCCACTGCTAGAACACGCCGTGACCCCACCATGACCCTGTTCTTTACTAGTATAGGCACAACCGTGCATACTGTAATGCAAACAGCCATCGAGTCCCTAGACGAAGAATTCAAGGCACTTAAGTGCTGGATAGTAAGGGACTGGAAGTGTAGGAATCCTGAATGTGGCTGCGTTCACGTCTACGTGCCCAGACCTTCGGTGTGCAAGAACTGTGGCGAGTCTAACCTCGAAGGTATAGAACACACGGTGGTACACGGAAACCACATCGTAGGTCACATAGATGAGACCTTAGCTTTTCTCATGGATAAGCTTCAAGTTCAGATAACTTGCGACTACAAAACTACTTCAGGGCTTAAGATTGATAAAGGTGAGTTACCTCTGTCGGACAACGTTGCTCAGATAGAAGCCTACGCAGCCATCAAGAAGTCTCAGGGTCATCCTGTTATAGGCTGGTGCCTTATCTATATATGTCGAGACAACCCTAGCAATAGAAAGCTGGTACTCCACTTGTTTGAGGACGGTGAGGTAGAAGCCATCCTAAAGAAGCTAAGTAAGTACGAGATACGTTATGTTAAGGCTCAACAAGCTAGGAAAGCTCTTGACGCTGAGGCAGCCTCTAAGCTCAGTCCTCTGTGCTCAAATGATTGCTTTGACAAGGACTGCAACTTCGTTGGCGTGTGCGAAGGCGGACAAGAAGCTGTCTTCAAAAAGTGCAATGAAGTTGTAGTTACCTTGCAGCGTCGAAAGGAGAAGGCCCGTGGCAAAAAAATATAAGAACACCTTGATAGTAGTTGACGGCAACTGGCTTATAAACAGAGCACATTCCGTTTACGCTACTCACCGTAACCCCGCGGAGTCCACGGCCAAGCAGGTCATAGCCTGGATGTTTGAGTACGCGCTGGTACATCAAGCCTCTCACATGCTTCTTGCTATAGACGGAGACAACGTTTTTCGCAAAATCATATTTCCAGGGTACAAGTTATCGCGTCAAAAGAAGCGAGAGGCCGAGGCCAGAGACAGCGGTAACTTCGTTGAAGGCGTATCAAATAGCAACCCCGTTTATGAATGCCTGTCCTCGCTTTTCGAAAGAGCTGACAAATTGAAGGTACCTTATATTCAAGAGGATGCCTTTGAAGCTGACGACATTCTAGTAGGCTGTGCCAATAAGTTCTCTGGCCCTGACTGTAAGGTCGTCCTCATATGCAATGATAAGGACGACATCCAAGGGCTAATAAACGAGCACGTGGTCTTATGGACGCCGGCCATGATGAAGAAAGAACCTGTGTACGTTACCTGTTCCAGCATAGAGGCCCTAGGACATAAGTTCAAAGACTCCCAGCAGTTCCTTCACTATCAGATTCTGATAGGTGACCCGATGGACGATGTACCTCAGCTAATGACTCCGGCCAAAGCCTACAAGGTTGTGTCCACTTACGGCAGCTTAGGGGGATGGTTCAAAACGCCAGAAGGAAGAGAATGGTTTATGAAACACTCAGGTCCTGTTAAGCTTAACCGCGAGTTGATAACAATGGTTAATCAGTCTGTGGACAAACTAACCTTGTCTAAGCTAAAGCCTGAACAGGTAGCGGGTTATGAGGACATCAAGCCAAAGAACTACTACAACTACTTTGGCCTAGCCAAAACAGCACGTAGGTCTTTGTTCGGATAGTCCAGTAAATAGTAGTCCTAGGGAGGCTCTAGGGACATCTAAAAGGCGTCAAAAACGGCGATCTGAGAAAATGTACTGAAACAGTGAAAATGCTTAAAAATGTAGCAAAAAGTGCTTAAAAATGTAGCATTTTACGAAAAATCGGCGAAAAAGTGAAGAAAATCAACTATTTAGCAGGTTTTCTGTTAAAATGAATACGAAAACGAGTAATTGCGCACTCACAACAAACGCGCGAATCACATACGCATACGAGGATGCGAATCAATCATGAAAACACCAGAGTCTATAGATGCCGCTTTGTCTAAAGTACAAGCTGGCCTTTCCAACATCACAACTATCGCCTACAACCTGCGCTGCTACATCGAAACATTGGAGCTGGAGCTTGACCTCCTTCGTCAGTTTCGTATCAAGTACATCGTGGTAGGCTATAAAGGTGACAACGAGTCCCCAGCCTATATCAGCGAGGAACACGACACCTTCGATCAAGCACTAGCCGATGCTCACGCTAGTGGTCTTATCACTCGAATTGAAGTCCGACGCGAGATTACCAAGGACGAACGTACGAAAGGCTGGTTGCTAAAGGCTAAGCCAGAAGGTAACTAAAATGAGCCAGCTCTATCACATCTTCGCCGAGAATGTGATCACGAAAGAGCGTGTTCAGTTGACAACGCATGCTATGTCCAAGGCGCAGTCGGACTACATGGCAGGCTTGTTCTCAACTCACTCGGCGCGCATTATTCGTGTTCTTCCTCTTCCAACTGTTATCCACTTCGAGGAATCCAAATGAGCTTCGCCATGACTCGCATCCCTGTGTACCGTCGTCGGCCTGACGCCCGCGGGCGCTACCTTCCAAAGGAGCCTTACTTTTACGGAGGCCACAATCAAAGAACAGCGCGACAGGCTGCTGGCTCTTTCATGAAAGAGCATAAGTTGGAAGTTAAAGCCATGAAGGCTGATCCACGTGCGCGTAAGCATGACTGGTACAGCCTTCTCGACAAACTCAGGATGGATCGTAATATCTCCGAGCGTCGTTTGAAGAAAGCGTGGAAGCGTTTCGAGGCAAAGCAGGAACCGCGTGGCCGTGTTGAAAGGGCTTACGAAAGCGCCATATGTTATGAACTGTTTTGCAAAGCGGACGACCGACTGTATCGCAGTATGCTGTGAAAGAGGAACAAAAGATGAGTGCTGAAGCTATGGCCAAGTCTCTTTTCAACATAACCAGGGCCATCATTCATGGGCTCTGGGTTTATTTCTCTGTGATACTCGTTGCTGCCATAGCAATGAACGGATATCACGTCTGGGAAGAACGTCATGTCATTAACCTACCGTGCGTCGGTGGCGTTGTGATGTTTAGCGCAAACATAGTGACTCACGTAAAACGTGCGTGGACAACATGGTTGAGCTTCTAATTTTCTATCAGCCGTAACGACTGTATTCGTTGCATCATTAAACTCGGATCCTAACATGCCCAAACCAAAGTCCTTCAAGTCCATCATCAATTCTTTTGTGACGCCTGTAGATAAAAGAATATACCCCGTTTTTAGTCACGACGACGAAGACGACAGGCTAAAGGTATCCATCATAAATCCGTCTTTTGGGAAAGACGTGAAAAAACTGGAAGACACGTTATTAGAGGAAGGCTACACCAACCCTGAGATACAGGTAAAGTGTATTAAAGGAGACTGGACTTTTACCGCCGAGGCCACCGCCCCACAAAAGAAGGGAGAACTTACCGTATACCTGTCACCCTTGGAAGACTACTTGCGTAAGAACGAAGCTTCCGTTGTTCAGTTTCAAGCTACAGAGGAACGGCTCAATGCCAAGGCCATCCCCGAGTTGGGAAAATTGGCGTCCGTGTTGGTTACCAAGTTTGATAAGAAAGGCAAAGGAAGCACTAGAGTGCTCTTACCTTGTTACATGGTAAGAGGTCAGTACTATGGGACTCGAGGTATATCGAATACTTGGACGATAAGGCCCGTCCTTCAAATACCAGATGACCAAGGTGTTCGTATTGAACTAGGCCCAGAAATCGAAGCTAACTACTGCTGGTTCGGTACCTACGTGGGTGACCTACGCTTGAGCCTTAGCGTAGTCTACAGTAAAGACTCCGAGTCTCAAAAAGCTTAAACTACACAAGTTTCTTGAAAGGAAACATAATGGCACGCAAACACGGGTTTGTCCCCTCACCAATGATCCGTACAAAGTCTCTCAAGACTCTTGCGCGGGAATATCAAGACCTGTCTGAGCAGATCGCAGCCTTGCAGCGAAAACAGAATCTTGTGCGAGGTCAGCTGCAAGCGCAGGTAGGTATTGACTACTCTACTGTAGTTAAGCTGGAGCCGGGTGCTTTCGCAAAGATCAACGTCATCAAGTCTACGCGTGAAGACTATGACGGGGCCAAGCTGCTTGAATACGTTACGCCGTCTGTGTTGGCCAAGTGCCGTAAGCGCGTTCCCTACGTTCGGGTCACGGTGGCGCCTTGCACAGAAGACGTATACAACTCCTACTTCGAGGTTTGACCATGTCGTCTATTACCACTTACGTCTTGTCCAACGCGGACAAGAACAGATTCCTGAGTCAGAAGTCGTTTGTAGTGTCTACCACGTTTGACATTACAGATGCCCTGTTCTTATACGAGGACAAGGCTAGGCTTCTCCTCTCACTGGGGTCTAAGAACATGAGTTCTAATGTTCATGTTCAGGCTTTCCTTGAAGAAGCAGTCGTTACCCCTGTCACTATTACCTGGTAATCAACTTTCAAAGGAAATCGTCATGAAAAACAAACCTCTTGTTAACCTCGTTCACTTCCGTCCTGGAGCTATCGTTGAATTCAGGACTGGCTATCAGTCCGACACCGACACCTCGAACTACGTAGGCGTTATATCTCACCTCGTCCGCAATGGTGGTCACAGCTACCTGGCGGTGTTTTCCCACTGGTGGATGTCGGACAAGCCTGAAGAAGTTTTCACCGTGGACACAGGCTGCTTGTCTGATATGCAGAAGGCTGTCAACGTGGTCTGGGCTGTCAAGCTGCTTCAGCCTGCTCACCAGAACGCGACCGTCATAGTCGGCCCCAGGTACAAATTTGCTGAAATGGAGGAACACCGGAAGAAACTTGACCGAGTCATATCAAATGGATGGGTTAAAATAAAACGTAACCAGGTCATATTTGAAATGGGCGTAGGTCAGCATGACTACCTCGCAGTGTACCTGGACAAGGGCAAATACAGCGTAGGTGAATTTGAATCCTTGGACTTCGAGAACTTGCGTATCGCATTGTTTGACCAAGGCACTATAGTTAGGCACAGGAAGAACGGCGCGGGTGGTTTTGTAAACCAGGACTCCTGGGTCTTGAACAAGAAGAGGCTGAAGCGATTCCTCGCAAGCCAGTTGAACAAGTTCAAGATCAACGGGCGTGCCGTGCAGAAGGCTGACGACGAGTTCTATGCCAGAATGTATGAAGAGGACATGGACAGAGAATATCGTAAGGAATACGGGGACGCCAAAGACAATATTACAGCGTCTGAAGCAAGATCGTGTTATGCACCTGACGAAACCTATGACGACTTCTTCGTTAGTCCTGTGACTCTTGACGAGGACAACAGGCCTTCTGCTTCTGACCATATTAGCTAACCTCATAATCACTGACACTTTATCAACCAAACGAAAGTAAGAAGGAAACATCATGGCTACAAAAGCAAAAGGCGAATGGTCTCACGAAGTTGTGGGCGAATGGAAACAGTCTGAGGCTGTTGTGTGGAAAGCTCAAGTCTCTAAGTCGCCCGAAGGCAAGACGTTGTTGGGTGTCCGTAAGTTCATCGTTCGAGCTGACGGCAACGAGATCGTCACGAAGGATGGCTTTAACTTGCCTCAAGACAACATACTGGAAAATGTTGAAGGCCTCACAGGGTTGTTAAACACGTTGACAGACACCAGTACGCCGAAGAAGGGTAAGAAGTCTTCGTCGAGCAAGTCTAACCAAAAGCTGGTTCTTTATAAGAAGGCCACAGACAGGTACCTGGTCAACGTCGTCGATGGCGTCATCAAGGTATCTGCTAAAAAGACCTCAGCTAAAGTCTTTGATGACTCTACCGAGGTCGAAGAATTCCTGTTTGAGGAAGGTGGTGACCTTCCCGCTCTCAAACACTTCAAGCCTATTAACGCCTAAGGAGGCAAGTATGGACAACGCTGAACTTCTCAAAGTCACAGTAGTTCAGGTAGCTACCTTGATGGCAAAGTTAAGTAGCCATGACAAATTACTGAAGGTGATACCTGTTCACCCGAGTGAACCGCGAGCTGGTACTATAGAAGAGAACGACGATCATGTAAGTCTATTCTTGCCTAGTTACCAAGTTGCAGAGGCGACCTCTAGACCGTTCGTCTTCTACTGGCGTAATGGAAAGCACGAGACTCTTTACGGGTCAACAGTAGAAGGCGCTTTCTCTACAAAGTACGGACGAGGTGCTATGCCTGCCCTTGACTTCTTTACTGACTACGGACCTGACATCCAGTATACTTGGAACCCCGAAACTCGTGAATGGGATAATAATCATGCGTAACACCTATTACTACGTTCAGCGTCTTCTGTACGAAAGCGAGCCTAGATTGGGCCTTCTCAAACGTGATCCTCCTCAACATGTATCCGCTGTGGTAGCTCACGACTTTATGGGATCTTCCGAGTTCGAATGGGGATCTGTACCCAAAACTTGGAGTTACCTGACAACAGGTGAACGATCAAGTAGGAGTGTGAGCGAACTTAAGCTAGGGGTTATTCCAAAGGAAGACTTTGGAGGCAAACGCGACTTGTTCCTTCTTTGCGATCCTGTAGACATGGACGCGGCGAGGATGGCCTTAGAATACCTTTGCGTCAAGGACGCGCCGTCTTGCAAAGAACGCACAGGCATAAGCTCTGCGCTTTTTGACGACAAAGATCCTGAACATCGCATGTGGCTCGGCGTGGACAACTTCGTAGGCAGTACGCCAACGCCTACTAGGCCACCTGTCTTGTTTGGAACGTCCAAGCAAGAAATTATGGTGGTGCTTCTAGCGATCCTTGCACGCCGGCGCTTTTTGTTGAAAGATGTTCTGTTGGAGCAGGAAGAAATTCGAGTGTTGGATCAAGTGTTTTGGCCGCACAAAGGAAAACTCACTATTTTCAAAGTGGCGGCTGACCTGGACAACGCTGATGGTTTGCCTATGCTCCACCTTAAGCACTATACCACAAAGCGTTTCGTGCACAAGGATTATCCTCTTCGGGTGACTAATGTTAATGAAGACTTGCTTCTAAGCATAGTTGGAGCAGGTAACATCGAAACATTCTTTAGCTAAGGACCAGACTAGTTATGGGTAATTCTTTTGTATATAGTGTAAAAGGCCTTGGTCACTGGTATGAAAACAAGGAAGCTGACGGTAAGTACTGGGTTACTAATCCTGATTATCCAAACGAACGCTATTCATTCGAAACCGAGACGTGGGCTAGAGCCTGTACTATAGCGTTCAACAAACCTCAAACACTGAGACGTTTCATAGGTACTGTGACCACGGTCTCGGGTGTTAATGTTTCGTTTGTCAACCAGCGGCCTATGTCCTATTACTATATGGGTGATACCAAGCCGAGCTGGCTATTTATAGTGGTCAACTTAGTGCTAGGCCTCGACAAAATTATCGTGTTTGAAGATGTCACAAAGCGCATGCAAAGGGCTATCGAAGTCAGAAAAAAGATAAAAGACGCGGTTCACGTTTTTCTTTGGGGCACAGGAAATTCGTGATATAATGAACTGTGTCTAAACTGGAGAGAAAAGTCATGACGAAAGCTGAAATGCTGGCACTGTCGCTGGCGAAGAGGAAGTCCTTGTATAGCAAGGCGAAGCAGGCTTACTACAATTCGGAAGATGGAAAGGCCATCCTGACCGATGCTATGTTTGACCTGTTGGAAGAAAGCATCCGAGTTGAAGAACCTAAATGGTCAGGACTCAAAGCCACTGGAGTAAAGGTCGGTAAGAAAGTAGAAGCTGACCTCGACGTGCCTTGTGCGTCACTCGAAAAGATTCTGCATGACAACCCTAAGGCCTTCGAACGTTGGAAAACGGCCGTTAGTCGTCTGCACTCTCACGCACACCTGAGCCGTAAGTTAGATGGTTCATCTTTGCAAGGTACTTGGATCAAAGGTACCTTGACACGTCTTCGCACCCGGGGTGATGGTGTGAAGGGAAAAGACATCAGCTATTTCATCCCGTATGTAAGTTTGCCAAAGACCTTGGTTGGCGTACCTGACAAGCTGGTGATTCGTTTCGAGGCCGTCATCAAGCGTTCCGTCTATGAAAAGAAGTGGGCTAAACACTTCGAGTCGGCCCGCGCTTTGTCCTCGGCAGTGTTCAATCGGCAGGACGTTCACGAAGCCCTGAAAGACGTTGACCTCGTTGCCTTGAAGGTTCAACACCCCGTTATGGCACCCGCCGTAGGCTCAACGTTTCTGTGCAAGCATTACTTCGTTACCCCAGTTGGTGGTCGGGTGCCTCTGGAAAAGCTCACTCTGGAAAAGCTTACATCTTACACCGTCAACTCAAAGCAGGACTCCGAGTATGACATGGACGGCGTTGTTATTCAGTCCGGCTCTGAAGATCCTAATCACTTTGTTGACACTGAAGATCGGCCCAAACTGGCGAAGGCCTTCAAGGTTAACACCGAAGTGGAAGAAGCCATCGAGACAGTAATCGTAGGCATGGTTATCAAAGCTTCGTCATTCGGCGTACTCGTCCCCAAGGCGGTCATCAAGCCTGTGAAGATTGGTGACGTTACAGTAACCAACGCAGCCGTGTATAACTTCAAGTGGGCTATTGACCGTGGCGCAGACATCGGTGCTACCGTGAAGGTTATCAGAGGGGGTGACATCATCCCTAAGATTGTAGCGGTCACTAAGCCTGTCAAGTTCAAGTCCTATCCTAGCAAACAAAAGTTTGGCGAATACGACTGGGATGAAACTAAAACCAACCTCGTCCTTGTAGAGAAAGACTCGAAGGCCGTCATAGCTCAAAAGTTCCTGCGCTATTTCAACAAGCTTAAAATGGCCGATACCGGTATTGCACTAGCTACAAAGCTCGCGGACGCTGGGTATACTAGTACTGCTGAACTGGTATCCCTCAGCCTCTACGAAATTTCTTGCCTACCTGGTATCAAAGACTCTGCAAAGAAGTTGTATGGCCAGCTCTCTAGGGTTAGCAAGGGTGAGTACACTATTGTAGACCTGATGGCTGCCTCCTGCGTCTTTGATAAAGGCGTAGGTAGTACAAAGCTAGAAGCAGTATACAGACACAATCCAGCATTGATGACAAGCAAGATTCCAACGGTAGCTAAAGAGCGTCAACGGTTCATAAAAGAACTAGAGGCTGAGGTTGCTACTATCAAAGGTAACGGCTGCGGTCCTGTCTTCGCAAAACTATACGCGTCCAAGTATGTAGAGTTTCAGGACTGGCGAAAAGAAGCTGGCTACCCCGAAGTGTGTAAGCCTAGTAACTTAAAGAAGCCTTCTGGCGCTGGTGGTACGTTGTCTGGGGAAGTAGTTACCATGACGGGCTACCGCGACGCGGAAGAGGTAGCCGCGTTGGAAGCCGCAGGTGCTGTGGTAGACAAGTTCAGCGCAAAGACCACGATTCTTTTGCACAGGCCAACAGGCAAGCGGTCAACTAAGTTAGACAAGGCTGCTAACGCGGGTATGCGTGTTTGTGAATTCAAGGACCTCAAGCTATGACTACACTGAACTATGAGAAGTCGCCGCGCCCTGTTCATAACAGTGAGCTTCCTGTGTTTCCTCTTCCCGGTTGGAAAGAAAAGGCACCCAGTCCTACCTGGGTTAACCCTGCTGCTTTGAAGCCCCGAATCGTATGGGTGGCTGGCCTTAAGTTAACCATCCCTCGTTCTGGTTGGAATACGGATAAAGGTGCTTGGCTATGCCATAACGAATACTGGATAACGGCTCAAGGGTCTTCACCAGAAGAGGCCTACGTCAAATGGCTTAAAAGAATGCAGTCCTTTTACGTAATCAAAAGACACGGTTGGTGGAATAAACGAGGCGCGCAAAACTGGTATAACGCTAACTGTTGGGCAGTGCGATCTTACATAGGTGACAAACGCATTTGCGGGTACCTCCCACAAACCGACGAACTTGTTCTTCAAGGATGACTGTCATGATAACCATTCGAGTGCTTAGCGGTGGCGTGCACCGTTGTAATGAGAAGCGTGAGCCTCAGGCGTTTCTCGGTAACATAATCAGAGATCGTACTGACGAAGGTCCTTGGGACATGTATCACGGTCCGTGGCGGTTCATCCAGTTAAGACCTGTCTCCCTGACTCAAGAGGACATAATCAAAATCTTTCCTAAGGTAGAGATTCTTAACATGCGTACCCGTATGTTAGGCACATGCGGAATAACTGATGACAGCATGCCGGAGGACTTCTAACAATGACAGTCTTTCAACGTGTACTCCCCGGTCATAGAAACGTATGGCCAGAGGACTTAACTGTTATTTCTAACTTCGGCCTTGTTGTTTTGTTAAAGAAGTGCAATGGGCGTATAGCTAACTGCCAGGCTAAGATTGACTTGAGTTCCTTTGACATAGACTGCCCTGACGAAAGACGAAGAAGCCTGAAAGCTAGCATCCGTCAGGCCTACTTGGACAGAGACAGTATATTGCAGGAGATGTTGGCGCGACACAAGGCTAAGTTTTGCCTAGGCGATGACATCACACTTCCACGCCTCGGAGTCAAGTCGGTTATAGCTTCCGAAATAGCCATTGCCAGAGACAACGCAAGTGTTATACTGGCAACTGAAAAACTAAAGGCAAAGGAAGCAGACGCTGCCAGGAAACATGAACTAGACCTGCTCAGAGCAGGCAGTGAAGCAGAGGTCATGAAGACCGTTATAAAAGAAATGCTGGGGTTAACCATTTACTACCAGGTAAAAGAGGTAGTAGCTAAACGACTAAACGAACAACTTGGAGTTCAAGATGAAGACAGTATTGAAAACTGAAGCAGTCAAAGCCGGTCTATGGCTATTTGCACTTATGATAGCTGCCCTTGCTGTACTATGGGGTGACTTCAGTAATAGCTTTGGAACTAACGATGTGGCTAAGAAAGTTTACGAGGAGACCGACTACGCTGCCATAGAAGCGACCTTCAACAGGTGTGTGGCTGAAGCCTCTGAAGGTGACGACGTTGTAAAGGACTGTCGCAATACAGCCGAAGAGATAGAAGAGGGTAAAGCCCTTGAACGCATCCGCCGAAAGGAACACCAATGAAAGTACGTGGTCGCTCAATCCCCGAAGCAGTTCTGGAAGAAGCTCGATCCATTCTGTCTTTGGGGCGGTATGACGAAGGCGTGTTATCTGTTTCTATAGCCTATGACATCTGTTGCGTTGTCATGGACTCTATTCAGGAGCAGGAAAAAGAGCTGCGAAGGAGTCTAGCCATTGCCGAGTCTACTATAACAGACCGCAACGCTACTATTCTCGGCCTTCACCGCCAGATAAAGGAATTGAAGAATGAGAAAGACTGACTTTAATCCAACAGAAAATCTTAAAGAACTTTACGCCATGCTATGGGGTATACCAGATGAAAAGTTTGAACTTGAGTGTTGGCGCTCGGTTAAAGGGGACCCAACGCTTGGCATGTATATACCTGACGAACGTTTGATAACCGATTGCGGCACCGCGGCCTGCGCCATTGGTTTTGCTACGGCCTATCCTCCTTTTGTAAAACAAGGCCTGACCATTAGTCATAAGATCGAAGACAGTGAGCCTAGGTTTAAACACTTCAAGGGGTGGAATGCCGTTACAAGATTCTTTGGTGTAAATGACATTCAGGCAAACTTTCTGTTTCTTAAGTCCCATTACGAGGTAGCGTCTGAGGTGCCAACCAAGTATAATGTTATGCGACGTATATTGTCTGTCTTATACGACAATGGCCATATAGACATACATCGGATGTTAGCCTGTAAAAGGGAAGTCAAAAACTTGGAATTAGGAGTCCTACCATGTCCATAACACCAGTTAACGATCCTGTAGACAACCTTAAAGAACTGTGGGCACTACTAGACGGCATACCTGATGAGAGATTCGACCTTGAGAGCTGGCGTAGCGTTCCTGATATCAGCGACAACGATCTTATAACTGGTTGCGGTACAGCCGCTTGCGCTATAGGATGGGCCACGGCCAACCCACTGTTTAAGGCCCGCGGTTTTTACGTTGGCCGTTACAGTCCTAGTTACAACGAGTACAATGGCTGGCGCGCGGTAGAAGAATTCTTTGGCCTAACTGGAGAAGCCGCCCTGTGGCTATTCCACAAAAACTCGTATACAGAACCTACAAAGACGAGTGTGATGAACCGCATTCTCGAACACCTGTGTGAGTTCGGGCACATCACGAAGGCTCGCAAAGACCTTCTGTGGAAGCCTATTCTCGAAGACGTGTTTGAATGTTCTACTTGCGATTGATAGGACAACCAGCATGACTGACGAAGACTCTGAAAAATTCGTAGGTGACGCTTCTGCGGCATTCATAGCCAAAGTTAACGACACCATTATCCCGTCCACGTTGTCGTCTCATCCCGGCCGTGTCATTCGGCGATTGAAACGTCTTGGCATAACGTCTGCGGAGATCTGGAAATGCAGTTTAAGAAAGAAACGAAAGGCGGATGGTTTCACCCTTCCGTAAAACCTCCGTGTAAGCTAGTCTTATGCAAGGTATGTATTCATCCTAGAGGTTCCATCTACTACGCGGTATGGGACTTGTATCAATGGCTGACGTTCTCTTCGGACAAGCAGGCTGCCTTGAACATGTCTCATCACACAGACATACCTTTCTATTGGCAGGTGGTTAAAGAAATAGACAGCGTACCTATGACTAGCAAGCCTCCGGGTACGGGGTGGTACAAGGTCAAGATGAAGTCGCCCGCTGTTAAACACTGTGTTTTCTGGTGCTACTGGAATGGTGTCGACTGGTCTCAACTCTTCCCTGCGTTCCCTCATAAGTCTACACGCTTGGTGTTCTCTAAGAAAGACTTAATATACCTGTCAAACAATCTAGCATTTTAATGCGGCCTTTCAACTCAGTAACTGGAAAGACGCATTATGGCAGACGTATTAAACACCTCAGAACTTATAACTCACCTTGACCCCGATGGAGACACACTTACATGCCTAGGTTGTGGTAGCCCGATGACCGATAGTAATCAGGCCAATGTATTATGTGCCAAATGTCAGAATGACTTGGAGTCACCGTCGTCTTTCTCAAACGTTAGCCGCGACTTTTGATCCGTAGTCTTGCGGTGTCGGTTCTGTTAATAAGCAGTGACAAGACACCGCAAGGAGACTGCTTGGGTACTCGTAGCCCTTTAATCTACAAGATATCATTAGGCCTATCCTGTGCCACACTATCCCTGTATCCCGCACTGAAGTCTGTCACCTCTCTAGTCTGGCTATACCTAGCATTACCTGTCAAGACCAAAAGAAAGAACCCCCTTATGCCCAACACCTCGTTTACAGACCTCGAAACCCGTCTCAACAATCTACGGAGGGAAAACGCAAGCTTAGACGCTAGCCCCATTATAGTGGAACCTGGTAGTCAGCCTGTGGACTACTCTTACGGGTGTCTGCTAATTGACCTGGCAAAGAAAAATCTAGATGAAGCGTGCCCTGATAGACAGAAGGAACGTATTAGTCTTTCTCTTGAAGTACTTCATATCGGCCTAGATAGCCTGAAGGAGTGGGCTCGTCTTAAGGGTGTACCTGTCGCTGACCTCAAAGAGCCTCGCCGTACCTTTCATTTAGAAGCTGGCGTTGTGCCCCATACCGTGTGCACCGCTGACCTAGTAACCCGACTGGGTAGTGGTGCTGCCCAAGGAGAACTGAAGCACTTTCAAAATAAAGACTGAAGCGTTGTTGTAGTCACCAAACAGGAGAAAAGCAAATGTACCCAAAAGCAATAACTGGCATCGTTCAAGTAGACACCGAAGAACAGGTTGTTGATGTTATGGATAACCATAACTCGACTAAACCGAAACGAACGATAAAGCCCAAGTCATTTGATGCGTTTCTTAAACTACACAACGCCAGAAAGAAGACTGACCATCAACGTTTAGGTCAACGGTTTTGTTTCATGTATGTACCACGCAAGTGGCCCGAGTTGTTTTACGCGGACTTCCCTACAGCAAAGGAGATGATATGTGCCTGGCTTATTGAAAATCAATTCACTACCTACCTTCCCGAGGTCAACGATCTTGAAAATAGGATTCGTGAACTTCGTGCCAAGTTCGGCAAAGCTTAATCAAGCAAGCCTCTTTATAGAAAGATCATCACATGTCTCTCATTTCCAAACTGGTTTCTACTGCTACTGGTCTCGCTCATGACGCGGTCGACGCATTGACTCCCACTGAGTCAGCCTTGCGTCAAGCAAAGCGTGAAGACGCAGAAGCCATTGACAAGCTCAACGCCTCTTTGGTAGACCTGGAAGCACGTAAGACCGTCGCACAAGCTAAGTTGAACGAAGCCGACGGTACTGTCGAAAACTGGAACCGCCTTGCGCAGGACAACGCTACGGCATCCAAGGAGAATCCTGATAATGCAGATTCCTTTGTCGCCAAGGCTCGCCAGTGTTTGGAGCATGCGCAAGCCAGCAAGGCCCAAGCCGACGCACTACGCAAGGAACTGTCAACCCTGGAAGAGTCTACGAAAGGTCTGAAGGATCAATTGCTGAAGGCCAAAAGTCAGATCGAAGACAATGCAGCGGGCATTGAAATCCTTGGCATTAAAGCGTCTGCCGCAGAAGCGAAAGAGGCCGTAGCCGACGTGGTTGCTTCCGCGACATCAGGCCTAGCACGTAACGAACTGACGGACAAGATCGTACACCAGGACGCAGTGGCTTCAGCCCGAATCAACCTCGCTAGTGAGTCGAACCCGACAGCCAATGACTTTGAAGTGCCTAAGACTTCGAGCGTTGACGCCGCCCTTGCCGACTTGCTGAAAAAGTAACGTGTCAAAGGCCCTTGAGTTTAAAGGCCACACTGTTATGCCTGGAACTGTTCTACATGAGCTGCTTACCAAAGGTGAGACAAAGAAAGCGAATGAACAGTTCCAGCAAGTGTTGACTACTTACAAAAAGCTTACTGGCGAGTTCGCTAAAGCTTCTGTTCAATCTCCCGAAACTATTGAAGGAGTTAAATCATGATGAAAAACCTTTACCTTATAGTCTGCGCGTTAGCCGTTACACTCGCGTATGCCTTACCGTCTGAAGACGCAGTGAAGGGCTTAATGCGACAAGGTAACTTTGCCGTTGCAGAAGACCAGATTAAACAACTGGTTAACGCGGAGCCAAACAATGCCAAGTACTTGTACTGGCTATCTCAGTCGGAAGAGAGAAACAAGGAACTTCCGCAGGCTCTGGTGCACATTCGTCACGCTCTCACTATCGACCCCTCTATCTCGTTTGGTCGACCCGAAGTTGTAACCGCCATGGTATCGCGTCTTGACCGACTGCAAAATCACACGTATGCACGAGCTGAGCTTAGTCAGCAGGTCGCGCGCACAGATCAACGGAGGTTGGAAAGTCAACCAGCGCACTCTGAAGACAACTCCTGGATTTGGCGCTCTGCTGTTGCTGTGTTTTTCATCCTGTGCATGATAGTAGGATCGATCCTACTTATCAAGTGGTGGGTTACGAGAACTAAGGCTATAAAAGAGCGGGCCAAGTTTATGAAGGCCAAGACAGATATTCTCACGGTGTTTTTGAACACACGTAAGAAGGCTGAAGACGCGCTTGCCATGTATCGTTTGTCTACTAATGAAGGTGACAAGACACGGGTTGATCAAGTCAGTGATGTTCTAACCAGCTACATCTATCCAGGTATAAACAATCTTCAAAAGTTTGAGTATAAGCCTGGAGCTTACTCCGACTTATCCATACATGAGCGTAACGCAAACAACGTGGTTAGTCTGCTGTTGAAAGCACAGACGGTTAAGGTTGATGCCACACCTCTTAAAGGTAGTCTAGGAGACAAGTCTGATTCATTTCAGCAGATTTTTGGTAAAGTCTTTGAGAACGACAGACAGCCTGCAGCCAATACAAAAACAACCACCTATGCCGATTCTAGCCCACGTAGGGCTCATCGATCTGCCGGCTACGCGCCTCCACCCTCACCTCCAGTAGTTAATCACCATGACACTACGACCGTGGTGGTAGCAGGCCAACAAAACTCTGTGGTGGATGACATTATAAGACTAGATATGGCCGAGAGTCTGCTTGAACAAACTCGTCCAGAGGTAGTGAATAACTATTATGAGCGTCCACGCGTAGACGTAGACTACACGCCAGCCCCGACCCCTAGTTACGACAGCAGCCCTAGCCTTGATATAGATTCAGGCTCTGGTTCAGGCTTCGACTTTGACAGTGGCCCTTCATTGGACCTGGACTAACTTAACTGTTAACCCTAAGCAAGAGTTAGGCCCGCGGTGCTCCTACTCTTGCAATATTTCAAACGCACCGCAAACAACTTGGAAATAATGAACATGCCTTCTATTCGTTTTGATCAACTCGGCCTTCTCTCCGTATTCACTCTTTCAAAGAAGTCAGCCCTTGACCCTAGCTTTATTCTGATAAAGGTTGGAAATACAACTGCCGTCAAACGAGGAGCTGACGTAAGGCCTGAGAAGGTACGCTTTAAGAAGTCGGCTGAAGTTTGGGAACAGCACGGGCTTACTGTAAGCTTTGACGGATTCTTGCTAGGGTTGTCACATGACGCGTTCCCAGAGGTACCTGAGTCCTCGGCTACAGGAGAATCGGAGTCTGATAGGATGACTTACATATCCACAAATGCTATGACCACGTCCATGCAAGACAAAGAGGCCGACGACTTGGTTAAGGCCCTAGAGAAGGTCCCTGACGCCATCGCAAACAATAAAAAACTGCCGATGACGAAAGTCCAGAAAAAGGCACTGCCGAAGAAGGATCCGGGGAAGAAGGTAGCCAAGAAAGCTCTTCCTAAGAAGACTTCCAAGAATTAAATCCCAATAACAGAGAAGCTTATAACCTAGGCTCCTCTTCCTTTTTACTACAAAGGACAATCATGAACCAATACGAAACTTACCTACGCCACGTTTTGACAAAGGGTCGCTACAAGACAGATAGAACAGGCACAGGCACCTTGTCGACCTTTGGGTATCAAATTAGGTTTGACCTCGCTGAAGGTTTCCCTTTGGTCACCACTAAGAAGGTGCACTTCAAGTCTATCGTCACTGAACTGCTGTGGTTCTTGCGTGGTGACACAAACGTCAAATGGCTGCAGGAACATGGCTGCACAATCTGGGATGAGTGGGCTCGGGCTGACGGGTCACTAGGTCCCGTGTACGGTAAGCAATGGCGCGACTGGTCAGGAAAAGTAAGTTTACACCGTAGTGACGTGATTCACCCTTTGTATGCTAACGCGTATCTTGTCGATGAGGATAACAAAGGTGTAGTTGCTTTTCAGGAACGCATTGATCAATTACAAGACGCCATTACCAAGCTTCGCACTAACCCCGATGACCGTCGTATCATCGTTAGCGCGTGGAACGTTGCTGATATCCCTGACATGGCTTTACCACCTTGCCATGCATTTTTTCAGTTCTACACTGAGGAACTTACCTTGACGGAACGCGAAGACCTTGCCGCTGCCGACGAGATTCCTAAATACTACATGGACGAAAATCATGTACCAACTCGTAGGTTGTCTTGCCAGCTGTATCAGCGGTCCTGCGATTCTTTCCTGGGCGTCCCTTTCAATATCGCAAGCTATGCATTGCTGACGCATATCATTGCAGCAGAAGTGAACATGGTCGCGGGGGACTTCGTTTGGACAGGGGGTGACTGCCATATCTACAACAATCACATGGAACAGGTTCACCAACAGTTGCAACGTGACCCCTACCCCTACCCCACCCTCCTCTTTGTCAACGGCGTCAAGAAATTTGACGAATACCTGCCTGGAGATTTTGACGTAGACAAATACGTTCATCACCCCGCCATCAAAGCACCTGTTGCGGTATGAACTTCTACGATACAACAAGGCAGGTTAGTGCAAGAGACTTGCAGACCATAGCGGCGTTGTCTTGCTTTGTAGACCAAGTACCTAAGTCAGTTCTATACGAGGTAGCTTACTACGTGCAACGCTGCGAAATGAAAGGCTTTGCCACCACGGATGACCAGAGGCGTCTTTGTGCGAACAGGTACTTGGCAGGAAAGCGAAAGGTTAGCGCGCCAGGCACTGAAAGGCGCAGAAAGGCTAAAGCCGTTTGCAAACGCATTGTTAGTAATCCTCCTTCTGAACTTGTCAAAGCGTTGGAAACAGCTCTAGCTAGCGTTCCGTCTCAAAAGTCTGATAACAAGGTAATCAACTCTATCGTGGGAAAGGTCTTGAAAATATACAAGACAGACCCTCAAGCAGTACGCGAGTTGATAGTTAAACGTTTAGCCCCTTACTAGGAGAACTAATGTCATTCCTATGCAATCTAGGATTTCACCGCTTCAAAAAGCGTGAGATTCACTTTAACCAGGGGGCGCCTTGGGTGCCGGAAGTACCAGTGCCTGCGTCCGTCTTGCTTCGATGTGCTTGTGGAGAAGCCAAGCTAGACCCCAGTGGAGAAATGCCAACTATCCTAGTGTTCTCTACATCGCCTGTAAAGGTAAAGTCATGAGTACAATAGGCAGTATTCAATATGCAAGACCTGATACTGTGGCTAAAGTAGAGGCTCTGCACGCTGAAATTAAACATTTGCTAGACTTGGAGAAAGAGGTTGTACTAGCCACTCAGTATAGCCACCTTAGTGACTTCTGGAAGTCGGTTGTTGAAACCAACATAGACTTCCTTAGACATCCCCCCGCCTATAGAAAATCTTGGGGCTCAAGTTCAGGTCAAAATGTACGTCTACCTGGAGATTGATCATGAAAGAAATAGCTTTCGAAAGTTACGTGGAACACCTTTGTGAAATGAATGCCTTGCATTTTAAAGACTGCCCTAACGAACGAGGTGTCCTAAACGACGTATGCGACGTTTTGGACAAGATGGCGCAAGAAGTACCTTTCGCATACTTGCGTGGCGACGGAGTTATAGTATTCAACGAAAAGAATTCTCCGCCTCCTCAAATAAAGAACTGGCCTGCAGCCCTTAACTGGACTATGTGGCACGGTGAACATCATGAAGCTCTACGACACGGCTGGCTTCCGTTGTATCTCAACCCCTTTCAGTCTCTGCCACAACAAACAGTCTCCCCTCAACTCGATCTTGCCATTCAAGGGCAAGAATACTGTTAAACAATAGCAAGACTAAAGATGGTACTATAAGCCTTAAGCCGGTTGATAGTACCATCTTCCCTATCTAAACGAGGTTCACAATGTCTTATACTGAACGCTGGTTAGTATGTAAAATGCATGGGGACAAGAAAGCTGTCTTCTATACGCTTTCCGTTGAAAGAAACAGTTCTACTTACAGACAAAGGATATCTTTGTTTTGGTTTAAGACCAGGGAACTCGGTAGGGCTTTTGGAAAAAAACCAGGAAACCATCGTAAGGTTAAATACTGCTTTGTAGAACCTTTCTATGAACACAGGGCCCAGTTGACCCCTATCGAAAAAGAATTCACCAGCGTGTTTGAGTTTTACGAACATATAGGGTATGATCGTAAGGCCCAACGATACAGAAAACCCACATGCGTTTGAGTACGCGACGGTCTATTTTAACGGAGATACTGAATGACTGAACCTAAACGCGCGTGGGACGCCGTTTTGTCCGAAACGAAAGAACGGCTGGCCAACCCAGTAGTAGGAGACCGCTTTCAAGAGCACTATACCTATTTTATTTATGTGCTAGCTGTAGACGACACCCACGTCACTATAGCTGACACTGTGGGATGTGAAGCCTCTTACGCTGCTAGGATGAAAGCTAAAGGCAAGTCACTGGTAGGGGACACTACCAGGTGTGAAGTGCCAGACGACTTGCGTCTAGTTAAGATGACTAGAGAAGAACTAGTGGAAAACAGAAGTGGTGTTGTTTACTTGGATACCGTGGCACTTCATAGTATAGAAGGTTGGCTCGAAGTGCTGCAGGGAAAAGAACCGCCACCAAAAGAAAAGCTTCCTGACCCCACGTACTACGAGGCCAAGAGGAAGCTAATGCTGGACGTGGCTAATGCTAAAACTGGACAAGCAATCCACGCGGTGCTGTTAAAAGCACTAGATACCTTTCAACTCTATTTGTGAGTCTACATGAAACATCGATTAAACCTACCAGGATTCGATTCCGACGTATGCTGGACAATAGACAAGACCCTAGAACTCTGCTATGGCCATAGGGTGTGGACGCAAGTTCTTGACGATAGATTTTCTAATGACCTAAAGTGTGCCTGCCGTCATCTACATGGACACGAAGCAAAGATTCAGGTTTACTTATCTGGATCAGAGCTGAATCCTCAAGGCATGCTGACGGACTTCCGTCATTTGGAATGGGCCAAGAAGTTGTTCAATAGCCTGATCGATCATCAATTTATTATGCACAAGGAAGACCCCTTGTTGCCTATCATTCTAGACACCACTAAACCCGGAAGCTATAAGCCTGAGCCTCAGTTTTTAGATCAAGTGCCTCTAGGTAGCTGGACTACAGCCAGCAAGATGTTCCTAGGTACTAGAGTACTGTATAACGGAACTAACAACGCGGTAAACGAACTGTTTGACGGACTGTTAGTTGTAGACTTTGTTCCTACATCAGAAAACCTAGCCAAATGGGTTCACTCTATTGTCAACTTCCGTATGTATTCCTTGCAGGTCGCGTGCACCCGCGTGGACTGGTGGGAGACCCCAAAGAGTAGAAGCTCTCATGTTAATACAGAGTCAATCGCCTGGAATTCAGAGCCAACCTTTACCCTTTAGTAGATTATGGAAAACCACACTTTAACCAATGTCGAAAACGTATCTGCACGTATGTCTGATACGATTTTTTCTGTCAAAGCCATAGTGCTGAGAGGTCTTCCAGGGTCTGGTAAGTCTACGTTGTCTAACTGGATAGTAGACACGTTGGCCTTGAAGGGGTTTACTCCGTTTCAGATTAACGCTGACTTTATTAGGTCAGGCCTTAATGCGCATCTGGGTTTTAGCCATGAGGATCGTATTCGTCAAGCAGAGTCTTTAGGTCATATAGCGAGGCTAGCCTTGTGCAACAAGTGTCTGCCCGTTGTTGACTTTGTTATGCCTACTGAGGAAACATTACACGCATTTACTAAAGGCTTCGGTACTGACAACTTCATGGTAGTGTCCATGCGCCCTTACCACGCCACAGACAAAGACAGATATGGGGATACGTCCGCTATATTCGAGGACGACGTTTCTAGCAGTTGGTACATATCTGACGACAACTGCCTTGAGCTATTCAAGTACAACTTCCAGCGTTACCCTGCCGACTTCTTTGTTCAACACCAATCACAAAATTAACATGACAAACTTAACTCGCAATAATCCTCGCATTTGGGTGACCTTTCAGCTTGAAGGCTTCCACAGGTACCCTGACGCACCGGACCAAGTAGCCTACTTGCGAAATGAACATCGACACATGTTCAACTTCAAGGTGACGTTGGAAGTCACACATGACAACCGTGAAGTTGAATTCCACATGTTTAGGTCAGAACTGATTAGTCTGTTTGGTAAGAACACCTTACAGATAGATCACAAGTCTTGCGAAATGCTAGCCGCCGACGTAATGAACTACCTGGATATGGCGTATTCAGGGCGCTTTGCTGAGGTAGAGGTATCAGAAGACGGAGAATGTGGTGCTGTGTTAACACGCCCTAACGTAGAAGACGTGCGTGACGTGGTGAACGACATGCTGGCAGAACACCGTAGGAACTCTCATGATTCATTCGGAGCGTGAATACCATCAAGGCAAATCGCGCTTGGTATTTGCCGGACAAGAGTCACTTAACGGCTATTATCAAATAGCCGTTAAGTTTGAAAAGAACAAAAACACGCAGACACTAGTTAGCCGAAACCCCAAGGTGCTAGAGATAAGGCTGCCTGATAGGACTGTGTACGTGTCGGGCAAGTCATCAAAAAGGTCTACAGTCCTTGATAGAGACGTTGATCTTATAGTGTCTACTAAACGGGACTTGAACCAGCATAAGGAAATGGGGACTGACATGCTTCTGTTCAATCCCATCCATGCGCCTCTTGCTATGGACACCCGTTCATACTTGCGTGAAGGCATAGACGTACTGGTCGACTCTGGAGGGTTTCAGCTAGCGCAAGGTACGTCAGACTTTGTGTCCCCATTGGAGACCGCTCAGTTCTACACTAAACATGCGTCAATAGGCATGGGGCTAGACTTCCCCTCTCCAGGTTTTATAGACAAGGCTCTATACGTGGAGAACTGTAGACTACAGGCCCTTAACAACGATTACATCCGTAGAAACATTCCTGACACCGTTAGTATGGCCCCCGTTGTTCACGGGGTTTCGCCTTTTACGCGCAAGCATTGCCTAGACACAGTTTTTAAGAAAGGCCGTGACAAGGCAATGGCACTCGCGGGCCTTATATCAAAAAGAACAGACTCGCCAGAGGCATTCAAACAGAGATTCGCGTGCATGGCTATGGTTCTAAATGAAACACGTCAGGACGTCATCTACTATCACGCTCTGGGAGCAACATCCCCTTGGATGCTGGCGTTGTACGCGCTGCTAACGAAGTCTAACTACGTGGTATCAATTGGTGGAGACTCCGTTAGTCACAGGCAGAATGCTATCGGTGGGTCTTACAAGATACTACCGTACTTCAACGGTCCTGTCACCTTAACTCAACCGGTTACAACCAATACGCCTGCCCGACTCCCTTGTAGCTGCCCCGCGTGTGTAGCCGTAGGGGACGCTCGCATCTTGAGAGACTTTCGCATATCAGAGCTTCATCACTTGTATATGGCTAGTCATCAGAAGGTGTCCATAGACAATTGCATTGACGCTTATATAAAGGGTCGGGTGTCGCGTGGGGAGATGTGGAAGTTTGTTATGGGCGATTCCAACCAAGGTTTCCGTACATTACCAAACATGGTATTCGACTACTTTGAGGCTGTGTTATCAAAGGGGTATGACAACGTGCCTAAGCTAGCGCCCTTTAAGGGGTACAGTGCGCGAGGCTCTTTATTTGGCTCGGCGGCTAGTACCAGTAAGCAAAAAAGCATCTTTGACAGATATCATGCCATTCACGCAGTTTACGAAAAGTTTCATGGCGTGTCCTTAAAGACTGGAAAGAAACTTGCATGACCACTGACATAAGAATAAGGGGTAAGGCATACAAAGACGTAGGCGGTCTTGTATTCTTTCCTGACAAGCATAACAGGCAACTATGGGAAAGCGCCGGCTACTCAGTTTACCCCAGAATAGAATCTTGGATAACTGCTGGTTGCCCCGACAAGTCTGTTGTACATGACTACGCTGGGGTATTGGTTGATACAAGCATACCCATTGTAGACTCTGTGTATAGACACGGTATATACCACAAGGTTCAGAACTTCGTCTACAAAGGGTTACCTGCAACAGTCTACTCCATTCGACCACTTGCTAAAGAGGCAAAGATGTACTCTAAGTTTGAAATGGAAATTCTTGACAATCACGGCGTCACCATGGTTGACGCAGAAGTATCCAAGGCGTCTTCCGGTCATGGTAAGATGACACGGGGCGGTTCACACAGAAAGGCCAAGAAATGAAAGTTTGCTTTGTCTTAAGAAATGCTCCCGATTGGCATGGCCTGTCAAAATTATATGACAAGAACGGATACGTAGACCCTTCTTTATATCTTCCCCGTGACAAAGTCCCTTGTTTTCCTAAAAATGTTCCTCATTTTATAGACGTTTGGAACGACACCCTTCCTGTAAGTTACTTTAAGTTCAGGTCCGTCCTGTCCGACGTGTCTAGGGCCTATGTTAAGGCTACAGGCTGTCCTTCCTTCTCTATAAGTTGCATACCCAACGACACAAATACGCTGGTTTACTTTCATGATGACGATGATCTTTTTTCATCAGAAATAACAGGCCTCACTCTACCTGACGGTTATGACGTAACAGTAACGCCTCTCCTTCGTATAGACCCCAACAACTACTTCTTATTTTCGGCTGTACCTGTTACTTGTGGCATAGAGGTAAAGGCGAATACCTATAGGTATAACACCAATAACTACGGAATACGGGCGTCCGTAATAGCGGATGCGCCAGGTCCTCGGGCCTACGAGGACCATATTAGAGCCTCTACCTATGCTAAGACGGCTCTGTTAAAAGACAGTTGGTGTAACACAGTAGTTAGCGCAACCATCAAAACTCCAGCCAGCGCGTCTATCCTACCAAGAAGCTGTAAGTCACCAGAATCTCTTATAAAACAACTGTCTAAGTTTGACGTACTCTTAGGAAGTCTTTTGACTGAGCCTTTACATTCTAGCCTAGTCAAAAGTCTAACCGAACTCCGAGTATTAACTTCGGATGCTCTTTCCAAGTAGGTAACCATGAAAAACATACTCATCCTGTCTATGCCTCGTACCCGTAGTACCTTGCTGTATAAGGCTATATGTCAGAAAAATCCCGAGTACTACCGTTTCTACGAGCCAGGACTCGGGTATAACTGGGGTAAGTTACAGCCTAGAGAGGCTGCGGCTTTGAACGAAGCAGAAATGACGAACGTGGATAAGGCCCTAGCTTCGGGTAAGGGGACAATCGTTAAGCTCCTGCCCGCAGGTCCTTACTACCAGATATCACCAGGCCGTCTCCTAGAATGGAGTCAAGCATTCGACACCGTGTACGTCCTCAATCGGGACTTCAAGGACATTGCTAAGTCTTTTATCATAGCTAGCTCTACCAATGTCTTTGTTGCCGATGAGGACAATCGAATAGCCCCTCGCACCACAGTGGCCTACAACCCCTTTGTTCATGAAAAGATTATATGGGAGCTGGCCTATGGCCGACAGAACCTCGACTACTGGGGAACAATTCTGACTGATAAACCACGCAACGGTAAGACCAAGTATGTAACGGAGATTGAGTATGACCATGTGTTACGCTACATGGAGAGTCATGGTCTGAATACACAGGCTACCGAGGCTCAGACTGAGGTAAACTTTATAGACAGCGACGAGTTTACCTCACACGTTGCTTACGCCTCTAGGCTATACAACGAAAGCTTAGTATGAAACGAGTTCTATTCATAACGGCTACACCATTTACTCCGGCCAACCAAGGCAATTCTCAAAGAGCCTTGCAAATGCTTGAGATATATAAGCAACTCGGTTACTCTGTTACCGTTCTATATCACGAAGCGGAAAGGCCCTTCGACTTTAACGATAGGGACGACACTAAGGACACGGTAGACATTCTTAGAGTGGTTACTACAAATACAGACAAGTCCTCATTCCTTGATCCTATAACGCACCAGGCCAATCCGGATGACTGGTTTGACGGGTATTTATTACTGAAGTCGGAAATCGAACTTCAAAGAAGCCTTTACCATTTTGACGTGGTGCACGTAAACTACGTTTGGTATTCTAAGGCGTTTGAATACTTTCCAAACTCCTTAAAGGTGATTGACACCCACGACGTGTTCTCCAATAGAGACAAGGTATTTACTAAAGCTGGACTGAAACCAGAATGGTTCTCTACTTCTATAGACGCAGAGCGTGAGGCTCTTCTTAGAGCTGATATGGTGCTGGCTATATCTACGGAAGACGCACGCGAGTTTTTGTGTCTAGGTGTAGTACCTACCTACCTGCCATACTACAGAGAGCCTTGCAGGAGAAAGCCAGAGGTAGGTTACATAGCAGCGGACAATGACTTTAATAGGCTCGCAGTTAGACACCTGTTGCTCTCTTTCTCGCAACTCACACACCGCAACTTTATTTTGAACATCGCAGGCTCTATCTGCAAGTATGCAGAGAGCCTACGGGTACTGGGTCTGGCTGACAATGAGGTTGTTTACTCCGGCTATGTGAAACACCTTGACGAGTTCTACTCTAGTATTGACCTTGCTGTTAATCCAGCTAAAGCAGGCACCGGTTTAAAGATAAAGACCATAGAGGCTATGATGTATGGCGTGCCGGTTGTAACTACTAGCGCAGGTAGTACTTCAGCCTTAGATAATTGTCATTCCAGATCCGTTACTGTAGTTAAGGACACTGACGAACTAGTGAGAGCCTGCCAAAGCCGTTTCGAAATAGAGGGGATACGACCGTATGTGAACGACTACCTCAAGTCCCTTAGCTTTTTTCAAGCCCAACTAAAATCATGACCAAGACTATCAAAATCTACCAGATGGAGTCCACAAGTAAGTGCTCCGCTACGTGCTCCTTTTGTCCTCATCCTACTATGGAGAGAACGAAAGAGCATATGGACTTACACTTGTTCAAACGAGCTATCGATGTGATGGAGAACGACTATCTCGCTCTACATCACTTTGGTGAGCCTCTTCTGCACCCTAACCTACCAGACATGATATGGTATGCCAAAGAGAAAGGTAAACGTGTTGAATTCAGCACGAACGGGAAAGGTTTGAATAATCAGAAAGACGGCGACGACTACCTCCGTCGCGTTCTGGCTGCCGAACCTCATCGTATGCGTATTGCTTATGACTTCTTTCAACCGGATGAGTTTGTCAAAAAAGCTCTAACGCTTAACGTGTCAACCATTATTACTATGCACGCGGTAACGAAAGGCATACTCCTAGACTACAAGCCTCTCAACAACTGGGCTAATCAAATGCCTGAGCTTGGAGAGTCAGAGATAAAAGGTGAATGCTACTTCTTGAAGTACAACTACTACGCTGTAATGGCTAGTGGAAATGTAGTCCCCTGCTGCCAGGACTACGAAGGCAAACATGTGATTGGTCACATCGACGACTTGGATAACCTCAAGCCCCAAAAATCTTACACCCTGTGCAAAGGTTGCTCGGGCATGCAGTTTGCCAAGGACGGAGGCTGGGTTGCAGAATGACTACAAAAACCTTTACCATAGTAGCACCTCACGTCGATGACGAGGTAATAGGATGCTATAGCCTTCTTGACGCTGGTCTAGTGTCTGAAGTAATATACCTGTATGAAGTAGACGAGGTGCGAAAGTCTGAGGCTCTTGCTTGCGCTAAGAGGTTCGGGTTTAAAGCTACCATAGCTGGCGTTGACTACCCCGAGTCGGAGTTACAGGCCTACTTAAGAAAAGACGTAGCGCGTAGTATAGTTTTGCCTTCAGCTTATGACAGCCATCCTGACCATAAGAAGGCGAATGCAAAGTTTAGGCCTATTGACGACTTTTCCTATACGTCTTACTACGGGGTGGACATGAGCACTCCTAATACTACGGTACTATCGGTTGAGACTCGTGACAAAAAGAGACATGACCTTTACACCCTCTTCCCCTCACAGGCCTCGTTGTTTAATAGCAGTGATAAGTATCATCTGTTCGAAGACATGAGGAACCACGACTGCACTTTCTATAGAAATTATGGGTGGACTAATAGAAATAACACTAAGATCGTCCTGAGTAGCTTTGGTGAAAGGGGCTTCCCTCCTAGTCTCGAATGGTGCTTCCATGCTATTGATAACGTTGGTGCTCACAACATAGAGCTAATAGCTGATCGTATCCGCTCCCTGTACCCTAAGCTAGGGGTTAAGGTGACTGTTAACGAGTCTCACTCTGTTAGTATACCTATCTAGGACACGTAATGACTTTGAGCCAACAGCCCTCTGCGGAAGAATTACTGTCAATACTCTACCACTCGCTGCCAGACATTCTCCCTGCCGTTGTAGTAGACAGATTCAATAGAACAGGTGTCTGGGCTGAAGGCAGCCATTACGCTAAAAGAGGTTTTACCTCAAAGGTAGTATACCGACTTGACGATGATATTCACATAGTCCTGTAAGTCATGGATAGCGCAAACAAACTCTTCACACAGGCTAAGCCTAAGGAAACTCACCATGAACCTAGTTAAACAGCCACTCCCCTTGTACCTTGTACCCTTGGAGCCTATAGCGTCTAAAATCTTGTACCGTTAGAACCTCTCATTTTTATTCAGGATAAACTACACCTGACGAAAATGCCTAAAATCATATGGACTGACGAAAAGATTAAAACTGAATTTTACAGTGCTTGGAAAAATGCGTGTGTAATACTAAATAAGGGCACTAAGGGCAAGGCTTCCCGCTTAAAAATTAAGTGTACGCATCATGGTATATTTGAAAGCACTGTAACCAACGCTATTCGTAAAGGCTGCCCTCACTGCGCGGGCCTTACCAACTATTTATGGTCTGATGAAAGAAAACAAAAGGCCAGCCATAGACAAAAAGGTGAGCCTAAGCGTAAGGGGAGAAATAACCCCTTAACTCTTACTTTAGAAGAAGTTAAAAACAAGATAGTTAGTCTGCATGGTAATAGATACGACTTGTCTTTCATAAAAGACCCTTTCCCGCCTAATAACAAATTTACCTTAGTATGTTCTACTCACGGTAAATTTGTCAAACATCGCACAGACATCCTGTATAACGCTAAAACAGGCTGTCCAAAATGTAAAGGTGGGAAGCTGTTAACGTCTATAGAGGTTAAGAAAAGGTTGAAGGCTACGCAGCCTAAATGGATAAGTTATTCAAAGCTAGAGTACAGTAGAGAAGGCTTTACCATAACATGCAAGCTCCACGGCGATAGCATAGTAAAGCCAAGTAGAATCTATTCTAAAGGCTACGTTTGCAAGCAGTGTAACGTTAAGAGAGTTAGAGACTTAAAGGTTGCAAGTGGTTTATACCTTGACCCGAAACTAAAATCAGCCTTTGCCGTATACAGGCAAGAAGTTAGAAGACTTTCCGATAAAACGTTTAAACTTCACTTCGATAAGGACACCCGGACTAAAGACGTTCACTTAGACCACGTATATTCTATAAGATCGGGATTTGACAATGAAGTCCCACCTGAGGTTATAGCTAGTTTACCTAACCTTAGACTTCTGTCCAGAACAGATAACCAGAGTAAACGAGATAAGTGTGACATTTCACTAAAAACCTTGTATAAGTTATATGCAAAGACCAAAAACTAAACTTTTTCTAGTTACTCTTGAACCTATAGCGTCTCGGTATACAGGTTCTTGGTACAAAAACTTTCCCCCAGCCTTTGAAGAGCTGGGGTTTGCCGTTACTGTGCTTGACGGTACGCCACTCACAGATACCATAAAAGTTGGTAGCTTTCTTGATATCAATTCCACGATAGCTTATAAGAACTCCCAAATGGGGAAGATAGCTGGCATGTTTCATAGAAAGGAAGTGCCTCAAGGCGCTCACTTCTATTTCATGGACATAGAATTCTGGGGAATTGAGTCGTTGCGCTTGATGGCTGACATGAACAACGTCAAGATTCATATATCCGGGTTCCTGCATGCGGCTTCTTACACAGTAGACGATGCGTTTTCTATTGCAGCTCCTTACCAGAGGTATACAGAGGTTGGCTGGATAGCGGCATTGGACTTGGTATTCGTTGGCTCGGAGTACCACAAGAGAGCACTAATAGACCGGCGTCTTACTCTACCAGGTCTAAGCGACTTGTCCAAGAAGGTAATCGTAACCGGCAACCCCTTGTTTCAATCTGATTATCCTGTTTATGGCTTGCCAAAGAAGAACCAGATAATACTGCCTAATCGTATTGACTGGGGTAAGAGGCCTGACCTTAGTTTTGCTGTGGCTGCGTTGTTCAAGGCACAGAGACCTGATTGGAATGTAGTAGTAACAACAGGTAAAGAAACGTTGTCCAGTGATAAGCAATGGCTTAGTGACTATGCCTACTGGATGCAGAAGCTAGGAGTTCTTGAGATAAAAACCAACTGTACTAAGGAAGACTACCATAAGACCTTAGCCGAAAGCAAGCTTATGATGTCATTCTCTATAGAGGAAAACTTCGGGTACTGTATAGCAGAAGCCATTATCTATAACGTACTGCCAATCCTTAGGTCAGGCTTGTCCCATGACGAATTTAGCCTTCCAGATGCCTGCTATTTTGATGACGAAGACGGAGCGTTAAAAACATTGTTGGCCCTTACGGATCTTAATAACTATAAGTATAAGCATAGAGTGACCATAGAGGATACCGTTAATACACTAAAGCACGGTAGCTGTAAGTATTTAGGCTACCCCGGTAACAATACGTCTATACGGGAAATGGCTATTGAAATGAAGGCTCTGATATGAGACAAGACCTTGTTGTGTTTGACATTGACGGCTGCGTTATTGACTCTGAACATCGAGTTGATCTAATGCATCAAGGCAAGATAGATCAGTACCATGCAAAGTGGGTAGACGACAAACCTATTAAACAAGGTTTGGTTATTTACGATCTGATCATGAAGACCAGTGACCTTAAGTGGGTGTTCGTAACCGGTCGCTTCGAATCGTGTAGAGAGTACACCCAAGCTCAACTGGAAGGTATGTTTGGTGAAGTTGTCAACTCGAAGAACCTTTTGATGCGGCCTGACGGAATGACCTCAAAGGTTAAAGAAGACGCGGAGCTGAAGCCATGGCTGCTTGAACGCGCCGGCTACTCGCTGGATAGAGTTTTTCTTGTGTTCGAAGACCGTAACAGCATGGTTAAGGCCTGGCGCAAACTAGGCAAAGTGGTCTATCAAACCGCAGAAGGGGATTTTTGATGACTATACCTATCGTCGTGCAGAATGCCGACATCAATTTGACCAAGAACTTCTTTAAGAACTTCAAAGAAGATGAGCTAGCTGTTCACGGTACATTTTACACAGTACAAGGTGAGGGGCCCTTAGCAGGTATTCCTGCCTGGTTCATTAGGCTGGCCGGTTGCAACTTCGGTGCCAAGGACATAGCTTGCAGTTTTTGCGATACGGCTTTTAGTGTTATGAAGTCTAAGGTAAGGACCATTCACGATCTGTGCAATGAGTTTTATTCCCTTTGCTACGGCTTAGGCTTTGTCCCAGTAGTGGTTATAACTGGAGGTGAACCCCTGCTCCAAGATAACGTAGAAGGGCTGGTTAGCGCCTTGCTGACTAAGACCAGTCTTTACTATGTGCCTAATACCAAGGTTCAGATAGAGACAAATGGTACACAGATACCCGTTGTTAAAAGGCTACTAAGAGACTGGGAAGACGAAGAAAATTTCGCTTTGGTAATAAGTCCAAAGACTGTTAAAGGTAGCTATGGGTTAGAAAAAGACTACGGGTATAAGACTGGATACTACTATAAGTTTGTAGTGTCCGCTGACCCTAACAACCCACATCATGAGGTACCCAAATGGGCAGACAACATTATCACGTACGTTTCTCCTATGACAGTGTATAAAAAAGCGTACGAAGGTGAAGTGTCGAGCGTTTGGGACGGTGACCTCATAGACAGAGAAGCCACTAAAGCCAACTATGAATACGCGGCTAAGCTGGCTATGAAATACGGCTATAGGGTGTCTGTTCAAATGCACACCTTTCTTAATATCGCATAGATCATGAACCACATACACGAAAAGCATAGTCTTGAGTCCTCGATAAGAGGTATGTATCCTCAGGACGCAGAAACCCTTGTCGATCACGCTGCTGACATTAAAACGGCTATAGCAAAGTATTGTAGTGACGAGGAGTCATTGTCCATGCTTGACGGTCAAGCGTCTGAGTCGGAGCTTGCAAACTTTGCAGACACACCTATTCGTGCGGCTAAGGCTTTGCAGGGAGTGCTTAAAGAAGTAGCACGCTTGGAAGAGGACACTTGTCAGCCTCTTTACCTTCATCGCGTGCTTAACGACAGAAAGACTCTTATAGACAGCCTAATGGCTAAGCCTAGATACTTCGCGGAAGTAAAGGAAATCATCGCTACAGGTTTTCCTACAGAGGATGAGGACTGTGGCATTGTCACTCAAGGGCCCATTCATGCAAAAGGTCTATGCCCCCATCACTTCCTTCCGGTTTACTACACGGCCTTTATTGCTTACAAACCCACAAAGGGTGGGTATGTACTTGGTCTAAGCAAACTGGCGCGCATTGTGATCGCCTTAGCCGCTCGCCCCGTTTTGCAAGAACAACTTACTGCCGATATTGCCGACGTTCTATATAGGCACAAACAATCCAGTGTGCCTAGCGCGCAGGCTATTACAGTGAAGCCTACTGAGTCAAGACCTTGTATAGACAGCGATGGTTCAGCTCTACAGCTAATTGGTGAGCACACCTGCATGTCGTGCCGTGGCGTACGGTCTAACGCACGTACACTAACCACTGTTCTAAGAGGTGCATTCTCAAAAGACTTACACCTCAAAAGCGAGTTCTATTCCGCTATAGAAGCCATTAGACAGACGCGAAATGGCTAATTTTCGCTAAAAAGTGTCGTTTTTACGTCGAAAATGGACAAAAATAGCGAAAAATCGGCATTTTTGTCCATTTTCTGCATTTTCTTGTTGAATTTTGTCCATTTTGGTGTTAAACTGAAAGCACACAAACAGAGAAGCACTCACTCTGAAAACTGAGCGCAACTTTTGAAAGAGTCTCATCATGCAACGCACTCACGTCAACCAATTCGTCAAGTTCAACCCTGAAGTCGCAGCCAACACGCGCTTTGTTCAGATCGATGGCCAGCGCAAAACGTTCTTCCGTGTCGTGGTCAAGGGCATTGGCGACAAGTTCATCATGCCAACAGACGACGGTGTATTCCGCCCCTTCGCTTCGCCCCGCTCGGAGGCTCTTGAAGGCTTCGATGGCAAGACCGCCAAGGAAGTTTGGCTCAAGCTGGCCGAGTCGATTCGTCAGAATGGTGTGTTTCCTGAAGCTGGCCGCAAGACGAAGAAGGCCAAGGTTGTCGCAGTCAAGGCAACTAAGCCGGTCAAGGCTGCGAAGAAGGTTCATGGCGAGATCGTGGGCAAGAGCCGGAAGGGAAAGGTTCGCGGCGAAGACTTTGACTTCGAACAGATGTCGGCAAACATGTGAGAACGTAAGCTCACATAAACGAAAAGGGCCACTAGGCCCTTTTCCTATTTCTGCCTTTTTGCGAGGTGTCTCATGAGAACCAAATTCTTAGTCCTGTTAACGAGAGAAGACGGACAGCAAAGGTATCTTAATAGCGCGACGGCCAAGCTGGAACGAGGCTATTACAAGGAGACGGGCGTAGCTATAAACAGGCTACTTGCGTTCGTGAAGAATCGGCCTACATGGAAAGGCTGTGTATACCAAGTTGGTCCTAGCTACCGACTCCTGGCCAGCCAAATAGTTTTCGCCACACTCAACCTAAGAAGTCAAACCATGAAATTCAATCGAGAAGACGTCCAGCTGCGAGATACAGAGTCAGGAGACGTTACTACAACAACGATCTACTCCGCAGTATACGACAAAGACCTTTACGAGGTCACAACGTTTCTAGGTACGCTGTTGTATAGAAAGAATGGTAGAGACTGGATGCCATATTCTGAGAGTCACGCCCACGCCTGGATAGTAGACCACTTCCAGTTGAAGAACACAGTAGCCCGGGAGGACTTACAGTGATAACGATTTATGTACTGATGGCGGTGTTCGCCATCTGCCTGGTCTACCTGTTTCTAACTGAGCCAAGTAGACTGGAGCGAGAGTTGAAACAAGCGAAGGCTTGGGAAGAAGCCGGGGTAAAGGTTTGCAGTCAAAGGCAAAAGCAAGCGAAACGACTAAGGTCGAGGCGTCACTGTTAATAAGTAATGCAAAAGCACAACACCTCTATAAGGAGAGTTTCATGCAACGTATTTCTTCAGATGACCTGCAACGCCAAACTGATCCTCAGAAAGCTCTGAACAAACAGGACTACAGAGGGCGGCTCACCCAGATGTTTCCGTGGTTGCCTAAGGATTTTTCTCTTCAGACAAATCCGGTTTCTGGTGTTGAGGACACAGACAAACTCTGTCAGCGGATAGAAAGAGTTTATAGAACTCACCTTACCTGCTCTGATCCTTCTTACCTGCGTAGAGAAGCATTCAGGGCAATAGCCTTAGTTCGTTCCACAAAGAACGGCTGGCAAGCGGACTACGGGTCGCGTAACCATCGACCACAAACCGTGGTACATGCCTTTCCTCAAACAGCGTTTCCTTATAGCCGGCCTTGAGTCATGTCAGACTCACCTCAGCCAACGGCGCAGCCTATCAAAAAGCTTACAGTAAAGAAATACTTTGAGCTGGAAAGCGAATGGGTAAACGCGCAGGGTCGTAGACGAACATTCGGGCGATGGTTTCTTCAAACATACTTTCCAAACGTCACTGACGACGACTTGTATAACTGCAAGGAAACCTATAGAGCTTCTTTAATCATTCTGGCCAAGTACATTCTACCTTAGGAGAATTGTCATGTCTCTTTTGAAATTGGAAGTAGGTGTTACGTACCAAGTTATTATGAATCCTCAGGCTCTGGTAGGAGATGAGTCGCCAGGCAAAAGTTTACCTGTGCCATACTCCTTAGTGTGTAGGGCAGATGTCGTATGGGAAGCCCGAATAATCGAATTACAGCAGACCATTGTTCGTGGAAGCACTGGACTATTCACGACAAAAGTAGTTTGGAGCTTGATGTCTAAAGAATACCCTCTACTGGTATTGAGGGCCGTTCACTACGAACCTCTTGGCACGGAGCGTCTGTTCAAGTTGGTTTTGCCTTCGCAAACCTCTGTACCAGAATCGGCCAAGCCTCATGTGAGCGCAGAAGAGGTTAAGCAACCAAAAGCAGGTGAGGTTAAAACGTGGAGGTTAACCCCTGGGACAGACGGCGTTCTATTGACGACACCAGGTGAACACGACGTACTGACTAAGAGGCTGACCGTGTTTGTTCCGGTCAGCACAGTCTTTAGCGAAGACGAAGACCAGCCGTTTTTATCCTGCATGGGAATCCTTGTGCGTGAAGGTGAGAGCGTTTTTATAAAGAGGCCGTCCTACGTATGCTAGTAGCGTCTAGTCCAGTGGTACAAGACCTTCAGCTAGGCTTTGACACAATGTTTGAGAGTCCTCGAAAGAGGTCAACTAACTATGAGTCTGACGCCTGGGTAGAACTAAGGCGAATTGTAGTGGCCTTGATCCGAGACTCAACTTCGTGGGTCCCATCACGGCAGCTAACACAGAAGGTTTATGCTTACTTCCTGCCTGAAGGTATGCGTAAAGCAGAGACCATGAAACGCAAGACAGGCGAACTGCTTCCGCACATGGTGAAAGAAGGAACTCTGCTGATTCACTTGTCACGGTTATGCCAGGAAGAGGCTTCGGCACTAGTAAAGTCTAAGTATGCTTCCTATATGTGGTCAGGCACAGAGATTGAGGAGGACACAGACCTAGACGTAAGCCCAACCGCAGTAGAAGTATTATCCAAGCTATTCCCCGTTTTTGTGCCGGGTACTACGCACAGAACCACGTATGTCCTCAGTCCAAATCTTTGGTACCTTGATGACTATTTAGAACCAGACCAAACCATGGTATGCTACCCCAAACTTGTAGAAGAGGTTTTATATGACTAACAAGAGGCATAGCCTTATAGAATTCGTGGCACCTGCTTTGATATCTAAAGTCAGGAAGTCAGCTACTCTTATAACGTACCCCTCGAGGATACGTCCCCGGTCTTCAGACACTATGGTGCTCCTAGGCGACCCTTTAGTTAACGCGGTTAGAACTGCTCAGATGCAAGGCACCGCGCAAGGTCTTGTTCAAGAGGAGGACTTGACCGAGTTTATCAACACGGCTGTTAGTGCTACGATTAAAGAAATTCTTTCAGAGATTTCCTCTGTAGCCAACAACGCGCATAAGGAAGGTAAGTTTAGAGACGCTGCTATTCTCTTTAATCTTATTAAAGACCTGGACGAAAAATTCAAACCTCCACACCATGAAGCCTCTAGCCAGCCAAGCCTTATCGACAATGAATCTGGCAACCCTAGTGGAATCAGTAGCGAAGGCAATTAACATACAGGCCGAAGGGCATTCAAACTACTGGGTTGGCTACAGGCCTATGGCCGAAGCCGCACTTTATACAATAGACAGTTTGTTGCTGTCTAAGGAGAAAAATGATGGTAAACAAGTTCCTTGAAATGGTCAAGTCTTTCTTTGCCCCATTGATGTGGAAAAGCCCCCAGACCAACAAGCACGTAGACGACGAAGTGGATAAGCCCCTGGTAGAAAAACCGGCATTTGAGGGGTTGGTGGAAGTCACGTTTAATACCCGTCTTTGTATTCACGTAACAGAGCCCTACCGTTTCCAAATGGACAACGATAGAGGAGCTATGTCCTCTGGGCGTGTCTATCAGGCAACGACTGTCTTTATTGCTAAGGAAATTGACGCAAAAACTCTTATGGCCGCCAAAGACTTTCTGGCCAGGGTAAAGGAGCTGGTAGCTTGTACCAGCTTAAAGGCCGCTTGTGACACGGCTTTCTCCATGTATATGACTGATACATTCTTGTCCGTCAAGACGGGGGAAAGTCTGGAGTGTTTTTCTTTAGCGGGGATTAGCCTTACAACAATAACCCACGCTATTAGGGTTAGGGACGCATTTGGTAGCGATGAATCATTAACCACTGAGAAAGGGTTAGTAGTTCTTCAAGACCTTATAGACACTTGGTCTTCACACCTGAGTAAAGCACGGTCAGAGGTTTCAAAAGCTGAAGGTCAAAGCAATGCTTAAGCAACTTAGCGACGAGACCGACTGGTTCTCTAGTGACTTGCACCTCGGTCATAAGCCTATAGTAGAAGACCGCGGTTTCTCGTCCATAGAAGAAATGGACGAGGCAGTAATCCGGTCTATAAATAGCTCTGTGCAACCTCTTGACCGTTTGTACCTCCTAGGTGACATATCTTTTCATAAGCAAGAGCGCACAGCAGAACTTCTAAACGAGATCCACTGCAAGAACATCATCCTTGTAAGGGGAAATCACGATAAGGTGTTGTCAAAGCCAAGCCTGCGTGAAAGGTTTTTTCATGTAGACGGCCTGTTGCGAAAGACGTTTAGACTGGTATATGATCACGGAGAGTCCATATCGGTGCCAATGACTCTAAGTCATGATCCCCTGTACGTTTGGGACCGCATGCACCATGGAGCGTTTCAACTACACGGGCACAGTCACGGGTCATGCATATATCCTAGTGAGGCCCGCCAGTTAGACGTAGGCTGGGACATCTATTGTCGGCCACTATCTTTGATAGAGGTTTACTCCAAGTTGATACACAAGCCTATTCCTATTCGTGACTGGCACATATATCCAGGTAGGACTGAGGCTAACGACTACAGGGAAATAAGGTCTTCGTTAGAAGCCATACAGACTAAGATAACTCTGGCCCTAGCGGTTTCGCCTGACGTAACTCTAGTGCAGTCCCACTTTGAAACCATATTCGAATTGGGAGACATCCAGAACGTTCTGGTAAGCCTAGGTAACACGGTTAACAACCGAAAGATGGCGATAGAACGAGAGTTAGCGTCACTGGCTTTCGAACAGGAGAGATTCAAAAATGATTGATGCCATAAAATACGGTGTATCCGTATATCTAAAGAGCGCCCGCCACCTTCTTGTCCAACGCGCCAAGTGCGTGGTCGGGCGCTCTTTCGTTTACGTCAACCCTGCAGACACACGTGTCCGTGACCCTTTTGGCGCGTTGTTAACGCAAGGTGCTCTTAAAGCTATGCCTGGCATCATAGGCGCTAGCTCGTTAAGCGCCGAAGACTGGACAAAAGCTTTAGTACTATCCGGCATTGATCCCAGTGTGTTCTACGTCACGGAAGCGCTAGCTCGGTTATCTCACATTCACGATCAAGAGAGTGTAGCCACGTGGGACTCCTGTATACGCTTACAGTTTCAGGAACTATTTCCTCCTGTTCCCTGGATGCCTGAAATGACCTCTTATGTTAGAGGTGGCGCTTTAGGCCCCTATGGTATGCCTCTTCTCCGACATGACGACTTAGGGTCTATTAAGCATGTAGACTTTGAGGAGGCTATGAACCGTCTCACTTTGGAAGCAGACCTTAGCGCAGGTAAGTTTGACTTCGAGTTACAAACACTGTATGGAAACCTAGGCAAAGAGGTTGTGAAGAGGTTTACGTCTCACAACAAATGTCCTGTAGATTCTATACAGTTGAAGCGGGGCGCTATAAAAGAAGTCTTAGACCGCATCGATACCTTAACTAAGAAGCCGTGGGCTGGTGAAAATGATTACTCCTGACAAAGAACCACGTAGCATTGAAGACTCCCTTAAAGAGCTATTCGCTACTCATAGGTCTAACTTTACCAATAGCACAATATCTATAGCAAAGGCCCTTATTCTCCTGCTGGAGAAAGGCGACAACAAGCCTAGCCCTATTCTTAAACTTAAGGCTAGCATAAATTTCTCGGCCCCTATAGTATACAAGGCTATATCAGTAATGGAAGCCGGGGGCCTTGTAAACGTTATCCGAGCCGTGGAAGACCCCGAAGAACAAGGCGTCAGACGAAACTTTATATCCGTTAAGAATGGCTATGACCTGGACAGATTTATAGCGTGTGTAGAACCCTTAGTAGCCAGCAAGCTGCAATCTACGAAAGGGCGGCCTGTCCGACTTGCTATTGAAGATGAACACATCGACTTGTCGTCTAACGATATTGTTAATATAGCAAAGACTACAGTTCCTAAGAGTGTCTTTGACCTGGGTAGTCTAATCAAATCTTAACTATAGGCGACTATTTATGAAGTCATTGCGCCCAAATGATTCCTTGACAAAAGACCTACTTCACAAGTCTTCTAGCCTCTTGTCATTTTTCAATGACACATGGATACCAGCCAATCAAGAGTTTGTCACCCGGCTTTCTTTTCACTTAAAGACACTAGGATTTGACTGGCAGTCAGAACAAGAATTTAGTACGATCATGGAAAGAGCTACAAGCCTTGGCCTTGTTCAAATCATGCCCGGCGAAAACGGTGTTGTCCTTGCAAAACGAGGATACTACTTCCATCAGGTTCACAAGGAGCCTCGTTGTGTCCAGTAGTAGTAGTAGCACCGAACCTAAAAGGTCTTACAAAGAGAAGACAGAAGACTATATGGTATCAATTGGTGCTGTTAAAGTATGGTCAGTTATAAAGAAGTCTCCTAGTCAGCCTATAAACTTTGCTTTGGGCAACCCTTATATAGTATGCACTAGTCCTGAGCTTGCGCACGCCTGGTTAGAACATGCGTTCGAAGATACTAGACAAGTTCACACCGTGCATGGACCTAGGTGGGCTATAGCCGTCGCCGGCGGTAACTATCATTTTATAAACGCAACCAAGATTCGAGTAACCTCCAAACAACCGGAGAAAACAGATGCTAGTCAAAGTAAGCATGACCGTGACGTATCACGACAGTCACCGTCACGTAAAGTCTCTAGAGAAGATTCTCTTCCAGGGTTCAACAATTCTGGATTACAGGATAACCAAGGCAACAGACATGAGCCTGCCGGAAATGACGATGATCCACCTTGGGCGGAAAGTGATTGAGCCTGCTTTTGTAGCCTCTTCTACTCTGGTAAGTGATTTGATCAAGCTTTCCTTGTCAGACAACCAGGCGTTCTTTCTTGATGCCATAATGAATGCTAGAATTGACGTACTTACCGTGGTCAATGGAGGTAAGTGGTCAAATACCAGTAAGCAGCGATACCGAGGTCATAATCCTGGTGACAATGAATCTATGACCCGCACAGTTACTACTCAGGTTACCTTTGACAAGTCCACAGCCCCAAGGATATCATTACCATGACCCTCTTACTTAAAAGACGTGCCTTTTTAGTGGCAGGCTTAAGCACTTTGCTGTCGCCACTAGTATTGCCTGCTAATGCAAACTCCTTAAGTCCCTACAGCCCTTATGCAGAACCTGGGCCTACACTGTACGGTGACGGGGTACATGAAGATACAGAGGCACTACAGGCTCTATTCGATGGTAAGGCTGTTTATGACGCACAAGGTAACAGACTCCTAAATAATCAGGAATTTCAAGGTAAGACATTTGTTGTCACCAGACTGCTTGAAGTAGACCTGTCGAAAATTTCCCACAGGCTGTCTTTTGTAGACTCTAGATTCCACTACTTTATTGGAGACATAAACTCAAATCTTATGGAGATGAAGGGCAAGTCAACAACAGGGATGCTGACTATGCAGAGGGTAACGTTTATTAACCGGGGATCACAGACGAGTGGTGTAAGTTTTGTAGGAGAGGCTAATGGCAAACGATCCTAGTAAGTTCAACACTATTAGCCTCGTCATGCGTTCATCCAAGGCTTTCGATTGGATGTCAGTCAACGAGTTTCTTAACTTCAAGGAATACACCGTTGACAAAAGCTACCGTGTTGAGATACCAAGAAGCTACCAAGCTGTTCGTCTAGATCCTGCGTACCTTTACTTTGTGGTATATGGGTACCTGGAAATCATGTGCTACGGGCCTGATGGCTCAGGCGACGACACGGTGCAATACACAGTGCAAAACGGAGACCTGTTGTTTCTAGACTCAGTGTTGAATGACAAGCAAGGGCTAACCGACACAACGTTTTTGCGATGCAAGAATAAGTCGGCTACTCTAATAAAGATACCGAAGTCGGTTTATAGGGCAGCCATGTTTGACAGTACAGGAAGCCGGGACTACTCTCTAAACATGATTCTTGACATGGTAAAAGAGCGGGCAGAGTTTCCTGCACGCCTTCTTACCCTCCCCGTTAGAGACCGCGTAATACTTGTATTGGCCAAGGAACTAGGTTCAAGACCTTTTCATTCTGCACGCAGGGTCAGTGGGCAAATACTGGCTAACAAAATAGGTGCTTCCCGAGAAATGGTATCTCGCGTACTAACGGCCATGCGCATAAACAAAGAACTTATCGAAGGAAAACTATGAGCATCCTTGGCGCCCTTAGTCTCAGTACCAAGCTGTCTGAATTCGAAGACTTTGACGATAGTCCTCCAGATAATGCTAACAGAGACATACCTAACGAACACTGGACTAACGCGCCAGAAGAGTTGGAGTTTGTTTCCACCTGGGTGCTGGAGAATACGTTTGTTAGAACGGTAACGGTTAAGTATGAGCAAGGTCTGCTTCATAAGTCTGCGTTGTTACTGCTGGCAGATCCTCTAAGTGAAGCAGGTGCTAGCGTAGAGGAGATAGATCACTTGCGTGGACCTGTTGAGGGCTTCTTATCCGGTAACAATCTTATTGCATCCGCAGACATATCTGGTAGCAAGGTAACCGTTATAGCTCAGTTTGAGTCTTCAGCGTTAGGTCTTAAGCTAGCAAAGCTTCTTGGATATGCTTTGTCTATAGGAAACACTAGCCTTAATGCCGTAAACGAAAAGTCTCTTCAAGAACTGGTAGAGGCTTTCAAAGCAGAAGTACCTGAAGACTACATACAAGAAACGGCCATGGCCCGCCGGCTTGAACACTTCCTTGAGGCCAATTCTGTAGCACCTGCGTTGCGCGTTGCCTTGCGAAGAGAGGTAAATTCTGACTTTGAACTAGGTGGCAAAATGCTTGAGAATAGGCATGACCTTCAGTTACAAAACGCCGTAGCAGCAAAGAGGCTTGGTCATGACCCCAGTAATCCTTCTACCTAGTGTGCCAGACAAGAGTCTATGCTTGCCCTTTGAGCCTAAGCTAACTCTAGAGTCTTTTATAGCCTTGTCCCGATGTCTTGGTCTACCGTGCACCCACTTTTTCTGTGGACCTTACGGACTTGACATACTGACAAAAGCTATAATAAAGGACAAGCTCCTGTACGAGGCAATACTTACTACTCCTGATTCTGAGTTTCACACTATCTCTATAAATGGAATAGCAATCGTAGAGCCTAAGCCTGAGTATCCTTACGGTAAGTCCATTGCGTTTGCATGCGTTAAAGGCAAAGACGTATACCCACTATCCGTCCTTCAAGTAAATTGGAACCCAACAAAATGACTGACATAACCACCTTCGATCCTAATGCCCTAAAAAGAGGGTTGAAGAACACATCATCAATAACTTCGGGATGATGATCCCACCTGGGGAGTTTGAAAAGATGATCAACAGGGAGATATCCGCTTTCTTTAATGAAGAGAAGGAGTGGAATCTTTCTGAGGACAGGGGCGGCTACAACTGTACCAAATATACTATAAGTGCAAGGGTATCACCTTTCCGACAACTTGTATGGAACCAAGTTAGAGGCCTTGTTAACGAAAGACTTGTCCATCACTTCGACACTGAGGGGAACGCTAGACTGAAGGCTCAAGTGGACGAGTGGCTTAACCTTAAAGAAGTTAAGCAAGATGAATTGCTTACAGCTCAAGGCATGATGCTGGCCATGGCTGCCGAAATGTTTGCTTCAGCCTTTGCTGCGCATGGAGACAAGGTCAAATTCGGGTTAGCCAATTCACTCAGAGAAAGAGGCATGCCAGATATAGGCTACGCCATAGTTAATGCCAACATTAGGATCTAGTCTTGATTCCTGTTAAACAGACAATAGAGGGACGCGAAGGTAACTGCTTTTCAGCTACACTCGCGTCCCTCTTGCATTTGCCTATAGAAACTATACCTACGTTCAACGAGTCTACGTGGCAAGCTGACGTTAATGAATTTCTTAGGCCGTTTGGTTTAGCTTTCATACTGCTTGTATATAACGAGGAGATGTTTAAGGTTCATGACCTGCGTGGCCTATATCATGAGGTAGGTGTTGAATCCGGAGTAGAAAACTTAGGGCACTCATGTGTGGGCTTAGACGGTGAAGTAGTATTCGATCCGGCGAAGCTAACCCGAGCTTCTTACAACGTGGACACAGTTGGTGTGTTCGTTCTACTAAAACCTTGGAAATTCCTGGAGAAGAAAAATGGAACCAGATGAAGTTATACACGCTCCTGTCTCTAAAGCCTTGGCGTTTGTTAACGCCGCGTGTGCAGGTGAAGTAGACTCTAGGCCTAAAGCTTACGCCGCTATGCGATGGGTAGAGGCTAAGCTAGCACAAGGTAAACTTGAAGACGTTATAGAGTTTGTTAGAGGCCTGGATGCCAGTACTGCGCATCCCGGCGTTATCGGCAGTGTGTTTCGTATAACCAAGAGAGTATATGAACGAGAGAAGGCGATGTTCTCTGACTGGCCAGACCTCCACAACGGGGCTCGTAATAGTTACATGGCCAGTGAGAACTCTGTTTTCGCTTCTATTGCTAACGCTCTTTTCTTCCACAACGTAAAGGGATCTACCGATGCTGATTCAAAACCTGCCTAACCCTCTGTCTACATGGAGGCACCATAACGGAAACGAGTACCTAGTACTATTTCTAACAAACCTAATGTCTAATGACCACTTGCGTTATCCCATTGAGGTAATTTACGCAAGTGTTAATTCACCTGGGGTATGGTCTAGAAAGGCCGATGACTGGCACCGGTCCATGACGCTCATTGAAGACTATAAGCCTACTATTGAATCAGGTAAAGAACCCCTCGCCTCTGATCTGCTGGCCCACTTAAGTTACCTATGCTTCACACTACGCGAAGTTTCTGACAAAGGTTTTGTTCATCAAGTCCTTGACACGATATTCGGCAAAATAGCTAGCCTTGAAGCCTTGGTCGATAACACCTCAGGCGTCCTTAATAGTCTGTATCGCCATTCTGACTATACGGTCACCAAAGCGCACGACATGGCAAAAGCTAATCCTACTCGTGCGACTATGGGCCACTATGACGAAAATGCGTTTAGTCACGTTATAGGATGGGTCAAAGAGCTTAAAAAGGAATTGCCTGCTCGTACTTTAGTAACGACCAGAGAAGACAAAGCCGAATACACGGAGTCCAACGTTCCTGAGTCAATGAAGCTGCCGATGTGCCCGGTGTGTGGTAGCCGTACCAAGATGTACGACTACGTGCGCCCTACTGACGGTGTAGCGAAAGTGGTAATGTGTGATAACGGAGACCTGTTAGGCGATGAGTCTCACGACATAACGTGCCCCTTATACTTTCCTCCATACGAACTCTACGCGGCGACACAACGAGAGGCTTTGACAAACTTTATTAACTACGCGGACATCATATTAGAAACAAGGAAAAGGAATCATGATAGACCTGCCTGAGGTAAAGATGATTGGGTATTTCTCAGACTGTGTTAGGCCTATATACAAGGGTAAAAACCTTGCTTATCACAACTGGGATCATGTGACCAAAGTTATGCGTAACGCCAGTTATCTTTATGACTACGGGTCTTCCACAGAGCTGGAACTTATACTAGCCATTTTATACCATGACGTTATATATGTCCCAGGTGCTTATACCGACTACAACGAGACCATGTCGGCAGGCCTGTTCAAAAGGGACTATGATAGCTGGGTTACTTGTTTAGACAACGGGGTAGCTGTTAATTCAGAGTACGTGCAAGAGTTGATAAAAGCTACTGTTGTAGGTAACCACATTAGTGTTGATCACTCTCCGAAGTCTGTATGGGAAGCCATAATTCTAGACGCAGACCTTTCGTCGCTTGCCGATCCTTATCCTGATTTTGTTGTTCATCAGGAAAACATAGCAAAGGAACATGACTACGTACCCTACGAAACGGCTATTGAAAAAGGAAAGAGCTTTCTTACCAAGTTTCTTGATCCTCAACGAAAGTCAATATATCACACGCCTGCCGCATTAGAGCTTTGGGAAGACAAGGCTCGAATCAACATCCAACTTTATACAAGGTAAAATCATTATGAAAACAGTCAACCCTTTTGGCAACTTTTTCGCTAACGGCGTCACCTCTTACACGCCCTCCTGGCACGATAAGAAAGTTCACGCCGCCAAGGTTACGGTATCCAAGGAGATCGCAGCTTGGAACTACGCCGTGGATGAAAAGCGAAAGGCGAAGCAGGCTCGCAAGCTGCCGCGCTTCGGTAATCCGCAGCGGTCTAACCCTTGATCAGGCACAGAGGCTTGCACTGGCAACCCTTACGCATGCTTTTCAGGATGCGCTTGTCAAGGGTTGTGTAGAAGATAGAAACTACGTTGGACTAGCCAAGCTTCTTTCTCAACGAATAGCCTCAGAGTTTGAAGTTGATATAGTAAACGAAATGGAACACATGGAGTTTACTCAAGACAAGGCCGCACGAGTTAGAGACCAGCTTGCTAACGTGATAGTTGCTTGGGAATACCGTAAGTATGAGCGTGCGTCAGATACCGTGACCTTTCATTTTACACGTAACGAGTCTGAGGCTAAGGCTAGCGATCAGTATGCTATGGCTCTTACTTATCTGGACAGGTCAGTGTTCGAACCCACCAGAAACAACCCTTCCTTAATCGTTAGAATGCGATAACAATGATTGACTTAACCTCCATAAAAACTTTGGGCATAGGTGGTGTTGCTGTAGCTGTTGCCACTGGCTGGACAACAGTCAAGGCCTGGCTTAACAACCTATCAGCTTACCTCATCATTCACCTTGAAGCAGACAACCTGACGGCACAACCTATCAAAAAGCTACTTAGAACTGAGTGGAGCACTGTTCCGTCTGGCATACACAAGGTATTCTCTACACAGCTTAAGCATAGGGACGGTAAGACACGACTTACGCCTTTCCGCATTCTAGGGTTGACTTCTATATTCTACTCTTGGAAACGCAAGGCCGTAGTCGTAGTAACGTTTTCGCAGTACGGGCCCTACGGATCTGTTAGCATGTGGACTCTACGCGGCATGCTAAAGTACTCGGACTTCATTCGAGAAGCTATCACCAAGCATGCTAGTGAGAACATAATCGAGGATCGTTTTAGGATAAGTGAGATTAGAGGGCACGCGGGTTCCTTTCTCTTTAGTAAGAACCGCAATGGTGATCATAATAAAGACTCTGTTCAGCCTGAAGGCGCCACTACGCTGTCCGATAGCACCATAAATGAGATAGACGTATACTTGGATGAGTCTCTACTGTTCAACAGGTCAGACTTCTTATTGGATAAGACGGATGACCCACTAAAAGCTCTGTTCTACCCTGAGACGGTTCTTACCAATCTTAACGATGCAACAAAGTGGTATGCGTCTAAAGACTGGTACGCTAGACACTCTATCCCCTGGCGTAGAGGTTGGTTGTTGTATGGACCTGGAGGTACTGGTAAAAGCAGTCTTGCTGTAGCCACAGCAAAGACACTACGCATACCTCTTATAAGCTTTGCTCTCGCAACCTTTACAGACGAGGAGTTCATTGACAGGTGGCGTACACTACCTACTCCGTGCGTCGTTTTGTTTGAAGACATTGACACCGTGTTTGAAGGCCGTGTCAGTATGACCGAGCATAAGTCACTAACATTTGAGTGCATACTAAATCAGCTAAGTGGAGTCAACACCCAGCCAGGTGTGTTTCTCATTGTTACCACAAACCGAATCGAAACTATAGACCCCGCGCTAGGTGCTATGGATGAGAATGGGTTGTCTTCACGCCCAGGTCGTATAGACCGACTCATATACGTTGGAGTAGCTGACGAGGACTGTCGCATGAAGTATATAAAGTATGTACTAGCCGACTGGCCTGACACTTGGGAAGAGGTTCTCAAGCAGACGGAAGGTATGACAATGGTGAAGGTTCAAGAGACCTGCGTTCAAATTGCGTATGCGAGGCTGCAATAATAACCAAGTAGTAGACTTTTCCATAGTTGCCAATGACAAATCCTTAACTGAGATCCCCTTATGCTGTTATCCAAAAATGAATCCCTTATAGCCGAAGTAGAAAAGGCCTGGAAGTATACGGAAGACTACGGACAGTCCTATACACAGTGCATGTCTAGACAAGAAAAGGCCATTCATGTCTTACAGGTAGTGGACACGCACTTGGCTAACGGTAAGGTAACAGAGCTTACGCCGTGCCTCCAGTGTAAGGAAGCAAACGACCTTATATCTGAATTCGTCGAGGCTCTTCTAGCCAACAACGTTGAGCAAGGCAAGGAAGTGGTTAAGAAAATTACCACGTATGCTTTTGATAAGAGACTTGTGCTTCCATTATCCGAAAGACAATAAATGACTTCTAGCTTAAGTACCCCAACGTCTGGCCTAGAAGCCGAGTTATTCTCGGCCATTAGAGAGCTTGGCTATACAACGTCAGCTCAGACACACACCGTGGTTGATGCAGTCCTGGCTAAGCTCCAGTATATGATGGCTGAAGCACCTCACGTGGGTGAGATTGTTAGGTCTTTTTCAGACCCCTCAGGAATTGACGTAAAACTTACAGGTAGCTTGACATCAGATATCCCCGGAATAGTTGGAAGCAAGCTATACCTGAAACTAGATATACGGAGTTGACGTGGTCTCTAAGAACACCAAGTATAAACCTAAGCTTACCCGGCCGCACTTGTATGACAAAAAGCGTGGCATAGGTCGTGAAGTTTGGGTGGCTTTGGTACGTATTAGGTATCCAAACGCCATCATCCGACAGGACAAGGACAATAAGGAAGACTACGTGGCGGAGTTATACTCAGGAGAAAACGTAGGCACATACACAGACTTCAAAGGCGGTAGTGTTAAACCTGTTAAACCTGTTAAAGCGAGTCAATCATGAAAGACCCCAACTCTAAGTATAACGCTCAGGTTATAGAAAGAGCCTTTGCTATTATCAACGTCCTGAAAGACGGTAGAGAAATTGCTCTTAAAGACCTCGCAGTCCTAGCCAACATCAATCCTAGTACAACCCATAGAATACTAGCTGACCTAGTCACCTCAGGTATGGTTATGACTAAAGGAAAGTGGATTGGCGTCTACTCAATAAACCCATATTACTTTACTTCGTTTATAAAACACCCAGAAGCACCAGCTAACGTAGGACAGGAGTCTGTATGCAAACCAACGGAAGACTGACTTCGTTTACCAAATCAGACTTTCCAGTAAGCACACTCGCTCGCCTTACCTACAGCCCCGCGCTCAATAGTCCTAACCTTGGAGCCATAGTAGCTATATTAGGCTATGACTCTCGACCTACTAACCTGATCCAGATAGTTAAGGCTGATAGTACGTGTTTAATAGGCTTAGAAAACGTTCCAGGTGGAATAGCCTATGCTAGGCCTGAATGGCTGGAACCCGTTACTACTGAGGAGTATCATGAAAGTCGTAAAAAGCACCCCTAGGCCTGATGGTAAGGTTAGAGTTACCATCGACCTAGATCCTGAGGAAGAGGTAACGGTAATTAAAGAGGATAGGCACTATAAGTTACCTTATCCTTTAGACGACGTAGTTCTTGACGGTCGTCACCTAAAAGAGGCTACTCCTGTGCACTGGTGTGTCCTCGAACAGAAATGGATTTGATATGTTCCTATCAAACAAGCCTGACGCGTTAACCGACGTCGTGTACGGGGTAAAAGTTTACGTGTCTGAAGACCTACCTAAAAAGACGCTCTCCGAAGAGGTTATACCTGGGGTTGTGCCTTGGCCGCCTGGCTTCAAGGAAGAGATAGATGCCTGGATGATAAGTTTCTTTGGCACGTATAACAACGTTAAAGACGGCGAGATAATAAAAACGGTATATGGACTTCATATGAATCCCCGCACGCGAGAGAAAGTTAGGGAAGCTATAAGATAGCAGCAAAAGTCATGAGGGGCTACTTTTTATTCTTAGGTGGACCGGCTGACGGTGATTGGATCAGTGCAGACGACAACAGGGAACACTGGCGGGTTACTGATGTAGGTGACAAGCCTTCTATGTCCTACACGACAGTAATATATACTAGAACGCACCTCGCAGAAAAGAAAGACGACTGCTTTGACCCGCGATTCTTTACCGTCTACCTGACGGGCTATACAGAAAAGCCTGACCCTATAAGCCGTCTGTTAAACGGATACCAGGGCGTAGGTAGGTTACACACTATTAAAGGCGAGTGTTTGTTTATAGGCGGCGAGCACGCGGACGAGTGGATCTCCGTTGACCTTGACAGCCCCTACATTCAGATAAACTACCTTGACAGCCCTCTCATAAGATACGGCTATGTCCAGTTCTGTACTTTACCTGACACTAAACCTACTCGGACTGTAAGTGTACCTAATGGAGATACTGTATACGCCGTTCCTGAACCCGAATTTGTGTTCCCTAGCCGTGTGTATAAGCGACTCGTCATGAAAGAGAATGACAAGACTTTTACCGTGTACGTGTGCGTGAAAGAATTCCCTACCACGTTCGTCACCGACGTACTAATAACTGGATACAGAAAGGTTAAATAATGCACTACTTTTGGTTTTGGTTCTTTAGGCCCATAGGTACATTCCTTGGCGACCTGTTCCTAGTTCTTTTGCTAGCCGCAATCTTTGTAGCTTGGATCTTGTGGAGAACTCGCAAGTACTCCCGTAAATGATGCAGTCACGTTTGACCACTAAACAAAAAGGCCCGCTAACTCATCTGTAGTTAGCGGGCCTTTTTCATTCTTCACTGCTTTTATGAATAAGGTACTGTAGCTCGAATTCGTCAGCCCCTAGTTCCTCTATAGCTTTCTCTATACCTATCTCCTTAGCCTTTATAGCGTGCTCTCGAAGCTTGGTAGCAAACTCGTTTCTTAGCAAAACGTCTAACGCGTTTATTCCTGTAGTGGGAACCTTGCTAGTCTTCCCACTTAAGTAATTCCATACAGCCTTTTGTAGCTTAGACCTAGCGTCCTTGTCTGCAACCCTGTAGAACAAGGTGTGGCATCTTTGTACCACAGACGTATCCGTCACGTATATGCCTTTAACGTTCGCCATGTTATCAGTTAGCCTAGCAAACATAGGCGCGGCAGTTAGCAAGTTATCAAAGGATAGAACGTCTTGCTTGTCTACGTCGTCCTTAGCCCATACCGGTAGCTGGGCTTCCTCTAACAATAGAGGGTTACCTGCAACGAATACACAGTATCGGAAGCCCGACCGTATAAGTCTTTCCTGCACTCCAAAGAAGGCGTACGCATCTTGACACAGTACCAATCGTGTAGCTGTGAACATGCGTTTCTTACTAGGCTTAGTGACTTTACACTCGCCTTGTGTAGAAACAAACAGGAACGAAGCACCTAATGCTTCGAACATAAAGGTCCAGTGTAGTTTTGTTGCACCTGGACACCCAAACACTCCAACTATCATGCAGCCTTCTTTCTGGACACTGGCGCTGTCCTGTGCTTACCTGGAACTATCTTGCTTTCTGACCCTTGCTTTATAACGGTATAGTATTTAACTTGATCTCCGTAGTTGTCTTCCGTTCTAGGCGTGATGATAACTATGTGAGGAATGACCTGGTTGAGTGTAGGTAAGAACCTAACGAAGCTACTAGTCATCTCCGCACTGAAGTTTGCGTTAAACTCGTCCAGGATAAGTATGTTAGGTCTCTTAGCTGGAGGAACAAACGTTAGCAGGCTCATAGTCAGCACTAGGTTAAAACAGGAAGCTTCAGCACCTGATAACTTTCGCACGTCCGACGCTATAGCTTTACCTCCGACATTACGGGACACCGTTATGGAGAACTGGGTCTGTAGGTCGAACGTGAAGTCATAGTCTTCTGGCAACAATAACTTGCTATACTTATTAACCTGTTCTTCCAACTTGCTACACAGGCCCTGGATGATTATCTGCTTGATGCTACCTGCGCGATCACCGGAGAACGCTTTCTCCATCACGTCTAAAACCTCAAGCTCGTCTAGCTCTACACTCAAGGCTTTAATGCGTGCGCTTAACTCTGAACCTTCTTTGTTCAAGGCCTCTGCGCGCATGAGGTCAGATTCAAGCTTTGAGACTACCTCTGTCGCTTTGGTAGCGTCTCGGAGAGCCTCTTCATATTCGCCTTCTCTAAGAGGTTGAAAGTTATCCTCTTTGATAACATCGCTGAATCCCGACTGAGCCACTGTCTCAATGGCTCTTAGAATGGTCCTTATCTTGCTCTGCCGTTCGTGTAGGCTTTCAACGTCTATGCCTGGGGGTAGAGCCTTTAGCCCCTCTGGTCTAGTCACCTTCTCGGGTTCCTTTGGACCATTAGACAAAAGGTCTATCTTAGCCTGTAGCCTAGCCAGCTTCTTTGAAGGTTCCGGCATGACAGGTTTTTCCCCAACGTCAATACCGGCTATGGCTTCTTCCAACTCTGCTACTTCTGCCTTAAGGTCGGCGCGCTCTTTGTTGTAGTGTTTGTTGGTAACTGGCTGCCCGCATTTAGAACAGTCACCTTCCCGTTTTAGCGAATTTAGGCTATTTCTAACCTTTTCTAGTTTAGCCTCAAAATCGGCCTTTTTCGACACTCTTTGGTCATAGCTGCGCAATTCATCATAATGCGCTTTTTCTGCTTGTTTAATAGTCCCCAGAAGGCTCTGAACACCCTTCTTTGCCTCTTCGGCATCGAAGTCAGTTAACTCATTCTCGGATAAGTAGTTTTGATACGCTTCAAGTCTTTTCCCGTATAAGGCGCATTCAGCCTTATACTCGTTAATGGCAGAGGCCATTGTCAGCCAGGCTTTAACCTGACGGAGTTCCTTACGTAGCTTGTCCGCTGTGGAGTCATACTTGCGAAACAGTTTAACGGACAGCTCGTTGGCTTCTATAAAAGAAGATACTTGGTCGATGCGTCGAAGGTCTTCAAGCCTCGCCATCGTACCTTGAGCTTTGGCATTAGCATCCAGCAAGGCTAGACGAATAGCCTTTGCGTCCAACCCTGCCTTCTGCTCTTTCAATACGGACATGCGAGACTTTAGCTCCTCAAACACCAGGGCCTTGGCTCTAAGCTCGTCCTTGTCTTTCTTTACCAGTTTCTTTATCTCATCTGCCGCCGCCAGATCGAAGAAGCCTGTAAAGAACTTGCGCCTTACCGCAGTATCCCCTGTGCGGATTAGATGAGTCTTTGTGTTGTCCAAGTACATAAGCAGAGACAGCACATCGGTAGAGTAACCACCTATGATTCTCTCAGCGTAGTCACGCGCGTCGGACAAGGTATGTATGTCTAACTTCACTCCATTCTTGGCAATAAGAAGTTTCTCAGGCGACTTATACACCCGACGAATCTTGTACTCTGTACTACCTACCTTAACACCTACTTCAGTGAAGCCTGTTCTTAGTCTGTCCTTTGGGTTAGTGAACTCCCGGCTAGGAGCTACGGTCTCCATGATCTGAGAAAAGAACAGAGACTTGCCTACGAAATTTGTATTGCCGGTCTTACCACTGTTAGTGTTAAGACCCAAAATAGCAGAAATCCCTTTCTGCGACAGATCAAACTTCTGATCCTTGAAGAAAGGGATTCCTTTGACATGAATATACTGGTACTCGCGCATGCGTTACTCTGGACAAAGTTCTCTTAGATCATCAGCCTTTAGTGGTGTCATTACTTTTACGTTGAACACCTGATAGTGAACGTCCTCAGACCAGATTGTTTCACTAAGAGCCTTATGAACAGCCAAAGTAAAGTTACCATTCACGTCAACCTCAACACCTTGATCTGGTACTAGGACGCTGACTACACGTTGGTCAACGTCAGTGTAGGATACCTTATAAACAAAGCTGTCATAGTGCTTACCTATGGTTACACTAACAACAGGTTTACCGTCAACATACATTCGGTAGTCGGTGTTGGACCACGGAATGTTGTCAAACAACGTATTCAGTCTGACCGGGGGCAGTTGTACCTGCAAAGTCAGAATACATTCCGCCAGGTATCCTGAAGCGTGTCTTATCAAGGCATTGGTACACGCCCAGTCTCCTGAAGGCACTGACAAAAGTTCCTGTTGAGGTACAACGTAGTTAAGCCCTCCCGCCGATAGGCAGACTACACCTTCTTTAGCTATCTCACGCGCAAAGGGGTAACGACTAGGTTCGAAAGTAAAAAGGTCAGCCTTCGTTACGAGGTAACCGTTAGCCAGCACTGTGTGGGTCTGCAAGAACTTCATTAGCTTCATGATCAGGCTACCTTTAAGATAGACTTAAGAGCTTCGATGGTATCAAAGCTAAATGTGCTAACAGCCATCTGTTCAGGAATAGCAAACGTTTGAACCTGAGACTGAAGACGCGCTATAGCCGATTGAACAAAACCGAATGCGCGCATGCGCACAGTAACGTCTTCCGCTTCAAGCAAAGTTGCTACTTGAGCCTTCAGAGCATAGGACGACTTATTACCCCACACCTTGGGGTGCTTTGCGCCTTTCAGCACCGCGTCGTTCAGTAGGAACCAGTTAAGGTAACTAAGCTTGCGCACGAAACCAAACCCGTCTTCTATGTCAAGAATAGTGCGTTGAGCCGCACCAAACTTTTTCGCATACACGGCAATAAGAAGTTTCACAGCAGCCGCGTCGTCGTTAGAACTTGCAGCCGCTATAGCAGCCTCAACTGCGTCACCTGATATCTTGTCTGGCTTGTCTTCAAGCCCGTTATAGTATGCGGCTACGCCTTCAATGAGGTTGGCCAGTGTCCTCATCTCCTTGTTAGACTGCTCCACTATTTTGTCGCGTAGTTCTTTGGTAAAGAAAGTGAAACCTTCACCCTTTATGATACGCCCAGCTTGTTTTTTCAGGTCATCCTCAGATGGCGGTTTCAGATGGAATTGCATACTGCGGTTAAGCATAGCAACACCGTTTTTGTTGGTCGAGAACTTATCCGGGTCCATACTACCCAGTATCCAAGTAGTAGACTTTGGCGGTTCTTCCAGGGGCTTCAGCAGTGCAGCCGCGGCTTGAGGATTACTAAGTATGCCTTGAGCTTCATCGGCCATAACAAAGCGTCGGATCTTGCTAACAGGCCTCAGCTTTGAAATGCCGATCATGTTACGGACGTCTTCTATGGTCTTGTTGTCTGTACCATTCAGCTCGAACCAATCGGGGTTGCCGTCTTCTACTGGCTTACCCAAAACCGTAGATGCGAACGCACGAGCTAGCGTGGTCTTGCCTACGGAAGACGGGCCGAAGAAGGCAATAGCTGAAGGATACTTGCCAGAAGCTATGATACCCTTCAACTTGCTTACGGCTTGTTCGTGACCGACCACGTCGTCAAGGGTTAGAGGACGATACTTTAAGTGAAGTGCAGAATGATCAGACATGTCGTGTAAGGAAGTAGGGTTAGAAAAACTTGGCTAGTTCATCTGGAGTAAACGAGTCAGGTGAGTGTAACGAGTAGCCTTCGCTAGTGTGCTCAGTAGGATTGCCATCGAGCCTGAACTTGTAGTTTACACCAGTCGGCGGATGCCGGACTACTACGCGCTCTCCATTGACTTGCTCAATCTTAACGCTTAACAGTCCATTGAACTTGGTCTTAACTACAGCCCGGTTGAGGCTAGCCCAGTCTGTTTTAGCTACCACTTGCTTACTCATGCGGATACCTTCTCTTGATAGAGTTTGAACTTTGCCTTCACTCTTTCGGCTAGGGCTTTAGAGACCTTGTTATTCGTCAGCCAGTCTGACAGAATCTCATCGTGTCTTATAAGAACTTCAGAGCTAACATCATCCAAAACAAGTTCCTCAATGATCAAAGCTTTCAATTCTTCCTTGTTAGCGAAGTAGTTGGTCTTGACAACGTTAGGCTTACCGTTGAAAGCTCCGTTAGGTAATATCACCGACTTCTTGACAAATACCTTGTAAAGTACGTAAGGATCGTCTTCCAGCTCATCTATCTCACTAGCCTTTGATATTACCTTGTTGACTAAAGTATACGTTGGCTTGTGAGGAACTAGTTCAACAGAGGACGTCTTAATATTCCCTGTCCACTTAATGTGATGAAAGAACTTTTCTTGAGGCTCACCAAATGATACCTGGTAAGTCGTACCGGAGAAGTGAGAGTTGCGAACTGACTGTGCCTTGTGTACGTGGCCAACAACACACAAGTGGTTAGTCAAGAAGCCTCCGGTTACCTGTCTACCTGTCTCCCACGTTGTTCCTGCAGCCTCTGTGTGCATAACGTTGAGACAGTCCTTACGTGTTTCTTTCGCAGGCCAGGGCAGAAGGTTAACAGGAGTGGCTGTGTCTTCAAATAGCACCTCTGGCTTCAAGGCTACGTGAAGGTTAGGTATGGCTTTATTGTCACTTAGAAACTTCAAGTAGTCAAGGCTACAATTCTCAGAGTCCATAACATCGTGGTTGCCTTTGATGATAATGAACTCTATGTGAGGGTTGCTTAAAAAGACTTCAGTCAGTCGGATGTGAGCATCCGCAGACATTACAGGCCCGTCACATATGTCACCATACAGGATAACAGTGGACACACCTTTCTTGTCTGCGTAGCGTATAATCTTTTTAACTTCGCCTATGATTACAGCATTGCAGTCGGGTATATACTTGGCAAGCTTACCATCAAGGTGAAGGTCTCCTATGCCAATCGCTTGAAGGGTCATCTTAGTTTGCGTCTTTTGAATACATGTCATGCTCCTGCGAGTTTCATCGCGTGGTTATCGACCTTGAATTTAGACATAGGTAGCTTGGCTTTAACCTGAGCTACCAAAGGCTTGAGTTTAGGATTCTTCAAGATGCCAGTGTAAACAATGGCAAGGATAAGGTTGTAAGAGTTGCTGCCAAGCCAGTTACACATGGACAAGGAACCGCCCGTGGCAAAGTTTGCACAAAGCAATGCCAAGCTTGCGAGTCCAGTAGCAGACAGGAACATGTCTTCAATGGAATACGTTCCATGCAGTGCATTAACAATGTCGGACATGTCCAAGTCGATGTCAGGGTGGCCGGTGAAAGAGCTGTTCATCCAAACTATAAACAGAATACCTGCCAACGCAGGACCTGCAATTTTCTTTAAGTTAGGATACCTGGCTAGCACTTCGTCTATAGAAGCCGCGCCGGCTTTTATCTCATCCAGCAGACCTGATTTAAGAATGACTTCGAATACTGTGATGAAGGTAGTCTTTAGCAGTCGTGTTGCCTCGACCACGGCCTTCAACAGCTTGGCGAGGTTGAATCCGATAGCTTTGAATAGAGCATATATGTCCTTGTGGGACAATGCCAAAGCGATCTCCTGCACACCAAGTTTTGTATGGTTAGACACGTCAGTGACGAACTGCTTTATGTCACCTAGAAAGTGCTCTACTACCTCAAAGGCGGGATTGGTTTTGACCTTCTCAATAAGGTCTTCAATGAACTTAGGCGCAGCCGTCTCATCATACGTGGCAGTAAGAGCCGTGCACCAGAGGTTATAGTCGATAACCTTTTCATAAACGTTAAGTCTGTTTTGGTTCATTTTACTAACTCGATTCTTACATTATGCATGGGTGGTGCATACTTGAATATAGTGTAAGCTTGACCTGGCGTTAAACCTAACTTACCAAAGTCCTTCTGGGCCACTACATACAAGGGTGTACGTTTGTACTTCCCTAGCCGGCAGCCCCCGGTCTCCCACATAAAGAAGTTGTTCAAGGTGTACTGAGCGGTTCTACGAATTCTAACGTCCCTCAAAAACCAGTCAGGGATAAACCACATGTTCTTAGGATCAAAGGCATTTACGCTCATTACCATAGAAGCACTACCGTCTAAGAACATGTCAAAGTCTAACGGGTCTACGTTTATTACCCTCTTTTGACTGGGGTTGGCTTCTCCCCAGTCAATGAGTTGCATACCTTTTGTACCTACCCCAGAAGGCCAGTCTATAGCCTTTACTTTCTTAGGCTCTGAAGAATATGAGAAGGTAGAACCAGGTGGGCTTACTATATCGTTACCCCATACTACTGTCCCTACGGGGTTAAGACTAAGGTCATGCACCTTCTTGGTTAGATACACTATGTTACCGTCTTTCGTGTAGGGGCTAGGCGTGTCAGTCATCGGGATCTTCCTTCTTAGTCTTAAGGCGAGACCTATGCGTTGCAATGTATAGCTGTTCGGCGATGCCTTTGCGAATCTGATTAACGCAGCCTGCCCTAAGGTTAACTGGCTTCAGTCCAATCTTTTTGAAGGTATCAACTGAGCCTTTAGGGTCCAACACCATCTTCTTAAACTCAAGCCAAGTAACGGCCTTTGTAGCTTCACCAAGTTTGTGAATGTTTAACTTTATCTGATGGCGCTTACCTGAGACCTGACCTGTTTGCTCAAGGAAAAAGAACAAGTCCCACACCGGGTCATAGCCTCTAGCTTCCCCGTTAGCGTCAGAAACCCATAGGCGTAGCCAAGTCTCTCTACCAGGAATAGCCAGTTTGTTTTTGTGAGCACGAACGTGAATGTATCGGTATACGTCTTCACCTTCATCAGTAACGCTAGCTTCTTTTTCAATTTGGCCTTCACCCTTAGGGTTATAAGGAACACCAGATAGAGCACGAGGGAAGTTACGCAAACGTGTATCGGAGAAGAACTTTAAGGCTTGGCCACCGGGCTCCGTCTCGGGATTACCGAATCTAGCCATAGGGTTTAGGCGCAACTGATTGATTCCTAAGAACACAATACGTTTAGCTCTAAGCGCACCCTTGATACGGGGTAACTGCTTTGAGAACATGCGTGCTTGCACCGCAATAGAGTTATCACCTTCTTCTTCGTCCATAGAAGACGGGACAAGAGAAGGGAACGAGTCCAGCAAAATTATGAGCTGAGCCCGTCCGTCTTCTGCTGGTACCCATATGCCTTCATTCTTAGAAGTCATACGCTTGTCCGCGTAGGCCTTAACGCGTTCTACAGCCTTCTTGTTCTTTTCATCGTATACATACCACCACTGGCCTTCGTCATACCGTTTTTCGGGTAGACGTTTCTCGACAGCGTGTAGCCAGTTAAAGAACTTTTCGGATTGATAGTCGTCACGGTACAGGACTAGAGGAACTTCGCCTTTCTTTTCATCTCCCTGAAAGATGTCTTCGACCGTAGCCTTGACACCATTGGTTTGAAAGATGTTTGCCACGTAGTCTGTGGACGAGCCAGTAGAGTTCTCGGCGTCCCATAGAACTCGCATGTCGACCTCTTGGCTTACAGAAGCCCCCATCATAGTGATGGCGCCTGTCGTCTTTGCCGATTGTTCTGGACCAAAGATAACGTGCATACCAGGAGCAAGGCCGCCTCCATATATAAGGTCCAGACATAATAGGCCTGTGTTGAGACGATCTTCCGCAGTCAGACTAATTGCGGAAATCTTAACTATGCTGTTGACTTCATCAATGATGCCAGCTATTTCAGCTTTGCGATAGGCATTTTTTGCAGGTGTTTCAGACGCGGTTGCTTTGGCCATTTGTAAAATGAGTTGGAGAAAGGGAAAGAGGAGCACTGAGGCTCCTCTTGGTTTGCACGTCAGTCAGACATTACAGATCGTCATCTTCATCATCAACGGGCTTCTTTTTAACAGGCTTCTTAAAGGCCTTCTTAGGAGGCTCATCGTCCTCGTCTTCATCTTCGTCGAGATCCTCGTCTTCATCGACAGGCTTCTTCTTTACCGCTTTCTTGGCAGGAGCCTTCTTCTTTGGAGGCTCGTCTTCGTCGTCTTCGTCGTCTTCATCTTCATCTTCATCTTCGTCAAAGTCTTCTACCTTCTTTTTGGCAGGAGCCTTCTTTGCGGGGCGCTTAGGCTCATCGTCCAAGTCGTCGTCAAAGTCGTCGTCAGCTGGCTTCTTCTTTGCCGACTTCTTCTTTGGAGGCTCGTCGTCTTCATCCTCGTCGAGATCCTCGTCTTCATCGACAGGCTTCTTCTTTACTGCTTTCTTCTTTGGCGGTTCATCGTCCTCGTCTTCATCCTCGTCAAAGTCTTCTACCTTCTTTTTGGCAGGAGCCTTCTTCTTTGGAGGAGTATCGTCTTCGTCGAGGTCATCGTCCTCGTCGTCAAAGTCTTCTACCTTCTTTTTGGCAGGAGCCTTCTTCTTTGGAGGAGTATCGTCTTCGTCGTCCTCGTCAGAGTCTTTCTTCTTGGTGGCCTTCAAGCCCATCTTCGGCGCCCACTTATCGTATTCCACTTGCACTTCTTCAGTAGTTGGATATTCAGCAAGGTCGCTAAGGTCCCATACCAAGTATCGGCCTTCTGATTCTGTAATAGGGGAGTGTTCACCCTTTTGAACCGAGTACATTTGAGCAGCAGGCTTGGACTTGTCTTTCATGATGGACACGTCACAGCCGTTGTCAGCGTGCAATACGCTAAATGCCTTGGTATCTCCGTTGTCGTCGTCATGCGTGTTGAGTTGCTTCAAGTCCTTCATAGCCCGAATGACGCTATTGGTAGCACGAACAGCGACAACGGGAGTCCAAGTATCTGACTCTTTGTCCTTGTACCCTGACGCCTTCTCTTCAGGTGTAGCCTTAGTCGCGTCAGCAGGCTTACCGGCCTTTTGCTTACCACGAAGAATAGCGTTAAAGAAGTAGTCCTGTGAGAACCTGGACAACGCCGCGTCGTTTTCTACCCCTTCAGCCTTCGCCTTAGCCTCATAGGTACAGAATGCACAATGACCTACGCCGTTACCACCTAGACGTTGAGAAGTCTCTGCATCCCAGGCAGAACAGCCGATGTAGAAGGAGCCCTTAGACTTGTCCTTCTTAATTGTCTTTACCCAGTGACCACCGATAGCTGCAATCTGACCGAACGGTCGCAAACGCGCGTACTTGCCATCGGGTAGTTGATAAATTTCGATTGTGTCGGACGGCTTACGACGATTGTTATCTCCGCCGCCTGTGGGGACGTCATCGATATCACGAAGGTTTGATTTTGGTTTTGGTTTAGTGGCCATGGATGGCTACTCCTTGTTGACGAAAGTGTAGATGAGCTATTAACAGATCACAGGCCTTTAGCCTCTTTAATAAGCAGGCTCAGACAAACCTTGCTCCAGTTCTCAAGACGGTTAAACTCGTCTAGTGTAAACTCTGATGGTTTACGGAAAAAGCCTTTTTCAATCACACCTTCTTCTGCCTGAAGCTTTTGCTTGTTGGGAACTACAAACACACTTCGAATGCCCAGATGTACACGGCCAACAGGGTTAGTTACGTCGTATATTAGGTGAGTGAAGGATACTGACCCGATGGGATCAAGAACGGAGAGGCCTACTTCCTCTCGAATTTCCCGGGCGCACTCATTCTTGAGGTGGTGTTCCAGTTTGAAGTAAGGAGGTACTTCACTGTCCACGTGACCGCCAAGTCCTATGCTAAGGTTGCCATGCAAACGAGACTCTTCCCCAGAGCCTCCTCTGTAATAGCAGTATACTTCTCCGTCTTCGTTGAGAAGGTTTAGATAAGGCAATAGCTGAAGCTTGGTTTCATCCAGTTCAAGACCATCAGGCCCGTTTCGGTCACCAATGGCCGTTGGGAGCGTTTCGAAAAACAAAGGAGGAATCACGAGGGCATGAGGCTGATCTGTGAACAACGAAGCCTTAACGTAGAGTGCTGGTTTCATTTGGACTTGTTAGGTTTGAGGTTGATAACAACAGAGCCCTTGGCGCTAGTCTTAGCAGACACAACGGTTGGGGCCTGTGGGTTGGACGCTAAGCCTTTGTAGAAGCGCGTTATGCTAGTAGACTTAGAAAGGTAAGACAGGCAATTTGCACCTTGGGCGTCTGTTGGAGAAGAATATATGTATGACCAGTTCTTACCGTCAAATCGAGAGAAGCCTTGGTGAGGAGCAACCAGCCCTTCTACTTTACAGAAATAGACACCTGGAAACGCTGGTGGGGTTTCACTTGCGTCAATGAAGTCAGTAAGACCGTAGTCTTTGGCTAACTTCTTGCTGTAGTCAGGAGCAAAATCAGGTAGATGTGCCATTGTTTGCCTGTTCAAGCATAACGTCGATGAGGGCTGCGCGACGTTCAAGGAACAGGCCTGCGTAGCCAATGATATCAACAAAAGTATCATCAAAGTCGTCATCACCTGCGGTATTAAGAACTTCCCCCGCAAGGTACTTAGGCACTAGAGTAGCAAGACGGTCGGTCTTACGAACAAAGCTAAAGAACGCCCCTTGACCACCACGTTTAGACCAGCTCTCACCGTAGTTGGCATTCTTTACCTTTATTGTTTCAACGATGCTAGTAAGCAGACGTTGTTCCGTAGTGTCTACAGTGGCAGACTCTGGTGTGCGGTTCTTGTTAGATAGGTAAGCTGTGCAAAGACACACAAGAGAACCTAGCAAGCCCTCAATAAGAGTATTGATGCCCTGTTGATCAATGGACGCCCTTAAGTTTTCTTTATCAGAGCTTGCCTCTCTAGCAACAGCCTTTACCTTGAGAATGTCATACCCTATTTGAGACAACACACCTTCAAGGGTGTTAGCTGTCATCAGTAGGTACTTAAACTCGGGATCAGGTTCTACCGGCTGCAATGCCTTTTCGATAAGCAGTCGAAGCATACGTTGGTAGTCGGTCTTTGGCGTGGTGGTCATTTTACAAGGTCTCGTGTAGGGAAGTTAGCTTAACTTGATTAACAGATGGACTAAAAGTCAATGGTCATTTTGCATTCCAGCTTACCATTGACCTTCTTTAGCGTAATGGTAACGTCTTCATTATTGAATGACACGCCTTTATCGCCTGGCGACTTTATGATTCCGTAGCCTAGAGCCTTAAGCTTCGAAGCCAAGGTAGCGGAAGGTGTCTTAGGGTCTATAGCTGACTTGGTTTCGGGGTGAGCTAGATCAAGATGAAACACCGCAGATATAATTCGGCAGTCTACCTCGTCTATAGCCACGTATAGAAACTTGAAGCCTATTGACTCGGTTACCTGATGAATCTTTCTAACCTTGGCTATGTCTTCCTCAAAAAGCTTTTCTCTGGTTTCAATCTTGACTTCAGACTCTCGGAGTCGTTTGCGTACCTTCTCGGCTTGTTGATCTAGGTAGTCCATTGCTGATATCCTCTTTTAACGTGAAGGTTTCGATAACGGATCTAGTCTCTAGTATCCCCAGCATTACACGGCCAGAGCCTACAGGGTCCATCATCCTTGCAATTATTCTAACGTGCTCAATCTCTTCTTCCCTAACCATGGCGTCTACCATAGACTCGGCTTCAGTATCAGGAGCTTCGTTAGATGCAGACTCTGGTATATAGTCAGCCCTAGCATTCTTTGTAAGATGCGTTCTGGCTGTAAGAAACCAGTTTTGTATGTGTGAGGTTAAGACTCCTTGCCTGAAGTCGCATTTGTCTATAGCCCTAGAAGCCATCACCACATAGCTCTGAACTATGTCGTCGAGTGGTACAGACATTTCAAAGTGACGAACGTAGTCCGTTTGCGCCGTGGTTAGGCACATACGAATGTACTTCTCCAAAACGGCAGTCTTGAAAGAGTCAGCCTCTTGAATCCAGTACTGTACTTCTTGCATAACAGGGAGGAGTGACGAGGTAGTGTTTACTGCGTTCTCTACTCGCTTTTTATAGACTAGCATTTCGGTTAATGGGACAACGACGCCCCCACGTTTTAGCTCACAATTGCACGCGGCCTCATAGTCTGCGTGCTGGCGTAAAAACGTTCTACAGAATTCGTATATGGCTATACGATCAAGCTTCAAAGATGAAAGCTTTTGCACCTTCATCCACTTAGGGTATAGGAGCCAAGCTACAGCTATACCAGCGAAGGCTTGCTTGTCCACAAGACTGACCTTGCGTTTGTTATTCTTCTCCTGCCAGCCTATTAGACTACACAGGTATGTTTCAAATAGATTGGTGTGTTCTACTATAGGTGCCAGGCTGCGATACAGTAGAGTATCCAGTAGCTGAAGATACTGACCTGAGGTTAGGTTAGTACCTATTTGTTCCCTGACGCGCTTTAGGATAGCGAAAGACTTTGAATGAGTGTACTGCCCGGTGCTCACGACTATGTCTCCCCGTTACGGCTTGTTCTTTTTCTTGATTGACTGAGGGATCCATCTGTAGGATGAATCAATATGATTAGTTTGCTTCAACACCTGAGCCATCTTAACAATGTGTTTGCAATTATGAACAACAAAGCCGTTAGCCGTAAAGTGAGGAGTATTAGCAACCGTCAAATCATAAACACGTTTAGTATGAGTTTTCTTAACTTCCTTTACCTTAACATATCGTATATCAGGTTCAATAAGGCGAGATACCAGACTACTGATACCTGATAGATCCTTTTCCATAGGCGCGTACCCTCTCTCACCCCCTTCAGATATCAAGTAGCCTAAAACCACGGCTTCTGGTATTAATTTTCCTAATGGGTTTGTATTAGTATCAACTAGCTCCACCAGGAAGTCTCCTGTTTTTATGTTCCGCGCTTCTGTCCATTTAGGTAGCTCTCCGTCTCTAACCGTCATAACCTTATGGTCAGGAGTGACGGTTAGTGTTCTACCCAATTGTTTTAGAGATATGGTTAAGGTGGCAGTATTTTCTCGGGTAAGTGCGGAGTCTGTAACCTTTTCGTATCCGTTAAGAGTTAAAACACGATCTCCTACTTTTACGTCCTCTACTGGAATTTGTCCACGCTTTGTCTGAATAAATTCGCCTTCGGCTATGCAACACCCCGCCATTTGTCTGTGGTTACGCTCGTTAGGAGGCTCTCCATTACAATAATGTATTTCTGAAGCACCCTTTGCGTGTAGGGCGTACTCAAAGGTAGCCCAGAAGTCAGGACAAGAGCAAGATACCTTTACGTAGCCTTTGGGTGATATAAAGTCTATCGTGGTTACATAGTCGTCGTATCCTGTAAGCGTGTGATTGGGAGTCTTAGTCTTACATATGGAACGAACTATGTAACCGCCGTGGCCGTCTATTATAGACTTGGAATAGCCGACCCTAAGTGACGTGGCACGCACATAAGGTATCCCTGCTATTCTAGTACCGTTAGGATCAAAACGGTAGAGATTCTGTATGATGGTGCCAAGCGTCAACATACGTTAGCCTTAGACAGACGGTGTTGAGACAGGTGTAGTGTCTGGAGCAACAGGTGTAGTGTCTGGAGCAACAGGTGTAGTGTCTGGAGCAACAGGTGTAGTGTCTGGCTCTACCGCTGGCGTGTCCGTTGTGCCTGCCGTATCAGGTGCAGGTGCCTCAGGGACTTCTACAGACGGCTCCGAAGAGTCAGCGGCTGCTGGAATATCCTTTGCTTCCACATCGGTAATGGTATTAGCGTTCTGTGCGTCCGCAAGGGCTTGAGCCTTATTAGCCTCTTCCTGAGCGGCAGCTTGAGCCTTATCTCGCTGTTCCTGAACCAAAGGTTGCAAGACGTTGTAGAAGTGTTGTGCGATGCTTTGGCCTGACTTGATTACGTCTGCTGCGTCCGTAGAGTCTAGGCGGATGTCAATACCAGGAAAGTCCTTGTTACCATTAGCGTTAGACTTAGCCACCAGAGCAACACGGTCCTCGACTTCCGATGCGTATAGAACGTCAATCAGGTTGTAGGATACGCCTATGTCTGCTGCAAACTCTCTAAGCTGATACTCGTTTTCAAAGTTTCCGTCGATAACAACGGTCAGAAAGTTGCTAGCCGCTCTGAGAACTATGTCTGACAGACGTTCCATAGCCTTTGACTTAACATCATCCGGAATGCCAATTTGAAATACCTGTTGACCAAACAAGCCTGGTGCTAGTTGTGCAATACCATTACTAGCGAGGACGCGAACCTTCTCGTTTGAACAACGAACAAGGAAGATGTTGCACATAAGGGTCTTGTTCAACAAGGCTAACCTCACGTTGTCGGTATACCGTGTAATAACAAGGTCTTGCTCAGGTGCTTGTGTGTCAGGTGTGGTTTGAGTTTGTTCGGTAGTCATTTAAGCGTACTCTTTGAAGTTGATTTTAGCAAGGGTGAAAGACTTATCGACTAGTGTTTCTACAAAGTCGGGGAGTTGTTTTCCTACTAGATTATAGGAAACAGATTCAGCAAAAAGCTCATGTACGTTTTTTGTGGCGTACTCGGTTACTAACGGCGTAGGCTTTTGGGTTTTAAGGTCTACACCGATCTTGGGCCAAAGACGCACAATCTCATCTTTATTGCCTGTAGCTATTAAGGTATTTAACTCAGGCACGGAGAGTCCTCGAACGTGCCTTAAATAGTACAAAGCGTACTTGGCGGGGTCTTTGAGTTCTTCATCAAGACTAGACAGCCACTCTTTAACGGTATCTACTTCAGAGCCTGCGAAGGAATGTACCAATACCTTGTTGTCTTCCTTAGATATAGACTTGGTAGCTATAGACCCGTTATACGCTTTGATCCAAGAGGCATGGGCTTTCTGGTTTTGACGCACTAGCAAGAAGTCCATTGCGTGCGCTTCCTCGTGGGCTACCAGATACGTGTAGTCCTCTGTAGGCGTTGTAGGCTTGGGGCAATATTCTATCTTACTAAACCTCTTACTCAAGTCTTTTGAATGAGAGTAGGAGCCTAAGTATTTGGGCAGAGGTGCATGGACCTCTCTATTTACAGGAAGCTTAGAAAGGTCAATGCCACGCTTTTTGTAAGCCTTGTATCCGTTAGCCAGGGCATCAAACAGAATCTCGCGTTGCTCTTTCTTCATGCGCGTGAAGAAAAAGATTTCACCTAGGTCAGGATGTTCTTTGCTACCAAGGTACAAACGATCAAGGTGAAACCCATATACGACACCTGGGTGCGGTTTAGCTCCCAAGTTCATTATGATGGTTTCACCTTTAACTTCAACCTGAGTATTCTTTGTGTGAGGCTCAACCTGAAGTACGCCAAAAACAAAACCCTCTTTGTTTACACTTCTTACCTTAATAAGAGCATCTATGTCTTTTCCGCTTGCGTTGCGGTTACGCGATATAACGTAGTCACCAGGTTGAGCATTCATGGTAGGTCTATAGTGTATGTGAAGGGAACTCAGGAAGCGGAACTGTTCGCCCACTTAGAGAATGAGAAGAGTCGCTGTGAAATTGAATGAATCCGGCGTTTATGTTGTAATGACAGACATGAACTGGAATATTTTCAGAGGGGTCGTCTGGGTCTATGTAAGGACCAACGCGTATGTGCATACTAGGTCTAAAGGTCGGAGTCGTAACGTTACCGTCCCATGACCATATCGCACCGTTATAGTTAGGTTTAGTTAGGTTGAACAAATGGACTTCACTACAGCCAGGACACCAGTGAGCTATCTGCTTACCATACGGACCGTCTTCACCAGTTATCAACTTAATAAAGGGGCTTAGAATAACACTCATGTGTTACCTGACCACTGATTGAATTGCGTGTCATCAGGCTGACCAAGCAACCTAGTAACGTCATCCCACTGAGCCGAGTTAACTAGTTCTTGGAAGCCGGGGTGTAAAGGCTTAGGCATGTTATCGATACGGAACCATCCACTAGACTGCGTTTCGCTTAAGTCTAACTGCGGCTCTATCTCGCGCTGAACAACTGCCATAAACGTAAAGAAGGGGAAGCGACCATTGCGGTTAGTAGCATACAGTAGAGTTAAGTCGTGAGGTAACACGTTGATGCTACATTCTTCCGCATGTTCTCTAACGGCAGTCTCGAAGGGGTGCTCACCTTCTTCACTAGTGCCACCGAAAGGCGCCCAGGTTCCGGGCTCAGGCGACATAGCACTGCGTTTACCTAAGAGAACTGTCTGAGTGTGTGGGCATAGAAGCAGAATACCTGCGCCATAGGCACCCCTAATCGCGCAGGTCTCCTTTAGCTTTTCTGCAGCCTCCACACTTAACGTCTTTACTTGATAAGTCATATTTACAATCCTTAGACATTAGGTCTGGAATTTCTTTTATCTTGAATACCCTGACAGGTACTAAACACCCATCTCCATTCGAAACATTAACCAGGTCATTTAGGCGCAAGTGGTCAATAACGCCGTCGAGAACAGAGTAGGAATGAGAGCGAATACTATTATGGCATCCGTATACTGCTTGGTTACTCATAGTCTTCAGTTTCTTCTAGGCTGTTATAGGACTCAAAGGCCTCACCAGACAGCAGTCTAACGTAGCAAAGTTTGCGGGTGTCTAGCGCCTTAATCATCAAGACAGTAGCCTCTTTTTTACGCCCTACCATCCAGGTTCGTGCTATGTCATAAGCCTTAGACGTTTGCAGCAGGCTTCTACGCTGATTGACCTTTCCAATCATCTTACCGTACGCGTCTATGTCAAACTGGTTTGGGTCAACCGTTACCAAGTATAGGTACAGAATCTCTATCATGCCAGCCTTAGACGCCTTGAGTACTGTGTCCAATACGTTAGCATCGCCGTTACGCCTATCCGGATGGTACCTAGACACCAACTTTCTAGTATACTTGGCTATAGTGGTTTGGTCCACTTTAGACGTTACGGTTGTCCTATCATTTATAAGAGAGGTCAAAGAATAGGTAGCTTCCGTTATGTTAACTCTGACACCCTCAGTAGCTCTAGTTAACAGCAGTTGTTCATAGTCATTGGCTAGAACAGCTATGTCTGTCACAAGACTCTTTATTACCTCAGAGGTCCTTGTTATCTCCTGAAGGATTCTTTCAATCCCAGAAGCAAAGTTAGTAAGCCCCTGTGTCGCAGCCGTCAGTATCTCCAGTTTGCTCGTTAGGGTTACGTCCCTGTACCGAACCAATGCGTACTGGTTGTGCATGTATCTTCTTTCTGTAGAAGTGACTTTTTGAAGGGAAGAAATAAAGCCGAATAACTCCGCGTGCGTACACTTCAGCAGCAGGGTCCCTGATAGGTTGCAATATGTCTACCAGAACACGAAAGTTAGTAGGGTCATGTAGTAACGGCATGTTAGTACAGGTGACCCTAGAACTCATCTTTATCATCCAGAATATCTTTCTATCGAAATGGTCTACAACCAAGTCGCGTAGAGCCTGGAACAGAGCACTTGCGTTCTCGAAGCGTGTCTTTGGCGGAAACCTAAATTCGATGTATCGAGAGTTCAGGTCTTGGGCTTCCATTACGGATACGCTAAGAACTTCTGTATCGTCATCCGTATCGTTCTGTGAGGTGGGCATGGTTAGTCACTTTAAAGGATTTCCATTCTCGTCCAACCTAAAAGCCTTTTGAACTACCGTGGACAGAGCCTTAAAGTAAGCAGCACAGTCCACGTATATAGTTGTCCACGCTTCATAGTTGGACTTTACGTCGTCAGGTGACTTGCCTTCGATGAGAGGAAGAGGTTTCTTACAGTGATCAAATAGCTTAGGGTCAATCACTATAGACTTGGTGTCTGCTGTTGCCACGGCAGACACGTCCTTGGTAATAGCATCCGTGTTTGCGCACCCGACGCATAAAAATGTTGACAATACCAAGGTAGACATAAGATTCGTTTTCATTTAGTTTCCTTCGTCTGCAAAGCCTGGTTTGCGCTAGTAATAAGGTTGTTGAGATCCGATATAAACGCGTCGGTAAACTGAGGTACTACCACAGATGGAGAAGATGCCGTGGAGCTTACTGAAGGGACTGGACACTGGATAGCCACGTACTTTATCTTTACTGGCTGACTGGCCACGGTTGTTTCTTGCGTATGAACTGCGTCAGACGCTTTGACGCCTGCTACTGCTGCCGTGGTTTGAACACTAGCTACTGCCGTGTCTTTATTGGCTTTCAGCTTAGCCAGGTCACTGTCACATATTTTTCTAGCGTCGTCATAGCCTTCTTGATAATGAACGCTTAACTGGTGTTCGTATAAGAAGTAAACACCTATTAGGGCTGCGGCTGACAGACCTACTTTTATTAAGGCTGAATAGGGATTGAGGTCGCTTACATTCATACAATTAACTTTCTTAGCTTGTTGAGGAGGGGGAATGGCATCTTGCAGGGGTCGTAGTCACCTTCGTACTCCCATAGCTTGAATACCTTAACTTCGTCTACCGCTTCAGGGAGAGGTACAGCTACACGAATTACCTCTCCCTGATTGTTAACCCTATTACCTGTTACCATTAAGTCTGCTGCGGCTTTACCTGCGTCATCGCCGTCAGTACACAGTACAAATCTTTCTGCTCCATGCTGCTGAAGAAGGAATATCTTTTCTGACGACCAGGACTGTGTTCCTAGTATTGCGATAGCTGGTATACCAGCGAGCAACAAACGTAAGGCGTCTCTAGGTCCTTCTACTAGCACTACGGTTTTCAAGCCTCGGTCTCTCATAAGCTTAGACGACTGATCAAACATCAGTAAGCCTTTATTCTTAGACCAGAAACCAGGGGCATTTAGGTATGACGGATAGGATCTATCAACTGACTTTTGGGGGTACGCCTTGACGTAGCCTACTAACTGATGGTTTACGTTGACAGGTATCCATACAAAGTATCGTTCCTTGTCCTTATGATAGGCTATCTTACAGCCTAGTTTAGCTAGGAACGTCAGCTTAAAACCCCGCCACCTGTCTTCAAGGCCCAGCATATAGGCGTTAGTCAGAAGGTCGTAGTACTTTAGGGGTTCTGTACCTAGCTCTACAGCAGTATCTTCTAGGAGGTCTGCATCATAAAGGTCAAAGCTAGTCGACGGTATCTTGTCCGACTTCTTGTTATCGAAACCTTGAAGGCCTGTCGTACTAGCATACTCGTTCCAGGGCTCATTGGCCCCGCAGGCATAGCACTTAGTCCAACCTATCGATCCTGGATAGCGTAGGTTATGGCTAACACGCAAACTAGGACTATTGTCAGAATGCCAAGGACACTTAACCATTGTGTAAGATGACCCATGACGAGCTCCAGTAACTTTACGAAGTTGATCCTTTACGAACGCAACCTTTTCCTCAGGGTCTTGACTCATAGCTATTCAGACTAAATAGGTTGGCTTCCAATGCAGCAAACCTCTTTCCTGTTTCCATGCCTGACCACTTAACCCACTTGGCAGTTAGACGTGCAGGCATTAGTTTTACCGAGAAGGCTTGCATAGGTTTGAACCTGTAAGCCCACCAGTCATTACGGCAAGAGGCCTGAACAAAAGTGTCCATATCCGCTATATTAGTTATAGCGAGTAAAGCGTTGTTACCACTATAAAAACCGTACAAGTAGGTAGGCAGGCCTACTACTTCAAAGGATATAGATTCCTCGTCTGCGGTATAGGATACGCCTAAGCTGTTCCATTCAACTCCCTGGCCTTCTCCTCCTAGATGTTCAACTGGCGAGTTGGTATACATGTGAACAGCGGTAGGGCCGCGGCTCCACTTGTTCGTGGTAATGTAGTGAGCGTGGGCATTATCACCAACAATAGACCTTGACGCGGGAAGTACAAACGGTTTGTCAGTATACAGGGTTAGATAAAATAAGAAGGTGTTGTCAGGCATACTTTGTAGCCTTTCTATAGCTCTTGTCATTAACAGCATCATTGGACTCGGGGAGCTTGTACTTGGCAGCGAGCTTAATAAGTCTACGTTCTACCTCTTTGTCCTTAACTGCTAACAGGGGATAATTGTCAATAAGGTATCTTCGTTTTTCTGGGTCGTTAAGTGGAGCAAAGATAGTGGCAAGAACTTTAGCTCTATGCTTGGCGGGTAGAATATTTAGCTTGATCTGATCGTCAACGGCTGCTTCTATTACTGCGCCTAAGCTACTATCAGGTGACTTGCTATCTTCCAGAGCTTTAGCCGTACGTTGCTGAATTACTTGCCAGTCCCATTTGTGAGAGTTGTCTTCCGAAGCCGATACTTCCAGTTCGATTTCAGGCTCTATATTCATCTTCCATCCGAACTCTTCCTCATAGTACTGAGCAAGCCCATGTGTGGCCATATGGCTCTTTATAAGGAGAGAAGGAATCACCAAGTAGTAAGGCTGTAGGTAGTAGTTAGCATCATGGACTGGTTTTTGGTAGTGAGGCCATAGCTTAGGGTTTTCCAAGTCGTAGCCAAACTGCCTCATATACTTGTCTATCTCTCTGAGCACAAGGTAACCCGAGGTAGAGCCTGCTTCAGATGCGATACCTTGAATAGGAGAGTTCTTAGCCCGACGACTAGCGTCAGCAACGAACTTAGGCTTCTCGGTAATGACCCGCCATATATTGCGACGCCGGCCTAGGTTTGATATCAACCACTGCTTCTCTTCTACCGAGTCAACGCAATAGTCAATGAACTCCTTGCCCTTGCTGAAAGCCTCAAACATTTTGTCGATGATCTCTTGAGCATATTCCTTATCCTTCTTCAGGTCACGAGCAAGTGTGGCTGAAGATTTTCCGTATAAAACCCCGAATATTATTTGCTTAATGGAATCTCGTAAAGGATCAGACTTCTCAATCCACTTACCAAAAAACCGGAAGACGTTCTGAATGTGAAGGTCACCTTTTGTCTTAAGCTGCTTAACTAGTTCCTCTATAGTGGAAGCGACAGCCACCAGAAGTTCTTTTCTCAGGGCCTGACCTGCTCTGAAACTCTCAGCTAGAGCAGGGTCATTAGCCATTAGTCCCCAAAACCTTACTTCGTTAGCGGAGAAGTCCCACTTAACTTGGAGATAGCCTAGAGGCGCCGTAAACATGCGCTTAATGTACTTGGCTGAAGGCCCACGAGAGGGCACCTGCTGTAGTGAAGGTTTAAATGAATTTAGACGACCAGTAACTACATTGAAGAAACCAAAAGATGGACGAAGACAATGGTCCAAAGCAGAGTCAACGCTCTTAACGATCTGGTTGTACCACCCCTTAACGTAGGTAGATAAGAGCTTGGCAGCTTTACCTCGTTCTTCATAAAGCTTGACTTCAGGGTAATTATCAGAATAGGTCTTAAGGAATAGTTTGTCAATAGCAGGTTTGCCTGTAGACGTAGTAGACACGGGGTCTAGGCCCATCACAGTAAAGAACAGCATGGCCTTGTGGTCAGGCTTGTTAGGCTCGAATACAAACTGTGTCTTACCAAACAGCGAACTACCCTGAACGTTCTTTTCCTTTAGTAGCCTCTTGTTAGCCTCTATGACGTTAGGGGACTTCTTTAGTTCTGCGTCAACATCTTGAATCACCTTCAAAAGAGGTGATTCCTTACTCATAAGAAATTGCAAGTAGTCGGTGTCAAGATGAGAGCCTGACTGATGGTTATGGCTGATACCTAATACGGTATTCGACATCTGCTTAGAAACATGCCGATAGTAAAACTTTTCATAAGTCTTACCTGGAGATAACTTGATTCGTCTAGCCCTAGCCAGTTGTTGCCGACGAATACCTAGTACGGACTGGGTATCTGCAACACAGTAGTTTTGCGCGGGTACGTCTTTAAGGATATCAACGTGCCCGATTGTGCTCCGTTGTTCTTTTGAAAACGAGGCCGTGTAATAGTAGTCGTTACCGTAGTGACAGAAAAGATTACGTAGGTTACCCATCGTCGTCTTTTCACGAACTCCACCTCCAGTGTCAAACTTGAAGCGGTCCATTAGACCCACGTTTTCATCCAGAAGTACTTCACCAGCAGTCACGTCCCATACCTTGTGGTATAGATAGGGTATCTTAAGCTTAGCCCGGATAACGCGAGTGTCAAAGGCTAGGTTAGTACCAACAAACTCCTTGACCTTCTTGTTTGTGGCAAAGAACTTGCGGAGCTTACCTTCTATGTACTCTAACTCTTCCTCGTTGAAACACGTCTTAGGATGACGCCAAGGAAGTAGAAAACCTTCTGTCTCGTCAAAGGAAAACTGAGCAGTGTAGATTGTGTTATGCTCACTTTCAAGATTCTCTGTTTCTAAGTCAAAGCCTATTGGTTCCTCTGTTTTGACCAATCTACTAAATAGTACGTCAAACTTTTCGATGGTATCAACTACCGTACACTTAGGCTTTATGTGAGATAAGTCGTGAAGGTGTTTGCCGGCAAAGGCATTCATCAGGTTACGGGCAACGAAGTACAGTAAGTCGGCTGCTCCTGACACGTCGTCAAAGTCTGATTCGTCATCGTCTATAGTAGCACCGCCCGGATTATACAAACTCTCAAGGTCGAGAGTAGTAGTTACCTTGGCCTCTGTTTCGCCGAAGGTACAAGTGTGTACCCAGCCTCTCTTATACTGAAAGTTGTCTACTTGATGGCCTATAAGATTGCTAGCAGCCGCGTCACCCATAATGATGACATCCGTCGGCTTTAGCCTATCTATTATTTGAGTTACGCGCTTTGAGCACGCACGTTCTGCGTTCAGCCTGTCCGTACCTTTCTTGTGGTAGAACTTAGCTGCGTTAAAGTTAACGACGGCGATGGAAGCCTCAAAGTCTTTAGGCTCCTTAAAGTATTCTTGGAGAAGACCCCAGGCTGCTTGATTCACGTTGGTAAACGTGGGAATCATTGCGTTTGCTTCGTGGTTCTTTATTTTGAGGCTATGGAACAACTCACCATTCTTTATGTCAATAGAATCCATAGACTCAAGGACATAAAGAATACGGCGTTTTGCCGTTTTCCAAGTAGAGTGAACTTTGGGAACAATCTCGTATCCGTCTTCAATTGCGAGACGGCTAAATGACTCTACAGGTGTTAGCTGACTAACGAGGCGTTTGAAGGAAGGCATATGGATGTAAGGGAGAAGCCTGCTGATACTGCGATTAACAGTAGGAGCAGGCTTCAGGTTAGGCAAAGGACATAGTTACAGTGGCAGGGCTAGTACCTGTAAATGTGAACCTTACCGCAGTGGGCACTTGCAGAGCAGGGTCTTGCGCAGGTGTATCGGCTGTCATACTGGCTAAGGCCGTACGCCAGTGATACTGAGCTGGACCGCCTTCAGAGTCTTGGAGAATACGATCTGCGTTTAGAGCAGACTGGGTAATCTCTATCTTGACATTTGCAGCACCAGCACCGTATGACATAAAGGTGGGGACGCGTTCTAGCGGACGAACCATGCTAGTAACAGGTACTACTACGATGGAGCCTGTAGAGGCTGTACCGTCATACCCGATATCTATCATTTGACTTCCAGAAGGACGGGCCCTGGAAGTACGTTTAACGATTATGGACATAGGTTAGACTGCAGGTGTAGGCGTAGGGGTGTCTGTTGGAGGAGTAGCCGTAGCAGTTGTGTCTGTTGGAGGCGTCGTTGTAGCCGCCGCATCTGTAGATGGTGTCGTTTCTGTTGGAGGCGTAGCCGTAGCAGTTGTGTCTGTAGTAGTGTCAACTGGTGGTGCAGGTGAGTCAATAACCGGAGGCACTGTAGCGTCAGTTAGAGGCACGATAGTGTCTAACACGGGGTCGGCGGGGTGACCTTCTTGCGCGTCTATGGCTATAGAATCTGCTTCCAAGGAGGCCTCTACTTCTGCAAACTTTTCAGTATCAGCTGGTGGCACGTACAAAGCGGCGATATCAACGTTACCCGTTGTAGCTGCTTGGATTGCGTCAATACTAACTTTAACGAACCCTTCATCCTGTAGCATAGCTATAACGGCATCCGGAAGAATATCCAAGTTTTCGATGGACATGGCGGCTGTTTCTCTGCTGATACCACCATAGTAATTAAGGATACCTGCGTAAGAAACGAAGTCCTGTGCTGTTAGCTGTTCGGTAAGCTCTGGGGAAGTGGTCGCGTTCAAACGAATCAGAGCGTTTTTAATGATGATGGCTGACATAGTAGTCCTTTGCTAGGTAAATGCTAGGTGATGTCTGTTTGAATACCACCTAGCGGTTTGTGATTACTTGAGCTGAATGCCCGTATACAACTGAGGAGATACCTTTTGAAGTCGCTTACGTTCCTTCTTGAGGTCTTCAATGTTAGTGATGACAAACCCTTTCTTTATCATCAGAGCCAAGTGATGGTCTAGTTTAGCCAAGTTAGACACCGTACCGTAAAGTTGATTTTTGGTGTCGGCCTTGTAGAAACGAACACCTGGAACCTTAACCTTGTTGATAGCCTTCATTGTTGCAGGGTGACCTAACAACGGCATAGCCACATATACTTGATCTTCGTATATCAGTGGATAAGGGAACAGCAGAGACATGTCAGCATTGGCCTTGTGCTGCATTTGGAAGAACGACCTTACAGTAGCATCTGTTGCCATGCCAAACTGGTGCACCGCGTTCTTTCTTTGCTTCATCCAACGCTGATAAACGTTCTTACAAGCATTGTTAGACTTGGCATCGAAAGTAAACCCCGCGTCTGTCCAAGCCTTGAACAGCTTGAACATATGCTGAGGCGTCTTCATGACAGCGTACATATAAGGCTGAGGCTGGGTGAAGCCGATACCTTCAAGAGCGCGAGCACCACCCGGGTTCTTTTCAACGCCATCAAACTCTAGGTTTATGAAGTCATTGACCACTGTAATTTCCAGAGCAACGTGGATGCGCTCGTCTGTGTCTTCAGCCTTCTTCTTGGGGATAACAACCTCGGTTGCGTTCTTTACCTGGATGTCATATGGAACATCGAAAGGGATGTCACCTGACTCTTTGAGAATCAGTGTACGCATGTCACCGTGGTTAGTCTGCGCTCTATTGATAACGAAAGCGGCAAGCTTGTTAACTACGACCTTGTTACCACTAGACAATTCGATGCGTAAGGCCCTCTTACTTAGGCCCACGATCTGACCATCGCCATACTCCGTGTGAACCCAGAAGTTAGAGACCTTGTTGAATTCTGCGCGACTAAGCTCTTTCTGCGCAATGGACTCTTTTTCTTCTCCTTCGTCCTCGTCATCCTCTTCAGAGTCGTCCAAGTCCTGCATAAGAAACTGATCGTAACGAACAAGCCCCAACTCCTCAGCCTTGTATATGTCAAGACCTGGCACATAAGGGACTCTATACATCAGCTTAGAATTAGGCAAGTTGGGTGCGCGCACAATTGGGGTCATGCGGCAGGAGCCGTCTTCGTTCATGTCTTCCGGATGTTGCTCCCGATACGCGGCGTAGTCCTTGAACTGAGCTACGTGCATTGCCGTGTATGCTTCAAATGCAGGGCGCAGCTCATCGGCAGTAGTTTCGTTCGACCTAGCAATAACGTCTAGAGTCATCGGAAACAGGTCAGGGCTAGGAACGTTCTCATCACTGTATAGAGGGTTACCCGCTTCCTCGAACTTAGTGATAACAACCTTCTTAGATACCAGGTAGGCTAGCTTGGTAACGTCGATTGTTCCAGCTGCGATGACCCAGTCTATGTATATGAACTTGCGCTCTTCCTTGACCTTGATGTTAGGTCTGCCAATACGGGAGTTACCTTGTTCAAGAGCACCAGGCGTCCAAACGGAATCAACACGAATTAGCCTAGAGCAATTGTGAACTAGAACTGGTATAGCAACGTCAGCTTTACCTTCTGTAGTGCCACACGCAAAGAAGTTATGGTTTCCTTCTACTTCAAGGTCATACTTATAGTCACCAATGACTTTAGCACTATGCAAAGGTGTGATAGCATTAACGGTAAGATAGTGGTTGTTTATAAAGGAATCCAGTCTAGCGTGAACTTTCTCTAGACCTTCGCTATCGTAACAGGCATCAGCTTCTATAATAAGACACTCTATACCCTTGTCAGCATAGGCTTTTATTAGCTTACGATCATGTACTTTACCTCTCTTTGTATATTGGCGAGCACCAATAACCTCAACGACACGCAAAGAACGACCCTTGGAGCTAGTGTGCTCGGTAGAAATAAAGTCTGGATTTTTAACTACGCGTTGTCCGTCGATTTCAAGGGAAACGAAGTACTGACCGTCGCCCACGTACTTCAAGCCAGGTATTTCAAGCGAAATTACATTACGCTCAGGCTTATTAGGAAGTGTTCCTTGAGCCTTTAGCATGGCGCGTACGCCTTTGGCTGTAAAAGAAGGATCTGTGGCGTGACGGGCCTTTACTATAGAACTACGGAGCTTACGTGACGCAGGCTTCAGACACGCGTCCGATATAGCATTACCCCAGTCAACGTCTTCGCCTGTTTCACGTTTGGCTTCCCAAATACCTTTTGATACAACACTCCGGGCCTCTCGATTTTCTTGGATTTCCCAGTAGGCATTTCTGCGTTTGGAAATAAGTTCTCGATAAGCAGCGTCTTTCCAATTAGCTTTAGACCTCTTAGACATAGCCTTACGGGCTTCATCTGTAGAGCAAGCTTTTGCTATGGCTGCACCTACAACCTTCTTATAAACGTCGTCTGCCCAAAGTGCTCTTAGTCTATTACTGTGGGCTGCGCGGCGCACAGGATCTTTCCATGCTTTTTTGCCCCCTTCCGTTGTTCTCTTACGCGCAGCCTTACCTGCGGGCATGGTCTCAAACGCTTTACGCTTGGCTACGATTAGTTCCCTGTAAGTATCGTCCTCCCAACGCGTGGTAGCATGAAACACTTGAGTTTGCTTATAGTTTGCAAATTTCTCTGTATCAATACCATGCACGGTTGCTCTGTGCTTGTTTAATCCAGGACCTGGGCGGAAAATATAGCCGCACTCTGCGCACGCCACGTTCTTTACCTGACCTCTTGGGATAAACGAGCCGTCTGCGTCCAGTTTGAGCTGATCAAATTTACGGCCGTAAGTAATAAGCTGGTCACCTACTTTAAGGTCTTTGGCTTGAACTTCCTTACCGCCTTTCAAAAAGAAAGTATGGTTGTCCGTACACTTTACCTGTGCCCGTTCACCTGACTTATTGTCCTGTGTGGACACGCTAACAAACTTGTCCTTATCACGTACTTTGGTACGGATCTTTCGAAGAATCTTACGAGGTTCTATCTTCTTAGTTTCCAAGTCATAAGACAGAACTTCTGTGATGGCGTCGTTCTCGTAAATATCCTTAATAGGCAATGACGTTTTACGATCAATCAGAACAGGTGTGTCCGCTGTGAAGCAGAATTGAAGGTTCAAGCCCGTGTTCATAGAAACTTCAACACCCACCATAATTTTCTTGTTGGGGTTGGTTTCAAACTCGGCTCCGCACTCAGCCTTGTTAGAAGCCGTATACAGAATTGCTTGGGCTTTAAGCTCTGGAGGTAAGCACTCGAAGATAGTCTGAGCCGACTGATTGTAGTTACAGAAAATCAGTACCTTACCTGGCGTATTACTATCCAGGTGCTTCTTAACCAGTTCAATTACTTTAAGAACCTTAGGGCTGACTCGGTCTTCACCTTCCAGCATAACTGTAGCCAGAGGGTCGGCGGCTGGAGATATAACGTAGCGTTCTAGTCGTTGCAGATAGGGCTTGAGCAGGCTATCGATGTCAAGATCGTCTGCATTGGACTCCTCGTCTTCACCGTCCTCTGATTGCCCCGTAAGCAAGAACCTCAGTGCCTTATTCTTAGACATCTCCTCTTGAATAAGCAAGGTTACTTCTTCAAGAATAGACTTGTAGACGTGTTGTTGTTTAGGTGTCAAAGACACCATGTGCGTATTTTCTTTCAGCAGAGGCAAGAAGGCAGCCCACTCTTTACGTTTAGCGTTAACCACTACCACGCTAGACTTAAGACGAGACATAATGTCGTTTTCCGCACCTGGCTTCCACGACATGACCTTGTTGCCACGAACGTCATCGGCATACTTATTGATGAAGTCTGCTTGACTACCAAAGATGGAAGGATCAAACAAACTCACCTGCTTAACCAAGTCCATCAGGCTGTTAGGCGTAACGGTACCAGAGGCTAAACGTTTGTAAGGGATATCGGAGATAAGACGAGCTACCGCGTTCTGACGGCCTGTTGTGCCCTTCAAGTAATGGGACTCATCGCAAGCCACGTAGTCAAACTTGAACTTGCGCAGCATTTCGACAACAGGAAACACATTGGTAGGAGCTACGCCATAACCAATCGGCGTCTTTTTACTCTTACCATTACCAATGTTATAGTCTGTCACAACCACAGTATTAACGGGGGCTGTGCGGATCATCTGTTCCAGACCACTCAGGCCATGGCGACGAGGACTCATAGTATAGCTATTCACCGCGATCACGTTAACGCGACCTTCAGTGAAGTACACGAACTCCTTGACGTACTGGCCTACAAGGTGTGAAGGGCACATGATAAGGACACGGTGTACGTGACCTAACTTCATTTCCTTCAGCGCGTCTGTCAGAATCATTGTGGTCTTACCACCACCTGCGCTAACTGCTAAGATAGCAAACTCTGGAGAATTCCTAAGAACGTTTTGAGCACGAACTTGGTGAGGCATTAAGCCTTTGCCTTCACCCACAAAAGGAATAGACTCGCCTTGGTAGTTGGCATCTACACCTTGGTGCTCATACTTTTTACGAGCCTCACGGTCTGTCGAAAACGTAGTTTCGATATCCTTTCCGTACAGCTCTGCTATCTTAGTTACCGCCACAACGCTACACACGGTTTGAACCGTGTAGGCTATGCACAATGTCTCAAACGAGGTGGCAGCCAGTTCGTTAACAAGAGCGATAGCTTCCCAAATAGCCTTCTTACTATTGAGGTTAGTCTCCACAGTGAGAATGTCGGCGAAGGTGATATCACTGGGTTCTGTCTCAGCCTCGTCGTCTCTAGCCCTAATCGTTTCTACCATTACGGGCAAAAGCGTTTTCAGGTCTGGCATAGGAGTTTTCACATTGCCATTGCCTGTTGACACTGATCGCAATAGAGTATAGGCATTGCCTCCGCGTTCACCGTTCACTGGCTGACGAAGCAGGCGGGCCGCGTGAGTTGCATTAACCGGATACGAGCGATCAAGAGACTTGACCATCAACTTACCATCACGGTTAGAATAGGCAAACTTCAGGTTAACCCAGTCGGTAAATATAGGCTGTGACGGTGGAAACTGCTTACGTTCCGTAGTCTTGTCAAGAGGTATGGCACATAGCACACCGTCTGCCTGAGACAAGGCAGCTCTAAGCTCCGAGTCATACTTACCTACGTTGTTTGACTCTTGAGGTATGTACCATAGATCCGCGTTTTCGTCTATGAGAATACCGTGTTCATTCGCGCGAGACTCACCCTTTACGCCTTGAATAGACTGAGCTATAGACGATAAGGGGAGTGCAAACTTTGGAGGGTCACGGAAGTAGCCTAGGCGGCCGTCAATCCATTCACGGATAAGACCATAGAAGTCAATTGGTCGAATCTGCATCCAAGGTGTCTGACACAAGTATTCTGCTTGCATTGACGTTACTTCGAACGTCAAAAAGGTTGTGACCTGTTCGCCTACAACTGCTATGGACACTTGACCGTTGTTCAAACCCTTAAGTGCCGCAAGATAAGCAGTCTTGAAGATACCTCCAGTATCGCGGAGAGACTCGACGGACTGGGTATGCGTTACTTGGATAGTCACAGTTTCGTTAGGGAACTGAGGTGTCAACGAAACCGCTGGATCAGTATATAGACCTTCTGGCTGGTCATTACCACAGAATATTTGCTTCAGTTTTTCTGTCCAGGTGCTGGCCCCTTCAAGAGGCATAGTGAACACAGGAACAGACACTTCAAACGTGTTGTTGAGCTTCTTTACCTTTACAAGGCTAGACGCAGCGGAATCAGTCCAGAACTCTGCTAGCTGATTGATAGCCTTGTTGTACTGCGCGCGATCACGACCAGAAGGTGGACGTTGAACCAGTTGAGGATATAGGACAGCCGTAGTGAAAGCAGCCCAAGACCAGCGAGAATTCTTGATCCTGTTGTTATACAGGAACATGAACCCCGTTTTCATGTCTAAGGCACGCACGAAGGCAGGGTTAGAGAACGCGGGGTCTGCCTTCAGCGTAGAAACAGGCCGTTCAGACGAAGCCTTGACAACATAGTTGCGTGCTATCTGACGTGCCATTTCCATGACACGGTCTGACCGCGCCACGGACTGAGGTTTGATTAGGATTTTCATTTGTATGAATCAGCTAAGGGATTTAACAACACTGTCAGATACTTCTTTATACTGGGTCTGGATATAGTTTGCAAGACCTGATTTGATCTCTAGCATTTCGGTGCTGAATACCTGGTAATCGTCCTTCTCCATACGAGGTCTAGCACTTGCTTCTAGCCTTGACAAGGCAGTAACGATTTGCACAGCTATATCCATAAAGGCAGGGCGCACATGTCTCTCAACTATGTGCTGCCCTAACATACCTTTGTCCCGTACTGCCTGAACGTCAGCTATCAATTCTCGCATTTGAGACACGGTCATGTTGAAACCGTGTATTCCTCTAGCGCCGTGTGACGTACGGACAGGGTGCTCCACAACAGGGAGAATCGATACCATCATCTGCAAGAGCGAGCGCAGTATCAGAGTAACGGCACCGTCGTCTTCTCCAAGCTCCAGCATCTGAAGAATTACATCGCTCTTTTCGCCAAACTTAGACTTAAGTGCCTGTTCGATTTCAGCGTCGCTAGCGGGCGTTGAAACTACAGGCATATCTTTATAGGGCTGGACTATAGCTAAAGCCGTAGTAGAAGACTTAGATTTTTTCTTGATCTTCGTCGTTGTGACTATGGCTTCAGGTTCGTCATCCACTGAAAAGGCCGAAGCCCGTCTGCGAGACTTGTCGTTATTAACAGGTTGGCTGACGGGCTTCGAAGGTGGCTTTTTTGTAGTAGGGAAGGACTGTAGTTTCACTTAGAACCTATGGATTACAGAGCAGACATTTCACGGACTTGCTGCAACACAAGGTTCATATACTCCGGGCTGTAAGAATACTGTAGCTTCCAGTATTCTTCTGGCGTCAATTTTGCATCCATAGCAGAAGCCGCTTTAACCTTGTTGCGAATAGAAGGAATGTTCTTAGTGTCCAACTCGGCAATAGACACGATGACATCGGATGGCACAGCCACTGCTTTCTTGATCGAGTTAGCAACCACAATGGCGTCACCTTGATCATTGTGACCAATGCACACACCGTAGTCCATGTCAGCGCCATAGCGTGCGGCATTGACGAAAGCAACAAAGTAAGAGGTCTCGGACGTTGAAGGTGCTACCTTAGCCTGTTGCACAAAAGAGATACGAGGTGTAGAACCACGAGGACTAACACGAGCGCTCTCCAGCAAGTGAGCAAGGTCATCAACACCTTGACGGGCTAAGTACTTACCGCTGTGACCTTCTTTCATTTCCCAACGAGTTTGATCCTTCTCGTCCATGTATATGTTTGCAGCTACTTCACGGAAGCCAGCAACAACAGGACCATCAACCGATCGAACTTCGCGGTTGGGCACAACAAAGCCAACAGCGTAGTTCTTACGCTCGTCTAACCAACGGAAGCTGTCTTTGACAGGACGCGCTTGGTTATTCAGGGCCAGAGAGATTTCATCGAACAAAGTATCCTTGTCTTTAACGCCACCCACAATGGTAGCGGTAACAAAAGCCAGCTTGGCTTCAGGAGCGCTAGCGACAATACGGTACTCGTTGATAGTAGCAAGATTTGAAGGCATGGTGTTTTCCTATTTCAGTTTGAAGAGTATGATTGTAAGGGATGGCTCAACGTCACTTAAGCACCGTTGGCTTCTTTTCGCGTGGGGTCGGAGATTCCGTCATCAGTAAATTCGTCGATTTCGTCATCGTCGTCTTCACCGTCAGTAGTAAGTTCGTCTACCAGTTCGTCGTCACTGGTATCGATTTCCTTATCCACTTCTGTATGTGTGTCTTCTGCGTCGGCTTGTTCAACAAAGAACTCCATCGGTTCTTCTATTGCCAAACCGTTGTCTTCCATGTATTGCTTACCACGGGCTCGGATTTCGTCTTCGGTGAATAGAACTGCGCGTTCTACCGCTGACAGAAGGTCTGTCTGAAGAATAGGGCCTGCTGAGGCTATTCCTGGATTGACGCTTTGCACGTCACCGAAGTTGTCATCAGCAACTATCATGGAATTGATGAGAGGCCATAAATCGGTTTCAGGTATACCGATAGCCATAGCAAGAGCTGCCACTTGAACAGGCGTGGGGGCAGGAACTAGTTCCATGTACGAGTCCAGCACCATCAATAGGTGTTCGGAGACAGGTTCAGGAGACAAGGTTTCTTGGACAAGCTCTGGCTCGGATGTTATGTCCAGAATGTCGTCTTCACCTATGGTAATTTCGTTTTCGAAAGGCATGATTGAGTTCTCCTGTCCCATAAAAATGAGTCAAGTGGCATAGAGCGTAAAAGACTAAAGGTGTGAATGCCTCTTGCCGTGACACCTATCGCAAAGTGTCAGAAGATTGGCTTTAGACGTGGTTCCACCTCTAGAAAGACGAATAGCATGATGAGTGTCCAGTTTGACCTTTGATCCGTCATGGCGAATAGTACCGCCAACGGCTTTACAGGACATACAGGTTTTGTCATCACGCTGCTGCACTTCATTAACAGTGGTGTACCATTTAGGCCCGTAGGTATCGCGCCTGATTTTTGCTACACCACTGCCTTTTGCATATCGAGCACGCGGTCTCACTTGTGTTTGTCCTTTGGCTTAGTAGAAGGAATCCACCAGTTAAAAATGCGAAGGTAGTACCCCAGCAGTAGTCCTTGAATCATAGCTGTCCATTCGTTCGCCCGATATAGCGTTTATAATTGGCACCTTTTTAAGGATAGCAACGGCCCCGCTAGCCATACCTTGCCAGTAAGAGTCGTAACCCTTGGCTAGCAAGGACTTAAAGAATTCGCTGGTTTCTTCGCCGTACCATTCGTCCTGCTCGTCTTCAGTAGGTATATAAAGCTTGCGTACGTCTATGTAGCAAGCCCATACTTTTCCTGAGCCATTACCTGTGTACTCGTCTTTAGCATACTGAATGTCTTCAGCAAACCACAAGCCGTTGGAGGGAATCCTGAATTGCATATTCCCTGTATGTGGTGTACCATGAAACATAATCCTAGGTAGCTTCGAACTCTTGAAAGGGTTCTCTATTACGTGATTTGGCCAAAAGTCAAACTTGGTCATAAGACTATTTATAGCGGAGTCAGACGTAGACGCTGGTCCTGGAATCCTAGTGGCTGTTTCCAGCCTGGCCTGAATCTGTTCGAGGTGCTTATCGATAGTGCTAACGACACTAGCGTGTACCATCTTCTGAAAGATGTCTGTAACGTAGGCAAAGTTGTCGCCTTTACCTTGTTTAGCTGCAGCCTTCTTAGCTTCGTTCCATTTCTTTTCAAGCTCAGAGACGGAACCTTTACCTTCAGACGCTAACTTCTTTATGTAAGGTGTTGGCATTGCAGTTTCCTCATTACGGTCGTTACCTAGGCCTTGACGCCTTTCCTTTAGCCGTCGTAGCCATCTATCAATTTTCTCTTCCATCACCAGTACCTCCTGTAGCCATAGCCTGGAGATACAGCGTTTAAGCCAATACCAATAGCACCCATAGCCCCTATCTGACCAGAAGCGTTATCCAGGTCTCCATCACCAGAGGTAACTGCCATGATCTTCAGGTTCTGCTTGAACGGTTTCATTTCTGCGTCAAGACGTTGCTGCAAGGTGTCAGCTAAACCTTGGTAATACTGGGTCTTGTCTGTGTTCAAGGAAATAGCTTGACCTTGAAACTCGAAAGCCTTTTCACCTTCAGCTAGGTATTGCGCACGAAGCATGGCTACTTCCGCGTAAGACAGCCAGTACTCTCTAATACCTCCGGACGCATTGGTCATGTCAAAAGACGTTATCATGCCTGAAGCAGCATTGAACATATCTTTAGCTCTACGTAGCCATGCGATAATAGTAGTGGTATCAAACAGCGTATCGGGGAAGCCTAGCATTGTTGTTCTAGCCTTCATCACTAACTGGCGCACATCTTCTATAGCATTCAGCATAGAACTGTTTACCACGTATAGCCTGCCGGTTTCTCGATTGTTAGGCCCAGAACCGTCGTTGTATTTCCAGCTTAGATTGAAGGGCTCTAAGCTTGCTTTCAACACTGAAGTGTCTATCTGAGTTGAGTAGTACCAACCGCCGGATACCCTAGACTTAGTGTTTACTACCGAGTAATGAACAACCAGGTTGTTGCCTTGATAGACTTCGATTCCTACGCTTGCGTATAGGCGATCAAGGACTAGCCCCGGTTGTGCGAGGTCACCGTACATTTCAACAGGGCTATCAGGACCTAGAGGTACAGACGACTGGCCCAGAACGGTGACGCCTTCTGACATCACCTGGACGTTCGTTGGGTTTGTTGGGTCTAGGTGAAGTTCCCAACGAATCTGATAGCGTTGAGCTTCCAGTGTAGGAGGTGTCTCTGAGGGTACGTTAACAACGGCCAACGCGGTAACGTCAGTGGACATAGAGCCGTTGTTGATTGTATAGCTATAGGCATTACCTGTAGAGTATAAGGTACCTAGGCTATCAATCAACGACCATTTTACAAATCCCTGAGAAACATCAGTTCCTGCGGGAAGCATAAAGAATGCTGTTCCCACAGACGCGTCGCCCGCTTGGATACTATCAACGAGAGCTTGGAAGGCGTTTGGGCTTTTGGTAGAGTAAGGCACACTGAGATCGATGTCAACTAGAACCGCAATGGTCACAGTCAACGTTCGAGCTCCCGAGGTCGTTACTTGCAGTTGAGTGCCGTAAGTTGTACCTAGTACTCCACTGTTAGCAGGGAGAGTGAAAGTTGTCGAGGACGTAGGAACTACAGGAGTTCCGTACGTCAACATAGGTGTAGTCGCCGGTATGGTTTGAACAATTGTTACCGACGTTACTGTCTCGCCTGTTAGAAGCAGGGGTGTAACGTCTACAGTAAAGGACGAAGCCTGGTCGTCCTTAAAGTAAACAAGAGGTTGAATATTGTTTGACATCAGGTTCCTTAGTCTCTGTCTTCAGTTGTATAGTAAACAGGCTTACCTACTGCGGTAGTTAACTCAGGGCTAGCTGGTATGTAGCCACTCGATGGAGACGTCCTAAATATGTAGTAGGTACCAAAACCTCCTGGCCCCGTTTCCCATCGACCTTTGTTCTTTAGTATTTCTACTATGGCGTTGAAGGCTTCAGGTAGCAACTTACGGGTGAATGGACCAAAGTTGTGATCTGTGCCCTCTACGTGTGTCTTCAGATTTTTATCCCGAGCCTTGTTTATTTTATCTAGGAGTACTTTGACTGCGTGGTTAAGAGGCATAGACTTAGGAAACGATAACTCTCCGTCATCAACTCCTAGCCTGGCCCAAGAAAACCGTCCACCGTCTTTAGTGAGTTTGTACGCAGGCGCGAGCATGTACTCGTCTTTAATACCCTCGTAACTAACTATCTTTATTTCCCTCAGGCCTTCGGGGTCAGTGGCTACATAGTCAAAGAGCCCCTTGTTATAACCGTAAGGCCTCTTTTCTACAGTCCATCTCGGCAAAGCTGTCTTCAATTCTTTAAGTACACTTTCGGGAGAAGTATCTGTTACCATCTGCCCAGACTTCTGCTCCTCTTCTAGCTCAGAGGTTAGCGAGTTCAGGATAAAAGGCCAGGAACCTTTAAGCTTGGGCAAGTATTCGTCATTGGCTACTTGCTCAACAACATCTTCCCCCTCAGGTGTTAGCTCCGCTTTCAGAAGTTCTAGTTTGCGTAAGCTATCACTTATAACCTTAAAGCAAGCAGAGCCTTTTAATTTATCTGTACCTAGTGGGCCAAAAGGTCTTTCTATAGCATGAGCAACCTTATGCAAACGTGTGGAAGTATCCTCTTCCACAGCGTACGATAGAATGAAAGTAATGGACTCTAGGGCATGTGTAAGAGTAGTGAAAGGTAAGTAAGCCTTATTGTAGTAGTAGTCACTATGAACATTACCTTTTTTGCCCCTTGCTTTATTAAGGCACTTATCAAACCTCATCCTAGAACACAAAGATTTTATCTTTGGTAAGACCTGCTCAGCTAAAATAGCAACCTGCTCAGGCGTGAACGGTTGAGCTGAGGTCACCTTAAGACGGGCGGCTATCTCTCTAACGTGCTTGGCAATCATGAGTTGTTTCCTTCATATAAAGTCTTGAGCTTGTCCTGAGCCATATGCAAACGGTGCTTGGCTGCTGGATCGAGATTCTTACCTGCGCGGTTGATGTAGAAGTTCAAGGAACCCATAGCAGAGGTCAGGCTTGGGTGAGCCGCCTTGAGACCATGAGCTATCTTGTCAGGAGTCTGCTTGAAGAAACCTTCTGGAGGAGACCAGCTCGTCTCTACGTTGTCGGTCCAGGCTTTCTCACTAAGCAAGACGGAAGCCCTGTGGTCTTTAGCCGACCACTTCTTCAGCACTACCTTGTGAGCCTTAGCCTCATCACCTTGCCACTTACCAGCGTTTATAAGAAAGTAAGCTACCTGCATTGCAACGCCAGGAACTCCGTATTCGTCAAAAGCCTGTTCCATAGACCGTGCGTAAGCCCGTGCTGAAGGGTCTGCCAAGCTTGGACCCACGGCTACCACGGCTAGGATAGAAGCAATGACAGGCTCTGGTACGTTAGCCTTACGCAGTTTAGTTGCAAGGTCTTCTACTAAAGCTTGCGTAATAAGTCTGTCGGCTATCTCTTGGATGTGACTCATTGCAATTGCACCCAGCCTTTCTCTATAGCGTACTTGCGCGCGCTTTCCGTGCAGTCTTCCATCCACTGTAAGGGGATATCCTCAGACGACTCGCTAGCAACCAGGCAGCACGGACAGCCTTCCATAGCTCGAAGACCTGCGTGTTCTAGAACGTGGTTAGTGATGTTCCACATAGAACCTATCAAGGGGTCAAAGGACGGTTCAGCACCCTCTATCTGATTAACCATTTCAGCGTGACAGGCCTCAGCGGTTTGCGCACCAAACTTGGACAGGCCTTTGGCTTCGACAAACTCACGTAGCTTGTCCCAATGTGTTTGACACCATTGCATAAAGAACTCCTATTTGTACCTACGTTGATTTCTACGAAGCCGGTCTTCCTCTGCTTTTATCTGAGCAGCAGTAGGCTCGTATACTTCCCAAACAAGAACTTGCCTGCGAGTTCCTGCGCCTTCAGTGTCTGTTAGCTTACCATTTATCAAGGCCATGACATGTTGACTACTCTGAAGGAAATATACACCCTTAGAAAACTGAGCTAATGCGTCAGCTAGAGTATACTTGTCCTTAGCCATGTGTGCATAGTTAGCTTTAGCTTTTAGGCCTCGGCTGTCCATGATAAAAGTCATGTCAAGTAGAGACCTAGGGTATTCCTCAGGAGTCAACAAAGGTTTCTTAAAGTGAGCTAACACTGCGTTAGTAGCTACTACACTACAACGATCTGGGCTAATAGCGCTCAACGCCCGGAGACGTTGAGCTATTTCTTGCAAGTGGCTCACACTCGTTCAACCCGAGTCTTCAAGTGGTCTTCCAACTCAGGTGTCAGTGTGATGACTTTAGTCAATCCCATGTCAGGTGCATCAACGATCAGGCGCTTGTCCTTCTTGTTGCTAGACATACGCACACCAAATTCCATACCCTTCGTCAACGTGAAACGAGTGCCTCGGAAATTCAGGATGATTGGCTTACCTGTGTATCGCAACCAGGTGTATTCATCAGCACCTTTGATACGAGAGGTTTCGTCGTTAGAAGTCTTCTTACCAGCTGTCTTTTTCCAAGCGTAAAAGTTATCAATAATGTCCTGTTCCGTTTTGTAATCGTTCACGCCTTGATTAGGTAACAGCCTGCCGTTAGGGAGCAGAACAAAGCGAAAGCCTTTCTGCGGACCTTCTACGATCTTGTAACCTGCTGGAAGTGTTTTAGGCTTAGTAGCAGCTTGGGACTTCTCAAGATCGTCTTCCTTCTTTAAAGGAATTTCTTCAATGTCATCGTCCTCTTCTTCCTCAGCATGGCCACAGTTAGAACAAGGTTTGACATCTTCCTTAACTTGTACCTTTTGCTTGTTTTCATCAGGTACTTCGTCAATGTCTTCGTCAGCAGGTTCGACGCTCAAATCACTGTCCCCAGAAGGCTCTGGGGTAGCCCCAACGGACGGTTTTTCGTCATTCTGCGTAAATGTACTGTCTTTCCCCGAATCGTCAGTTTTCAAGGGAATTTCTTCCACTTCATCTTCTGCGGCTTCGGGGTCGTCTTTTGAAGAAACAGGTTCATCTGCACCTTCTGGTACCTTGCCATCAGGATTAGTAGGTACTTCCTTGTCTTCGTCTGCACGACCGTCATTACCTATGTCTTCGCCATCGTCAGGCTGGTCGTCCCCGACAGGCTCTTGCTCGGAGTTACCTTCCGGTTGACCTTCTTCGTCCTTGTCTGTAAACTCACGAGGGTGATCGTCACCAGGAGCTTCAGTAGGAACTTCTTCTACTTCCTCGTCGTCATCTTCGCGAGGATCAGTTTCGTCTTTCAGGTCCTCGCTGGATACGCCTGGACGGGGGCTGTCAGTAACATCGTCAGTAACGGTCTTGTCTCGAGGATGAGGCGTGACGGCGTCTTGAGGTGGAGGATGCATACCGGAATGAGCGCCTGCAATATCATCAGCAGTCTTTTCCCAAGCTTCGTCTGGGATATCGCCAGACTCAAGCATGTCAGCCAGAGAATTGATAAAGCCTACCAGCATCTTTTGTTCATCAATACCAGCGGTCTCTGTGCTACCATGAACTACAGAGTGACCAGCAGCCTTCATAGCGGCCTCAGCGAACCAGTGACCGCCAACGTGCTTCAAGGCAATCATAGCAGGCGCGTGAACCAAGTGAGACAAACCACCTGTTAGGGCAATACCTCCAGCGAGTGTAGCTGCTTCCACGCCAAGGCTCTTAATAGCTTTCTTGGAGTGATCGTCTAGTTGGTCCCAGCTACGGATATGAACGAGCTTCGCGATACCGTGTAGCCCGTCTTTAACTTCCTTACCTTGATGCAGAAGGTGTTTAGCAAATGCGTGAGACTTATCGCGCAAGTGTTGAGCAGCCGTGCGCCGCTCAGGACTGCCAGCCTGTGTGCCACCGTCCTGAAAGAACTTAGCCGCTGTAGGTGGCATCTTCTTCAAACGCTGCACAAGGCGTTCCGACAGCTTAGGCTTACCTGGAACTGCGTCGTTTGCTGGCGCGTCTGTTGGCGGCGTAGCTGGTTGAGGTTGTTGAACTGGTGCTGCCGGTTGAGGGACTACGGCTGGAGGTTGTTGGGGTTGAGGAGGTGTTACGACTGGAGGTTGGGGTTGGGCCGGTTGCTGTGGAACTTCAGGTTGTTGAGGTGCAGGTTGAGGTGCAGGTTGAGGTGCAGGTTGAGGCTGTTGAACTGGCTGGGGTGCAGCCGGTTGCACAACTTGAGGTTGAGGCTGTTGCTGATTCAGTTGGTCATGCGCGTACTTGGACGCGGGATGCAGTTGAATATACTGCTGCTGTTGATCGCGGTTCAAGGAATTCCACCAGGCATCTTGTGCTACTGCGTCTGCTTGCAGTTGATAACCGTATGTGAAAGCTAGGCTCTTAGCTCTGTCGGCTAGACCTACAACGTGAGCAAAGGCTACGACCTCTTCGTCAGAAACTCCTGCGATGGTAGCGAAGGTGTTGAGGTATTCACCAAGGACACCTTCATTTGGCTTCACTGTAGAAGCTTGAATACTAGGACGATCGTTGATGAAGGTACGAACGCGGGCGTAAGCGGAAAGAGTAATAGGCTTGTTCATTTATTTCTCCGACGTGTCTGTGTAAAGAGGTTGTTCATTCGCGGTTCGTATTCAGAATCTTGGCGGCCTTCTTAAGGTCGTCATCCGACAGTTTGAAACGGGCTTTGAGAAATTCAAGGTCTTCAGGCTGCACGAATGTTTCCTTGTCACGGCGTTGAATAAAGAACTTTATGACCCAGCCCGTTTCGCTTTTGTAAGGCGTCAGGCTGAGTTTATTGTTCTTGGAAATCTTTGTGATGCCAACCATGTCCAAGTAAAGTTGACGCGTGATGTCATCAACTTCTTTTCTGTCTTTAACACTAGGCTTCAAAAAGAATTGCACCAGGCCCTCAGGTGTAATCTCGATGGTCTTGATTCTAGTCTGATACTCGAACAGGCTCTTTGGAATAGCGCCAGGCTTTAGCAAGAGGTCGAGTGGCAAAGCACCTACAGAGTTAGCAAAGCCGTCTAGATCAAGCAGAGTATTGATACCACGAATGGCCGACTTTATATCTGCAACCTTCTTGCGTAGCAGATCGCCAGAAGGTGGTTCAAATGTAGTCATAGTGGCCAGATAGAACTGCGGGCCTTTCTCTACTGAGTGTGTGTAGGACACCGCGATGAAAAGCTTGCTAATTTCTTCACCGGTTTCAGACACCAGACCATTGAGTTCAATGTAATTGGTAAACGCAAGTTCACCTTCTACCTCAAACATGTATACCCAGCTATTGCTAGCCTCGTATTGCACACTGCGTTCTAGAACTTGACAGATAGCAGCCACGAAACGATTAAACTCCTGCGGCGCGTTGCCGTTGGCTAAGTCACGGAGGAACGTGAAAGCTTCGTTAAGCTTGTCCATAACGGATTTACGCATGCGTTCAATTTCAGCCGACGCGTGTCTAGCTTCCTTGCTATCGCGAGGAAAGGACGCAAGCATTTTGCTTTGCATCGTGTCTAGCGTTTGCAAGGTGTCGTACAATTGGCGTGTGACCGCGTAGTTTTCTTGGAGGCTCTTAAGCTCACTAGGCTTAAGCTTTATGGTATTGGTAGGCTTGATCTTCGGGCTGTCTTTGATGTTCTCTTGGTCAATAGTGAACAAGGTAGCTTGTTGCAGTACCTTCTTGGACTGGCGCAGCAAAGCATACGCGTCGTCCACGTCTTCACCGAGCTGTTTGAGATCCTTCATAACTTCTTCCACATACCGATAGTTGGAAGAAGCAACACTGTGTTGAGTGATTGTCTTTGATTTTGCGTTTGGAGTTGCCATATTATACTCTGCTATATCCTGTTAGATTGTCGCGGGCCAGCGCGGGCGTGCGAGGCGTGTGAACCTGAGACCTACGAGGTAGTATGTTGTAAAGCTCGGAAGGCTGTACAGGCCTTACGTCGCACTCCCACCCAAGTATGTTCCATCGTTTGTCGTTAGACATGTTTGTGCTCTTGACGTGAAGGATTTTCCCGTATGTAGAGTCAGCTATGATGTCATTGGCTCTTACAAGAGGGACTATAGGTGATACCACTAGTTGAAAGTCCTGCAGAGCTTCAAGGGCTGTTTGAATAGAACTCTTTTGCAGCTTAGGGAAGTCCAAGTAGGCAATCTGTTGACTCTGATTGACCTGAATCTCTACGTGAGTCCATTCCGTTGTAGCCGCAAACATAATTTGAATGGTATGAACAAACCCATCGCAGTAAGGGATTAAGTCAGAAGCCTGCGATAGTAAGTTACCATCAACAAAGAAAGAGCAAGGTATCTGAGTGCGACCATTCCAGCATGTTAACGCGTCAACACCAAATGCGAAATTGGGCAACACTACTTGGAAAGAAGCTTGAGTTCCTGTTACTGAAGGCGTGAACAACTCGAAGTTGACCTGACCGTCATCTCCTAATATGGCGTTAGGCCATTGGAAATTAAGTACTTGCCGCCAGCCGTTATAAACAGAGAAGCCACCTACAAAGTTTGTACCAAAGCACACAGGGCAAGCTCTGTCAGTAGTTCCTATCCCGAATGAATCGTCAAAGCCTTCAGGAAGAACTTCTACTAGGGTATCTACAGGCCCGTTAGGTCCAACGCCGTCGGGAACTAACGTGGTCACGCCTGGAGTGTTTGGATCATTAGACCAGAGATCGCTAGGAGAACCTATTATGTGTTCAGGTGTGTTAGCGTCTACTTCCCAGACAGACGGCAGATCGGGCCTTAAGGTTTGATTGACCTGCTCTTGGTCAATACTAAACAAGCTGCTATCGCCTTTCGGGCTGTCTAACAGTGCACCTACTTGTGTGGCAGGCCGTGTCCCGTATTGACTAACTCCAAACTCTAGGCCGTTAGCTAGCATTTCATTGACGAAGGCTACGTCTCCGTTGCCGTCCTCTCCTAGTCGTGTCTTGAGGGCAGATGACTTAGATCGACACGCGCACCTTACTCCGCAAGTCAGCCTGTGATAAACAATGGCTTCATAGCCTTGAGGTATAAAGGCTTGATGGTACTTAAGACGTTGCACCGGAGCCAGTATGTCTATGGCCTGCCGGGCTACGTCAGCTACTCTAACGTTAGACGGGAGTAGATGGTTGTTGGTAGATAACTTGATTGGCACGTTTAGCCTTTCAAGTAAGTCTGTAAGAGGCCATTTTTATTCCGATGACTGTTAAGTCAGTAGTAATAAGATTAAAATGAGCAGAACCAAGTATACCAAATCATGCCAACGGTGAGAATTTTAGGTCTAGACCCAGGAACAAATTCCTTTGCTTATTCCGTTTTGGAGCTAACGACCAAAACAGAAAAGGCCTCAGTAAAAATTCTCCAAAGAGGATTCATAAAGTCAACGGTATTTGACTTGCGAAGTCCAAAGTATCTACGTGTCCAGATAGCAGCTTTCAAGAGTTGCGTTAATAGCCTTATAGAAACCAACGAGGTGAAGTTTGTAGTAGCTGAGAGGTATCAGTCGAGAGGTATGGGTGGAGCGACCATTGAGCACGTAAACATCATGCTGGGATGTTTACTTTCTAGGTTCGATGTGAAGACTCGTATCTTTCCAGCTTCACAGTGGAAGAACGACTTGAACCGCAAGGGGTTCGTCCTCAATGACGTGTATGAAGCCTATAAAAAGATCATAACGCCGCATGAGATAGACGCAGGGCACATAGGCTGGTATGGTGCCAACGCGCTATCGAAAGGTCTACTATCTCACGTAGGCATCTTAGAGTCCATCATAGCTACAGAGCAGCAAGATGTTGTAGCAGACATTCCAGGATACGGTGAAATAGACACGGTAGAAATTAAAAAAGGTCTGTCCAAAGAGAAACGCAACAAACGGAAGAAAAGAAAGAAATGAAGTGCCCCGTCAATGACTCAGAAAAAGGCAGTACATGCAGGTCAACCGAGTGTATGTATAACTCGAATGGCGCATGTAAGTTTGTTATGGTACAAGGCATGTACGAAAACAAAGACGACAAGATGGTATCTGACTATTTTGGTGTCAGTGTTACTGAAGTTAAGTCGAGAACACGTCTTATAAAGGCGGGCCTGGCAACCGCTCAGTTCTTTGAGTTCATAACGTCCAAGAACATAATGGACGCAAAGGAAATAGACTTCAGACTTGTCCGAGAGAGTGAAGACGAATTTGATGCATGGAACAAGACCCCCATCACTTGGGACGAAGTTCTATTCGCTCTATCTATCATTCACGATAGCCTGTAAAATAGACCAAAGGAAAGCCCGCTAACTTTTCATCAAGTTAGCGGGCTTTCCTACGGACATTATAATATCAAGACATGCGTGACTTGAGGAATGTTTTGATACGGTCGTGCTTAGTTGTCTGCACGTAGTAGTCGGCTTCCTCAGCACTAAGCTTGCCACGAACTTTCAGATCGTTAATGGCAGACGCTTCGGTGAGTTCGTTGTTCTTGGTAACCCAAGATTTGAAAGGTGGGGATACTTTGGGGAACAGATCGAGGTTAGGCGCGTCGATATCGGTAACAGAAATAGCTCTACGGCTACGCCCGTTGACCTTATCAAGTAGAGCCTGATGCTCGTTGTCCTCGTCGTCGTCACCCGTAGAGATAGTGACGTTCTTACCGATTTGATTGGCCTGAGTAGCTGCGCGCACGGCTTCAGACTGGGCTTTCAAACGATGCTTTTCTGTCTTTGCAGATTCTCGGCCCAGAAGCTCTTCCGCGTACTCGTTAGTGACAGGCATGATCGTGTCACTATTGATGGCGTCCAAGAAGTGAGACGAATTAAGGATGGCCTTTTGTGGAGCCATCTTAGTGAGGTCGATTGGAAGCCACGAGTTAGGGATTTCGATAACGTCTGTCTTACCGTCAGCCTGACGGATAGAGATAAACACATCGCCCTTATGGCTAGAAACGTTGTCGCTGGTGTTGATAACCCAGATAGGGGAGGAAGGCTTCAGGGAACGAAGCTGAGAAATGGTCAAAGCGTTTGACGTGCTAGGCGCAGGAATATTGTCGTCTTCGCCTGCAAAGTCATCGGCGTCTTCAAAATCTTCATCAGGTGCGTGTTGCATAGGGAGTCCAAACCAAAAAGTTAGGCTGTTGTTGTAACACAGCGAATTAACAGTTTAGACTCCCGCAATTGGACTATCAGAGTTGACGGCGCAAGGACTGTAAAAAGCGGTCAGCCGCGTCACTCGGGATACCCAAGAAAGACTCTACTTTGGACCTGTATCGAGTAAAGTCCATGCGTTCTAACGCGTCTGAGTTGCGAGACCCCAAAACACGGCTAAAGTCATCGTCCTGTTCGCCTATCAACAACTGAAGGTACCTTCTTTGCAAAGGCTTTAGGCCACCTCTCCGGGACATTAGCTGTTTGAGACTAGTTACCAGCTCAAAGTTCTTGTTAGTTCCAGATATCCCTACCGACAAGTAGGAATGGGTCGTGAACCCCTGGCCTTCAACGTGGGCAGGCATGTCCGCAATTACGTCAAAGGACGTCTTTAGCGAAGTAACGTTGCCCTGATCGTCGGTTGTTAGGGACTGCCTCTTAGCTGATGTGTGCTCATCTATCACGTTCATCGTACGATTACGGATAGCCACTTTAGCCGACTTCTTTAAGTGATCAAAGTTTTCCCAACAAGGAAAATCTTTCATTATCGCAAGAAGGCCCGCGTGGATGAGGTCGCTGTAAAGGTTGTCTAAACACATACCGTAGTTAGTAAGAAACCTTAGCTTCTTAAACACTAGAGACCTAGCGTATTTAACTACGTCTGGTGCATTGATAGCCTCTGCAACCCATTGGTCATACTGGCTTAGCGTAAAGACTGTGCGTTTCAACCGTTTCAGTTCTTGAAGCTTCTTGCGCAGAGGCGGATGCATTATAGCCAAGGCTAGTGCATTCTGGTCTTTGCGCGTCAGGCTATGACCAGTGAGAGTCACGTCATTGAACTTGGCGTGCACCCAAGCTTTACCATCACGAAGCAGCCTGCCGTTTTTCTGTACCTCTATACGAAAGTAGTGAACGTCAAAGTCTATGCCAGCAGCCGCAAGGTTAGCTGAAAGTTCTTGGTGTATCTGACCTTTGAACAGAAACAGTAGGACATTCCCGTATAGACATATCTTCTTTTCGTTAGTCAGGCCTACAGCCGACTCAATTACATAGGACATACCCATGATAGAGCCTCACAATCAACGATGTTGAGTTATGGAGAACAAAGGATCTGTCTTGCTTCGTTTGGCAGCCTTGTTTGCTCTGGCTTCTAAAACACTGGGGTCTGTATCGAAGGTTGGAGGTTCGTAATCAATCTTGGCCATAGCCTTAGCCTGCTTCGCGTTGTCTCCGCGAATCTTACCTTCTGCTATAAGCTTAGCCTTCTTCTTGTCGAACTCTTCCCTAGAGGTAATCAGAGAAGACTTAGGAAGCAAAGCTACCAAAGAACTGTTGTTGCACTTGAGGTAGTCCCGGCCTATCAACATGATAGATTTCTCTGGGCCTGTGGCCATGACAAACGCAGAGAAGTAGTTTTCCAAAGAGTCGTTCCCCGTGCAAAAGTATACCTTTTGCATGAAGTGAAGACCTACCTTCTCCAAAGAGGCCGCACACTTCAACAGGCCCATAAACACTCTACTCTGCTGAGGCGAGAATACAGATACCAGAGAAGCCATTTGACCTACTACCGTTGGCCCTAGAGAACGGAAGGCCGTAACGTTTGGAGTGTAGCAACTAGGTGCACTAGCCCCTGGCCTTACGCCTTGTGTATGACAAAGAGCCCCAATGGAAGGGTGTGAAGTTCCTTTGTAGTGAAAGCAGTCCCCACAACGTAGGTTAACGTTGTCTTTGGTCAGCTTAGCCGAGTCGCTTGTGTCCGGTTTCAGTTTAACTATTTGTCTCGGGGCGGGCATACTTAGCTCCTAGTTATGTCATGTAGGGAAGTGTTTCGAGTACTCCTGATCTATTAAGGCAGATATGTATTCGCCCGTCGTCAGATCAGTAAACGACTTAAGTGCTTCTAATTTTCGTCTTTGTTTTCCTGTTAGTTCAAGGTGTACAGGGGCCTTCTTATTCGGATCGTCTTTAGTGGCGAGCCAAGCAGTGTATACCACGCGTGACAAGTATAGCAGACGTTCGTACTCTTGTCTACCTATGCGGTTCAGAGAAGAGACTACTCCAGGTGTTATTGCAAAAGGTGAGCCTTGAGCTATCATGCCTTCTGCAATTTTGTGCAAAAGCGTGTGATGTCCTGTGCAGAGACTTACGGTTGGCCCTTTGGCACCGCCGTAAGCTTGAGGAACAGGGTGGTGTTCCTCTCGTATGATACCGGGGTCATCACCACCCGAGTCTATGAATAACTTACGGCATACCCAGCAACAAGGCAATACCAGTGTCTGGCGTATTGGTGCTTCTGGTATGCCAGTAGTAAAGTCATGAGTTAGGGTACGCGCCATAACTATTTTTGTGATCTGGCTGATCGCATGTTAGCACACTGGTATTAAACATAGAACACACAGGGTCATCCAGCGTTACTGACCGTAGTGTTGCGCGCAAAGGCTTCAAGTCCATGTTGAGTGTATTGACAAGGCTCAGACAAAAATTCTTTGCTGAAGCACCTCTCAGGGGATCGTTGACCCATTTGAAGTAAGGCTTCATGTTAGGCAAGGGGCCTACAAGAAACTCTGCAAGGTCTGTTCTATGCGTCACGAGGTCTAGAAAGATATCCAGTTCCGACTGTTTCAAGCGCGGGTTGAACAGGAGCTTGGCGCTGTTAAACTGGAGGTCGATTGTAGAGGTAGCCTCGTGGTCTATGTCTTCCATAATAGGAGCAGACACAAATATTGTGGGGTTGCGCTCAAGCTCTATAGGAGCGCCTCCCGATATCGTGTGCAAGTAACCGAGAGACTTAGGGTCAAATTCTGCGATTAGAACTCTCATCATGCGTCTCCAAAAGCGAATGACCATCGCGTCAGTGCGAAAGCTCCGCCTGAACACTTACGAAGGATAGCCAGCTCGCCAGGCGTTATTAGCCAGTAGCACCGAGCGCCTCGCCACGCCGATGTCACTTCTATAACCTCGTAACGCGGAAACTTAGACAATGCCGATTCTACAATCTCGGCATAAAGGCCTTCAGCCTCGTCCCTATGACGAGAGGTCCATTCAGAAGGCTTCAACTCAGGGTTCTTCATCAAGGAGTGAATGTAGTCCCGAGGAATTACAAGCACCTTCTCTTTTGTAAGAACAGTGTAGCCGCCTAGCGAAGTACTAGGTACCCCATGCTTTGCCAGCATGTTGTAGCTGATGGCATTTATAACGTCGATAGGCTGAGCAGGGCCGCCCGTACGCTTGACTTGTGTCCATTTACCCTGCTTAAGCTGAGGAATGATAGGCGCTGATCCTAGCCAAATTTTGTTGTGTTCGATAGCTGTCAGCACTTCGGAGCGGACGAGGCCATAAGAACCCATTTGCCTAGGGATATCTGCGGCAGCATCTGCTTTTGTAGTTGAGTCCAATGAACTGCTTATGTAGTCAGCCACGCGAGCCTTGAAAGACAAAACCACGGGGTTCAGCACTGCGGCTGCACCAGCTTTGGACAGCATGCCACTACTAAGTTCGTCACGTACGGACGAAAAGGTGTTCATCAGTTTTAGAATGTCTGGGCGCAAAGCCGAATGCTTCTTGCCGATGTCGTTGAGAACAGAGTGAACGCTTTTGTGGAGAGACCCATTATCGGGGTCTATAAGAGAAGCCTTGACGCGAGCCGATACCTGACTGGCGTGCCCCTCAAGGGTTAGTGAATCGGTGTAGTCCATTTGGAATTAACCTCTCAAAGACTGTATAGAAAAGGTTTGTAGCAGTAGAAGCCACTAAGTAGAGAAGGCAGACCTGGTCATTCGAGAGAATCCAGAAACGCAAAAGAGCCTGGTCCCACGATCTGTTAGGGAGTCAGGCTCTTTTGCTGGATGTCAGATTCGGTAGATATCAGATATCGCCGAAGTCGTCGTCTTTCACCTTGATGGACTTCTTGACAGGCTTGCCACCTTTGACGACCTTAGCAGCCTTCTTTGCGGGAGCCTTCTTAGCCGGTGCACCCTTAGCAGCCTTCTTAGCTGGTGCAGTCTTGACGACCTTAGCAGCCTTCTTTGCGGGAGCCTTCTTAGCCGGTGCACCAGAAGCTTCAGCTTCTTGCGCGGCTTGAAGGGCTTCCAGTGTCGTGTTCAAGGCGGCGGTTTGCTTCTGGGCCTTGTTAGCCAGTGCAATTGTTCGTTTGCTCATGATGTTTCCTTTTCCGTGTAGGGAAGTATGCGAGGGTCTCTGTTTGAAAATCCTCAAATTCAGCTAGCGAGACCCTCACGAGAAACGCTGATTTTGAGGCTCATTTACTCACAATTCATTATAACACAATTTTGCGCTTGTGTCAAATGATGTAGTGAATCAAATTGTGGTTGTCGTTAAAAGTTAACAGTTCCTATCAGTCCAGCCACCATTGAGTTTGAGACTTTGTTGGACGATTGTTTTGTTGATTGAACTTCGTCAGACAGAATTCAAAGTAGGCTTTTACCGACTGGGCTGGCTTCTTTCGCTTGGCAATAAGAGCTTTGAGCTTGGCTTTAGTTTCGGCTAACTTGGTTTTCAAGTTGTCCTGATCAAGCTTAGCCAATTGCCTTACCTTCAGTTCCAGAATTTGATTAGCCTGTTCAACCGTTATCTTCAAACCTTTGGCAATCAGCTCTGCGGTGTTTGGCTTACGCAAGGCATTCATGATAGTGTCCAAATGATCACACGCATGAATGAGAAGTTCCATATAGGCAATGTGCTTTTCTACTTCACCTATTTGGTAGTCAAGCGAATCGGCTTCAAGTTTTACTCGAAACTTGAGCCAGGTCATGGCAAGCTCAGGAACAGACAGAGCCTTGAAAGTTGTGTCCGCTTCGTTGCGACCATTGCGCACTCGAAGTTTTCTATCCGACACATAGACGTTGTAGCTGACCTTACTTCGCGTGAGAGCCTTGACCTTTTCGGCTACCGCGTTAAAGTCATTCATATTCACTGTCTTGCGAACTTGAATAACGTAGCTAAGGCCCTTACCTGAAGACACACCTTGCACCATGCTCTTCCACCATCTGGACTCTTCCAGTTGTCGCTTGGTAGGAGCTTTCTTTGACTCGGGGAGCTTTCCTTGCACCTTTGCTATCACAGAGCCTATGTTTACTTCAGGGGCAAACTTGTTCCACGAGATAGTCTTTTTGCTGGTGTCTATGTCTAGCGGAGACTCAAACTCGATGGTCGCATTAGGCGTGTTCATCAAGTTTAGGATGGACTCTCGATTCGATTTTGACTTTACTACCTGAGCACCCCAGGAAGTATTGAAACGTAGGCCCTTAGCAAAGTCTACAGGCGTAACCTCCTCTCTGTCTAGCATCCTACACATCAACGGCAGAAGAGACTCAGGAGTAAAGCCAGGTAAACTTGATTTGGTACCGTAACCGATACCCGTTTGAGAGTTGAATAGAATGTTTGGCAGCAGGCAGGGCAGATATACAGGCTCTTCATCCTTGTCATCATAGTTTGGCATTATTGGCGACACCGCCAAATAGTTTGGCTGCACAAACTGCCGACCGTATATAGACAAGCGAGCAGCAGGATACCTCATGGCCGCTGCGGGGTCTACTAGGTTACCCCAGTTCCCTTGCCCTTCAAGAATAGGTACGTCGCACGTAGCGGCGACAACCATAGCTCCATATATGGAAGAATCCCCGTGGGGGTGGTACTTACCAATCACGTCACCAACGATACGGGCTGCTTTGGTATACTCTCTAGCTATCTTTGAAGAGGCCCACGTTATGCGTCTGGTGACAGGCTTTAAGCCGTCCTGCAATGCTGGGGTGGCACGTTCCTCGTTTACTTCTGTGCCATAAGCTTTCAACGATACTTTCGCGTAGTCTCCAAGTTCTACGCGGCCTACTTCAGCCCGCTTCGTTGATTTAGCGGCTGGTGGTTTCTTTGTCATCTGTTGACTTTCTGTATTTAAGGGTGGAGGTTGTGTGCTTGGAATAGCAGCCTAGGAGTACAGCAGCCCGATCGACTTGAACTCGGTTGTAAACTCTTTATCTAGGGTTTGGACAAGCTTTGATTTTTGAACGTGTACGAGTTTGAACGTTGCAGACTTAAGGTTTGAACGTTTACCTTTGAGCGTTAAACTTTCAACTTTTACGCTAAATAGTTTAGCATGCACCTGACGCATGTGCCTACAAGGCTAACTGTGACAGGAATCGAACCTGCGACTACCGACCTTTCACGTCGATGCTCTAACCGACTGAGCTACACTGTTATATACACCGATATTTAAACCCTCGGTATAACGGGCCCTCGTGTTTCTACTGTTCGCTAACCAAACACACAACATCGAAACTAACTACATCAGGTTAACAGTATTTAATCTGGGATGTGAACCGTTGTCTTCACGTTTATCTCGGACAAAGCAAAGTCCACGTTAGTCGTGAAGGCTGCAAGGGCTTCTTCCCGCTTCTTGACCTCTTCCACGATGTTAAGAGGGTCGATCAACACAGGCATGCATCGTGTCTCAATGGACTTGCGAGTGCTTTCCAGCAGTTCCGCAGAGACCTCTTTATCACCAGCCTTGATCTGAGATTGTTGAGTCTCGATCTTGCTATTAACATCCCTCATCTCCTTTTCGATGAAGCCGGAGATACCATTGAACTGCCGCTTCATCATGTCAATGACGGTCTGTTGAACTGGCACTGACGCCTTGCGCTCAATGGCGTCTGCGATTGTCATTTCTTCAGTGCCAATGGTCACAAACGTCGTAGCATTAGCCTTCACTAAAGCAGCCTTAAGCTTCTGCTTGCGTTTGATCAGGTCGTTCAAGGACTGATATTCTGTCACCATCGCAGCAGCCACCTCGCTGGGCTTTGGAGAAGCCACTGCGCTGATTGTGTTACCTGTTTGCGTGAGGAGCATAGCGTTTGCGTCAGTACCCCGCTGCACGGCAACATAGGATGTTGTCTGAGCCAGGCTAACGATACGGGCTGTGAGGGTCTTCAACTCGGATAGAACGCGAGTGAGGGACATTTCTGTGGTCTTTGTAGTCATGGTTAACTTTGAGAGTTGAGTAGGGAGGACTGTCTTTTCAGACTTAAGTATTTAACAGTTCATTTATGAACAAACTTGTTGCAAGACTTGATTAGGTCAAGGGTGAGAGGAATTTCTCTGAAGGCTGCCCATCGTTTAGACAGACGAAGCAACTGCCGAATTCCTCGGCCACTTCGTTTAGGAAATGCTGAGGCCACTTCAGTCCAGTCTAGTTTTTCTTTGACCTTTTGAAGCTCAGCCTGTGTCTTCCAGATAGCCGCACTTTGTTCCAGATTAGGCAACTTGAATTCTATGACCACGTTAGACCTGCTTAGGATGGCATCGTCAATGTCTTGAGTACCATCGTTAGTGGTCTGGTTTGTAGTAAGGACGAGAACGCCCTTAAAGTATTCCAGTCTGCGCAGGAACACACCTACGAGAGCGTTTTGGGATATGTCGATACCACGCGTGTGAATGTAGGCATTCGCCTCGTCAATCATAAGGACGCAGTTCCAACGTTCGGTTCTGCGAAGAATCTGCTGTAGGTTTTCTTCCAGAGAGGAAGAGTCCATGCCTAGTTGGTCAGCCGGTACCTTGTATAGAGGCTTCTTTGAAGCTTCCGCCAATACCTCAGCTAGCAGAGTCTTACCAAGACCAGGTGCGCCGATACAGGTAATGATTACTGCTTGCGACTTACCTTCTATGATGTCGTCCACGTCTTCGTCGGTAACCGAGGCTACCAGCATGCGCGTCATGTCTTTCACATCGGGATCGAGAATAAGCTTATCGTCAAGGCCTTCCTTGTACTTATAAGGCTTAAGGTTCTTGACGTGTACTGTGTGAAAGGCGTACTTTTCCAGGTGGAATATCTTCAAGAGAAAGTGCATGGGGACTTGCACGTAAGGTGTTTCGGAGAGGTTTTCTATCTCTTGATGAAACTCCGATCGTGCAGCGATAATTGAGTCTTCCAGCTTGGCAGACTTCAAGATACCTCGTAGCTCTTCCCAAGGAACCTTGCCTTCGGCTTCTTGGCTAGAAGCCGCTTTGCTCCTTCGAAGGCCTCTAGGTCGGTCATCCTCATCCTCATCCTCAGTATCGTTGTCCCTATCAAGAACGAAGGCAGGAATAGTGTCCAATATACACTTGGAAGGGTTCCCTTCTGTCAAAAGGTTGTAGCCGCTTACGTCGTTGCCTCTAACCTCGAGCTGTTCACCAAATCGGTAGAATAGGCGCTCCATCAGAGAGAACTGTTTATCGTATAACTCCGTCATGCCCTCCGATTCTATGAACCAGCCATGGTGACTAAGCAAGTCTTTGATAGTAACCGATATTGTTGATTCCTCTAGCATTACGGCGTCTACAGTAACTGCGGCTGAGTCTTTGCGGGGTCTGACAGTTACCTCTTTGTATAGAACACCTTTAGCGTCGTACAGACTAATCAGGTCACTAACATCAAAGGTGATGGTCAGTCCTACAGGTGAGGACGACCATATATGAGAATGGTGAAGGCACATTCGAATCCAAGGAGAACCCGAATAGTCTTTGCCCAATTCGATTTTAGTTACCAGGTAAGCAAGGACTGCGTTGAACTTTCCCTGACGGAACAGCCATTGACGTTTTGTATTACTGACATAGGACCTAAGGGCAGGCCCGATGTCTGACATACGAGACAAAGGTTCATCTGTGTCGGTAGATGTAAGGAGACCGGAGTAGGTGAACCTGATGGCCTGAGCGTACGGAGTCTCTTTGTCTTTAACCAGTTCGGCTAAAACGGTTACAGACCCCGGATTGAGTTCATCCAAATCAACTTCCAAGTTGCGCAAAGGTCCGTTCGAGAACATACCAGCGGCTTTGGCTAGAGTCTTTATCTGTTCGGATCTAGTCGCAGCCTCTATAGCTATGGACTTAGGAATTTTGATTATTGAGTTCATGAAGAGTAAGGTGCAAAGATGGAGGGAAGGCCAGACGCTTCGTACAAGCAGCTGGTTAGCAGTTTGGCGATGTCCGCTGTTTTGAAGTGAACATTAACAGCCGTGAATGGATTGTCCGAGTCTATCAAAACCCCAAACACGACAAGAGGCTCACTGGGATATCCTTTCCTTGTAGTAGTCAAAGTCTTTCTTAGCTTCATCGAAGGCACCTTTAGCCTTTCGGGTAGGCGTTTTACGCATGGAATTTCTCCTTAGAAGGAAAGGGGATTATAACAGCAGTTGTAGTTCTGGCTCTGGGAGGAGTGTTTCCGCCGACATGGTTATGCGGGTCAAAAGTAGCTCCATCGATCCGTCGACACCACGAAACACCGATTTCGTTCACTCTGGGGTAGCCCCTTTCAGTAACACTAGTTATGGTGCCCGGCCCTACGGGGCTGGCGTCAACAGGATCTCCTACTTCGAGACAGTCAGGGCTAAATTGATTTTTCTGCAAGTTGATTCTCCAGAGTAGTCAAAACACGGTAGAAGTTTACGCGAGGCAAAATTACCACCGTCCAAGATGGCAAGTGCATAAAGAAGTAGCCTGTTATCACAAGGTTGCCTTTGATCTCGCCGTCGTGCTCGACCAATTCCGTTTCAAAGCTGTGCATCCCTTTGATAGCCTTCGCAAAGGTCATCGTACCATCGGACGCATCGATAACCCTCCAGGGTAGACCAAACGTAGGACAGCTAGAGTCCAAATGGTCATGATTGAAACGGATAGACCTTTTAACGCTTTTGCTGTCAAACAAGAAGAGCCAGCCTTCTGGAAGAATTTGCGGAGTACCTTTATTCATCGTTATCTCCTATAGTAGATGGCATTACCCAAGTTTGAACTGGTAACTTTAAGTCGCACAAGGCTTCTACAAACACCTTGCCTTTCTTGGTAAGGGCGTAGTCCATATTGGAATTCGGCCCCTTAGGCTCTAACAGACCCTCGTTAGATAATTTGATTAGCCAGTGTTCGGATGCAGAGGAACCCGCAGAGATAATGCCGGGGTAGTCTTTGCCATAAACAAAGACGCCAAAGCTCTTAGCTATGAGAAGCATAAAGAGAGCGATTGGAGGGTGGCGAGGGTCAATATCGGTTTTTGGTTTCATGACAGGCGGAAGGGTAGTTAATTGTGGAATGACAACAGAGGCGAAGTCCGGAGGGTATTGCATGATCAGAGATACTCCGAGGTATGATGTTCCAGCTTAGTTGCCGCACCTTTCAAAGACGTATAGTCTTTCCGAAGGCCATCTATTACCGTAAGGGCAGAGGCTAGCATCGTCAAAGTCTCCTCTAGACTAGAGTGCGTCGACCTGTGACGATAGTCTGTGGTGTCCAGGCGCGTCCTGACCTGGTTTCGATTTTCAGCTCGAACAATACCCAGGCCTGAGTCCGTTATCTGAAGACGCGATACCTTTGGCCAGCCGGAATGGCTTTCTGGCCCCACGTCGTTTAGATGCCCCTGATCCAAAAGAGACTGTATAGCAGCAGAAACGTCGTCAGGGTCTAAGTTGGGGTAGTAACGAGTTATCATGGTGAACACATTAGGTCTCAAGGGTAGACGTAGGTCAGCCTTAGACTTTTCCCACACAAGACTAAGTATAGACAATTCAAGGTCTTTATTCATGCTGACTCCAAGCATAATGGTTAAAGGACAGGCCGAAAGACAATAGTGGAACACCGTCTCCGCCCTGTAAGTACACGTTGTAGTGTAGACACAGCAACTCGTCCGCGTACAAGGCAGCCTCAGCAACAGAAGTTGTAGACCAGGATCTAAGAGGTACTGGCCAAGTCTTGCCAGTAGAACTTATTATTAGTGCAGTGCAAACAATCGTGAATCTCCTCGGACGCGTTCTACCGGTTTCTTCACTCATAGACATACTTGAACTCCGTCTTGGACTGTTCTCCATATTCTTCAGACCAATTCTCCAGCTGGCTTATCTGAGGGCTAAACTTCCAGTCATAGTCAGACGTGGACTCCCTGCTACGCCACAGAAAGCCTATTGGCTTACGCTTATCATCCTGTAGTCCTGCAGCTTTTTGAGCCACTAAGGTATCAACCGTCTGCTTGATGCGCTCCCAGTTTCCTGAGTTCGCTTCTTCAGGCTGAAAGGTAACAAACGTTTGAAGTTCACGTAGAGACCAGGGGTATACGGCGCCCTCGGTAAACAGAATTCCATAGTCCCTAAGGTACTCCGATATGGTCTTGCGTTCAGTATCGGACAGTGGCCTGATATCGTGTTCACAGGTGTTGGCCAAGTCAAAGACGTGCTTAACATCTACGCTAGTGGCCGGGCGCGGGCGGATAAACAGCTTGAGAGCCGCTACCAGCTCTTTAATGTAAGCCTTGGTAACCTGAGCTTCGAACATCCAGTCGAAGAAAGGGCTTCCTTCTTCGTGAACAAGACAGGATAACTTTTCAAGTTTAGCGTAGTTCATTTAGACTCTGTATAAAGGGAAGAAGGTCAACGAATGCGAGACTCGTTGACCTGGTTTAGTTAGGCGGCCTTAGCAGCACGGGACAGAATAAGAGCCTTGACGTGGCTCATGATCTGCTGCCGTGTAGCACAGTGGAAGCTGGTGAGTTCTTTCGTATAACCAACTTCGAAAGTCATCTTGAGGACACGCTTCTTACACAAGTCGGTATTGTTGGCATCGACCGTTATGATAAAGTCAAAGTTCAACGCCTGAGCAAAACACTTGTTATTGGCGTCAATGGTAGACGAGATAATGTCCCAGCCCTCCTTGCGCAGTGCGGCGACGCCGGAAGGTACTTCGTGCGCCCAGCTTGCTTCCGCTGGATATATTACGAGGAAGCGTTCCTTTACCGTATCAGCCGATTTAGGAGAAACGGTCTGTGGAGTTGAGTTGCTGTTCAAACCAGAGAACATGCCGCGGATAAAGTCCTGCATGCGAGTCTCTGACTCCTTGATGAGCGTTTCCATGCGTATCAGAATTCGCGTTTCCATCTGGTTTACCTCCTTTCGAAGATGTTGAATGGCCTTGAGTTCGAGGCTATCTGTCGGCAACACAATAGCGTCAGCAGAGTCATTAACACTTTCGGACCATTCCGTGTGGGCCTGCGAATCCCGCATCGCGTCAATCTTTGATATAACTAACAGAGCCTGCTCTGTGCTGAGTTGGCGGCGACGTTCAAGAGGAAGAGCCTCCACCTGAGCGTAAGAACGAAGAAGGTCTGAGTCAGGCAAAAGGCGAACAGTAGGGTCAGCCTTGAGGCGATCAAAGGCCATGCCAAGTTGAATCAGTTCCGAGCGTTTCCAAACAATACGGGATTTCATGACAGTAAGCTCCTAGGCTTAGATTTGAGTGCTGCACTTTAAAGGCGTGCAACTTACCTATCACAAACTGGCTGTTGGTCAGGAGTGACGAACTATAAGACCAAGTAACACCGCAAACGAGAAAATTCCCAGCATCGAAACAAACAAAATCAAGGCTGTGTGCTGGCTTTCCTCTTCCCTGTATTCCGACATACTGTCCGAAGATACCGAGCTACTAGCCGCCTGTGGCATCTGGCTAGAGTGGGGCATGACCCAGGTGCGAATAGCACTTCCAGTAGCTGGTGTCTCCTCTTCTGTGACATGACCTACCGATTCGGTGCTTTCACTCAAGTGAGACGTGTGACCTTCAGAAACGGTTGCGTGTGACGACACTGAACCGTGGCCACTGCCAGAGCCACCTTTTGCAGTCGCACTTATCATGAGTGCGGGGAATACGGCAACACAAAGACAAACTGCAAGAATCAATTTCTTCATGACAATCTCCAGTTAAATTAACGAATAGTTAGAACCTGTTTTATCTCCCGAGTTTTGGTGTCTCTTTCCCGTTAAATGCGGCCAATTCCTTGGACTTGTCGCCTCTATAATAAACGACATGAAAGGTTGTTGGGTTAGACATGGTATGGACTCCTTAGCGACGGTCGTCGTCAAGATAGTTAATCCAACGACCACAGTTCATACACTTACCTTGGTCGTTTTCTTTGGGCACACGGCAAATGCACCAGTAGCCTGGTTCTATAGTGTTGCGAATCATAAGGTGACTGCTTCCTTGTTAGCGTAAAAACATTACAGATATCGGCGTTTGAGTTCAATCACCGTCGGTGGCAACATCAGGCTTACGTAGTTTTCACCAGGTCTAAAATCACTTGGATAGTTGCACCACTCAAGAGGGCCGCCCCTGCGAAAGCCCTTCCTAAAGCGCCCGTCACTATAGAGTTCAACCTTTTCGCTTTCAACAAAGTCTCTCAACTCCTGAATAGTTTCGGCTTGGCACACTTCGGTAAGAGATTCACTCTTAGAGAGGCGCATGTCATTAAGCATTAAAACGTACATTCATTCTCCTTCGGGTATGACGGTCCATCGTCCTGAAGTCATATCAGGTTCGTATCGGTTGACCTGGTTGACGTACTTGTTACCACGATGGTCTTCAGCAGGTTCGTCGTCAAAGCCCACTATGTTTTTCTTGCCTTGGTACGTAGTTGGATCATCTTCGCTGAACCCATTTGTTTCGTCAACACTGCAGGTCAACGTAGCTGGACGCGTGCAATGAGGGCAGGTATACATTTCTTTTCGCTCTTCCCCATAGGTATTCATTAGAGTAAGAGCGTCTACTGTCCAGTAGTGACCTCGCTCACACAAAAATTCTTCGTAACCTTCATAGGACATGTTTCATTCTCCTAGTTAAGTGGTTGGTGCGGGAGGTGGGACTCGAACCCAACAAGGTCTCTTTCGAGAACCGGCGGTGTTTAAGACCGCTGCCTATACCAATTCGGCTACTCCCGCGCACAGGTATTGTGTTATTTAACTAATACCTTCTTCCAGTTGTTGACAAAGGTAAAATACTATTCGACTGAACTAAATTATGGTGTCTCCTACTGGAGTCGAACCAGTGTTGACGGCTTAGAAGGCCGTAGTATTATCCACTATACGAAGGAGACCACTCTATCCAGTTGAGCTATGGGCAGGTCGTGACTAGTCTTCCGACTTGATCAGCTTGTCAATCAAGCGTTTCTCCTTCTGCTTCATTGCCTTAAAGACTTTCTTGCGAGGCTTCCCAGGAGCACAGCAATCGCAATGCCAACCTCCTGAGCCAAGGGCAAAGAAACGAAGGTAAAACTTTTTCGACTTGATCATCGTGTGCTCCAGTAGTTGTAATTACCTCGCATGATGAACTCCTTCATAGATAAAAACACAATCGGAGGAACTACAAGTCTGAGACCCCGAAGTCCTACCGGCTGCATTCTTGCGTTCAGATCGTGGCCTTTGACCTGACCGCTGTCGTACAACTTGGCTACTAAGCGAAGACAAAACGGTGGCAGCGTCCGTCAGGGCCTAGTAACCCGTATACCGTTCAAGAGTTGCCAGACTCTCACTGTTAGAGTTTCTTCCCTCGAATACTAGGTGGACGGTATCAGTCCCTAGCTTCAAGCGTGCTTACGCCCTTGCGAGCGTTTCGCTAGATTTTCACTAGCTCATCAGAGCACTTAAATAAAGAAGTCTGTTTCCGATACCAGCGTGCCGTCAGCCTTGTGGTAGAACGTTCCAGAGACACCTTCTTCCATGTCGTTATACAACATAGACCAAAGCCAATCAGGTAAGTCGGGAATAAGTCTTCGAGCCTTACCTTGCAGATAGTCGCGGACGTCAAGGTAATCAAACTTCTTTTCTCTAACAGCCTGAGACAACCTCGGATCATCAAGCTGGTTGTAGATGTACTCGTCCGAATCCAACTTTGAAAGTTCTTGGATGTTGAGAAAGAAGTAGTTCAACTGAACATCCCAGCCTGCGCGAAGAACAACAGGCTGACCTTCGCATACTGTCATGAGGGAATGGTTTGACATGAGTAGTTCCTTAACTGTGGTGGAAGGTGGTGGGCCGTGCTGGTTTCGAACCAGCGACCAAAGACTTATGAGGTCTCTGCTCTCCCACTGAGCTAACGGCCCTCCGTAAACTTACTTACCTTTTCTTGTATTCTTCCTATCCAAAATCTCTGTGCAAGCTTTTTCGTACCCAGTTACTACGTGTTTGTACGTTCGACCTCTTAACATAAAAGAAATTATGATAGGTGAGACCTTTAGCTTTCTAGCTCCGTCAATTGGTCGCATACGTCCGTTTGCTTTTGCAAACCTCTGTCTCAACCTTGCGACCTGCGCATCCGAAAACTTAGACATCTTGTTAGCCTCACCTTTTAACGCTCGGTGTAGGCCATGTTTGATGGCGTGTTGAACGTTACCTGAGTCAGTAACCAACTCTAAGTTGGACAAACGTCTGTTTTCTTTATTACCGTCTTTATGATTGAGTATACGGTCTTCTGGTACGTGGCCTCTATAAACAATCCAGACAAGTCTATGAATCTGCATGTGCCGTATTTTGTCCGCAGCACAGTCCTTCATAGAAATTTTCGGATAGCCTCCGCTACCAGTTGCGCCAATAACCCGACCAGTTACGTTGTTAACAACAAGCCCCAACTTAGTCACTGAAAGGACTCCGCGCTTAACCCGAGTCAAAAACCATTTGTCATTTTCTGGGTTATGTCTTTTCATACGGCGTCCGGCCCATCAAACTTCACAACTTACTTAACTCGATCCAACGCCCGCTTGGCGCGTTGTGGAACACAAACGTCGTCGGCAGAAAATACTACGCCGTTCTTAACTACCACGTCGGTGTTCAAAAGAATCTCGACCATCTTCCAGAGACACACGACAACCGCCACCAGAAGAAAGAAGGTGATGATAGCCTCTTCGGGGTACTGCTGAATGAAACTTGAAACTGATTGCATGACACTAGCTCCTATCAGATGTCGTTAACAGTTTATGTACGCATCTTGATTTTATCAGAAAAACCATCTAAATCGTTGATTTTCAACAGGTTTTTGTCAAAAAACGACAAATTTAGCCGGTTTTTGCATCATTTTTGAGCATTTTGCAGTGTTTTCAGAGCGAGGTTAGCTCTGTCTATGTCTGCCTGAATTGCTAGAGTGCAGTGATTGGTGTCTAGGCGGTCTAGCAGCTTGCAAAGCAAGCACCCCCACCTCTTACCTGCGTTACGCGCCATGGCCGATTCTGAGCTTACGGTTATGCCACTGCGTCGAAACAACAGGACAGAGAAAAGGTAGTCAAAGGTTATGATGAACAAGTGACCAGCTGAGTTGTTGCTGGCACGAAGACATAGCCATGCGAACAACAGAATGGCTAAGGCTGATATAAGGGTTGAGTAGTGATGCCAAAATTGAACAAGGTCCAGAGACAGGAAGTCGGAAGGCTGAAACATGTTTAAGCTAGAGGCGACTTATTAGGCCGCCGTCTTAGGTTATCAGAGATAGAGGGCTTTCATCTTTTCGTAAACAGAAACATGACAATAGTATTGTCGGCCGCAGCTGGATCCGGAACCAGGCCGGTGAGCACGTTCGACTATGTTTCTTGCCAAGTCTTCAGTTGCGTAGTAGTCCCAAACTTTGAATTTGGAAATACCACCAGGTCTAAACCAACAGAAATAAACTACAACCCAGTCCTTACGTCTTTCAGTTGAGGAATGGCTTACGGCTTTTACGTCCACTACGCCTCGGCGTACGTTCTTGCAGCGGAGGCTTTCTTCACGGTATGAACTTGACATGATGCTTAGGTAGAAGTTGTTACTATGCAAGCATGTTATTCTCCTTCAGTTGAGAGGCCAATAAAAATGTTAGGCCAAGTTGTACCAGTTTATGCGACTAGGTCTCTTCCAACGCTGGACGCTATGCTAGCTCAGCCTGAGTGCACAGGTACGTGAATTAAGTATGTCCCCGGAAAGTATAGGCTTTCTACGGGGCTGGACGATGATACCTGAAAGCCTATCTCGGCTAGTTCGCCCTTGATGACCATGTTGTCAAGAAACTTACCTATCATGGTTACGTCGTCCCAGATAGGTGGTATAACAGGTATCTTCGCTATCAGGTCAACACGAGTTATACCGGGTTGATATTTTACAAGTGTTTTTACCGATCTAACGAATGCTCTGTACCCGGTGTCTAACTCTGTGCCTGTTGTCATGATACTAGTCCTGTTTGATAGTGGCTGTGTCGCCAGGCAAACTACTTTGGAAAAGCTTCTCACGTAGTTCTCTACCACGACGAACATGGTTTTCGGCGTCTATGTACTTTTGCCTGCTAGCGGAGTCTATCTCCTTATCAAGATGATATTGGATCAAGGCCTCTAGCTCATACTTCTCAAGGTCTAACGTGACTTTAGCCATTTGCTATACTCCTGAGCGCAATAAACGATAGCGATGTTTAGCTGGTCGTGTTTTAGTTTTTCTCCGTAAGTGCGTACTGCAAAATACACACCTGAATTATGCTCATACACACGAGTTTGCGAAATGGACTGTATGATGCCAAACTTTAGGGTCTTCAAAACTTCAAAGGCTTGTTCGCTGGACTCCAACGGATTGTAGAATCCAAGTTTGTTCTTGAACGCAAACATCATGAGGTCGCCAACATCGGTAAGCTACAAGCTTACCTTGTTGACTTCCACTTGCATAACATCCGCACACGCCTCAATAGCAGAGGCGTCGCTTTCCAAACTGAATTGAGGCGTGGTCATATGCTAAATCAGATGTGTGAACTATGGAGAGACTGATAACCGTTGCCACGGTTATAGACGATCTGGGCCAGACGTTGCGCGTGCCCATTTTGGGCGGCGATCAAGATGTCTTTTCGAGAAACGAAGTGCTGCACTGGCGCGTTGTTGATGAAGTGAACTGGTGACAAGAAATAAAGAGGATTCTTGTGCGAGTTCTTTACCTGACGTGCTGCATTAGTGAGGTAAGGTTCATTGCCGGCAAGATCGATCTTGTCTGCCTTGAGACGTTTCTTTTGTTCACGGCGGGCCTTGGCGAGTTTGTTGCGAGCGATACTCATTTGGATTCTCCAGTAGTAGAGGTTGGTTGAAAGTGAACGAAGGGTGGAAATACGCGAATGCGAGGAACGGAAGGCAGCGTTATGTCTACCGTAAGGGAATTGACTACCTTAGCCTTCTGGACCTTAGTTGTCTTGGTGAAAGACCAAGACAGTTGTCCAAGATGCTTTAGAGCCTTCATATCAAGATAGTGGCCTTTCAACCTCTGATCGAATAGCTTGTATATGACCAAGGCGTCTATGGTGTTAAGGATACCGCAGGTCTCAGTGTCTGTAGGAGACCTAGCTTTCGACAGTATGTCTTTTAAGGACAGAGGGTCTGCTATGTCAGCACTCGTTGTACTGATGGGAGTGAACCTCGTTTTACGAACGTCTAAGAGGCCTACTTCAGACTTCCTGATAAAGGCCCCGTTGTTTAGAACGACTTTAACAGCTATGAGCATTATAGGGACTCCATCACAGAAGGTGGCACCTTAGCGTAGACATGCTGTGGATTGTCCATGTCGAGACCTAGGCCTGACATATGAGGAAAGGCCTTCTTAACAGGCGTAGCAGGCGTAGCAGGTTTAGAAACTACGGAGTGGCGAATGATCTGCTTTCCATCCCATTTAGACCTACGCTTGAAAACCACTGTGGTGCTTTCAAGGTCTTCCAGAGCGTCAAGACCTTGCTGGTCAGTTTCGCCTTTATAGTGATCATGTTCATAGTTGGTTTCGTAGACTACGGTTATGGGCTTAACTTCCCGCTTGGACCTGCTCTTACCCTGCTCATATGCTGCAGGATACCAGGTGCTAGGCTCTGGTCGAGCGTACAAGTGCTTAGGCTCGTCAGTGTTCAGGCCTAGCTGTTCTGAATTAGGATCGTACTCAGGAGTAAAGCCCGCATACGAGTCAAAGTACATGAGGATAGGGCCAGTACGAGACTTAAGAGGCTTAAGGCTAGTAAGTTGATCTCGAAATTTTTCCATCCAAAACCCATAGAATGAATTTTTACCTACTACCGACAGAGTATCTGCGTCCTCTAGCGTTACAGCGGCTTCGATGTTAGGCAACGAGTACTGTTTTCCTATAAAGTCCCCTGCTATGCTATGGATATACACGTCGCTGAAACCAGCAGCCTCCAATAGGGCTTTTTTGCTGATAAGGCCATTTACATGGTGCTCTGACATGGCCTTAACATCATGAATAGCAGACATACTACCAATCATGGATAGTTCGCCGCGTTTGAAACCTCCGTGTAGCCCCTTAGGAGTGATAACGCCAGACTCAGCCTGGTCTGTAGCAAAGGTTGAAGATTCAACCTTCAGGCAGTCTTGCGTAGTACCTAGAGTATGAACCTGGTGGTCTTTAACCTGGCAGTCTTGCGTAGTACCTAGAGTATGAACAGAGTACTTTTCGATAAGAAGGTCTGCCATATACTCTCTCGCCTCGACACCCGGATGTACTTTATCGTTTGCGGAGGTGAGGGTCAAGGTCTCATAGCCAACGGGGTCAGGTTTCGGCGATAACAGAGTGATCATGTCAGAGGTAATATTCAGAGGTCTGTCCTCTGGAGCTTTCACCTGCTGGCCTGTAAACGACATAATAACCGACTTTGCCTGCAATACATTTTTGGCAGGGTCCTTGTTTAGAGAAAAATCTCTAAACAGATGAATTGTTGACATTATAGGAAGATCACTGAGGCACTCCACGACTTTACCTTCGGGTAGATAAAACCAGTCAGGAACGTAGGCAACGCCGGTGGGCAGAGCCTTACCGTCTGTATATATGCGCACGGCCTTAATACTTGGCTGAGGTTTGTACTGCATGGAGGCAGCCGAATTACAGCCAGCTGTGATATCACCTGCGCACTCGTTTAGACTAAGAGGCAAGGCTCCTTGAGTAGTCATAGCGGCACTACTGACCGGAACGACGCGGGCTACACTATTAGTCAACACACTTGCACTTGCATTGGTTGCCTTGGCGTCTACACGTACCGTTACGCTACTATAGGGCAAAGTTTTCTTCTGATAAGAGGTTAGCTCAAAGTCTTTCATGATTTCTCCAAGAAGTTGAATTCATACAAACACGTTTAACAGTAGCTAGTCGTTACCGTTTTCAGACTTGACGCATAGAGGTCCATTATAAAGTTCTTGGGCATCGGGGTTGGCGCAGTTAAGCTGATACCCGCATTTGGCGCAGTAGTACCTTTGAGTGCTTCTATTAAACCAAGTGGCTCCAGGACTCAAGCAAGCTTGCCTATTGCATAGGCCTCCGAAGGCCCCCTTTGTTTCAGAATTAACTTCGGACTCTTCCAGATCAAGAATATCCTTCAGTAGACTTTCCAGCTCCTTTGAGGTAGCCATAAGCCTTTTCTCCAGAGGAGTAAAACTAGTTGCGGTCTCAGCCTCTTCTGCCCAGGACATAACGTCAGCGCATAGTTTATCTAGAAACTTGTGGGGCAGTCTAGCATGAGGAAGATCGAACCTAGTCCATTCTTTGATGACGGATGACGCAACGGGGTCGAATTCAAAGTAGGAATGATTATGAAAGACAACGCGTTCCACGTCTCCTAGGCGACGACTGCGCGTGGCCCAGACTTCAGGAGTAGTAAATAAAACGCGAGAGTCCACGTAGTCGAAGTCCACGTTCCTAATAAATTTCGAATACGTTTCGACAACGAAACGCCGAAAGGCGTCAGTGTGCAAGCTTACGTGCTTAGAGTCGGAGCACAGAATAACAACGAAGCGGTTGGTTAAAGCTTCGTTAATGGCGCGTTCGTACATGCGAGACGTACGACCTGACTGACGACCTGCGTTGAGGGCTGTAAGAGAACGGGAGGGGTAGTCGTGTGACATAAATAAACGGGGCCGTAGCCCCGCCCTATTAGGCGTCTTGGTAGAACTTGTCCTGTTCAAGACGAAGTTGATTGAAAGGTTTGCCGTGTACTTTTCTGGGATTGTTACACATCCAACAGGCACTAGGCTTTGGGGTGTTAACCACTATGCCTAGCGTCGGGGTCTAAGGAGCAGCCGTTTATGTGAAAGAGTATTCCATGAGATTCTAACGCCCTAGTCATGGCCTCTAACGTAGCGGGTATAGGTTCGCGTGTTCCGCTTTCAAAGTCTGCTACTGTAGAAACAGCTACGCCAGCTTTAGCCGCGAGGTCCTTTTGAGTCCAGTCTATCAGCATGCGAGCAGCCTTTACCTTACGGTTTGGAGGAACGAAGGCTTGGCTAGAAACAGACACTGGGCGCACGTAGTTGGCAGGATTTATACCAGCCCACGCAGACAACATGGCTAAGCTGGCAGCGTCGGGCTTACGACCGAGTTTCATCCGGCTTAACGTTGTCCTGCTAACACCTGTTTGTTCACTAACGGTCTTCCAGTCAATGTTTCTAAGGGCTACCATGTTAGACAAGGCACTATAGAAAGCAGAAGCGTCAAAGAAACTAGGCTGAACTGTTGGTACTAGCCTTTTATGTGAGGGTTCCATAGCTAAAGCCCTAACCAGTGTGTTATCCAAGAGAAGCCAGGCACTTTCTCCCAGATAAAGTGCTCAAGAGGAAAGCTGATTGTCAGCATGATCCAGAATGAAAGTGACTTTAACTGCGACCTACATTCGTGATAACACTCAACTAGCTTCCCTTGTTTATCTATATGCTGGTGAGACACGGTCTTAAAACCCAAACACCTTGCGCATAGCTGGTGACATACCTTCAGCCATAGATGCTTTGTCTTCTTCGTCAGCAGGTTCGTCGTACTCGCCATCGATAACTTTCTGCCTCAGTTCGTGAAGACCTGCCTCATGCAACAACCCAGCTAACGCCGTTTTGCCACATATGTACTTTTCATTCTTGAAGTCATGGTACTCACCGGCTTTAGCCTCTTCAATCATACGCGTGATGAGAGGCGTAACCGGCGTAACCTTTTCCAGCTCAACTACGAGGTCTGTGCGTGTGTCTTTCTTAGTCATGATGTTTCCTAGTAAGGGTAAAGGAGGACGCCGGAAACGCCGACGGGTTCTTTCTTAGCTGTGTCAAAGGATATAAAACAGTGACCGTCGTCTACAGTACGAGGTTTTACTCTAACCACTCGGACTTCCTTAGGCGCGCTGCAAGTCAGGTCTTCGAAGCTACAAGCTATTAAAGGATCACCTGACTTCAAGTCCTTGGCCATAACGCAGCCTTCTTGAACCCTGGTGTCTCCGTTTTTATAGCGAAGCAGGGGGAACACGGTGTGGGGTAAACAGGTCAACTTCTTACCTGTTGACAAATTGATTTGAACTACCGAAGTACCAGAGTCTTTTGACTGTGACACGCCAAACGCCTCGGTTAAGTGATAGCCTCTGTCCTTGTTCCAAGATACTACAGTAAACCTAGCGTTGGCAAAACTAGACTGACCTTCTATAACCCATGGATCGTCAATCCACTGACTGACTTCCGTTATGTCCTGTCTACCTGGCAGTCTTAACTGCAAAGTAGGATTGTATAGAACGTTAGACACCTAGCAACTCCTTACGTGTAGACACGTCGTCCGACATGAGCAAGGTGAAGTACGTGTTCTTTTCAGCCATCTCCGTAGTCACTTGTTTAAGCCTACGTGTGGCAGGGTTAAAGACAGCGTACTCGATCAGCTCACTAGGAACTTCACCCCAGCCTTTGATATGCTGAATATGTAAGTTAGCGGGTGCACCCAATCCCTCTAACGTGGTTCGAAGATCGTTAGCTGATGGGCCGAACACGTATTCACCCTTGTAGATGGAATAGTACTCAGGAACGTCTACAAGGTGAATATAGCCGGCCTTGAACAAGCCGGGCATATACTTGTAGAACAAGGCCAACTCGAGGTTGTTGATGTGGCCACCGTCGGGATCGGGGTCACTCAACACACAGATAAAGTGTGTGCGCAAGTTCCCGATAGGGTTCTCAAGGTTCTTGGCGTCAAAGCCTATCATGGCCAAGATGTAGACGATCTCTGCGCTAAGAAGTACTTTCTCGGGAGACTCCCGAAACGCATTCATGATTTTTCCCTTGAGAGGAAGGATCTCTTGATACCTGGAGTCACGAGCCTCGCGGCAGTTGTGAACTACTACGCCGTTGGCGATAAAGTTTTGGTTTTCATACCTATGTCCTCGGGTAGTTTGATTCGTCACGTCGTATACAGGTATAGGCTTGTCAAGCTTAATTCGCTTGACAGACGTGACTGTCCTCATTTTCATAGAGGGTGATTCATCTGTCAATTGAAAGGAAGTTATCATGAAAGATACCGTAGCTGAAAGATTGTTTAAAAACGGGGTAATAGCCCGAGGCCAGTGCCCCATAGAGGAAAAGGTCGTTACACACCTACTTAAATTAACAGGTCGTGAACTCAAACAGGCTTGCTGGCTAAAGTTACCTAAACAAGCCTTGGACTTACTATTAGCTGCTACCATAGATGCACAAACATCCTTAGGCCTGTCTAGACCGTCTACGTCACACAAAGGTATTTTAGAGGACGCGTTTGTAGCTTACCTATTAAACGACAAGATGAAGTTTAAATGCCCAGGGTGCAACCAGTTTACGTTACCTATAGCAGAGAAAGGTACAGGCCGGTATCGTAATTCTTTTTGCACCATAGCGTGTATGAACGCGTGTGAAGAGGTAGTGAGGAGAAGGAGAGGGACATGCAAGGCACGCTATGGGTATGAAGAAGCAAACCACAACCCAGAAATAGCTGAAAGACGAAACGCAAACGTGAGAAGGGTCCAGAAGGAAAAATACGAAGATATTCAAAGGTCAAAACGAAAAACGGCGTTAAGTAACTGGGGTGTAGAACATCACATGCACCATTCTGTATTTAGAGCAGAAACTAGCCGACGAAACGTAGCTTTGAACACTTCAGCGTTAGGTAGAGCCGCGTACAAAAAGCGAAGTGGTTTTGACAACCCTATGCATGACCCAGCTACCCTAAAGAAAATGTTGGACACAAAAATAGCTAGGTATGGCACAACGTCTTCATCACCTCACATGAAAGGCAACAAAGGTAGGAACAACTTTAGTTCTACAGAAATGCAACAGGCGATAAGAACGTCTGACGGGAAATTGAAAGGACGGGTGATGAAACAGCAGCTTACGGTTAAGGTAAGCTTTAGAGGGAAAGGGCTACTGGTAGGCTCAGGATTAGAAGCCTCATTTGTTAAACGCCTAGAAGAAAACAAAAACATCAAGGCTGTAGTTCAAGGAGATAAACTCCCTACTATAAGTGTCGGCACTAAACGTTATTTTCCTGATCTAGGGTTAATAAGCACCTCAGGAAAGAAAGCTTTAGTAGAGGTTAAGTCTCCTTTCACTTTCAAAGCAGAAGGAAGCAAGGTTATAGCTTGTGCCCTAGCTGCCGTTAAGGTAGCAAAGAAACACCAGGCTGTTTACGTCATGGCTGTGTGTGAAGGGAAGAATGAGTGGAAGACAATGGTCAACCCTACCAAAGCACAGTTAGTAAACTACTTAGTATCCATTATGTGAGACTACTTTCTTACCGTCTAAGTCTTCAGCCTTAGTATACAAACCGTCATCCGTTAAGAACAAATGGTCGGGAGTACACGTTATAACCGTTCCGTCGTCTAACTCGACCTCTACTAGATCGCACGTCTCTTTTGTAATTATGGGTACAGAGAAAGTTCCCGTCATTATCTTGTTGGTATCAAAGTCTAAGAAAGGTCCTTGCCATTCCAACGCGTTCTCATGCAAGTAAGATAAAGACTGAGGACCTCGTTCTGTTTGCACTATAGTGCTTCCGATAAAACACCCGCCAGCCGCGCTCTCTCCTTCCAGAATGAAAAGCTCACGCTCGGCAGGAGTGCAGTTAGGTGACAAGGCAGCGTTATGCTTCATGCCACCTTGTGACGCCTTGCGTAGCTTACCAATAACGTCTTTGCTTGCTTTGAACTGAGTCTTTAACTGCTTGAGGTCAAAGCACCTTTGGCATAGAGCTTCAGTTAGAGCCTTGTTTTTCTTGAAGAAGGTAGTAAACTCTGCTAGCAACGTCTCCTTAACTGGTCCGTCACCACGTTCATCAACCAGCTTTTCCTTAGTCTGGGATGCGAAGCGAGGGGAGCTCATCTTGACGTTGATAACGCCTAGCACACCGTCCTTCAATTCGTTAAGCGTAAACTCCTGGCGTTTCTTGACGAAAGGCTCAAGAGCTGCAAACATAGCAGAGAACAAGGCATTGAAGTGAACACCTCGCTCTGGGTTGGACAACCCGTTCGTGAAGGCCTGCATACCGCAACCGTCATAGTTGGTGAATTGAAGCACTACGTCCATCAACACGTTTGTGAAGTGAAACACAGCAGGGTCGATAGGCTTAGACTGGGTCTTTGCTACCTGATCAACGACAAACTGCTTGGGTCCGCCAGGATGACAGATGGTTTTGTTCTTGCCTGAGTGATGCTGAATCTCAACCGTGAAGCTAGGGGTAAAGTAGCAGGCCATGTTAGCCCACTCGAAAATGAACGTACCCGGAAAAGACTTTGCAGAAAAGATGCTGGGATCTGGCTTGAAGTGAACTAGCGTGCCTTTTGTCAGAGGCTTATTACTAAAAGGGCTAGGATAGGTAGCGCCGGAAAGCTTCTTTAGCTCTTGTGTAAGCTTACCTTGCTTAAAGCCAATAGTCCACCACGCACCCTTATAGAAAGTAGTGACATTGAAAAACGTTGACAAAAAGTTTGTGGCTTTTATGCCGATCCCGTGCGAATTGGATACTAGCACTCCAGGCTCCACAAAGAAACAGTGTTGTCCGTCCACCGTAAGGTCGTAGACCGAAACAGCTTGATTTACCTTGTAAGGCCGTACTCCAGTAATTCGGTGGTTGAAGTTATTAACAAAGTCTTCAAGACCTTCAAAGGTTATTCCGTGCTCGTATTCAATAATGGCAAGACCAAATTTCCACTGAGGCGCACAAGAAGCCTTAACTAATGAGTATGCTTCTTCTGTAAGAGACTTAGCTTTCTTAAGGCTAGAAACAAAGTAAGCTACCATTTTGCGCAAAGACTCGGGGGCGCGCATACGAATTTCAGCTTGCATCATTCGAAGCTCTTGAGCTTCTTCGGACTGGTCTTCATGCAATACAAGAGGCCCACCACTCAGCAGGTGTCTTTTGAACTTTGTCAGCGTGGTATACCTATACAACTGAGCATACCGTCCATAGATAACAGCCGAGGTTTTTGGCCTACGATTAAACTCATGAGGCGTAACCTCAGATATATCGTCAAACGTCTCCAAGTGTTCACGCCACACCTTAAGCGACTTTTGCCAGTTAGCGTTCTTGCTAAAGGTTACAGGATCTGTGCCAGTTCCATTATGTAAATCTTCGAGCTTATCTTCTGCAATAGGTGACCTTCCAACCTTTGACTTTAGTCCCAACAGGTACTCATCAACCAAGGTTACAAGGTCAGGCTTTGATATATAACGAAGAGCCTTGAGCCAGGTTATCTCACTATTCCTACGAACAGCACTATAGGTAGAAGACGTTATTTTACCAAAGCGTACTTTAGCTCTAGCTGCTATACGAATAACTTTTTGCGTATAGGACTGGTAAATAAAGTCTTCGTCTACATTTTGTGCACTAAACTTAATTGAATTATGTGCCCTTAAGTCGGCCTGTTTGACGCGAATGTGCACTTTTGCATATTTGGATCGGCTTTCTGAATGTTCTCTGTGATGATCAGACACGGTGAGGACTTTAAGGTTAGAAGGCCTATTGTCCTTCCGTATAGAGTTCTTATGGTGTACCTCATCCACGTGAGGACGAAGTTCATACTCATGATAGTGCTGTCCTACACGCCGGTGGATATGGAACCATTTGCCTTGTTCTGTTTGATGTTGATACCCATCCCGATCTTCTTTATAGTAGGTAGACACTAAGGAAGTACCAGGCAAAAGATTCTTAGCCTGAACACCTTTTATAGCTCCACCTCTACGTGTATAGAATACATGATCAGGTGTACATCTAACCGTAGAGTCATCGTCTAGAGTAACCTCTACAAGGTTACGTGTCCGCTTCGTTAATTGGACGTGGCTGATTTGAGAGGGTACGCACTTACCTGTGACCTTGTTATAAGTCATCAAAGGTATAGGCTGAGGGTTGTTGCACCAACGTTCGTATAACTTTTCTAGTGTTACAGTCTTTCCACTCAACAGCCGAATCTTTGTATCACCTGTGAAACACCCTCGACTAACCTCGTAAGCAGAATCCTTATCCAGCTTGCCACCTGCGTGCAACACAGAGGTAATAACCTGCAGCCCTGGAAGCTTGTACTTGTTACCAGAGATACTGTCCGTTACCTCCATCAAGCCAGTCGGCATACCTCGTCCGTCATCGTGAACGTAGTAGCTTCCGTCTTCCGCTATCATGAAAGTAGCCTTGGTAGCATGACCGCCAAGAGCCTCGTCCACTACGTTGTCCAGGGCCTCTCGACAGATGGTAAATACACCCGCCGCGTCAGTAGGGCCAATGTACATACCCGCTTTAGCGCGTACGGCTTGAACAGACGTTAGCGCCTTAAGAGCACTTTCGTCATACACTTTCTTTTGAGGTGAGGTAGCCATTAGAAGTTTGACAGTAAGAAGTTGGCGAGTTCGTATGCATCGGTTCGGGACAGCTGTGACTTAAGGAACGATCTGCTAGTTCCAGTCACCCAGTCTTTACCAATCATGTCTTGAGTTTTAACAGCAAGGGTTTTAGCCCCGCCTGTGTCCTCAACAGCAAGATGTATACGGTAGGTCTTAAAGTCAAGGGCTGCTACTGTTGGAGGGGGAGGTGTGTCCTGATAGAACATACCATTGGGTATTTCCAGATCAAATACAGGGCGGATACGCCAAAGGACGTCGCCTCTGTCTGCACGTTCCTTGGCCTCGCGTCTTACACGGAGAGAGTACCTGGACATGTACTGGCTAAACTGATCTATAATCTGAGTCGCAGACTTTTGAGCCTCTGCGTTGGGCTGGATGATATAGATAACGGTTCTGTCTTCCGTCTTACACAGAAGATCCGTCTTGCTTACGGCGTCTTCAAACTGACTAAGGATCTGAGAATATATGTCAGTCCAAGCGTGCACCTTTATCTTTTGACCTTTAAGCACGGTGTGCCTAATTATGTCCAAGCTTACAGCAGGAATCCTAGCCGTAGACAGACCGCAATCTATCATGGCTCTGTAGTCTTCCGGTGCTACCGGGTACACATGATCACGTAACGTAACAAGGTTGATTATATTGCTTGACACGCTATTGCCTCGTAGGTTTGTATGAAATGGACAAAGCCAGGTAGAGGCTCATAATCTCTACCTGGCTATAACTTAAAGAACTATCAGATTGAAGAAATGCTAGACACATCCACATCCGTTGAAGCTGGTTTGACTACAGGAACTGGCGCTTTCACCAAACCCAGCTCTTGGAGAGCGTAGTCTCGGATGTCAGACTCTTGCTTGCCCAACCAAGTCAAGGCCTGGAGGAATGCGTCAGGGCCTTTCTCTTGAGCCTTGCGCAAACGGCTCACTGCAATCACCTTCATGCCAACGAATTCAATTTGGACATGCTTGGCGGGGCAGAGAGGCATGCCGTTCGCATAATGGCACTTCTGCTTAGACCCATCGATCTCCGATTCGTCGTCGCCGGGGAACAGCGCGCTGCACTTGACGCAGTCCCCCTTATACATCTTGAGTGTCCATTTACCCGCCGCGTCTTGCGGGGGCAGCAAGGCATCTGGCAGAGGAACCGACAAGGTCTCTACGTCATCAGTATCGACTACTACAGGTGCTAGCAGTTGAGATACACCAAGCGGGTTACCGCCGGCTAGATCATTACTCATTGAAATTCTCCTGGTGAGATAACAAGGGAGGACTTGAAGTGGCTTACGTCGCAAACCGCTTACCACTTCAGTTTAACGGGAGTAGATTATTCTTCCCAGTCGAAGTTGTCGTCGTCAGAGGCCTTCTTGCCTTTGGCAGGAGTTTTCTTGCCAGGCTTCTTGGCAGGAGGCTCATCTTCGTCTTCAGACTCGTCTTCTTCGTCCTCTTCTTCCTCTTCAGCTTCGTCTTCTTCGTCAGGATCCGCGCGCTTTGAGGTCTTCTTCGCAGGTGCCTTCTTCGCAGGAACTTTCTTCTTCTTAGGAGCTTCCTCTTCTTCCTCTTCAGCTTCGTCTTCTTCGTCTTCCTCTTCAGCTTCGTCTTCTTCCTCTTCTTCGTCAGGATCGGCACGCTTAGAAGTTTTCTTCGCCGGTGCCTTCTTAGCAGGCACCTTTTTCTTCTTAGGTGCTTCCTCTTCAGCTTCGTCCTCGTCTTCAGCCTCGACCTCATTGCCTTCGTCGTCAGCGATGCTGATAGTAATGCCGCGATTTGGAGCGAACAGGATCTTGTTGTTGTCGTCAGTAACGATCAAGTACAGATCCTTTTCTTCACTCCACTTGACTGACTTGGCAGTCACGGTCCAGCTGTAGACGCCGGCGATCATCACCAGGCCCTTTGAGTCAGAGTAGGGGATTTGCTGACGGTCAACGATTTCCTCGCCGACTACGCGCATTGTTTCAAGTTCGGGATGCTTCTGGGGTGGACCCGAAACAGGACGCAGGGCAGAGAGAGTCGTGAAGGTAACCTTGTAAGACATTGCTTTTTCTCCAATTGGAAATATCGACTTCAGTTATTTAGCATGGACGGGGAAGTCAAACCCGGCATGCGTAGAATTAACAGTTGTAAAAACCGTCAGTTCTAATGAGTTGTTCATAGTGGAGATCCAGGAACAACTAACAGCAAATAACGTAGTAGCCGTTTACTGTTAGGTAGTTTCCTGCTCTGGTCCACTAGAACAGAGAAACTAAATTAACAGTAGAACGAAATGACCCTAAAAAGGTCATTCTTCAGAGTCGGCCTTAGGCTGGCGACCGCTCGGCGGCAGTTGCAGTTCAGTAAAGGCACCGCGCAGGTTATTTGACGCACGGCGAAGCTTACGATAGACAGGGTCGGCCTTGTCTTCGTACCACTTCCAACTAGCTTTCGCGGCGCCGGGCCTCTTGACTAAACGAGCTGCATTGGTAACGCGTGATAACACAGAGCCGTCAGCCTTCTTCACACCTGCCCGCAGAATTACCTGAAACGTCGCATTGCCAGGCAAACGACTTTGAGGATTCGCCGCCCAGGTAGCGGCCATAAGTCTTTGCATGATGGCGACAACGGTCTTTGCGTCGTACGTCAACATGTCGAAGCGTTTCGCATCTGGATTGTCCCAACGACCACGAACCCGATTCACTGAAAACTTGGGAGACAGAAGCCCGTCTTTTGCCGTCTTGAATTTGACTTCAATGAAACACGGCTTCATGTCTTCCGGTGCTGCATGCACCAGCAAGGCCTTCTTCTGCTCAGGGGTCAGCGGAGTGGCCTTGGCCTTCTTGGCTGCAGGCTTCTTTGCTGTACCATTGGCCTTTGCAGCAGCTCGGGCTGCTTGCATAGCCTTCATACGGTCTGACTGGCTCATGGGAGCCTTCTTTGCGGGAGCCTTCTTACTTGTAGGCATTGGCTTTAAGGCGAGGCGCATTTTACGTGTACTCCAAAAGATAGTGTAGAAGTGTTGAATTTGCACAGAAAATTAACAGTAACGAGTTTATCACAGATTTTCTGCGCAATTCTGAAAATGTGATGTTTTAGGGGTAAATACTAAGTTTTCGTAGCACCGCCTATAACTTGGTGTTTTTCTTCAAGGAACACCTCGTATTCAACAATCTCCGCTCGTCCAGTTGCTACCAACAGTTCTAGTGGAGTTCCGGTGTTGCGTAAGGCTCTTACGCCTAGATCAGTGCGAGAAGCCGTAAGGTAAGCCATCTTCTTTAGACGGCCTTCTATTGAAAGACAGAAGGCCTCCAAGTCAGGCCTTCGCTTTGACCTTGATCTAGGCTTAGTGCCAAGAGCCGATCTAGAGTCCTTGGGTTGATGACCAGGACGTAGACGGCTTATAGTAATACGCGGACGCTTAGGTTGATCAGTCATCGGAATAGTCTACGTTAAGTAGGTCTCCACGTTTAATACTCTCCCTCGTGGCTAGAGCTGTCCTTGTCAATACTGGAATGTCTTCCCAAGCACGTTCAAAGTCACGCTTTGCTTGACGCAGCCTATTCTGAATGTCTACCAGTTCGTCGCAATTCTTAGCGTGGTCAAACAGGTCGACGATAGGTAAGGTATTTCTTACCATGTCACGAAACTGGCGATCCGTCAGTTCCGCATTGTCAACATTCACACTAAGGTGAGAGACGAAACTCAAAGCCGGTATTTTGTCAATGGTCATGGTTAGTCCCAGGTGATAGACTTATACTCAAACACCTTAGTGGTGGGGTTGAGTAGTAGGAGGGATGGGCCAGAAGACATGTCAAAGCCTTCAGGACTACGGACAATCATAAAGTTTATCCTGCATAGCGCGTTGACTTCATGCGCTTTACGACTTTTCATTTCCTCTTCTGTAGGCAAGTAAGCCGAGCATGGAGAATTTCCTTCTAGTATCAATCTTGTGTGCTTAACAGCATAATTTATCATGGCAGAGGCCATGTCTGAAGGCAAGTCTAGCTTATCCGACTTATCGGTTACCTTATCCCACATAAGAGGCAGCAGCTCAGAAAAAGAGCTTCGGTAAACGTTTAGCATGCGTTCCCTGTCAGTAAGACTGCTAACACTGTTGTTCAGGTAGTAGGTAGCGTGTAGGCTACAGTTTCCTGTCGCTTCGTCAGTATGGTATGCAGCCTTACTGAAAATCTCGCGTGCTAGTGTCATAGGGTACCATGACGGAGAGTCTAATACTTTTCCTAGTATCGAGTTGTCCATGTCAGTTCCTTCTCATTCTGGCAATGTCCAGTATTTCTTCGTTAGAAAAGACGGGGACTTCGTTAGACTTGTGTAATCCGGCCGTGCCCTTCATGTTAGACCCCGTGTATTGCGTCGAAGTCTTAACATACGTTGGTCCCTTAAGAGAATCAAAGTTAGTCTTAACGGGACCACCTTCACAAGGTCTGCTTGAAGGAACATACTGTGCTACCATTTTAGCCGTAGCTGAAGTAGGTCGCGGCCCACGGCCAAACTTAGGTAGTTTGTCCCAGGCCGCAATCATCTTTCGATAGCTTTCCAAGGCTTCTTGTTCAGCCCTTGTTAGAGGCTTCTTTTGCTTGCGTCTTTTGGTCATTCATTTGTCCTTCAACTATTGCCTTGTCCCCGTCTATCATCTTTAATACATCTATCTTCACGGCCATGCCTTCAAGAGACATATCTTCCCAGAGTATGTTGCCTGAGTCAGAAACAAGGACTCTCGTTCTATGACCTGAGGCTAACTCCACGTAAAAGACACGGGCACCCAAAATCTTACCTAAAGAATTTCGCTTGCGAGCATACCGTGTTAAGTCATCGTCAGGCCACCACTTAGTACCAAGCTCGTTAACAAGACACGGCGTAGTATCAAATACACTACTGGTTAGTACGCCAAGCACGTCTTCTATCTTTACTATTTCGTCCATAGGATATCATCCGTTATCAGGACCAAAGGCTCTATAGCCCGCAGTTTTCAGCCTGGCAATAAACTCGTTAAGCTCTTTCCAGTTTTCAAAATGCTGTCTATATTCTAGGTCGTCAACGTTGGTCAAATGAACGTATGGAGGTACAGGCACCCAACTTCCATTTGAATTAGTAGCTGACGGTACAGAATCATCCCAAACTTGATCTAGAACAGATACTTCATGAGGTGTACCACGCATGTCAATTCCTTTCGACAAACAAGTTAAGTGGTGGCAGCGGAAACTCGCCGCGTTGAACCAGGCTTTGGGATATCTTGAGATAGAGTTCTTTCACGCCTAGGTAGTCTGACGGGCGAGAAAAGGATGCAGCAACGAGTTCTACAAAAGTAATCAAGTCCTCACGGCTAAGACGAAGTTCCAAGGTGTGATAGCCACCGTTATTGGGATAGCCTATACGTTCTTCCTTGGTAACTAGTTTCTCTAGGAAACCTCCGTACCACATTCGGCCAAGCAAGTGCCCTCCAGCTGTGTGTTCAGGGAGGGACACATCAACCCAAACAAGATTAGACTTTTTCATGAGTCACAGACTTCCGTAGAGTTCTAATAGACGCCAGAAAGGTGAAAGGTCTATATCAGTAGAGTTAACATACTTACCAGATGTGTAAGTCCCCATCAAGTGAACTGAACAGTCATCGCAGCGAGGGTAGTACCCGTCTTCGCTACAAGAATCAGGTTCCAGGCCGTACAAGGAAAGCATGATAGAAGCATGATCAGGTAAAAACCGGTAATCATGCAAAGCCAAAATATGGGCGTGCAGACTTTCAGGACGGAAGTTAGTCAGGCCTGTGCCGCCGTAGAAGTCAGCATTAGACGAGGCCTTGTAGTAAGCTTCTATGTATTCAGGAAACTGAAGGGCTATACCCTTACGCAAGTCAAAGGTGTTGAAGGGTGTGGGTTCGAAAGGTTTGAAAAAGCTCATGCTTGCTCCTTAGTAGCAGTGATGTGGTAAGGGATAAGTATGTCGTCAAGATTGGCAATTTCTTGTGAGCCATCGTCCATGCGAAGACCAACGACATGCCAAAGGTCAGAAGAGCCTTCATTCCTCACGCCAAAATGTTGAACAACTTCACGTTCTTTGCCTTTGTAAGGAACGAACTTCTGGAGAAGCTGGCTACCATACTCAACTTGATAGCCTTCGCCAAGGTCCTCGTCAAGATCAGCGAGAGGCATGCTACCAGAGGGTTGTGAGAGAAAGGTCAACAGGTAATCACGTACCTTTTTCGCAGCGTCTTCGCTAACGAACTCAATAACGTTATCCCACTTGCGACCTTGTTGGTAGCCTACAGCTACAGGCTCACCGTCCATGTAGTAAACAGTACGGCCTACCCAGCTGTCCGTACACAGCCAGTGTGACAAGTAGTAAGCCTTTACCCTGGCTTCGAAGTCTTGACAAGGCACTTCAATATAGCCTAACCATAGAGCCGATGTAAAATCGTCGGGGTCTGCAATGCTGGTGTTTTCTTTTGACTGGTCAACGCGTTGAATGAGTTCAGAGAGTTTCATGTTGATATGTCCTGGTTTGCCTCGCCTGGATACTGGCGTTTAAAGGTTGGTGTAGTAACGTAGGCTCTCGCCGTGAGGTCGTAGCGGACGCCGTCGTTTGTGTTCTTCAAGTATTCCTGCAAGTCTTTACTGGCTTGAGGCATGCTGATACCAAAGTAGTCCATCAACATACTACGGTTGAACTTACCGTAGTATGTGAGGAGGCTATCGATGAATCGCAAACGCTGTTCCAGCGCGTAAGAACGAATAGACATGTAAGGCTATCTCCTGGTTAGTTAAACTTAGCAACAAGAGCCTGCAAACTTTCTTGCGAAGCTACCTTCTTAGGCATGCTGATCGTATTGCCTTTGATCACGGCCTTAAGCTTAGGCTCAGACTTGGAGTCTGAATCGTTGCTAGCGTGCATGTTTACAGTAACGGGAGGTTGAATCCAAAGATTGAACATACGAATGAACAAAGGCAACCCGTCACGCTTACCTCCGGCTGCTTCGAGGAAGTCCAAGTGGGAGAAGTCTTGCGTTCGAATCTCGTACCAGCCGTAACCCACAGAAACGATGTCAACGATCTGCAGGAGTTGTCGACCTCGTTGTGTTTTCAGGAACTCAGACATCAAGTCCTTGCGGACCTGGAGCTTTAACACAGAGGCTTTTCGCTTCAGGTAGTATCGATGGCGAGCGCCAAAGAAAGCAATAGTACCAGATGCGTAGGCCTTGAGTGCTGGGGCTTGGTAAGACATTACTTGAACTCCGAAAGATGTGATTGATATTGGAGAGGATGACAATCGTCCCGCAGAGACTGATTACTTCTCTACGCCGACCTTGAACGACTGCAAGCTTTTATAGGAGTGCTTACTTATCTCCGTCCTAGTTCTTCCTAGACGTTGTGAAGTTCCTTGAGTGAAACTTCACGCAGCCCCGCGTCCTTCTCATGACGCAAATACTTCTTGTCGACCCATACCACGGCGGTTTGAGTTTCGAGGTAGATATCAACGAGTTCTCCAATCTCCAGCTTTGAATGGAAAGTGAAAGACACGCGGTCTCCAACGCGAAACAATTCCTCCGGGGAAGTGTCTGAGCTAAGGCTCGTTTCTGCAAGGTGCTTGGCGATTGCCAACCAGCCCTTCTCAGGATCTTCCACGCGTATTGCAATTCCAGGAACAGTCCAGATAGGCTGACCTGAAGGCGTTACGGCATGAACGATAGAAAAGTGTTGACGGGCTTTCATCGAACCAGTGCCAACGCTCTGACTTACTTCGACACCAAAACGTTCGCCGCCACGTTCCTTAGAGAACTTGACTTTGACATCGAGGTTACCTCGAAGCTTGACAGTGACTTGACCACGGCCCGAAACCTTATCGGTACCAACCAACTTACCATTAAAGGCTCGGGCTACGGAAGTAGCCTTGGCCTTGCTCTGAGTGTCACGCATGGTGAACTCCTTTTCAACAGTACTACTAGGACATGGATAGTGGATTAAAGAGCGGACACACCACCTAGCCTCGTGAGCTAGTTTGCGATGTGTAAAACGACATGCGACTACCCACACATGCGTTTGCATCTTTATTGTAACACAAAAACCGAGCTAAATCATTGATTTTGAACGATTTTTCGTCATTTTTGAGTGAAAAACACGATTTTTGACGTGTTTTTGTTACATTTTTGACGCCTAGTAGTGTCTAAGCTAGCTCTACGTGATGAGTTTTGATGCATGACGCAGGAGTGCGGGAATATCGAATAGATACACAAGGGTGTTGGACGTAAGCTGTTGCGCCAACGTTCTTAGCCCATATATCCGCCTGTAGCCTACTAGGAGCTAGGATACGCTGTGTCCTTGTGTCTTTAGTAGAACGCTCACTGGTATAGCCTATGTGATAAGGGTACACTCTGTTAAAGATGACTTCGATTGGAAGATCGGCACGAACATAGCAAAAGTCTAGGAATCCAAAGGGCAGTAGGTTGGTCACTGATATCTCTTGAACTTCCTCAAAGCGTAGACTTATCTGAATTAAGCCTGGCTGTTTTCTAAGCTCAGGATACTTAGTCATGAGGTCTATGGCTTCTTGCAAGTCAAACACCTCGTAATGGCGTGTTTGTCGAATCATGGATTTGCACTCCAGTCAGAGCACTTGGTTACCTCAACACGGATGTCGTAGCCGTGTTGACGTGTAAGGTCTTTGGCTAGCCCTATGTCACCGAGACGGCTAGCGACGTTAACCTTGTAACGCAGGCCTTCATACGTGCAGAACAAAAGGTGTTGTTCTATATAAGGCTTGTATGCCATCTGCGTAACAGCCGACAAGGTTTTATGGTGCAGGACAAAGCAGGCATACCTAACATTCGCGTCACGGCTCATCACCTGAGTTTCAATCCAGTCAAATATGTGAAGGGGAGCTTCGTCTTTCGGATTGTCTTTGGTGGAAGACTTACTCACTTGACTTCTCCTTGTGTGTTTGTCTTAAGGGCGTCGGGGTCAATTACAGCCGACTCTGGTATCCAGCGGCCTAAGTGTGTTTTGACCATGCAGCCTTGAAGAGGCCCCCATTCAGTAGCCTCGGCCAGGTGTGCCCATTTACGCGAGCAGGTTTCGGCACAGACCACAGCGTATAGTCCCCAAATAGCGATCAGCACAATTACTTGAGCAATGACTTTCATTTGATTCTCCAGTTAAGGTTTGATGACGTAAAAGTTTTCACCGGCGTTACCAACGTTCTTGCCGATGAGGTGAATGCAGCTTATCTGGTCTTCTGACAAGTCGCGGTCTAGGTTTGATGGTAATCCCACGTATATAGCTCTAGCGCCTTTAGACAAAGCGCTTGCAATAACTTCCGTAGCCCAACCACCGTGATCAGGTCGGCATATAACTGGCCACAAGCTAGAGCACCAAGGAATACCCTTAGTAACATCTAACATCATGACACAACCAGAAGAATCAGACCTGTGAGCTATGTCACAAGCTGACATACTGAAACCACGTTGAGTAGCTTCTACTGTTGTAGCTCCGTTACCTGCACCACAGTCTACAAACCGCAAGTCTTTATACATTTGAAGGTAAGACCAGAATGTTTCGTTAGGCACAAAGAATTGGCCAGGAGGCAGTTCTATGTTTCCAACTAGGGCTTGTCTCATACTGCGTAGTGATAGTAGGTGTTCACCAAGAGTTGTCGTCATAAATATCGCCTTCGTCTTTATGGTCAATAGCGTAAACTTCGGGGTTGTCACTGAAGAGGTAGTCCCAGCACTTGTTAAGCGGTAGGGGACGCATCTGCGTTTCGATAATGGAATCTGGCTTTAGACTCATTCCTGAGAATATTACGCGCAAGGACTCAGCTTGGGCTGAAGTTATAGGCTTTGGTCCTCGGTCAATGCTAGGATAGCCTGAGATACGGCAACCAGCAATTCGAACGGCCGACAGGTCTCCACTGCGTGCAAGTTCGTAGTCCTGAAACAGGCGTGGCCGAACTTCTTCAATGTCATCTGGTATAGAGAACCTATCAGCTTCAGGCTTCTCAGCTACCCAAGCGTTAAAGTCATCTGGGAATAGCAAAGCTAGTATAAGCCCATGAGTGAATTGCTCTACTAGGCTATACACGTTGCCATCAACGTCAACCACATAGCCGTAGTTACTATACTTGACCCAATGTCTTTTGTCCTTATCGGTGAAGGAGCAGACCAAAGACGCTTTTTCTAAGGTTAACATACTTTCTCCTAGTTAACAATCGCAACGGTAAGAGTGAGGACAGTACGGTGGAGGTACATACGGAGTGAAAGTAGTTAGTGACAAGTCAACGTAATCCGTATCGTCAGGCTGACATACACTTAGGCAATACTGGTACAAGGTTTTACGTTTAAAGATTACCCTTGAGTAACCCAACGTAGGCGATTCGATGTCTAAGTGTTCGTAAGGTCCTATTGCCCGCATGGTTGGTTTATAGACACGATCAAGTTCATCCTGATCAAACACTGTAGTGAAAACAAACCTAGAGTCTATACCGATTGTGTGCAGCTTTGACCTCAGTTCAGCTTCTGGCATGTCCTGCCACTTCCATAAAGAAGGGTCACTCATGACTCTAACTCCAAGTCCTTAGCTGTTGTCACTTGATCTTCTTTACCCTTGTCTCTTACAGGTCTTAAGTACTTATCTAGAATAGAGTAGAAAAAGAAAGTGTCGTCATATGACGACACTGCGTACGAAAGGCCGTCTTCTAGTAAAAGAGGAAGCATAAGCAATGGTCGAGTAGCGCCCTTAAACAACCAAGCACTAGGATCTGTGGGATCTATTTCAGTTACCATAAGCACGGCACCAATGTTGCACTCACACCCAGGCCCTTCACCAATAATGACGCAGGTGTCGCCGGGCTCACAGCGTAAAGCCATAGTGTTCTCCTTTCTACTACTAAAATGTTTGGTGTTTGTTGCGTAGCACTTCGGCATACCCTGGTTTGTACTTGTATTCTGCCGGGCTAAAGAGTCGAGTACTACCGTCGATTTCTGCTAGCAGTACCAAACACTCAGTGTCATAGCGGCCTTTCAAAACGTATACCCAAATGTGCCTTTCACCTTGACGTGCCAAATAAGCGTACAACACTGGGCCACTGTCGCCACTGTAAGAATAACGCGACCCAAACAGAGTACTCTCATCTTCGAAGGAACAAGTATCTCCTTCCTTATACAACTGTTCGGGTATTGGTCGAGCTTCACAGACAGAGGCATCTGCAAATGAAACAAATTCACTTCGGCAGTGAACACAGCTATAACGGGTTAAGGACTTAGGCATCTTTCTTTCTCCTGAGAATGAGGACGATTAAAACAAGTATAACGTTACCAATCAAACTGAATTCTAGAAGGTTAATGTGTGTTTGGTTTGGCTGAAAACAAACAGTGGAATTGGCGTCCCACTTGGCGGAGGTTGTTGATAAGCAAGAGGGGTCTATTGGTGGGGGTAAGACCGGTGCTTCCGAGCTAGAACCGTTCTTGCCAATTGAATGGAAAATGAGACCAGCAGAATTCATGGCACTTCCTGTTGCCACGCCGTAATAAGCACCTTGATTAAAGCCGTTAGACATTAGACTTCCTTCGTGCAATGGCAACGTGATCTTCAGTGTATTGAACGGCGCTGGCCTTGTTGGTAAGAATTAGCCAGCAGTAATAAAGGCGGCGCGTCCATGGCAAGCCGTAGCCGTTCC
>JGI26470J50227_1000004_pt1 | contig 209058 bp, 200 predicted proteins | sample FreactTroBogLake_FD_50227 | JGI IMG/M metagenome (IMG submission 50227)
CATCGCAACACTTGCCACAGTTACCATCCAAACGACTGTCGGTACCGCAGCTCCGACTCAACAAGTTTTCCAACGAGTAACGAGGTAAACGACCATGAAAGTGTTCACACGCAGAAGCCTTCTCAAAGCTGGGGAGCAACGGACAGACAAGAAAGTAGTAGATGCAAAGCAGTCAATGGGTGGAAGTGCGCCGCAAGGTGATGCCCTCCGAGTAACTAATTACTTGAGAATAGTAAGGAGTTTGAATAATGGATAGAAGAAGTTTCCTAAAAGCCACTGGTGTGGGAATAGGAGTGGCGCTAGCGCCAAACCTACTGACATCGCAATCCGTGCAGGCGGCTACAGTCTCAACATCACTTTGGATTCCACCCATACTTTCCGGCAAGGTCTTTGATTTAAAGCTTTCAAAGGGAACAAAGCAGATTGCCAAAGGTGCTCTCACAAATACCTATGGCTATAACGGAACTGGATTTTGGGGTCCAACGCTATTTATGAAAAAAGGCGATGACGTATCGCTTAACGTAACAAACAACTTATCTGAGTCAACAACGACACATTGGCATGGATTGCACATACCGGCCGAGATGGATGGTGGTCCAATGCAGGTAATTGCTGTTGGAAAAACTTGGTCACCACATTTTAAAATTATGAATAACGCGGCGACGTATTGGTATCACCCACACATGCATAAAACCACGCAAAAGCAACTTGCTCTAGGTGCCGGAGGGTTTATTTTTGTTCAAGATTCAATTGAATCAGCGCTAAAGTTGCCACGTACATACGGCATTGACGATATCCCACTTGCACTCGGCAGCCGAACTTTGTCGGCAACAAATCAAATTGGTGAAACCACAATTTATGGTGACACCATGCTTACTAATGGAATTGCAAATGCCGAGGTTTCATTGCCCGCACAGTATGTTCGACTTCGATTGCTCAATATTGAATCAGAACGCGCATACAACCTTGGATTCTCTGATGGCAGAAAGTTTTATGTAATTACTACCGATGGCGGATTAGTTGATAAGCCGATCCCTGTCAAAAGGTTACTCATGGTTCCAGGCGAAAGATATGAAGTTCTTGTTGATTTATCAAATGACAAGGTCGGTTCATCCCTGTATGTGCGTTCCTTCAATAAGGGACTCGCTTTCGGTTATGGAGGCAGCGAACCCGCAACTACAGGTGATTTTGGAAGTCTTTTAAACAACATAGATTTTAATGTCCTAAAAATTAATGTATCTAAGCCAACTTCGAAGGGGATTTCCTCACTTCCAACGGTTTTAACTAAGAATGCCTTTCCAACTAAGTCTCAAGTAACAAAATCTCGCACCATTGCAATCACTGACAATGGTCCAGGAACACCTTTTACTTTTGACAGTAAGAGTTACTCGATGGACTACATCAACCAACATGTGAAACTAGGAGCAACCGAGGCATGGACTATTACAAATGGTCCTACCTTTGGGCACGCATTCCATATCCATGATGTGCAGTTCAAGATAATTTCTAGAAGTACGGGAGCAATTCCTGCGCATGAAAATGGCTGGAAAGATACTTTCTCGATTCAGCCTAGTGAAAAAGTAACTTTCCTTGCNAAGTTTGATGACTATGCAAGTTCTGAGTGGGCCTATATGTATCACTGNCACATGGCAAACCATGAGGATGGCGGTCTAATGGGGCAGTTTCTAGTTGAGAAATAAGGCNTTACTGGGCTTGTATTGCATCATGGATGTATTGAGCTAACCCTCGTACACGTCCGTCGTAATACTCTTTAAAACTATGCTGGTCAGAGCCTATTTTCTACTGTGTCCGGCTTATAGGGCGACTCTTCTTTTTAAATATTCAACCCCCGGTAGCCCCTGTCGCACGAGTTCTCTTCCTCTTACGATTCATAGATGAACGATCCGAGATATCAAGAAGTTGTTGACCTATTCACTGCTTCAATACCAGAAGATGATGGAGCTCAGCTTTCAGTCTTTGTTAAGGGCCAACAGGTTATTCATACTTCTACCGGTGTCGATCCAAATTCGCTGATCAGTGTCTTCTCTTGCTCCAAAGCGTTAAGTGGAGTTGCCTTTGCGCTTATCGTTCAAAACGGCTTACTTGATCTCGATGAACCCGTCGTCACCTACTGGCCTGAATTTGGCGCAAAAGGAAAATCAAAAATTACCGTTCGCCAACTTCTATCTCATCAGGCAGGTTTACCCAATACTCGAATCGGTATTAAGAATTCGCAATGGCTCACAGATCACGAGGCGGCCAATCTTCTGGCAGCCGAGCGGCCGCTATGGGCTCCCGGCCAAGCTTTTGGATATCACGCGGTTTCGCTCGGAACATTTATTAGCGAGCTGGCATTCCGAGTCACAGGGAAAACCATCCAAGAATATTTTGAAGAGAATGTTCGCAAGCCTTCGGGTGCGCAAGCATTCTTGGGCCTTTCAGTTTCGGAGCACCATCGAGTTGCTCCTGTGTTACCTCCCAAAACTCCGAGCGCTGAACAACTGAAACAATTTGGACCCGCAGAGAATTTCGTACCTGGCCCATATTATGCTCATGTCTTTGGATCACTTACCCCGACTGAAGGTCCGGAGGCCGAGTACAGCTTTGTACGAACCCGTGCACTGACCTTCGGGCACCCTGCGGCTGGCGGTTTAGCAACTGCAAAAGGACTCGCGAGCGTCTTTCAGTGGGCCGTTGGCTACGGCGAAGCAGAGTCCGCGTTGACCGAGGAGACCATTGAAGACTTTTCTCAAGTCCAGGTAAGTGGATTCGATCTCGTCCTAGACGCTAATAACTCTAACGGTGGGACCATTTTCGCTAAGCCGTCTGGTTCAAGCCCATTTGGCTCGATCTCTGCTTTTGGTCACCCGGGCTTGGCTGGGGCCCTGGTCTTTGCTGATCCGGTGGGTGAAATCGTCTTTGGTTATACCGTTCGAAGGTTTACATATCCAGGAGGAATGGATCCACGAATTCGTCCCATTATTAAAGCAATTCAAGCTATTGCTCTGTCCTGAAATTGAGAGCCGCTGGCTCGAACAATCAAGCGACTCCTCTACCATGACTAGTTTGGTTAAATTTGCACATGGGTATTCAGGATCGCGAGCACCTAGAAATATCTTCGGTGCAGGTGCTTTCGTCCTGGCTCTCCAAAAATCACTCTATTTCAAATGGTTTGTGGGTAATCACCTATAAAAAATCGTCAGGAATCCCATCTCCGACGTATGAAGAATTAGTTCGAGAAGCGTTGTGCTACGGCTGGATCGATTCAGCGTCAGGTAGTGTCGATCATGCACGAACCAAGCTTTATCTCTCTCCTCGCAAGAGGGGGAGTGGTTGGTCGGCATCCAATAAAAAGCGCATCGATGAATTATTAAAGAATGGAAAAATGAAGGCGCCAGGGATAAAGGTAGTTGAAATCGCTAAAGAGGATGGAAGTTGGAATAAATTGGAATCGGAAAATAAGACTAAATGAAGCTAAAAAATTATTTGGTTGAGACATTTCCAACTCCGCTGGGATCCAAAGTTCCCGAAATAACCCTCACCTTTTGGGCTATCAAAATTCTGAGCACTGGAATGGGTGAGGACACCTCTGATTTTCTGGTTAAGCAGTTTGGCAAAGCACCGGCGGTCGTGGCTGGTTTTTTTGTTCTACTACTTGGTCTCTATCTGCAATTTCGAATTCGCACCTATAACAAGTGGGTCTATTGGTTTGCCGTTGTAATGGTTTCAGTTTTTGGAACCATGGCGGCAGATGTACTGCATTTAGGCCTTGGGGTTCCTTACGTGGCATCTACGACATTCTTTTTGATTTCCTTGATATTTATATTCTGGCTGTGGAATAAGACAGAAGGCACTCTCTCTATTGACAGTATTTCTACTCAACGACGTGAGCTTTTCTATTGGGCGACCGTAATGGCAACTTTTGCACTAGGTACGGCAGCGGGGGATATGACCGCCCATACCTTCAATTGGGGTTTTCTTAATTCCGGAATCATTTTTGGAGTTCTCTTCATGCTTCCTGGTTTGGCCTATTTGGCATTTAAATTCAGTCCAGTCTTGGCATTTTGGATCTCCTACGTGATCACTCGTCCCTTGGGAGCCTCCTTCGCTGATTGGTTTGGAGCCGACAAAATAAAGGGTGGACGAGGCTATGGATTTGGAAGCACCGCGTTGATTTTAACAGTTGCGATCTTGGCGCTCGTTTTATCTTTGGGTAAAGAGAAACCGTCGGTTGGAAATTAGAGTTCCATTATGAGAATTGGAATCCACTCTGAGCAATTTCAGAATAACTACTCCAAAGAAGAAGAGCAGCAATTCACTCAGGTTTTTGGCGAATTAACTCAAGAATTTGCGGCCAAAATGGTTGAGGGAATTTCGGCAGGTGACCCATCTGTGCAAGAGTTAGTCAAGAGACATTATGACTTCATATTGCAATTTTGGACTCCCACGAAAGAGGCATACAAGTCGCTAGCTATGAGCTATATCCTCCCTTCGCCTTATCGTGATCACTACGAGGATGTTGCCAAAGGGCTGGGGAAGTACCACTACGACGCAATCTGTATCTGGGCCGATCACAACCTTTAAATTCTGTTCCAGATAATGTTGCTTGCATCTAGAATCGCGGCATGAGCAACGAAGTAGTGGTGCATCTTTTCAAGCAAATGTCATGGGCGAATCACAAACTCTTTATTCAATTGAGTGAATTGCCAACCCCAGCGCTCGAATTTCATGGCGCGAACCCAGAGTGGTCGGTGGCCAACATTGCGACGCATATAGTCCATGGTCAGGGGAGATTTATTGCAAGAGCGCAAAGTCTGGAATTGCCACCTGAGGTTGATTACCCGCACACCCCCGAAGGCATGAGGCAATTAGCCGCAGATTCACTCGCGAATGATGCAAAGTTACTTACCTTGATTGATCTCCCTGACAAACTTCTGAGCTTTGTGCGTCGCGGTGAAGCAGTTCAGTTTATGACCACAACAGTTCTTGCCTCAGTGGTTCACCATGCGACTGAGCATCGCACTCAGATTGCTGACATCTTGGCTTTTCACAATATGGATGTAATTAATCTGGATCAACTCGACCGGTGGACCTTTGCCAAGGAATAGGGTTCAGAGATGGCTTCAGATAAGGCTTTTGTTCAGAAGGTGTTGCACAAGCTTGAACCTTTGCAAGTTGATGCGCGGCCAATGTTCGGAGAATTCGGGTTGTACTTCAAAGGCAAAATGTTTGGACTCGTTTGCGATAACACTTTCTTCATCAGACCTACTGAAGCTGGAAAGGAAATTGCTGGAAGGATTGGAACGGGCTTTCCATATCCCGGCGCAAAACCCTGTTACAAGATTTCAAGCGCAAAACTGAACGACCATGATTGGCTAACCGAACTCGTTAAATTAACCGCAGAAGAACTACCACTACCCAAAAAGAAGAAGCCACGAAAAACGAGCACTTAAGCAGTATCTTTAACCCCTACTTTAAAGCGAGGAATTAATAATGAGCGTTGGATATTGGATCGTTGCTGGAATTACTGCCTTCGGCTTCTTTGGAACCGGGTTGTTCAAATTGGTCACGCCGCGAGAGAAGCTGCTCGCGAACAAGAACGCCGGCTGGGTAAGCGATTTTACCGAGCCACAAGTTAAGTTGATTGGACTAGCAGAAGTGCTTGGATCGGCAGGTTTGATTCTGCCTCCTGCAGTTGGCGTGGCCAAGTGGTTACGAGTTCCTGCTGCAATCGGCTTGATCGTTCTTATGTTGGGGGCTGCTAATACCCACCGCAAACGCAAAGAGCCTCTTGTTCCTCCACTGGTTCTTGCTGTGCTGGCGCTCATCACACTCTTTCTTTAAGAGTTAAAACGCCTAGAGCCTTGAGGGGTTAGAGGAAGTACTTGCCGTATTTCAGAACAATTGCGATACCTAAGAAGCAGTAGATAAAGGTGTAAGCGACTCGACCCCAACCGCGGTTGAGAAAGTCAACGAGCTTCGCTTGGCGCTGCTCTGAAAGCCCCCAGGTATTTTCCATGATGTTTATTCGGGTCATGGTTGAGAAGACTGTGATTGTCGACGCTGTAACCAAGAGGCACCATGGGCAGAATGCCTTGATCACGAAGAATGATTGAGATAGTAGCCAGAGAGCAAAGAGCAGACCAGCGGTATAAACGACATGGGCTGTCTTCAGGAACCATCGTGGAAAAGCAACCATGCCTATGCCTGCTACTGCAACGGCGATGACTACCGGCTCTGTCATCATGCCAAGAAAGGCATTTGGAAATCCCAGAAGGTGTGACTGCCATGAACGAGCAACTTTGCCGCAGGAGACAATGGCGTTCACATCGCACGAAAGTTTGGCATTTGGGTCGCCAGCAATCTTGATGGCATCGTTCGAGAGAACCAAAGCCGCCCAGAGGCTCAAGCTGGATGAGATCAACATCGCTACAAAAGTTTTACGGTATGAGCGCATTCTCTCCATGGTGCTTAATTCAGTCATGGTTGGAGTTTACTGGGGGAAACTCGATTCTGATCGTTTTCATTTGCTCTCTGATGAAATCCTCAGGCCACGGAGATGGTGATCACTATGTGACTCTTGACTTGCCTTAATAAATGCGCTTTAATCTGAACAGTGTAAAGATTACACTCAAGACGCTTAGAAATAATGGTTTCACATGGGTAAGAAGGTTTTTGCGGAGCGTATGACGGCTCGAAGTGATGAGAGTTATGTCCTCTTTCTCATCGGAATGCGGGTGAATAATCCATTCGCAATTCATCGTTGGCTCCCGGTCTTTTTAGCCATGCCCAAAATGCTGCGCGAATTGCATATACATCGCGAACTAGGCTTTAAGTCTTATGAGTCCTGGTTTGGTAGAACTTCAATAATGGTCCAGTACTGGGAGAGCCCCGAAAAGTTGATTGCCTATGCAAAAGCTGCAGACTCCGAACACCTACCTGCGTGGCGAGCCTTTAACAGAGCTGCCAAATCTCCAGCAGTTGGAATCTGGCATGAGACCTACGTTATTGATGTGGGAAAATCAGAGAGCGTGTATAAAAATATGCCCATGTTTGGTTTTGGAAAAGTGGGTCGTCACACACCTGCAATCGGGAGATTGAATTCTGCAACTGAGCGTTTGCAGAATTCAAAAAATGGATCCGATGAGTAAGGCTCTCATTAGCGCCCACCTCAAGGCATTTCCGATCGAACAGCGCAAGGTTCTCCAGCAACTGCGAGAACAGATTGCCGCGGAACTTCCAGCGGCTAAACAAGTTGTGAAGTATGGAATTCCAACCTTTGTTATTGATGGAGTTCCTATAATCGGATTTAGCGGTTATAAAAAGCACAACAGCATTTTTCCCTATAGTGGATCTGTAACATCCAAATTGAAGAATGAATTAGCCGCTTATGAGCAAACCAAAGGCTCCATTCATTTCCCGGTTGATAAACCCTTCCCCAAAGCTCTTCTCAAGAAGGTTCTGAAGGCTAAGTTTGAGCAACTAGAAGATCGTCACGCGTAAGGTATTAATCCGACGAATCGGACATCAAAGGCAACTGGTTGATTCATTTTGAGCCTTGAAGAGGATAACCTGAACGACATGAAAACGATTTTGGACGCGATCGGAAACACTCCATTAATCAACATTGAGGGAATTTACGTAAAGATGGAGTATCTCAATCCATCTGGCTCTGTTAAGGCCCGAATTGCTAAGTACATGATTGAGAGAGCCGAGCGCGAAGGTTTGCTACATCCCGGAGACACAATCGTTGAGGCGAGCAGTGGCAATACCGGTAACGCCATGTCCATGGTTGCCGCCGTAAAAGGCTACAAAATGTTGGTTGTCATGCCAGAGGGTTTAAGCCAAGAGCGCACGGCGATCTCACGAGCCTTTGGTGCCGAGGTTCGAACTTTGGGCGATTTCCATGTCAATCGCGCTCTGGAAGAAGTTCGCCGAATCGCAGAGCAACCAGGTTTCTATGCCCCACAACAATTCGATAGTGAATGGAATGTTGTAGAAAATTACGAGTGGCTCGGTAAAGAGATATTGAACCAACTGCCTGCGAAGCCAGATCTCTTAATCTCCGGTGTTGGCACGGGCGGAACGCTTATTGGCGTCGGTCGCGCTTTTAAAGAGGTCAATCCCGCAGCTAAGAGTTACGCGCTAGAACCTTCGGAGTCATGCACCATCGCATGTAGCGAAGTCGCCAAGCACTTGATTGAAGGAATTTCTGATGGATTCATTCCTGGAATCATTGAACGCCATTCCCAAGAGATTGATGGCTTCGTTCACATCCACTCTAACGATGCGGTGGAGGAGACTCGTCGCTTAGCGCGCACTCATGGAATCTTTGTTGGCCCATCCTCTGGCGCTCACATGTTGGCCGCTAAGAAGTTAAAGGAAGAGCTCGGAGCCGAAAAAGTTGTAACAATCTTCTGCGACGAAGGTGAGAAATACATCGCGGATTATTGGTTAAGCATCTGAATAGCTCGGCTCCAGGTCTTATCTAGATCGGCATCTGGCGGAAACCTGCCAGCAATCTCTAGATCAACCAGTCCGTGCATCAATCCCCAGACCGCCCTCGCATGCTCATGATCCTTACCCGTTAACTCAATGATCATTGCAGTGACACCACTTTCAAGCCCTTCTGGAAGTCGGTCTCGAAGTAGCGGCACCTTTAAGGTGACCTCGTAGAGGTGAGGGTTTTGTATCGCCCATGCTCGGTAGGCAAGTGCTTTGGCCCTCTTCGATTTCTTTGCGGCGCTCATGGCCTCGGCAAATTTCTTTATTCCATAAGCCTGGAGGTCCGCGATTATTTCATCGCGCCCTTCTACATGTTTGTACAAGCTGGGAGCTTTTATATGGAGTCGATCAGCCAGATTCCGCATGCTGAGGGCGGCAAGCCCCTTGGACTCAAGGAGAGCCAAGGATTCCGAAAATATTCGATCTCGAGTTGGGCCGGAGGTGTTAGCCATAGTACTTTCAGGCTAACACCGTTAGCAAGGAGTCGCAATGTTTGTTACTGGAAAGCCCAAAATTTGGTTACGTCTTGATGGGGCTGTCTTATTTGCAGCCACAATATTTCTTTTCGCTGGAGAGCATGTGCAATGGTGGATTTATCCAGCACTGCTCTTTGTGCCGGATATCTTTATGGTCGGGTACCTCTTAAACACACGACTAGGAGCTCTCTTGTACAACGCCGGTCACTCTTATTTCTTGCCGGCACTCATGATCTATCTCGCTTGGATCACACACCATCCCATGACCATTGCAATAGGCATCATTTGGCTCGGTCACGTGGGCTTCGATCGCTTCTTCGGGTATGGACTCAAATACGACTCAAGCTTTAAAGATACGCATTTGGGAGATTTAGCTAAGAAGCGGATCTAGACCTCGACGAAACGTCGGGTTTGCGGGATTTGAACCCGCGGCCTCTGCGTCCCGAACGCAGCGCGCTACCCCTGCGCCACAACCCGTAGGCGATAAATATTAGGGGGATAGAGAGTTCTGGAATAGCAAAGGACCCCGTGAATATTCACGGGGTCCTTTAGTTAGTTCTGGATTAAGCGAGTATTACTTAGCTGCGATTGCAGAGATCTCGAACTCAAGCTTGACGTTCTCTGAAACCAAAAGTCCGCCTGCCTCAAGAGCGGCGTTCCAGGTTAGGCCGTAGTCCTTACGGTTGATCTCTGCTGCGCCTTCGAAACCGAAGCGAGCATTGCCGTATGGATCTGTAGCGGTGCCGGTGTACTCAAACTCAATTGAGATTGGCTTGGTGACGTCGCGGATTGTGAGGTTACCTTCTACAACAACCTTGTCATCGCCAGCATCCTTGACTGATGTTGATGCAAAGGTAATCTTTGGAAAGTTTGCAACATCAAAGAAATCTGGTGATTGGAGGTGACCGTCACGGTCTGCGTTACGGGTATCGATTGATCCTGCAGAGATCTCAACGGTCAAAGAAGCTGCGCCATCTGCAACAGTTCCTGAACCTGAATATTCGTTAAATGCGCCGCGGACTTTGGTCACCATTGCGTGACGTGCGCTGAAGCCAATGCGGCTGTGAGTTGGATCGATGGTAAATGTTCCTGCTGGTAATGCTGAAAGTACTGACATGTTTTTCCTTTGCTAGGTGTACGTATCACTATACGCGTGGTGGATGAACTAAGGATGAAGATAGTTGAAACTTCAATCAAAATCAAATTACAATTTACTTGCTACTTGCTAACGATTTGCTAAAGCAGGCAGAAGGCAAAAAGCTTTCTTTCTTCTCACGAAATCAGCGATTTACGCTACTTTTAAAGGCTTCTACGCATGTCCGGATGTCAGACTCCGTGTGCTGGGCAGAGAGCTGAATTCTGATGCGCGCTCTTCCTAGCGGGACTACCGGATAGGAGAAGGCCACCGCGTGAATTCCTCGGGCATGCAACCCTTTTGCGGCGGAAACCGCGTCACTCTCGGATTCGAACATCACGGGAACTATCGGATGTTCGCCAGGTAGAAGATTGAATCCTGCTTCTTCCATCAACTCTCTAAATAATTTGGCATTGCTCTGCAGAGTTGCTCGCAGCGCTTCTCCTTCGCGAACCAATTGAAGAGCTTGTAGTGAGGCGGAGACAACCGCTGGCGGCACAGAGTTGGAAAAGAGGTATGGCCGAGCCTTTTGGCGCAAAAGGTCCACGATCACTTTGTGCGAACTTATGTAGCCGCCAGATGCGCCACCTAGCGCTTTACCCAAGGTTCCAGAGATGATGTCGACCCGGTCGCTCACTCCAAAGCGCTCTGGCGTTCCAGCTCCTGTTGCACCCATAAATCCAACTGCATGAGAGTCATCGACCATCACCATGGCGTTGTACTTCTCGGCGAGATCACAAATCTCGGTGAGGGGAGCGAGATAGCCGTCCATAGAGAAGACTCCATCGGTGACAATGAGGCGACGTCTGGCACCCGATGCCGCAATCAGTTGCGTTTCCAAATCCGCCATATCGCGGTTCTTATAGCGAAAACGTTGGGCCTTCGAGAGTCTTATCCCGTCGATTATTGAGGCATGGTTGAGCTCATCAGAGATGATGGCATCTTGTTCCTTCATGAGAACTTCAAAGACTCCACCATTGGCATCGAAACACGAGGGGAAGAGAATGGTGGCCTCGTGCTGAAGAAAGCGCGACAATTCTGCTTCTAGTTGCACATGGATATCTTGAGTTCCACATATAAAGCGAACGCTAGATAAACCATAACCATGCTCGTTCAGGCTTACTCTGGCGGCATCAACAATCCGCGGATGATTTGCCAATCCGAGGTAGTTATTGGAGCAGAAATTTAGGAAGGGTTCCCCGTTGATGGTGATGTGAGCTCCCTGAGCCGAGGTTATGGCGCTTTCGATCTTGAAAGTGCCAGCCTTTTCAATATCCGAAAGCTCTGAGGCCAGTTGATCTTTGATCGCGTTAAACATTTGCACTCCAATCCAGAACTACCTTTCCAGCATTTGCCTGACTTGCAATGTGGAACGCCTCTTCCCACTCCGAGTACGGCAATTTGTGGGTGATGATGGGGGAGATATCCAGCCCCTTCTTGATCATCGCGGTCATCGCGTACCAAGTCTCAAACATCTCGCGACCATAGATTCCTTTAATCGTAATCATGCTTGAAATTACTTTGGCCCAATCGATTTCGATGGGCTTGCTCGGCAAACCAAGCAACGCAATGCGAGCTCCATGACCCACTGAGTCGAGAATCTGTGGCAATGCGGTCGGCGCTCCGCTCATTTCAAAGGCAACGTCAAAGCCTTCTGTCATGCCTAATTGCTTCATTACTTGACCGAGGTCATCTGAGGTTACGTTTACCGCGACATCAACGCCCATAGTTCGCGCTAGCGCCAGTCGCTCAGACGAAATATCGGTGACAACAATGAATCGAGCGCCAGCAAAGCGTGCGACTTGTGCTGCCATCAGACCAATGGGACCAGCACCAGTAATCAAAACATCTTCTCCGACGAGGGGGAATGAGAGTGCAACGTGCACCGCGTTTCCAAGTGGATCAAAGATCGCAGCTAAATCGGGGTCTATCCCTGGATCATGTTTCCAAACATTAGATTCGGGAATGCAAATGTATTCTGCAAAAGCACCGTCACGGTTTACACCAACACTTACCGTGTTCATACATAAGTGGCGACGACCTGCGCGACAATTTCTACAGAGTCCGCAAACAATGTGACCTTCCCCCGAGACGAAGTCCCCAACTTTTACACTACTTACTTCAGCCCCTACTTCAGAGATATATCCACTGAATTCATGTCCGGGTGTAATTGGGGGATTGATCGTTTTCTGAGCCCATGCATCCCACGACTTAATGTGAAGATCTGTGCCACAGATTCCAGTTCGAAGAACCTTAATTTTTACTTCGCGAAGCAATGGTGAAGGCTCTGGCAGATCAACCAGAGTGAATCCTGGACCACGGTCGATTTTGCGCAGAGCCTTCATAAATACTCCCTCGATTGCTATTAGTCTACTTCGGCATCGCCGATAGAGAGTTTGAAAAATCGAGGATTAAACGCCTTCCGACTACATAGGTATCGTTTCAAAGATGCGAATTCCTGCTTCGTTGGGGCAACTACTTCCCGAGTAATTACTCGCGCGAGAGGTAGATCAGCCCACTCACAACTATGGCGACGCCAAGCCACGAGTATCCGTTGAGACTCTCGCCCAATACAACAGCGGCTAATAAGGTAGCGGTTGCGGGTTCTGCCAGGATCAGCGTGGAGGCTGTAGCAACCTTGATTTTGTTTAATCCATAACCATACGAAGTGTAGGCAATTGCCGTAGGGACAAGGCCGAGCCAGAGGGCCATCACAAAACCAGATCTTGTGGTTAGAAAATGGCTCTTTTCGAAGAAGAAGCAGGGTAGAAGGAGGATCGCGCCAACCCCAAAAATTTTGTACATGACTTCGGTGAAGGAGATTCCGGAGTTCAGGGCGCGCTTGCTGGCTACAGCAAAGAGAGAATATGACCCACCTGCAGCAAGGGCAAGAAGTACGCCACTCACGTTAAAGTGCGAGAATCCTTTGGCCCCCGTTAAGAAGACGATTCCAAGAGTCGTGATGAGCGTTGCTGTTAACCAGCGGCGGGATGGCATTTCTTTGTTGATGATAAAACTGAGAATTCCACTCAAAGCTGGGGCGGAGCCGATGGCAGTTAAAGTTCCCACTGCTACTCCGGTCGACTTCACTGCGGAGAAAAATGAGATTTGATAGAGGGCGACCGATGCACCTCCCATGAGTAACTCGACACTTCCGATTCGAGCACTCTTGGTTTTGAAGCAGATATGGATGGCCCACAAGAAGCTAGAACCTAAGAGCAGGCGTGCTGCACCAACTATTAGTGGAGAGCTACCCGCAGGCCCTAAAGCTTGCGCGGTCCCAGTGGTGCCAAAACAGATCCCTGCGAAGATGAGAGCGCCGTAATTCTTGAGGCGCTCATTCATTACAATATTCTAGCCGAGCAGTCCCATCTGCTGAGCGGCTTTCGTGAGTTCAGCTCGAGCATCCGGATGAGCGGCAAACTCAATGATGTTCTCTGCCTGCTCTCTTTCCGACATACCAAAACAGCGCGCAATCCCATTCTCGGTCACAACGTGGGAATGTTGGAAACTCGTTACTGCTCCATCGATCAGAGGGATGATCGTTGAGGTATTGGATTTGGCATGCCAAGAAGGAAGCGCCATAAATGATTGACCTCCCGTTGAGTGCAGAGCACCAGTTATGAAATCTGTTGAACCGCCGAAGCCAGAGTAGATAGTGCCTCGGACTCGAGAAGCGTTTGCTTGGTCGTATAAATCCACTTGCAGGGCGGCATTGATAGAGGTCATGCGCGCTTGCTTGCCGATCTGAGAAGGATCATTGGTCTTCTCAGTTCTAAACATGCGAATTCTGCGGTTGAGATGGAGCCATTCATAGAGTCGCTTGGAGCCGAAAACGAATGAGGCGGTAATTGGAACGCCTTCATCGAGAGCGCTGGCCTCTTCCATATTGAGCACTCCATCGCTAAATGTTTCGGTCCAGATTCGCATGCCATTTCTAGCTTTTAAAAGTTCCAGAGTTGCATCGGGAACCGCGCCAATTCCAAGTTGTAGCGTGGAATTATCTTTAATCATTGGAGCAATGCGCTCGCCAATGGCACGGCCGATGGGAGTCAATGGCCCCGAGACATGTTCCGTGAGAGCCTCATCAGACTCGATCAAGAAATCAATTTCGTGTTCGTAAATTTGGGCATCCCCGTATGTATACGGCATGTGTGAATTGGCTTGTGCAATCACGAGGCCACCGTTGGCTCTAACTGATTCGATTGCAGCGGGGAGGATATTGACCTCAGTACCAAGTGAGACCGTGTCGAAGCGGGGGAGTGAAGTATGAATTAAAACGATATCGGGCTTGAGGTGACTTTTTATCAGTACGGGAAGTAAAGAGAGTCGGCTGGGAATATACGTAAGTTGTTTTGAATTTCTCATCCCCGGACCGATAAAGGCAGACTCGTAAGAGACTCCCTCGCGATGCGGAATGCCGACTTGTGCGTTCAACATGTGGAGACGGTATTTAGGAACTTCGGCGTCGAAGGCGCTCATCAGAGCCTTTGGCATAGCAAAATTACCGGAGACCACGACACGTGGATTATCGGGTAGATCTTTGAGGACGGTCTTAAGCTGTTCGAAGCTAATTCTGCGCATGTGTAATCGTAAAGCGCAGGGGTAGTTCTCTCTTGCAAGAAATGGATTCCAGTAGGTGAATAGTGTGGTGCCAGCCCTCAAATTCTGAGCAAAGCGGGAGTTCTTGTTACTCTCCTCACATGAAACCGATCGTTGTTGAATTTATCTTTCTGGGCGTGATGGTCGGAGCGGCGACCGCCCTTATCCGACTATGGAAGTAGATCGTAGAATTAATCCATGATCATTGATGTGTGGGCGGATGTGGTGTGTCCTTGGTGTTTTATCGGGAAGAGGCGGCTCGAGAAAGCTCTCGCCTCCTTTGAACACCGTGACCATGTGACCATCAGACATCGCGCTTTTCAGCTTCAACCGGATATTAAAGAGACAGTCCGGACTAAAGATTATTTAGCCGATAAGTATCTGGCTTCACCAGATCAGGTCACGGCGATGCAAGCAAATGTCTGTGCCATCGCTGATGGTGAAGGACTTTGCTACAACTTAGATGAGACTCTCTCCGGAAATACCTTTGATGCACATCGACTCTTATTGTGGGCGGCGACAATCGGAAAACAAGACGAGTTGCTAGAGACTCTCTTCTCAAACTATTTTGAAAAATCAAAGGGAGTATTCACGCACACCGATCTGGTCGCCGCGGCGATTACCGTAGGAATAGATGCAGATAAAGCTGATGACCTTTTGACCTCAGATTTATTTGCAGATGAAGTAATTTCCGATCGAAACTTGGCAGCGCAGTTGGGAGCAACTGGCGTACCTTTTTTCGTATTTGATATGAAGTTTGGTATTTCAGGAGCACAGCCTCTCGAAGCATTTACTCAGACACTCCAAAGTGCTTGGGAGCAAGAGGTAGCAGCCACCCAGCAATAGAGATACTCTTTTGGCATGACAAAGGAGTCACCACTTACTACTGCGCTGTCGCAATTACGAGGCGCAATCGATCAACTAGGCCTTTCGGAGAATGATTGGCAGACGCTCTCTACACCCCGGCGAGTATTACAAGTAGCCGTACCACTGCGCAGAGACAATGGCGAAGTCGAAATGTATAACGGCTATCGCGTTCAATATTCAACTACTCGAGGCCCATCAAAAGGTGGAGTGCGTTATCACCCTGATATTGATCTAGATGAGACCGTGGCTCTCGCCATGCTGATGACGTGGAAGTGTGCACTAACAAATCTGCCGTACGGGGGAGCGAAGGGTGGAATCGCTGTAGACCCAGGAACTCTTTCACTTAGAGAAAATGAGCGACTCACTCGGCGTTACACCTCAGAGATATTGCCGATCATCGGCCCTGAGCGCGACATTCCTGCTCCCGATGTTGGAACAGATGAACGCAATATGGCCTGGATGATGGATACCTACTCGGTTAATGCAGGTTTCTCTGTCCCGGGAGTGGTTACCGGAAAACCAATCGTGCTTGGTGGTTCCCTTGGTAGAACTTCGGCAACAGGTGATGGAGTAGCTATTGCTACTCGCGAAGCGCTGCGAGTTCGTGGAATGGATATCACGGGTGCAACCGTCGCTATTCAAGGTTTTGGAAAAGTTGGATATTGGGCCGCCCGAGCCGTTGAAGAGATGGGTATGAAAGTTGTTGCAGTCAGCGACGTCAATGGCGGGGTAACTGGATTCGACTCCGTCACAGCGCTCTGGGAGTATTTCTTGGCAAATAAGAGTTTGAATATGCCCGGGACTGATCGATTGACCAATGAAGAATTGCTCCACTTGAATGTCGATGTGCTGATACCTGCTGCGCTCGCCGATGCGATCACCGAGTCAACTGCGAATGGGGTAAAGGCCAAGATCGTTGTCGAGGGTGCAAATGGACCTACCACTCCTGGCGGTGACTCAATCTTGCGGGACAAGGGGATACTTGTTGTTCCCGATATCTTGGCCAACTCCGGCGGTGTCATCGTCTCGTACTTCGAGTGGGTCCAGGATAAGCAGAACTATTTCTGGAGCGCCGACGAAGTTAAGACCAACCTTTCGGCGATCATGATGAAGGCATTTAATGAGGTCGAAGTAACCGCCCTCAAGCACGGTGCAACATGGAGGCAGGCGGCACTCATGCTGGGTGTTGGTAGGGTTGCCGAAGCCCACAAGTTACGTGGACTGTATCCATGATGGGTTGGATATCTCTGCCTGCAATTGGGTTTGGGGATGTTCCAGCCCTGCCTACTTCCCGATAAGTTTCTCCTATGAGCGACCTATATAGCGATCCACTCGGAACTGCGGTACTGGCGGCGGCGGAATTAGCCCGACTGACTGGCAAGGAGAGTCACGATGTAGCTCTGGTTATGGGTTCTGGCTGGGTCTCTGCCGCTGATGCCCTAGGCACTCCGACCCATGAGTTTGAGGCCACCGATCTCCCAGGTTTTCCTGCTCCCACTGTTGTAGGTCATGGCGGGAAGATACGTTCCTATGATCTGCAAGGAGCAAAGGGAACCATCCGAGCGCTCGTCTTTCTGGGTCGCACCCACCTCTACGAGGGCAAGGGAGTTGAACCCGTAGTTCACGGGGTACGCACTGCAGTCAAAGCCGGTTGCAAGGTTGTCGTTCTCACAAATGCTTGTGGCGGCATCAATCGAGAGTATTCGGTCGGTCAACCCGTCCTCATCAAGGACCACATTTCATTGACCGCAGTTAGCCCGCTCATCGGAGCTGATTTCGTCGACTTAACTGATTTATATAGCAAGAGAATTCGTGCCGTCTTGCGTGAAGAAGATCCAACACTTGCTGAAGGCGTCTACGCGCATTGGCGCGGTCCTTCTTATGAGACTCCAGCAGAGATCAACATGATCCGCGTTATTGGAGGGGATCTGGTTGGAATGTCTACTGTTCCCGAAGCTATCGCCGCTCATGCGCTAGGAGCTGAGGTCGTTGCAATCTCACTAGTTTCAAATGCTGCCGCTGGAATTACCGGTGAAAAATTAAGTCATGAAGAAGTGATGGCAGCGGGTAAAGCTGCTGCAGGAAAAATGGGTGAACTCTTGAGCAAGGTACTTCACAAAATATGATTACCGCAGAACTATGCGCTGAAGTTGAAGAGTGGATTGCGCTAGATCCAGATCCCAAGACCGCTGCACAACTGCAGGCATGGCTTGATTCCGGAGATGAAGCGCAACTTCATGCCGCCTTCTCTGGCTTTCTACAATTTGGAACTGCAGGTCTAAGAGGACCCCTTGGTCCAGGACCTTCACGGATGAACCGAGCCGTGGTTTCACGAGCAGCAGCCGGAATTGCTGCCTATATGAAAGAGCGTGGACTCTCATCGGTTGTAATCGGTCGCGATGCTAGATATGGCTCTGAGGATTTCACCTTTGAGAGCGCTGCAATCTTTAGTGCAGCTGGTATGAAAGTCTTTGTACTTCCTCGACCCCTTCCAACACCTGTCCTTGCATATGCGGTCCGTGATCTCAAAGTTGATTGCGGAATTATGGTTACGGCTAGCCATAACCCACCACAAGACAATGGTTATAAGGTCTATCTTGGGGGAGTGGTTGATGGAATCAATTACAACGCCTCACAGATCGTCTCACCTGCAGATGAACAAATATCAGCGCACATCGCTCGTATGAATCATGAGTTGGTTCGTGGAACTGAGTGGACCGTTCTTAATGATGACGTCCTAGATCGCTATGTAGCGAGAACTGCTCTTGTCGCTCCTTCAGTCTATGAAGTCAAGGCCGTCTACACAGCGATGCACGGCGTTGGTACCGAAACGGTAGAAAAAGTCTTTGCCAAAGCTGGTTATGCAGATCCAATTTTGGTGAAGGCACAGACCGACCCCGATCCCGACTTTCCAACTGTCGCCTTTCCAAATCCTGAAGAGCCTGGAGCTATCGATCTCTCCCTTGAGGTAGCACGTCAAGCAGTGGGCGATGTAGTTATCGCCAATGACCCAGATGCCGATCGCTGTGCCGCTGCAATAAATGATGGTGGCACCTGGCGCATGCTGACAGGCGATGAGCTTGGCTCCCTCTTTGGGGAGTATTTAGCAAGTTCGGCTCCAGAGAAGTACCGTGACAAATCATTTGCCAATTCAATTGTTTCCTCTTCCATATTAAGCAAGATTGCAAAGCACCATGGAATTGAGTTCCACGAGACACTCACTGGATTTAAGTGGTTGGCAAAGATTGAAAACTTGGGATTTGGATATGAAGAAGCGATCGGTTATTCGGTTGACCCTCAGACGGTCAACGATAAAGATGGCGTCTCCGCGGCGATTGCACTCGCACGCATCGCGGGAGAATTGAAAGCTAGTGGATCTAGCATTTCTGAGTATCTGAAGAAGATCAACGCTAAGTACGGATTCCATAAGACGGTTCAGATCTCAATTCGAGTTCAGGACCTATCTAATATTGGCCGAGTCCTTAATTCTCTGCGTGCTACTCAGCCGGTTGATATTGCGGGTCTTAAAGTGTTGCGATTTGATGATCTTATGCGCCCAGATGGAGCGCTTCCTCCTACAGATGGATTGCGCTTTTACTTAGAGAGTTATGTTCGAGTCATCATCAGACCAAGTGGCACCGAGCCGAAGGTGAAGTGTTACATTGAAGTTGTGCGGCCGACAGATTCGGATTCAGATAAAGCTGCAGCGACTGCGATTGTGGATCAATTGACTCCCGTTCTTAAAGGCTACTTTGCATGATCGTAGATTCATCAGAGAGTTCTTTAAAGGCATTTCTCAAAACCCTTCCTGCGGTCGACGAGGTTGGTGTGACATCGCGAGCCGCAATGCTAGCCACTCGAAGCATTAAGACGAGCAGTAAAGCGTGGGCGATTGATACCGCCATATCGATGGTTGACTTAACGACTTTGGAGGGAGCAGATACTCCAGGAAAAGTCCGAGCGATTTGCGCCAAGGCGGTCCGCCCCGATGCAACTGATTTAACCGTTCCATCTGTCGGGGCAGTCTGCGTGTACAACGATATGGTTGCAACCGCACGTGCTGCGCTGGACTCGATCGGGGGAGAGGCTATTCCAGTAGCTGCTGTTGCCACCGCATTTCCATCTGGTCGAGCCTCGTTTGCAGTCAAGGCTCAAGACACGATGGATGCAATAAATGCTGGTGCAGCAGAGATCGATATGGTGATCGATCGAGGAGCTTTCCTATCTGGACGATATGGTGAGGTATTTGAAGAGATCCTCAAGATTAAAGAGATTTGCGGGGATAAGGCTCACCTCAAGGTGATTCTTGAAACTGGTGAGTTAGTAACGCTCGACAATGTGCGTAAAGCCTCGTATTTGGCAATGTTGGCTGGAGCAGATTTCATCAAGACCAGCACAGGCAAGGTGACACCCGCTGCCACCGCACCGGTGGTGCTCGTAATGTTGGAGGCGGTTCGGGATTACTACAACGCCACCAAGGTCCGTATTGGAGTCAAACCCGCCGGCGGAATTCGAAATACCAAAGACGCAATTAAGCAATTGGTGCTTGTAAATGAAGTCGCGGGATCTGAGTGGCTTGATCCGGCACTATTTCGCATCGGCGCAAGCGCTCTGCTAAACGATTTACTTCTTCAAAGAATGAAACTTCGGGATGGCTACTATGCCAGTCCCTCGTATGTGACCCTGGACTGAGAGTGAAAAAATGAGCTTATTCGAATATGCCCCAGCCTTGGAGTCGACTGCCATCGTAAATATTGCCGACAAATACAACCTCTTTATCAATGGAAAGTTTGTGGCTCCAAAATCGCGCAAATATTTCCCAACAATCAATCCCGCTACAGGCAAGCAACTATCCATGATTGCTGAAGCAGGTGCTGCAGATGTGGATCTGGCAGTAACCGCGGCTCGAAATGCATACGTCAAGGTGTGGAGCAAGATGCCTGCCGCCGAACGAGGCAAGTACCTTTTTAGAATTGCACGAATTTTGCAGGAGCGGGCTCGCGAATTTGCAGTACTTGAAACGCTCGATAATGGAAAGCCGATCCGCGAATCTCGCGATACAGATATTCCATTAGTTGCAGCACACTTTTTCTACCATGCTGGATGGGCCGATAAGTTGGATCACGCCGGCTTGGGCTCAACACCAAAGCCACATGGTGTTGTCGGACAGATCATTCCATGGAACTTCCCAATGCTCATGTTGGCCTGGAAAGTAGCACCCGCTTTGGCGACTGGAAATACCGTCGTGCTTAAACCCGCAGAGACAACCTCTTTGACGGCGCTTCTCTTTGCAGAGGTATGTCAGCAGGCAGGGCTGCCAGATGGCGTAGTAAATATTGTGACAGGCGCTGGGGCAACCGGTGCTGCGATAGTTAATCATCCAGGTATCGATAAGGTGGCCTTTACAGGCTCAACTGATGTAGGCAAATTAATTGCAACATCGATTGCAGGGACAAAGAAGAGCGCGACTTTGGAGCTTGGTGGCAAGGCGGCCAATATTGTCTTCGACGATGCCGCTATTGATGAGGCCGTCGAAGGAATTGTGAATGGCATCTTCTTCAACCAAGGTCACGTCTGCTGTGCCGGCTCACGGCTTCTGGTTCAAGAAAATATTCACGATGAGGTTTTAGAGAAACTTAAAGTTCGCATGAGTCACTTGCGACTAGGCAACCCTCTCGACAAGAACACCGATATTGGCGCAATTAATAGCGAAGCTCAACTCGCCAAAATCAAGGAATTATCTGCAGCGGGTGATGCAGAAGGCGCTGAGCGCTGGAGTCCGCCATGCGAAGTGCCAACCGATGGTTTTTGGTTTGCGCCAACGATCTTCACTGGCGTCTCCCAAACGCATCGCATCGCGAGAGAAGAGATCTTTGGGCCGGTTCTATCAATTCTTACCTTTAGAACTCCGCAAGAGGCGATCGAAAAAGCCAATAACACGCCATATGGATTGTCAGCTGGGGTGTGGAGTGAGAAGGGATCAAAAATTCTATGGACCGCCTCAAAGTTGCGAGCAGGTGTGGTCTGGGCTAACACATTCAACAAGTTCGATCCCGCCAGTCCATTTGGGGGTTATAAAGAGTCAGGTTGGGGTCGTGAAGGCGGTCGACATGGACTTAGCGCATATCTGAAGGCGAGCAACTGAGATGGCAAATACTCCAACCGAACGTATTGATGTCCTTAAGACTTACAAACTCTTTATTGGGGGAGCCTTTCCACGCAGTGAGTCAGGTCGGGTCTATGCCGTCAAGGATGCTAAGGGCAACCACCTTGCCAACCCTTCGCTGGCGTCGCGGAAAGATTTGAGAGATGCCGTTGTAGCAGCAAGAGCCGCTTTTAACGGTTGGTCGGGTGCAACCGCGTATAACCGTGGGCAAATTCTCTATCGAATGGCCGAGATGCTCGAAGGACGGCGCGAGCAGTTGATTTCAGAAATCTGCGCACTGGAAGGCGTCACTGCGAGGCAGGCTGCGGTTCAGGTACAAGAGAGCATCGATCTACTCGTCTGGTACGCCGGCTGGAGTGACAAGATTTCAACCTTTGCTGGATCAACCAATCCAGTTTCAGGCCCTTATTACAACTTCTCGACTCCAGAGTCGATGGGGGTAGTAGCGGTGTTCGCTGCCGCTAAGCCATCACTGCTCAATTTGGTTGGAGCACTCGCCTCCGTGATTGTCTCGGGCAATACGGCAATCGTGATCGCATCTGAGAAGTATCCACTCCCTGCAATCACCTTCGCTGAAATCCTAGCCACCAGCGATCTACCGGCAGGAGTCGTGAATATTTTGACGGGAAGCAGCACAGAACTCGCGCCTTGGGTTGCATCGCATATGGATATCGACGCTATCGATGCGAGTGGTTTAACTGCTAAGCAGTTAAAGGAGGCACAAATCGCGGGAGCTCAAAATCTCAAGCGGATCAGAGTTCATTCCTCCATTAAATCCGCGCCAAGAATTTTGAGTTTTACCGAGACCAAGACTGTCTGGCATCCGATCGGTATCTAAATTATTCTTCACTGATTTTCTGATAGGCCGGTTTAACTAACTCTTCAATAATTGCCAGACGTTCGTTAAATGGAATGAAGGCGCTTTTGAGTGCGTTGACGGTGACTCGCTGTAGGTCTAAGAAAGTCCAGTCGAAGGCATCCACAACGTGCGACATCTCCTGCGACATGGATGTTCCGCTCATCAAGCGATTGTCGGTGTTGATGGTGATGCGGAATCGCAATTTTTCTAAGATGCCGATGGGATGAGATGCGTAATCTTTAGCTGCACCAGTTTGCAAATTCGAGGTGGGGCAGAGTTCTAGAGGTATGCGTCGGTCTCGAACATATGCTGCCAAAAGGCCAAGCTTCGGCTCTGGACCTGTGAAATCTATATCTTCAACGATGCGAACGCCATGGCCCAAGCGTTCGGCGCCACAAATTTGGATTGCTTGCCAGATCGATGCAGGGCCATAGGCTTCACCAGCGTGAATCGTGAAGTGGGCGTTCTCTGCTCGTAGATAATCGAAGGCAGATAGGTAATTCTTTGCTGGAAAGCCATCTTCTGGGCCGGCAATATCGAATCCGACCACATGTTGATCGCGGTATTTAACTACCTTACGAGCTACCTCATCGGACCAATCATTTTGGCGCAGCGCACATAAAATCTGTTCGACCCTGATTGAGAAACCTTCGGCCTTCGCATCTTGCATTCCTAATTGGAATCCTTCGGTGGTGGCCTCGATTACCTCGTCGAGGCTCATCCCTCCTTGAGTAAAGAGTTCTGGGGCTCCGCGCACCTCGGCATAAACAACTCCGTCTCGCGCTAGATCGAGGGCGGCCTCCCGAGCTACACGTACAACGGCGCTGTGGGTTTGCATGACAGCGATGGTGTGATCAAAGGTCTCTAGATAACGCTCCAGCGATCCAGAGTTGCAAGCCTCGAAGAACCAGTCTCCTAACGCCTTAGCTTCGGTGAAGGGGAGTTTGGAATATCCAATCTCCTGCGCCAACTCAATGATTGTCTGGGGACGTAGTCCGCCATCTAGATGGTCATGGAGAACCACCTTGGGAATTCTCTTGATTTGGTCTGGGGTTGGTTTTCTATCCAGCGTCATGTTTTTAAGTTTATCCCGTTATCTTTTCGAGGATCAGTGGAAGTCTTTCGACCTTTTCGCCGGTTGAGGAGATCCGAACCGCGCCTTCCAGCGCAGCGAGAGCGCGTTCAAAGCGTGGAGCCTCGTCGGTATGTAAGGTGAAGAGTGGGGCACCGGCTTGGATCTGCTCACCAGGTTTGGCATGGATCTCAATTCCAGCACCGGCCTGAACCGCTTCACCCTGCCTGGAGCGGCCTGCTCCCAAGCGCCAGGCGCTTATGCCTACCGCTAGAGCGTTCATCTCGATGATTTCACCGGACTCCGTGGCAGTTACAACGTGCTTTTCCTTGGCTATCGGTAGAGCGGCATCTGGATCCCCACCTTGCGCTGAGATCATCTGACGCCAACTGTCCATCGCTGCACCGTTCTTGAGGGCATCGGCTGGATCCATGAGTGGCTTAATACCAGCGGCATCGAGCATCTCTCGCGCCATAACAACCGTGAGTTCCACAATATCGGCAGGCCCGCCGCCAGCTAAGACCTCGACCGATTCGCGGACTTCTAGGGCATTTCCGGCGGTTAAACCGAGGGGGACATCCATGGCTGTGATTAAAGCTCGCGTATTTACACCTGCTCGGATTCCAAGTTCAACCATGGTCTGAGCCAGTTCACGCGCCTTTGCCGGATCGCTCATGAAAGCGCCACTTCCGGTCTTCACATCCAAAATGAGAGCAGAGGTTCCCTCAGCGATCTTCTTACTCATGATGCTCGAGGCGATGAGTGGAATTGCGGGGACTGTTCCCGTCACATCGCGTAAGGCGTACAACTTCTTATCAGCTGGTGCTAAACCAGCTCCAGCGGCGCAGATAACTGCACCACAACTTTGCAGAACCTGGAGCATCTCTTCATTGCTGAGTGCTGCTCTCCACCCTGGAATCGATTCAAGCTTGTCGAGCGTGCCACCCGTATGACCTAAACCTCGACCTGAGAGTTGAGGGACGGCGCCGCCACACGCTGCAACGAGAGGGGCAAGCGGGAGGGTAATTTTGTCCCCTACACCGCCAGTTGAATGTTTATCGGCGGTCTTTCGAGTGAGGGCCGACCAATTCATGCGCTCGCCACTATTGATCATGGCATCTGTCCAACGGGAAATTTCTCGCATATTCATTCCATTGAGCAAGATCGCCATCAAGAGAGAAGACATCTGTTCATCGGCTACTACGCCACGAGTATAGGCATCCACGATCCAATCGATCTGTGGATCGCCGAGCTCTCCCTTATCGCGCTTGGCACTGATGATTTCTACCGCTGCAAATGGTTCAGTCATTTCAATCTTTCTAGGCGCTAGGGAAGTTGATCAGGGCCGAAGGCCCAGGGAAGTATTTCAGACATCGGCAGGGCACCAGCCGGAGTCATTAATTGGCAGGTGGGTCCGCCATGCTCAAAGATTAATTGACGACAGCGACCGCAAGGGGAGAGGAACTCGCCAGCCGCATCCACGCAGACGATCGCCAGCAATTTACCTCCGCCGCTCGCGATCAGATTTGAAACCATCCCGCATTCGGCGCAGAGGGTCATGCCGTAACTGGCGTTCTCCACGTTGCAACCTGTGACGATACGACCGTCATCCACCAGACCAGCTACTCCAACGGGGAACTTCGAGTATGGGGCATAGGCCATCGTCATGATGTGCTTAGCCTCTGCGTGAAGTTCGTCCCAATCAATATCTGGGGCGTTCAATGTGACTCACCGCGTTTATACGGTGTTCCATCTGCCGCCGGCGCTCGAACTCGCCCAACGAATCCGGTTACCGCTACCACAGTTACGAGGTAAGGGACCATGAGCATGAACTCTGATGGGATTGGAGTTCCGATGATTCCGAGCACGCTCTGAAGGTTATCTGCAAAGCCAAAGAGCAGCGCGGCGGAGACTGCGCCCCATGGTGTCCATCGTCCAAAAATGAGTGCAGCAAGTGCGATGAAGCCTTTACCTGCAGTCATCTCCTTATTGAAGGCTCCCACTCCACCCACGGTGAAATATGCTCCGCCAAGACCCGCGACCATTCCGGCGATCATCACGTTCATAAAGCGAAGGCGATTAACTTTGATACCCACGCTATCGGCGGCTGTTGGATGTTCACCTACAGCGCGAGTGCGCAAGCCCCACTTCGTCTTAAAGAGTGAGTAACTAATTACGAAGACCACCGCATACATCAGATAGACGATGATGCTTTGATCAAAGAGGATTGGGCCAAGAACTGGAATTTTCCACAAGATAGGTAACTTAATTGCAGCAAGCGTTGGACCTGAGTTCCAGGTAGCTTGGTATGGGATCAGAAGTTTCTTGTACAAGAAATCTGTGATGCCATAAACAAGCACGTTCAGCACAAAGCCCAGAATGATCTGATCAATCGCAAAGTTGATAGCAAAGACAGCAAGCAAGGTAGAGATTAAGCAGCCCGCGAATGGAGCAACAACAAGCCCCAGGAAGGTGGAGTGAGTAAGACTTGCCACCACGCCACTAACGAATGCTCCAGCTAATAGCTGACCTTCAATTGCAATATTTACAACGCCAGAACGTTCACTCAATACACCTGCCATCGAACCAAAGATCAAAGGTACTGAAAGTAGGAGAGCCCCTTGGAGAAGGCCAGTGAATGGAATGAATTTTCCGGCAGCCGCCCAAGAGAGAAATGACATCATGATTCCGGCAGCGCCTATCGCGCTCGCTATTCCGATTGTCTTACCCGCGCGGAACTGAATAAATGCAATCGCTGAGGCAAGAATTGAGATTCCACCGAAAATCAGCGAGGCGTTACGTGAACCGATCACCCATTGCTGAATGATGACCCACTCTTTGTCGAGGACGAATCCATATGTAACTACCTGGCCGCCTTTTTGAAGTAGACCAAAGACCAAGGTGGAAAGGACGGCGAGTGTCGCCATGACATAGAGCGAGCGACGTCGGCGACGTTCTGCAGCGGATAGAGCCTTCATCCGTTCCATCCCTTCGCAGCCAGTTCGCCAGTCGTTTTGAGATTCTTCAATCTAAATACCCATTTGACGACAGAAGGAGCTGCAATGAAGAGCACCACAAGCGCTTGAATTACAAGGACGATATCAATTGGAGTATTTGTATTTGCCTGCATGGTTCCTCCGCCGGCACGGAGCGCGCCAAAGAGCAATGATGCGAATACAACTCCCATTGGTTTTGCTCGGCCCAAGAGTGCCACGGTGATTGCATCGAAACCAAAGTTGCCTGCAGTACCCGAGGTAAGTGAGAAATCACTACCTAATACGTGTACTGCTCCGCCAAGACCTGCGAGAGCACCCGAGATTGCCATCACGGAGGTCATCACGAAGGGCACCGAAATACCTGCGGTCTTCGCTGCGGCGGAGTTGGCTCCGACGGCACGGAACCTGAAGCCCCAAGTACTTCGAGAGAGTAACCACCAGACAAATGTTGCTGCCGCCAGTGCTACGAATATTCCGAGATTAACTCGATAGTTAGAGCCTGCTAGAAGAGGCATGCGAGCTGAAGGCAGGACGTCAGGGGAAATTGGATCACGGCGACCTGGACGAAGAAATGTTGTTGTACCTAAGAGCCACATCAAGAAGTAGAGCGCAACGTAATTGAGCATGATGGTGACGATTACCTCGTGGGCGCCGGTTCGTGCCTTAAGTAATCCAACCAAGCCACCCCATAGCGCTCCCGCGATAATGGCGGCAACCGTTGCGGCGATTACGTGAATTCCGATCGGCCAATGAAAATGAAATCCGACATAAGAAGCTGCGATTGAGCCGAAGATGAATTGGCCTTGGGCACCGATGTTAAATAGTCCTGCCCTAAATGCCAGCGCAACAGAAAGTCCCGCCAAAATGAGGGGAGCTGCGGTAACTAAAGTCTCTGAGAGCGGGTACCACGACAAGAGCGCATCATGAGGTGTAGCAAGACTTGGGTTGTAGACCGAACCCTCGAAAAGTGCGAGGTAGGACTGCCATACGGCAACACTTGCGGCCTTAATGAAACTCCACGGATGGCCAATGTGTTTGAGGACAGTTGAATCCGAGAAGGCGATGAGCAGCGCGCCCAAGGTCATCGCCAAAAGAAATGAGAGACCGGGAAGGGTGAATGCGCGCAACGATGGGCGCTTGATCTTAAACTTACGCATGTACGACACCTGCCATTAGTAGTCCGAGCTCTTGCGCGCTTACGCCTGATGGAACGATGGAGAGAATTTCGCCGCGATACATAACAGCTATTCGATCGGCTAACGCCAAGACCTCATCAAGTTCGGTACTAAATAACAGAACTGCTCGACCGGCGTCTCGCTCTTCCAAGATACGTTTGTGAACGAACTCGATAGATCCCACGTCGAGGCCGCGCGTAGGTTGCGATGCAACCAGTAGTTTGACTGGGCGGGAGAGTTCGCGCGCCAGAACAACCTTCTGCTTATTTCCGCCAGAGAGGGAAGAGATGGGATCCGTCACCGACTGTAAGCGGATATCAAATTCCACCTTGCGCTTCTCAGCCTCTGAGAGCACGGTATTTGGCGACATTTGAATCCCTTTGGCATATGGCGGGAGATCATGTAAATCCAAGATGAGGTTCTCTGCAATCGACATCGAGGCAATGAGACCATCGAGTTCACGGGATTCAGGTACAAAGGCGATGCCAGCGTGGAGCGACTCCCGAACACTCTTGCCGATGACTTCTGCGCCATCCAAAATGATCGAGCCTTCGACATGCTCTTCTAGATTGACCATGGCTCGGGCAACCTCTGATTGACCATTTCCTTGAACACCGGCGATGGCGAGCACTTCACCAGCTCGAACTTCAAAATTAACGTTGTTTACTAAGGCGCGTCCGGAGTTATCGCGGACCGTTAAGTCTTTAACGGTGAGGACTGGCTCGCCGATCGAATGCGCGCCTTTATCGGGAGCAAGTTCAACCTCACGGCCAACCATGAGCGATGCCAACTCCTTTTGAGAGGCATCGGGGGAGGCGTTGCCGACGACCTTGCCGCGTCGAATAATCGTGATTCGATCAGCAACCTCTTTTACCTCACGTAATTTGTGGGTGATAAAGATGATTGAAGTGCCCTGACCCTTGAGCTCCTTCATAATCTTGAGGAGGTCATCAGTCTCTTGCGGAGTGAGTACCGCGGTAGGTTCATCGAGGATCAATACTTTGGCGTCGTATATGAGAGCGCGGATAATCTCAACGCGCTGCTGCACTCCAACCGGTAGTCCTTCGATCAAATCGTCAGGATTAACATTGAAATTAAATTGATCAGAGACCTTCTTGATCCGTTCGCGAGCCTCATTGAGATCAAGGCGTCCTGCAAAACCACTCTTCTCATGTCCAAGAACAATATTCTCGGCAACGGTAAAGACTGGAACCAACATAAAGTGTTGGTGCACCATTCCAATACCCGATGCGAGAGCGTCGCTAGGCTCTTTGATATTCTTTACAACATCATCAACTAAAATCTCACCACTGTCAGGTGCTACGAGCCCGTAGACGATATTCATCAAGGTGGATTTGCCAGCACCGTTCTCACCCAAGATGGCGTGAATTTCGCCGGTCTCGACACGTAGATCAATCGAATCATTTGCGAGCAGAGCCCCAAAGGACTTGGTTATCCCGCGAAGTTCTAGTGACACGAAAATCCTCTCTTCATCAGCTGGGCAATTAAATCAAGATTTATTAAAAAAACCGAGAGGGTTATCAAATAACCCTCTCGGTTTTAACGAACTAGTGTTCTAGTCCTACTTAGTTACATCAACAGCACCAGAAGAGATTTGTGCGGCCAATGAACGGATCTCTTGCTGTAGAACAGCAGGAACCTTACGTGCCAAGTCGTGGAATCCAGCAAGGCCAGTTCCCTTGTTAGCAAGAGTTCCAACATATTGAACGTTAGTGAACTTGCCAGCAGCGACGTCCTTGATAACTGCAGCAACTGAAGCGCCTACGCCCTTAGTTACTGAGTTAAGGATTACAGCCTTGACCTTTGGATCTGTGACCTGTCCCCACATATCGGAGTCAACACCGATGGTGACTGACTTACCTGATGTGACTGACTCGCCAGCAGTTGCGTTCTCAAGTCCACCAGCAACTGGGAAGATTACATCTGCACCCTGTTGCTCGAAGTTCTTAGAGATTTGAAGTGCCTTGTTTGAATCGCTGAAACCACCAACGAATGTTCCATCTTGCTTAGTGGTATCCCAGCCGAGAACAACAACCTTCTTGTTCTTCTGCTTGTTGTAGTAAGCAACACCACGTGCGAAGCCATCCATGTAGATGGAGACTGGTGGAATGTTGATTCCACCGTAGGTTGCTACCTTGCCGGTCTTGGAGTAACCAGCAGCGAGGTAACCTGCCAAGAATGCAGATTGGTTAGTTGCGAAGGTCAAACCACGAAGGTTCGGAACGGCCTTGCCATTAACAAGTCCTGGATCATCAACCTGAGCAAACTTAATATTTGGGTTTGCGACAGCTGCAGCATCGATTGCTGAAGTGATCAAGAAGCCAACGCCGATGATGAGGTCGCACTTTGCGTCTACGAGAGACTTAACTTCGCCTGTGTAATCAGGGTTGTTTGCATCTGCAACAACGTATGAAACCGTCGCCTTGTTTTGCACTGACTGTGCGCCAGCCCATGCTGATGCGTTGAATGAGTGGTCATCGATACCGCCGGTATCGAGAGCCAAGCAGACCTTTGGCTTTGCGGCTGCGAGTGACGCAGGGGCGTTAACAATTCCAACCATTGAGATTGCAAGTGTTGAAGCCGCTGCGAGAGCAGTGAACTTAACTGTTTTCTTCAAGATTTCCTCCCGAGGGTCCCTCGTTAGTGAGGGGTTGAGTGTCTGTAACTTACTCAATTTATTCCTGATAGGCATACCTGCAAGCACCACTTTTTGCGGCGTTTATCTCAACCATTACTTGAGAGTTCCTCAGATCACATTCGCCTGAGAGGTAGCCCCGCGTTTACGCCTGTACCCAGGGGTTCCCAAGGTTCATGATTACTTCTGAGAGGAACTCGGGAAACTATTGAAATACGCGGTTTTCAATTCGTTCCTTACATCGACGAAAGGATTGATCATGAACAGAAAATTTATTGACAAGGTGGCTAGTTCCACCGGTCTACTCCTCGCAGTTGTTCTGCTTATTGCAGGCGGATTGCTCACTTGGGGATATTCATTCACCAACAACCAGGTTAAGACGCAACTTGCAGAGCAGAACATCACCTTCCCTGCTGCAGGAAGTGCTGCCATCACCAGCTTGCCTGCCGCTGATGGCGCCCAAGTTGCTAAATATGCTGGAGAACCAATGTTGAATGGTCGTCAGGCTGAGGTTTACGCCGATCATTTCATCGCAGTTCATCTCAAGGAAATTGGCGCTGGAAAGACTTACTCTGAAGTGAGTGCAGCTGCTCAAGCTGATCCAACAAATGCAGCGCTAGCAAATCAAGTACAGCTCCTCTTCCGTGGCTCAACCCTTCGCGGTCTGTTGCTCTACGGATATGCCTTCTGGCAGATCGGTCAGATTGCAATGTATGCAGCACTCGTTGCCTACCTTGGTGGAGTTCTGTTCTTGCTCTTGGCTCTCCTTGGCTTCTTACACGCTCGTCGCGTGGAAGAAAAGGCTTAAGTTTCCCAGCCTTGCTAGTTAAAGAAAGATAAGAGAAAAACTAAATAACAACTCAATAAGTTTGTGGCAGGCGATACTGGACAAATTCAGAGGCCGGCGTATACGAGTCATACAAGACGCGGGCTCGGGTATTGCTCTCTTTAGTTGTCCAGTAGACCCGTCCAGACATCTTGGCACGGGCGGCCGCTATCACCGCGTCGATGAGTGACCGCCCGGCGCCAGCCCCGCGAATATTTTCAGATACAAATAAATCTTCTAAGTAACAGTAATCATTAACGGCCCAGCTCGATGGCCTAAACAAAAAGTGAGCCAATCCAACTACTTCACCCTCGTGAACTGCGACGAGGCCATTCAAGTTAAAAAGTGGATCGCGCAGCCTCTGCCAGGTGAGTTCAGTTACCTCCGGTGAGAGGGTTGATTCATAGAATGTGAGATATCCATTCCACAGTTCGAGCCAGCGCTCTTTATCAGCGAGTTCAATGGGGCGGATCGTGACTGAGGGGTTACTCAATTTACTTGAGCGTTCCAGCCAAGGCGATATTGAGCACGGTCAAGCCCAACAATGTGGCCCAGGTAGCGCGCGAAATAGATTCAGCCTTTGCATGCTTGAATGCCAGTACGAGAATTACTACAAGCACAACCAATTTGGCTGCAATAGTTCCATAGTTGTAGACAGGATACGCAGCCGCGTTGTTGTGGTGCTGAGCATCCCGGATTCCGACGAGTGCGATTCCAGCAACGAGCGCCGTTAATCCAGCGTGAGTTAATCCTTTAGGGACGACCTTCGTTGCCTTGCCGGCTTGAGTTAGAAGGAGGATCACGATTCCAGCCACGCTTAAGAGATGAATGATGATGAAAATGGTGGATAAAGCCTTCATGTGAGCCCTCTTCTTTTAGTTGTAATGGTCACCCAAGCTATTTTTATTTGAGCCTTATTCGACGTGGCGAGCGCAGATCATTCGACCATCTGGCCCCTCTTGAAGGTGCTGACATGGAAGTCCGAAGGATTCAAAGGCGGCATCGCCAAAGTGAGTGCGGTAGGCGAGTGCTAGGAGCACTCGAACATTGGTGTCACCATCAGAGGTGATTCCAAAGACGCGTGCCGACCGCGAAACGGTGTTCTCGATGACCTTTTCGGTATGAGCTGTCTCGTGAGCAATCGCAGCATTGGACTTACCTTTGCAAAGCAGGTCAAGGACTAGGTGCTCAAACGGTGTGAGCTCCCGCTGCATAATCGTTATATCAGTCATGGCCGCCCCAGGTTGTGGTTCTTGCTTGCGGAAACTCTAGCAGGAGAGCCAGCACTCAGTCGTGAAGTAATTGCCCTAGATGAGAGGTAGTGCCTACTTCTAGAAGGTAAATGAGCCTACCTTTCCAGCATGGGAATCTTTCATCACTTTATGAACCTCAAGGCGGTATACATACATTGGGGTTGGTTTCAAATATCTATAACCAACCTCCTTGTCATCCTCTTCATGCTCGTTCTCTTCGGGCTAGCGCTGGTACTTCCATTCCCGGGCAGTAAGAAAGGGAAGGACCAAAAATGAGCGCAGATATCGAAAAGGAGATGTGGACTAGCAAGCTTCGTAAAGGCTGGCAGAAGAACCTGCCAATCGAGAAGTTGCTGCCCGATACTCAACCAGCGTATGTCGCATCATGGATCTACCTCTTTGGTGTCGCCACACTCGCCGCTTTAGGTGTCATCATCGCCTCCGGGTTAGTCCTCTCTTTTGAAGGTGCGAGCTGGTACCACTATTCCAGCGTTGGTCATTTCGTTAACAGCATGCACTTCTGGTCGGTGCAGTTCTTCTTTATCTTTATGGTTGTTCATCTCTGGGGAAAATTCTGGATGGCCGCATGGCGAGGTCGTCGTTTGCTCACCTGGATCACTGGGGCGCTCGCTTTTGTGGGTTCGATAGCAACAGCATTTACTGGCTACTTGATTCAAACCAATTTTGATTCGCAGTGGATCTCCTACGAAGCAAAGGATGGCTTCAACTCCGTTGGTATCGGTTCTCGATTCAATGTCACCAATTTCGGCCAGATGATCTTGCTGCACGTGGCATTTCTTCCCGTGATTATCGGCGTGATTACCTTGATCCACGTACTACTCGTGAGAGCGAAGGGTGTTGTTCCACCTATCGATGCATTTAATAATGAGTTAGGGGAGCGCAAATGAGCGATCGCCGCACTGAACTCGAGTCAGCACCTTGGTCAGGAAGAGTTCGACGTTACGACTTAATTAAAGAGGGAGTGGCAGCGCTAGTAATTGTCGCAATTGTGGTTGCCGCGCTCTCCACTCTCTTCGGCTCTCCAGATGACAAACAAGTCACCTTCAAGCAGTGGGCGGTTGCTGCTCCAGCAGATTTCTATGCAACAGCAGTACAAGAACTTGCGGGCACAAGTGGCACTGCAGGTTACGGAGCTCCTTACAACACAGCATCAGATGGGGTTAATTTAGGACCGCTCTACCTCGCAAAGTGGGCAGGTGTTACTCACCCCGTTGATACCGTCAATGATTTTGTAATTACCCCGCTAACAACTGTGGCAAATGCAACGCCTGTGGCAGATGCCCTTAAGCAATGGCAGAGCTCGGATGCAAAGACTCAAACCACGTGGGCTACTAACTATGACACAGCTCTCACTAAGGCGAATCAGGATGCTTCTAAGGTGCCAGCTGGTAACTATGGGCCAGTCCCTGCTCTTGCTGGTGGACTTCTTACGATGGCACAAGCTGGCTCGTTAGATGGTGCGCTCCTATCCCAAGGGAATTATTTCCAAAGCGATAACACCAAACAAACGCTCTTTTTAGGTGATGGAAGTTACTTCAACGATCAGAGCACCGCGTCGAACCTGCAAGGCTCAACGTGGGGCATGATGAATGAGACAGGGCGTTACCCAGGTCAAGCATGGCTCTGGTTGTACTCATTCTGGTATCAGATTCCGCCATTTAATAATGGAGATAACCATCCATTTGGTGCCAATGCAGATGCCTGGATCATGTTGATCATGGGAGCGCTCTCAATCGGATTGATTTGTATGCCACTCATTCCCGGAGTGCGCTCACTGCCATACAAAATCAAGATTCATCGCCTGGTATGGAAAAATTTTTATCAGGAGGAAAATCTCTAGCCTCGGTAGAGTTTGGGCATGACCTTAAAAGATTATGCCCAAAGCTACTCAGATTCCACCGCAGCATTTATTGAAGCAGTTGAGTTGGTGACTCCCGAGAATATTGATAGGGCGGATCATGCGGGATGGACTCCTCGCCAGATCATTCATCACATGGCGGATAGCGAGTCCCAATCAGCTGCGCGCCTACGCAGGATTTTGGCGCAACCTGGAACTCAGATTCTGGGCTATGACGAGAGCGCATGGTCGGAATGTGAAGCACTTGGATATCGCACCTTGCCAATCGAGAATTCATTTGTAATGTACAAAGCCTCACGTGCATCATCTCTAGAGATTCTTAATAATTTGAAGGAGTCGGATCTAGAGAAATTTGCAATCCATAGCGAGCGTGGAAATTTCTCTGTTGAGGATTGGCTTCGTGTTTACAGCAAGCATCCGGTAGACCATGCCAACCAATTGCGTGAGGCGATCGGGGAGTAGTTTTAGAGCGGATAGACGGCAAAATTATGAAAGAGAGAATGGCGAATCGCTTTCGCCAAATTGTGTCTGGTTCACCAGACGGGAGACCGGACTGGGTAAAACTGATCGCCCACGGAGAAGGTGTAGGACTCTTTGGGCCTGGGAGCGCCGTCTGGCAGGTGCATGGCACTGTTGCAACGTTAGTTGGTGGCATCCGAGCACTTCTCTTACAGGCGACTCACCCGGCCGCCCTCACAGGAGTCAGCCAGCACTCTCGATATGAATCTGATCCGCTGGGTCGCCTGGCAGGAACATCTAGATGGCTAACCATTACAACTTTTGGTTCCACTGAGGCGATCGCTAACGAGGCGGCTCGCGTCAACGCGATGCACGGCCACGTAAAAGGTGAATTCCAAAGCAAGTCAGGCGAAGTCCGCCCCTATCGCGCCACCGACCCGCGCTACCTCCTGTGGGTGCACTGCGCCTTCACCGACTCCTTTTTAACGGCGCATCAGGCATTTGGTTACCCCATCGACAGGGGAGCGGATGCATATGTCCAAGAGTGGAGTAAGAGTGCGGTTGGGCTCGGGCTAACGAACGCCCCGCAGTCGGTTGCTGAACTCAAGGCAACGATGGACGAATTTCTTGCTACCGATTTGGCTCCCAGCGCTGCCACACCTGAGGTCGTGAAGTTCATTCTGAAACCGCCCCTGGGTACCGCCCCTTTGATGTTTTACCGAGTCCTAGCCAAAACCGCCATATCAACCTTGACCCCAGAGCAACAGAAAATTTTGGGGCTTAAACGAGTAAGTCCAGCTTGGCGTTGGCTCTGCGCTCGCCTGCTCAAACTCTTGAGCCTGGCGCTGGGCAAAGAGTCGCCTAGTCAGGAAGTTGCCCGAGAGCGCATCGCGAGGACGGTTAAAACTCAAGATAGTTGAAAGTTCAACTATCTGCTAATATCTGAGCATGGCAAAGACACCAGCCCTCTACATAGGTCACGGCGCGCCTCCGCTATTGGATGACCCGCTATGGAGTTCACAGTTGGCCGCGTGGGCAAACGAATTGGAACGCCCCAGCGCGATTTTGGTTGTCAGTGCGCATTGGGAATCAGCACCACTCACCATTGGATCTACCAGTGGTCAGACCCCTCTTATTTATGATTTCGGTGGATTCGCACCAAAGTATTACAACTTGCAATACCGAGCTCCAGGGGCGCCTGATTTAGCGGCGCGGATCAAAGGTTTGATGAGTGAGCACGTTGCGGAACAACCCAACCGTGGACTAGATCATGGTGCATATGTTCCACTTCTTAAAATGTTTCCTAGCGCAGATATTCCTGTTCTGCAGATGTCTATCCCAACGCAGGATCCTGAAAAACTTTTTAAGATTGGTCAACAACTCGCACCACTTCGTGACGAAGGTGTTCTAATCATCGGAAGCGGTTTTCTGACACATGGACTGCCATTTCTCCGCGACTTTAGTATTGATGCAACGCCTCCAGGGTGGAGCGTTGAGTTTGATCTCTGGGCGCAAGAAGTTTTGAGTCGGGGCGCTGTTGACGAGTTGATGAATTACAAAGCGTTAGCCCCAGGAATGCCGTATGCGCATCCGACGGTAGAGCACTTTGCTCCTATATTTATTACCTTAGGTGCGGCAACACAGGCCGATGCAGCTCCAGACACTGCGATTGACGGTTACTGGATGGGATTGTCCAAGCGATCTTTTCAAGTCGCCTGACGTTTTGGATTTCCAGAGTAAAAACGTCCTAGGAATTCGCGTTTGAAGTCGAAGAAATCACCGCTCTCAATACTTACGCGCATTTGATCAACTAATCGCACGATAAATCGCTCGTTGTGAATCGTTGCGAGGGTTCCTGCCACCATCTCTTTGGAGCGGAACAAGTGAGCCAAGTATGCCGCGGTGTAATTGGAGCAGGTGTAGCAATCGCAATCATCGTCGATAGGGGAGAACTGTCTTTGATACTTGGCGTTGCTGAGGTTAACCCGACCATCTCTCGTGAAGACAGCACTGGTTCGAGCTTGGCGACTAGGAGCTACACAGTCGAAGGTATCTGCGCCATTTTCGACTCCAATAAAGAGGTCGTCAGGCTCCCCAATCCCAAGCAAGTGGCGAGGCTTGTTGCGGGGGAGTTCTTCACACATCCACTCCACGATCGTTCCCAAATTTTCCTTATCGAGCGCGCCGCCAAGCCCAAATCCGTCGAATGAGATCCCATCTTCATCAAGGGCAGATAGGTCACGAGCCGCCTTGCGCCGCAGATCTTCATATTGGGCTCCTTGAAGCACTCCAAAGAGAGCTTGATAGGGGCGATGGCTGCGCTCGCGGGTCAGTCGACCATGCTCAGTCAGGCAGCGCTTTGCCCACAGCCGGGTGCGCTCAAGGGAGCGTTCTTGGTACCCCCGAGTGTTATGGAGGGTGGTGCACTCATCGAAGGCGAAAATAATGTCGGCCCCTAGTTGGTGCTGTACCTGCATAGAGACTTCTGGGGTGAAGCGGTGCATGCTGCCGTCGAGGTGCGATTTGAAGGTAACTCCATCATCGTCAACGTGGGCTAGGCGCTCTTTATTTTCAGCAATGACCTCATCTGACCTGAAGGTCTCGGTATCCATGGCGATTACCTTTTTAAAGCCAACCCCCAGGGAGAGAACCTGAAAGCCGCCGCTGTCTGTAAACGTGGGTCCAGGCCAGTTCATGAAGCGTCCCAGACCACCCGCCTCATCAACGATCTCTGGGCCAGGCTGAAGGTAGAGGTGATAAGCGTTGGCGAGAATCGCCTGAGCTTCAAGCTCCTTCATGGACTCAGGAAGCACTCCTTTTACGGTGGCTTTGGTGCCGACTGGAATGAAGGCAGGGGTCTTGATCTGACCGTGGGGAGTGGAGATAACCCCGGTTCGACCCAATCTCCCAGGCAGTTGCCTTTCTTCTGCAAATGAGAAGTTATTGCCCGAACTGGTGCCATAGGTCATGCCCGTACTGTATTGAAAAGAACCCGACAAATAGGGCAAGATGACCCCACTTGGTACCCCTCGTGCGGGCTACGACTGCTGGAGTGCAAACTTTGGCGGAACAGCTTGCTCACCTATTAAGGAGAAAACATGAAAGCACGCCTCAAGACGCGTACTGTCGTCGCAGCGGTCTCCGCAGCGTCGATCGCGTTAGTCGGCTTTGTTGCTGTACCAGCTCATGCTGATACTCGCACCACTGTCGTGGTAACGGAATCAAATCCGTTGTCATCATTGAATCCTGGAACTCCGGATACAAACTTGGTGACAAATACTGATATTGGATATTTAGTTTCTGCTCCATTCTGGTACTACGACAACAAGGAGCAGGTCGTTCGTAACACAGACTTGGGTTCTTATGACATCGCTGTCAATAAGGTGAATGACTTTGAAGTCAAGTACACAATCAAGAAGGGTGCTGTCTGGTCAGATGGAGTACCAATCACCGCAGGTGACCTTCTCCTCAGCCATATCTTGAATTCCAGTGCATACTCAATCAAGGCTGGTCTTGGCGATCCAAACGGAAACACCACTCCTGCATTCAACAGCGTCAACTACGGTGGTCCATATGACACTGCAGTCAACGGACTTCCTGTTGTTTCAGCTGATGGATTGTCTGTCACAGTCAAGTACAGCATCCGTGTAGCAAACTGGGACATCTTGGGACCAAGCCCATTCCCTGTTCACACATTGGTCGAGCTTGCTCGCGGAGACAAGGGTCTTCCTTCAGTCTCAACCGCAGCCGCTGATACTGCACAGTTCGTAAAGGACTTCCAGTCTTACAACACTGCAAACCTCAAGAAGTACGGAAATGTTTGGAGCAACAGCTACAACATCTCTGCTGTTGATAGCTCAACAAACCCACTTCTTCTGGTCAGCAATGGTGGATACATCCTGCAATCAGCAGTTACAAACCAGAGTGCAAATCTCGTTGTTAACCCTAAGTACAACGATGGACCAGCTCTTAGCGGTATCACAACATTCATCTTCAAGTTCGGTATTGCTGATGGTTCACCTTCAGCTCAAGCACTCTCCAACAAGGAAATTGACGTATACGATGGTCAGCCAACCGCTGATGCAGTTGCATCCCTCAAGACCCTTCCAGGTGTAACAACCGTTGGTTACAACGCTGCAACTTATGAGCACATTGATCTTCGCGTAGGCGATGGACCAGGAACTACAGATCACTACACCGGTCCATTTGCTGCTTCAGGAGGCCAGAAGGCTGCCGACCTACGTCGTGCATTCTTGCTCGCCTACCCACGTGCAGATATCGTCTCTAAGTTGATTGCACCAATCAACTCTGATGCACAGGTCTTGCAGTCAACATTCGTGCTTCCTGATAACGCCGATTACAACAGCGTAATTGGTTCTAATGGTTCTTCGATTTACTCTGGAACCCAGGCAAAGCGCACAGCTACTGCTCTTGCATTGGTAAAGAAGTACTACCCAACAGCGGGTACTGCTACTCCAATCAATGTAAACCTTCTCTTCGGACAACCTTCAAACACTCGTCGTGTTTCTGAATCACAGTTGGTTAAGGCTGCAGAAGCTAAGGTTGGCTTCAACGTCAACATCACACCTACCTCCGGTTGGGCTGCTCACTCGTCAGAGAACAAGTGGGATGCTGAGTTCTTCGCATGGGTAGCATCAAGCATCCAGCAACAGGGTAACTGCCCTGACTTCGAGACAAGTGGTGGAGACAACTACATCGGTTACTCCAGCCCAGTCGTTGATGCGGCTTGTAAGGTTCTATCTGGCGCGTCAATTTCGCACGCTGATGAACTTCGCCTCTATGACAAGGCAGAGGGCGCTGTAGATCGCGACGCAGTCTCATTGGGTATCTTCCAATTCCCATCTGTTGTTGCTTATAACTCTGCACTCGCCAACGTAAAGCCTGGTCCACTCGCTCCAAACATTCTTTGGAACTACTGGGCTTGGCATTTCTAAGAAGTTAACTCCTTAGACCAGACCTAAGAGAAGGGCGCTCTCCACAGTGGAGGGCGCTCTTCTCTTTTCACTGTTTCGGGGCTTTTGAGAGGGGTTTAGCCTGCGAGTTCATTTATTGTTATCCAGGAGTTTGCCCTAGTATCGCCCTACATGCAGTTCCTGTAGAACCTTGTATTCCTAGTAGGAGGTCCACTCGAGTGTTTGCCTATATTTCACGTCGCATAGGCGCCGCGATTATCGTCCTCTTTGGTTCGACCTTCATTCTTTTCAACCTTGAAGCAATTTCTGGAGATCCACTTCAGGATCTACGCACAAGTACGAGTCCCACAGCTAAAACTCAACTTCATGATCTGATTAGAACGCTCCACCTAAACGTGCCGGCTCCAGCGCGTTACTTCATTTGGCTCAAGGGCGTGTTAAAGGTATTCACTGGTCACATTGATTTGGGTACCGACCGGCAATCCACTCCTATTCCTACCGTTCTAGGGACTGCTATTCCCACGACAATTAGGTTGGTCTTGGCAGCAACCATTTTGGCAATCGTCTTGGGTATTGCTATCGGGATTATCTCAGCGCTACGTCAGTACAGCCGTTTTGACTACTTCATGATTTTTGTTTCATTCTTTCTCTACTCACTGCCCATATTTTGGGTTGCAGTATTACTTAAGCAATTTTTGGCAATCTCATTTAATAACTTTCTAGTCAATGGTCATATCGGATTGTGGTTTATAGTAATTATGAGCCTGATTTCTGGAATTTTTTGGGCCGGTGTTTTCTCGGGAACCCGAAAGCGAGTTTTCACAATTTTTTCTGTGGTCGCCTTGGTCAACGCGCTCGTTCTTTGGACTCTCAGCGTAACAAAGTGGTTTACCCATCCTCGACTGGGGATTGAAGGCATCTTTCTCTTTGGAATCGCTATTGCGTTTGCGGTAACTCTCGTCTCTACGGGACTCGAAAATAGGAATGCGCTCAAGGCTTCGCTCACTATGGCGCTGGTTGGAACTATTTTGTATTTCCCAGCCGAACATATTCTGCACACGAAGGGCAGCCTCTTCTTAATTCTGGTCTTTGCAGTCGTCACTTTTGCCGTCGCGACTCTTAATGGACGTCTATGGTCGAAGATCGATCAAGGTCCGATCGTCAGATCCTCGAATTTAACCGCCTTCTTTATTGCAATTCTGATTCTATTTGACGAGATGATGCATAACTGGGTTCATTACATAAACACAGATGCGGTAAATGGACGTCCAATCTCTACTATCGGTCAGAGCAACACCCAATTGCCTCCGGGACACTTCTGGTACAGCGTTATCGACACCGCAACTCACTTGTTCTTGCCAACGATAGCTTTGACCTTGATCTCCTTCGCCGGTTACGTCAGATACTCCCGCGGAACAATGTTGGAAGTCCTTAACCAGGACTACATTCGTACCGCGCGCGCTAAAGGACTAACTGAGCGCACAGTTGTGATGCGACATGCCTTTAGAAATACCATGATTCCTTTAACGACCATCATTGCTCTCGACTTCGCTGGGATCATTGGTGGCGCCACGATTACTGAGACCGTATTTGGTTGGACTGGCATGGGTAAGTTATTTGTAAATGCCATTTATTCTTTCGATGAGAATCTTCTTATGGCAACATTTTTAATTACTTCTATCTTGGTACTACTAGCGACACTGCTCTCAGATCTGCTCTACGGAGCCCTCGATCCACGAATTAAGGTAGGAGGAAACTAATCATGGCTTTATTTAGACGCTCCAAGAAGAACACGGAAGATCTTGTAAATGCCGAAGGAGGCCTCGAGAACCGTGAAATTGAAGGTCTTACACAAGGTCAGATAGTTCGTGCTCGTTTCTTCCGCCACCGTGGCGCAATGATCTCTATCGTTGTACTAGTTGGAATTATTCTCCTGGTCTTCTCATCTGTTGGTGGAAATATTTTCGGCATCAATTACTCAGGCTGGTGGAAGTGGACGATTACTGACATGCCTGATGTGACTCAATGTCGAGCAGGTATTGTTGGTTGCCCAACTCTTTCAGTCATTCCAAAGTTCCTTGGAGGCGCTGGGATGCACCTCGGGCAACATCCATTTGGGCAGGATGATATTGGTCATGATTACTTTGCATTAGTTATGCGCGGCACTCAACGTTCGATCATCATCATGTTTGTCTTGGGAATTGTTGCTGGCCTCGTGGGTACAGTTGTTGGTGCTGTCGCTGGTTACTTTAAGGGCATCACGGATAATCTATTGATGCGCCTTGTTGAGTTCATCATCATCATTCCTGTCGTTATTGTGGGAGCCGTAATTGGATATCACTTCGGCAGTTTGGGAGTAATGGTCCTGGCTCTGATGCTGGGACTTTTCTCCTGGCCAGGTCTAGCTCGTCTAGTTCGAGGCGAGTTTCTCTCGTTGCGTGAGCGTGAATTTGTTGATGCTGCCCGGGTAGCGGGTGCCAGCAATTCCCGCATTATTTTTAAACATATTTTGCCGAATGCGGTGGGTGTAATCATCGTCGCCGTGACCCTTTTGATGTCCCAGGCAATCTTGTTGGAATCTGCTCTCTCATTCCTTGGATTCGGTGTAGTTGCTCCAGATGTTTCATTGGGTCTTTTGATTAGCCAGTATCAGGATTCATTTACAACGAGGCCCTGGCTCTTTTGGTGGCCGGGTCTCTTCATCATCGTTATCTGCCTAACCGTGAATTTCATCGGCGATGGATTGAGAGATGCATTTGATCCACGCCAACGTCGCAGAATTGGACGTAAGGAGCGCGAGGAGTCTCGCCAGGCAATTGCGAGCCACAGCGTTGGAGAGAGTAAGTAATGAATGCGGATACAGCGAGGCGCGATATTTCGTTACTTGTGAAAGAGCAACATAACCGCCGCGATCACTCCAATAAGCGCTGCGCTGCCAATGATGGAGTAATTGCGCTCGAAGGTGTCTTCAATGATCGTGGGATTAGCAATCCTGCTGAAGTCAACCATTCTGTATCTGGCTATAGCAGCGGCCGCTCCAGTGTCGCTCTCTGGGAGGTCTGCGGGACCAATTTGAACTCCGCGTTCCAGTCCCAAAGTTCTTGGATCTATAGCCTCAATCTTGTCCAGCCGAGTGGCTCTTCTAGCTTGTCTAGGAGTTGGACCAGTAGCAGCCCAAGCGCTAATTCTCTTCTCTCGGGTGTAAATCATCAGTGTGAGCCGAGCTTCAACGCTTTGAACGCTATTCCAACTCAGCGTATAGGTCTCGATTGGGTTAACAATGGTGAGACCTTCATCGTAAAAGATGATCTTAGGGCGCACGTAAGCAGCGCTTGCCAAGATAGTAAAGAAAGCGCACCACAGGGTTACATCAATCGAGTTGTATCTACTGCTTGTGTACCAGGTGCTAATTACGATACCCAGAAAGAAGAAAAGCAGAAATCCGAGCATCAAATAACCTTTTCGAGCGCGGAATACTGTCGGATTAGTTCGATTGCTCTCACTCATCATGCTGTAATAGTGTCACAAAAGGCGGAGAAATAATGACAAGTGGTGGTACACCCGTACTCAAAGTTTCAAATTACAGCGTCGAGTTTTGGGTCGATGGTGTTTGGTACCCAGCGGCGGTCAACCTCAACTTTGAACTCTTCCCAGGTAGAACTCTCGCGCTTGTAGGGGAGTCGGGATCAGGTAAGTCAACTGTTGCAATGGGAATAATGGGTTTGCTCGCCTCCAACTCGAGAACATTTGGTTCGGTCAAGGTAAAAGATGTTGAGATGGTAGGTGCACCTCCCGCTACTCTACGTAAATTCCGTGGCAAGGAAGTTGCTTATATCTTCCAGGAGCCAATGACAGCTCTCAACCCGGTTTACACAATTGGTTTCCAAATTATTGAAACTATTCGGAACCATTTCGATATGGGTCCTAAAGAGGCCAGAGCCCGTGCAATTGAACTGCTGACTCTGGTTGAGATTCCAGATCCTGAACGTTCAGTCGACAAGTATCCTCACCAACTCTCTGGTGGGCAGCGCCAGCGTGCCATGATCGCCCAGGCACTAGCTTGCGATCCAGCTCTCCTCGTAGCCGATGAACCAACCACGGCACTGGATGTAACGGTTCAAGCCGAGATCCTCGATCTCATGCGTGGATTGCGTACCAAATTAAATTCTGCAATTTTGTTAATCACTCACGATATGGGTGTAGTCGCGGATATGGCCGATGACATCTTGGTGATGCAGGGTGGCAATACCGTTGAATATGGAACAGCCGATCAAATTTTTAATCGCCCCCAGCACCCTTATACCCAACAACTTTTGGCGTCGGTTCCTAAGATCGGTTCCACCAAGATGCGTATTCTTGAGCCGAGCCAATCTGCTGCAAGCCCAGTTCTTAAACTTGAAAATGTAACGATTGAATATCCAAAACGAGGTCGGATCCCAGCATTTACCGCTGTTAAGGATTTCTCCCTTGAGATTTTCCCTGGTGAGATTGTGGGCCTTGTTGGTGAATCTGGATCTGGAAAGACCACGGTGGGCCGCGCCTCAATCGGATTAATTCCAATCAAAGCCGGAACTCTCAAAGTCGTTGGTCAAGACATTAGCCATGCCTCAATGAAGGACCTGCGCCAAATTCGTCGCAACACTGGAATTGTCTTCCAGGACCCTGCTAGCTCGCTCAATCCACGTCTACCAATCGGTGAGAGCATTGGAGAGCCAATTTATTTAGCAGGGATTGCCAAGGGCCAAGAGCTCGGCAAGATGGTTGAAGACCTACTCTCCAGCGTTGAATTACCGCGCAGCTATAGAAACCGGTATCCGCACGAACTCTCTGGTGGTCAGCGTCAACGCGTCGGTATCGCAAGAGCCCTCGCACTCGCCCCAGATATCTTGATCGCCGATGAACCTACTTCCGCGCTAGATGTATCTGTTCAGGCTCGCTTCCTAGACCTGCTCCAAGAGCTGCAAGCGAAATTAAAGTTCGCTTGCCTTTTCATCACCCATGATTTGGGTGTGGTGGACATCCTCTCGCACCGAATTGCGGTTATGCAGAATGGTCGCCTCGTTGAAATCGGTACCAGAGATGAGATTCTCAATCATCCGAAGGATCCGTATACACAGCGTTTGTTGAGCGCGGTCCCTGTTCCAGATCCTGCCGAGCAGAAGCTTCGCCGTGAAGCGAGATTGGCTGCAAAGTAACGCCCAGGCGTTACCTGATCACCAGATTCGAACTCGTTCGGACTCGGGTAACCATAGCGGATCGCCCTCGACCACTCCAAAGGCTGCATAAAATTCTGGCAGGTTCTTCAGAATTTGATTTGCTCTAAATTCTGCAGGGGAGTGTGGATCGGTAGCGATCAACCGCTTTGTCTCCTCAGGGCGCAATTTCCCATTCCAGATCTGGGCGTAGCCGATGAAGAATCTTTGCGCGCCTGTCAGACCATCAATAACGGGCGCAGGTGCCCCTTGGAGCGAAATTTTGTAGGCCTGATAAGCCACACAGGCGCCCCCTAAATCTCCGATGTTCTCGCCGATTGTGAGCGCTCCATTCACGTGGACCTCAGGCGCATTGGAGGGATGCAGCGCCTCGTATTGGTCAATGAGTTTGCGAGTGAGCGCCTCAAATTTGGCTCGGTCCTCTTCGCTCCACCAATCGTTGAGATTGCCATCGCCATCAAATTTCGAACCTTGATCATCAAATCCATGACCAATCTCGTGACCAATTACCGAGCCGATGCCCCCGTAATTGACGGCGTCATCTGCCTCGAGATTGAAGAAGGGAGGTTGCAATATCGCTGCCGGAAAGACGATCTCGTTGTAGAGCGGGTGGTAATAGGCATTTACCGTTTGTGGCGTCATGCCCCATTCGTCGCGATCGATGGGGGTGCCAATTTTGGAAAAGTTGAACTCTTGAGCGAAGGTTGTAACCGCTTCTAGATTTGCAATGAGGTCATCAGGAACGATGGTGAGTTTGGAATAGTCGCGCCATTTATCCGGATACCCAATTTTTGGGGTGAATTTATTTAGTTTATCGAGGGCCTTGGCGCGAGTCTCGTCACTCATCCAGGTGAGATTTGAGATATCGACACGGTAGGCCTCAATCAAATTGTGAACAAGTTTGAGCATCCGCTCTTTGGCTTCTGGAGGGAAGTGGCGCGCTACATACTCTTGGCCAATTGCTTCTCCGAGGGCACCTTCAACGAGAGAGACTCCGCGCTTCCAGCGTTCGCGAAGCTCTGGAGTTCCAGAGAGAGTCCTTCCGTAAAAGGCAAAATTCTCTTCTACAAAATTGGCAGAGAGGTAGGCGGCGCTTCCTGAAATCAGATGCCAGGTCAGCCAGGAACTCCATGATTCGCGGTCGAATTCATTGAGCAGTTGAGCCATTCCGGCAAAGTGGGATGGTTGTTGAACGATCAAATCTTCCATCACATGCTGCGGCACTCGGGCGGCGTGCATCCAACGCTGCCATTCAAAACCTGGAGTGAGTTCCTGCAAACCAGCAAAGTTGTATGGGTTGAGCACCTGGCTCATGTCACGATCTTTAACCTGATCAAAGTGATTTGCCGCGATCTTGGTCTCTAGCGCGAGTACACGGGACGCATGCGCTGCGGCGTTCTCTACCCCTGCCATCTCCAACATCTTTGTAGCGTGTGAAAGAAAAGCCTCGCGGATTGGCGCGTACTGCTCTTCACGATAGTAGGCCTCATCAGGCAGGCTGATCCCGCCTTGCGACATATACATGACATAACGATTGCTATCGTGAGCATCGACCTCTACTCCGATATAGAAGAGGCCACCGAGTCCTCGAGCCTCCAAGCCACCCATGACCTCAAGGAGTTCATTAGCGCTTTGAATAGCGAGGGTTCTGGCAATGTCATCTGCGATGGGGGAGATACCGAGCGATTCAATCCGTTCAACATCCATGAACGAGCGGAAGAGATCACCAATCTTCTGAGCGTTTGAACCCGGCTCCGCAGTGCCAGCAGATAGGTCTTCGATGATCTGACGAACATGGGCCTCGCTCTGCTCTCGCAAGACAGTAAAGGCGCCATAGCCTGCTCTATCGGCTGGAATCTCAAAATTCTTTAGCCAACTCCCATTTACATAGCGAAAAAAGTCCTCGCGGGGCGAGACAGATATATCGAAGTGATCATGGAAGATTCCGCTTTTTAAATCGCTCTGTGAACTCATTCCTCTAGCCTAATAGAGGTAGGCCTCAAACCTCCGTTTCAGAACTAATACAACTTTCAACTATCCTGTATTCAAAGTAAGATTCGAGTATGACAGCCAAGAAGATTGACGCAAAGTGGCTCTCCCCACGAGAGTTAAAGGCATGGCGTTCTTACATCGTCGCCTCGCGTCGCCTCTGGGATGCCATGGAGACCGATCTCTCTCCTCATGAATTATCGATGTCCGATTACGAGATTTTGGTCCACTTGAGTGAGGCACCCGGTCGACAGATTCGAATGAGTGAACTTGCCGAGAGCGCCATGATCTCGAAGTCTCGCCTCTCTCATCGTATGAAGGTTATGGAGAAGGCCGGTTGGGTAAGACGCGAGGTCTGCAAGGTTGATAAGCGGGGTCAATTTGCCATCATGACTGACAAGGGTTGGAAGGCGATTGTTAAAGCTGCCCCAGATCACCTGGTAAGCATCCGCTCCCGATTTATCGATCACCTCACCGCTAAAGATCAGGAGGATCTAGCCCGGATCTTCGAACGAGTGAGCGAGAAGATGCGCGAGCAATTTGAAAAGGGATGCGACTCTTAAATTAGGGAAATAAAAAACCCCGCCACATGATGTGGCGGGGTTTTTCAATGTTGACTTACTTCTTTGCAGCAGCCTTCTTACGAGGCTTTGCAACCTTCTTAGCAGCTGGCTTTGCAGCAGCCTTCTTACGAGGCTTTGCAACCTTCTTAGCAGCTGGCTTTGCAGCAACCTTCTTAGCAGCGGCCTTCTTGCGTGGCTTAGCAGCAGCCTTCTTAGCAGCTGGCTTAGCAGCGGCCTTCTTGCGAGGCTTAGCAGCAGCCTTCTTAGCAGCTGGCTTTGCAGCAGCCTTCTTACGTGGCTTTGCAGCCACCTTCTTTGCTGGAGCTGCCTTCTTAGCAGCGGCCTTCTTACGACGCTTTGGAGCTGCCTTAGCAGCTGCCTTCTTGCGACGCTTTGGAGCAGTTTTCTTAGCTGCAGCCATTTACATCTCCTATCAGAATGGTTCGATCCGTCACCGAACCTGTTCAAGGAGAATCGTGACAGTAATTACATGAAGAAGCCACTATTTTCGATATAAAAGTGAGTGCGTGTCGCAACAATATTTTTTTGATTTTTTGTGCTGTTTTGCAGATTTGATAGTCGAACTTCTAACTCGGATCTTCTCCGATTCGTTTTTTACTTCGTTGCTCAATTGCATATGGATTTGTTTGCAGATCGAAATTTCGAAATTCGGAGAGTTTTGCCGATGTCAGCGAGACCAATGCCATGCAGAGCAAGCCACCGGAAATAACTGAAGTCCGCAATGAGGTAAGTGCGGCGGTCGTACCGGCGCGTAACTGCGCCGAGAGCGGCCCCACTGAGTAAGAAAGCAGTTCTAATCCGGCCAACCGGCCACGGAATTCATCATCAATCGTCTGATTCCACATCGTATTTCTGCAGAGAGCGCTGACCTGGTCAGATGCTCCCGCCAATCCAAGAAAGAGAAGGACCATCCAGAGCGAATTTGTGGTTCCTGCAAGAGCGATGCACGCCCCCCAACCAATCGCTGCGATGGCGATGGCCCTGCCGTGCCGGTTGAACCCTTTAATCCAACCGCTCGTGGCAGTCACCACGATTGAGCCGAAGATTCCCGCGGAATAGAAGAGACCCAAAGCCCATCGCGAGTGAATCTGATCCGCCCAAAATGGAAAGAGCGCGTTCGGCATAGCAAAGAACATCGCGATGAGATCGATGATGTAGGTACCCAACAGATCTTTACGTGAAGCGGCATACTGCAATCCATCGAAGACCGCCTTGAATGATCTTGTTGTCCCGTCGCGTACCGGTGGTACAGAGGCGATGCGAAGCATAAATCCGACCGAGATTACGTAAGAGATGATGTCGATCCCAAATGCGGTTTTTACACCGCTCGTAGCAATGATTACTCCTGCAATTGCCGGCCCGATGATGGCGCTAAATTGCCAGCGCAACGACATGAGGGCCATGGCCGATGGAAGATCCTCGTGCTCCACTAATCGAGGAATCATGGCGCTATAACTCGGTCCTTGAAGTCCATCCACCGCTGAAAATCCCGCGCCAACCAGGTAGAGAAGGAGAAGATGGGGGTGATGCAGGAGCGAATTTCCTAGAAGTGTGGCCGAGAGAAGAAGTGCACCAGCTTCACAACGCCATACCATCTTCTTGCGATCCACGGTGTCAGCCAACACTCCACCCCAGAGCGCAAAGATTATGAGGGGAATGATTTCGACCGCCCCCATCGCACCGACCGCGATGTATGAATTAGTGAGTTCCTTGATCTGAAAGGGGAGAGCCACAATCGTAAGTGAAGAACCAAAGCGCGTTACGACCCCGGAGATAAATATGTAGCGCAGATTTTTATTTTTACGAAGAGGTGAGAGATCTACTGCGAATCGCGCCATCCGTCGAGCCTAGTGAAAAGTCTGTTCTTCGGAAGGAAATTTTCCCTCGGCCACATCTGAAGCCCACTCTTTAACTCCGTTTGAGATTTCATCCCGGAGATTGCGATAAGCCTTGGCAAATTTCGGGGCTCTCTCTGTCAGACCCATAAGATCAGTCCAGACAATCACCTGAGCATCGCAGTCTGCTCCTGCACCGATACCGATGACCGGTATCTGCAGAGTTGCTGAAATCTCCGCTGCTAACTCCGCGGGAACCATCTCTAGCACAATTGCAAAAACACCCGCGGCCTCTAACGCCAGAGCATCCTTGATGATCTTTTCGGCGCTATCTGCACGTCCTTGAACCTTAAATCCACCCAAAGCAAAGACAGATTGAGGTGTGAGCCCGAGATGGCCCATGACAGGGATTCCTGCGCTAATGAGTTTCTTGATTTGCGGAACCACTTTCTTGCCACCCTCAAGTTTTACGGCATGAACCTTTGCCTCTTTGAAGAGTCGGGTTGCACTTTCAAGGGCCCACTTTGGTGATTTCTCGTAACTTCCAAAGGGAAGATCGGCCACCACCATCGCGGTTGTGGAACCTCGAACCACAGCCCTCGAGAGCATGATCATCTGATCAAGGGTTACTGGAATCGTGTTCTCTTCGCCGAGAAAATTGTTTCCTGCGCTATCTCCCACCAAGAGAACGGGGATTCCCGCTGCATCAAATATGGAGGCGGTCATCTCTTCATAACTTGTGATCATCGCCCATTTTTCGCCACGAACTTTCTTGGCGGCTAAATCAGAGATTGAAACACGACGAGTGTGTCCGTTAGACATGGCTTCCCCTTAAGGCTCGCGGCCAGTTCTGGTCCGCGGCTAAAGCAAAGTCTACCTTCATAGGCCTGAGAGCACTTCTTCAGGGCTATGGGCAGGCGTACAGAAGCGCAGGTAGGATTCTTGCATGAGCCCACAGGCGAGTGGCCAAATACGCGTAGCTTTAGCGCAGATCAATCCGACTGTCGGCGCCTTGGAATCCAACTCCAATCTCATCTTCGACTATGCCCAAAAAGCCGTCAGCGCAGGTGCGCACCTGTTGGTCTTGCCAGAGATGGTGCTGACTGGCTATCCCGTTGAAGATCTAGCAAATCGCTCCTCATTTCGCCAAGCCTCTCGTAAAGCGATCTCCGTTCTGGCAGAGCGTCTTGGCGCATGTGGAGAATTAGTGAGCATTGTCGGCTACCTCGATGAGAGCCCATCTCGTCGCCCGCAAAACGCTGTAGCGGTGATTCATCGCGGCGCTGTTGTGGCAACGTACATAAAACATCATCTTCCGAATTACGGCGTCTTCGATGAATTTAGGAACTTCGTTCCGGGAGATAAATCTCTGGTCTTTAGATTGCATGGAATCGATGTGGGTGTTGCCATCTGTGAAGACATTTGGCGTGAGCAAGGTCCGGTTGCGGAGTTGGCTTCACGGAAGGTGGGATTGGTAGTCGTCCCTAACGGCAGCCCCTTCGAGAGAAATAAAGACGATGTGAGAGCTGCACTAGTTCGCCGGCGGGCTAGAGAGATTGATGCTCCTGTCCTCTATGTAAATATGACTGGCGGGCAGGATGATCTCGTCTTTGATGGGGATAGCATCGCAGTCTCGGCAAATGGAGTGACCATCGCCCGAGCTCCACAATTCGATGATGGTCTGATGGTTGTGGACGTTGATGCCAAGTATCAATCGGGTAACCCTGATGTGATCCTCAGTGAGGCAAAAGTTCCTAGCTACCCAAAGATCCATCATGGAGCGGCACAAAGGTTAGAGACAGAAGCGGAGATATGGCAGGCGCTGGTCGTAGGACTCCGTGACTATGTCAAAAAGAATGGCTTTCCATCAGTCCTTTTGGGTCTTTCGGGTGGAATTGATTCAGCCGTTACAGCTGCAATTGCAGCTGATGCTGTGGGTGCTAAGAAAGTCTTTGGCGTTGCCCTGCCAAGCCGATACTCCTCTGAACATTCCTTGAGCGATGCTGCAGAATCGGCACGGCGCATAGGTTTGAATTTTCGAGTCATTGAGATCCAGCCCATGGTCGATGGATTTCTCAACTCACTCAATCTGACCGGTTTGGCCGAGGAGAATTTGCAAGCGCGAGTTCGTGGAACCACCTTGATGGGGCTTTCAAATCAAGAGGGTCACTTAGTTTTGGCGACTGGAAATAAGTCGGAGTTAGCGGTGGGCTACTCCACACTTTATGGTGATGCCGTAGGTGGCTATGCGCCTATTAAGGATCTGCTGAAATCCGAGGTCTGGGCGATAGCTCGCTGGCGTAACAAGGTGGCGGCGAGCCGGGGAGAGCAGCAACCAATTCCAGTTAACTCGATCATCAAAGAGCCCAGCGCTGAGTTGCGTCCAGATCAAAAAGATACCGATTCGCTTCCTTCCTATGATCTACTCGATCAATTGCTGACGATCTACATTGAGAATGATGGAGGTCTGCAAGGACTTCTCTCGGCTGGATTTGATAGTGAGTTAGCGACAAAGGTGATTCAGATGGTCGACCGCGCGGAGTACAAGCGACGCCAATATCCGCCAGGGCCGAAGATCTCCAGACGTGCCTTCGGAAAGGATCGCCGCCTGCCAATAACCTCTGGATGGCGTGAGAGAAGCGAACCCCACTAGTCGCACTAGAGATTTTTAGAGAGATTTTTAGAGGGATTTCTAGAGAGATTTGTCATCTGGCGCTCATCTCCTTATTATTTGGCTAGGTCATGAGTTCCAGGTTTTAGCCCCGGCTTACTGGACGGCAACCCTCCACCACGGTGGGGTGCTCCGGGTGAAGACCAGGCTAGTTGCACAGTGCAATTGGCAAGCGTGGGTAGATGAAAGTATTGGGGCGACCCTACTTTCGCGCACCCCCTAACTTCACGGGAGGTATTTCATGTCATTTTCACCAGAACAAGCGGCCTTTGAAACTCGCCAAATCCATGCTGGTCAGGTTCCAGATCCATCAACGGGCGCACGCGCGCTTCCACTGTTTCAGACGACCGCCTACGTATTTCGCGATACCAAGCATGCCGCCGATCTCTTTGGTCTAGCAGAGCTTGGAAACATTTACACCCGTCTCATGAATCCAACTCAAGATGCAGTAGAACAACGTATCGCTGCTCTTGAAGGTGGAGTCGCCGCTTTGTTGGTCGCTTCTGGATCTGCCGCAACAACGTATGCGGTTTTGAATGTTGCAGAGGCCGGAGATCACATCGTCTCATCTCCAAGCCTCTACGGCGGAACATATAACTTGTTCCACTACACACTTCCAAAATTTGGCATTGAAGTTACATTTGTCGAAAATCCAGATGATCCAGAGTCATGGCGCAAAGCGGTTCGCCCAAATACAAAGGCGTTTTTTGGCGAGACCATTTCAAATCCTAAGAATGACATTCTCGATATCGAAACTGTTGCCAAGATTGCCCATGAAAATGGGGTTCCGCTTATCGTTGACAACACAGTAGCTACACCATTTTTGATTCGTCCAATCGAGCATGGTGCCGACGTCGTGGTTCACTCAGCAACCAAGTTCTTATCTGGTCATGGAAACTCGATTGTCGGAGCGATTGTTGACTCTGGAAACTTTGACTACGCCCAACAGAAAGCTAAGTATCCAAATTTCAACGAGCCAGATCCTTCATATCATGGCTTGGTTTACGCTCAAGCTCTAGGTGTTGGTTCCGCTTTTGGCGCTAACCTCTCCTACATTTTCAAGATTCGCCTCACCTTACTCCGTGACACAGGTGCTGCAGTGAGCCCATTCAATGCTTGGCTATTGGCGCTGGGACTTGAGACTCTCTCACTTCGTATTGAGAGGCATGTTGAGAATGCAAAGGCGGTAGCGGCATTCCTCGAGTCGCATCCTCAGGTTGAAAAGGTGAATTACGCCGATCTCGCCTCATCGCCATGGAACCACCTGGCAAAGAAGTACGCTCCTAAGGGAACCGGTGCCGTTCTCTCCTTTGAGATCAAGGGTGGAATCGAAGCTGGAAAGAAGTTTGTTGAAGGTCTAACACTTCACTCCCACGTTGCAAACATCGGTGATGTGCGCTCTTTGGTCATTCATCCAGCATCGACCACTCACTCACAGCTCACACCTGATGAGCAGTTCACTGCAGGTGTTACACCGGGACTTGTTCGCCTCTCTGTTGGTTTGGAGAATATTGCGGATATCAAGGCCGATCTTGAGGGGGGCTTTGCTGCGGCAAAGTAATTACGGATATGAATGAGAGCGAATGTCCCGTAACGGGTGCATGGTTAGAAGACCATGACCCGGGGGCCCGCCAATTCATAAAAATTGAAGACCTCACCCTTGAATCGGGTGAGGTACTTCCAGATATCACGATTGCCTATCAGACATGGGGCGAGTTAAACCAGAGTCGAGATAATGCCATTCTGGTCAATCATGCGCTGACAGGGTGGTCAGACGTTCCAGGGTGGTGGCCATCTATTGTGGGTCCTGGATTGCCGCTCGACTCAAATAAATATTTCATCATCTGTCCAAATGTGATCGGTGGATGTCAGGGAAGTACGGGTCCATCCTCCCTCGCCCCCGATGGCAAGCGTTGGGGATCTCGTTTTCCAGTGCTGACGATTCGAGACATGGTTGCCGCGGAGTTAGCGCTGACCAATCTACTTGAGATCAAGAGCTACGTATTAGCGGTCGGTCCTTCACTGGGCGGCATGCGCTCTCTGGAGTGGGCTATCGATCATCCAGATCGTGTTGAAGCAATCTGCACTATTGGATCATCAGCCGTGGCGACGGGGGATCAGATTGGTGGCGCTTCGATTCAGATCCGCGCTATTAAGAGCGATCCCTATTTCAATGGGGGTGACTACTACGAGCAAGATCGCGGACCGAGTGAGGGAATGGGAATCGCCCGGCGTATTGCTCACCTGACCTACCGCACCGAGTCGGAGATGGATGTCCGCTTTGGTCGCGAGCTGCAAGGCGATGAGACCGGCCGATACGCAGTCGAGTCATATCTTGACCACCAAGCCCTCAAATTAGCCAAGCGATTCGATGCCAACACGTACATAGTTCTCACCGAGGCGATGAACTCCCATGATGTCGGGCGCGGTCGCGGGGGAGTTGCCGCGGCGCTCTCGAAGATCACAATTCCCGTCTCTGTGGTCTCGATCGACACCGATCGACTTTTCCCGCCTCGCTTGCAGGAGGAGATTGTTGAGCTGACCCCTACGGCAAGGCCACTGGCCACCATTTCCTCGCCATTCGGCCATGATGGATTCCTGATTGAGGTTGAATCTATGGGGGAGCTACTTCGCCAAGCCCTTCCACGCTAATAAACCGCCAAAACGAGGTCGAAAAGCGCCTCTTGGATGTGCATTTAGGGCTGTGGACAAATTATAATATGGGTATCGATTCCACTGGTCAGTAAAGTTAGGCCAGGTAAACCAAAGGATGCTCCGTGGCTGTAATTCGTGCGCCCAAAAAAGGCGACCAGGCAAGTGGTACCACAGCTAAAAAGAGCGTTGCCAAAAAAGTGGCAGCAAAGAAGGCTGCTCCAGTAGCAAAGAAAGCCGCCACCAAGAAAGTGGCCGCTAAGAAGGCGCCGGCAAAGAAAGCTGTTGCGAAAAAAGTTTCATCAGGTCCACATCGCTTTCCAACAAAGGCTGAGATTGAAGCCCTGAGATTGCAGCGCGAGGAAGAAGAGCGCATTAAAGCAGAGCGTAAAGCTGCACATCGTTTCCCAACTAAAGCAGAGTTAGAGGCACGTAAGGCTGCGGAAGAAGCGCTAAAAAATCCACCTAAAGTTGAACCAGTAAAAGTTTCAGCACCAGTAATAACAAAGATTGATGGCGAAGAAGTCGAACTAGAAGAGATCGAATTAGAAGATCTCGACACGCTCGTTGAAGAAGTTAAAGAGATTGTTGCTGAGGAAGAAGAGAAGGCTGAGATCCGTGTTGTAAATGTCGCGGAGGAATCTCAAAATGAAGAGAATGCCTTCACCATTAAAGATTCTGAAGAAGATGATGCTCCAGCGCAGACCGTTCTTACTGCTGGTGCTACCGCAGATCCTGTAAAGGATTACCTCAAGTTGATTGGCCGCGTGCCACTTCTCAACGCTGAGATGGAAGTTGAGCTCTCACTACAAGTTGAAGCTGGACTCTTTGCTGAAGAGAAGTTAGCTCACGATAAGAAGTTGGATAAGAAGCTGAGGCGTGAATATGAGCAGTTAGTGCTCCAAGGACGTCGCGCCAAGAATCACCTCCTAGAAGCCAACTTGCGCTTGGTTGTATCGCTCGCAAAGCGCTATACCGGACGTGGAATGCTATTTCTTGACCTGATTCAAGAGGGCAACTTGGGTCTCATCCGTGCAGTTGAGAAGTTTGATTACACCAAGGGTTATAAGTTCTCTACATATGCAACATGGTGGATTCGCCAGGCGATCACCCGCGCGATGGCCGACCAGGCTCGCACAATTCGTATTCCGGTTCACATGGTTGAGGTCATTAACAAGTTGGCCCGCGTACAACGCCAGATGTTGCAAGATCTTGGTCGCGAACCTACCCCTGAAGAGTTGGCAAAAGAACTTGATATGACTCCTGAAAAAGTTGTAGAAGTTCAGAAGTATGGTCGCGAGCCGATCTCACTTCACACTCCATTGGGTGAAGAGGGCGATTCAGAGTTTGGTGACTTAATCGAAGACTCCGAGGCGATCGTTCCTGCCGATGCGGTCTCTTTCACCTTGTTACAAGAGCAGCTTCACTCAGTACTCGATACTCTCTCTGAGCGTGAAGCGGGTGTAGTTGCGATGCGCTTTGGATTAACCGATGGTCAACCAAAGACTTTGGATGAGATTGGAAAGGTCTACGGAGTTACGCGTGAGCGTATTCGTCAGATCGAGTCCAAGACCATGTCTAAGTTGCGCCATCCATCGCGCTCCCAAGTTCTCCGCGATTACTTAGATTAATTTTGAGATTAATCTTGATGAATTTAGGCACCCTATGAGTGAGAATCCCAAGATATATCGCAATCCCAAAAGTGGATCAATGCGCTTTACTGGAACCGCAGACTTTGTGGATCAAGATGGAAATATCATCGAGACTAAGACTGACTTCAAACTCTGTGGATGCGGAAGGTCGAAGGAGAAGCCCTTCTGCGATGGTTCACATAAAGAGCTCATCGCTGAAACGCCTCAAAATTAGACAGATTCTCTAGGTAAAATCTCACCTTTTAACACTTTTTTCAAACTTTAACCCTAGATTCCTTGTTTCCGTCACATTGGGTGGTTAGAGTCGGCAACTTGAGCGACGACGCGAATAATCGATTAACCAGATTTGTGAAGAGAAGGAATTAATAATGGCTTCACTCAGCGCGCAAGAACGCGAGGCTAGAAAAGGCATTCATCCGACCAAGGAAGAGCTCATCAAGACTGTAGTTGTGCTGCTCGACAATCTCACCCTTGATGAAATAACTAGCGAGAAGGTGTTAGAGATCTCTGGCATATCTCGAGGATCTCTCTACCACCACTTTCAAGACTTCGCCGAGCTCTTAGAGCTCGCACAAGTGCGACGCTTTGCCAGTTATGTCGACCGCTCCATTGAAATTCTGACTGACCTCTTTGCGGAAGTTAACAACCGAGATGAACTCGTGATCCGATTGACGGAGGTATCCAAGACCTTCCAAGCACCAGAGCTCTCCAATACTCGAATTGAGCGTTTAACTGCGATTTCAAAGGTTATGCATAATCCAAGAATGGCGAGTGCGCTTGGTCAGGAGCAGGAGCGTTTGACCGAGAGCATCGCCGATCTATATCGCGATTTGCGGGCTCGCGGGCTAGGAAATCCGCTACTCCACCCACGCACTGCTGCCGTAATGTTTCAGGCATATACCCTTGGTCGCACGGTAGATGACTTCACGATAAACCATATGGATCAAGAGAATTGGCTCTACGCAGTCTCTTTAATTGTTGAGAATATTTTCTTTCCCGCTCGATAAATAGTTCACCCCCAAGCGTGAAACCAACCGCTTGGGGGTGATAAAAAACAGGTTATTCAGCGACTACAGGTGTCTCAATCAACTTCGCTGTCTCGTCTTGAATCTTAGCCACTAGAGGCTTAAGACCAGCGGCATACTCTTTAGCGTGATGTCCGCAGAAAAGTAACTCTCCACCATTCAGTAATGTGGCACGAACATAGGCCTGTGCTCCGCAACGGTCACAACGATCAATTGCATTTAGAGGGGTAGGTTCGAGGATCAACTGCTCGGTCATCGACTTCTCCTTTTCTGTGTGGCTTGCGGTCTTCTTTACTTCTTTTTGGTCACATCATCGTGCAGTAGTGGAACAGTAAAGCACGGTTAGTTTATTCCCCGCACGCCACTTGCGCTTGTTTATTTAAATTCACAGAAAAAACTATCCATTTTCTCTCTCAATAGGCGATTTATGGCAAATCTGCCCGATAACCTTGCGCCTCATGGCGACCGATGATAAAAGCACGACTACTGCAAATGGCTATACCGCCAAAGATCTTGCAGTCCTCGAGGGCCTTGATGCGGTTCGCAAACGTCCCGGCATGTATATCGGCACGACAGATTCCCGTGGACTTATGCACTGCCTCTGGGAGATTATCGATAACTCTGTCGATGAGGCTCTCGCTGGTCACTGCACCAAGATTGAGATCAATTTAGAGGCTGATGGATCAGTAGAGGTTCACGACAATGGCCGTGGCATTCCAGTCGACAAAGAGCCAAAGACTGGACTTACCGGTGTAGAAGTCGTCATGACCAAGCTCCATGCTGGTGGCAAATTTGGTGGGGGATCGTATGCCGCATCAGGTGGACTCCATGGTGTTGGAGCATCTGTAGTAAATGCTCTCGCTTCACGCCTTGATGTTGAAGTCGATCGCGACGGAAAAATTTATTGGATGTCATTCCAACGGGGAACACCCGGCATTTTTGATGGCGATGGCCCTAAGGCTCCTTTTGAGGAGAAATCAGGGTTGCGAGTTATCGGCAAAGTTCCTGCCAAAGTCACTGGAACTCGGACCAAGTGGTGGGCCGACAAGCAGATCTTCCTCAAAGAGGCCGAACTCTCAATCGAAGATATTCATGCTCGCGCTCGCCAGACCTCCTATCTGGTGCCAGGTCTGCAACTCACCGTTAACGATAATCGCGGTAAATCCAAGACATCTGAGATCTTCCTTCACAAGGGAGGTATCTCTGAGTTCTGTACCTTCTTGCGCCCCGATGAACCCATTGGTGAAGTTATTCGTTTAACCGGAAGTGGCGAGTATACCGAGACCGTTCCGGTCTTGGACGATAAAGGCCACATGATGCCGACCGAGGTTAATCGGACTATGGGCGTCGACATCGCAATGCAGTGGGGCAACGCCTTTGAAACCACGATGTCATCGTTTGTAAACATCATTGCCACACCTAAAGGTGGAACACATACTCAAGGTTTTGAGCGCGCGATCACCAAGGCATTTAACGATGCGCTACGTGCAACTAAAACTTTGAAGAACAACGAGGCCGATGTCATCAAGGATGATGTGCTTGAGGGATTGACGGCGGTCGTAACTGTTCGCATGTCCGAGCCACAATTCGAAGGGCAGACCAAGGAAGTATTAGGAACTGCAGCCGCGGCAAAGATCGTTGCCAGCGTTGTTACAGATGAGCTTAAGAATTTCTTTAATTCAACGAAGCGGATCGATAAGGCAACAGGCCGCGCCATCCTCGAGAAAGTGGCGGCAGCTTCTCGCACTCGCATCTCTGCTCGCGCACATAAAGATTTACAGCGTCGCAAGAGCGCGCTCGAAAATAGTTCACTTCCTACAAAGTTATCGGATTGCCGCTCTGATGACACCGCGCGTACCGAACTCTTTATTGTTGAGGGAGATTCGGCGCTTGGAACGACCAAAGCCGCTCGAAACTCAGAGTTCCAAGCCATCTTGCCGATTCGCGGAAAGATTTTGAATGTGCAGAAGGCTTCTCTCTCTCAGATGCTGGAGAACAACGAATGCGCCTCCATCATCCAGGTTATTGGAGCTGGTTCTGGTGCATCCTTTAATTTAGAGGATGCGCGTTATGGTCGAGTTATCTTGATGTCAGATGCTGATGTGGATGGGGCGCATATCCGCTGCCTTTTGCTCACCCTTGTCTATCGCTACATGCGTCCTTTGATTCAAGATGGGCGAGTATTTGCTGCAATTCCACCTCTCCATCGAATCGATGTCATTGGTGGAAAACGTGGCGAGGTGTATTACACCTACTCTGATGATGAGATGAAGAAATTGCTGGCTGATCTCACCAAGAGTGGCAAGCGCTGGAAAGAGCCGGTTCAACGCTACAAAGGACTTGGCGAGATGGATGCCGATCAATTGCGCGAGACGACTATGGATCCAGAAAAGCGCACCTTGCGTAGGGTAACAATGAACGATGCCAAGGCCGCTGAAGCCATCTTTGAGCTGCTCATGGGCAACGAGGTAGCGCCTCGAAAAGAATTCATTTCAACTGCAGAGATCGACCGCGATCGGATTGATGCCTAAGTTGTAGTTCTTTAAGCAGCACCAATTCGAGTACGTCGTGGCGTTGCAAAATTCTTTGAGACCGCAGTTAGTTCAGTAGAGACCTGAGCCTTGATGTTCGCCTCGCTGGAGAGAAGAGTCTTGAGCGCAGCGATGGTTTCGCTGAGTTGTTTCTGCTCTGTCTCGAGCTCGAGCTTGCTGACCTTTGTCAGTCTGCGAAGTGGCATATCAAGAATGTAGGTAGCTTGTTCATCGCTTAATTTGAATCCCTTCATGAGGGCATCCTTTGCGCTCTGTGCATCCTCTGATCCGCGAATAATTTTGATCACCTTATCGATATCAATAATCGCTTTCAGAAGGCCATCGACCAGTGTCAATCGCCCCTGCGCCTTAGCTTTACGGAATTCCGATCTGCGGCGCACAACTTCGATGCGATGAGCAATAAAGACTTCGAGCAGCTCCTTGAGACCCAGGGTCTGTGGCTTACCATCGACGAGGGCGACCGCGTTAACAGAGAATTGATCCTCCATAGGAGTTAACTTGTAGAGCTTCTCAAGAATCTCTTCTGGTTCATAACCGTTTTTAATCTCAATGACGACCTTTGTTCCCTGCTGGCCATCGGAGAGATCAATGATGTCCGAGATCCCAAGAACTTTCTTTGACTTAACGAGATCTGCGATCTTCTCAACGACCTTTTCAGGTCCAATGTTGTATGGGAACTCCGTAATAACGATGCCTTGCTTGCGGGAGGTGACTTTTTCGATGACTGCGGTAGCACGAACCTTGAACGAACCGCGACCCGTTGCGTAAGCATCTGCGACGCCCTCAAGACCAATAATCTCTCCGCCGGTCGGAAAGTCTGGGGCTGGTACATACTTCATGAGGGATTTGAGAGTCGCTTTTGGATTATCAATGAGGTGTTTTGCCGCGGCGACCACCTCGCCCAAGTTGTGTGGCGGCATATTGGTTGCCATACCCACCGCAATTCCTGTTGCTCCATTTACAAGGAGATTGGGGAATGCGGCTGGAAGTACGAGGGGTTCTAGTAGTTGACCGTCATAGTTTCCACCAAAGTCCACGGTGTCTTCGTCGGCCTCATCAACCATCGCCATCGCTGCTGGCGCCAAACGGGCCTCGGTATAACGCATTGCGGCGGGGCCGGCATCGAGAGAGCCGAAATTTCCGTGACCATCGATCAGGGGCAGACGCGTCGTGAACGGTTGAGCTAGACGAACCGCCGCGTCATAAATCGCACCATCTCCGTGTGGATGCAATTTACCCATTACCTCGCCGACGACGCGAGCACACTTGACGTGACCTCTGTCTGGGCGAAGTCCCATGTCGAACATCTGGTGGAGAATGCGGCGCTGAACCGGCTTGAGACCGTCGCGGGCGTCAGGAAGAGCTCTCGAGTAAATAACCGAGTAGGCATATTCGAGGAATGAGTCGCTCATCTCTTTCGAGACGTCGATATCCACGATCTTGCCTGGGTTCTCTCCAGCCTTTGGGAGAACGGCTTTAGGGGTGCGTGCCATGGCGCGTATCTTGCCACGCAATTTACGGCAGGATGGGGATGTGGGCTTAGGACTGGCAGATCTGTCGCAATCTATATTTGCCTCTCTCGGACTCCCGGGGGTTGATAATCAACTTAACCTCTCGCAATCTCGCCGCAGCGCTCTCTTGCTGGTTGATGGAATGGGATCTACATCACTTGAGAAATATTCCTCTCAATTTCCAATCTTTAACCAAGTCATAACCGCACACTCATTGCAATCGCACTTCCCATCTACAACTGTTACAAATCTGACAAGCCTAGGAACTGGTGAATTACCTGGAGTGCACGGAATGTTGGGCTACACCGTGCGCGTCCCAAACTCAGGAACGCCTGGACGTTTGTTGAATGCGCTCAAGTGGGATGATCGCGTTGATCCGCTCTTCTGGCAGAAGGTTCCAACTCTTTTTGAAAGAGCCATGGAACATGGAATTACCGTAACCAATATTGCAGAGAAGCGATATGAAGGAAGTGCCTTCACACAAGCTGCTCTGCGCGGTGCAGATTATGTTGGAGCAAATCATGCCGAACAGATGGTTGAAGCAGCCGTCCATGCTTTAGCAGAACTCAACTCATTTACTTATTTGTATATCAACGCCCTCGATCACGCCGGGCACAACGATGGCGTGGGTAGCGAGAAGTGGCTTACTGCGCTCTCGCAGGTTGCGGATTTGATTGGGAAATTGCGTGATCGTCTGCCACGTAATACAGATCTCTACGTCACCGCAGATCACGGCATGGTGAATGTAGGAGAGAAGATTATTTTGGGTGTCGATAACAATCTCATGCAGAACGTAACTCTGGTAGGTGGTGAACCACGCGCTCGCCACATTTACGTAAGAGATGGCGCTCTTGAAGAGACTCTGGTGCAGTGGCGTGAGTTTTTAGGGGATAGGGCTGCGGTTCATGCAAAATCAGAGGCGATTAGTGCAGGGCTATTCGGTAGCCAGATATCAGTGGATAGTTTTGATCGAATGGGTGATTTAGTAGTTATTGCAAGCGATGAAGTTATTTTGATTGACCCAACTCGCATTTCGCAGGAGTCAGCGATGGTCGGTCACCACGGTGGGGTCACCGAATCCGAGACCGTTATTCCTCTTCTGAAGTTCCTTTAGATCCACCAAACATAATGTCATCCCATGAAGGGATCTTGAGGCGCTTTGTAATGCCGTCTCGTTTTTCCGCCTCACTGACCTCAGATGAAACGCTCGGCCCGGTATCGATGATTGCATCAAGACTAGAAATTCTCGGAGTATCTGATGCGGTCTTCTCGTCGCCGTTTTCACGAACAGCAACCAGTCGTGGAGCTGGAGTGGTGGGGTAGACGATTCCATGTGATGGAGTTTGATGGCGTGAATCGATCTCATCGCCAGCGATCCATGCCGCACCGTCATCGAGCGCCTCTAAACTGCGATTTGCCAGGTCAAAGGTCCAATTCGCTTCGCTGATCGAGCCATCTTTTGTGGGGTAGTAAAGGACGATATTCCACGAGCCATCAGCGTTGCGCCAGGTATTCCACTCGACTCGCTCCATATCAACTCCGCGCGGAGAGAGTTGAGCAATCGTGGCTGCGGAAAGTGTTGGCGCATATTTTTCGCGACGAAGTTGTGCCGCGAGAGCAAGTCCGATGACATAGGCCCGCTCCTGCAAGATGGGACCTGAAAATTTCTCTACCTTCTCCGTCGACCACTGAGTGGTTCTAGCGATGGAGTCGATGCTCTCGCCACTGCGCAATCTGGCTTGGATCTCTTTTACGGTAACGGTGGTCTCTTCATCAGATGGCACAACTGCGACTAGGCGAGGTTGGTTCACCAATGCTCGTAGCTGATCGCTAATACGAAGAGTATGAGTGGTTCCATCATGCGATTGCAGCTCTAACTCGCTGCCATCTTCAGATCGTCCAATTAACCGTAGATCGCTCACGAGCAAAGAGTGCCACAACTGCGGGTGGAAGTATGGGATCTCTCAGCCATCGGCCTCAGTGATCAGCAATCTTGCGCCAGGTGCGTAGAAAGGGGAGCGTTCCCAGGTTTGCTAAGACGAGACAGATGATAGGCACGATAAAGGCCTTACTCGCGCCGCGTGAATCGATGATGTGTCCGGTCAGGGTTCCGGGGAGCGCGCCACCTAGGGATAGTCCAGCAATTACCCAAGCCAGAGTCTCAGTAACTTTTTCGGCCGGCACCGATTTCTCTGCTACCCCATATCCAGCGACGATGAGTGGGGCCACACCCATTCCCGAGAGAAAGAGCGCGGCGGCCAAAATCACCATCGAGTGGATGAAGAAGAATGGAATTGAAAGTACTGCAATCGCAATCAGGTTAATCCGAAAGCGAGAGGCATCTTTGAGTTTCCACTTTATCGAGCCGTTAAATATTGCGGCGACACCACTGCCTGCGGCCCAGATAGCGAGCACCAAGCCCGTGTAAGCACTGTCGTGGTGCTCCTGCGCATAACCCACTACAGCGAGATTTGTTGAGCTAAAGAAAGCACCAATAAAAATAAAGGGAAGAAATACCGCTTGCACAATTGGCAAAGCAAGAACGAATCCTTTTGCACTTGATTCATCTGGTTTAAAGGGAGCCGGTTCAGTAGAGCGTTGTGAGATGAAGAGAGTCGTTCCGATAGCCATGAATGAAAAACCCATTGCCATTCCTGCAGCGGGAGATATGAATGTGGCGGCAGATGTGGCGACAATCGGTCCCACAATGAAAATGATTTCATCCATCAAAGCTTCATACGAATAAGCAGTGTTAATAAGTGCGCGATCTTCTCCAAGCACCCATAGCCAACGTCTTCTCGTCAATCCACCTACGTTAGGAAGAAAGATCTCCGCCAGAAATATTGCGGTCATCCAGATGTATGTAGGGGCGTGGTTATAGATGGCGAAGAGAAAAACTAGGTCGAAACTTATATAAAAAGGGATGGTGAAGCGGAGCACCTTTCGCTGGCCCAGCCTGTCGGCATATCTAGACCAGGTTGGGCTAAATACCGTTGATATGAGGGCGGCGCCCGTGGAGACCGTTCCTGCCAGCGTGTAGGAGTGCTTGATATGGACAATAACGAAGGTGATGGAGAGCAAAGTCATCGAGATAGGCAATCGCGCGATTGAGCCTGCGATTGAGAAACGTAACGCACCAGGTACCGCGAAAAGTTTGCGATACGGTGAAAACATACCTAGATTCTATCCATGAAGCAGAGTGGGCAAACCGAGTTAATTGATGAGCTACTTGTGCTCGCAGAAGGAATTGCGCAGAAAGCTGGAGAATTACTCTCAAATCGCCCCGATACCTTCGATATAAATCAGAAGAGTTCTGCGCGTGATTTTGCAACACATATGGATCACGCGAGTGAGAAGTTAATTGTGAGTGAAATATTGGCGGCGCGACCAGGCGATGGAATCATCGGTGAAGAGGGAGCGGCTCGCGAATCGACCTCTGGCATCACCTGGGTGATCGACCCTATTGATGGAACCGTTAATTACTTTTACAACCTTCCAGGCTGGAATATCAGTATCGCTGCTAAGGACGATCAAGGTGTTCTTATCGGGCTCGTCTATGCGCCAACTTTGAACTCTTTGTGGCGCGCCAGTCGTGGTGGTGGGGCCTACCTCAATGATCGCAAGATTCACGTTTCCAATGCCGATACCTTGAGCGACTCCTTGATTGCGACGGGTTTCTCCTACGATCTCGCCGAGCGGGTCCGCCAGGGGGAGATGATTGCTAACTTGATTCCGAAGGTCCGCGATATTCGCCGAAATGGGGCTGCGGCGGTAGATCTCTGCCATGTCGCAAGTGGGGCGGTTGATGGGTACTTTGAAACTGGGCTGAAGGAGTGGGATTTGGCCGCCGGAGGGCTTATCGCCCGCGAGGCTGGCGCCCTGGTGACGGGCAGAAATGGCGGGCTAGCGGGGGAGTCCATGGTGATTGCAGCCGGACCGGCCCTCCACGCCCTGTTGACCCACGAAATTGGCTAGCCCTGCCCCCATGTGGCAAGATACGACCTTCAGCAACTCTTTCTACATGACGGACCCTCTCAAGGGGGCCCCACAAGCAAAGGATTACCCATGAACGTTTTGGATGCGGTTGATGCCGCCTCGCTCAAAAAGGGCATTATTAACTTCCGCTCTGGCGATGAGATCAAGGTCCACGTTCGTGTTATCGAAGGTTCCAAGAGCCGTATCCAGGTCTTCCAAGGCGTAGTTATCCGCCGCCAGGGTTCAGGCGTCCGCGAGACCTTCACAATCCGCAAGCTTTCATACGGAGTTGGCGTTGAGCGTACCTTCCCAGTACACACCCCAGTTATCGAAAAGTTTGAAATGGTTCGCCGTGGAGATGTCCGTCGCGCCAAGTTGTACTACCTCCGCGATCTACGCGGTAAGGCTGCCAAGATTAAAGAGCGTCGTGGCGCTAACAACGAGTTCATCGTCGAGGATGTAATTGTTGAAGATGTGATCGTTGAGGAAGTAATTACTGAAGAGATCATTACAGAGGCAGTTGTCGAAGCTCCTGCAGCCACTGAAGAGGTTGTTGCTGAGTCTGAAACTCCAGCTGAACAAGCTTAATCACTCTTAAAATGCGCCTTCCCAAGAAGGGTTCGCTACTTCGAGAAGTTCCGATCATTGTTGTGTCGGCGCTTGTAGTCGCGGTCATCATCAAGACCTTCTTTATACATTTCTTTTATGTGCCTTCTGGTTCGATGCAGAACACTCTTGGCATTGGCGATCGCATTGCCGTCAATAAATTCTCGGCTTTGTTTAGCGATATTCGTCGCGGAGAAGTTGTTGTATTCAAGGATCCAGCAAATTGGTTGGGATCACCTCCTGCTCCAAGTGGAAATGTTGTAGCACGCGAATTGAAGCGCGGATTAGTTGACGTCGGAATTCTTCCTGACCCAGCTACCCAATATCTTGTTAAGCGCACAATCGGTGTTGGTGGCGATCATGTTGTCTGCTGCGATGCCAAAGGACGACTGCAGGTTAATGGCGTCTCCATTAACGAGAACTACCTCTACCCTGGAAATACTCCGAGTGATTCCAAGTTTGATATCACCGTGCCTAAAGGATTTATCTGGGTAATGGGTGACCACCGCGCAGCGAGTGCTGATTCACGTTTCCACACCGACGATGTCCATAAGGGATTCGTTCCGTTGAGTGACGTAGTGGGTCGAGCCGAATTCGTTGTGTGGCCTATTAATCATTTCAAATTTCTCTCTGTAGGCCACGACTTATCGAAGGTTCCGGTTAAAAAGAGCCCCTAATGGTGGGGATTGAAAGCTCTCTTCGCGCAAGTGGAATTTCGCGCATTGCTGGAGTCGATGAAGCTGGCCGCGGTCCATGTGCTGGTCCACTTGTAGTAGCCGCAGTAATTCTCCAAAACTCAGACTCAGTGGAACTTTCGCGCGTTCGCGATTCCAAGGCCCTCACTGAGAAAGTACGCGAAGAGCTCTTTGAAGTGATCCAGGCCGAGGCGCTGGCCTACTCAATTATCGAAATATCCCCTGAAGAGATAGATCGAGTAGGACTTCATAAATCTAATTTGGTAGGGATGCGTCGAGCTATCAATGCGCTCTCAACTCAACCGGAATATGTCTTAACCGATGGCTATGCCATCGAGGGTTTAGCAATCCCGAATCTTGCGGTCTGGAAAGGCGATCAAGTTGCACTCAGCATCAGTGCTGCCTCGATTTTGGCAAAGGTTTACCGCGATCGCATCATGATCTCCGCAGATAGCCAATACCCCGGTTATGGCTTTGCCCAACATAAGGGTTACATCACCGCGGCGCACACCAAGGCTCTGGGGGAGTTGGGTGTTACGCCGATTCATCGGAAGAGCTTTGCAAATATTGCGGCTATTTCTATCAACAGGTAATTATTTTCAACAAGGTGCTCATTGCACAACTGAGTTATTTTTCACTCTCATTACCTTTGCCATATGGCGCGAGCATTACAAAGAATTGGCGCAGATGGGGAGACCCTGGTTGCCTCCTATTTAGAAGCGCAAGGAATCGCAATCGTTGCCAGAAACTGGCGAATAAAAGAGGGAGAGATTGATCTCGTTGCACGCGATGGAGGGATGCTCTTATTTGTAGAAGTGAAGAGTCGCACTAGTTCACGATATGGCCACCCCCTCGAAGCCATCACTCCTATCAAAGCTCTTCGATTACAGCGGCTAGCTTTGGCATGGATCGCCACTCATGATCAGTGGGGGGCTGACTACAGAATTGATTGCGCGGCAGTTCACTTTAGGAGCGGTTTAAAGCCTGAGGTTGAGTATCGTGCGGGAGTTTTGTAGTGACTCTTGCCCGCACTCAAAGCATTGCACTTATTGGATTGCACGGTGAACTCGTTGACATAGAGGTTGATATCTCCGATGGATTACCGGGCTATTCGCTCCTTGGGCTTCCTGATGCTGCACTCATGGAGTCGAAGGAGCGAGTGCGCTCGGCGCTACATAATTCAGGAGCACAGTGGCCTAACAAGCGGGTGACTGTCTCACTCTCCCCAGCGTGGTTGCATAAAAGCGGTTCAGGCTTTGATCTTCCGATAGCAGTTGCATTGCTTATCGCACAGGGGGTTGTTACAAAGGTAAACCACGATTTTCAAGTAATCATGGGAGAGCTCTCTTTAGATGGATCAATCAAACCAATCCGTGGTGTACTGCCAGCGCTTATTGCCGCACAGGAGTTGGGGATTGAGAGTGCAATTATTCCCGCAGAGAATCTCGCAGAGACGCGAGGTCTCACAAGACTCAAACCGATTCCCTTTGCTCACCTGAGCCAGGTTCTTCAATATCTTGAGAAGGGAGTGATCCCCGACGTTGAACTGAAGCAACCCGTTCTTCACGTACCAGAGATAAAAGATCTGAGCGAAGTAGTTGGTCAAAGGTCTGCCAGATTTGCACTTGAGATCGCGGCTATCGGTGGACACCATCTGCTCTTCTTGGGACCTCCAGGGACTGGAAAGACGATGCTGGCGGAGAGAATTCCCTCGGTGATGCCAGAACTTAGCTCTCAAGAGTCGTTGGAAGTTGCAGCAATCCATTCGATAGCGGGAGCGCTGGCAGAGCGACAGGTGGATTCCCGAACTCCTCCCTTCGTCGCTCCGCACCACACGACGACATCCATTGCAATGGTTGGAGGGGGTGCTCATTCAATTCGCCCGGGGGCCTGCTCACTGGCTCACAAAGGAGTGCTCTTCATCGACGAGGCCCCGGAGTGCAACGCGGGGGTCCTTGATGCACTTCGCCAACCTTTGGAGTCAGGGACTGTTGCCATCTCTCGAGTTTCTGGAACCATCACCTTTCCCGCGGACTTTCTACTGGTGCTGGCCGCAAACCCATGTCCTTGCGGACGATTCAACGGGAGAGGTCTGGCTTGCACATGTTCATCAGTTCAAATTAGGCGTTATATGCAGAAGATTTCCGGTCCCTTGCTAGATCGAATTGATATTCGATCCTATGTAGAAGTTCCGTCTCGCGTTGAGTTGTCTGCCATTGAACCTGGAGAATCAAGCGCTGATGTGAGAGCCAGAGTCATCCAAGGTCGCGAAGTCGCGGCCGAGAGATTTAAAGCTGATTCTTGGAAACTCAACTCAAGAATTCCAGCTAGTCAGTTGCGTCATAAATATCGAGCTAGCCGAGAGGCGATGGCATTTCTTCATGCCGAGCTCGATCACGAAAGGTTGAGCGCTCGCGGTTATCACAAGGTTCTACGCACCTCTTGGTCAATTGCTGATCGGCGAGGTTCAACAATTCCGGGATTAGAAGATGTGCAAGATGCACATCGGCTGCGAGAAGGTTCGCAGATACCGTGAGTCCATCTGAGGTGACAGAACATCTCTTGCTTCTTGCCCTCTTCGAAGGCGGGAATGAAATCTGGAGCACGCATTATCGCCAGTATGGAGCCTCTGAATTCCTAGATCGCATAAGAGCAGGTCAGTATGCAGAGAACAAACGTGGAGGAAAATCTCTACAGGAAGCCCTTGCCTCTCTGAATGGGGAACGATTATTCGAGGAGCTTGAAAGTATTGGTGCCTTCCTTATTTCGCGGGAAGATTCAGATTGGCCTGCTTCTCTCGAGGATCTGAAAGCTCCGCCTATGGCGCTTATCGGCCGCGGTAATCGTGAAGCGCTTGAAAATGCAGAGAACTCAATAGCGATTGTGGGAACTCGAAACCCGAGTGACTACGGCTCGCGTATTGCTGGCGATTTTGCGGCAGGTGTAGTTGACCGCGGATGGAGTGTGGTCAGCGGTGGGGCATACGGGATAGATAGCGCGGCACATCGCGGTGCACTTGTTGCAGAAGGGGAGACCATCGCAATCCTTGGCTGTGGAGTTAACTCAATTTTCCCTAGTGGAAATGATCGACTCTTTCGCCAGATTCTCGAAGGCGGTTTGCTGCTGTCGGAGGTATTGCCGAATGTGCACGCCATACCTGCCAGGTTTTTGATTCGCAATCGACTTATTGCTGGGATCTCTCGTGCCACCGTTGTAGTTGAAGCTGCTTTTCGGAGCGGCTCACTTAGGACTGCACGTGATGCTGCAGAGATATTTAGACCGGTTTTTGCAGTTCCAGGACCAATTAATTCTCCAACGAGCGACGGGTGTCATCGACTGATCGGGGAGCGCACCGCAGAAATTGTTACTTCAGTTGCGGATCTCATGGAGTTGGTAGGGCCGCTAGCCGTTTAATGGGAGACTATGCCTATGACAACACAGCACCGCGCCGGATTCGTTGCGGTTATTGGCCGACCTAACGTTGGTAAATCCACGTTGGTCAATGCTCTCGTTGGCAAGAAGATTGTGATTACCTCGAGCCACCCCAACACCACTCGAAATCCGATTCGCGGCATTATTTCGCGCCCTGATTTCCAGATGATCTTGGTGGATACGCCTGGAATTCATAAGCCAAAGACTCTGCTCGGAACGCGCCTTAACGCGATGGTTCAAGAGAACCTCGAGTCGGTTGATGCCGCTCTACTTTGCCTACCTGCGGATGAAGCGATCGGCGCGGGGGATGAGTACATCGTTAAGCAATTAGGTCACATCCGGCATCTTTACATCGCTGTCACCAAGGTAGACACCACAAAGAGTGAAGATTTGATTGGCAAATTGGTTGAGGTCTCCAATTTCATCTCTAAGACTGGAATCACAGTTGATGAGATTGTTCCTATAAGCGCTAAAAATTTAGAGCAGACTGATCTCTTGTTGGATCTCCTAGCTAAGGCGCTTCCAGTATCCCCATCACTCTATCCAGAAGATATTGATACGGATCAAGCAGCGGAGCTGCATATCACCGAGTTAATTCGTGAGGCTGCAATTCAAGACCTTTATGAGGAGTTACCACACTCTGTTATGGTCACCATCGACGAGATGAGCAAACGTGAAGGAAAGAACTTCTACGATATTCATGCCACGATCCATGTGGAGCGTGATTCACAGAAGTCGATCATCATCGGTCCACAAGGAAGTCGATTGAAAGATATTGGAATGCGAGCCAGAGCAGGCATCGAAACTTTTCTTGATGCTAAGAGTTATTTAGGCCTTCATGTAAAGGTTTCTAAAGAATGGCAGCGTGATCCAAAAGCCTTGGCTCGATTGGGATTTACCGAGTAACTGGTTTTCTGCTGGCAAAATAGGAACCAAGAAGTACGAGTGGTAGTCCAAGTAATATTCCCGCAGTTAATTTCTCGTGGAGAACAATTACTCCTATGAGGACAGCAACCCCGGTATTCACATATGCAACGAGCGAAGCCCGAGCATTGCCAATATCCGCAATGAGTTTGAAAAATATAACGAAGCAGATTGCAGTTGGAAAAATTCCTACGGCAATAAGTGAGTAAATGGAATTAATCCGCACGTGGTGATCTGGCCAATCTGCGATTGCGAAGGGTGAATAGATCACTGCCGTGATGAGCATGGCTAGACCGTTAACGGCGGCTCCATCGAGCTCGGGAATCTTTCGTCGCGCCATGGTGGGCGCAATGGCATAACCGATCGCCGCCAGCAGCAACATCAAGATCGCAACTACGTTTACCTTCCCTTTTAAGCTCTCAATACCGACCACAAGGCATATACCGATAAATCCAACTGCCAGACCAACGAGGCGAGTGGAGTGCCAAACGGTTTTATCACCGAGTGCTCCATTGAGAATCGTGGCCCAGATAGCGACCGTGGCAATAAGAAGTGCCGCTAAACCCGAATTTACCTTTGTCTCACCCTGGCTGATCAAACCCCAGGGACCAACCATTTCTAGTAGGCCGTATGCAGCGATCCACTTCCATTGACGAAGTGCCGGCTTAAGTACTCCGCGTTTGATTGCATAGGGAATAAGCAGTGCGGCTCCAATTGCTACTCGCGAGAAAACCACGAAAGCGGGGGTGAATTGACCTGGCGCTACAGCGACTCGAATGAATAAGTACGGTACGCCCCAGAGCACGCTTACGAGAGCGAAGTAAATCCAACTTGTGCGCTTCACCCAGTTACCAATTCACTGTTGCATCGCGCAGGGTGCGGTACTTATCAAGAACATGCGGGGTTGGATCGCTTTGCACGTGCGTGACTTTACCTAAATCCCATTCTGGGGCGTGACCTAATAAAGCCCACGCTGCTTGGCGAGCAGCACCATCTGCAACGTATTCACCTGCAGGCGGGATTATCACCTCACGTCCAAAGAGCGCTGAAGCAATTTGTCCTACCGCAGGATTCTTTGCAGCTCCGCCGACCAAGAAAATACGATTGATCGAAACTCCAAGTTGGGAGAGCGCATCAACTGCATCTGCTAAGCCGGACAACATTCCTTCGATCATTGCCCGAGCAATGCACTCTGGATTGGAGTTTGTCAGATTCATTCCAGCAAAGACACCGGTTGCAGCAGGTCGGTTCGGCGTTCGCTCTCCTTCAAAGTATGGAAGCAGCGTCAGCCCATGCGCACCTGCAGGAGCGCTCAGAGCGAGCGTCGAGAGGCGATCAAAATCCACTCCGAGAATTCGAGTTGCGGCATCTAGAATCCGCGCGGCGTTCAGAGTGCAGACCAACGGAAGATAATTTCCCGTTACATCGGCGAATCCGGCAACAGCTCCAGATCCATCATGAGTTGGTGTTGCAGATACTGAAAATGCTGTTCCGCTCGTTCCCAGCGAAACAACAACATCGCCTGTCGTTGCTTGTACTCCAAATGCAGCACCGGCATTGTCACCGGCTCCTGCGCCGATCTTGATACCGCTAGGAGTGACCCCGCCGAATTCATTGCTGGCAACGATGCGTGGAAGATAAATTTCCCGATCACTCTTTATCGCGCGAGCCAAGATATCGCGGCGATAGGTTGAACTGGTCGGGTCGAAATAACCGGTACCCGAAGCATCGCTACGATCTGTGAAGAGGTGCGAGAAATCCCTAGAGCCTTGCAATTTCCAGGAGAGCCAGTCGTGGGGAAGTGCGATTGCGGCGATCCGAGCAGCTAACTCTGGCTCGTGATCAGCCATCCAGCGGACTTTGCTTGCGGTAAACGAGGCGACTAAAACCGAGCCAACTGCATCGGCCATGGCTTGGCCTCCGCCAACCTCGTGGTTGAGATCGGCTGCGGCATCTGCCGAGCGAGTGTCATTCCACAGGAGAGCTGGGCGAACAACCGCACCTTCACTATCCAGTGCGACCAACCCATGTTGCTGTCCGCCCACAGATATTGCGGCCACATCATCTAAACCACCGGCCTCGGAGATCGCTTTCTGCAGCCCCTGCCACCAGTGCTCCGGGTCAACCTCTGTTCCATCGGGGTGGCTAGCCCGCCCCTCGCGAATCAGCGCCCCGGTTTGCGCCTCTCGAATTACGATTTTTATCGATTGGGTCGAAGAGTCCACGCCTGCAACAAGGGTCATGGCGCAAGGGTAGACTCTGCCAGTCAGCGTTGACCACAGCGGGAGCCCATTCCCGAAAATCAAGATTTAAGCCTAAGTACTGGAGTTAGAGATGCGTTTTGGTGTTCTTACAGGTGGCGGAGATTGCCCCGGCCTCAATGGCGTTATTCGTGCGGTAGTCCGTAAGGGAATTAAAGAGTACGGATACGACTTCGTCGGCTTCCGCGATGGCTGGAAGGGCCCCCTAGAAGGCCTCACCACCACCCTAGATCTGAACACAACCCGAGGCATCTTGCCTAAGGGCGGAACCATCCTTGGCTCCTCACGCACCAACCCTTTCAAGATCGAGGGTGGCGTAGAGAGAATTCAAGAGAATCTGAAGAAGCTTGGCATTGATGCGCTGATCGCAATTGGCGGAGAAGACACTCTCGGCGTTGCTACAAAGCTCGATGCACTCGGCGTAAAGGTCATCGGAGTTCCAAAGACAATCGATAACGACCTCAACAACACCGACTACACATTTGGATTTGATACCTCAGTAAATATTGCTGTCGAAGCGATTGATCGTCTGCACACGACCGCAGAGTCACACCACCGCGCACTCGTTGTAGAAGTTATGGGTCGCCACGCTGGATGGATCGCTCTGCATGCAGGTATCGCAGGTGGCGCAGCAGCCGTCTTGATCCCAGAAGTTAAATTCTCAACCGACAAGGTCGCGGCCTGGGTTAACTCCCGCTTCGCAGATGGCTTTGCTCCCATCATCGTTATTGCTGAAGGTGCAATTCCACAAGATGGCGATATGAAGGTTAAGGATCAGACCCTTGACGCCTTCGGTCATGTCAAGCTCTCTGGTATCGGCGAATGGCTATCACAGGAGATTGAGGCTAAGACCGGTCACGAGACTCGCACAGTTGTGCTCGGACATATTCAACGCGGAGGTTCTCCAACCGCCTTCGATCGCGTTCTCTCAACACGTTTTGGACTCGCCGCAATTACAGCTGCACACGAGGGCAACTGGGGCACAATGGCTGCGTTGCATGGAACATCAATTGAGATGGTTCCACTTGCATCAGCAACCGGCGAACTCAAGTTGGTAGATCCTTCACGTTACGCGGAAGCCGAGGTCTTCTTCGGATAATTAGTCGTCACGCTGACTTCTAACCTCCGTAGGCTCACTCCATGACAAATCTCGAATCCTTGTTCACCCCTGGCCTTGTTGCGGCACAACAACCGCAATGGCCAGGTGGTGCCGATGGCGAAGCCGTCGCTAAAGCTGTAGCCGAACTAAAGATGTTGCCACCTCTCGTCTTTGCTGGTGAGTGTGACAACCTCAAGGCCAAGATCGCAGAGGCACAAGCTGGCCGAGCATTCTGGTTACAAGGTGGAGATTGCGCCGAGACTTTCGCATCAGCAACCGCTGATTCAATCCGAAATCGAATCAAGACAATTCTGCAGATGGCTGCAGTACTGCAATATGCCTCCTCTTTACCTGTTATCAAGGTGGGACGCATGGCAGGTCAGTTTGCCAAGCCACGCAGCAATGACAGCGAGACTCGCGACGGAGTAACCCTTCCTGCGTACCGCGGCGATGCGGTCAATGACATCGAATTCACTGAGGCAGCGCGCCAACCAAACCCGCAGCGTCTGGTTCAGGTCTATAACACCTCGGCTGCCACGCTCAATTTGGTACGCGCCTTCACCCAAGGCGGTTTTGCTGATCTGCGCCAAGTACACGAGTGGAACAAAGGTTTCGCAACGGATCCTCGCTTTGGTCAACGCTATGAGCAGATGGCAAATGAGATCGGCCGCGCTTTAAATTTCATGACATCTGCAGGAGTTGACCCTGAAAGTTTTAAGAAGGTTGATTTTTATTCCAGCCACGAGGCTCTCATCCTTGAATACGAGAAGGCGCTCACGCGTATCGATTCGCGTACTGGAAATGCCTACGATGTTTCAGGTCACTTTGTCTGGGTAGGGGAGCGCACTCGCCAACTCGACGGCGCGCATATGGACTTCGCAGCAAAGATTCACAATCCAATCGGAATTAAGTTGGGACCAAAGTCAACGCCTGAAGATGCGCTGACCATGATCAAGATCCTCAACCCAGATAATGAACCAGGTCGCCTCACCCTCATCACTCGCATGGGCGCAGGATTGGTTCGCGAGAAGCTTCCAGCACTCGTAAAGGCTGTCACTGATTCAGGAGCGCATGTGCTCTGGGTGTGCGACCCGATGCACGGCAATACCTATGAGGCTCCCAGCGGATACAAGACTCGCCGTTTTGATGATGTACTCGATGAGGTTCGCGGCTTCTTCGAAGTCCACAAGGCTTTGGGAACTCATCCTGGTGGAATCCATATTGAACTCACGGGTGATGATGTCACCGAGTGCGTGGGCGGGGGAGAGCAGATCTCTGAGGCTGACCTTGCCAACCGTTACGAGACCGCCTGCGATCCTCGTCTGAACCACACTCAATCTCTTGAACTCGCCTTCTTAGTAGCGGAGATGTTGCGCGACCGTTAAAGGTTATTGATTTATGGGGTCTATCTATTGGCCCATCCTTGAAATACGCTTCGCTAATGCTCTTTACCGCAAGTCAGAAGACGCCGGTAGGTTCCTTGCAATTAATCGCTCACGAGCACGTCTTGCTCGCTGCTGGCTTTGGACCGTTACGCGAACTCAGTGCCCGCTTGGATAAATCCGACTACGACTTAGGGTTTAAAGCGGTCAAAGAGATTCCGATTATCAGTGATCTCATTAAAGATTATTTTGATGGAGATTTTGCCGCCTTAAACGGGATCAAAGTCCGTCAACCAGGGCCAGAATTTTCGCAAGCGGTCTGGAAAGCGATGCGCAAAATTCCTGCTGGCAAAACCATGAGTTATGCCGAGCTCGCAGATCGGGCTGGTTCACCAAATGCGGTTCGCGCCGCTGGATCTGCTTGCGCACGAAATCTCATCGCGCCGATCGTTCCGTGTCACCGCGTAGTAAAAACCGGTGGTGAACTGGGCAACTACGCCTATGGGCTGCACTTTAAAGAGGAGCTCTTACGCTTTGAAGGCGCGCTCCACTAGTTCAGGAAGCACCGAATTTACCTTCGCAATATCCGCTGCGCTGACATCCAAGTGAGTAACTAGTCGAAGCGTCGTTGGTCCGATCGTACTAGCCAGGATGCCGGCAGCTTTAAGTTCAGCGTTGATTTCAGCGGCAGTTGCATTAGCCCCCGTTAGATCCAAAACGACAATATTTGTTTCAACCTCAGCGGGATTAACTACCTTCGGGGCAACTGCCGAAACGGCTTTCGCGAGAGATGTGGCGTTGGCATGATCATCGGCCAAACGTTCAATGTTATTGTCGAGTGCGAAGTGCGCAGCGGCAGCGAGCATTCCGATCTGTCGCATTCCTGCACCGTATCTCTTGCGCCAGATTCGTGCGCTCGCGATGCGTTCTTTGTTGGATAGAACCATTGAACCGACTGGAGCACCGAGCCCTTTTGAGAAGCAGACTGAGACGGTATCAAAATATTTGCCGTACTCAACAAATGAGACGCCAGTTGCTACATGAGCATTCCAGATTCGAGCGCCATCTAGATGCATGGTGAGTCCCATTTTGAGAGACTCGGCGCGCAGGGCTTTTATCTCATCCAAAGGTTGCACGGTTCCGCCACCGAAGTTGTGAGTATTTTCGACAGCGATAGCGGTTGTTGAAACTTGGTAAGGACCAGAGTCAGGTCGGGCGATTCGTAGTGGGTCTGCCGCTTTGAGAGAGCCGCGAGGCGACTCCCACGTGCGCGTAGTAATCCCACTAAATGCCGCACCTGCGCCAAGTTCTGCGCGAACAATGTGGGAGAAAGTTTCGGTGATGAGCTCTTCTCCAGGTTTTACCAATTGTCGAATGGCAAGTTGATTGGCTAATGAGCCGGTCGGTGTGAAGAGTCCAGCTTCAAAACCAAAGAGCGCGGCGACTCGCTCTTCAAGTGAATTCGCGGTGACATCATCACCATAAACATCATCGCCTACTTCTGCCACTGACATTGCAGCGCGCATTGCATCACTTGGTTTCGTAACTGTGTCAGAGCGCAGATCAATCATGGGGTTATCTTCTCATGGCTGGGAATATTGGCATGATCAACAGGTTCCTCAAAGAGGATTGCGAGGTACACGCCGGTCATCATCAATCCACCACCTACAAGCACTCTCCAAGTGAGGTGCTCGTGCACAATTGCGATCCCGAAGATCGCAGCAAAAATATATTCGGTTGTAAGAATAATCCCGACGCCAGTTGCTGACATAAATGATTGGGCCCAGGTTTGAACTATGAAGGCGAAGGCACTTGCGAGCAGCGCGCTGTAGATCACGACGACCCAGACGCCATGATCATGCGGGGCATGAAAACCGCTCTTGAGAGAGGCGAGAAAGGCGAGGAGCCCCACCGTGGCCATTTGAATCATGGTGAGCGCGTAAGGGTCACGGCCAGGGCTCCATCTGCCAAGTCCGATAATGTGCAGGGCAAAGAAGAGGGCGCCGATCAAAACTAGAAATTCGCCTCTTCCTAAGGCAAAGCCATGGAGAGAGAGGACCGCTGTCCCTGTGATTGCGAGTCCCACTGCAACCCACTGCATCCTGGTGATGTGATGTTTGAAGAAGGCAGCTGCAATGAGCGGCACAAATACCGCATAGAGCCCAGTAATAAAGCCGGTCTTTGCCACAGTGGTGAGAGTGAGTCCAAAGGTCTGAAAAATATATCCGGCACCCAGCAGCAATCCAGCGCAGATTCCCCGTAATAGGAATCCAGGTGTTATATGGCGAAATGATTGAGGGCGAAGTAGTGCCATTCCAATCGCTGCAATCACAAATCTCCACGCTAGAAAAGAGTTCACATCGATTCTGCCGAGCGAATCTTTCATGATCGCAAAGGTGCTACCCCAAACCAGCGCGACGCTCAGAAGAAGCAGGGTCGGAATCGATTTATGTTCTTTTAAATTCACTTCCGTTTACTTCTCATTTTTTTCAGAAGTGCAATCTCTGCACCGTGCTCTGGCTCTTGACCAGGTGTTTCCAGAATAAGCGGGGCATTAGCTACGGCAGGATGGGCGATTAACTCCTCAAAGGCCTTAAGTCCGATCTCGCCTTCGCCTAGATTTTGATGGCGATCCTTAAGAGCGCCACAGACATCCATCGAGTCATTGGTATGAATTAATTTGATTCGATCAACACCTACGAGCGAGACGAGCAGATCAAGCGTCTCGGCCATTCCACCTTTTTTGGCGATGTCGTGACCCGCAGCAAAGACATGGCAGGTGTCGAGACAGACGCCAACTTTGGGATGCCATTCGAGAGCTTCAAAGTACATGATGAGGTCATCGAGTTTCTTAACCAGAGATTGACCTTGTCCCGCGGTCGGTTCCAAGAGCAACCAAGGATCCTCATCCTTTAATTTTTTGAGCACAGGCATCATGCCCTTTTTAATCTGCTTCCATGCAGTAGGAACGTGAGTCTCATCGACTGCAGAGCCGGTATGTATAACAGTTCCCAAGGCACCGATCTCTCGGGCGCGCTTGAGCGAGTATGCCGTTGAAGCGAGAGAATTTTCGTAGGTGCTTTGAGTAGGAGAGCCGAGGTTGATGAGAAATGGAGCATGCACGTAAGTATGAATATCTAACTCAGCGGCGCGATCTCTAAAGGCAGTATCGGCTGCCAGATTTGCCTCGGGCATCGCCCAACCTCGTGGATTGGATGCAAAGACCTGGATCGCTTCGGCCTCGGTAGTGAGGGCGTATTCGATAGATCGCTTGGCCATTCCACCTGAGGTTGGAGTGTGGGCTCCAATACGAGGAGTTAAGCGCGGAGTGCTGGTTGGACTCATAGGACGAGCCTACCCGAGCGTTATGACCACCGTTGAGCCCCGCTTGACCTGGGTTCCGACCTTAGGCGATACGTTCGTGACGTGCTTGCCATTTCCGATCTTGCGAACAACTACTTTGAGTTGCAGATTCTCGAGCTCGGTTGTGGCATAACTACCCGATAGCGAATAAACATTTGGAATGTAAACGGTCGAGGATCCCTGCGAGACGATCAAAGTAACGGTGGTTCCAGGCAATACCGGGGTTGAACCATCTGGCGTCTGTGAAATTACATCGCCGATTGCAATGGTATCGCTATAGGCGAAGGCTTGATTGACCACCATGCCCTGTGCCGTAAGTTCACTCTGCGCTTGATCACTTGTGAGACCTACATAGGACTTAATAGTTACTGGTACTGGGCTACTTGAAGAGCTTGGTGTTGGAGTTGGGGTGTTGGACGGCGTTGGGGTAGGCGTCGGTGTAGGAGTTGGGGTCGGCACTACTTGTGCTCCCAGTGAGATCGTTAGTGCAACCGTCCCGCCCTTTTTGAGGTGGGCTCCGCCACCTGGGGAGGAGGAGATAACTTCACCGGCAGGCACGCCAGAATCAATCTCCTTGAGCGCAACAACTGTTTTAAGGCCGATACTGGAAAGCGCACTTGTTGCATCCGTTTGATTCATACCGACCACCGATGGGATGGAGACGCCGCTTCCGGCGCCAATTAAGAAGTAATAAGCCGCACCGATGAGAAGAAGTACGACGACGCTGGAGAGAAATCTAATTCGATTGCGTCTCACTCTTTTAGAAGTTTTGCGACGAATTTCTCCGCTATGACTCAAAGCAGGTACCTCAGTATTTCTTTCTAGTTTTCCTTCAGGGATGAACGTTGGCTTGGTGTTGGTATTTCTGACGCGAGTAGGTTCGGTCATGCTCTTAATTCTGGTAACCAATGTATTTCCGACGCGTACCTCGGGCCTGGCGCCTTTGCGTTTAGGCGTTGGAGTCGGAAGCGGGAGGTCGAGATCCAAACTTAATTGTGTTCGCTTAGGATCAAGCTCCATCTGAATCTGCTGTAACTCTTCCAGAAGTTGAGTGCAATTTTTCTGGCGATGATCTGGATTTGGAGAGGTTGCGCGGAGAACTAACTCATCAAGAGCAGGGGGTATTCCATCCACCAAGGTGGAGGGAGCAGGTACTCGCTCATTCACATGCTTGAAGGCAATCTGAATCGGAGTATCACCGTCGTATGGCTTACTGCCGGTGAGCAGTTCAAAGAACATAATTCCTAGTGAATAGATATCACTGCGCGCATCAGATATTCCGCGCTCAACTTGTTCGGGGGATAGGTAGGAGACACTTCCTAAGACCACGCTTGATTCAACGGTCATCGTGCTCCCCAGCAAGCCACCGCGTGCCAGACCAAAGTCTGCAATTTTGACTCGACCATCTTTCGAGATCAATATATTTTCTGGTTTTAAGTCGCGGTGGTTAATACCCAACCCATGCGCCTGCGAGAGGGCGCTCACGACGGGAATCATGTAATGCAGTAGTTCGCTCGGGGTTAGGCGACCCTTCTCAAAGAGCAGATCGCGCAAGGTTTGTCCGTCGATAAATTCCATCACAATGAAGACGGCAGGCGCTCCACCCTCGTTCCAACCTTGGTCCTGGATGGAGACGATATTGGGATGTGAAAGTGCGGCGATCGCCTTCGCCTCACGGATGAAGCGATTGACGAACTCCTCATCATTGGCAAGGTGCGGGTGCATGATTTTGACCGCAACAAACCGATCTAGCCGCAGATCTGTGGCCTTATAGATCGAAGCCATGCCTCCGGCGGCTATGAGCGAGAGGAGCTCATAGCGATTATCGATAATTTCGCCGGATAGATCTGACACGCTTAAATCTTAGAGGTTAGTGCAGCCCATTCAGGTGGAAATCAGCGGAAGCGCGCGTGCCTTCCCGCACAAAATGAATCTCCTGCTGCTGCAAGAACCTGCGCATCTGCTCTTCAATCTCAAATCCATCTCGGGCGAGGACTCGGCGAAGGCCAACGATTGGTTCTAAGTCAATCCATATCTTGGTTTCAACAAATTCTCGTATGGAACTCTGCCCAGAGCCAACTCCTTCAATAATCAGCAATTCCACAGGAGGCACGGTAAAAGCGGGACCCGCACAGTCATTGATCCAGTCGTACTTGGTTAATTCGAGTGGTCTCTTCTCGTTATGCGCTTCGGCGATTGCTAAGAGTTTTTTTTCGAGGGCGGGTCCAAAGGGATCGCTCCAACCATCGTAGAGATCATCCATGTGGACGATGTAGACGCTCATACGACCCTCGTATTCGCCCTGCATGTAGCGAGCGAGGGTGGTCTTGCCAGCCCCCGCAACGCCATCAATGGTGAGGATCATTTATTTCTTTTTTACTTCATCACATTTTCAGGGATGTTTGCTACCCGCAGCCAACGCTTCCAGCCGCCAATCGCAAGCAGCACAAATATGAAGTAAAGAATCGAGGTGAGGTAGGACTTGCCATGCCAGAACTGATAGGTGTAGACGCCATCGACAACAAACCAAAGGGGCCATGCTTCATAGCGCTCAACGCACATCAATACCTGAGCGATGCAACTTCCTACGAACCCGAATGCATCGGTGAGGGATGCAGCTGCGCCCCAGTACTTAAGGAGTGGATAAAGCGAGAACCATGCGATGAGGTATCCGATCATCCACATAATGTTGGTGCGCAGCTTGAGCTTTGCAGGCTTGGCACCTTTAGGGCCCCAACCAAACCAACCCCAGATTCCGCCTGCCACAAAGACAAATTGCAAGATCGCACTCGCATAATATTTTTGTTCAAAGAAGAGACCTGCGTAGAGCAGACTGCTGATATTCCACCATGGCCAGGTAACGCGCGGACCGAATATTCCGTAGGCAACTCCAACGACCGAGGTCACGAAGGCGACAAACTCAAGGTAGGTGAGTTGATAGCCCCATGCGGTCAACATGACGGTCATAACAGCGTGATTTATAGAATGCATGATTAAACCCCTTCCACAATTCGCATTACCGAACTGGTCATACGGTCGACCTGACGATCAGGTCCTCTCAGCCACGTAAGCGGCTCCCGTTGGAGGTAACTCTAGCGCTTAGCCTTTCGACGCGCGCGCAAGGCCTTAGCGAAGGCGGGTCCAGCAACTTTCAATCTGCGCCAGGTCGATGTGGTGGCTCGCTTGGTAAATACCTCGTAATCAATTTTTTCGACCTCATCCACTATCCCGCAGTAGAGCTCGCTTGCAGCCAAGATGCAGGGCTGGCTCACCGGATCCAAGAGTTCAATTCCTGCGCTCGCTTCAGATTGCAAGCGGCGAACCCTGGCGATCTGGAATTCCAGAGCGCGCTTGATCTCAGGGGTTAGTTTGCGCTCTGCCAAAATTTCGGGGGTAACGCCAACGGCAGCCAGATCCTCAAGCGGCAAGTAGATACGGCCACGATCTAAATCCTCACCGACATCGCGAATGAAGTTGGCAAGTTGAAATGCGATACCGAGTTTTTCTGCGGCAGCAAAGGCCGCACTATCGCTATAACCCAAGATAGGAACCATCTGTAATCCAATTACCGCAGCGCTTCCGTATACATACTCCATCAGGTCGTCGTATGTTTGATAGTGAGTGACCGAAAGATCCATCGTCATTGAGTGTAAGAAGGCTTCGAAATACGAGATGGGGATATCAAAACGTCGAACTGTATCTACCAAGGCGCGGCCAATGTGATCACTGCTTGTACCTTGCTGAATATCGTGGAGCACTCCATCGCCCCACTCTTTTAAGAGCGCTGCCTTCTCTGGAATTGTTAAAGTTGAAGCAAGGTCATCGACGATCTCATCTGCGTAACGTGCGAATCCATAGAGAGCATGCACATGAGGTCGCTTCTCCTTAGGGAGCAACAACGTGGCTAAGTAATAGGTCTTGCCGTGCAAAGAGTTAAGGCGCTTGCACTCTGCGTAAGAGGCGCGAAGTGCTGGGTCGGTTATTCCCGCAGCGGTTAACTCATCCACGTTACTTAACCGCTCCTACAATTCTTTCAGCTGCAAGGTGTCCTGAAATCAGAACCATAGGGACGCCAACTCCTGGTTGAGTACCAGAACCAGCAAAGACCACATTTTCAAAACCCTGTGCCATGTTCCGCGGTCTAAATGGTCCGGTCTGGAAGAAGGTGTGGGCGCTAGCAAAAGGCGCACCTCGTTCCATGCCGCGCTCCTGCCAATCGAGGGGAGTGGTCATCTCTTCGACTTCGATTGACTCTGCAAAGCCGGTATATCCGCGCGACTCCATAACTCGCAACATCTCATCGCGATATCGCGGGGCCTCCTTGTGCCAATCGATCTTGGCATCCAAGTTGGGAGTTGGGAACAGGATGTAATACGAGGAGCGATCCGCAGGTGCGAGTGATGGATCGTCATGTGTTGGAACTGTGACGAGCAGACTTGGATCGGTCATTAAAGTCTTCTTGTTGATGAGTTCATCAAAGACGCCATCCCATGAATCACCAAAATGAATATTGTGATGCGCCAAGTGGTCGTACTTCTTCTTAGTTCCCACCAAGAGCGTCACGCAGGAAGGTGAATATTTAAGTTGGGTAACCTTGCGCGGGGTCTGTCCAAGCAGTTCGCGATAGGCAACTGGCAGATCCGGATTAAGTATTAGTGCATCACACTCAATGCGTTCCCCGGAGTCAGTCACTACAGCAGTCGCACGACCATTGCTCTTCTCAATTGTCGTGACCGATGTGCCATATTTAAAGGTAACCCCATGCTTTGCAGCAGCTCCTGCTAGCGCGCGAGGAACTGCATGCATTCCACCTTTAGGGAAGAAGACGCCGTTGACCGAATCCATATAGGCAATAACTGCGTAGATAGCGAGCGCTTGTTGTGGACTCACCCCGGCATACATCGCCTGGAATGAGTAGACCTTTTGAGTGCGTGGATCTTTGAGGTAATCATTTACTTTAGGAGCAAGTTTTCGGAATCCACCTAGAGCTATCAGTTTGGCCAAGTTAGGTGTGAGCAGATTCAATGGCGAATCGATATTGCGATCGATGAAATCGTTCATCTCGTACTTGTATAACTTGGTGACAAAGTCAACGTATTTTGCATAACCTGCGGCTTCGGCTGCTCCAATTTTCGTTGCGATCTCTTCTTGCATCCGAGCTGTATCAGCGTGCACATCTAAGTGCGAGCCATCGTGATAAAAAGCGCGATAGAGCGGATCGACGGGAATAAGTTCTAGCCAATCCTTGAGATCTTCACCAACACACGAAAGAGCATCTTGAATGAGGGACGGCATAGTCAGAACTGTGGGTCCAGTATCAAATGAATAGCCGTCACGTTGTAACAATCCATTGCGACCGCCTGGCACCAATTCACGTTCAATAACCGTGACCTTGCGACCAGCTCCTGCTAAACGCAGAGCCGCACTTAGCCCTCCAAGACCTGCGCCCACAATTACAACGTGGTCGCTCTTGCCCTTTGTCTGGCGCACTGAAAACCCCTTATAACTAGGAACTACGTTGAGTTGCCGCGATCGCCATCTGCGTTAAAAGTTCGACGGCGGCAGGGGTAATTCCACCACGTACCAACGCATCGTGCGCTTTGGAGGTCATCTCACTGATGAGTGATTCAAGTTCGTTGAGCGCGCCGGTATCGACAATGATCTCTCGCAAGGTGTTGATGTGATCAATATCTAACTCTTTGCGACCGAAGAGTTCCAAAAATGTAGCGCGCTGGCTCTCCGTAGCTTTGGAGAGGGTGGTGGCCACAAGAACGGTTCGCTTGCCTTCGCGCAGATCATCTCCGGCAGGTTTTCCTGTTTTAACTGGATCTCCGAAGACGCCGATGACATCATCACGCAATTGGAAAGCCTCACCGAGCGGGAGACCGTAGTCGGAGTAGGTATCGATAATGGCTGAGCTAAAGCCAGGCGCGAAGCTAGCACCGAAGTGGAGTGGGCGTTCAATACTGTATTTGCCGGACTTATAACGAGCGACTTTGAGTGATCGCTCAACGCTCTCGCTGGCAAGCGCCTGCTCAAAGACATCAAGGTATTGACCCGCCATGAGTTCTACTCGCATCTCGTCATAAAAAGGCAGAGAGCGCAGAATGAGTTCAGCAGGGACGCCTGACTCGTGCAGAGCTTTGGCGGCCCAGATCAGAGCTAAATCTCCGAGCAAGATCGCTGCGGCAACGCCAAATTGTTCGCTGCTGCCGTGCAATTTTTCGGATTGGTGAAGCGCTTCAAATTGTTTATGGATGGCTGGGGCTCCGCGACGGGTATCGGAGGCATCCATCACATCGTCGTGAATCAGGGCACAGACATGGACCAGTTCTAGGCTGGAGGCGGCGCGGATAATCTGCGGAGTTAATTCGCCGCCAGCTCCCAGGAAGCCGATACTCGCAAAGAGTGGGCGCAGACGCTTTCCACTATCTAATAAGAAGTGGCCAAGGGCATCTGCCACTGGATTTAACTCGCTGCCAATACTTTGCAGATAGCCCGACTCATGCTCGAAAAATTGAGAGAGTGAGGTATTGATCTCTGCCGTTAACCCGCCAATGCCTTCAAAATCCACGCAGTAACGGTACCCTGCTTCGCTATGAACCAGAGAACTGAAGTCGACTCCCCGTTCTCTCGCCCTACTTTTTCAATAGAGCTATTTCCTCCAAAAGATGAGGCGGGGGAGACACGCCTATGGTCTGCGGTCGAACAGCTCGCACCATTGAAGCCAGATTTCATTTCGGTGACCTACGGGGCAGGTGGTTCAACACGAGACCGCACTTTGCGGATTGCTACCCAATTAACGCAGCGCACTGGCATTCCAACGGTTGCTCACCTGACATGCGTCGGCTCCACCAAAGATGAATTGATTGCGATATTAGATCAGTATCAATCAGCCCAGATCGACACCATTCTGGCTGTCCGCGGTGATCCGGTTGGAGGACCAAGCGCTCCATGGATAGCTACCCCTGGTGGCTTTGATCACGCAGAGCAACTTGTGGAACTTGCAGCCGAACGCGGCTTTAAAGTCGGCGTAGGTGCATTTCCGGATGTCCATCCAGCATCGCATGGCAATTTTGAACAAGATGTAAATGCACTCCTGCGTAAAGAGGCGAAGGGCGCCACATTCGCGACTACGCAGTTCTTCTTCGATAGCGCGGCATATCACCGGCTCGTTAGCGCGCTCGCTGATGCCGGGTCGCATTTGCCGATTATCGCCGGAGTATTGCCTGTCACCAACGTAAAGCAATTTGCCCGGATGGCCGAGTTGAGCGGCGCACCGATCCCAACTGACATCGTGGATCGATTTATGAATGTTGCAGATGATGAGAAGGCAGTCGTCGAATTAGGCATTGAGGTTGCTACCCAACTCTGTAACGAGTTAATTTCTGCAGGAGCACCTGGAATACATTTCATTACTATGAACAAGGCTTCTGCTACCGCTGAGATCATGAAGAATCTTGGGCTGCGATGAATCGTGCAGAGTATTTCAAACGCTGGAGCGAGTTACATGGCGGCGCTCGCGTAACTGGAGTCGTTAAATGGTGGCTGATAATTTCTTTTGCAATCTCGCGCCCATTGGTAAGGATTAAAGTCTCGCCAAATGTGTTGAGCATCCTCGGGGTGATCGCTGCGGTATTTACTTATACAGAGGCGCGCCGAGATTATTGCATTGCATTTCTCGCTCTCTCGATAGTGAGTGATGGAATTGATGGAACAGTTGCCATCTTGAGTGGCAAGGCGAGCACCCGCGGCGCGATGGTGGATGCGGTCTGTGATCGCTTGGGGGAGACGCTATGGGCACTGGCGTTCTATAAGTTAGGTGCGCCAGCGTGGATTGTCGGAACAGCGTGGGTCTTTGCCTTCACGCAAGAGTATGCCCGAGCTCGTATAGCTGGATTGGGCGATTACCGCATTGATGTGGTGACATTCGCAGAGCGGCCAGTGAGAGCAATTTTCTTGGCGCTAGCGATCATTGCCTTTGACTTAAATATCGCAGCTGCGACAACTCTTGCAACTGTCTGGGCGGTGCAACAAGGTGTTGCTTTAATGGTTGTGATGCGCAGTGGTCATACCCGCTTGGGTGCCCCCGATAGCGTCGGCGACTAACTCAGCGCTCATTCCAACAAGCGGTAACCCGCCACCTGGGTGAGCTGATCCACCTACACAGAAGAGTCCTTTTACAGGTGAGCGATTGCGTGCCCGTGAGAATGCCGACATTGCACCGTTACTTGAAGTGCCATAAATGGAACCACCAGGTGCGTTAACCGCATTCTGCAGATCAAGTGGAGTTCGAAACTCCATAACATCTAATCGTTCACTTACTCGCAGACCAAGCGCATCGAGTTTTGCGATTATCTTCGCGGCATACTCTGCACCGCCCTTGCTCCAGTCCCAACCCTCCTCGAGATCATGGCGCGGGGCGTTTACTAGTACGAACCAAGATTCGGTATTTTCGCGTTTAACCATCAGTGGATCATTGGGTGCGCAGATATAAATGGTGGGATCTTGTACCGGCACATGTTGAGTAAATATCTCATCGAATTCGGCATCGTAATCTTCTGGGAAATAAATGGTGTGGTGGTTGAGGCGTGGGACTTCGCCCTCAATCTTGGAGTTATCCAAGCCAAGAAGGAGTGAGAATCCTGCCAAGGACTTTTCGGCGCGCTTCAACTTCTTGCGCTCGGGTCTCGCTGCTCTGACGTTCTTATCTAGTAATTGGTTATAAACGATCTCAGCATCAGCGTTTGCGACTACCCGATCAGCACTAACAAATTCACCGCTCGCCAAGGTCACGCCCGTTACGGCACCCGATTGGGTATTTATTTTCACAACCGGGGAGTTGAGATGAATATCAATGTTGAGCAATCGACAGCGATCTTCTAAGGCGACGCTCAATTGGCCGATTCCACCCGCTAAATGCCATGCCCCAAAACTTGCCTCTACAAATGCAATCGTGAGCAGTGCTGCAGGTGCTTTGCGAGGATCTGAACCTGTATACGTTGCATAGCGATCAATAATCTTTTGAATGTGGGGATCTTTGGTGTACTCGCTACTAACTGCACGCAGAGATTTGAGCGGGGCAATCTGTTTGATCCCGCGAATCAAATCTCGCCGCTTGAGTAGTGACCAGACTGAAGTGAGTTCTGATTGCACAAAGGGGACGCGCGAGATATCCCACATCACTTCTGCGCGTTGCATAAGTGAGTGCCAGGCGTTACCGGCCTCAACACCTAACGCAGCATCGATTGCGGAGCAAGTCTTAGGCAGATCGAGATTTACAAAGTCCACGCTCTTGCCATCGGCAAAGTTATAAGTGAATGCGGGATTCACGGCTTGAATATTGAGTACTCGTTCAAAGCGTGGCCCGGTCTTAATAAAGAAGTCTTTGAAGATGGCGGGCAGAGTTAAGAGCGATGGCCCCGTGTCGAAGGCATAATCGCCGATCCACTCGGTGCGACATTTGCCGCCGGTGCGATCTGAGGCTTCATAAATAGAGACCTCGTGTCCTTGTTTTGCTAGGCGTGCGGCGGCGGTCATGCCACCGACGCCTGCACCTACGACAACGATTTTGGACACTTACGCCACGCTCCGTCCGCGCCACACGAGTTGGCCGGTTGATTTCAGATACCAGGATCTTGCAATTAAGTAGATGAGCGTCACGATAGCCAACGGATGCAATAAAGCCGAATTACTTCTACTGCGGGTTCGAATATCGCAGATCAAGCGAGAGAGAACTACTGCGAAATACCCTAGCCACGCTACGCGAAAACCAGATAGCGCAAGGAGTAGTGGCAACACACCTGTCACAAAGAGATAGATCGAGGTTGCAATCGCTCCGAAGACAGATCCAAAGGCGCGCCACAGTGACTTTGTATAACCGGCAAAGAGCTCTTCTTGGTTGTTATACATCCGGCACGAGGCGACAGCGCTGCCTTCAGCAACTCCACCTTTAAATCCACTCTTCACCAATAGTCGAGCGAGCTCTAGGTCATCGAGGACTTCGTGGCGAACCGCCTTATGCCCGCCAGATTTTATATATGCCTCACGCCGAACGATCAAGAACTGACCGTTGGCAATCACCATGGAGGGAAATTTGGCTCTTTCGGCATAGCGCAGCGGAACCGACGAGAGCCAGGACCATTGCAGAAGTGGTTGAATCAACCTCTCAAAGAAGGTATCTGCCAGCTGTCTGGGGTAGGGCGAGATGAAATCCCAGCCAAATTTATTCATATCAGTAATTGCTGCGGCGATAGCGTTCTTGGTCAGGCGCACATCAGCATCTACAAAGACCAGGTAATCGCCGGTTGAGTGAGTTACCAGTTGGTGGCAGGCGAAATTCTTACCGAGCCAACCCTCTGGCAATTCAATTCCAGGAAAAGTTTGGATGCCTGCGAAGTCTGTTAACAAGTTTGAGGTGGCATCGGTTGAGTGATCATCGAGCACGATGATTTCGTGGTGAGGTAAGAACTCTGTTGTTGAAACAGATTCAAGGACACCCGCGACATTCTTCTCTTCATTGCGCATGGGAATCAGAATCGAAACTTTGCTGTCAACGGAGGCTGCGTCTTTGTTACTTACTCTGCGCATGGTTAATGAGTTGGCCACCACAAAGCAGAGTGGAATTGCAGTAAGTAGAAGAATTACCAACATAGGTTATGCAGTATCTGGTCTACCAAAGCGCAATTGGAAGATGTAGGGGATGAGGTAGATAAAGAAAAGTGCTCCCACATAGATGCCAATATCTTTGTGATGGAAGTAGAAGATATTGCCGATCACTCCACCGATAAGGGTCCAGAAGAGCAGAATGTCTGGGGCGAGGGAGTTGATGGAGTTTTTGCGCCGATCCTTCGATAAGAGCGCGTTCAACAGCGCCATTAGCCCCATCCCTGCAAAGAGCCAACCTGCCGCATTAGATAGCGGAATCATCGGTTCGTAAGGAACGTGAGGACCGACAATCTTCCAACTCCAACGACCTGCATCAACCATCTGTGGATCTAAAAATAGATCCCAGATCATGAGACCAACTCCGCCGTAGATGAAGACCCAGTGCGCTGCGGCACGACGTGCTGCAATAAATATTGGATAGGAAAGCATGATCCAGGCAAAAGGCACAAGTAGTGGTACTCCAAATATTTGTACCCCGAGCGAATGGTCGTAGTGATAACGCCCGAATGGCCAGCCGGATTTAACACCGACAGTTTCAATGGCAAGTCCGTAAGCAAAGGTGATGATGGTGAAGAGAGAGGAGAAGAGTGGGCCGTAGACCAAGAAGGCGTGAAAGATCATCGTTGCGGCACCAACATAAACCGTGGCAAGAGTTATATCGCGCAGCACATCACCGTGAACGAGTGGATAAGCGATTTGGAGACCAATTACTGCCAGGACTCCAAAATAGAGAAGACCAAGTTGTTTAGACGAGACAGATCGCCGCGAATACCTGCGTGGGCGAAACTGGTGCGTGGTCACCCGTTAATTCTGCCCTACTTGGCGGAGGTAGTAGAGCCGCGAACCTCGAGCAGGGCGAAACGAGCGAACAATTCTTCGGAGTACCACTTTTGGGATTGAGTCTGAGCAATCGCGGCAGAGTGAGCCGCACCCTTGTAGGCGAACTCCCTGACGGCAGCGCTGCTACTCCACACTGAGAGTGTGCCTTGCAATCCGATTGGCGCCTCCCCAATCCCGATGGCGCTTTCTACCCCCGCACATCCGCGCAGACTTTCAATCACTGGAGGCACCGCGCGCCAAAATTGCAGATTCTTGCGCCAGCGAATTCGCGCCCGAGTTATTGCCAGCACCTTGCCCTCCCAGCTCTTTGCCAGGTCTTTATCTGCCGCAAAAGGTTGTGCCTTCGACCAACTTCCATGAACCGAGATCGGTCTTGCCACATAACGGGATTCGGCCAGAGAGAATCTACGCCATGCCTTTACTAGATCGCTCCCATCGAAGGCATCGAGCTCTGACTCCTTAATGGTGATGATCAATCCCCAGAGTGTCGGGTCGGCATCTCGTGGGGTAAAAGTTTGACCGGTGCCGGTTCCGATTAATTTGAAGAAAGAGATTGCAGGGTTTCTTTTAAGAGGTATTCGATCACTCGCCATATGCCAGATGGCGCGCGGAAAAGATCGAGTAGGGATTCGCCACAAATAAATGACGGTGATCATTGGACTAAAGCTGCGGTATGAATGATCTCGGCGATTACTTCATCTGGGCTATCCCACATAGGGGCATGTCCTGATTGGGAGAGCGTTACCCAACGCGCATGTGCGGGAGCCAAGGTCCGCTCTTGCATCGTCTGAGCCGGCAAAGTGTTATCGCTGTCGCCAAAAATAATTGTTACTGGAATATCAGCCGAGATATTTTTATCGAAGCGACGCTTCAGCATTCCATCCCAAGCCGGGAAGTAACCCTCGGATGATCCGTAAGCGACAACCGCGTCCACAATTACTTCGTGGGGGAGTTCGCGCCATTTAGGGCTGACCTCAAAGAATCCCAATTTACGCGCCCATTGTTGCTTCATCAAAGTATCGGCGTACTTATAGGTGTAGTGGGCCATCGCGCGCGATGATGCGCCAATCGCGGTGCGATGCGTCGAAGGTACCAACCACAACCCAGCCGGAGCTAATCCGATAACACTCAAGGTCCGATCTGGAAATGCTGCGGCAAATTCCAATGCAATCCAACCACCTAATGAGTTACCGGAGAGATGCGCCTTCTCAATTTCCAGCCGATCCATCTGCTCTTTGATCAGAAGCGCGAGTGAATAAGGATCCATGGCTTGGTTGGGATCAAAGGCTGACTTTCCATGGCCCGGCAGATCAAAGGTAATGACCCGAAACTTCTCTTGTAGCGCTGGGGCGATACTTTTCCATGCGGTTGATGCCGAACCCATGCCATGTAACAAGATCAGCGGTTGACCTACACCGTGGCTCTCGTAGGCAAGTTCCATGCGGGGTACTTTACTAGCCCCTCAATCACCGCGCCTTATGCGTGGAATATCCAGGTCTTGGCTATAGTGAAAATTGAGAGGGCAAACAAGAGATATGCGAAAGAGCGACGTAACAACTGCACAGGTACGCGCTTGGTGTTATGCGAAGCGACGAGCGAGACAGCAACGGCCACCGCTCCAATCCCGATGGGGATACCCCACTTGACCTCATGCCAGACCGCGTGATGGCCAACAAAAGAGGTGAGTGAGTTGATTGAGATGATCAGCAGAGATGTGCCAGCGGCTTTGTTCTGCGGAGTATTGTAAAAGAGAACCAGAATAGGGATGGCAAGGAAACCTCCACCAACCCCAAAGATTCCAGTCATAGCACCAATGGTCAGAGCGATTGCGATCAGTACACCTAATGGCATTCGTCGTTCTACATCGGCTTTGATGGGCCCTCTCATTGTCGCGGCTCCGGCTACAACAAGAATGACGGCAAATCCTGTGGTGATGAAAGAGTTGGGCAGATGCTTTGAGAGCTCAGCGCCACCGATGTTGGTGACTAGTCCAATGCCCCAAATAGATAAAGCTTCGCGATACAAGACCTCATGTGTCCGCATCTTGGGAAGCGCACCAGAAAAGGCTGCCAAAAAGACGATACCGAGCGCTGCAGTGGTGGCTTGTGTTGGAGTGAAGTGAAAGATGTAGAGCAAAATTGGGACGGATGTTAAAGCTCCGCCAGCTCCAACGAATCCCAATACAGATCCAATAAATATTCCACTTAGAATTGCCAGCACCGCATTCACGGTCACATCTTGCCGTAGTTATGTCGGTCAAGTGGATGAATACCTCATCACCAAAGTGAATTTATAGTTTTCAGCCTGAAATAACAGGGCTGGACTTGTACCGTAGACCAATGGGCTTGCACTCGAAGAGATACGACATAACGCGCAGAGCCCGCTATCCACTTGGTCACATCAGAATGAGCGTCGAAGATCTCGGCCGCCTCATCTCCCGGTGGGAGACCATCTGCGGTTCAGTCACTATCGGAATTGGTGACGGGGTTGTCGCTGACTACGCCGATGATCTCTACGAAGCCACTAAGTACGAGGTGGATCATCTCGTTATTCGGACAGAAGAGCCCGCCACTGCCATCTCTTTAAAATATAACAAGGCCGAGGTTGCTTATATTGATGATCCCCAGACATCCGCGACCATCAATACGATCAAGAGTTCTCTCAAACCATTTAAGATCGCCATTCCTTTCTACCGACTGAGGGCTTTTTGGGCCTGGATCTACGTCCTCTTTATTACCGTGGCCTTCTTTCTTGACTATCACTTCCATGGCTTTCAAAAAGCGCCGTTGCCCCCTGCAACAACAAATGGGGCACCTCCGCCGCCACTTCCACCTCTACCGCCGCCATTTCCCGGCTCTGTACTTATAGTCCTGCTCGTTACTTTGATCCTGTTGTCGGGTTGGTTCATCTATGCCTATCAAAAATTAGACTCGACCACATCAGCGCGGATCGTCCGTAAGAGTCGCAAGGCCAACAACAGTTACTACGACGAAGAGCCTCCTTCAAACCCATCTCAAGGCATTTAATTCCTTCGCAAGTTATTTGCATTACTAGATTTAAACTATTGAAAGTAAATAGTTGAAGAATCAAACATAAATTCATAGAAATCAGGTATTCGATTTAGTATCTTTCTACAATGGCGATTCACTCTGAGAAGAAAGAACACCTTCGCAGACGTCGCGAATCTTTAGGGCATATAAAGCTCCATCTCGATGATCTTTCAGCTCTTGTCGATGAATGGGAGCGCTGGTGTGGATCGGTCACAATCAGCGTAGGAGATGGCGTTAACGCCGACTTCGTAGAAGACCTAGTGGATGCCACTAAATTCGAAATGTCCCACCTTTCGATCCTGACTGAAAACCCCACAGTCACCATTGCCTTGCGCCGACATAAGGCCGAACTCTCTTACATCGCCAATCCCGCCGATGCTGTGATCATCGATAACATCCGCAGCTCTCTGGCACCCTTTAAATTACTAACGCCTTTCTACCGCCTGCGCTCTTTCTGGTGGCTGCTCTACTTAATTATCGCGAGCACCACAGTCCTAGTCGTTGGCCAGCACAATAATTGGAACACCCCTTTATGGCCGCTCTTTCTTCCCTTTGGCGCTATGGCAATCCTGATCTGCTGGTTTATCTACTCCTTCGCCAGAATGCGCCGCCGCTCCTCAGCCCGGGTGCTGCGCGGCAAAAAGATCTCACCAAACTGGCGCAAAGCAAAATCCTTGGCCTACTGGATCTTCCCACCGATCGCCCTCGCAATCGGAATCATCCTCGGAAAAGCCCTCTCCAAAAAATAGCTCTATAGATCTAAATCACGCGAGCACTAAAGTGTCCCTATGGTTGAGGGATCTGGGGACACTTTTAGTTCTGATCTGATTTATCACGTCACCACAAAGCCCGAGTGGACTCATGCCCAATTAACCGGCACTTATGACAGATCCACCAAAGGCAAATCCTTCGAAGATGTTGGGTTCATCCATGCCTCAACAGCAATCCAATTGGAAGAGACTAAAAACTTTGTCTACGGAAACTCCAACGAAAACTTGGTCGTACTAGTAATAAGCCAAGCAGCCCTCGCCCACGAGGGCATCGAAGTCCGCTTCGAAGATGGGGGAGCGGGAGAGTTCTACCCCCACATCTATGCACCTATCCCGGTGCGACTCATCACAGATACCATTAACCTCTAAACGAAATGAGATCTCATGGAAATTAATACCTACCAAATCTAGTATTACGCCGATAAGCCAAGCGAACAAGTAAAAGCTGTCGCCTACGAGCTCAAAGATGGCTGGTTCGTTTTCTATGGTGGCAAGACTCAAGCCGAGCAGGTTCTTCGCGTTCGTGCGGTTGATGTGACTAGGGTTGTTTTGGTGGCTGAGTGAACACGGGAACTTTCGGTTGTTTGAATTATTTTCAAGATTTCCGCATTTCTATGTCTAATTGATGGAGCCGGGGGTAGCAATTGCATGTCAACGCTTGAGACATTCATAATTTGGTTAATAAGCCTCGGAGCCTCGGTCACTTTATTTACAATAAGTATCAGAAAGATTTCCATTCATTCGAAAACTGGGCAGAAGGTAGTTCGCCAGAAAATCAAAGATGCAAATAACTCGACAAATTTACAAGCAGGCAATGACATCACCATTCAAGATTCCCATGATTCAAAATGAGTCGAGAAACCATTAAAGCAGGCGATAACTCATTAAATGCCCAAGCAGGTCGAGATGTAATTATTCAAAAATATGGATATAAGCTTTCTGAAGTTAAGGAATTCATTGAAAATTTTGCTGATTTGTTTTTTGCAAAACGTTTTGAAGAAGCGCAAGCAAAATATGAAGAACGTGCGATTGAATTCCTCGAAAAGTTAACTCTTGGTAATACTGAAAATCTTACTGAAATAATGAATTCGCTCTCGGAACCAGAAATTGTATATTCATTAACCGAGGCCGTGAAGCAATATTCATTCAGTGGAGATGAAGAAAAAGGTGACACTCTTATTAATTTAGTTGCTAATAAATGTTTAGAAGAGCCTGGAACACTGCGATCCATTGCCTTGAGCGAAGCTATTGAAGTTGTCTCAAAACTCACCTTGCAGCAAATTAACGCTCTAACTGCCAACTGGCTGGTAAATAATGTTGGATCTACTGATATTTTCACAATTGATCAACTTTGCGAATGGTTGGAGGCACATCTATTACCTTTAGTATCTGAGTTGCCTAGACAGGAGAGTTCTTATACACACATGGCGGCTAAGGGAGTTGTAACACTTGTACAATTGAATAAAACCAATTTAGGTGAAAAGTACTTACGAAACTATCCAGATGCATTTTCCAAGGGTTTTGAATTGGGGGATATCGAAGAGGATTTGAGGGCATATTCGGACTTGCTTTTTGATTCCTGCTCAAATGATTTATCGAAACTTCAAATTAAAATCGGTTTCGGTAAAGATATTGATGGGCTTGCCGCTCGCGTGGGTTTAAGTCCCAGGGCCGAAAAATTAAAAGAGATTCAGAGTCGATTTCAGATGAGTGCCTCTGAAGCGATTGAGCAGATATCTATAAAGATCTCAACATTTGGAGATTTTGCTGACTTATGGAATTCCACCTTAATTTCAAATTTATTCGCTACTCCTGCTGGGATTGCACTGGCTTATTCGAGATGGAAGCAGTTGTCGCAAGGCAGCGAAGAACTATTAATTTTTCTACAAAATGATTAATTTTAAAAAAACTTTAGCGACTTTATTTTGTTAACTATTAATCTGCCTGAGTTGCATTTCGGGCGGCATCCTGCTGTTTCATGATGATATCCATTTCATAGGTTAGCTTCAGGAGTTGCTCTGTGAAAGCTGCAATGTCCTCTGCGACTTCTTTTGTTGTTGCAATAATTTTATGGTTTGCTTCATTCCCGACTGTTTTTATTCGTTCAACCCATGAACGCATTCTTTCTGATGCCAAGCCGGACGTTATGATAAATTCGACGGCTTCTGAAAATGTTGGTGCATATCCTTTGCTATCAACATCAGGAAGTCCATTGGCAACAGCAATATGAAATAGCAACTTTCTACACATCATGACAGCTGCCGTATACGCAGCAACTCCTAAACAATCGCGGACTTCATTCCATGCTTCCAACTCGACACCGCCAACCCCGAGAGGAACACTCAGAGGCTTGGATGAAGGGCTGATTGCCCCTCCATTAATAACGTATGCTGACGAGCACGTAAGACACCGTAACCACTGATTTTGGCGATCAGCGGAAAACGCAATAGTTACCATCTGTGATGGCCCACTACATAAATCGCAATACTGAGTTGTCCAATTCTCGCGTGAGGTTTGCGAGAACGAGCCATGTTTCTCGGCAACGACGTACAAGTCACTAAATAGGTCTGCCATTAGAAAATGTTAATTGAGATTTGGATTTATGTTGCTCTTTCGGGCATAGGGATTCTTCTTTGTTGAGGTCTTTAATCCTTTTAAACTTAATTCGACTTTAACCTTTTGGCCAGATGGGAAGGCACACACCTCAAGCCAACTCGAATTAAAGACCACTTGCCTCTGTCGTAGGGTAGCACTATCTTTCGAACATATGTTCGAATCAGCCATGAACCCGCCCCCCAATACCCCTGGATCCGTCCCAGGGGCCACTGGCACGGGCGGGGAGGTTCCGGGGGTACCTGGGGCCAAGGTGATTGCGCCCGAGGGTGAGCCGCTGGAGTTCATTTATAAGGGGCGGCGCTTTCATGTGCACGCGATTGTGTCGCGGTGGCGTGAATCTGGTGGCTGGTGGAACCGTATCGATGATGGTCGCCTTAAGAAGGGTCCGCTCGAAGATGTGATCTTCGATGATGGGGGTAAGGCGATCTGGCGGGTTGAGGCGGCCCCTGAGGGGGCGCTGGCAACCTTTGAGATTGAGTTGGATGAAATCACTGGCAAGTGGCAGATCCGCCCCACATCACGACCCTCATGAAACTTCCACCTGTATTCTTCTCGAAAGAAGGCTGTTTTAGCTAGCTAACTTTAATGAATAGTACTATGAAACATATCTAATAGATATGTTTCATAGTACTATTTGGAAATGGCAACCACGTTGGCTTCATTAAGGTTGGGAGTGATGCGCCCAAAAGACGCATCACATATCTATACACAACCCTACGTGCAATTCAAACGCCTCGAGGAGGATGGAGTGCTCCTCAAGGTAGCGCACGGTTATTACGCACTCGTACCAGAAGTGAACAGAGGCAACAAATGGCGCCCGGAGATTGAATCCCTCGCACTTGAAATTGGCCAAGCAGACTACGGAGACGACAAAGCGATCCTGATGCACTTATCTGCTGCCCGTTTACAGGGTGCAATTCCTCGTGCCATAGCAGTGGCTGTTATAGCTATTCCAAAGCAGCGCCCGGTCTTAGAAACACCGAACGGACGAATCGTCTTTGTTAAGAGAGATGTGACTCGGCTAAAAAGAATGAAAGTGAAGACAGAGCTAGGTGAGGGTTGGTCCACATCCAAAGAGCAAACAGCACTTGATTTAGTTGCAAGACCCAATTTGGTTATTGGGATGTCTCAATTTGCCGAAGAAGCTGCACGTACACTGTATTTTCTTAGTGACAAAGCAAAATTGAAGTCGATAGCAAATGATCAACGCTTAAAGTCATCTTTTGGTCGACTTCAACAATTGGTGAACAATGATTAATATAAATGAGCGTCAGGAAATCCAAGACTTATTTGGTGTTAGCCAGGGGCAAGTAAATCGAGATCATGCGATTAGTCACACCCTTTCGGCGCTCCAGTTACTTGAGACAAAATTTGTTTTTTTTGGCGGAACAGCGCTCTCTAGGACATTCTTGGACAAAGGCAGATTATCTGAAGATATCGATTTATATACAGCTGATCGAGATGCACTTTGTTCGGAGTTAGATGAGTTGCCAAATTTTCTTGAGGAAGAGTTCCCGCAAGCAAATTGGAATTTGCGACCTTCGCAAACAAGCGAATTGGGACATTCATCGCTAGTTTGCGAACCATCCATCCAAATTAAGGTGCAAATTGTTGATTCATCCCAACGAGGCTGGCTGAAAATTCCTACACAATTGAGTGAGATTCAACAGCGGTATTCGGATGCACCGCGAACGAAGTTATGGACGCCCACATTTGATGGATTTATTGTGATGAAAACTCTTGCTTGGTTGGATCGACGCTCTCCGCGCGATCTATTTGACCTGTATGGACTGTCCAAGGAAAGGGACGTTACTGAAGTTGTTCGCGAGTTGGTTGGAGAATTATGTGGACACCAAATCACTACAGGAATGCTCAATCGACCTCCGATCGGGGCCTGGCATGAGCAACTGGCTCATCAAACGAATCTCCAGATAACAGCCGAAGAGTCTTTGGAAGGAGTTCTTGATTGGTGGGAAGGGTCAATCTCTTCTCAGATTCCATGAAGGAGGTTGCGAGAAATGGTTAGTCGCAACTTCAAAAGAGGACTTCTCAAAGTTTTAGACGCCATTTCGGAAGTATTGGATTCCACCAAGTTCACCATTTTCTGGGTATCACTCCTTGCAATAAGCGCAATTTTGAGCCTAGCCCTTAAGTTTCTGCATTAGGTATCCCAATATTGAATGACCTATCCATAAGTGCGGCCAGATAGATCTGCACCTTGCCCCTGTCGGCCCCGAGGACTATCTTTCGAACATATGTTCGAATTAGCTGTTAACCCAATAACCCCGAGATTAGCCCTTGGGGTTGCTTGGTCTGGCCCCACATCACGACCCTCATGAAACTTCCATTTACACATCTATCGGTGGCTAGTGGCTACTCCTTTAAGTATGGGACTGCACTGCCACAGAAGTTGGTGGAGCGAGCTGCGATTCATGGATCCAGTGCAATTGCACTGACCGATCGTGATGGTGCTGCAGGGGCTATTAGGTTTGCCAAGAGCTGTGAGGAGATGGGTCTGGCACCGATCCTTGGGGTCAACTTAAGTTTTCTGCAGAAGAAGTATCGCGTCACTATTTTTGCCCAAGGTGATGGACTCGGTGCTTTATATCGATTGATCACCAGCATTAATTTGAGTGAGGATAAATTACTTACCTATAAAGTTTTGACTGAGGCATCGCAGTACTCATCACAATTGATTTTGGCGCATGGTGTTGATTCGCAATTGGCTGCTGCGATTAATGCGCGTCGTAATGAAGAGGCGATGTCTATTTATGGGGCGGCTGCGGATTTATTTGCGGGGCAGGTGATCGAGTGTACGTCGCACTTGCGGGCGGGCACTGGGCCGTTGTCGACTACATATGCGGCGCGGATGTTGGGATTTGCACGCGATCATAATTTGCCTGCGATATTGACTAATGCGGTGCGGATGCTTGATCGTACTGATGGACCGGTTGCTGATGTTTTGGATTCGGCGCGCAAGTTAGTGCCGCTGCACTACAAACATGTAGAGCGCAGTAATAGTGAGGCATATTTAAAGAACCCTGCTGAGATGGCATGGGTGGGTGATGAGATTGCACGCGCTGCCGGAGAGCGCAACGGCAATCGTTTGTTGGCGGATACTGAGGATCTGGCGCAGAGGCTGCGTTTATCTGCTCGGCGTGACATCGGGCTTGGTGCGATTCATTTGCCACATATCTCTGATCCATCGGAGTTGCGGCATCGCACTCGTGCTGCGTTATCGCGTTATACGGGGGAGCTATCTGTTAAGGCTGCGGTGCGTTTGGAGGAGGAGCTAGAAACTGTAACGACGCTGGGTTTTGAGCCTTATTTCTTAAGCGTTGCAGCGGTTGCCGATATGGCGCGGGCGCGAGGGATTAGGGTGGCGGCGCGAGGATCTGGAGCGGGATCCCTGATCTGTTATCTGCTTGGGATATCTGGGGTAGAGCCCATTAGTCAGGGTTTACTGATGGAGCGCTTCTGTTCTGTATTGCGAGCAGAATTACCCGATATTGATATCGATGTGGAGTCAGATCGTCGACTAGAAATTTATAGCGCGGTCTTCGAACGTTACGGATTTAAGAGCAGCAAATACAAGCCGGGGGACAATAGTTCAACGGCCACCGTGGCGATGGTAGAAACCTATAAGGCGCGCCACGCTATTCGTGATGTGGGGGCTGCGCTGGGGATCGCTCCGATGGAGATTGATCTGATTGCCAAGTCGATGCCGCGTATTAGATCGCGCAATATTCAAAAGGCTCTCGAGAATCTGCCAGAGCTGCGTAGCCTTAACCTCAATAGTCCGATGCTCAAGATGGCGATCAGTCTTGCGGGTAGGTTGGATGGCTTGCCGCGACATCTGGCTATGCACCCATGCGCCGTTGTTCTCTCTGATCCTGGTCTGCTGGATTACGCGCCACTCGAGATTAATGCCAGCGGTTATCCCATGTTGCAATTTGATAAGGATGACGTGGAGGCGATTGGCTTACTCAAACTCGATATCTTGGGCGTGCGGATGCAATCGGCGATCGCCTATGCGCTCGATGAGATCAAGCGAGTTGATGAGGTCGATGTCGATATCGATGCGATCCCACTTGATGATGCACCGACCTTCGATTTAATTAAATCGGCGCGCACCTTGGGAATCTTTCAGATCGAAAGTCCGGGGCAGCGCGAACTCGTCGGCAAATTTGCGCCAGATACCTTTACCGATCTGATTATCGATATCTCACTCTTTAGACCGGGGCCGGTAAAGAGCGACATGATCGTTCCCTTTCTTAATGGCAGACAGGGCTTTAAACCGCGCGATCTGATTCATCCTGATCTGTATGAGGTACTGCACGAGACCGAGGGCGTTGTTGTATTTCATGAACAGGTGATCAAAGTTATTGCGATCATGTCGGGATGCACTCTGGCTGAGGGTGATGAACGTCGCCGCAAGATGGGAAGTCCCGAAGGTCAGATCGAGGTACGCGATTGGTTCTATCCCGCGGCGCTGGCGCGTGGATATACCCATGCTGTGATCGATGAGGTCTGGGAGATCTTGCGATCTTTCGCCTCCTTTGGTTTCTGTAAGGCGCACGCAGCGGCCTTTGCGCTGCCTACCTATCAATCGGCATGGCTTAAGACCCATTACATGGCCCCCTTTATCGCAGGGCTTTTGACTCATGACCCAGGTATGTATCCCAAGCGCTTGATCTTGGATGAAGCCAGGCAGTGGGGGATTGCGATCAAGCCGATCGACGTTAATAAATCGGATCGCGATTATCGAGTCGAACGTGTTGATTTAGGTAGCGATACCCGCGCGCCATATCTAGCTCCTGATTTAAAGAGCACCGGTAAGAGTCTGTCGTTACCTGATGCACGTGGTTATGCCATCCGCATGGCGCTGCGCGATATCGCGGGGATCAACGATGGTGAGGTCGATGGAATCCTGCGCTCGCGTCCCTATCTTGATCTAGCAGATTTTGTGGCGCGCTCTGGTGTGAGCCGCCCGGTATGCGAGGCGTTGATTATGGTCGGCGCCTTTGATGAGTTACATCAACTCGATCAGAGTAATTTAAATCGCCGCGATCTCTTATTGCACTTACAAGATCTTTATAAGTTATCGAGCGTTAACGTGCGTGGTACTGCTACTAATCAGATGGTGCTCGGTCTTACACCGCCACCGCTTGAGGCGAGTGGGTTGCCAGAGATGTCATCGGCAGAAGAGGTCCGTCACGAACTAGATCTCACCGGCATGGATATCTCGCGCCACATGATGGAGTTCTATGGAGAGTTCCTTAATCATGTGGGGGCGGTGCGTTCATCGGATCTGATTCATAAACGCTCCGGCGAATCTGTCTTGGTCGCGGGAGTAAAGGTGGCGCTGCAGATGCCACCGATCCGTTCTGGCAAACGCGTGGTCTTTCTGACCCTCGATGATGGATTTGGTTGTAACGATGTGACCTTCTTCGAGGATATTCAGCAGAGCAGCGGAAGTCTGATCTTTTCATCCACTTTGTTCTTGGTACGCGGTGAGGTTCGGCGTACCGGTCCGCGTGGCATCTCATTGCGAGCGACGCAGGCGTGGGAACTCACCGAGTCGTACGAGAAGTGGCGTAATCTGCGAGTTTATGAGCCAGAGCATGGATGAGATCGCAACGATTCTCCATGTTGATATGGATGCCTTCTATGCCTCGGTCGCCGAGAAAGATGATCCCTCGCTGCGCGGCAAGGCAGTAGTAGTTGGGGCAGGCGCGCGCGGCGTTGTTCTATCGGCTAATTACGAGGCCCGCAAATTTGGAATCCGCGCCGCGATGCCGGTGGGGCGTGCGCAACGGATGGCGCCACATGCAATATTTGTTGTGCCAAATCACCGTCGCTACAGCGAGGTCTCACATAGCATCATGGAGATCTTTGGGAGCTACACCCCGTTAGTTGAACCGATCTCACTCGATGAAGCATTTTTGGATGTGACAGGTTCACGCAAATTAATCGGTGATGGCCCCACCATCGCCAAGAAAATCCGCGCCGATGTTTATGAACAAGCAGGAATTACCTGTTCGGTAGGAATCGCAACGACAAAATTTATTGCCAAGCTTGCCTCGCAGAAATGTAAACCCAATGGGATGCTCGAGGTAGATCCCGACAAAGTAATTGATTTCTTGCACCCACTTCCAGTCAGTGCGGTCTGGGGAGTTGGACCTAAGACAAATGAAGAGTTGTTGCGGTTGGGGCTGCGCACCGTTGGTGATATTGCAAGGACTCCGCGCCAGACTCTGGTGCGCGCCTTGGGTGAGGCAAATGGAAACCACTTGTATGAGTTGGCGTGGGGGCGCGACTATCGCCCAGTAACTCCCGATGAACCCGATAAAAGTATTAGCGCCGCCGAAACTTTCTCGCGCGATCTAGAGGACGAGGAAGAAATCTTGCGCGAACTCTTGCGCCTTACTGAGAAAGCTAGCGCTAGGTTGCGCTCGAGAGCGATGTTGGCGCAGACAATTTCTATCAAGGTGCGCTTTGCAGATTTCAAAACTATCTCGCGTTCCAAAACAGTCACCCTGCCTATCGATGGGATGCAAGAGTGTTATGAAGTTGCAAAGAAGTTGTATCAAGGGCTCAAATTAGATCGGGCCAGAATTCGATTGATTGGAATTAGTTTAGAAAGTCTTGTGGATTCGGAGGGGGCTCCAGTTCAACTTGAGCTGGGGGAGCGTGAAAATGGTTGGCGCGAGGCGACACGCGCGATGGATCAGGCGAAGGCCAGGTTCGGAGATGCCTCGGTCCGCCCGGCGCGGCTCTTCCGGCGCGCCAAAGACGGCCGAGAACACTCAGGAAACTGAGAGGCAACAGTCATTTTCTAGATAGCGCGCTTTGGCAACCCTGCTCTATTCTTTGGGCATGCCTCTGTCAGATCATGAACGCAAACTCCTTGCGGAGATGGAAGCGGCCTTCGAGCAAGAAGATCCCCGCCTAGTTTCTACGCTTACGGGAAGCGCGCGCACCAAACAAGGAAGTTATGTCTTTTATGGCGCCTTGGCACTGGTGGCTGGCATGGCGATCCTCTTTGGCGGCCTGATCGCCAAGTTGATCATCGTGGGTCTGCTCGGCTTTGTGATCGCACTGGCTGGCGCATTCTTTATCTTCACCAACATCTCTTTTGGCAAGAGCACAAACCGCGGCCCTAAGCCAAAGAAGCAGAAGTGGAGCGATCGCTTAGAGGGACGCTGGGAGCGCCGCAACTTCGATAATTAATTTATCGCAAGAATAATTTTGTAAGTCTCTTTGAGGTTGCAGTAACTCCTATCGCAACCATCACCGCAAAATAAAGCACGTGCCACAAAATTCCCCAGCTCACAACACCAAGAGTTAAATCACGCACCATCTCGATTGCTTGCCACAATGGTGATGCTTTGAGGATTGCTTGTAGATAACCGGGATAAACGGTGAGCGGATAGAACGATCCAGAGAATAAGAAGAGCGGCAACATCACGATATTGATCAGATCCATCTGCTGAAAAGTTGTGAAGCAGGATGTGATGGCCATACCTATAGATGCAAAACCAAAGGCGATCAAGACCGCAGCTGGTATCGCGAGAATTCCCCACCAACTAGGAATCAGACCAGCGGGAACTGCAATACACATGAAGCCCAGGGTGTAGGCGAGGCCGCGGATAAGTGCCCAACCGATCTCACCGAGAGCTACATCAACTGAACCCAGTGATGTCTGCAGCATGCCTTGGTAGATGCGATCGAATTTAAGTTTGAAGAAGACGTTCCAGGTGGAGTCGTAGATCGCACCGTTCATAGCGCTGGTCGCTAAGAGTCCAGGTGCAATAAAGGTTGCATAGCTAACTACGCGTCCACCAGGCAGGGAGATGGTTCCGATGAGATGTCCGAGGCCATATCCAAACGACAAGAGATAGAGAACCGGTTCGAAGAATCCGGAAAGCACCGCGATCCAGGCCGAGTTCTTAAAGGCCATCCAACTGCGTTCAAGCAAGACATGAGGCCGCCCCGCGAAGACTCCTTCGCCAAGATGTCCGCGACGTGACTGTGCGATCGAAACTGCGGTCTCGGTACTCATTCGCTCAACCGCTTTTCAAATTCACGATATGCCAGCCAGAGACCAAAGGAGAGCATGGCGAAGAGATAACCAAAGTGCACGATGAACATAACGAAACTGATGTGATGACCGTAAGTCATATATCGACCGAGTTCTGTGGCATGCCAGATCGGTGAGGCCCAACCAACCCAGCGCAGATAGATCGGCAAGGTCGAAAGTTGATAGAAGGTGCCAGAGAATAAGAAGAGAGGCATCATGATAAAACGCCCCAAAATATTGAAGAATTGGTCGTCATTTCTGATCCAGGCAGATATTCCCAGCATGAGCGCGCCAAAGGCTGATCCGGCGAGTAATCCCACCAAGACCGCCAACCAACCGCGTTGACTACTAAATCCGCCAAAGAGATCGATGATCACTCCGTAGATCACGGTAGAGAATGCGGTGCGCAAGAAGGCACTTAAGAAAACTCCGTTTGCGATCTGTCGACCTGACAATGGGGTCGCATTCATCGCGTAGAAAACTTTGCCCCACTTAAATCCCTGGATGGTTGTAAATACTGTCTCATCCATTGCAGTTTGGATTGCAGCCGTGGCAAGAAGTGCGGGAGCAAGAAATGTTAAGTACTTAACTCCATCAACGCCGCCGGAGTGATGGTTAATGAGTTTTCCGACTCCTAAACCAACTGCGATTAAGTAGAGAGTTGGGTTTGCGACGGCGATGGAGATAACGACGGGAATGAATTTCCGCATAATTAATATGCGTGATTCAGTGACCGAAAACGCTCCACGCGACTTGATCCGCTGGACATCTACGATCTTAAGAGAGCCTTGTCTGGTAGCCATGTGTTCGTTATTCGATCAAGGAGCGTCCGGTGAGGCGCAAGAAGACATCTTCCAGCGAGCTGCGGCGTACGAGTGAGGTGAGTGGGTGTAAACCTTTTTGACTGAGGCTATGAAGCAGCGCCTCGCCATCATCGGCGTACATGAGGATGCGATCAGGTAGAACTTCGATGCGCTCGACCAACTCTTGGAGTTGTGGTGCGACAACCGCGTTTCGATCGGAACCGAAGCGAACTTCGACAACCTCTTTGGTGGAGTAAGTCTTGATCAATCCCGCAGGGGAGTCCTCGGCCATGATCGAACCTTTATCCATGACCATCAAGCGATCGCAGAGCTGCTCTGCCTCGTCCATGTAGTGGGTAGTGATCAAGAGGGTTACGCCCTGTTCCTTGAGGCGGAACAGGCGGTCCCACAGGATGTGGCGGGCTTGAGGGTCTAGCCCAGTGGTGGGCTCGTCGAGCATCAAAATCTCTGGTTCGCTGATGAGGGCGCGGGCGATGGTGAGGCGACGCTTCATGCCGCCGCTGAGGGCATCAACTTTGACGCTGCGCTTATCGGTCAACTGGGCAAAATCGAGGAGCTCCTCGATCTTTGGCTTAATGAACTTCTTGGGAAGCCCGAAGTAGCGACCATATATATAGAGGTTCTCTTCGACGGTCAGGGCCTGGTCCAGGTTATCGGTCTGGGGGACTACTCCAAGGTGAGCCTTGATCTCGGGGCCATATTTCTCAGGATCCTTGCCCAGGATTGTGATCCCACCGCTGGTTCGGGTGAGTGTGGCGGCGATGATCCGCATGGTGGTCGACTTTCCGGCGCCATTGGGGCCTAGAAAACCGAAGGATTCACCCTTTCGGACCTGAAAATTGATGCCGTCGACCGCTGTGAAGTCGCCGTAGCGCTTAACCAGCTGATTCGCCTCAATGAGAATCTCGCTTTTATCCATAAGGGAGAGAGCCTAATAGTTCTGCGCTCGCCTCGTTTCATTTTTAGGTGCGGGTCAACTTAAGGGGGAGAAGTGGAGAGTCGATACAGAAATATGGGCAGAAGTGGTTGAAAAAGGGGAAAAGTGGAGTAAAGTGGTGAATGTTCATAATTCGGGGGAATTGTGAGCGTGCAAGTGGTGAAAAAAGGGGAAAAAGATGTTCTTGGGGACCCACGAGCCGAAGCTCGACGACAAGGGTCGAATCATCTTGCCCGCCCGCTTCCGTGATGATTTAGCAAAAGGGTTGGTCATTACCAAGGGCCAGGAGCGTTGCCTTTATGTATTTCCGATGGGCGAATTCACCGCGATTACCGAGCGGATGCGCCAAGCACCCGTGACCGAAAAGGGCGCTCGCGACTACATGCGCGTCATGTTTGCCGGAGCCCACGATGAAGTTCCAGATAAGCAGGGGAGAGTCACCATCCCATCTGGCCTGCGCTCATATGCCGGGCTAGAAAAAGAGTGCGTCGTTATCGGCGCCAATACCCGCCTTGAAATCTGGGATTCAGCTGCTTGGAACACCTACCTCGCAGATCGCGAAAAGGGCTTCGCCGATGTTTCAACGGAGGTGCTGCCCGGACTCTTTTAAACAATCCAAAACAAAACCAGTCACAACTACATAGGAATTCTCTCGTTAGGCCATCGCCGACTTCATATCAACGACGTCACTTCCCCGGCGCCGTTCCCCCCACGATCCGTCGGTCGGCGGTGACCTAACTAGAGAAATCGGAACAACAGAAAAACTTCGGAACTTTTAATCAGTTTTACAAAGTAGGGAAAGGGGGAGCGAGATGACACATCAACATATACCTGTTGCGCTAGAGCGATGCATTGAATTGCTCACCCCTGCAATCGAATATTCGCTCACACATAATCCATCTACATATGTCATCGATGCAACGCTCGGGCTTGGTGGACATACCAGAGCGCTACTTGAAAAATTCCCTGATCTTATTGTCATAGGTATTGATCGCGATGAGAGCGCAATTGCGATCGCTCGCGAGCGGGTCGCTCCGTTTAACGATCGTCTGATAATTGCTCACACGACATACGATGCAATTGCTGAAATATTGCAAGAGCATGAGATTGAGAAAGTTGCTGGAATCCTCTTTGATCTTGGCGTCTCGTCTATGCAACTCGATGATGGAGAGCGTGGCTTTGCATATTCGCAGGATGCTCCGCTCGATATGCGGATGGATCAGAGCAGCGGGCTCACCGCGTTTGATGTTGTAAATACCTACGATCATGGGGCGCTCGTTCGCATTTTGCGGATGTACGGCGAAGAGAAGTTCGCACCACGCATCGCAGATTTCATTATTGAGGCTCGTACCGAAGGTCGACTCAACACAACTAAGGATTTAGCCGAGTTAGTTAAGAACGCAATTCCTGCCGCCGCAAGGCGCACCGGTGGAAATCCTGCAAAGCGAACCTTTCAAGCTCTTCGTATCGAGGTCAATCAAGAACTTGCCATACTTGAACGAGCTATTCCTGCGGCTCTGGAAGCACTTGAAGTTCATGGCCGCTTAGTTGTAATGGCTTATCAATCACTCGAAGACAAGATCGTCAAAGGCGCATTCACTGAGATTACCGAGTCAAAGACTCCACGCGGATTGCCAATTGATCTACCTGATAGTGCAGCGAAGTATGCACTTGTTATGCGGGGCAGCGAGGCTGCCTCAGATGCAGAGATCGTTACTAATCCGCGGGCTCAATCCATGCGCTTGCGAGCAGTTGAACGGTTGGCCGCATAATGGCGCTAACACAGATCGAATCGCTCGCACCCGAGATCAAGCAACGTTCACGCGTTCGGGAGTTTGCAGATCAAACTCGAGCCGCACTGAAATTAGTTCCAGACTTAACAGTCGACAATAGCGAGAGTGTAAGCAATCGCGCCTTCTTCGCATTCCTGATCGGGTTATTTACTGCTGGGCTCCTTCTCCTGCTCAGCATAAATACCGCTCTTACATCAGGAGCATTCACGCTAGAAAATATGAAGCTGCATCTTGCGGCGGTCAATGATGAAAGAGATGCAGTTCTCAATCAGGTCGCTACATATTCCTCGCCAAATAACCTGGCAAAGGCAGCAACTAAGTTGGGAATGCAACCGCAGACCACCATTAATTTCCTAGACATTAATGGCGGTACCTCAAAGTGATGTCACAAGAAGTATTTGGAAAGCGCGTTCGCTACTTAGTTGGCGTACTGCTCTTCATCTTCTTTCTCTTTGGTGCACGCTTAGTCGATGTGCAGGCGGTACAAGCCAAGGGGTATGCAACCCGAGCAGCAAATGAGATGGTTAATCGCTCAGTCTGGCTGGCTCCACGCGGCACCATCACCGATGTCAATGGAATCGTCTTAGCTCGCAGCGAAGCTGCTAAGAACATCATCGTCGATCAGACCATGATTGCAGATCCTGCGACCACTGCTCAGGTCACTGCTGCTGCACTCCAAATGAAAGTGTCAGACTTACAGACTTTGCTGACTGGAACAAAGCGTTATCAGGTGATCGAAAATGGTGTGAAGCCGATCGTCTGGGATAACTTGCAGAGCGCTCTCTCGGCATACAACAGCAAGGTTGAGAAGACTGTTGCAGGTCTGTCTAAACGTATTCTTGGTTTCTTCAGCGAAAATGCCTACACAAGAACCTATCCAACGGGCACATTAGCGGCTTCGCTAATTGGACTGACCAACGCGGCTAATCAAGGCGCCGCCGGTATCGAGGCCAGTATGAACACGGTACTCACTGGATCAAATGGCGAGTATGACTACGTGAATGGCGATGGAACCATCATTCCTGGATCTCAACAATTCATCACGCAGGCGAAGCCCGGAGTGGATGTCAGGCTTACGATTGAGCGAGATATTCAATGGGTAGCTCAGGATGCGATCTCGGCTGCAGTGAAGAGTTCAAAAGCTCTCTCGGGCACGGTGATAGTGATGGACCCTAAGACTGGAGCAATCTTGGCTCAGGCCAGCGCTCCCTCTTTTGATCCCGCGAAGCGTGACACGATCACTTTGGCGCAGATGCGCAATCCTGCGGTTCAGGATGTCTACGAACCTGGATCGACTGGCAAGGTAATCACCGTCGCAGCGGCTCTTGAACAGGGTACGACTACTCCGACTACGGTCTACACAATTCCAAATAGTTTTAAAGCCGGTGGCCGGATATTCCATGATGACAAACGCCACGATACCGAGCACCTCACAACTACTGGCGTTCTTGCGGTATCGAGCAACATCGGTGCGATCCAAATTGGGAGCACCATTCCGAATGACACCTTTTATTCATACCTCCAGAAGTTCGGAATCGGCCAAAGCACTGGCTCCAATCTGCCAGGAGAATCCGCTGGAATCCTGCACCCCGTATCTGAGTGGTCTGCCTCATCAGCTCCAACAATCGCTTTCGGTCAGGGATATTCGGTTACTGCGATGCAGGCGACAGATGTCTTTGCGACAGTTGCGAACAATGGCGTTCGGGTAACACCCAATGTGATCGCCGGAACTATTGGTCCCGACGGAACGTACACACCTTCGAAGCCTTCTCCACGAGTTCAAGTTATTAGCCCTGCAACAGCACAAACAATCCGCACTATGTTGCAAAGCGTTGTATCAAATGAGGGCACCGCCCCCGCTGCGGAAATTCCTGGATATGAAGTTGCTGGTAAGACCGGCACTGCAATGCGCGTTGATTCAAGGTGTGGTTGCTATCGCGGTTATACCGCTTCATTTATTGGAATGGCTCCTGCTGCCGCTCCCGCATATGTAGTGAGCGTGGTAATTCAAAATCCTCAAGGTGAGCACTTCGGGGGAGAGATTGCAGCGCCAGTATTTAAAAAGGTGATGGGTTTTGTCTTGCAGGCGAAGCAGGTTCAACCGGTACATACCAACCAGAGCGCTTTCCCGTTGACGCAAGCTGCACTGCTCAAATCTGCTGCGGTGGCAAAGCCATGAGTACTGTGATTACAAGGATCGCTCCTCAAGAGATGTTCCATAAGAGCCTCGGGGAGTTAGCTTCGTACATTGGTGTTCAGAGCGAGAGGCCAGAAATTTTTTTTACAGGGGTCACCATCAATTCCAGATTGGTGAGCGAAGGCGATCTTTTTATCGCCCTTCCTGGAGCTAAGAGCCACGGCGCTGAGTTTGCGAATAGCGCGATCTCACAAGGAGCAGTTGCCATCCTGACCGATCAGCGCGGTAAAGAATTGATAGAGCAAGAAGTTCCAGTGATTGTTGTGAGCAATCCACGCAGGTGGGTTGGTCCCATCGCATCATGGTTTTATCGCAGCCCTTTTAGTGCGCTAGAGGCAGTTGGAATTACAGGAACAAATGGAAAAACGACCACCGCCTCACTTGTGGATCAGATTTGGCGATTGGATGGTCGCAGCACCGGATTTATCGGAACTGTAGGCATAACTATTGATGGCGAAGAGTCGAACGCCTCTTTTACAACTCCCGAAGGAACCGATCTACAAGCGGTTGTAGCCACGATGCGCGAGCGACATGTTCGAAATCTCGTGATGGAGGTTAGTAGCCACGCCCTCGATATGCGTCGTGTACTTGGCTCGCACTTCACAGTTGTTGGATTTACAAACCTGACTCAAGATCACCTGGACTATCACGGTGATATGGAGAGCTATTTCCAGGCTAAGGCCCGGCTCTTTGTTCCGGAGTATGCCGAGAGTGCGATCGTGAATATAGATGACCCACATGGTTTGAGGCTTTATGAAGAAGCGATCATTCCAACAAAATCATTCTCGCGATCAAATACCAAAGCCGATTGGTATTACCAGGATTTCTTTGAAGCTCCAGGCGGAGTTGGCTATGACGTCGCGATTCGTGGTTCAGGTGGAATCCTCATCGAGGGTCGCCTTCCGCTGCTTGGATTGCATAATCTTGATAACGCCCTTCTCGCCATTGCACTCGCAGTTGAGAGCGGTGTGGACCCTGTGGCGATCTCCTATTACATGCGCACCTTGAGTGCACCGGTTGGTCGTTTAGAGCCAGTGAACGTTGGACAGAAGTTTCTAGCTTTAGTTGATTACGCCCACACGCCAGATGCTGTTAATCGCGCCTTGGCCACTGCGCGGTCTTTGACTAATGGGCGAGTGATAGCGGTGCTTGGTTGTGGTGGCGATCGCGACAAAAGCAAACGTCCCTTGATGGGAGATGCGCTCCGACAGGGAGCAGATGTAGCTGTATTTACCTCCGATAATCCGCGCAGCGAAGATCCCAAGACTATTTTGGATGAGATGGTGGGCAGCCACCGCGGCGAGAGTGAAATTGTCGAAGCAGATCGCCGTCAAGCAATTGCAATCGCGGTCTTGAACGCCGCACCAGGTGATTGCGTTATTGTTTTAGGAAAAGGTCACGAGCGCGGCCAAGAGATCAACGGAGTCAAATATCCCTTCGACGATCGCATTGAATTGGCCCGAGCAATCGAGGAGTTAGCATGATCGCGTTAACTGTCGCAGAGATTGCTGAAATTATTGGCGCCGAGATTATTGACCTTGATCCGCAAGTTCTTATTACCGAGTACCCCGAGATTGATTCCCGGAAGGTCGAGCCAGGTTCCTTCTTTATTGCACTTCCCGGAGAGCGAACTGATGGAAATGCTTATGCCAAAGAGGCGATCGAGAATGGTGCACGCTTTGCCATCACCACGATAAATACTGGCGTCCCTTCGCTCCTCGTCGAGGATGCAGGTGCTGCTCTCACGACGCTGGCTCGTAAAGTCCGAGAGAGAATCAAGCACTGCACTTTCATCGGAATTACTGGTTCTCATGGAAAAACAACCACCAAGGATCTCTTGGGGCATGTTCTCTCCGTCGCGGGCGAGTGCGTAGTACCAAGCGGATCATTCAATAATGAGATTGGTGTGCCTCTAACAATTTTGCATGTCACGGAAAATACCCGCTTCTGCGTTGTCGAAATGGGAGCGCGTCACGATGGAGACATTGCAGCGCTCTGCGAGATCGCTAAACCACATATTGGAGTCGTCCTGGTCGTTGGATCTGCCCACATAGGCGAGTTTGGGAGTCGTGAGGCGATCGCCCGCACTAAGTCGGAATTGATCAATTCGCTCTCCGAGCACGGAGTGGCGATCTTGGGTACCTATGATCCTTATACGCCTCACATGGGCGAAGGCAGCTCTCGCAGACGGATTACCTTTGGCGAGAAAAGTACCTGCGATGTACGGGCTGCAGATTTGGAATTTCGCGAAGGTCTAGCGCACTTTGATCTGGTGAGCGCATCTGGTCGATCTCCGGTTGCACTTCGCCTCTTAGGTGCTCACCAAGTAGCCAATGCACTTGCCGCCGCTGCGGTTGGACTTGAGGTCGGCATCCCTATTGAGTCTGTGGCTGCAGCACTCTCCACCGCCGAACCCTCCAGCAAGTGGCGTATGGAGCTCCATGATGTAGGCGAACTCCTTCTTATTAATGACTCCTATAACGCCAATCCAGAGAGCGTCACCGCGGCGCTTCGAACCCTGGTCCTCTTAACCCAAGAACGGGGTGGATCCTCGTGGGCAATTTTGGGGAAGATGCACGAACTCGGCGCGTCCGAACGGGAAGAGCATCTTCGAATTGGCAGACTCGCCTCTGAATTGGGGGTCGATCACTTGGTATCTGTTGGGACTGATTTATACCTTGAGGGACTCCAGTTAGACCCTGGCGCCGGAGACGAGATGCTGACTCACTACTTCCTGACTCAGGAAGAGGCTCTAGAATTATTGAAGCATGTGCAACCGGGCGATGTTCTATTAGTGAAGGCCTCTCGGGCGGAGCATCTGGATGAACTCTCGGAGAAGTTGCTCGCGAATTGGCAGGTCACGGGCGAATGAAAGAGATTCTGCTCGCGGGCACGATTGCCACACTATTAAGTTTCTTCTTTACTCCACTCTTCATTCGTTACCTTGCGCGTCACGGCTACGGCCAGAATATTCGTGACGATGGTCCAACGACTCACCATGTAAAAAGAGGTACACCCACCATGGGTGGTGTCGTACTGATCGCCGCGGCAGTTATCGGCTATTTCGGCTCGCACCTTATTAATGGGGTTCGAGTAAGTGTCTCTGCGCTTTTGGTTATTGGGCTCGTGCTCGGACTCGGCTTTGTTGGTCTGCTTGATGACTGGCTTAAAATTGTTAAGCAACGTTCCCTGGGACTACGCGCTAAGCAGAAATTGTTGGGTCAGGCGTTAGTTGCTGGAGGATTCGCCTTTGCGGGATTGCATTTTAAAGATAGTTTTAAATTAACTCCTATCTCATTTCATTTATCCACGGTGCGCGATACATCGCTGGCACTGGGAACGGTCTTTGTAATTCTGTGGGTCGTTCTACTAGTTCTCGGGACAAGCAACGGAGTTAACTTAACTGATGGCCTCGATGGATTGGCTAGCGGAACTTCGATCATGACGTTGCTCGCCTTCGTGCTCATCGGGGTATGGGAATTTCGTCAGAGCTGCGGGCTGGGAAGCGCACAGGTCCTTGCCTCCAAGTGTTATCAAGTACGTGACCCGCTTGACCTTGCAGTTCTCGCCGCGGCCTTTGCAGGTTCATGTGCCGGTTTCTTGTGGTGGAACACCTCGCCCGCTCGAATCTTTATGGGTGATGTTGGTTCTCTAGCACTTGGAGGAGCGCTCGCTGGTTTGGCGATCACTTTGCGGATTGAGATGTTGTTAGCAGTTCTGGGCGGCCTCTTCGTCATCATTACGATGTCGGTGATTATCCAAACTCTCTATTTCAAAGCCTCGGGAGGCAAACGAGTATTTCGCATGGCGCCACTGCAACATCACTTTGAATTACTCGGTTGGGCTGAGGTCACCATCGTGATTCGTTTCTGGATTATTGCCGGATTAAGCGTTGCGGCAGGACTCGGCCTTTTCTATGCACAGTGGGTGACCTCATAAATGAATTTCCTTGAAGAGCTTGCCACCCAGAAGATAGCCGTCGTTGGCGCTGGTGTAACAGGCTCTGCTGTCTTGGATTTTCTTGTGACGCGGGGAATGAGCCCAGATTTATTTGATGAGAAAGCCCCAAATGCACTGCGCACAGTGGAGAAAAGTTACGATCTCGCGATCATCTCTCCGGGATGGAGAACCGATCACCCCATGGTTGTAGGTCTACGAGATGCTGGTGCAACCCTCCTGAGTGAGATCGATTTCTCTTGGAAGGTAAAGGAAGTTGTAGCACCAGATCAGAAGTGGATTGCGTTAACCGGAACCAATGGCAAGACGACGACCATTCAGATGGTGCAATCAATATTTGATTACAGCGCTCATTCCGGAATTGCTTGCGGCAATGTAGGTGAGCCTGTTATTTCGGTCTTGGCCTCAGGGGAGCGTTATGACTTTCTGGCTTTAGAACTTTCATCATTCCAATTGGAGTGGAGTTCTCTACCCACCTATGAAGCGGTCGCTCTTCTTAATATCGCCCCAGATCACATTGATTGGCATCGCTCTTTCGATCAATATGCCTTGGCAAAGCTAAAACTTCTCTCAGCTAGTTCTGTTGCAATTATCAATGGGGAAGATAGTGAGAGCGTGCTGCGCTCCTCGGCATGGAACGGCCGCAAAATTTTCTATTACCTAGATACACCCCAACCCGGAGAGATCGGCTTGGTAGAAAATCTCTTGATCGACAGAGCCTTCACATCTGACCCAACCATCGCTATTGATTTTGCCGAGCTTGCAGATATCCATCCGACCGTTCCGCATAATGTCGCCAATGCGATGGCCGCTGCTGGATTGGCACTTGCCATAGGAATCACGCATGAAGAGATAAGAGCTGGACTTAAGAATTTCACCTTGGATCGCCATCGCCTTGAACTTGTTCTAGAGCGTGATGGAATCGAATGGGTTAATGACTCCAAGGCAACTAATCCTCATGCCGCCGCCGCTGCTCTGCTCTCGCATATCTCCTCGATCTGGATCGCAGGTGGTCTGGCCAAAGGCGCTGAGATGGGTCCACTTATTGAACGCTGCGCACTGCGAATTAAGGCGGCAATCCTTATAGGACAAGATGCCCCCATTATCGCCACCGCGCTTTCGAAGCATGCACCCACCGTTCCTTATTTCATCATGCCGTACTCGGGGGACTCCGAAGATCTCATGCGAGAAGTTGTTAAACAGGCGGCGGAGTTGGCGGTATCGGGAGATACGGTTCTCCTCGCACCCGCCTGCGCCTCGATGGATCAATTCCGTGACTACGCAGATCGCGGCGAGAAATTCGTTGCGATGGTTCGTGAGGTGGTGGGCCGATGAGCTCCAAACCAACTACGCGGCGCCAGAAATACTCTAACTATTTGCAACGTCCCGACGCTCCGTATTACATGATCCTCGGATCTCTCACCTTTCTCTCGGCGCTGGGTCTGGTCATGGTTTTATCAGCCTCCAGCGTAGTTTCGTTGCAGCAATCTGGTTCGACGTATTCAATATTCTTTAGGCAGTTAATATTTTTCGGAATTTCGATTTTGGCCATACTCCTTGTTTCAAATTGGAAGCCGAGAGTGTGGGAGGCGTTGACACGCTACTCGCTTATTCTCTCGTTTCTCGCGCTCTGTCTGCCTCTTGTCCCAGGAATCAAACTGACGGTAAATGGAAATACAAACTGGATCCATTTCGCTGGTTTTACTATGCAACCTTCAGAGTTTGCCAAGTTGGGATTGATCTTGTGGTGCGCCGGCCAACTTCGTAAGTTTGATGAGACGGTCGTGGATCGATCTGCGATGCGCCATGTGGCCTTTGTGCTCTCCGGAACGATTCCATTATTGATGTTGATCCTCAAAGGTGGAGATTTGGGAACAACTGTCATCATCCTCGGAATCGTCTCCATCATGCTCTTTGTTGGGGGCTTGCCGCTTCGTCACTTTATATTTATGGGTGTAGCCGCTATCGCAGGAGTTGTGGCACTTGTTGCCATTGCGCCATATCGCCTCCATCGATTCGCTGCCGTGCTCAATCCCTTTGCTCCATCTGTCTACAAACTTGCAGGTTGGCAGCCGGCTCACTCAGTTATGGGATTGGCGAGTGGAGGATTTTTTGGAGTAGGACTTGGAGCCAGCCGGCAGAAGTGGGGAAATCTCTCGGAGGCCCACACCGATTTCATCTTTGCAGTGATTGGTGAAGAGCTCGGACTCCTTGGAACACTCGTCGTTCTTATTCTCTTCATCGCACTTATCTACGGGATCTTCCGCACCGCGATGCAAACTCGCGATCTCTTCTCTCGGTATGCCTGCGCCGGCATTGGCGCCTGGATGATGATGCAGGTAATTATTAATGTTGGCTCTGTTATCGGAGTTCTTCCTGTAGTTGGTGTTACCTTGCCATTCATAAGTTATGGTGGCTCCTCTCTGATCGCCAATTTCCTGGCGATTGGATTTGTCTTAAATGTGTCACGCCGCGATCCGCGAGTTCGTGCGGCGATCGCAGCGCGCAAGCGAGGTTGATATGTCGCGAATAGTTCTTGCCGGTGCTGGAACTTCTGGCCATGTTGAGCCAGCTCTAGCCGTGGCCAACTGGCTCCGAGATCACAACCCAAATACCGAGTTTCTCTTCTTAGGAACCGCGGAAGGCGTAGAAGTGAAGTTGGTTCCGGCTGCACATTTTGATTTACGTCTGATCGATAAGGCTCCCTTTCCACGTCGCATTAATCTGGGTTTGCTTCGCTGGCCGGGTCGCTTTCGCAAAACTTTGAAGCAGACAGAAGCGGCGATTAGAGGTGCAGATCTTGTAATTGGTTTTGGTGGATATGTTGCGGCTCCTGCCTATTTGGCGGCCCGTCGCCTGGGGATCCCAATGGTCGCCCACGAGGCCAATGCCAAGATGGGGCTGGCTAATAAATTGGCGGGTCGTTGTGGCGCAACTGTTCTGCGAGCTTTTGGGGCTGAGGATATAGATCGAGTTGGAATCCCACTTCGCAGTTCGATCGTCGCCCTTTCTCAATTGGATTCACATCAGAGAGATGCTGCCAAAGAGAGAGCGCTTAAGGAATTGAAACTAGACCCGGCAGCGCCGACGATTCTCATTTTTGGTGGCTCACTGGGATCGGTTAAATTTAATGAAGCCGTTGCCGCGGCTCGTAAAGAGATAACGGGCAAAGGTGCTCAAATTATTCATGCTGTTGGCGCCAAGAATGAGTTACCTCAAGCCCAAGCAGGTTACCTACCGCTGCATTACATCGACGATATGGCCTCGGCTTACGCTGCTAGCGACCTCATCATCTCTCGAAGCGGAGCTGTGACCGTGGCTGAAACTGGGGTACTGGGTATCTATTCCTTATATATTCCGCTTCCGATTGGAAATGGCGAACAGATTGAAAATGCCCGTGAAGTTGTTGCACGTGGTGGCGGCGAGATATTGAAGAATGAGGAATTTACCGGCTCTTGGTTAATCTCTAACGTTGCTCGCCTCCTTGAGGCGGCGAAAGCTCGACGTGAATCAGGGGAGCGGATTGAATTCCCTCTCAACGCGAGTGAGGCGATCGGTCTGCGATCTCTGAAAGTATTAGCCCATGAGTAGCCTGGAGCAATTAGCCGATAAGAAGATTCACTTCGTTGGTATTGGCGGAGCTGGAATGTCTGGGATCGCGCGGATCATGCTCTCAGAGGGATTTGCAGTAAGTGGCAGCGATGTAAAGCAGAGTTCCATCACCGACGCACTCGCGACGCTAGGAGCCACAATATTTATAGGTCACTCCGCGGAGAATGTGGCGAACGCCGATCTGCTCATTACATCAGGCGCCATCTCCGACTCCAACCCTGAAGTGGTCGCAGCGCAGGCGCGAGGTTTGCAGATATTGACCAGAGCCGAGGCTCTTGCAGCCCTGATGGAGGGCAAGCGTTCGATTGCCGTGGCAGGAACTCACGGTAAGACAACAACTACATCTATGTTGACGGTCGCTTTGCAGGGCGCTGGACTCGATCCATCCTTTGCAATTGGGGGATTGATTAATAGCTCAGGAGTGAATGCTCACTTAGGGAGCGGAGATATATTTGTTGCAGAAGCAGATGAGTCAGATGGTTCGTTCACCGCTTATCATCCACTCGGCGCAATCATCACCAATTTAGAACTAGATCACGTGGATCACTTTGCGACGCTAGAAGACCTGTTCGCAATCTTCGTGGAGTTTATAAATACCATTCAAAGTGGGGGATTTGTTGTTGCGTGCATTGATGACCCCGGAGTGCGTGAACTTTTTACTCGAGTGCAGCGAAACGACATTACCCTCATTACATATGGCACAACGGAAGCCGACTTCGCCCTTTCTAGAATTGCCTTAGAGCCTGCCACCTCATTTGCAAGAATCTCGAAGAATGGCAAGGTGCTCCCAGAACTGCATTTGACGATACCTGGCATGCACAATGTGCTCAATGCAACAGCAGCGTTAGCCGTGGCCGATCGACTTGGAGCGAACATCCCTGATGTGCTTTCGGGACTTGAGTCATTTAGTGGTTCACGTCGACGCTTTGAGCATAAGGGAAAAGTTCATGGGATCGAAGTTATCGATGATTACGGTCATCATCCGACAGAGTTGCGGGTAACCCTTGAGACTGCAAAAGCATATGCCGCGCCCGGTCGAGTCTTAGTTGTTTTCCAACCTCACCGCTTCTCTCGAACACAAGCATTCGCGAGTGACTTTGCGGTTGCGTTGGATATAGCGGATCAAGCGCTGGTCCTTGAGGTTTACCCAGCGAGTGAGCGGCCAATTCCGGGCGTTACCTCACAACTTATTACCCGCGCATCATCATCCGGGAAGGTGAGCTATATCCCTTCAATGCTGGATGCCGTAAGTACCATCATCGAAGTCGCGGAACCTGGTGATGTGGTCATGACCCTTGGCGCAGGTGACGTTAATTCTCTGGCCCCCGTAATCCTCCAAGCTCTTGAAGAGAGATATGCGTAAACGTCGCTTTCGCAATGCACCGGGAATCTTTCTCGTTGTCTTGCTGATTGGTCTACTGGGGTATCTCTTGGGTTGGTCGAAATTTTTAGAGATCAGAACCATCGAAATCTCGGCAGCGGGAAATGAATCGATAGTGACGCCACTTATAGTTCCAAAGGATTTGCGCGTGGGACTTCCCATGGCTCGGTTAAGTACACCGCGAATTACCCACGATCTTGCCTCGCAGACCTGGATCAATAAGATTTCGATTCAGAAACGCTGGTTGGCACATGATGTAAAAATCGTGATAACCGAAAGACGTGCGGTTGCGCGTTATGTAGATAGCAATGGAGTTATTGAATATTTTGATCCAGAAGGAAACAATTTCACATCACCCAATCCACCTGCTGGAATTCCAACTATTGATTTTGGTACTCAGAGCTCCACATCGCGAAGCGCGGTAGCCACATTTTTAGCGCAGACACCCAACGACATAACCGCCAAGATGTCGAGCCTCGCAGTTGATCAGCAGAACCAGATCACTCTCACGACGGAGTTGCCGGGTTACAAGGAGCTGACAATTGATTGGGGTGGCGTCGACCAACTTTCGCTTAAAGTAAAGGTTTTACGCCAACTTTTGACCTTGTCGGAGAACAAGAAAATTGTGAATGTGGATTTATCTAATCCGCTAACTCCTGTAGTTAAGTAGCACCCTCAACATCTCATTGAGAGATTGCTCGCCGTAGATTCGTGTCGGTATTTGATTGACTCTGCCCCGAACCCTACTTTTACGCACAAGAGAAGTTGGCAGCGCTTTAAGTCTAAACTCGAGATTTAGAGTCTTAGGAGAGGTATACCGTGGCGACACCGCAGAATTATTTAGCCGTTATCAAAGTTGTTGGCATTGGCGGCGGAGGAGTTAATGCCGTTAATCGAATGATTGAAGCGGGCCTTAAAGGTGTTGAATTTATTGCCATCAATACAGATGCTCAACAACTCATCATGAGTGATGCAGATGTAAAGCTCGATATCGGTCGCAAATCGACGCGTGGCCTTGGAGCAGGCGCAGCACCAGAGGTCGGTCGTCAAGCTGCACTTGATCACATCGAAGAGATTGAAGAAGTATTACGTGGTGCCGATATGGTCTTTGTTACTGCGGGCGAAGGAGGAGGAACCGGAACAGGTGGTGCACCGATCGTTGCAAAGGTTGCTAAAGATTTGGGAGCGCTTACCGTTGGCGTTGTTACCAAGCCATTCTCATTCGAGGCGAAGCATCGCACCATTCAGGCAGAAGAAGGAATCGAATTACTTCGCGAAGAAGTCGATACTTTAATTGTTATCCCTAATGACAGATTGCTCGCTATCTCTGATCGTTCTATCACCGCCGTTGAAGCATTTAGAAGCGCCGACCAAGTCCTTCTATCTGGCGTACAAGGAATCACCGATCTGATTACAACTCCAGGATTAATCAATCTCGACTTCGCTGATGTTAAGAGCGTTATGCAGGGTGCCGGTTCTGCGCTCATGGGCATTGGCTCTGCTCGCGGAGAGGCACGAGCAACTCGAGCCGCTGAGTTGGCTATTGCAAGTCCACTCTTAGAGGCATCCATCGATGGTGCCCGTGGCGTGCTGCTTTCAATTGCTGGTGGTTCAGATTTGGGTCTCTTTGAGTTGAGTGAGGCTGCTGAGTTGGTTGCTAAATCAGCTCATCCAGAGGCCAACATCATCTTTGGAACCGTTATCGATGATGCCCTCGGCGATGAAGTCCGAATCACTGTTATCGCGGCAGGCTTTGACGGTGGCGCACCAAAGCGGGCCCCAATGCCAACGATTAGTACCGCCTCTCTTGCAGGTCAGGCTGATCCCATTGCGGCTAACGATCCGATTGCAGTGGCGATGGATCTGGGCAGTGTGGAAGATACCGCTGAGATTCCTGTCGCAGCCTCTCCTCGCCGCCGTGTAACTTTCGAAGATCTAGTAAGCGAGGACGAGATAGACGTTCCTGACTTTATGAAGTAAATGTCTCGAACACTCTTCACCTCTCGGGATGGGGGCGACCTCAAGGTTGCCTTACATCGTGAGCAGTTGCGGAACCTGCTCTCACTCGATCAATTACATTTCATGCGCCAGACCCACAGTGACATCGTCTGCGTTGTTGGAGCTGAGGGATCAGATTTTGAAGCGGATGCACTCATCACTTCTGAAAAAGGAGTTGGGTTGGCTGCGCTGGCAGCAGATTGCATGCCCATTACTTTCTCATCTGCCACGGTCGTGGGAGTTGCACATGTTGGAAGGCTTGGTTTAGTCAAAGGGATCGCCCCAAAGACCGTTGCCAAGATGCGTGAGTTAGGTGCGACTGAAATCGTGGCAACTATCGGCCCGAGCATCTGTGGTAAGTGTTATGAGGTATCCGTTGAGATGTATCAGGAGATTTCTTTGCAGTGTCCGGCGACCGCCACAAGTGATGAGTCTCATTGCTTGGATTTACAAAGCGGCGTTAGATCTCAATTGGAAGGCCTCGGTGTTTCTGTTGTCGATGTAGGGCTATGTACTTTGGAACGACCTGAATATTTTTCATATCGCGGCGGGGATATTACTGAGCGCCAAGCGGGAATAATTTCGCTATGAGCCGTAAGGATGAGCTGGCACATAATCTTGGCGAAATCCAAGAGCGAATCCGTGCGACTGCGGAGCGAGTAGGCAGGGCACCCTCAGAGATCTCACTCATCGTTGTGACCAAAACTTTCCCAATTTCGGATGCCGAAATTCTCTATGAGTTAGGTGTGCGCGAGATGGGGGAGAATCGCGATGAGGAGGGCGCTCTAAAATCTGAGCAACTCCCGCTAGATGTGAAATGGCATTTTCAGGGCCAGGTGCAGGGGCGCAAGATCAAATCGATCTCGAGTTGGGCAGATGCGATTCACTCGCTGGATTCGACCTCGCGTGCGCAGAAGTTCGATATGGAGAATGAAAATAAGGTCAAAGAATTTTTCATTCAAATAAACCTTGAACCAGAGCGACAGGATCGCGGCGGGGTAGCACCCTCAGAGCTCCCATCCTTCGCACAATTTCTTAAAGAGCAGACCCATCTCAACGTGGCAGGCATGATGACGGTGGCACCCCTGAACAGGGTCGCGGGGGATGCATTTAATGATTTACGGGCCCTCCAACCCGAGCTGTTAAATATCTATCCGAAGGCAAAGGCGCTTTCCATGGGGATGAGTGGTGACTTTGAGGCGGCGATCATCGCGGGTGCGACACATCTACGGATAGGTAGTTCAATCCTCGGTTCTCGTGAACTTCACGCCTAAAATTGGTCTATGGCTAATGTATTTAAGAAGGCGGCAAATTACCTCGGATTAGTCGATGAAGAGGAAGAGCAACAGGAGTTCACCCCTGTCGAAACTCCACAACGGAGTGTGCGCTCGGTCAACCAGAGCCCTCGTCCAACATTCAACCCGATTCCGACACCGGCTCGCAGCGTAGCCGCTAGTGCACCTGCCCCAACTTTTGCCCCTGTCCAAGAGGCTCTTCCCATCATGGACCAAATCTTTACCATCCATCCCCGTTTCTATAACGAGGCACGCACCGTGGGTGAGCGTTATCGCCAAGGTCAACCTGTGCTGATGAACCTCTCCGATATGGATGAATCTGAACGCAAACGTCTTGTTGATTTTGCATCAGGCTTAGTCTTTGGATTACATGGAAGCATCGAGCGCGTGACATCGAAAGTCTTCTTGCTGACCCCTGCCAATGTACGTGTTAGTACTGAGAACAAGACTGCAGCGGCAGAAGCCAGCTTCTTTAACCAGAGCTGACTTCATCTCTCTACAGTAGGAGTCATTCAATGAGCGCTATCGGATCGATACTCGTCTTCGTTCTCAATTTATTTATCCTCTCGCTCTTTGCACGAGTAGTTCTGGATTTAGTTCGAACCTTCTCTCCTGGATGGCGTCCTCAAGGAATCGTCCTTGCCATCGCAGAATTGGTTTATGCAGTTACAGATCCAGTAACTCGTTTTGCGCGTAGGTTCATTCCGCCGCTACGCCTTGGAGCTGTGGCACTTGATATCTCGTTCTTACTGATCTTCTTTATTACTGAGATATTAATTTCTTTCGCCCATAGAATTCACTAAAGCGCTACTCCGATCAGGCCTTTGTAAGCGCTAAGGCAAGACCAATCTCGGTTTCAAAGTTTGTGAGTGATTCGTCCTGAGTAATAGTGATAGCTAGAACCTCATCGGCAATTTGTGCCTCATAGTGAACTATGGCAGCAGCAACTTCCGCTGAGGAGTTCCAACGGACATGAATCCGATCGCTAATATCAAATCCTGAATTCTTGCGTTGCTCCTGGATGGTGCGGATAACTTCGCGCATCAGCCCAGCTTGTAGCAAAGCTGGTGTCAGAGTCAGATCCAGAGCGACGCTCTCTCCGGCATGGCTCGCAACTGACCAACCCTCTTTGGGGGTTTCGGTAATCACTAAGTCATCTGCGGTAAGTACTGCACTCTTATCTCCATAAGTAATCGTGTAACTACCGTCGCGACGGAGCTCCGTAACTAGTTTCGCGGCATCACTTGCGGAGATGGCAGCGGCGATCGCCTGTACATCGGCTCCATAACGAGCCCCGATGGAGCGGAAATTTGCCTTGAGAGAGATGCTGACGAGGCCTTCACTCTCCTCAGAGAGAAGATCGATGCGCAAAACATTGAGTTCATCTTGAATATGTTCACGGATCTCTTGATCCATCTGAGCCCAACCCGAGGCAGCTACGAGAGCGCGTCCGAGGGGTTGGCGAATCTTTAGCTTTGATTCGGCGCGCGCTGCACGGCCTAGTTCAACCAAGCGGCGGGAGAGTGCAACAGAGTTTGAGAGTGCAGTATCGATTGCAGAGCCCTGCGCAACAGGGAATGAAGATAGATGGACTGATTGAGTCGCCCTTGGATCGCCAACTCTAATCAGGGTCTGCCAGACATGTTCGGTAATGAAAGGCACCATGGGTGACATGAGTTGTGTCAAAGTCTTGAGGCAGGTGAAGAGAGTTTGCAAGGCGTGGGTGTCGCCATCCCAGAAGCGTCGACGGGATCTGCGAACGTACCAATTGGAGAGGTCATCGATAAATGTTGCAAGAAGTCGACCTACCTCTTGAGAATCAAATGCAGTGAAAGCCGCATCAACCTCTGAGATAAGAGTGTTGAGTTCGGAGATGATCCAGCGATCCATGGTGACGGTGGAGGCAGGCGCATCCAATGAGATTTCAAAATTGGCAGCATGTGCATAAAGGCTAAAGAAGGAGACGGTGTTCCAATAAGTAAGCAGTGTCTTTCTAACAACATCGGAGAGGGCATCGTGTCCTACGCGCCTGGCGCTCCATGGTGAACCTGCAGCAAGCATGTACCAGCGCACCGCATCTGCACCGTGTTGATCCATCAAAGGAATTGGTTGCAAGACATTGCCGAGATGCTTGCTCATCTTGCGACCATCCTTGTCGAGGATATGGCCCAAGCAGAGAACAGTTTTGTATGACGACTCATCAAAGACCAAAGTGCCGATCGTCATCAATGTGTAGAACCATCCGCGGGTTTGATCAATAGCTTCGCAGATGAAATCTGCAGGATAAGCCTGCTCTAGCGCTTGTGCCGATCCCTCTTTATGTGGGTAACCCCACTGAGCAAATGGCATTGCGCCGGAGTCATACCAGCAGTCGATTACCTCACTCACGCGAGTCATGGTCTGTGAACACTCGGGGCAGGCGAAGGTGATGTCATCTACAAAGGGGCGGTGCGGATCGGTCGCGGTAACATCTTTTCCAGAGAGCTCTGAAAGTTCTGCCAATGAACCTACGCAATGGAGATGATTTTCGGGGCAGCGCCAGAGAGGTAGAGGTGTACCCCAATATCGATTGCGCGAGATAGCCCAGTCAATGTTGTTCTCCAGCCAATCGCCATAGCGACCGGTTTTGATGGTCTCTGGGTGCCAATCGGTCTTGGCATTTTGAGCAAGCAATTGCTCTTTTATTGCGGTGGTACGGATATACCACGATGGTTGCGCGTAATACATAAGTGGGGTGTGGCAGCGCCAGCAGTGCGGGTAGGAGTGTTCAAATTGAAGTTGACGGAATAAGACGCCACGAGATTTGAGTTCGCGCACCAGAGTTTTATCTGCCTCTTTGAAGAAGACCCCTCCAACTAACGGAACTTCCGGCAAGAAGGTTCCATCGGGCGCCATGGGATTTACTACTGGTAGCCCGTAACGGCGACAGACCAAGAGATCATCGGCGCCAAATGCAGGGGATTGGTGAACTAATCCAGTTCCATCTTCAATCGTCACATAATCTGCCAGAACGATGAAATGTGAATCCGGAATCTCAATGAGATCAAGTGGACGTTGATATGTGATCTTCTCAAGTTCAGAACCTTGGAAGGTCGCAATAACTTTTCGATCTTCACCTAAGACGTGAGCCAAGTTGGAAGCGATTACTAATCTTTCAACACCTTCACCGTTAGGTATTTCGCAGACTTGGTATTCAACTTTTGGATTGACCGCGATTGCAGTATTAGAGACCAGAGTCCAAGGCGTAGTAGTCCATACAAGGAACGAGGCGCCTAACTCAGCAATAACTCCAGAGGTTGCTGGAAAACGAATGTAGACCGAAGGGTCTGTAACAGTCTCATACCCCTGAGCTAACTCGTGATCTGATAATCCGGTTCCGCAACGAGGGCAGTAAGGAGCCACGCGATGGTCTTGAACGAGAAGGCCCTTCTTCCAGATCTGTTGTAGTGACCACCAGACGCTTTCAACGTATTCAGGCGACATGGTCCAGTAGGCCTCATCAAAATCAACCCAAAATCCCATGCGACGTGTCATTGAGGTGAACTCGTCGACATGGCGTTGTACCGACTCGCGACATTTTTCGTTGAAGGCGGCGATTCCATATTTTTCGATGTCGCCCTTGCCTGAAAAGCCAAGCTCCTTCTCAACCGCGATCTCAACCGGTAGGCCATGGCAGTCCCATCCAGCTTTACGGATGACTTGCTTGCCCTTCATGGTCTGATAACGCGGGAAGAGATCCTTAAATACGCGCGCTTCAATGTGGTGGGTACCTGGGGAGCCATTGGCTGTAGGTGGTCCCTCATAAAAGGTCCAACTAGGAGCTCCATCGCGAGCAGAGACGCTCTTGGCGAAGATGTCTTGCTCTTCCCAGAAGGCGAGAATCTGGTGCTCGGTGGCAGGGAGGTCGATCTGGGCTGGCAGGCTCCTAAAAGTGTGAGACCCTGGCGACGCCATCTCGTACCCTCGCAATCAACTCTCGGAACTGGCCAATCTGCGAAGATTGAGCGCATAGTTCAGGTGAAAGCGTGAGTCTAGCGCGGCGAAGTTGGTAATTCCTCGCTCTTCGCTCTAGCCTTCTCGCTCGCGGGTAACTCGGCAGGTGGCCACTCCACCCCCGTCTGAGTGCAGAGCCTGAACTTAAGATGTGAACTGATGATTGAGAAGTGGCGATTGATATGACACCTACGGCTAAGAAGGCTCCCGTCAAAAAGGCTGCTCTATCGAGCAAGGCTGTCTCAAGCAAGAGCACCACTAAAAAAGATTCCCAGCAAAAAATCGCCGCTTCCAAGAGCACGGTTAAGAAGGCTCCACCTGCTAAAAAGCCAGTGGAGAAGAAACTAGCGGCAAAGAAAGCAGTGAAGACCGTGCCAGCAAAGAAAGCCCCAGCAACTCCCGCGAAGAAGGCCGCACCTGCAAAGAAGGTGGCGACGCGTTCTCCAAATATTGTTAAACCAACTCTGGCAAAGAAAGCTCCTGCCAAGAAAGTTCCAGCGAAACCATTTCCAGCGAAGTTGCAGAGCACAACAACTGGTGACTCCACAACTATTACCGTGACACCGCGTGAGGTCAACGCTGGTCCTGAGGTGGTCATTGAGGAACGCCGTTTGGTGATGACTCCTCCTCCACGACCTGTAAAGAGCGGAAAAAGTAAGCACACCCTTAAGCCGATCAAAGGCGCACCAGCTCCACTTGTTGTCAATGAAAATGAAAATCCATGGACCGCTGCTGAACTCAAGGCGATGCGCTCTGAACTCGCTAAAGAGCTAGTTCGTTTGCGATCTGAGCTAAGTGAGGCGGAAGGTGAGATGGAAGATTTGATCTCCGCCGCAGGTGTTGGAGCCGGAGATGATCAGGCAGATGCTGGTACCAAGACTTTCGAGCGTGAGCATGAGATGTCACTCGTTTACAACGCCCGCGACATGGTTTTGCAGACAGAGCGAGCCATTGAGCGTATCGACAATAAAACGTATGGGCGATGCGAAGAGTGTGGCAACGCTATAGGAAAGGCGCGCTTACAAGTATTTCCTCGTGCAACACTATGCATGGTCTGCAAGCAGAAAGAGGAACGACGCTGATTAATTCAGCACCTCATCGCACTGCAGTTAAATCTCTCCTCATCGTTGCCGTTTTAGTAATTGCACTGGATAGCGCTACCAAAACCTGGGCGCTTCATTCGCTATCGAGTAATCCAAGGAAGATCATCGGGTCATTCTTGGAGTTTCAGCTCACCTCCAACACGGGAGCTGCCTTTAGCTTGGCACAGAGTGCGACCATCTTTCTCTCGCTGCTCTCATTTCTAGCGATACTTGCAATCGCTATCTTTGCCAGGTCCATAACCTCGCGGCCTTGGGGAATTGCACTTGGCTTTCTTCTCGGGGGCATCTGCGGCAATCTTTACGACCGGACCTTCCGTCCGCCCTATTTATTACATGGAGCGGTCGTCGATTGGCTCCGTCTACCGCATTGGCCGGTATTTAATCTGGCCGATACCTCTATTGTTATCTCTGCGATAACTATTGCAATTCTGCTTGTTAACGATGTGAAACCGAGGTCCCGTCATGACGTTCCCTGAACGTGAGTTAAAGGTGATTTCGATTCCTGAAGGATTGGATCAAGAGCGGGTCGATGCGGCGCTAGCCCGCATGCTAGGACTTTCTCGTTCGGCCGTCGTTTCACTCATCGAGAGCGAAGAGATCTTTCGCTATGGCAAAGCTGTGACCAAATCAGACAAAGTTTCAACGGCGGATGTTCTCGAAGTCTTGATGCCACCTGCAAAGAGTGCTCCACAATTAACCCCGACTCCTGTGCCCGGACTTGAAGTTGTATATAACGATGATCATGTCATCGTCATTAATAAGCCAGCCGGAGTTGCGGCACATCCAAGCCCAGGTTGGCAGGGTCCAACCGTTATCGGTGCGGTAATCGCTGCTGGATATAACGTCTCAACAAGTGGCGCCGCTGAACGACAAGGAATCGTTCATCGCCTTGATGTTGGTACGACAGGACTCATGGTTATCGCAAAAGACGAAGCCTCGTACTCTGGGCTTAAAGATCAATTTAGAGATCGCACAGTTACCAAGGTTTATCACGCCATGGTTCAGGGGCATATGGATCCTTCGCAGGGAACGATCGATGCTCCCATCGATCGACACCCACGGGAGGATTACCGCTTCGCTGTTGTAGCCGATGGGAAACCATCTATCACCCACTACACCTCACTGGAACTCTTTCCCGCTGTCTCACTTCTCGAGATTGAACTTGAGACGGGCAGAACTCACCAAATTCGGGTCCACTTCGCCGCCCTTCATCATCCCCTTGTTGGGGATCTCACATACGGTGCAGATCACACCATCGCCGACCGATTAAATATTCATCGCCCGTGGTTACACGCTCGCGAACTCAAATTTACCCACCCAATTTCGGGGGAGTACCTCTCTTTTGCCTCCGAATACCCCGAAGACCTGACACGCTCACTCAACGCGCTTGAGCAAAATAGCCGTCAGAATTAGCCACAGTAGTAATCTCGCTAACCGTGTCGCAGAATTCCAGTTTCGTCCATCTTCACGTCCACACCGAATATTCGATGTTGGACGGTGCGGCGCGCGTTGAGGAACTGGTCAAAGAAGTTGCCCGCCAAGAGATGCCGGCTATTGCGATTACCGATCATGGAAATGTCTTTGGGGCCTTTGAATTTAATAAGCAGGCGCGCAAGGCCGGCGTAAAACCGATTATCGGTATCGAGGCTTATGTCGCACCCGAGAGCAGATTCGATAAGAAGCGGGTCCAATGGGCTCAAGGTGGCGAAGATGATGTCTCTGGCGGTGGCGCATACACCCACATGACCATCCTTGCCGAGAACAATGAGGGACTAGGGAATCTTTTTAAGCTCTCCTCACTCGCTTCACTTGAGGGTTTCTATTACAAGCCTCGAATGGATCGTGAACTTCTTTCAAAGTACTCAAAAGGATTGATCGCAACGACGGGCTGTCCTGGTGGAGAGATTCAAACCAAATTACGCATGGGTGCTTATAAAGATGCGATGAAGGCGGCGAGCGATCTGCGCGACATCTTTGGGGCGGAGAACTTTTTCCTGGAGATCATGGATCACGGAATTGATGTAGAAAATCGCGTCAAGAAAGATCTGCTTAAGTTAGGTAAAGAGTTGGGGTTGCCTCTGCTCGCGACGAACGATCTGCACTACACCAAGCATGAAGATGCTGGAGCGCACGAGGCGCTGCTCTGCGTGCAATCGGGATCCACCATTGCAGATCCCAAGAGATTCAAATTTGATAATGACGAGTTCTACCTCAAGAGCGCATCTGAAATGCGCAAACTTTTCAGTGACTTTCCTGATGCGTGTGATAATACCCTGCTGATTGCCGAGCGATGCAATGTAACTTTGCGCGAAGGTGAAAACTTATTGCCGCAATTTGAAGTTCCTGCGGGCGAGAGCGAAGACTCGTGGTTGACCAAGCTGGCGAATCAAGGACTCGCAGAACGATTGCAGGGCCAGATTCCAGCCGCGTATCAGGAGCGCCTCGACTACGAACTTGGCGTCATGATCAAGATGGGCTTTCCCGGTTACTTCCTCGTTGTCTCTGACCTGTGCGCGCACGCTCGCGAGGTAGGAATTCGAGTTGGCCCGGGTCGTGGTTCTGCCGCAGGATCGCTCGTCTCATATGCCCTAGGTATCACCGCGTTAGATCCCATCAAGCATGGGCTCTTGTTCGAGCGATTCCTCAATCCAGAACGCATCTCGATGCCAGATATTGATCTGGATTTCGATGAAAGAAGACGTTCCGAGATGATCGCCTACGCCACCAACAAGTACGGCGAAGATCGCGTCGCTCAAATCATCACCTATAGCAACATTAAATCTAAGCAGGCGCTGAAAGATGCCACTCGTGTATTGGGTTATCCGTATTCAATCGGAGACAAAATTACTAAGGCGCTACCTCCCACAATTATGGGTAAGGACATCACCCTCTCGGGAGTATTTGATCCAAAGAATGATCGTTATGGCGAGGCCGGTGAGTTTCGATCGGTCTATGAGACCGATGGCGATGCTAAACGCATTGTCGATACCGCACGAGGTCTGGAAGGTCTCAAGCGTCAATGGGGAGTGCATGCCGCTGGCGTGATCTTGAGTAAAGAGCCGCTGCTTGAAGTTATTCCAATCCATCGTCGCGAATCTGATGGAGCGATCATCACTCAGTTTGATATGGGAGCCTGCGAAGCGACCGGGCTTCTCAAGATGGATTTCTTGGGGCTGCGCAATCTCTCGGTCCTCGACGATTGCCTCCTTAACATCCAACGCAATCAAGGCATCACTGTAAATCTGGAAGAGCTCACTCTCGATGATCCAAAGACATTTGAATTATTGGGCAAGGGGGAGACGCTCGGCGTTTTCCAGCTCGATGGTGGACCGATGCGCGCCTTGTTGCGGCAGATGTCGCCAGATTCATTTGAAGATATCTCCGCTGTGATCGCGCTCTATCGACCAGGACCAATGGGCGTTAATGCTCATACCGACTATGCCGATCGCAAGAATCGACGTAAGCCGGTTGAGCCAATCCATGAAGAATTATCCGAACCGCTCGCGGAAATTTTGGGCGATACATATGGCTTGATCGTCTATCAAGAACAGGTGATGGCGATTGCGCAGAAGGTGGCGGGCTTCTCGCTAGGTCGCGCTGATCTTTTGCGTAAGGCGATGGGTAAGAAGAACAAAGAGATCCTTGATAAAGAGTATGTGAACTTTGAAGCAGGAATGGTCGCTGGTGGTTTTGGCAAAGCGGCCATCAAAAAGCTGTGGGATACCCTGATTCCGTTCTCTGATTACGCTTTCAACCGGGCGCACTCTGCAGGTTATGGTTTGGTCTCGTATTGGACCGCCTACCTCAAGGCGAACTATCCAACCGAATATATGGCAGCGCTCTTGACGAGCGTGCGTGATGATAAAGATAAGAGCGCGCTCTATCTCAATGAATGTCGTCGCATGGGCATCAAAGTCTTGCCACCTGATGTCAATGAATCTGCTTCGGATTACACACCTCTAGGTAGCGATATTCGTTTTGGATTGACTGCAATCCGCAATGTTGGTGAGAACGTGGTCGGTTCCATCGTGGCCAACCGTCAGAGCAAAGGTCGCTTCACCTCCTTTGGAGATTTCCTAGCCAAAGTCGATCAACAGGTCTGCAATAAGAAGACAATCGAATCTCTTATCAAGGCTGGCGCCTTTGATTCATTGGGAGCGTCGCGTCGTGGATTGATGATGGTGTATCTAGAAGCGATTGACTCTGTCAGCGAAGCTAAGCGAGCAGAAGCGATTGGTCAATTTGATCTCTTTGGTGCAACTGATGAGAGTGCATCGGCAGGTGTCACGGGTGTTGAACTCGATATACCGACCGAAGAGTGGGAGAAGAGCCTGCTACTCAGTTACGAGCGCGAAATGCTCGGTCTCTATGTCTCTGACCATCCACTTCTAGGTATTGAACATGTACTGCGTGCTGCGGTCGACATGCCGCTCTCGCAGATTGCCGAAGATTCTGTAGGACATGAACAGATCGTCAATATTGGTGGCCTTATTACGCAAGTTCAACGTAAGGTTTCTAAACAAGGTAACTCGTGGGCAATTGTTTCAATAGAGGATTTAGAAGGTGCTGTCGATGTTCTCTTCTTCGCCGCAACCTATCAAACCCACGCACTCAATTTGATTGAAGATCGAGTCATTGTCGTTCGTGGCCGTATCGATAAGCGCGAGGAAGTACCGCGTATCACCGCACTTGATATGACGATCCCCGATGTCACTGGCGCCCCCACGGGACCATTGGTTATCTCGATGGATGCCAATCGAGTCACTCCGCCGCTTGTAGATCGGATGAAGGAGATTTTGCGCTCACACCCAGGTCCTCGTGAGGTACACCTCAAACTTGATGATGGCACTAAGGGTCTGGTCATGAAGATTGATGATGATTTGCGGGTCACCGCTTCACCTAGTTTGAGCGCGGATTTGAAATCGGTCCTAGGGCCAGACTGCCTGGTTCTTTAAGTTCCCGGTTGTTGGAGTAAGTGGCCCTAGAGGTATTAGGTCACGGCTACTCGCGCCACGCTTTAGAATGAGCCAGTGAATTCTCCCGCTGACATTCCCTTGATCGACCTTCGTGGTCAGAGACTTTCGCGGGCGCAATATAAGCGAGCGATCCCAAGAGCGGCGATGGATGTGGCCCATGCAATGGTTGCGATTGAACCAATTCTGGAGCGCGTGAAGAGCGGCAATGAGGCAACACTTAAAGAGCTAGCCGCAGAATTCGATGGCGTCCGTCCCGAACATATACGAGTACCACAATCTGTTATTGACCAAGCGCTCGCTGATCTAGATCCAGCTATTCGAACTGCCTTGGAAACCTCGATTGCACGTGTTCGCAAGGTGCATGAAAGCCAGCCTCGTCAAAGCCAGACTACTGAAGTCGTCAGCGGCGCACAGGTCACAATGAAATGGATCCCGGTTGATCGTGTAGGACTTTATGTCCCGGGCGGAATTGCGGTCTATCCAAGTTCGGTGATGATGAATGTAGTTCCAGCACAAATTGCTCAGGTTCCAAGCATCGCTGTGGCATCGCCACCGCAACGCGAGTTCGGCGGATACCCTCACCCCACCATCCTGGCGACCTGTGCACTGCTTGGAGTTTATGAGGTTTATGCCATCGGGGGAGCACAAGCTGTAGCCGCATTTGCATATGGCGTTGAAGGTCTCTGCGAACCAGTAGATCTCGTAACTGGTCCTGGAAATATTTATGTTGCCGCAGCTAAGCGCGCACTACGCGGACTGATCGCGATTGACTCTGAGGCAGGTCCAACAGAAATTGTAATCTTGGCAGACAGTTCGGCGCTGGCGAGTGATGTTGCCGCTGATCTCATCAGTCAGGCAGAGCACGATGTCAACGCAGCAGCAGTCCTTGTAACCACCTCGCCACAGCTCGCAGATGAGGTTCGACGTGAACTCGTAGAACGTGTAGCCAAGACGCGCCACTCGCAGAGAATTAGTGCAGCTTTAAGCGGAGTTCAATCTGCGATAGTTCTAGTGGATTCAATTGAACAGGGTATCGATGTCGTAAATGGCTACGCAGCCGAACATTTGGAATTGCATGTTAAAGATCTTGAAGCTGTATCTGCGGCGATTCGTAATGCTGGAGCAGTATTCGTTGGACGCTATGCACCAGTCTCACTTGGTGATTACTCGGCTGGGTCTAATCACGTCCTTCCAACGGGGGGATGCGCCTGTCACTCAAGTGGTCTCTCAGTACAAACTTTTCTTAAAGGCGTTAACTTCATTGAATACGATGAAGCAGCATTTACAGATATCGCTGCAACGGTGATCACATTGGCGAACGCTGAAGATCTACCGGCTCACGGTGAGGCGATCAGCGCACGATTTGAGGAGAGCAACTGATGGCGCAGTCCCAGTGGCCTTATTGGCTTCCACTCCGTGCTGATTTGCGGGGTATTTCTCCATACGGTGCCCCACAAATTGAAGGCGTCACCGCGCTCAATACAAATGAGAATCCCTTCCCACTTCCATCAGAAGTTGTCGCGGCAATGACAGAACGGTTAGGGAGCGTAATAGGTAATCTCAATCGCTATCCCGATCGCGATGCGGTGACACTTAGGAACAAATTAGCGCACTACATAACTCAGACCACGGGTGTCGAAGTAACCTCGGATAATATTTGGGCAGCCAACGGCTCAAATGAAATTCTGCAGACTTTGTTCCTGGCCTGCGGAGGAGCCGATCACCTTGCTCTAGGTTTCACTCCGTCTTACTCGGTTCATCCACTTATCGCACAAATCACTAAGACTCCGTGGTTTGCTGGAAGTCGCGATGAAGACTTTGCCATCGATATCCCTAAAGCGAAGAAGTTGATCCGCGAAAAATCTCCTCATTTAGTTTTTGTGACAACTCCTAATAACCCATCTGGAACTTCAACCCCCATCGCAGATCTCAAGGAGCTCGCTGAGGCGACTGGATCAGTTGGAGGATTACTGGTTGTCGATGAGGCGTATGCAGAGTTCTCTTCGGAGCCATCCGCGGTTACCTTATTGGCCGACTTCCCTCATGTCGTTGTGGTTCGCACTATGAGTAAGGCGTTCGCCTTTGCCGGAGCGCGCACCGGTTACTTGGTTGCTAAACCTGCCGTGATTGCGGCATCACTTGTTACCAGACTTCCTTACCACCTCAGTTCACTGACCCAAGTTGCGGCAGAGACCGCTCTTGAATTCACTCCTGCGATGCAGGCGGAGATTCAAGTGTTGATCTCTGAGCGCGAGCGCGTTGCTGCCGCTCTCACTGAAGTTGGATTCAGAGTGGTTCCAAGTTCAGCAAACTTCTTACTCTTTAGTGGTTTCAAAGGTGAGCCAAGCGCGATCTGGCAGGCTTTCTTGGATCGAGGAGTGTTGATTCGAGATATCGGACTACGCGGATTCCTGCGGGTATCAATCGGGACTCCAGCAGAAAATGAGCAATTTATCGCGGTCCTGCGCGAAATTGCGGAATAATTCCCCATCTAACGAAGGATGAATCTCATGAGCGCACCACGCACTGCAACAGTTGCACGCAAGACCAAGGAATCAGATGTCTTCGTGCAACTCAATCTCGATGGTACTGGCGCTATCGATATTCAAACCGGAGTTCCATTCTTTGAACACATGCTCTCGCAACTCGGCAAGCATGCGGGATTTGATCTCACTGTGAAGACGACCGGCGACGTTGATGTGGATTCACATCACACCGTTGAAGATACCTCGCTCGCTTTTGGGCAAGCGCTTCGAGAGGCGCTAGGGGATAAGGCTGGTATTCGGCGCTTTGGTGATGCGATGGTTCCGCTTGACGAGGTTCTAGTTCAGGCAGCAGTTGATCTATCTGGCCGTCCATATTTGGTGCATCGCCAACCCGAGATCGTTGAACTCATCGGGACTTTTGATACCACCTTGGGGCGCCATATCTGGGAGTCGATTGTCGCTGAGGCCCGCATTGCTCTACATATCCGAGTTCTTGAAGGTCGCAATGCGCATCACGTCTTTGAGGCGCAGTTCAAAGCGGTTGCACGGGCGCTGCGCGATGCAGTTGCCATCGATGGCCGCGTTGCTGGGATCCCATCCACAAAGGGCACTCTTTGATTGCAATACTTGATTATGGTTCGGGGAATCTACGATCGGCTCAGCGCGCCTTCGAGCTAAGTGGCCACGAAACTCTCGTTACATCTGATCCAAAAATTTGTATTAGTAGTGATGGGTTAGTTGTTCCCGGTGTCGGAGCTTTTGGTGCCTGCATGGACCAACTATTAGCCGCTGGTGGAGATCTGATTATTCAAGAGCGCATTGCTGCTGCAAAGCCAATCCTTGGAATTTGTGTTGGTATGCAAATTCTCTTTGATTCAGGAAGTGAGAAAGGTGGCAGCTCAGGACTTGGAGTTTTTTCGGGTGATGTAAGCCAGATAGAAGCTCCGATACTTCCACACATTGGTTGGAATACCGTTGAAGCAGATCCTGAATCAAGGTTATTCCACGGTATCGGTGAAGAGCGCTTCTACTTCGTACATTCATTCGCCGCAAAACGTGCAGTAGATGGCGCACACAATAGTTGGTGCAACTATGGAGAAGATTTTGTTGCAGCAGTCGAACGCGGTCCGGTGAGTGCCGTTCAATTTCATCCAGAGAAGAGCGGTGCCGTCGGAGCTCGTCTCATAGCCAATTGGGTAGGTACTTTGTGATCAAGAAACTCGAGCTTCTTCCAGCCATTGATGTAAAAGATGGCCTGGCTGTGCGATTAGTACAGGGTGAGCTGTCGGCTACCAGTCAATATGGAAATCCCCTTGAGGTAGCGGCGGAGTTTGTTGCATCAGGTGCGGAGTGGATCCACCTCGTTGATTTGGATGCAGCATTTGGCCTGGGAAGCAATGCTGAACTTCTTGAAGGTGTTATCAAAAGCGTAGATCTAAAGGTGGAACTTTCTGGGGGCATTCGTGACGATGCATCACTACGTCGCGCTCTTGCAACCGGTTGTACTCGAGTGAATTTAGGGACAGCGGCTCTCGAAAATCCCGAGTGGACCGCCAAAGTGATCTCCGAATTCGGTGATCGCATTGCAGTCGGACTTGATGTTCGTGGACATACCTTGGCGGCGCGGGGTTGGACCCAAGAAGGTGGCGACCTCTTCGAAACTCTTGAACGGTTGGATCGCGATGGATGTTCGCGATATATCGTCACCGATGTTGCTAAAGATGGAACCTTAAAAGGACCGAACTTGGAACTACTTCGCGAGGTCTGTGCAGCTACCACTAAGCCAGTTGTTGCGAGTGGAGGCGTATCTAGTTTGGAAGATTTAATCGCGATTCGTGAGTTGACCTCAATTGGAGTTGAGGGTGCGATCGTTGGAAAAGCGTTGTACGCCGGAGCATTCACACTTCCTCAAGCCCTAGAAGTTGCGGGCAGATGACCCTCGCAAAACGGGTTATCCCGTGCCTAGATGTTGCTGCCGGTCGAGTAGTAAAAGGCGTTAACTTTCAAAACTTGGTTGATGCAGGAGACCCAGTAGAACTCGCGAAGATTTATGGCGATGCGGGCGCCGACGAACTCACCTTCCTGGATATATCCGCTTCGGTAGAGGAACGTTCGACTACTCTTGAGATGGTTGCTCGAACTGCTGAGCAGGTCTTCATTCCACTTACTGTTGGTGGAGGTATCCGCGAGGTCGCAGATGTCGATCGACTCTTGCGCGCCGGTGCCGACAAGATCGGTGTAAATACCGCGGCCATTGCACGGCCATCGCTCATCAATGAGATTGCGGACAGATTCGGCAATCAAGTCCTTGTCCTATCGGTCGATGCTCGGCGCGGTGAAACGCCATCTGGATTTGAGGTCACGACCCATGGCGGACGCAACGGAACAGGTACCGACGCCTTCACCTGGATAACCGAGGCCACCCAACGAGGGGTAGGTGAGATTCTCCTTAACTCCATGGATGCCGATGGAACGCGCGCCGGCTATGACGTTGAAATGATTCAGAAGGTAAGAGAGATCACTCATGTTCCTCTGATTGCTAGTGGGGGCGCGGGAAAGTTAGAGGATTTCTCTGATGCATTAGCAGCGGGAGCAGATGCCCTCCTGGCCGCCAGTGTCTTTCACTTCCAGACCTTCACCATTGGTGAGGTCAAAGATGAGCTCGCCAACCATGGATATGCGGTACGGCGCTAGAAGTAGGTAAGGCAGAATAAGGGAGTGGAAATCCCTGCAGATGTTGCTGCTCGCCTTGCCGAAGGCACCCTGATCGCTGCAATTGCCCAGGATGCTACAAACGGCGAAGTCTTGATGATCGCCTGGATGAACGAAGAGGCTCTTCTCAAAACCCTTTCGACCAAGAAGGTGACTTACTGGAGCCGCAGCCGCAATCAACTCTGGACTAAAGGTGAAAGTTCGGGCCACACCCAACAGTTGATCAGCGTTCACTATGACTGTGATGGCGATGCTCTTCTCCTGCAGGTAGAACAGGTTGGTGCTGCCTGCCACACCGGAGAGCGCACCTGTTTTCATCGTGAAATTGGCCTCGAACAGTGAATCGACCTCAGATGAACCTCGAGGAGTTTCGCGCGCTTGCGGCCGAGTTCAACGTAATTCCAGTCTCCAGACGCTATTTGGCCGATAGCCAAACTCCGCTCTCGCTCTACAAGCGGCTCGCGCAGGATCGTGAGGGGACTTTTCTCCTTGAGTCAGCAGAGCACGGGGGAGTCTGGTCTCGTTACTCTTTTATTGGAATTTCAAGCGCTGCAACTCTTACCGAGGTTGATGGAAAAGCGCAGTGGTTAGGCACCGCTCCTTCTGGCGCGCCAATTGGGATCGACCCTCTCGAAGCTTTGCGGATTACTGCGAAGCATCTGCGCTCGCCACATCTACCTCACCTACCTCCGCTCACTGGAGGATTGGTTGGTTATGCCAGTTACGAGATAGTACGGCGGCTAGAGAAGATTCCATCTTTGGCGAAGAAGGATGTTGAGATTCCCGAGATCGCATTCATGCTGACCTCGGACCTTGCAGTCTTTGATCACTACGACGGAACACTGACTCTCATCGCCAATGCCATTAATTGGGATGGAAGTTCCGAGAGAGTCGATGAGGCATACGACAATGCAGTGAGTCGGCTAGATTCCTTAGAAAAATTGTTACAAGCGCCGCAATCTGGAGCAATTAACTTCCCACTTGTTCAGAAGAAGCCCGAGTACCAACGAGATATGAGTTCTAGTGAGTACCAAGCGAAGGTCGAAATATTGAAAGAGGAGATTAGGGCGGGCGAAGCATTTCAAGTTGTGTTGTCGCAACGCTTTGTCATGGAGGCACAGGCCGACCCTTTTGATATTTACCGCGCGTTGCGAGCTTCCAATCCAAGTCCGTATATGTACCTATTTCGTTTTGCAGATGGACTCTCGGTTGTCGGATCTAGTCCCGAAGCGCTCGTGAAGATTCAAGGTAGTGATGTAATGCTCCATCCGATCGCTGGAACCAGACCTCGCTCTTCAGATCCAGAGATTGATCAAAAGCGTGGTGAGGAATTATTGGCTGACCCCAAAGAACGCGCTGAACATTTGATGTTAGTTGATTTAGGTCGAAATGATCTGGGTCGGGTATGTGCGCCAGGTAGCGTTGAAGTTGTTGAGTTTATGCAGGTGGAGCGCTTCTCACATGTTATGCATATTGTTTCGACAGTAACCGGAACCTTGGCGGAAGGATCAAGCGCTGTCGATGCGCTCTTAGCGGTATTTCCTGCGGGAACTCTTTCGGGGGCTCCTAAACCTCGCGCCATGGAGATCATCGAGGAGAATGAACCTACTCGTCGGGGAATTTATGCCGGAACTATTGGTTACCTCGACTTCCGCGGAAATATTGATGCATGCATCGCGATTCGTACCGCGGTCATTAAAGATGGCAAAGCGTATGTGCAAGCAGGCGCCGGAATCGTTGCTGATTCGGTGCCACTCACTGAAGATCAAGAGTGCGAGAACAAAGCCGCTGCAGTACTTGGAGCTATCGCTACCGCAAATGAAATGCAGGCGCTGTAAATGTTGGTCTTTAAATTAATCATTGTTGCTCTGCTCTTGCTGCTATTTATTTACTTCGCGATCCGACTCACCAAGCGCGGTCTCTCGCAGCGGTATGAGCCTCGAGCTAAGACCCCGTGGAACTCGCTGAGCGAAGGCGAGGATCCAACGCTGTGAGTACAGTTTTAGATTCAATAGTTGCAGGCGTCTTGGAAGATCTAGATGCACGCAAGATTCCACTCGCACAGCTGCACGCTGAAGTGGCAGCTGCGCCGCAGGTTCGCGATGCATATGCCGCGCTTGCGCAGCCAGGAATGCAGATCATTGCAGAAGTTAAGCGATCCTCTCCCAGCAAGGGAGCGCTAGCAACTATTGGAGATCCTGCCGCGCTGGCTCGCACATATGAAGAAGCGGGTGCTGCAGTTATTAGTGTTTTGACGGAGCAACGCCGCTTTGGGGGAAGCGCGGCAGATCTAATTGCAGTTCGCGAGAGAGTTTCTATTCCAGTATTACGTAAAGATTTTATTGTCACGGAATATCAGGTTTTGGAGAGCCGGGCGCTTGGAGCAGATCTGATGCTTCTCATCGTCGCCGCACTCTCTGATTCACAATTGAAAGACCTGCACCAGTTGGCGCTAGAACTTGGAATGAGTGTTCTCGTTGAAATTCACGATGGCGATGAACTCGAACGGGCCGTGGCCATAGGCGCAAGAATTATCGGAGTCAATGCTCGAAACCTAAAGACTTTGGATATTCACGAGGATGCTTTTGCCAGGTTGCTTCCTCTGATTCCAGCAGACTGCATTAAGGTCGCCGAATCTGGAATCGCCAATCGTGCCCAAGTCGCCTCTGCCGAGAGCTACGGGGCAAAAGCCATATTGGTCGGGGAAACTTTGGTTCGAGCTGGTGACCCTGCTCTCGCAATTAACTCCCTTCTCGGTCGATAGCCTGCTGGTACGGTTCGGATATGGGCAGCGTGGTCGAGTCGGAGATCCTTGGTCATTTCGGACCATATGGCGGCAGATTTGTCCCTGAAGCGCTGATAGCCGCTCTCGATGAGCTGGCCCTCGCGCACGAGGTTGCTCTTAAAGATCCAGCCTTTCAAGCCGAGCTTGCTGAACTTCACCGTACATATACCGGCAGACCCAGCATCATCACAGAGGTACCTCGCTTTGCCGAGCATGCAGGGGGAGCCCGGATCCTTCTCAAGCGCGAAGATTTGAACCACACCGGAAGTCATAAGATCAACAATGTTTTGGGTCAGGCTCTCTTAACCAAGCGCATGGGTAAGAAGCGGATCATCGCTGAGACTGGTGCAGGTCAGCATGGTGTTGCCTCGGCCACCGCTGCAGCGTTAATGGGCTTGGAATGTGTCGTCTACATGGGCGAAGAAGATACAAAGCGTCAATCACTCAACGTCGCGCGCATGAAACTCCTAGGCGCTGAAGTCATTCCTGTTACGCAGGGTAGTAAAACCCTTAAAGATGCTATCAATGAAGCGATGCGCGACTGGGTTACCAATGTTGAGACCACACATTATTTGTTGGGTACCGTCGCAGGCCCTCATCCCTTCCCAACTATGGTTAGGGATTTCCATCGCATCATTGGTATTGAAGCGCGGCAACAATCTCTTGATCTCCTCGGCCGTTTACCTGATGTTGTGCTCGCATGCGTAGGCGGTGGCTCAAATGCAATTGGAATTTTTCATCCATTTATCGATGACGCAAACGTTCGTCTTGTTGGATTAGAGGCTGGTGGTTCAGGAGTTGAAACTGGATTACATGCGGCGACCATTACAGGCGGCTCACCTGGTGTTCTACATGGCACTCGCTCCTACGTTTTGCAGGATAAGAATGGTCAGACCATCGAATCACATTCGATCTCGGCAGGTCTTGATTACCCGGGTGTTGGGCCAGAGCACGCCTATCTCAATGACATCGGTCGGGCTGAATATCGCGCAATTACAGATGCCCAAGCCATGGAGGCATTTGCTCTGCTCTGTAAAACTGAAGGAATTATTCCAGCAATCGAGAGCGCGCATGCGCTTGCCGGTGCCATCCAAATTGGAAAAGAGCTTGGTCCGGATTCTGTATTGCTCGTAAATCTCTCTGGACGTGGCGACAAAGATGTTCAGACAGCAGCAGAGTATTTTGGAATCCCGTTGTAATGAGCACACCACTTGAACAACTCTTTGAAAAGACTCGTGCCCAAAATCGTGCTGCTTTAATCGGTTACTTGCCAGCGGGTTTTCCTTCACAGCAAGGATGTATTGATGCTTTGAAGGCGATGGTTGAAGGCGGTGTAGATGCCATCGAGATCGGGTATCCATATAGCGATCCAGTGATGGATGGCCCAGTCATTCAGGCGGCCGCAGATACCTCATTGCGAAATGGCACCGGTGCAGCGGAAGTGATGGCCACTCTGGCCGAGATCTCAAAGTTCGCTCCGAGCGTTGTTATGACCTACTGGAATCCCATTGAAAAATATGGGGTAGATAATTTTCTGACCGACCTCAAGAGCAACGGTGGTTCTGGTGTGATAACTCCTGACCTCACCATCGAGGAGTCGGAAGAGTGGATCGCCGCCTCAACTCGTCACGAGACAAATCGAATCTATGTCGTCGCGCCTAGCACCTCGGATCTACGCCTCAATCGAGTTACCGAAGCCACTTCCGGATTTGTTTATGCCGCCTCCTTGATGGGGGTGACAGGTACGCGCACTTCCATTTCAAGTGGAGCTCGCACATTGGTGGAGCGTTTACGTGGTGTGACCAAACTCCCGATCGCTGTTGGCCTTGGGGTCTCCACGCCTGAACAGGCTCATGAAGTGGCTAAATATGCCGATGGCGTCATTGTTGGCTCAGCCTTTATTCGCTTGCTGCAGGAGAGCAGCACTCCCGAAGAGGGTCTCCGCAAAGTCCGAGAATTGGCTGCGGATTTGTCTAAAGGCTGCGTGAGGGCATGATCCACGCCTAAAAGTTAATAACTTTGGAATAGAGTTACGCCCATTATTCGGCAAGCAGGGGAGAGTCAAGAGATGGCAAGCAAGAAAGCTGATAAGCGACAACCTCAAAAGAAGCAGGGCGACAAGTTCACCCTGTACCTCGTTATTGGAATGATCACGCTTGTAGTACTTGCTGGCGTTGGTGCAGTGGTTGCCAAGAATCATGCCTCTTCAAATGCTCCACTGCCTTCTTCGGTATCCAAAGCCAATGGCTACGGAATCACCTTCAATCCAACTGCCAAGGTCAGAGTAGATATGTATGAAGACTTCCGTTGCCCTAACTGCCGTAATTTCGAGGCGGTCAACAACACCTATGTAAATTCGTTGGTGCGCGCTGGCAAGATCGAAGCGGTTTACCACCCAATGCACTTCATTGCTCCTGATTCACAGTTAACCGCGGCTGCAGCCGCCTGTGCTGCCGATCAAGGAAAGTTCCTCGAGATGCACACCGCGCTCTATGTCAATCAACCAACAACGGCTCAGGCCGCAGAAAATTCTGCATATTGGACCAATGCCCAATTGATTCTTCTAGGTCACTCAATTGGTATTACTTCAAAAACTTTTGACACCTGCATCAACAGTGGCAAGTACATGAACTGGGCTAACAACATTAATGATGATGCTGCATCTAAGAACATTAATGCGACGCCTACAGTGATTGTTAACGGCAAGACACTTCCACTCGCTACCGACTATGACAACAAGGCGTTTACTAAAGTTTTGACTGCGCTCGGCGTTAAGTAGTTCCTTCCTTGCTGGATCGGTTTATCCCAACTCCATCGAGTAATTCGATTGAGTTGGGTCCGATTACCTTGCACTACTACGCGCTTTGCATTCTTCTTGGTGTAATCGTTGCACTACAGGTGGGCGCCGTGCGTTGGAAGAAATCTGGGGGAGTTGTAACCGAACTCTATGATTTAGCAATTTATGTGATCCCCGCAGGAATTATTGGTGGTCGCCTCTATCACATCTTCACAACACCAGAGTTGTACTTTGGCGCGCAAGGTCACTTCACCGATGCCTTCAAAATATGGGAAGGTGGAATGGGAATTTGGGGTGCAGTTGCCCTAGGAACCTTTGTCGCTTATCTCTACTTTAAGCGCGCCCCGAGAAGCATCTCATTCTTACAAGCGATAGATGCATTGGCACCGAGCATCTTGATCGCTCAAGCGATTGGCCGTTGGGGAAATTGGTTTAATCGCGAGCTTTTTGGAAGGCCCACATCCCTGCCGTGGGGGCTAAAAATTCCTTTGATCAATAGACCCACAGGTTATGAAAGGTATGCCACCTTTCATCCAACTTTTCTCTACGAATCAATCTGGTGTCTGCTCTGTGCCGCGCTAATTCTCTATCTACCTGCCGTGCGCAGATTGCGAGTGGGTAGCACATTCCTACTCTACGTAGCTCTGTATTGTGCCGGGCGAGTTTGGATTGAGGCGCTGCGAATTGATCGTGCGCATCTGATCTTTGGAATTCGACTAAATGTCTGGGTAGCCCTCATCTGCGGGATTTCTTCCCTAATGTTCATTTTTCTGCGACAGAGAGAAGTCGAGCCTTGATTTCGCTTTTAGGTAGTATTCGACCATGAGCTTAGAGGCCGTTTACGCGCGAAACCAACATCATCGGGGCAGTAAATCCGGTTGGTTACGTGCGGCCGTGCTAGGTGCGAATGACGGTCTTGTCTCTAATGCCTCGCTCCTCATCGGAGTTGCTGCGGCTGGCCGTACCAGTTTCCTCGCCATCGCTGGTGTATCTGGAATAGCCGCCGGTTCGATGTCCATGGCGGTTGGTGAGTACATCTCGGTTCGATCACAGGCGGATATTGAGGCATCGGATCGACAGATGGAGATCGACCATCTTGCGGCAGATCCCGAGGGTGAGTTAGAGGAGTTGACCCAGATCTATCAAGAGCGTGGACTTCCTCGCGAGTTGGCAGAGCAGGTAGCTCAAACTCTGACCGCGAAAGATCCACTAGCCGCTCACCTACGGGATGAGCTTGGCCATCACGAATCAAATAAGGCGGAGCCAGCCAAGGCCGCGATCGCTTCCGCAATTAGTTTTGCCCTAGGCGCGACCATCCCGCTGATTGGTGCCCTCATTGGGGGAACAAGTACCAAGGTGACTCTTATTGTGCTCTTTGCCCTGGCTGGCCTCTTCGCAACGGGTGGAATCTCTTCCCGCCTGGCTGGATCACCCTTCGTTAGAACCGTCCTGCGGGTCATCATTGGCGGCGCCATCGGAATGGCAATTACCGCAGGAATTGGTGCGCTGGCTCACGCATAATCCTCCTCGGGGCAGGCTCGTCGTGATCTCAAATACCCTGATTTCGAATTTATCTTGGCTCCAGCCGCCCCTCTCTGTTGATAGTCTTTCCCACTGCCCAAGTAATCCTTAGGCGCAATATGTTGGGCCACCGTCGTCCCGACCGTTCTCAAGGAGCGATCGTGACCCTCTTTTCTTCTCTGCCATCTGCCCAGGGCCTCTACAACCCTGCCGATGAACATGATGCCTGTGGCGTAGCAATGATTGCCACCCTCAAGAAAGAGCCAACCCACGAAATTGTCGCCCAAGCGCTCACCGCGCTTCGCAATCTTGAACACCGCGGCGCATCTGGTGCAGAACCAGATAGCGGAGATGGTGCAGGAATTCTTATTCGTATCCCGGATGAGTTCTATCGAACCGTCGTTGAATTCGATCTGCCAGATTCAGGTAGCTATGCCACCGGTATCGCATTTATAGATAAAGAGTTTGATGATCTACCTGCGATCCTCAAGATCGCTGAAGAAGAGAACATCACAATCTTGGGATGGCGCGAATTGCCTACCGATGACTCTTCTCTTGGCACAACCGCGCTCTCCGTAATGCCACGATTTGTCCAAATCTTTATCGCTGGCAAAAATGGTGAGAGCGATTTGGCGCTCGACCGTCTGGCATTCTGCTTCCGCAAGCGAGTTGAACACTCACTTCCGATCTATTTCCCATCACTCTCATCGCGGACCATCGTTTATAAGGGAATGTTGACGACTGGACAGTTGGAAGAGTTCTTCCCAGATCTCTCGAACGAGCTGGTCAAGTCACCTCTTGCTCTGGTGCACTCTCGTTTCTCAACAAATACCTTCCCTTCCTGGCCGCTTGCTCACCCGTATCGCTTTATTGCGCACAACGGTGAGATCAACACCGTCCGGGGAAATCGCAACTGGATGCGCGCTCGCGAAGCGCTCCTTCAAAGTCCTTTGATCCCAGGAGATATCTCTCGTCTCTTCCCAATCGTCGACAACTCAGGAAGCGACTCCGCATCATTTGATGAGGTCTTAGAACTGCTCTACCTCACTGGCCGATCACTTCCTCACTCAATTCTGATGATGATTCCTGAAGCCTGGGAGAACAGCACGACGATGTCGCAAGAGTTGCGTGACTTCTACCAATTCCATTCCTCCCTCATGGAGCCATGGGATGGTCCTGCCTGCGTTACTTTCACTGATGGATCTCAGGTTGGAGCTGTGCTTGATCGCAACGGTCTTCGCCCGTCTCGCTTCTGGGTGACAGAAGATGGTTTAGTAATTCTGGCATCCGAGGTTGGTGTGCTCGATATCGATCCTGCAAAAGTTGTTCGCAAGGGTCGCTTACAACCGGGACGCATGTTCCTCGTCGATATCGCCGAAGGTCGCATCATCGAAGATGATGAGATTAAAAGTTCGCTCGCTTCAGCTCATCCATACGGAGAATGGTTAGCAGAAGGCATTGTGCGTTTGGCCGATCTGCCATCTCGTGAACACATTATCTATCCGCACTCATCGGTATTGCGTCGGCAGAGGGCTTTTGGATACACCGAAGAAGAGTTGCGCATCATCATCGCTCCGATGGCAAAAAATGGTGCAGAGCCATTGGGTTCAATGGGTACTGATACTCCGATCGCTGCTCTCTCGGATAAGCCTCGTCTGCTCTTTGATTACTTTGCTCAACTCTTCGCACAGGTAACTAACCCACCACTAGATGCTATTCGCGAAGAGATGGTTACAAGTTTGGGACAGACAATTGGAGCAGAATCAAATCTCCTCAATCCTTCACCGGATTCTTGTCGTCAGATCTCCTTAGATTTCCCAGTCATCGATAACGATGAACTTGCCAAGATCATTCACGTTAATGCCGATGGTGAGCATCCTGATTTTGATGCGCATGTGGTCCGCGGACTCTTCCCTGCACTTGGAGGAGGGGAGTCACTTCGCGAGAGAATCGAAGAGATTCGCGCCGAAGTATCGGAAGCGATTAAGAATGGTGCTCGCATTATCGTTCTTTCGGACCGCGATGGTGATAGCGAAGAGGCTCCAATTCCTACTCTTCTCTTGACCGCCGCAGTCCATCACCATTTGATTCGCGAAAAGACGCGTACTCGTGTCAGCCTGGTCATTGAGAGCGGTGAAGTTCGCGAGGTTCACCATGTTGCTCTCTTGGTAGGTTTCGGAGCATCAGCGGTAAATCCATATCTCGCTATGGAGAGCGCCGAAGATTTGGTTCGCCAAGGAGTCATCACAGGGATTACCCCAGAGAAGGCTGTCGCAAATCTCATCAAGTCGCTGGGCAAGGGTGTTCTCAAGGTGATGTCGAAGATGGGTATTTCGACGATCGCCTCGTATCACGGTGCTCAGGTCTTTGAGGCGATCGGGCTTTCATCTGAGGTTGTCGACGAATACTTCACTGGTCTCACATCACGACTTGGCGGAGTCTCACTCGACACACTCGCCGAAGAGACCATCAAGCGCCATCACATCGCTTATCCACCGATGGGTGAAATTCCTGGCACCAAGAAGTTGCCGATTGGCGGGGAGTACCAGTGGCGCCGTGAGGGTGAGCCGCACCTCTTCAATCCTGAGACTGTCTTTAAGCTTCAACACTCCACACGTGCGAAGCGTTACGACATATTCAAGCAGTACACCACATTGGTTGATGATCAATCCAAGAACTTGATGACCCTCCGTGGGCTCTTTAAATTTAAAGAGGGCGTACGCAAACCAATTTCTATCGATGAAGTTGAATCAGCATCTGACATCATCAAGCGCTTTGCGACAGGCGCTATGTCATATGGCTCCATCTCTCAAGAGGCGCATGAAACACTAGCGATCGCTATGAATCGCCTTGGCGGAAAATCAAATACAGGCGAAGGTGGAGAAGATCCGGCTCGTAACATTCCAGATGCCAACGGCGACTCTCGCCGTTCTGCGATCAAGCAGGTTGCATCAGGACGTTTCGGTGTCACGAGTGAGTACCTCGTGAATGCCGATGATATTCAGATCAAGATGGCGCAGGGTGCTAAGCCTGGAGAAGGTGGACAGCTTCCTGGTAACAAGGTTTATCCTTGGATTGCACAAGTGCGTTATTCAACGCCAGGTGTCGGCCTTATCTCACCACCTCCACATCACGACATCTACTCCATTGAAGATCTAGCTCAACTGATTCATGATCTTAAGAACGCGAACAAGTACGCCCGAGTTCACGTCAAACTTGTTGCTGAAGTTGGCGTCGGAACCGTTGCCGCAGGCGTATCAAAGGCTCACGCCGATGTTGTTCTCATCTCAGGGCATGATGGCGGAACAGGTGCATCTCCACTTACTTCGCTGAAGCATGCTGGTGCCCCATGGGAGTTAGGTCTGGCAGAGACACAACAAACCCTCATGCTCAATGGGCTGCGTGATCGGATCGTTGTACAAGTCGATGGCCAGATGAAGACTGGACGTGACGTTGTGATCGCTGCTCTCTTGGGCGCCGAAGAATTTGGATTCGCGACGGCACCGCTTGTTGTTTCTGGCTGCGTCATGATGCGTGTCTGTCATCTCGATACCTGCCCAGTAGGTGTTGCGACTCAGAATCCTTTGCTACGTCAACGCTTCTCCGGCAAGCCAGAGTTCGTCGAGACTTTCTTTGAGTACATCGCTGAGGAAGTTCGCGAGTGGTTGGCGAAACTTGGATTCCGTTCTATCGAAGAAGCGATCGGTCAAGTTGAACTTCTCGACACACGTGATGCAGTTGAACACTGGAAAGCGAGTGGACTCGATCTTGCCCCACTATTAAAGGCACCGCTCTTTGCGGGATCTCGCAAGAACACCAATGTGCAGGATCACGGGCTAAGCGCTGCGCTGGATAACACTCTCATTGAACTTGCAGAACCTGCTCTTTCACGAGGTAAATCTGTCGCAATCGAACTTCCAGTTCGCAACGTCAACCGAACCGTCGGAACAATGTTAGGAGCGGAACTCACCCGCACATTCGGGGGTGTAGGTCTGCCTGAGAACACGATTGATATCTCATTGCGCGGTTCTGCTGGACAATCGCTTGGAGCCTTTATTCCAAAGGGTCTTACCCTGCGCCTCTTCGGTGATACCAATGACTATGTCGGTAAGGGACTTTCAGGTGGGCGAGTCATCGTTCGTCCAGATGAGAGCGCCACTTTTGAATCGCAAAAGAATGTCATCGCCGGAAATGTGATCGGCTATGGAGCAACCAGCGGTGAGATATTTATTCGCGGCATAGTTGGCGAGCGCTTCTGTGTTCGCAATTCTGGTGCCACTGCAATAGTTGAAGGAGTCGGTGATCACGGTTGTGAGTACATGACTGGTGGAGTGGCAGTGGTTCTTGGTTCTACCGGTCGAAATTTTGGAGCGGGCATGTCTGGAGGAGTGGCCTTCGTCTTGGATCTTGATCCAAGGTTGGTAAATCCAGAGATGGTTGATGTCTTGACTCTGACTCCAGCGCGATCCCAACAAGTTCACGATCTGATCTCTAAATTCGCCGCAGAGACTGGTTCTGTTGTGGCGCAGTCCTTATTAAGCGATTGGGCTAATCAGAGCGCCAGGATCTCAATGGTCATGCCGCGTGATTACGCCAAGGTATTGGCAGCTATGGAACGAGCAGAACGAGAAGGTCTCAATGTAGATGAGGCAGTAATGGAGGCAACCCGTGGCTGATCCAAAGGGATTTTTAACAACAGAGCGACAGACTCCAAAGCGACGCCCTGTTGATGTTCGCATCAAGGACTGGAAAGAAGTTTACGAGGAGCAACCATTTGCCGATCTGCAGAAACAAGCTGGGCGCTGCATGGATTGCGGTATCCCGTTCTGTCATCAAGGTTGCCCTCTCGGCAATCTGATTCCAGAGTGGAACGATCTGATCTGGCGCGGTGAGCGTTCAGAGGCAATCAATCGTCTTCACGCCACAAATAACTTTCCAGAATTTACTGGTCGCCTCTGTCCTGCTCCTTGCGAGACCGCCTGCGTCGTTGGAATTAATGCAGATGCCGTCACTATCAAGCAGGTCGAACTGCGCACAATTGAAGAGGCATTCAATAACGGGCTAGTTACTCCACTGCCACCAGATCGCCTCACTGGCAAGACAGTTGCGGTCATTGGTTCTGGGCCTGCTGGCTTGGCCGCTGCTCAACAATTAACCAGAGCTGGGCATACCGTCGCGGTCTATGAACGTGCAGATCGAATCGGTGGATTGCTGCGCTACGGAATTCCTGAATTCAAAATGGAGAAGTCCATTGTGGATCGTCGCATCGCCCAGATGGAGGGCGAGGGAACTCGCTTCCGCGCTGGTGTGAATGTCGGCGTTGATATCAATGGAGCTGAGCTTCGCAATAGATACGACGCCGTTGTACTCGCAGTCGGTGCGACACATTGGCGTGATATCAACGTTCCAGGTCGCTCCAACAAGGGAATTTACCAAGCGATGGAGTATCTGCCTTGGGGCAACAAGCAGGGCCTTGGCGAATTGGAATCTGAACCTCCAATTAATGCGCATGGAAAGCATGTTGTGATTCTTGGTGGCGGAGACACAGGCGCTGACTGTTTAGGAACAGCGATCCGACAGGGAGCAGCGAGCGTGACTCAACTTGAGATTATGCCTCGACCTACGGAGGAGCGTCCCGCAAATCAGCCTTGGCCAACCTATCCAATGATCTATCGCGTGAGCAGTGCCCATGAGGAGGCCGGCGAGCGGCTTTACGCTGTCTCGACCGAAGAGTTCATCGGCGATGGAGCTGGCAATGTTAAAGCGATCAAGTTGGTCGAGACCGAGTTCATCAACGGCAAGTTTGAGAAGGTAGCTAACTCTGAACGCGAGATTCCTGCCGACTTGGTCTTTCTCGCAATGGGATTCCTTGGACCTGAGAAATCAGATCTCGTTGCCCAATTAGAGGTAGAACTCGATGAGCGCGGCAACATCAAGAGAGATGAAAAATTTGCATCTTCTGTTGAGGGTGTCTTCGTTTGCGGAGATGCCGGACGTGGACAGTCATTGATTGTTTGGGCCATTGCCGAAGGAAGAAGCGCTGCTGCCGCAGTAGATGAATTCTTACTGGGAGAGACTGGTCTTCCTGCACCTATTCTCCCAACCTCGCGTTCACTCACTGTTTAAGGCGGCTTGGGACTGTTTAAGAGCATTTAGGGGGAACTTTCCCCCTAAAATGTGCACCTAACGATTACTTAACTTATTTATTAGAACCGGAATCTCGCCCGATTCCCCTCAAGAGATGGCTTAGGCTGAACACATGCGAAGAGCAAAAATTGTATGCACGATGGGTCCGGCCGTTGAGTCGCCAGAGAAGGTGGCTGAATTAATCGCCGCTGGTATGAATATGGCCCGGCTCAACCTCTCACATGGCGGATATGACGAGCATCAGAATCGTCTAGATCTCGTACGCGCAGGAGCTAAGAACGCTGGCCGACCTGTTGCAGTACTCGTTGATCTGCAGGGACCAAAGATTCGTCTGGCTCGATTTAAGGATGGCCCTCACGAGCTATTCCGTGGCGATATTTTCACCATCACAACCGACGAGGTTGAGGGCACGAAAGATATTTGCGGTACTACCTATAAAGGTCTGGCCGGAGACTGTAAGCCAGGTGACCGTATCTTGATTGATGATGGAAAGGTCACCGTTGAGGTTGTTGAAGTAAATGGCCCCAATGTGGTCACCAAGGTAATTCAGCCGGGATTCGTTAGTAATAATAAAGGTATCAATCTGCCAGGTGTTGCTGTCTCTGTCCCTGCTCTCTCCGAGAAAGATATGGATGATCTGCGCTGGGGATTACGTGCCGGAGCAGATTTCATCGCCCTCTCATTTGTCAGAAACGCCAAAGATATCGATGACGTTCATCGCATTATGGGCGAGGAAGGCATCTTCCGTCCGGTTATCGCCAAGATTGAGAAGCCGCAGGCGGTAGATAATCTCGAAGAGATCGTTACCGCTTTCGATGGAATTATGGTTGCGCGCGGCGACCTTGGTGTTGAAATGCCAATCGAAGAGGTTCCATTGGTGCAAAAGCGTTGCATCGCTCTCGCTCGTGCCGCAGCAAAGCCGGTCATTGTGGCAACTCAGATGTTGGACTCCATGATCACAAATTCCAGTCCTACTCGAGCCGAAGCAACTGACTGCGCTAACGCAGTTCTCGATGGAGCCGATGCCCTTATGTTGAGTGGCGAGACCTCTGTGGGTGCCTTTGCAATTGAGGCAGTGGCTACCATGGCTCGCATCATTGCTCGTACCGAAGAGGCGATGCTCGATCAGATTGCTCCTCTCAAGCACAACCCAGCCACCAAGGGCGGCGCCATCACCAAGGCAGCGAAGGAAGTTGGCGAGATAGTTGGCGCTAAGTACCTCGTGGCCTTTACCCAGAGCGGCGATTCAGCACGGCGCGTCTCTCGTCTACGTTCAGCAATTCCAATTCTTGCTCTGACACCTGAAGTTCCGGTCTATAACCAATTGGCCCTTTCGTGGGGCGTGGAGTCTCTGATTATTCCGGTCGTCAGCAATACCGACGCCATGGTGAAGCAGGTAGATGCCCTCCTGATCGAATCAGGCCGAGTATCTAAGGGAGATCCAGTCGTCATCATCGCTGGTGCACCTCCAGGAATCCCAGGCTCTACTAATGCGCTCCGGGTTCACATTGTTGGAGATGCCATCGATGGAGTACACCCCGCCTACAGGAGCTAATTTCTCGCCGTCATTCCTATGTAGAACGACTAGGTATGATGTGCACTTCTTGGAGCGAGGATGCTCGCCTCTGAGAAATGCCTCGGTACTCCAACGGTAGAGAGGGCGGACTCAAAATCCGCACAGTGTCGGTTCAAATCCGACTCGAGGCACATGACACAAGCAGAAGCAAAAGGTAAGGCGCCGAGCGCCCCGCTGCGCATTCTCGTTGCCGAGGATGAGGCGATTATTCGCCTTGACTTGGTAGAGATGCTCACTGATGCGGGTTATCAGGTCGTTGCCGAGGCCACCAACGGCGTTGAAGCTATCGCTTTCGCTAAGGAGCACCTTCCAGATATCGCGATCTTAGATGTCAAGATGCCAGAGTTGGATGGAATTTCCGCTGCCGAACAGATCATTGAGATCTCACCGGTACTCATGCTCACCGCCTTCAGCCAACGCGAGTTGGTAGAGCGCGCTCGTGATGCTGGGGCGATGGCATATGTTGTTAAGCCATTTAGTATTTCGGATCTGGTTCCTGCCATTGAGATTGCAGTAAGCCGCCACAGAGAGCAGAAGGCGCTGCAAAGCGAGGTCTCTGATCTGCAAGAGCGTCTAGAGACTCGCAAGATTATCGATCGCGCCAAGGGTATTTTGATGAAGACTCTCAACCTTTCAGAGCCTGAGTCATTTAGTTGGATTCAACGTACCGCTATGGATCGTCGAATCTCCATGAAAGATGTTGCGCTCGCTGTCATCTCACCCGATGCGGTTCCCGATAAATAGTTTTAATCAATCCAACTGAATTGATTCCAACTGAATTGATGCATATAAGTCAGGAGAAGGCGCATGAGGAGATTTACCCGCGTAACTAGCATCTTCGCCATTGCCTCTCTTTCAACTGCCGGCGTAGCACTCAGTTCAGTACCACAAGTACAAGCAGCCAGCACCAAGACCCTGGTCATTGCGACAGATCTCCCAATGGATCCATCCGATCTTGATTCAAGCATCTCGACCAACAACGCAATTGCTTTGTACTTAAAGCAGATCAATTACACCGCCGGAAAATTCAAAATCGCGCTCAAGCAATACAACGATGCCACAGCTGATTCCAGCGGCTGGGATCCAGTTCAATGTGCCCTCAATGCACAAGCGCATGTTGCGAATAAATCCGAAGTAGCCGTCATGGGGCCTTTCAACTCTGGTTGCGCAAAACTTGAGGTTCCGATTCTCAATCAGGCGCCTAAAGGTCCAATGCTTATTGTTTCCAATGCGAATACCGCGCCTGGATTGACCAAGGCAGCGCACGAGGGCGAACCTGACATTTATTACCCGACCGGTCAGCGCAATTACGCCCGTGTCTCTACCACCGATGACCAACAGGGTGCTGCGGATGCCGAATTCCTTAAGTCCAAGGGTGTGAAGAGCGTCTATGTTCTCAATGATGGTCAGACCTACGGTCAAGGTGTAGCTCAGTCATTCACGGCTAAGGCAAAGGCGATAGGACTCAAAGTCCTTTCACCTGGTTTGGTCGGGAATAGCTGGGATCCCAACCAATCTGATTACACCGATTTATTCCAAAAGATTGCTCCACTTGCACCCGATGCCATCTACGCCGCCGGTAGTTATATAAATAATGGTGCGACCATAATCAAGGACAAGGTTGCCGTCCTGGGGGATAACACCAAGGTCAAATTTATGGCTCCTGATAGCTTCACTGGTTTTAGTGCATTCGTAAATGCCCCAGAAGCTCAAGGCGCCTATCTGAGCATCGCTGGAATCTCCAATAGCCTGCTGACCAAGAACCAACCGAACGGGGTTGCGGCAAAGTTTTTGGCTTCATATATAAAGGCTTATGGGAATCCACCAGTAGGTGCTTACTCCCTTTATGGCGTTTCGGCAGTTCAGGTAATTCTGGCCGCCATCGCCAAGTCAGATGGAACGCGTGCCAGCATCACCAAGGCGGTATTTAGCGGTGCTGGAATCACAATCCCAGCTTCCCAATCGATCCTGGGCAAGGCCATTCACATCTCGACCGGCAGCGGTTCAGGTGGGGTGGCGGCGGGGGATAGCACGGCTATCGATATCACCATAGAACAGGTGGTTAATAACCAAGAGGTCACGCTTCAGGCATGGACCGTTCAGTAGCACTGAACGGTCCGAGGGGCTAGACGGTTCAGCAACTCTCTCCAACCTAAAATTAGATTGAGCGTTTAGAAAATCTCGAATCTGTTATATAAATCAATGCCCGTTTTGTGACGATTAGTCTTGATGTGGTGGTAATCCGCAGGTACCCTTCAACCCTCCCTGTCCCGGGACAAAGAAAACAGGAAGGTAACAATGACAAAACTCACTCGCGTAGTTAGTGTCGTTGCAGCCGCTTCAATGGTCGCTACCGCATTCGTTGCAGGAGCAGCTCCATCACAAGCAGCAGCATCAAAGACACTAGTGATTTCGACTGACCTACCTCTTCAGGGTTCGTCTTTCGATTCCAACGATTCAACCAACAAGGCAATCGCCCTTTACCTCAAGTCAATCGGCGGCAAGGTTGGTAAGTACACAATTACCCTCAAGTATTACGACGATGCAACCGCTACTGCTGGTGCATGGGATGCTGGTCAATGTGCACAGAACGCCCAAGCACACGTTGCTAACAAGGCAGAAGTTGCAGTTATCGGTACATACAACTCAGGTTGCGCCAAGATTGAGGTTCCAATTCTGAACCAAGATCCTAAGGGCCCAATGTTGATGGTTTCACAAGCTAACACCAACCCTGGCCTCACAAAGGCTTGGAGCCCAGGAGAGCCTGATGTTTACTATCCAACAGGCGTTCGCAACTATGCACGTGTCTGCACAACAGACGACAACCAAGGTTCAGCTGCTGCTCAATTCGCACAATCAATCGGCGTAAAGAGCGTTTATGTCTTGAACGATACCCAGACCTACGGTCAAGGTGTTGCACAGGCATTCACAACTGAAGCTAACAAGATCGGCTTGAAGGTTCTTTCAAGTGGTCCAGCTGGTGAGGGTTGGGATGCAACCCAGAGCGATTACACCGCTCTCTTCCAGAAGATCGCTCCATTGAACCCAGATATGGTCTACTTCGGTGGAATTTATGACAACAACGGCGGACAGCTCCTTAAGGACAAGGTTGCTGTTCTTGGAGATAACACCAAGGTTAAGTTGATGGCTCCAGATGGATTTACTGGATACCCACAATTCAACTCTGATCCAAATGCTGCTGGTGCATACCTCACCTTCGCAGGTCTTTCAAATGAACTTCTCGTAAAGAATGCACCTAACGGTGCTGGCGCCAAGTTCTTGGCTCTCTACAAGAAGACATACAAGAAGGATCCAGTTGGCTCATACCCAATCTACGGCGTAGCTGCTCTCCAAGTTATCTTGGCTGCTATCGCAAAGTCAGATGGAACTCGTAAGGGCATTACAGAAGCTGTCTTCACTGGTACCGGAATCACAATTCCTGCATCACAGTCAGTTCTCGGCAAGGCTCTCCACATCAGCACATTGACTGGAGATACCACTGCTAAGGACATCACCGTTGAACAGATCGTCAACGGTCAAGAGACAACTCTGAAGGCCTGGACTGTTAAGTAGTAGAACTCGTTCTATTAACTTATTAGTTCAATAGCTTAGAAATTAGATGGGGCTTGTTCGCAGGCCCCATCTAATTCTGTATAAACCCGATTCCATCTAGAGGAGAACAACGTGGCAGGCGTTACTTATAAGACTCGCCAATTGCGTCGACGATATATTGAGAGATCGTTTGCAACCATAGCGATTGCTGGCGCTTTATTCTGGCTGATTATTAACTTTGTTAAATCCCCGACTCAATTCGTTGAGGTGACTTTCACTGGCCTGAGCAACGGAATCCTGTACGCGCTTATTGCGCTCGGATATACCTTGGTCTACGGAATTATCGAGCTGATCAACTTCGCTCACGGTGACCTCTTCATGCTTGGCGGATTATTCTCCGCGCACTTCATCACTTTATGGTTCGGTCAGCGCCACTCTTCAGGTGCTGGTTATGGTGTGCTTCTCTTATGTCTTGTGGCGGTGATGGCCTTCTGCGCCCTCATCAATGTAACCATTGAAAGATTTGCATACCGTCGACTGCGTCGGGCGCCTAAGTTGGCACCTCTTATTACTGCAGTGGGAATGTCATTTATCTTGCAATTTGTCGGTTTACGCTGGAATGGTTCTGGACAGAAGACCTGGCCAAGCCTGCTTCCTAATGGAAACTTCTCCATCTTTGGCGTTCGCCTGCCTTACACGACCTTGATCTCCTTCCTGGTCACCATCCCAGTTCTGCTCGCTCTCACTTACATTGTGACCCAGACAAAGCAGGGCAAGGCGATGCGTGCGACTGCGCAAGATCAAGATGCATCGCGATTGATGGGTATCAATGTAGACCGCACAATCTCATTCACATTTGGTCTCGGCGGAGCGCTTGCAGGTGCTGCAGGACTCCTCTTCGAACAGACTCGCGGTTTGACCTCATACAACCTTGGTTTCCAACTGGGCTTGATTGCATTTACCGCAGCTGTTATGGGCGGAATTGGAAATCTTCAAGGTGCAGTTCTTGGCGCAATCATCATTGGATTGATTCAAGGACTAAATGATGGATTGCCAATTGGTCTTGGCCAGCAGTGGTCAAACACAGTTGTGTTCTCCATCTTGATTCTTTTGATGGTATTTAAACCGACTGGCTTGCTCGGCAAGCCAACGACGGAGAAGGTGTAATAACATGGCCATTATCGCTCGCAAAAAAAGCTCCAAGAAGCAGAGAGCGCCTTTCTCCCAGCGCACCTGGTCGATCGGCTTCTTCTCCTTGGCCGTGCTTATTTACATCTTCTACACCTACATCTTGCCTCACACCCCAGATGGCTTCCAGAGTCAGATTCAAACCTGGTTCCCGCCATCTGCTCTTAACGAGGCGCTTGTCTGGGTCATCGCTGCACTCGGCCTCAATATTGTGGTTGGTTACGCAGGCTTGCTCGATCTAGGTTTCGTAGCCTTCTGGGCGATCGGTGGATATACAGCCGGTTGGTTTATGTCTGGATTCTTCAACCAGTGGAACTTCCACTTTGGTTCGGAGAGCGCAAAAGTTATTCCTGGAATTCATCTCTCCTTCTGGTTGGTTCTGGTTATAGGTGCGCTTATCTGCGCCTTCTTCGGAATAGTTATTGGTGCGCCTACGCTCCGCTTGAAGAGCGACTACCTGGCCATTGTGACGCTTGGATTTGGTGAGATCATTCCTCAGATCTTTGTGAACGGTGAGAATATCCACGGATTTAACCTTTCGAACGGTACAAAGGGAATATCCCCAGTTGACTCGATTGGAATCTTTGGCAAGCGCCTTGGACCATTTGACCTCAACTACAAATACATGATCTTCGTAGCGATGGCTGCCTTCATGGTCTTCATCTCATTGCGTCTACGTAGCGGCCGTCTCGGTCGTGCTTGGCTTGCTATCCGCGAGGATGAGCTTGCAGCAAGCATGATGGGCGTTCCTCTCATGAAGACAAAGCTTGCAGCGTACGCAGTGGGCGCGATCTCCGGTGGACTTGCAGGTGTTGCATATGCAACTCACGTCAACGGAATCTTTGCAGAGCGTTTCCAATTCTCGATCTCCATCATCCTTCTTGCGATGGTCGTGCTCGGGGGAATGGGTAACGTCTGGGGAGTTATGGTGGGAGCGCTTCTCATTGCCTGGGTGAACTCAACTGGTCTGCCTGCATTTGGTAACGAGATCAATAGCACCTTCCACACCAATATCAATTTCCCTTCATATACCTTCCTTATCTTCGGAGCGTTGCTCATCTTGATGATGCTCTTCCGTCGTGAAGGAATTTTGCCTGAGTCACGCCTGAAGTTGCTGATGCATGAGAATGATGATGCGAGTGGCAATGAACAGCCGCATGATGAAATTAGCGAAGAGGAGGATTTGTAATGGCGCTCGATTCCGCTCCAGTTCTCGAAGCGAAAAATATCTCGGTTGAGTTCGGTGGCCTCAAGGCAGTCGATGATGTCTCTTTCGCGATCCCTGATCGCAGCGTTGTTAGCCTGATCGGTCCTAACGGTGCCGGTAAGACCACCTTCTTCAACGTTCTGACTGGCTTGTACAAGCCAACGTCAGGTTTCGTTACTTACGACAATGAAGACATCACAGGTCTAGTTCCTCATAAGATCGCCGAGCGAGGAGTGGCACGTACCTTCCAGAACATTCGCCTCTTTGGTCTCATGACTGCGGAAGAGAATGTAATGGTTGCAATGCACTCCCATCTCAAAGCGGGCATCATCGGCACCATCGTTGGCACGCCTAAGCAGCGCAGCGAAGAGCGTGAGGCTCGTGCTGAGGCACAAGCTCTCTTGAACTTCGTTGGTATCGGAAAGACGGCCAAGGAATTTGCTCGCAACCTTTCATATGGCGATCAACGTCGCCTTGAAGTTGCCCGTGCTCTCGCGCTGCGTCCAAAGGTGCTCCTGTTGGATGAGCCAACAGCCGGCATGAATCCGCAGGAATCTGCAGTATTCGTCGACTTTGTTTACAAGGTTCGTGATGAGAAGAGCATCGCAATCTTGCTGATTGAACACGATATGTCCGTAGTGATGAAGGTTTCGGAGCGAATCACTGTTCTCGATCGGGGAACAAAGATCGCGGAAGGCTCACCTGCCGAAATCAAGTCCAACCCTCGTGTGATCGAGGCCTATCTCGGTAAGTCAGCGGAGGTTCACTGATGTTAAAAGTAGATAAAGTTGAAGTTGCTTATGGCAACATCAAAGCTATCAAGGGAATCTCTCTCGAAGTTAATAAGGGCGAGATCGTTACTTTGATTGGCTCTAATGGTGCTGGTAAGTCCACGACGCTGCGCGCCATCTCCGGCTTGCTCAAGCTCAAGTCGGGTTCGATCTCATTCGAAGGTGATCGCATCGATGGGAAAGAGGGTCATGAGATAGTTGCCAAAGGTATCTGCCAATCTCCTGAGGGACGTCGCATCTTCCCTCGCATGAGCGTCTCTGAGAATCTTGATCTCGGTGCCTTCCTTCGCAATGACAAGGAGGGAATCGCAGCAGATCGTGAGAGAGTCCTTGAACTCTTCCCACGTCTGGCAGAGCGCATCAATCAAAAGGCAGGAACTATGAGTGGCGGTGAGCAGCAGATGTTAGCTGTGGGCCGAGCACTTATGGGCAATCCATCTCTGCTCCTACTTGATGAGCCTTCAATGGGTCTGGCTCCGGTCTTGGTGGACATGATCTTTGAGACGATCACCAAGATTAATGAGCAAGGCACCACCATCTTGCTCGTAGAACAGAATGCGCTTGCTGCACTCAACGTGGCTGATCGCGCTTATGTTCTTGAATCAGGAAATATTAAGTTGAGCGGAAACGCTAAAGACTTGATCTCTGATCCTGAGGTAACAAAGGCTTACCTCGGCGGCTAATTTAAATTAATCGCTCAAGATGAGGCTGGTGATGCGCGCCGTACAGGTTCGCTCGCCGGCCTCATTTGTTATAACGATCTCGTAGCAGGCGAGCGTGCGACCTCGAGAAACGGGAGTTGCTACCCCGGTCACAATTCCACTTCGCGCAGATTTGTGGTGGGTGGCATTGATATCTACTCCTACAGTGCGCTTCTGACCACCCGCATGTAGCCAAGCTCCCAGAGATCCAAGTAGTTCGGCGAGTACAACGTTGGCGCCTCCGTGCAACAAGCCAAATGCCTGAGTATTTCCCTCAACCGGCATAGTGCCAACAATTCTCTCTGGGGAGGCTTCGATAATTTCAATCCCCATCTTGTGGTCCAAGGCACCGATGTTGCGATCATGAATCATTTTTAGGTAGTCGGTCATAGCGGAATCTTAACTCTCATGTCACCTTTCCACTCTAGAATCGTAGGGATGAAACGGTTACTGCTCATTGACGGTCACTCCATGGCATATCGGGCTTTCTTTGCCCTGCCTGTCGAGAATTTTCGAAGCAGCAAAGGACAACCGACAAATGCCATCTATGGCTTTGGATCTATGTTGCTCAATCTCATCATTAGCGAGAAGCCCACACATATTGCGGTGGCATTTGATGTCTCGCGCAAGACTTTTCGCACTGAGATGTTTCCCGAGTACAAAGCCACGCGTGCAGCCACACCAGATGAATTTAGATCACAGCTCTCGTATATCAATGAACTAGTTGACTCCCTTAATATCAAGCGATTCGCCATCGAAGGCTTCGAAGCCGACGACATCTTGGCAACGCTTTCTACCAGAGCGGTTGCAGAGGGCTTTGAGGTCTTAATCTGCACTGGCGATCGTGACTCCTTTCAGCTTGTCACGTCTAAGATCACCGTGCTCTATCCCAAAAAAGGTGTAACCGAAATGGCGCGCATGACCCCGGATGCGGTCTTCGAGAAATATGGCCTGACCCCACTCCAGTATCCAGATTTTGCGGCGCTACGCGGAGATCCAAGCGATAACTTGCCTTCGGTTCCAGGTGTCGGCGAGAAGACAGCGACTAAGTGGATTGCAGACTTTGGCTCGCTCTCAAAACTCATTGAGTCGGTAGAAACGATCCCTGGCAAGGTAGGCGAGTCGTTGCGCTCTAATGTCAATGTAGTTCTTCTTAATCGCGACTTGACCGCCTTGCGCCACAATCTAGAGATAGATGTCGCTATTGATGATTTGCAATGGAGTGGTCCAGATATAACTGCGTCCGAGACCTTACTCAATCTTTTGGAGATTAAAGCACTCAAGGAGCGCATCCACTCACTTTCAGGATCGCCTGTCAAAACTCAAACGCCGGCGCAACAGGTAGATGTTTCAACTATCACCTCAACGGAATTGGCGAAGAAACTTAAGGGTCGCAAAGAGCCGGTCGCACTTTATGCTTCTAACCGATTTCGAGAGGGTGGATTCGCCATCGCACTTTCCACTTCTGAGATCTACCTGGTTGAAGATGCAGCAGGGGAGTGGCTACTGGATGCCGCCCTTCCTAAATGGGTTCATGATGCCAAGCGAATTGCACGTTATGAAGAGATTGCGGGTGTTGAATTCGATACCGAGCTCGCCGCCTATCTCATTAACCCTGGTGGAAGGAATCTTGAACTAACCGATCTGGCTCAACGCTTCCTAGAGAAGACAATTCCTTCTGTGGGGGATGACCTCTTTGCCACATTTAATCCCGCTCTCGCTGGAGTTATATTCGAATTGGTTCCAGTACTGCGCGAACAGATGGCTGAGAGAAATTTAGTGAACCTCTTTACCGAACTTGAACTTCCGACCGCCTTTGAACTGGCCCATATTGAGAAATTAGGCATCGCGGTGGATCGCTCAAAGTTAGAGGAGCTGCGAGATTTCTTCGCGCAGGAAGTTTATCGAGAAACCAGTGCAGCACACGCTGCCGCTGGTCATGAATTTAATATTGGTTCACCCAAGCAGCTGCAGGTCGTACTTTTCGATGAACTCAAACTTCCTAAGACCAAAAAGATTAAAACTGGGTTTACTACCGATGCCGAGAGCTTGGATTGGTTAGCCGCCAAGACCGGACATCCCATCTTGGCGCATCTATTGCGCATCCGAGAAACCAGCAAGCTCCTTACAACAGTCGATGGACTTCTCGCGGCGATCGCAGAAGATGGACGCATCCATTCAACTTTCCAGCAGACCGTCGCGGCCACCGGCCGACTCTCCTCGACCGATCCGAACTTGCAGAACATCCCAGTTCGTACCGAGGAGGGCAGGCGAATCCGTGATTGTTTCGTCGCTGCTAAACCATTTACTGGTCTACTTACCGCTGATTACAGTCAGATTGAGATGCGGATCATGGCCCACCTTTCTAAGGATGAGGGTTTAATTGCCGCTTTTAAGAGTGGTGAAGATTTACATAGTACGGTTGGAGCGCAGGTCTTCGGTGTTGCTGTTAAAGATGTGGATCCAGAGATGCGTCGCCAAATTAAAGCGATGTCCTATGGACTCGCTTATGGGCTCTCTGCATATGGTTTAGCAGCACAACTAAATCTCTCTCCAGGAGATGCACAGGAGTTGATGCATCAATATTTCAAACGCTTTGGCGGAATCCAGGATTATTTGAAGAGCGTTGTCGAAGAGGCGAGAGAGAAGGGCTATACCGAGACAATCTTGGGACGCCGGCGTTACCTGCCAGATCTATCGAGTGATAATCGTCAACGTCGCGAAGTCGCAGAACGGATGGCGCTCAATGCACCTATCCAGGGTTCAGCAGCGGATATCATCAAAGTTGCCATGCTTAACGTTGCACGAGTTTTGCGCTCCGATAAATTTGAATCCCGATTGCTTCTTCAGGTACATGACGAACTCATCTTTGAAATTGCTCCAGGTGAGCAGGAGCGACTTTCTGAAGTCGTGCGACGCGAGATGGAGAACGCCGTCGCTCTGTCGCTACCCCTCTCAGTAAATATCGGGATTGGTGCTAGCTGGGATCTGGCAGCGCACTAAGCGCTTACACGGCTACGATCAAAGGGCTTCAGCCAACGTTGCCCAACAAAGATGAGGATGAGTCCCAATCCGAACATCGAGGTAGTTATTGCAAAACAGAAGTGCGGAGAGAAATGTTGCGAGAAGAATCCACCCGTTGATTGACCAAGCGCACCGAACGAACCTTCAGTAGTCCAAATCCATCCAATGGCAGCAGCGGCGCTTCCAGTTGGGCGTATTAATTCCAACTGCTCCAGGTAGTAGACCTGCTCCGCCCCGCCAATAAAACCAAAGGTCGCCAGCACCAATAAGAGTGACCAACCAGGATTTACAAAGGCGAGCGGAATCGTTGCCAAGAACCAGAAGAGATAGATAACCCGAAATCCTTGAACTGGCGCGATATGCCTTCCCAGTGCACCGGCCACCAGGCTTCCCGCGATCGAGAGCGCTGCAGTCGTTCCGAAAGCTAGCCCGGCAAAGCGCGGTTGATGATGCAAGGAGCTCAGTGCTGGAATTGCGATCTGGAAATTTCCGGTTCCGTAGCCAATCAAAACACCCTCGGCAATGAGGAGGCGCATTCCTGGATTTCTAAGGAGTGTCTGCCCGCCGGCCTCGCGTTTTTCAGGGCGCCACTGCTTGGTGAATTTCAGAGAGGAGAGCGAGATTCCGCCAAAAAGGATCAGAGCCGCGGTTGTGATGAGACCACTTGCGGGGTGACCAGAGAGTGCCAGTGTTGTTGCCAGTGCCGGTCCGAGAACAACCCCAAGATTCATGGAGGCGGTATCAATCGCAATTGCAGTTCTGTATTGCTCCTCGGGTACTGCGGTCTTCCACATTGGCCGTACCGACAAATTGATGGGAGGTGCGGTAAATCCTAGAAGCGCGGCGAAGCCAATGAGGAGCTTTGCTCCGTGGCAGGCGTCAAAGGAGGCGAGGGCTATGGCGTAAGCGGGAACGAAGATTCGCAACGGAATTTTTAGACCGAGGCGGTCAATAACCGCGGCGCGCATTCCCGTGCTGAGCGAACCGACGATGCCGTTGGCGCCAGCGGCTAACCCAGCGAGGGCGATCGAGTGGGTATCGTCGTGAACTTTGAAATAGAGGTCGAGGCCCACCATTCCGTAGGCGAGTCGGGCTGGGAAGGCGGCCAAAATCATCGCCAGAGCCCGTGGATTTCGCAGAATCATCCAGTAGGCCTTCACGACAGTCAGTCTACCGCGTGTGGATTTTGGCCGGTTTGACCCTATCTGAGCGCCTGCGTACCCTTAGCCTTTCGCACGCCGTGCGAGATTTACCAACTACTACTTTCTATTCCTACGGAGCAAATTGAGCAGCATTCACGCAGTAAATGACATTGGCAGTGCAGAAGATTTTCTAGCCGCAATTGAAGGCACAATCAAAAATTTCAATGATGGAGATCTAGTCTCTGGAATTGTTGTCCAGATTGATCGCGAAGAAGTACTCCTTGATATTGGCTACAAGACAGAAGGCGTAATTCCTTCCCGCGAACTCTCCATCCGCCACGATATCGATCCATCAGAGATCGTAAAGCTTGGCGATCGTGTAGAAGCTCTCGTTCTTCAGAAGGAAGATAAAGAAGGTCGTTTGATCCTCTCCAAGAAGCGTGCTCAATATGAGCGTGCCTGGGGCGAGATCGAAGGCAAGAAGGAGCGCGACGAGGTCGTCACCGGTTTGGTCATCGAAGTTGTTAAGGGTGGCTTGATCGTTGATATCGGACTCCGTGGATTCCTTCCAGCATCACTCGTTGAGATGCGTCGCGTACGCGATCTCACTCCTTACATTGGCAAGGAAGTTGAGTGTCGCATTATTGAACTCGATAAGAACCGCAACAACGTTGTTCTTTCACGTCGCGCTTACCTTGAGCAGACACAATCAGAGTCACGAACCACATTCCTTAACCAACTCACAAAGGGTCAAGTTCGCACCGGTGTAGTTTCATCGATCGTTAACTTTGGTGCCTTCGTTGATCTCGGTGGAGTCGATGGTCTGGTTCACGTCTCTGAACTCTCTTGGAAGCATATTGATCACCCAAGTGAGGTTGTCGAAGTTGGCGATGAAGTGACCGTTGAAGTTCTGGAAGTTGATTTCGAGCGTGAGCGCGTCTCACTCTCGCTGAAGGCAACTCAAGAAGATCCATGGCAAGCCTTCGCCCGCACACACACCATTAACCAAGTTGTTCCTGGTGAAGTAACTAAGTTGGTTCCATTCGGCGCATTCATTCGCGTCTTTGAAGGAATCGAAGGCTTGGTTCACATCTCCGAGTTGGCCGAGCGCCACGTTGAGATCCCAGAGCAAGTTGTACAAGTTGGAGATGAGCTCTTTGTAAAGATCATCGATATCGATCTTGAGCGTCGTCGTATCTCACTCTCTCTCAAGCAGGCGAATGAGGGACATGAAGTTGAGATCGAGGCCTTTGATCCAACTCAATATGGAATGCCCGCTCGTTATGATGCAGAAGGAAACTTCATCTATCCAGAAGGTTTCGATGCAGATTCACAAGAGTGGCGTCCTGGCTTTGAAGCGCAGCGCGAAGAGTGGGAGCGTCAATACGCTGAAGCTCAAGCTCGCTTCCTCGCTCACAAGAAGCAGAAGGCAGAGGCCAAGGCCGCTGATGCAGCTGCAACTCCAGCCGATGAGGTTGTTGAATAAGCAAACGCTAGATATAGAGTTCAAGGCCCTGACGTTAAGTCGGGGCCTTTTACATTTCCCGGGGGTTACATTTCAAAGTTACAGACCCAAAACTCCATGAGTAGGCTTATCGGGTGCTCCTCGTTGCGTTGACCGGTGGAATCGGCTCTGGAAAGTCGCTTGCTGCTGAGTTCTTCGCGGCCTGCGGAGCTCAGATCCTGGACTTCGATCAGTTAGCCCGCGATGTTGTGGAGCGAGGTACCGAGGGTTTCGATGAGATCGTCGCTCGATTCGGGGATGAAGTTCTTAAGAATGGGGAGCTAGATCGCGCCAAGCTTGGCGAGATCGTCTTTGCTGATGGGATCGCCCGGAAAGATCTAGAGGCGATCACTCACCCCAAAATCCGCGCCGCCTTCGATGCCGTTGTAGCCGAGTTGGAGCCTGATGCGATCTTGGTCAGTCAGATCCCGCTCCTCGCCGAGAGTTCCTATGCCTATCCCTTCGACTTCGTGGTGACTGTCAGTGCTAGCGAGGATACTCGCCGAGCCAGACTCATTAATCGCGGAATGAAGGACTATCAAGTGACTCAAAGGATGCAGGTGCAGGCAACAGATGCGCAACGTGAAGCGATCGCTGATGCGGTGCTCATTAATAATGGCACCGAGGATGAGCTCTTACGTCAAGTAGAGAATCTCTATGAGGATCGACTCTACCCAGCAAGGCTTGGGATGTAATGCGTCCAGTTACAGATCTGCAACGCAAGGTAAAACCATTCGAAGTCATCAGTGATTACACCCCGTCTGGGGATCAACCGACTGCGATCGCTGAACTCACTCGGCGGATTAACGCGGGGGAGCAGGATGTAGTACTTCTTGGTGCAACCGGAACTGGAAAATCAGCAACCACCGCATGGCTTATTGAGCAATTGCAACGACCCACGTTGGTACTGGCACCCAACAAGACGCTAGCCGCGCAATTAGCAAATGAATTTAAAGAATTGCTTCCTAATAATGCCGTCGAATATTTCGTTTCGTATTATGACTACTACCAACCAGAAGCCTATGTACCACAATCAGATACCTTTATCGAGAAGGACTCTTCAGTTAACGAGGAGGTAGAGCGGCTACGTCACTCTGCAACCAACTCGCTACTTACCCGCCGTGATGTAGTTGTGGTTGCCACCGTCTCATGTATTTATGGTTTGGGAACACCGCAAGAGTATGTAGATCGCATGATTCGACTACGTGTGGGAGATTTTATAGAGCGCAATCAACTGCTTCGCCGCTTTGTAGATATCCAATACAAGCGAAACGATATGGCCTTTGAGCGGGGTACTTTCCGAGTTCGTGGGGACACAATCGAGATCATCCCCATGTATGAAGAGCACGCCATTCGCATCGAGATGTTTGGCGATGAGATCGAAAAGATCATGACCTTGCACCCTCTCACCGGGGAGATCATTCGCGACGAGACAGAGATGTATATCTTCCCGGCATCGCACTACTCCGCTGGCGATGAGACCATGAAGCGCGCGATTGCGCAGATCAATGAAGAGATGGAAGAAGCTGTCCGCAAATTCGAGAAGTCGGGGAAGCTTTTAGAGGCACAACGCCTTCGCATGCGAACAACCTTTGATATCGAGATGATGCAGCAACTTGGCTTCTGCAGCGGAATCGAAAATTACTCGCGCCACATTGATGGGCGAGAGGCTGGATCTCCACCGAACTGCCTCCTTGACTATTTCCCTGAGGATTTCTTGGTAGTCATTGACGAATCCCACGTTACTGTTCCTCAGATTGGCGCCATGCATGAGGGTGATGCTTCTCGTAAGAGAACTTTGGTGGAGCACGGATTTAGACTCCCCAGTGCTCTGGACAATCGCCCGCTCCGCTTTGATGAGTTCCTGGCTCGCAAAGGGCAGACCGTCTATCTCTCTGCAACTCCAGGCAAGTATGAGTTGGAGAAGGTGAAGGGCGATGTTGTAGAGCAGGTAATTCGTCCTACCGGCTTGATTGATCCAGCCATCGTCCTCAAGCCCATCAAGGGTCAGATCGATGATTTGGTTGCTGAAATCCGCTTGCGCGCCGAGCGCAATGAACGTGTCCTAGTAACGACACTTACCAAGAAAATGTCCGAGGATTTAACCGATTACCTGTTGGGACTTGAAATTCGAGTTCGATACCTACACTCCGAGGTCGATACCTTGCGTCGGGTAGAACTTCTACGCGAGCTACGTTCCGGCGAATACGACGTTCTGATTGGAATCAACCTGCTCCGCGAAGGTCTCGATCTGCCAGAGGTCTCACTCGTTGCGATCCTTGATGCAGATAAGCAAGGCTTTCTCCGATCGGCAACCTCTCTTATTCAGACTATTGGACGCGCCGCTCGAAATGTTTCAGGTGAAGTTCACATGTATGCCGATAGCGTGACCGCGGCGATGGCCCAGGCTATCGATGAGACCAACCGCAGGCGGGCTAAGCAGGTCGCTTACAACCTGGAGAATGGAATTGATCCGACCCCACTTCGTAAGAAGATTGCAGATATCACCGACCTCATCACCAAAGAGGCGGAAGATAGTCAGAGTTTGACGCAAGGAAATAAGAATAAGGCGAACCAGATGCCTGCGATTAACCATCCACGTCTCTCGGGTGTTTCCCTACCGCGACAAGAACTCCTCGCTCTCATAGAATCCCTCACTGATCAGATGAAATCTGCAGCAGCAGAGTTGCAATTTGAGCTGGCTGCACGACTGCGCGATGAACTGCGCGAACTCAAGCGTGAACTACGAGGTATGGAGGAGGCAGGCGTATGACTAAAGACCGCCTCATTATTCGCGGAGCACGTGAACACAATCTTAAAGATGTCTCCCTCGACTTGCCTCGTAACTCTCTGATTGTCTTTACCGGTTTATCTGGATCTGGAAAGTCATCGCTCGCCTTTGACACCATCTTCGCCGAGGGACAGCGTCGCTACGTTGAATCGCTCTCTGCTTATGCACGTCAATTCTTAGGCCAGATGGATAAACCCGATGTGGATTTCATTGAGGGACTTTCGCCTGCTGTCTCTATTGACCAGAAATCGACCAACAGAAATCCGCGCTCTACAGTAGGAACGATCACCGAGGTGTATGACTACCTCCGCTTACTCTTTGCTCGCGCTGGTCGCCCACACTGTCCCAACTGCGGCAAGCCAATCTCACGGCAGACTCCACAAAATATCGTGGATCAGATTCTCGCCCTCGAGGAGGGTGTGCGTTTTCAAGTCCTTGCTCCAGTGGTGAGAGAGCGGAAAGGCGAATTTGTCGATCTCTTCACCGACTTCACCACCCAAGGTTTCTCGCGCGCGAGGGTTGATGGCACCGTCTACTCGCTCAACGAAGTCCCTAAATTGAAGAAGCAAGAGAAGCACACCATCGAAGTCGTGGTGGACCGTCTCGCGGTTAAGAAAGAGTCAAAGTCGCGCATTACCGACTCCATCGAGACTGCCCTCAAATTGGCTAGCGGATTAGTCGTTCTTGATTTCGTCGATGCCAAGGCCACCGATCCCGAGAAAGAGCGAACTTTCAGCGAACACATGGCCTGCCACGATTGCGGACTCTCCTTTGAGGAGATGGAGCCACGTTCGTTCTCCTTTAACTCTCCCTTTGGAGCCTGCCCAGAATGCACCGGTATCGGAACTCGCCTTGAGGTAGATCAAGATCTTGTTGTGCCTGATGATTCGCTCTCACTTAACGAAGGTGCCATAGCCCCATGGTCAGGCGGACACTCCTCTGAGTACTTCAATCGCTTACTGCAAGGTTTGGCAGATGAACTCGGCTTCTCTATGGATAAACCCTGGAGCAAATTGACCGCCAAAGCTCGAGAAGCAGTACTTCACGGCTCTGATTACGAAGTGCATGTGAAGTACAAGAATCGATATGGTCGCACTCGTAATTACTCCACAGGTTTTGAAGGTGTTCTCAATTTTATTGAGCGCAAACATGCAGAGACAGATTCTGACTTTAGCCGTGAAAAGTACGAAGCGTATATGCGTGAAACTCCCTGCCCGGTCTGTAAGGGAGCTCGCCTCAAGCCCGAAGTTCTTGCGGTAACGCTCGGTGGCAAGAATATTTGGGAGATTTGCGAACTCTCCATCGCCGATTGTGCACTCTTCCTTAAAAAAATTTCTCTGAACGCCCGCGAGAAGAAGATCGCCGATCGAGTCCTCAAAGAGGTTCATGCGCGTCTAGGTTTCTTGCTCGATGTTGGACTGGACTATCTCTCACTTGAGCGACCAGCTGCGACTCTCTCAGGTGGTGAGGCGCAACGTATTCGATTGGCTACCCAGATTGGTTCTGGTTTAACCGGAGTCCTCTACGTACTCGATGAGCCGAGCATTGGTCTGCATCAGCGCGATAATCGCCGCCTCATCGAGACTCTTACGCGACTGCGCGACCTTGGCAATACTCTGATCGTCGTTGAACATGATGAAGACACTATTCGCATCGCTGATTGGATCGTTGATATTGGACCAGGTGCGGGTGAGCATGGTGGCAAGGTCGTCTCTTCCGGTGATTACAAAGCTCTGATAAGTGCACCCGAATCCATTACCGGCGACTACCTCTCTGGTCGACGCTCCATCCCGATTCCTGCAGAACGTCGCGTGAGTGATCCCAAGAGAGTCTTAGTAGTCAAAGAAGCTAAAGAAAATAACCTCAAGAGCATCAGCGTCACCTTCCCACTGGGGCTCTTTGTTGCGGTTACGGGAGTAAGTGGCTCCGGAAAATCCACCTTGGTAAACGATGTTCTCTATTCGGTATTAGCAAATAAACTCAATGGAGCACGTATCGTTCCTGGGCGACACCGCACTGTAACCGGTGTGGATCTGCTCGATAAGGTCGTTCACGTTGATCAATCGCCAATCGGTCGAACTCCACGCTCCAACCCTGCTACCTACACCGGAGTATTTGACAAGATCCGCGCCCTCTTCGCAGAGACCACTGAGGCAAAGATTCGTGGCTATCAGCAAGGACGATTCTCATTTAACGTTAAAGGTGGACGCTGCGAAAATTGCGCAGGAGATGGCACCATCACGATTGAGATGAACTTTCTTCCCGATGTCTACGTTCCCTGCGAGGTCTGTCACGGAGCACGCTATAACCGCGAAACTCTCGAAGTGCACTACAAAGGCAAGACGATCGCCCAGGTACTCGATATGCCGATTGAGGAGGCTTCGCACTTCTTTGAATCAGTCCCTGCCATCGCCAGATACCTCAAGACTTTGAATGATGTCGGTCTGGGCTATGTGAGACTCGGGCAATCCGCTCCTACTCTCTCAGGCGGAGAGGCCCAGCGCGTAAAGCTGGCAACCGAATTGCAACGCAGATCCACGGGTAGAACTATCTATGTGCTGGATGAACCCACAACTGGATTGCACTTTGAAGATACCCGCAAATTGCTTCTGGTTTTAAATCGTCTCGTTGACTCAGGTAATACAGTTGTCGTCATCGAACACAACTTGGATGTCATCAAATCTGCAGACTGGGTAATCGATCTTGGCCCCGAAGGGGGAGCAGGTGGTGGAACCGTTATCGCTGAAGGAACTCCAGAGCAGGTCTCGAAGATGAGCGCTAGCTATACCGGCAAATTCTTGGCGGAAGTTCTTGGCTAACCATGTCCAATCCTGCGGATTATCGTCCCAGCAATATTCCCACCGAGCCTGGGGTTTATCGCTTCTACGATAAGAATGACCGCGTCATCTATGTAGGTAAGGCCAAAAATCTTAAGAATCGCCTCAACTCTTACTTTGGTTCAAATCTCGCCGCTAAGACTTATCGCATGGTCCATACCGCAGTACGTGTCGATTGGACCATTGTCGGTAGCGAGATTGAAGCTCTCGCGCTGGAATTTACCTGGATTAAATCCTTCAATCCGCAATTTAATGTGCAGTTCAAAGATGACAAAACTTATCCATACCTCGCAGTGTCTCTCTCGGAAGAGTTTCCACGTCTATTTGTCTCGCGTCAGAAACATGTAAAGGGAAATCGCTACTTCGGCCCATTTACCAATGCCTGGGCGTTGCATGGAACTGTTGATGTTCTGCAACGTATCTTCCCGATTCGCGCCTGCACACAATCCAACTTCAATCGCGCGGTTGCGACCAAGAGGCAGTGTCTCCTTGGGGATATCGGTAAATGTTCAGCACCATGCGTGGGGTGGATAACGAAAGAGGAGCACACTGCTCTTGCTAAGAACCTAGTTACCTATCTTGATAGGAATCCGACAGATATTGCCGAGTCGATCCACATTGATATGGAGCGGGCAGCAGCAAATGAGGAGTTTGAGCTCGCGGCAAAGTTAAGAGATCAGCTAGCCGCGCTCACCAAGACCACGGAGTTCACTGAGACCTCGCTCAACAATAATTTCTCGGCCGATCTTGTTGCTATTCACGAAGAGGTAACGCATGCGGCGGCCTCACTCTTCTCGATACGAGCAGGCAGGATCATCGCTTCACGCGCTTGGATTATTGATCTCTCTGATGTGCTTGAGGGGGAGGATGTTATTTCGGCGGCCTTGGCCAAGATTTATCTTGAGACTAAAGCGCCATCGGAAATTTTGGTTGACCGTGAACCAAGCGATGTGGAATCGCTCAAAGAGTGGTTGGCCTCTGTAGCGGGACACAAAGTAAGCATCGCTATTCCACAACGCGGCGAAAAATTCGAAATGATGCGAACCGTTGCCCGTAATGCACAACATGCGCTGATTCAATATCTGAGTAAGCGATCTAACGATGTCGCCGTTGTAGGGAAGGCTCTGGAGGAGATCCAGGAGGCGCTTGGTCTGCCAGAACTTCCGCTTCGTATCGAATGTTTCGATATCTCCAACATTCAAGGCAAGCACATGGTTGCGTCGATGGTGGTCTTTGAGGATGGGCAGCCGAAGAAGGCCGACTATCGCAGATTCTCCATCGATGATGAGGCTGGCTTTGACGATACCCGCGCTATGAACCATGTCCTCACTCGTCGGTTAAAGAGGTATCTCGCTGAGAAAGATATAGATGTTCAAGAGTTGAAATTACAGGGAGGTTCACGTCCGAAATTTGCCTACCCACCTGCCCTTATCGTGGTTGATGGTGGTGCGCCACAGGTAAATGCTGCATACCAAGCGCTCTTGGCTCTTGGCCTTGAAAGGATTCCCCTTGTGGGACTGGCCAAACGTCTTGAAGAAGTCTGGCTTCCCAACAACTCCGATCCCATCATCCTGCCACGACATAGTGAGGGTCTCTATCTCTTACAAAGGGTGCGCGATGAGGCACACCGTTTTGCCATCAACTTCCATCGCTCCAAGCGTTCAGCTGTGATGTTGGAATCCCTGCTTGATGAGATTCCTCTTTTAGGTGAAGTGAGGCGCAAAGCCTTACTCGATCGATTTGGATCGGTGAGCGCGATAAAGAAGGCGAGCGTCGAAGAGATAGCTGCCATCCCTGGGATTGGAGAGAAGATCGCGATGATTATTGAGAGCGCTCTTCGTCCAGAACCCAATTCGAACCTCTCGATCGACATGGGAACGGGCGAGATCCACGGATAGACTTCTGGATGTGAATGGGAAAGTCGTCGTTATTACCGGCATGAGTGGGGCTGGTAGATCAACGGTGGCTCACGCCCTCGAGGATCTCGGTTGGTATGTCGTCGACAACTTGCCACCTGCGCTCCTAGCAAATCTCTGTGACATGGCGGCAAATACCGCCTCGCGCATTGCCGTCGTGATTGATGTACGCGGCCGGGAATTCTTCGGAACTTTGAGTAGCGCACTGAGCGAGATTGCTGATCGCGGCGTTGAACGTCAGGTTCTCTTTGTAGATGCTAATGATGATGTACTAGTGCGCAGATTCGAATCAACCAGGCGTCCACACCCCTTGCAAGGAAATGATCGAATCCTTGATGGCATTGCAAAGGAGCGCGAACGTTTGCGTGAGGTCAGATCAGTCTCTGATGTACTCATTGATTCTTCATCGTTCAATATCCATCAACTCGAACAAAAGATTGCCGAACTCTTTGCCACATCAACAACTGCCGACCTACGGGTCAACGTTCTCTCCTTTGGATACAAATATGGAATTCCAGTTGACGCAGATCTAGTAATGGATTGCAGATTCATCGCGAACCCGCATTGGGATCCTGAGCTGCGCCCCCTTACAGGATTAGATGCAGCGGTATCTGAAAGAGTTTTGAACACGGAAAATGTGCAGGATTTCTTGGAGAAATATCAATCTCTCTTCGAGACGATGGCATCTGGTTTCTTTCAAGAAGGTCGCAAGTACCTCACCTTGGCCATCGGGTGTACTGGAGGAAAACATCGAAGCGTCGCGGTCGCTGAAGAGTTGGCGCGACGTTTCAATGAACGTGGAACAGTAGGAGATCAACGGATCGAAGCCACCGCAATTCATCGTGACTTAGGTCGTGAAATTTAAAGCATGAACCATAAGCGTGTAGTAAGTCTTGGCGGAGGGCATGGGCTGGCCGCAACCCTCACGGCGATGCGCGGAGTTACCTCGGAGATAACCGCGGTCGTGACCGTTGCCGACAACGGCGGATCAAGCGGTCGATTGCGAGATCAATTTGGCTCGCTACCTCCAGGTGATTTGCGTATGGCACTTGCAGCTTTATGTAGTGATGACGAATGGGGACGCGGGTGGGCTGATGTCATGCAGTACCGCTTTCGTGGAGAAGGTGATCTAAGCGGTCACGCTCTCGGAAATTTATTGATGATGGCTCTGTGGGAGATGGATGGCGATGCTGTTCGTGGAATCCGTCAGGTTGGAAATCTGTTGCGCATCGTAGGTGACGTTCTTCCAATGTCGCTCGACCCATTAGATATTGAAGGGACTTTCAATACCGCATCAGGACGCACCCTCGTCCGAGGTCAGGTCCAGGTGGCGACCGCCAAGGGTCGAATCGAATCCCTCCGGTTAATCCCGGAAAATCCACGTGTGACGCCCCAGGTCTTGTCGGCACTCTCTGCCGCCGATTGGATCACCATTGGCCCAGGCTCTTGGTTCTCCAGTGTCATGCCACATCTGCTCTTGCCTGAACTTGCTAGTGCTGTCGTTAGTTCTCCAGCTAAACGGGTCATGGTTCTCAATCTCTCAGAGCCTAATTCGGTCGATGAGTTTGCTGGTTCCTCAGCTGAAGATCATCTGCAATTTGTCCTGCAGCACGTGCCGCACCTGCGCATCGATTTTGCCATTGTGGATCCCGCTGCGATCGAGAAGAGTTCAAAACTTAAAGGTTTAGTTGAGGGTTTGGGGGGAGAGTTAGTTGTTGCACCGCTGGCGCAATCTCCAGGAAGTTACCATCACGATGTAAAAAAACTTCGTGCAGTTTTCGCCCACATTATGGAGTGAACCCTGCTTAGATTGCCGTATGGCAATGACTGCATCAGTAAAGGACGAGTTGAGTCGACTCAATATTTCTAAACCATGTTGCCGCAAATCTGAAGTCTCTGCACTTTTGCGTTTTGCAGGAGGACTCCATATATCTTCAGGAAAAATAGTCATCGAAGTTGAACTCGATACAGCTCAAGCAGCGAGACGGCTTCGCAAAGATATCGCTGAAATTTATGGACATGAAAGTGAACTCTCAGTTCTCTCACCGAGCGGTTTACGGAAGGGGAGCAGATACGTTGTACGTGTTGCATCAGAAGGTGATGCTTTAGCGCGCCAAGCAGGATTAATTGATGCAAATGCCCGCCCCATCCGTGGGTTACCACCTCAAGTTGTTTCAGCAGGAATTTGTGATGCAGAAGCCGCCTGGCGCGGAGCATTTTTGGCGCATGGCTCTCTGACGGAGCCGGGACGTTCCTCTGCCCTTGAAATCACCTGTCCAGGTCCTGAGGCCGCGCTGGCACTGGTTGGAGCTGCTCGCAGGTTAGGAATTACCGCAAAGGCGCGCGAGGTTCGCAATGTAGATCGTGTAGTAATTCGCGATGGAGATGCCATTGGAGCCTTACTCACCCGACTCGGAGCACACGAGAGTGTTCTGGCGTGGGAGGAGCGACGGATGCGCCGAGAGGTGAGGGCTACCGCTAATCGTTTGGCCAATTTTGATGATGCAAATCTGCGACGTTCGGCGCGGGCTGCCGTCGCTGCCGCCGCGCGTGTTGCAAGAGCGCTTGAGATTCTGGGCGAAGAGATCCCTGGCCACCTCAAAGAAGCAGGAGAATTGCGCATAAATTACGGTCAAGCGAGCCTAGAAGAGCTCGGATCTTTGGCCTCACCCCCAATGACAAAGGATGCAATTGCGGGACGAATTCGGCGCCTATTGGCGATGGCTGATAAGCGAGCCCACGACCTGGGAATTCCCGATACCGAGGCGGGGCTCAGCCCAGAATTATTGGCTGAATAGCCTCACTGATAGGATTTTGCCATCACAGTGTTGTGACTCTTAATTGTGCTTTTAGGAAATTTCATTATTTGAGAAGGTGGGAAATAAAGTGATTCGTGTTGGAATTAATGGTTTTGGTCGTATTGGACGTAACTTCTTCCGCGCTGCTCTGCTTTCAGGCGCCGATTTCGAGATTGTTGGTATCAACGACCTCACTGATAATCACACCCTTGCTCACCTCCTAAAGTACGACTCAATTTTGGGTCGCCTGGGTCTTCCAGTGACCTACACCGAGGACTCCATCACCGTGGGCGATAAGACCATCAAGGTCTTCGCTGAGCGCGATCCTGCTAACTTGCCTTGGGGAGCCCTCAATGCGGATATCGTCGTCGAATCAACCGGCTTCTTCACCAAGGCCGCAGATGCGAAGAAGCACATCACCGCTGGTGCCAAGAAGGTAATCATCTCTGCTCCTGCAACCGATGAGGACATCACCATCGTTCTTGGAGTTAACGAAGATAAATACGACGCTGCAGCTCATAACATCATTTCAAATGCCTCATGCACAACCAACTGCCTTGCTCCAATGGCAAAGGTTCTCGATGAGGAGTTCGGCATCCTGCGTGGCCTCATGACCACCGTGCATGCATACACCAACGATCAATCTCTTCACGATCAACCACACAAGGATCTTCGCCGCGCTCGCGCTGGTGCACTTTCAATCATTCCAACTTCAACAGGTGCAGCTAAGGCGATCAGCCTCGTGCTTCCAAACCTTAAGGGCAAGCTCGATGGATATGCACTTCGCGTACCAGTCCCAACAGGCTCTGCTACAGATCTGACTGTAGAACTCGCTCGTGAAGTAAGCGCAGCTGAGATCAACGCAGCGATCAAGAAGGCTGCAGAAGGTTCACTCAAGGGAATTCTTCGTTACACCGAAGATCCAATCGTTTCAGCTGATATCGTCACAGATCCAGCATCATGTATCTTCGATGCAGGACTTACTAAGACAATCGGAACCACGGTTAAGGTCCTCGGCTGGTACGACAACGAATGGGGTTACTCAAACCGCCTCGTTGATCTCGTAGCTTTTGTAGGTAAATCTCTCTAATGAGTTTCACTGCGCTTCAATCACTTGATGTAGCAGGCAAGCGAGTTCTGCTCCGGTGCGACCTTAACGTTCCTATTAAAGAGGGCGTTATCAGAGATGATGGTCGCATCCGGGCATCGCTGCCAACCATCAAATATCTCATTGATAATGGCGCAAGCGTTGTTATCACTGCACATTTGGGTCGCCCAAAAGGTGAACGCAATCCGGATATGACTCTTGCTCCAGTAGCTCACCGCCTCGGTGACCTTCTCGGATCTCCTGTCATCTTCTCCTCAGAAATTGTTGGAGCGGAAGCAGATGCCAAGAAGGCTGCGCTGCTATCTGGACAAGTGCTTCTGCTCGAGAACATTCGTTATGAAGCGGCAGAGACCTCTAAAGATGAGTCAGAGCGTGCGGCACTTGCCGCCCAGCTTGCTCATGGAATGGATCTCTTCGTGAGCGATGGATTTGGAGCAGTTCACCGCAAGCATGCCTCGGTCTACGATGTTGCAAAGATTTTGCCAAGCGCAGCAGGCTTCCTCGTAGCTGCAGAGATTGAAGTGCTGAAGAAGCTCACTGAAAATCCGGATCGTCCCTATGGCGTTGTGCTTGGTGGCGCAAAGGTCTCCGACAAGATTGGCGTTATCAAGAATCTTCTTGGGAAAGTTAACGTCCTCGCTATCGGGGGCGGAATGCTCTTCACCTTCCTCAAAGCTCAAGGCCACGAAATTGGAACTTCTCTCGTCGAACTTGATCTTCTCGATGATGTTAAGAAGTTGCTCCAAGAAGCAAAAGATCTTGGTGTAGAGCTACTTCTTCCGACGGATATCGTCGTAGCACCTGCCTTTGCGGCTGATGCCACTCCGACATTGGTTAGTGCAAGTTCAATTCCTGCCGATCAAATGGGACTAGATATTGGACCAAAGAGCGCAGCAGCATTTGCCGCCGCTATCGAAAAGTGCCACACCGTCTTTTGGAATGGACCAATGGGAGTATTTGAATTCCCTAACTTTGCCAACGGAACCAAAGTTGTTGCAGAGGCTCTCACAAAAGTTCAAGGCATCTCAGTAGTTGGCGGAGGAGACTCAGCCGCTGCGGTTCGCGCACTTGGATTTAAAGATGATCAATTTGGTTACATATCTACCGGTGGCGGAGCTTCACTGGAGTATCTAGAAGGCAAGCCGCTACCTGGGATTGAGGTTCTTAATAATGCGTAAGCCATTGATTGCTGGAAACTGGAAGATGAATCTCAATCATCTCGAGGCAATTGCGGTAACTCAAAAGCTCTCTTACTCTCTTGAGGAGAAAGATTTTGATGCCGTCGATGTCGCGGTATTCCCGCCATTTACCGATATTCGCTCAGTCCAAACGCTGATCGATGGAGACAGATTGCGCCTCACCTATGGTGCGCAAGATCTCTCTCCTGAAGCCTCTGGCGCATTTACTGGAGATATCTCGGGTTCAATGCTCAACAAACTCGGTTGCACCTACGTTCTAGTAGGCCACTCAGAGCGTCGCACCATTCATGGTGAGAGCGATGCCTTGGTCGCTGCCAAGGCGAAGGCGGCTCTGGCTAACGAGATCATCCCAGTTCTCTGTATTGGTGAAGATCTATCGGTTCGCGAATCCGGCAAGCAGGTGGAGTTTGTGGTTGCCCAGTTGACCGCTTCGGTGGCTGGACTCCATAAGCCCGATCTCAAGAAGGTTGTCTTTGCCTATGAACCGGTCTGGGCCATTGGTACCGGAAAGACCGCTACCCCTGCCGATGCGCAGGAGGTCTGCGCTGCGATTCGTGAGGCTCTGCGGGAGATCGGAAGCGATGAGATCGCTGATAACGCCAAAATCCTCTACGGCGGCTCCGTTAAGTCGGCAAATATCGTCGACATTATGCGTGAGGCAGATGTAGATGGCGTTTTGGTTGGGGGAGCGAGCCTTGATCCTGAGGAATTCGCCCGAATCGCTAAGTACCAACGAGTAGCGACCAGCGCTTAGCACGCTATCCTTACCCTCTGGCTCGAAAGAGTCTAAAAGTCGATCGAAGTTATCTACCTCTGCCCTGTAGGGGTATGAAATAAAAGGAGCCGGACCGTGGTTTTAGCTTTATCAATTGTTCAAGTGATCACGAGCGTCCTCATGATCCTTCTGGTTCTGCTCCATAAGGGCAAGGGAAGCGGTCTCTCCGATCTCTTCGGTGGCGGAGTTTCCTCTACCTATGGTGGTTCCTCAGTCGTGGAGAAGAACCTGGACCGGATCACGATCGTGGTGGGCGGTCTCTGGTTCGCAGGAGTAGTTGCGCTGAGCCTCTATCTCAAGTAATCAGATCACGCGGCAAGTTTAAGGTAGTGCAACGAAGTAATAATTTTAGAGGAGTAAAAAATGGCAGGAAGTGCAATCCGCGGTAGTCGCGTCGGTGCTGGCCCAATGGGTGAGGCTGAGCGTGGTGAGGCGATAGCTCGCTTTCGCGTCTCATACTGGTGCGCCAATGGCCACGAAACTCGCCCATCCTTTGCCGAAGATGGCACAGTGGCAATTCCTAATGAGTGGGATTGTCCTCGTTGTGGTTTCCCTGCAGGTCTAGATAAAGATAAGCCACCGATGCCGGTTAAGAATGAGCCATACAAGACTCACTTGGCTTATGTTAAAGAGCGTCGTACCGAAGCTGAAGCCGAGAAGATTTTGGGAGATGCTCTCGCAAAACTTCGCGGCGAAGATTAAATCTTCTTCAACTCTTCCAGTAACAACGCTAAACCCGCTTCTCTGTTCTTGAGGTGGATTCTTACGAGCGGAAATTTTCTATCCGCAAGCGCTTGTCCATCACCCAGAGCTTGAGCCATTAAAAGAGTGTGGAAAGAGAAGTTCTGATGGGGGATCGCTAAATCGCCCTGGTTCTCTCCGGTGATCTGTAGGAAAGCGCCGTTGTGCTGCCCGCCCTTATGAAATTGTCCCGTAGAGTGCAAGAAGCGCGGTCCCCAACCAAAGGTTGTTCCCTTGCCGCTCTTGGTTGCGATCACCTCGCGCAGAGCAGGAGCGCTCTCATCAATGCCGCGCGATAGGTAAGCCATGATTGCGATGTAATGACTATCTATCTTTAGGAAATCCTTGAGTTGGCCTTCAAGTGACTCCGCCGTTGAAGAACTGTAAATCGAGAGCAGATCATTAGAAAACGCTGGCTTGTATTGCGGAACCTTTCCGTCATTCCAGGTAGAAAGGAGAGCCCCAGTTCGCTCTTTCGCCTCGGTGACATTTGGCTGATTGAAGGGATCTACCTGCAAGCTATAGCCGAGGAGTGCCGTGACCCACTCCCACAAGATGAATTGTTCTCCAAGAGATCCCGTGACAATCAAATCTCCTTGTGATGAGCTGTCAAAACCAATCTTCAAACCGGCTCCAGCGATTGGAGCGCTGCCTGATTCGATCGCAATAGGAAGGCGACCGGTCTGGTTTTTGCCAGTTGATTCCGCGATGAGTTGTTCAATCCAGTCAGAGATACCTGGCAGATCTGAACCCGCATCGAAGAAGGCAACGCTCTGCTCACCCTTATCAAAGATGGTTGCTGCTATTTCAACGACACTTGAATTCTCTGTAGTAAAAGTAGCGGCAGCGGCAGCGGCATCATCTAAAAGTATGGAGACATCAACCCCGATAAGAGCTGCGGGAACTAAACCGAAGGCAGAGAGCGCGCTGTAACGACCACCGACATTGGGATCTGCATTGACCACTCGCAATCCATCTGCGCGTGCTGACTTATCTAAAGGCGAACCGGGGTCGGTCACGATCACAAAATGATCGGCTGGATTAAGTCCTGCGTCTTGGTAGACCTTGGTAAAGAAGGCCTTATGTGAAGCGGTTTCAATAGTTGAGCCTGATTTGGATCCAACTACAACAAGGCTATGTGCCAAATCAGTAGGAATCGCCGCCTTGATCTGGTCAGGATCTGTCGTATCAAGAACTGTGAGCGATTTTTTGAATGTCTTGGCAATCACTTCTGGGGCCAGGGATGAACCACCCATTCCAGCTAGAACGATCGAGGAAATTTCACGGGTGCGGGCCCACGCAGTCAGAGCATCCAGCTCTGGCAGCAGCGCTCGTGAGCTCGTTGGCAGATCAATCCAGTTAAGGCGGATAGCTGCCTCTGCCTCGGCTTCTGGACCCCACAAGGTGTGATCCTTGGCAGCGAGTCGAGTCAGAATTGCGTTGAGCGAACTCTTGGTCGCATTGGTAGCAATTGATAACGCTGAACCAGATACAGAGATCATTTATGACACCGCACTTACATTGTCTAGTAGTTCTTGCCAGGCATCGGCAAATTTCTTAACTCCATCTTTTTCTAGGAAGGCCACGACATCAGCAAAATCTATTCCTGCCTCGGCCAGCGCCACGAAGTGCTCGTGGGCACTTGGAATAGCTGAAGTGATGGTGTCACCGCGAACAACGCCGTGGGCGCGAACTTCATTCAGGGTTGCTTCGGGCATTGTGTTAACGCAATGCGGCGCAATCAGTTCGACGACATAACGTGTCGAGTCATATGCCTTGTCCTTTACTCCTGTTGAAGCCCAGAGTGGACGCTGCTGATTTGCACCCTTTGCTTCCAGTGCGGCCCATCGAGGGGATGCAATAACGCCTAGGTAGGCCTCATATGCAAGCACTGCATTTGCAATGGCAGATTTGCCGCGTAGGGGAGAGCCTGCAGCGATTGCATCCAGGCGCTTATCAATTTCGGTATCGATGCGTGAGACGAAGAATGATGCCACAGAGTGAATCTCGTTTATTGGTAGCCCTGCTGCGAGTCGATCTTCAAGACCTGACAAGTAGGCATCCATGACCTTTTCGTAACGTTCAACAGAGAAGATAAGGGTCACGTTGATGCTGATCCCTGCGGCGGTCAACTGCCGAATCGCGGGTAAGCCTTCAAGAGTGGCGGGAACTTTAACTAATAAATTCGGTCGATTAATGAGCGACCATAAGGACTTTCCTTGTTCGACGGTTGGTTCAGTCTCATGGGCTAGGAAGGGATCAACCTCAATGCTCACTCGACCGTCCACATGGTCAGACGCCTCATACGTGGCGGTAAAGAGATCGCAGGCTGCAGTTACATCCGAGGTTGTCAGTTCTGTGATGATCGCTGCGGTATCAGCACCCTTGGCTTTCAATGCCAAGACATCATCTTTATAGAGCGCTGAACCTTTGATGGCTGCAGAAAAGATACTTGGGTTAGTAGTAACACCGACCACATTCGACGATGCGATCAGTTCGGCCAAGCTTCCGCTTTGTAGTCGATCGCGGGAGAGATCATCTAGCCAGATTGATACTCCGGCTGCGCTAACATCTTGAAGATTTGATGACATTACTTGCCCGCCTTCGCTAGTGAACTCTTAGCTGCAGCAACGACAGCCTCTGGAGTAAACCCAAACTCTTTGAAGAGTATTCCTGCGGCCGCTGAGGCACCAAAGTGGTTGAGTCCTACAGAGACTCCAGAGTCACCCACATACTCGCGCCACCCAGCTGTAACGCCAGCTTCGACGCTAACTCGGGCTTTCACTGCAGATGGAAGCACTGAATCTTTGTAGGCTGAATCAGTCTCTTCAAACCATTCTAGACATGGAGCGCTAACGACGCGGGCATGAATTCCTTCGGCCGCTAGAAGCGCTTGTGCTGCTATCGCCAAAGCGACTTCAGAGCCAGTGGCGATCAAGATTACATCCAGTGGACCAGCAGCCTCGCTCACTACATATGCACCATTGGCAACACCCTCGGCACTTGCAAAGACGGTGCGATCAATGACGGGAAGATTCTGACGAGATAAGGCGAATCCTGCTGGCTTTGCACGAGTTATTACTTCGCGCCATGCGATCGAGGTTTCGTTGGCATCAGCAGGGCGAATCACTGCCAAATTAGGAATCAATCGAAGTGAAGCTACATGCTCAACTGGCTGGTGAGTGGGTCCATCTTCGCCCAAACCAATGGAGTCGTGGGTCCAGACGAATGTGACCGGAAGATTCATGAGCGCTGCGAGGCGGACCGATCCACGCATGTAATCACTGAAGACTAAGAAGGTTCCACCGAATGGTTTTGTCAGTCCGTGCAGAGCAATACCGTTGAGAATTCCACCCATAGCGTGCTCGCGAATACCGAAGTGAATGAGTCGACCGTAAGGGTCGCCTCCCTCTATCTGGCTACTCGTTGGCAAGAATGATTTGCTGCCCTCGATAGTTGTGTTGTTACTTCCGGCAAGGTCAGCTGATCCACCCCAAAATTCAGGCAATACATTTGCAATCGCTGAGATAACTTTGCCTGAAGCGGCACGAGTCGCAACATCTTTGCCGGCAGGAAATACTGGAAGAGCTGCTTCCCAATTTTCCGGAAGTGTTTTATTACGTAGGCGCTCCAATAGCGCAGCGCGCTCTGGATGTGAATTTTTCCACGATTCGAACTCTGCGCTCCATGCAGCATGCGCGGCTTGACCACGCTCAATGACCTTGCGCGCATGTGCGAGCACCTCATCAGGAACGATGAAACTCTGCTCTGGGTCGAGCCCCAAAATTACCTTGGTCGCTGCAATCTCATCGGCACCGAGAGCAGATCCATGTGACTCAGCCTTACCACGAGCATGCGGAGCTGGCCAAGCGATGGTGCTATGCATTCTTATTAGCGTCGGACGATCTGTAATTGATTCTGCCTCAATCATCGCCTGCTCTAGGGCTTCGCGATCTATATTTCCATCTGCCAAAGCGTTCACAACAATGACATGCCAACCGTAGGCGCGATATCGCGCTGCTACATCCTCAGTAAATGCAACGTGAGTATCTCCTTCAATAGAGATGCGGTTATCGTCGTAAATCATCTTGAGATTTCCAAGCGCCTGAGTGCCGGCTAATGAAGAAGCCTCGCCACTTACACCTTCTTCTAAATCTCCATCAGAGCAGATAACCCAGATATTGTGATCAAACAATGAGGTCTCTGAATCAGGATCTAGCAGGCCTTTTTCAAAGCGTGCCGCCATCGCCATTCCGACCGCATTAGATACGCCGGCGCCGAGTGGTCCCGTAGTTGTTTCAACGCCATTGGTGTGTCCATACTCTGGATGTCCTGGGGTCAATGAGTTGTGAGTTCTGAAGGACTTCAGATCATCGAGTGATAGTCCATAGCCTGAGAGGAAGAGCTGGATATAAAGAGTAAGAGAGGAGTGACCACACGAAAGGACAAAACGGTCGCGACCAAGCCAGGCGGAATCAGTTGGGTCATGCTTCAGAAAACGTTGGAAGAGCGTGTATGCAACAGGAGCGAGTGACATTGCTGTTCCTGGATGGCCATTGCCAACCTTCTGCACGCTATCCATCGCTAGCGCTCTAGCAATAACTACTGCCTTGTCGTCTTCCTGACTCCAGGTTGCTCTCTGCATGGCCTTCTATCTCCCTATTTTCTATTAACTGCTTCTTTTATCTACCATTGTTTCGTCAGGAACGACTTTGTTCATGAATAACTACATTAAATTCTGGCTAATTACTGACGACTAAATGCATTCGCTTTGAAGCCGATATTCCAAATGGTCAGCCAAATGAGACCGACACCTAATAGATGTAAGGCAACAAGTGCTTCTGGAAGATGGGTGAAATATTGGATGTAGCCAATAACACCCTGCCCCAGGCACAACGCTAAGAATAGAAGGACTTTCTTACCAATGAAGGAGCGAACTTCAATGGGCTCGGAGACCTTAATAACAAGATAGAGCGCAATAGTGAGTCCAATAAGCGCGATCACTGCGTCGGCATGAATCCAGGAGATGAGTCGGGGATCAATGTGGTAGCGCTTGGCTTGTGCATCTCCGGCATGTGGGCCGCTGCCAGTTACGACGGTTCCAATCGAAATTACCACAACGCTAAGCACGGTGACGGCTCGTATGAGCAGTCTGGTCGTGGGCAAAACGGTGGTTCTCGCCTTGGCAAAGATTCGTTCGCGAAGTGAGAGGGTGGTCGGAATCAAAATAATAGAGAGCAGGAAGTGGGAGGAGACCGCAAAGGGATTTAGCTTTGTAAGGACGGTTATCCCGCCTAGGACAATCTGCGCGACAATTCCAACGATTTGAGTCAGAGCCAAAATCCGGATCAGTTTCCAGTCACTGCGCCCCTTGCCCCATCTAAAGGCTCCAAGAACCGCGGCAAGGATGGTGATAACAAGCACCACAGTTAAAAGGCGATTTCCAAACTCAATCCAGGAGTGGAGCGCACCTTGGGCTTGGTGCTTAACGGGGGCAATTGAACCAGAAACACATTGTGGCCATGTGGGGCATCCAAGACCAGATCCGGTTAGGCGTACAGCTCCGCCGGTGAGGATAAGCCCCACCTGGAGGACGACAAGCGCCGTGTAGATCAGGCTGACCAAGTTCACCCACCTAGCCTATTGCCTATCTTGGGCTCCACTGAGGTGACCTGAATCTCCAACCCAAGAAAGCCCTCGATTGGCGCAAATAGGGGAATTACGCAACACTATTGTTGTGAAAAAGAGCGAGGATAAGACCAGAGATCTGGTTGCTCGCACCATTCTAGAAAATGGACCGCAGAGCGCTCTCGATCTGGCGGCCCGCCTCAATTTAACTCCGGCAGGCATCAGGCGCCACTTAGATCGCCTCATTGAATCAGGACTACTCGAAGCTCGGGAGCCACATCGGGCGTCAAGCGTCTCGCGCGGGCGCGGACGGCCGTCCAAGGTATTTGTAATTACCGACCTGGGGCGCGAAAAGTTTGAGCATTCATATGACGATCTTGCCCTATCTGCTTTGCGCTTTATGGAAAATCTTTCGGAGCGCGATCTCGTTTCAGAGTTTGCGGCTAGTCGCGCGAATGACATTGAACGCCGCGTTGCTCATGCAGTAAAGGGCGCCAATTCGCAGTCCAAGAAAATTGCAGCGCTCACCGAATTTCTAGCAAGTGAGGGTTATGCCGCTGAGAGCAAGGCATCTGCCGCGGGTACCCAACTCTGCCAACACCATTGTCCGATTGCTCATGTAGCTTCGGAATTTGAGCAGCTCTGCGAAGCTGAGACAGAAGCATTCTCGCGTGTACTTGGAACCCATGTGCAACGTTTGGCCACTATTGCGCTTGGCGATGGAGTCTGCACCACCTTTATTCCAAATGTTTCGGCAACAGCAATTTCAGCAACAGCAATTTCAACAGCAAGCACCACACAGACCAAAAAGGGAGCACATGCATGAGTGACACAACCCTCCATCCTGAACTCGATGGAATAGGTACATACGAATATGGCTGGTCTGATTCAGATGTAGCAGGCACAAATGTTAAGCGCGGTCTTGATGAGGAAGTGGTACGAGATATCTCCTCCAAGAAGTCTGAACCTCAGTGGATGCTTGATCTGCGACTCAAGGGGCTATCGCTCTTCGAGAAGAAGCCGATGCCTTCATGGGGATCGGATCTCTCTGGCATCTTCTTTGACACGATCAAGTACTTCGTTCGCTCAACTGAGAAGCAAGCGACATCGTGGGAAGACCTCCCAGCAGATATTCGCAATACCTACGACAGACTTGGTATTCCAGATGCCGAGAAGAATCGCCTCGTTGCAGGTGTTGCAGCACAGTATGAGTCTGAAGTTGTCTACCATTCGATTCGTGAAGATTTAGAGAAGCTAGGAGTAATTTTCGTCGATACAGACACTGGTCTGCGCGAACACGAGGAGCTCTTCAAAGAGTATTTCGGAACTGTTATTCCCGTTGGCGATAATAAGTTCGCAGCTCTCAACACATCGGTGTGGTCTGGTGGTTCCTTCATTTATGTTCCAAAAGGTGTGCAGGTAGATATTCCTTTGCAGGCATATTTCCGCATCAACACCGAAAACATGGGTCAATTTGAGCGCACCTTGATCATCGCCGATGAGGGTTCATATGTTCATTATGTAGAAGGCTGCACTGCGCCTATTTACTCTTCGGACTCACTCCACTCTGCAGTCGTTGAGATCATCGTGAAGAAGAATGCCCGTGTTCGTTATACAACCATTCAAAACTGGTCGAACAACGTTTACAACCTGGTTACCAAGCGCGCAACGTGTGCTGAGGGCGCCACTATGGAGTGGATTGACGGAAATATTGGTTCCAAGGTCACCATGAAATATCCAGCAGTATTCCTTATGGGTGAGCACGCTAAAGGTGAAACTCTCTCCATTGCCTTTGCTGGCGAAGGACAACATCAGGATGCTGGTGCAAAAATGGTTCACGCCGCTCCATACACATCTTCAACAATCATCTCTAAGTCTGTTGCACGCGGGGGAGGACGTACCTCTTATCGTGGACTCGTACAGGTTCAAGCTGGAGCGCACCATTCTAAGTCGACGGTTAAGTGCGATGCGCTTCTCGTGGACACTATCTCCCGCTCTGATACCTATCCCTATGTAGATATCCGAGAAGATGATGTTTCGATGGGACATGAGGCAACTGTTTCAAAGATAAGCGATGATCAACTCTTCTATCTGATGTCACGCGGATTAACCGAAGATGAAGCCATGGCAATGATTGTTCGTGGATTCATCGAACCGATTGCTCGTGAGTTGCCGATGGAATATGCCCTCGAGCTCAATCGTCTTATCGAACTTCAAATGGAAGGCGCTGTTGGCTAATGTCTCTAGCAACAAATACAAATTATTTAACTCCAACCGGTCGGGAAGAGCCATGGCGTTTTACGCCACTCAACCGGATCGGCGGTCTCCACGATCCATCTGTGGAGTTGCATGATCGAATCTCACTAGAACCTTCGGATATTCCTGCTGGCGTAACGATCACAGTTGAAGATGCGCTTGCATTCCCGCCTCTCTCTGCAAACGGAGATCAAGTAATGACTCGAATTCGCGAAGGCGTATCTAAGGTCCTCGTTGTAACTATCGCCACCAACGCCGAAGTTGCGCTACCAATCTTTCTAGTGCGCACCATTCTCGATATGAATCCAGAGATTTCCCGAGTTCAGGTCAACGCTGGCGTGAACAGTCATGCGACCCTTGTCATCTCTAACTCTGGTGATGGAATCTTTGCGGAAGAGATAGAGCTAAATCTCGCTGCTGGATCCAACGTGCGATTCATTACCCTTCAAGAGTGGGGATCAAAGGCGGTTCACGTCGCGAGACATCATGCCATCATCGCTAAAGATGCCACCTTTACCTCATTTGTAGTCACCGTAGGTGGCTCTCTGGTTCGTCTTCTTCCCACGGTGGAGTACACCGGCCCCGGATCTAGCGCGGAGCTATTTGGCCTCTACTTTGCTACAGACGGACAGCATCTAGAACACCGAGTCCATGTTGAGCATGGAGTACCTGGAGCTAAGTCAAGGGTCAACTACAAAGGTGCTCTCAATGGCGACTCTGCTCGAACTGTTTGGATCGGTGATGTCTTTATCAAGGCAGCAGCGCAGGGCACGGATACATATGAACTCAATCGCAACCTTCTTCTCTCTGATGGGGCGAGAGCTGATTCCGTTCCTAACCTAGAGATCGAAACCGGAGATATCGTCGGTGCTGGCCATGCCAGTACAACTGGTCGCTTCGATGATGAGCAACTCTTTTATTTGATGTCACGCGGAATTCCATCCGAGGAGGCGCGCCGTCTTGTGATTCGCGGTTTCTTCTCCGAGATCGTCTCGAAACTCAATCTAGATGGGGTCGAGGAGCGCATTATGGCTCGAATCGATAATGAACTTGCGACGGTAAAGATATGACGACGATTCAGTTTGATGCACTTCAGCCTGGCAAACCGATTCAGGCCGATGTAGCGGGTCAGCCAGTCTGTGTTACGCGTGTTGGAGATGAAGTTTTTGCGGTCTCAAATATCTGCACTCACTCGTATGCGGAACTGTCCGAAGGTGAAGTTAAAGGGTTCGCCATTGAGTGTTGGCTCCATGGAGCTGAATTTGATCTGCGCACCGGTGCTGCACTAACGCTGCCAGCAACCGAAGCCTTAGAAACTTATGCTGTTGAAAAAGTTGGAAATGAAATCACCATTACACCGAAGACGAAGGAGAGCTAAATGAGCACATTGGAGATCAAGGGACTACGGGTCTCGGTCGTCACAGAAGAGGGCTCAAAAGAGATCCTTCGTGGCGTGGATTTAACTATTAACTCTGGTGAGGTCCACGCGATCATGGGTCCTAACGGTTCAGGTAAATCAACGCTGGCTTACTCCATCGCTGGGCACCCTAAGTACACAATCACTTCGGGTTCAGTCACACTGGATGGCGCAGATGTACTAGAGATGACCGTGGATGAGCGAGCAAAGGCTGGACTCTTCTTGGCAATGCAATACCCAGTCGAAGTGCCAGGAGTGTCTGTATCAAATTTCCTTCGCACAGCTGTTACTGCCGTTCGCGGCGAAGCCCCCAAGGTCAGAACCTGGGTCGGTGAAGTGAAAGAGGCGATGTCTGCACTCTCGATGGATCCCGCATTTGCCGAGCGCAACGTGAACGAGGGATTTTCAGGCGGCGAGAAGAAGCGCCATGAAATCTTGCAGATGGAGCTCTTAAAGCCAAAGATCGCAATCCTTGATGAGACAGATTCTGGTTTAGATGTCGACGCTCTACGAATTGTTTCTGAGGGAGTTAACCGAGTTAAAGAGAATCAGAACTTGGGAATCATGCTGATTACTCACTACACCCGTATTTTGCGCTACATCAAGCCTGACTTCGTACATGTCTTCGCCGGTGGTCGCATCGTTGAAGAAGGCGGACCAGAACTCGCTACAAAGTTGGAAGAGAATGGATATGCGGAGTACGTCACCGCATAAATATGGAACCTTTACTCGATGTTGCCGCTATTAAGCGAGACTTTCCCATCTTTCAAGAGCCCATGCGTGGAGGCAAACGCCTTGTCTTTCTTGATAGCGGAGCAACGAGCCAAAAACCGATTCAGGTACTAGATGCAGAGCGCAATTTTTATGCGACTAATAACGCAGCTGTTCATCGAGGAAGCTACTTCTTAGCAGAACGTGCTAGCGAGGCATATGAAGGTGCTCGCCTAAAAGTTGCCGGCTTCTTAGGGGTTGACGCAGATGAGGTTATCTTCACCAAGAGCGCTACCGAAAGTTTAAATTTATTGGCCGTCTCTTTCGAACGAAGCAATGGGGCCTTACATGTTGGCGAAGGTGATGAAATAGTCGTTTCTGAACTGGAGCACCATGCAAATCTCTTGCCGTGGCAGCAGTTGGCAAAGCGAACAGGCGCCTCACTGAAGTGGTTCTCGATGAGGGAAGATGGATCTCTTGATCTATCTGCCATAGACCAGATCATCACTCCTAAGACCAAAGTTGTTGCAATCACTCATCAATCCAATGTATTGGGTTCGGTTCCAGATTTGGCACCAATTGTTGTAGCAGCTCACGCGGTCGGAGCAGTCGTCGTGCTTGATGGATGTCAATCTGTGCCGCATCAAGTGGTCGATGTTCGAGCATTGGACGTTGACTTCATTGTCTTCTCGGGCCACAAGGCCCTCGGTCCAACCGGCATCGGAGTGCTTTGGGGACGATTAGAACTACTCGATCAGATGGAACCTTTTCTGTATGGCGGCTCCATGATTGAGACGGTAACAATGACGGAGTCAACCTGGGCTCCTGTGCCAAAGCGTTTTGAAGCGGGCGTGCCAAATATGGCACAAGCGGTAGGGCTGGCCACCGCCCTCGATTACCTCTCAAATATTGGACTCGCGAATATTCATCTGTGGGAGTTGTCATTAACGGAATATGCTCTCGCCGGTCTTAAAGAAATTGAAGGGGTGAAGGTGGTGGGGCCTCAGGGCATTACAAACCGTGGGGGAGTTATCTCATTTACTGTCGATGGTTTGCATCCCCACGATGTCGGTCAGGTCATGGATCAATATGGTGTGGCCGTTCGCACTGGCCACCACTGCGCTTGGCCTCTCATCAGAAAATTAGGACTAACCGGCACTACTCGCGCTTCTTTCTATCTCTATAACGATTTTTCGGATGTCGATGTATTAATTGAGTCCGTTATTGGTGCCCGTGATTATTTTTGGAAGCGCTAATGGAACTTGACTCGCTCTACCAAGAAGTGATCCTTGATCACTACAAGAAACCCCACCATAAAGGTCTCCCTACTGGTGCGATTCAAGTTCACCATGTGAACCCTAATTGCGGAGACGAGATCACTCTTAGCCTTGAAATTAAGGATGGAGTAATCGATAACTTAATTTGGGACGGTGTGGGCTGCTCTATCTCACAAGCGAGTGCTTCAATTATGAGCGATTTGGTCAGTGGAAAGACGGTTGCGACTGCGCAGGTTGCTTTAAATGAATTTACAGAACTTATGCAAAGTAAAGGCACGATCACAGGCAATGAAGAAATCCTTGAGGATGCGATAGCCCTTGCGGGAGTCTCAAAGTTCCCTGCCCGAGTAAAGTGTGCCTTGTTGAGTTGGATGGCTTTTAAAGATGCGGCAATTCAGAATGGAGCAGAACTATGAGTCAGCAGATTGCGACCCTCGATGAAGTCACAGAGGCGCTTAAAGATGTCATTGATCCAGAACTTGGAATCAACGTGGTAGACCTTGGCTTGGTCTACGAGATGAACGTGAGTGAGGAGAACGTTGCTGTTCTATCCATGACTCTCACCTCAGCAGCCTGCCCACTCCAAGATGTTATTGAAGATCAGGCGAGACAGGTCTTGGCAGATATCACCTCAGATGTACAGATCAACTGGGTCTGGATGCCACCATGGGGTCCAAACAAGATCACCGATGATGGGCGCGAGCAATTGCGTGCAATCGGTTTCACCGTCTAGTTTTCATTTAAGGAAGATATGTCTTTAGCTGCTCGTCAATCAGGTGGTGGCGCACGCTCTGCGATGCGTTCATTGACTCGCGATCCATCTGTAAAAGATATCAAGTTAAAAAAGGGAACGCTCAAACGAATCTGGGGTTTTGCCCAACCTTTTAAATTCTATCTCTCTATTTTCCTGCTCACCATCGCCGCCGACTCGGTATTGACGGTCGCCTCTCCGTTGTTGCTTAAGAATCTCATCGACGATGGGGTTATTCCTAAAAATGGAAGAGTCGTGACAGAGCTAGCTATGGTTGTCGCTCTCATTGCTCTTACTGATACAGGTGTCACGCTAGCTTCTCGGTGGTTCTCATCTCGAATCGGAGAAGGTTTGATTTATGAGATGCGGACTCAGGTCTACACCCACATTCAAAAACAATCCATTGCATTCTTCACTCGTACCCAAACTGGTGCCCTCATCTCTCGGATTAATTCCGATGTAATGGGTGCGCAAGGAGCCTTTACGGACACTCTCTCTGGAATCTTGAGCAATATTCTGACTTTGACTCTTGTTGCAGCGGCAATGATCACCATCTCCTGGCAGATCACTGTAGCTTCGTTGCTTCTCCTTCCGCTCTTCTTAATCCCGACTAAGTGGGTTGGGAAGAAAATTCAGAGTTTGACTCTCGCCTCCTTCAATCTAAATGCCGAGATGGCTTCGACAATGACAGAGCGGTTCAATGTATCTGGTGCACTTTTAGTTACCCTGTATGGCAAGCCAGAAAGAGAGGGCTCGAGCTTTAGGGGAAAGGCTCGCCGAGTCGCTGATATCGGGATTCAAACCGCGATGCTAAATCGAATCTTCTTCATGACGATCACCACCATCGCAGCTTTAGCTACGGCACTTGCATATGGAATTGGTGGTCACCTCGCCATATCAGGGGCAATAACAGTCGGGTCCTTGCTGGCAATTACAACTTTATTGGCGCGCCTTTATGGACCATTAACATCGCTATCCAACGTTCGAGTAGATGTGATGACCGCGCTGGTATCTTTTGAACGAGTCTTTGAGGTCCTTGATTTACAGCCGATGGTTCAAGATAAAGAGTTAGCCGGATCTATCAGTACACGCCGCCCGTCAATTGAATTTGATCACGTCCAATTCTCATATCCCAAAGCTAGTGAGATCTCTTTAGCTTCACTCGAATTAGCCGCCAAGAAAGAGATGGTTGATTCCGGGGTTGTGCTTCAAGATATTTCTTTCTTCTGCGAACCCGGATCCTTCACCGCGATCGTGGGTCCCTCTGGTGCAGGTAAGAGCACCATTTCGGGTCTAGTGCCTCGCCTTTACGATGTCACTCGAGGTAGCATAAAAATTGCAGGCCAAGATATTCGCGATATCTCTCTTGCCTCATTGCGCAATGAGATAGGAGTCGTCACTCAGGATTCCCATATGTTCCATGACACAATTGAGGCAAATCTGCTCTACGCCAAGAACGATGCGACTCTCGCGGATATTCAATCCGCTTGTGAAGCAGCACAAATTTGGAACTTTATAGAGACGCTTCCTAATGGGTTAGACACGATAGTGGGAGAGCGGGGTCATAGATTAAGCGGTGGTGAGAAGCAGAGACTCGCGATTGCTCGGCTTCTGCTCAAATCTCCGAGCATCGTAATCTTGGATGAGGCAACGGCTCACCTGGATTCAGAGAATGAAGCATTAGTGCAATCTGCTCTTGAAGTCGCGCTGGAAGGCAGAACAAGTATTGTGATCGCCCATCGATTATCTACAATTCAAAAAGCAGATCAGATTTTAGTCTTGGATGGTGGATTAATTGTTGAACGAGGTACACACGAATACTTAGTTGGTCTGCGGGGCCTTTATTTTGATCTCTATCAGCGACAGGTTTTGAACTCCTCGACCTAGTTATCGGTTATCTGAAGCCGCTGGTCACGCATAATGGCGTTTTTACCGGTAATTGTTTCGCGGCCCGCATTTGCAATGACGACGGCAATGTAAGGCAAAAAGACCGCCCCTGCCATAGCGAACCAACGGTATGGATTTGGCAGGAAAATTGTTGAGATAAAGCAGGCGGTACGGAGCATCATTGAGTAGAAGTAGCGACGTTGCCTACCACGCTGTTCATCAGAGAGCCCAGATTGAGCGTTAGTTATAACAACAACATCTGTTTTCTTAGCTGTGGCATCTTTTCTGGGGGTCACGAGGGAAGCCTACGGCTGACGATTAGTTCGCGCCTCTTTTAACTACGCGCGAGTAGTGGCTAATCTGCTCCCATGACTTCATCCCCTGTGAGCCCGCGCATCGTTTTTGTCACGGGGGGCAATAGAGGCATTGGGCTAGCCATCGCCCGCTCCTTCGCCAAACTTGGCGACCTTGTCATTGTCTCCTATCGCAGTGGTGGTGCCCCCGATGGATTAGTTGGCGTCCAGATGGATGTTACAAGCCAAGATAGTGTGAACGCAGCCTTCGCCGAGATCGAGGCCACATATGGGACCGTGGATGTGCTTGTTGCCAACGCTGGGGTAACCCGCGACGCGTTGACGATGCGCATGAGCGAAGAAGACTTTATATCTGTCGTTGAGACCAACCTCACCGGAACATTCAGAACGGTGCAAAAAGCGATCTCTCCGATGGTAAAAAAGCGCAGCGGAAGAATTATTTTAATTGGCTCGGTAGTAGCGCTCATGGGCTCGGCCGGACAAGCTAACTACGCCGCAACCAAAAGTGGGTTGATAGGTATGGCTCGCTCACTCGCCCGCGAATATGGTTCGCGAGGGGTTACCTTCAATGTCATTGCACCGGGATTTGTTGAGACTGATATGACCGCCACTCTCAGCGAGACGTTGCGCGAAAAATATGTTGCGGCAATTCCACTGGGCAGATTCTGCTCTCCAGAAGAAATCGCTGAAGTCGTTAAATTCATTGCCTCTCCAGAGGCAAGTTACATCACAGGAGCAGTTATTCCGGTCGACGGAGGAATGGGTATGGGTCACTAATGGCGCTTTTAACCGGCAAGAACATCTTGGTAACAGGGGTAATCACCGACGGATCCATTGCCTTCCACATTGCAAAGCTTGCTCAAGAAGAAGGCGCTAATGTCGTCCTTACTGGATTCGGACGCGGTCTTAGTCTCACTACCCGCATTGCCAACCGTCTTCCTCATCCTGCGCCAGTTATAGAACTCGATGTAACCAACTCCGAGCAGCTTGCCGCTCTCTCCTCAGAGGTGAAGAAGCATGTGCCACACCTTGATGGCGTGGTTCACTCGATCGGTTTCGCCCCACAGGCAGCTCTCGGTGGAAACTTCTTAAATACTGAGTGGGAAGATGTAGCGATCGCGTTGCACACTTCTACCTTCTCCTATAAGTCACTCGCTATCGCAGTTCGCGACCTCTATCCAGAGTCAGGTGCGAGCATCGTGGGTCTCACCTTCGATGCCACGGTCGCCTGGCCAAAATATGATTGGATGGGAGTTGCCAAGGCCGGTCTTGAATCAGCCAACCGCTATCTGGCGCGCGACTTGGGAAGCGAGAATGTTCGGGTCAACCTCATCGCGGCAGGTCCAATCACAACTATTGCAGCTAAATCTATCCCTGGTTTCGAGGAGTTTGAGAAGGTTTGGAATGGTCGCTCTCCACTTGCCTGGGATTTTAGCGATCCAGAGCCCGCCGCGCGAGGTGCGGTGGCGCTCCTTTCAGATTGGTTCCCGATGACCACGGGGGAGATCATCCACGTTGACGGTGGGTTGCACGCTATTGGCGGCTAAATCCACCGATTTCACCCTTCCGCCTCGCCCAGGGTATCCTTGGGCCATCAAGTGGAGTCTGTCGCTCCCACCTCATTGGCTTCGGCTGATTGGTCAAGAAGATACTCACCTTTTTAGGTGGGTCTATTTTTGCGCGACTTAACTCTCTTGCATCAGTAAATTTCTAGAGAGGAAGAGTTATCAGCGCCGAACAAAGAATCAATGATCGAATCCGAGCCTCGGAAGTTCGTCTAATTGGTTTTTCCGGTGAGCAGGTTGGAATCGTACCTACCGCAACTGCCCTTGAAATGGCAGAAGAAGTAGGACTTGATCTCGTAGAGATCTCGCCAGATGCCAAGCCGCCCGTCTGCAAAATCATGGATTTCGGAAAGTATAAGTACGAGATCGCACAAAAGGCCCGTGAGGCCAGACAGAACCAGACCCACATTGTGGTTAAAGAGATTCGTTTTGGATTGAAGATTGAACCTCATGACTATGAGACCAAGAAGGCTCACATCGAGCGCTTCCTCAAAGGCGGAGACAAGGTGAAGGTAACGGTTCAGTTCAAAGGAAGAGAGCAGACGCGTCCAGAGATGGGCTACCGATTGTTGATGAAACTTTCGGAAGAGATCGCAGAGTTCGGCTTCGTTGAATTTGCACCGAAGAAAGAGGGCAAGAGTATGACGATGGTTTTGGGTCCAGTTCTCAAAAAGAGCCAGGCCGCCAAGAAGCCAGCCGCCAAAGCCGCCCCGGTTGCAGCTCCAGCTGCGACACCAGCACCACAAGAAGTAGCTCAGTAATAAATACTTACCGAGATTAGTAAAGAGATTTTTTAAGTTCCGACAAGTACCCAGGAGGTATGAAGTGCCAAAGATGAAAACCCACAGTGGGGCTAAGAAGACATTCCGTCTTACTGGCACCGGCAAGGTAATGCACGAGCGTGCAGGCAAGCGCCACCTTCTCGAACATAAATCTTCGCGCGTTACTCGCCGTTTGAGCAACGATGCAACTGGTAAGAAGACCGTAACCATGACAGCCAAGCGCATGCTCGGTTTGAAGTAAGGAGCATATAAATGGCAAGAGTAAAACGCGGAGTCCACGCTGCTAAGAAGCGTCGTACTACCCTCGAGCGCACCGCCGGTTATCGCGGACAACGTTCACGCCTCTTCACAAAGGCTAAGGAACAACTTACTCACAGTATGGTCTACGCCTTCGATCACCGTAAGGATAAGAAGGGCGATTTCCGACAACTCTGGATCCAACGCATTAACGCAGGATCTCGCGCACACGGCTTGACCTACAACCGCTTCATCCAGGGCCTTAAGGCTGCCGGAGTTGAAGTTGATCGTCGTGTTCTCTCTGAGCTTGCAACAAATGACCCAGCAGCATTCGCCGCTCTGGTTGAAGTTGCACGCCAGCACGTTGTCAACGCTTAGTTAGCAATTGACCCACGCACCTATTACGAGCCTTCATTCGCCTCATGTAGAGCGAGTGAAGGCTCTTTTGGGTACACGTGGAAAAAAATTGCGTACCCTCGAAAGAACTTTTGTTGCCGATGGTCTTCAATCTCTACGCAGCGCTCTAGTCCCAAAGGTTTCAACTGCACCGCTTATTGACTTGCTCTATCTCACCGACTCGGGCCTTGAAAAATTACGTTCAGAGTTCGCACAAGAGATTATCGATCGCCATGAGGTAATAATGGTGAGCGATCAAGTGATGAACGCGATGGCAGATACCCAGACCCCACAAGGAATTTTGGCGCTCTGCAAGTATCTCCCGGCGGATCTATCGAGATTCGCAGATAGCCCACTTACCAAGGTTGCCTATTTCTGGCAGATTCAAGATCCCGGAAATGCGGGAACCGCAATAAGAACAGCGGATGCCTGCGGCTTTGATTTGGTGATCTTTAGCGATCAGAGCGTCGATATTTATAGCCCCAAAGTTGTGCGCTCAACAGCGGGCTCGCTCTGGAATATTCCAGTTGTGGACGATATCCCACTTGATCTTCTGGAAGAGTTTTCATACTCACGCAATCTCACTCTTGTGGCTCTGGATGGATCGGCGAGCCAAGAGCTAAATGAGATTGATAAGTCGGTTCCAACTGTGTTGGTGTTTGGTAACGAGGGACGTGGCCTGCCGGAACTTCCACCTGCTTTTCAGCGGATATCCATTCCCATGCGCGGACATGCAGAGAGCTTCAATGTGGCAAGCGCCGCCGCCATAACTATGTATTTTCTCTCTAACGAAGCGGGATTTTAGTAAGATTGCAACCTATGACTCTCTCAGAGCAATCCATTGAAGATGCAAAGTCGCAAGCGCTAGCGGCAATTGCTGCAGCCGACTCGTTAGAAGCGCTCAAAGAGGTAAGACTCCAGCATGCGGGGGATAAATCACCCATCGCTCGCGCAAATCAACAATTGGGATCTCTCTCGCCTGAGGAGCGTGCCACCTTTGGAAAGATCATTGGGCAGGCAAAGGGCCAAGTAGCTGCGGCGCTTGAGGCTCAAACAAAAGTACTAGAAGCGCAACGTGATGCACGTGTCTTGGTTGAGGAGCGCGTTGATGTCTCTATTGCGGCTCGCCGCACCCCCAAAGGGGGATTACACCCGTTAACTATTTTGACCAACGAGATCTGCGATCTCTTTCTTGGTATGGGTTACCGCGTAGCAGAAGGACCAGAACTCGAGGCGGAGTGGCTTAACTTCGATGCCCTTAATATTCCAGCCGATCACCCAGCGCGCACCATGCAAGACACCTTTTTCATCGAACCACTCGATTCCCACCTCGTGTTGCGAACTCACACCTCTCCAGTGCAAGTGAGAACAATGTTGGAGGAGGAACCTCCGATCTATGTTATTTGTCCTGGGCGTACATATAGAGCCGATGAGTTAGATGCAACGCACACGCCAGTTTTTTCGCAAGTTGAAGGTCTTGTGATCGACAAGGGCATCACTATGGCTGATCTCAAGGGAACTCTTGATCATTTTGCGCGCTCAATCTTCGGGCCTGATGTCAAAACAAGATTGCGCTCCTCTTTCTTTCCATTCACCGAGCCAAGCGCCGAAGTTGATTTCTACTTCAACGGTCGCTGGATTGAGTGGGGCGGTTGCGGCATGGTTAATCCCAAGGTGCTCGTTGCTTGCGGCATAGACCCAGATGTTTACAGCGGTTTTGCTTTTGGCATGGGGCTGGAACGAACTTTGATGGTGCGTCACGGCATCACAGATATGCACGACATCGTTGAAGGTGACCTGCGCTTTACGCAGAGTTTTGGAACAGGTGTGAAATGAAAGTTCCTCTATCGTGGTTGCGCGAATTTGCACAGATTCCAGATGGACTTTCTGCTGAAGAGATCGAAGAGGCTTTTGTCTCAGTTGGATTTGAAGTTGAGAGCGTTGAAATTCAGGGAAGCGATCTAACAGGACCGCTAGTTGTAGGGCGGGTGCTCTCCATTGAGCAGGTTGAAGGACAGAAGAAGCCCATTCGATACGTTGGATTAGATTGCCGTGAGGCAGAGGTTCGCTATGTCATTTGCGGCGCCACTAATTTTGCAGTCGGAGATCTAGTCGTAGTCTCCTTGCCTGGAGCGGTATTGCCTGGCGGATTTGCTATCGCGGCGCGCCAAACTTATGGTCACACCTCAAATGGAATGATCTGCTCAGCACGTGAACTCGGATTAAGTGAAGATCACACCGGAATCATCGTGCTTCCTAAAGGAAACCCTGGGCAGGATGCCATCGAATTACTTCAGATAAACGATGTGATTTTTGATGTAGCCATAAATCCTGATCGAGGTTACGCGCTTTCAATTCGCGGGTTAGCAAGAGAGATTGCTGCATCTCTTGGTGTTGCATATAAGGACCCCGTTCTCGAGATTGAGACGGATTCATTGCCAATCAACACTTCTGGTGTACAAGTTTCAATCGACGACCCCAGCGCAGCAAGCGTTATTTACATCAGAACAATTGCTGAGTTCAATCCAGATGCCCCAACTCCATTGTGGATGAGCAGAAGAATTGAAAAGTGCGGGATGCGTTCTATCTCGCTCGCCGTTGATGTTACTAACTATGTGATGCTAGAACTCGGGCAACCTTTGCACGCCTTTGATAGCTCAAAAATTCAAGGCTCACTCCATATCCGAAGAGCAGACCGCGAGTCCGAATTCACCACATTGGATGGTCAGATTCGCAAACTTTCAGCAACGAACCTCGTCGTCGCCGATGATGTGCGGGCCTTGGCGCTTGCAGGAACGATGGGTGGACTCGATTCGGAAGTCACATCTACAACGACAGGGTTGGCAATTGAAGCAGCTCGCTTTGACCCGATTTCGATCGCCAAGAACTCCCGATTCCATCGCCTCTCTTCTGAGGCCTCGCGCAGATTAGAACGCGCCGTAGATCCAGCCCTTGCCGCAAAGGCAAGCGCAAGAGCTACTCATCTCTTGCTTGAACTCGGTGGTGCGAAATATGTCGGAAGCGCTTCTGCTGGATCGATACCAGGGATGCCCGTGATTGATTTTGATCCCGAGTTTGTTTCTAGGCTTTTGGGCACAACCATCTCTCATGAGACTGTTGCGGCTCATTTAAAGACAGTTGGTTGTGAGATAACAATTGTCAGTCCTGCTTTGTGGAAAGTTACTCCTGCAACCTGGCGCAGCGATCTGTTAACTCCCTCAGATTTAGTTGAAGAAGTTGGACGTTTAGTTGGGTTAAATTCAATTGAAGGAACGCTCCCGCGGGGTCGCGCAAATGCCACTCTAAGCCCGATTCAAAATCGCAAAAGGGGAGTGGCTCATTACCTAGCCAATATAGGTTTTTCCGAGGTCTACAACTATCCCTTTGTAAATCAAGAGACGGTTGATATTTTAGGTTTCACTGGCGCTAGAGCGGCTAGTTTCAAATTAGCCAATCCCATGTCTGACCAGGCTCCGCTACTTCGTACTCATCTGCTCCCAGGACTTTTGGATGCAACCAAGCGCAATTTGAGTCGTGGTGCCAAAGAGTGCGCGATCTTCGAAATTGGATCAGTATTTAGAGATGTCACAAAGTTGGCGCATGTCTCACCCGTTTCGACTGATTCTCGTCCTTCTGCAGAGACGATCGCAGAAATTTATGCCAGCGTTCCACCGCAACCACTTTTTGTTGGAGCGGTTGTTGCAGGCGGACTAGATCGATCTGGTTGGTGGGGAGAAGGTCGGGCATTTGATTGGGCCGATGCAACCGCTCAAGCACTGGCAATCATTGAACTTACGGGCAACATCGGAACAATCGTCCAATCAGATTTAGCGCCATGGCATCCAGGGCGCTGCGCCGAGATTCAGGTTGGTGGCAAGGCTGTGGCTCACGCTGGAGAGGTGCATCCGCGCGTTCTCGAAGCCCTGGGCCTGCCTCCTCGTACCTGTGCCTTTGCAGTTATTCTCTCGGAACTGCCCGTGGTGGCTTCAAAGAGTGCAAAGCCAATATTCACGATGCCGGCGGCGACTCAAGATGTCTCATTAATTGTCGATGCCTCGCTACCTGCCTCAAAAGTGGAAGCGGCGCTGGTTGCGGGGGCTGGGGAATTACTGGAGTCAGCCACACTCTTTGACAGGTATGCAGAGCTGGGAGATGGGAAGGTCTCTCTGGCCTTTACGCTCACATTTAGGGCACCTGACCGCACCCTCACTGCCGATGAGGTCTCGGGATATCGCGAATCTGCCGTGGCCAAGGCGATCTCCGAGTGTGGGGCGGTCGTGCGCGCATAATTATGCATGTTCTTGCATAATTATTCATCTTCCCCTAGGCTTCAGGGATGAAAATCGGAGTCGTAGGGGCCAGCGGATATTCAGGTGGCGAGTTACTTCGCTTACTCCTGGGACACCCACATTTCGCACTTGAATATATTGCTGCCGGTTCTCAGGCTGGAGCATCTATAAATTCGGTTCATCCCCAACTGACTCCGCTCTCCAATCGCTGTTTCGAGGCCACTGAAGTTTCACGAATGAATGATTGCGAACTGATTTTCTTTGCCCTACCGCATGGTGAATCTGCTCGATTGATTGCAGAGATTGATTCCAACATCAAGGTGGTGGATCTCGGGGCTGATTTCAGATTGGAATCCTCGTCAGCCTGGGAGAAATATTACGGGGGAGCGCATGCCGGTTCATGGGTCTATGGACTTCCAGAAATTCCCGGCCAACGTCAGAAGATTGCCGGTGCACAGAGAGTGGCCAATCCTGGATGTTATGCGACCTCGATAGCCATTGCAGCAGCTCCTGCGGTATCCGCGCATCTGGTGGACAACGATGATCTTGTAGTAGTCGCCGCCTCTGGAACTACTGGCGCCGGAAGAAAAGCATCCACCTCGCTTCTAGCAAGTGAAATTATGGGATCACTTACCTCCTACAAATTCGGAGGAGTGCATCAACATACCCCCGAGATTGAACAAACATTGTCAGCACTTTCTGGTGATTCGGTCAAGATCTCCTTCACGCCGATTCTCGCTCCCATGCCTCGGGGAATTCTTGCAACAGTAACGAGCAGACTTACCAAAAATGTGAAGTCTCAGGACGTTTACGACCTTTACAGAGATTTCTACGCGCACGAACCATTTGTCTCTCTTCTCGAGCCAGGACAATTACCAAAGACTTCTTCTGTTGTCGGATCCAACTCGGTCCAACTCCAACTTGCCGTTGATGAACATACCAATCGACTCGTGATTTCCGCGGCTCTAGATAATTTGGGTAAGGGAGCGGCCTCGCAAGCTATCCAAAACGCAAATATTATGGTTGGTCTTGCAGAGGAGACCGGGTTGAGTGCGGCGGGCATCGGTTCATGATCGTTATTAAATACGGCGGGCATGTTTTAGATGACCCGAGCATCAATCAGAACATAATCTCTGAAATCGCTACTTACCATCGCGATGGCGGCAAAGTTGTGGTTGTTCATGGCGGTGGGCCATCCATTGAGGCAGAGTTAAAGTTTCATAATATTCCAACTTCGATGGTGGGCGGCTATCGCGTAACTACCCCTGAAGTGATGGAGGTTGTACAGCGCACGCTCTCTGGATCTGTATTGCGCGATCTCACTAATATTTTCATCGGACTTGGAGTGAACGCGGTTGGGCTTTCTACGGGTGATGGAAACACTCTTAGAGCTCACACATTTCAACCGATTATTGATGGAGCCTCGACTGATGTTGGATTAGTTGGCGAAGCACAGAGTGTTGATCCAACATTTTTAAATTTAATTCTGGAGAACGGTTACTTGCCCGTGATCTCTCCTGTCGCGGTATCAACAAGTGGTCAGGCGCTCAATATCAATGGGGATATTGCTGCTGGGGCGATTGCCGGAGCGTTAGGTGCTTCAGAAATTCTATTTATTACCGATGTTGCGGGGATCTACAAAAATTGGCCAGATCCAACCTCGTTAATTCATGAAATTTCGAGTGCAGATTTGCGGGGGATCTCTTCCTCTTTCGCAGATGGAATGGCACCAAAGGTTCACGCTGTGTTGAATGCGCTCTCGTCAGGTGCACAGAGAGCCCGCATCATCGATGGACGTAACCCTACAAATCTAAGTCAGGCCTTCAAAGGAATTGGTGGAACGGTGGTGTACGCATGAACACGCAAGAACGTTGGCATGCTTCGATGCAGAACAATTACGGGGTTCCTGCAATCACTTTATCGAAAGGTGAAGGAGTTACTGTCTGGGATGAAGATGGTAAGAAGTACCTAGACTTTCTTGGAGGAATTGCGACAAACATTCTGGGCCATGCGCATCCTGCAATCGTCAAAGCGGTCTCCAAGCAGATTGAAGAACTCTCGCATGTCAGCAATCTTTACGGCCACAAACCAGGAGTTGAACTAGCCGAGAAGTTGAAATCCTTTACGGGCGATCCAGCGGCTCGAGTCTTTTTCTGCAACTCAGGCGCTGAGGCAAATGAAGCTGCGATAAAAATTTCTCGCTTGACTGGAAGAGTTCAGATTATCGCCGCGCTCGGGGGCTTTCATGGAAGAACGGCTGGCGCGCTCTCGATCACCGGTCAGGAGGCAAAGCGCAAACCATTTGAACCACTTTTGCCAAAGGTGAAGTTCGTTCCTTACGGGAATATCAAAGCGATGAAGCGGGCGATCTCAAAACGAACCGCCATGGTTATCTTGGAACCTATCCAAGGCGAGAACGGCGTTGTCGTTCCACCCGAGGGCTATCTAGAAGAGGTACGAGAACTCTGCGATAAGAAGGGTGCGCTCTTCGCCATCGATGCAGTGCAGACCGGCATGGGTAGAACTGGTGAGTGGTTCGGCTATGAGTTCGAAGGTATTACTCCAGACATCATCACCTTAGCCAAGGGCCTTGGAGGTGGATTGCCGCTAGGAGCAATGATCACTCTCGGAAGGAAAGTCCCGGCTTTCAAACCTGGGGAGCATGGATCTACCTTCGGCGGAAATCCGATCTCCTGCGCCGCTGCAAATGCAGCTGTGGATTTCATCGTCAAAAAAGATTTGTTAGAGAAGGTTGCAATAAGCGGTGCATTTCTAAAAGCGCAACTCTCCAAGATTCCCGGTGTCACTTCAGTTCGGGGCCAAGGACTGCTTCTTGGAATTGTGCTGGAATCAAATGTGGCAAACGACGTTGCAATGAAGGCGCAACAAAATGGGCTACTTATTAATGCACCTGCAAAGAATGTAATTCGTATAGCTCCTGCGTTGATTGTAGATAAGAAAGAGCTCCGCGAGTTTGTCGAGATTTTTGACCGCACGTTGAACGAGGTTCTCAATGGTTAAATCGTTGACTCATCAATCTGAGAAGCGTAAGCAACTCGAAATAGCCCTGATCAAGGCCGGCAAGATTCACTCGCAGTCAGATCTCGTTCGCGAGTTGAAGGGAGAAGGACTCGATGTAACACAGGCGACCGCGAGTAGAGATCTACAAGAGCTCGGTGCGATGCGCACTAAAGGTAATGATGGAATTATGAAGTACGTCTTAGATAATTCTGCGCAGGCTACTAATAATTCTCATCTGATCCTCTCTGTAGCCTCAAGCGGAAATACTGTCGTGCTCCGAACTCCGCCAGCGGCGGCTCAATTCGTAGCTAGTACCTTGGATGCCGCCATTGTTGCCCAAGAACTTCCGCTTGCGATTGGCACTATTGCGGGCGATGACACCGTTTTAGTTATTGCCGCGACGGCGACCGGGGGAGATGAATTGGCTAAGAGTATTGAATCGATTTTTGGAAAGGTTAAATAATGGCGCTCTGGGGTGGAAGGTTCGCAAGCGGACCAAATGAATCTGTAACCAAACTTTCGCGGAGCGTGCATTTCGATTGGCGTTTAGCTCCATATGACATCCGAGTTAATATCGCTCATGTCGCCGGCTTGCATCGCGCTGGAGTACTAACCGCTCTTCAAGCTTCCGAGATCACTGCAGGACTTCAAGAGTTAGCACGCGAAATTGCTTCAGGCGAGTTCTTCTATAACGACAGCGACGAAGATGTTCATAGCGCCATCGAACGGGGCCTTGTAGCCAAAATAGGTGAACTTGGTGGGGCTTTTCGAGCTGGTCGGTCACGTAACGATTTAATCGTTACAGATTTCAAGTTGTACCTCATCGACCACCTTCTTGAGGTAGCTCACGAGACTATTGATCTTGCAATAGCGATAGATGTTGTGGCCCAGAAGTACATAGATGTAGTTGCGCCTGGTTTCACACACCTGCAACACGCGCAACCTATTCTCTTCTCGCACGAACTGACCAAACACTCGCATGCACTTCTTCGCGATGTAGATCGGATGAAGGATTGGCTCTCGCGAAACTCAGTCTCACCATTGGGTTCTGGTGCGCTAGCCGGTTCTGGACTGGTTCCTAATCCAGAAATAATCGCAGCCGACCTCGCCTTCCAGGGTGTTACTCGTAACAGTATTGATGCCGTCAGCGATCGAGATTTTGTCGCCGAAGCGCTCTTTATTTTCGCAATGCTAGGTGTGCATTTATCTCGTATCGGTGAAGAGTTCACTCTGTGGAATACCCAAGAATTTGGCTGGGTAACTTTGGATGATGCATTTTCGACTGGTTCTTCCATCATGCCTCAGAAGAAAAATCCAGATATCGCAGAACTTGCCCGCGGCAAAGCAGGTCGGTTTATTGGAAATCTGACCTCGTTGATGGTGGCGCTTAAGGGTCTGCCCTTCGCTTACAACCGCGATCTTCAAGAGGATAAAGAACCCACCTTTGATTCAATTGAGGAATTGCTCACACTATTGCCTGCACTTCGCGGAATGATCGAGACCGCGACCTTCCACGGCTCCAAAATCTCTAATGGTGTACTGAGCGGACATGCCTTAGCCACAGAGATTGCAGATTTTCTTGTTCGTGAGCAGGTGCCATTCGCCCAAGCCCACGAGATTTCAGGCCGCGCTGTCGCTCTGGCGGAGTCCAAGGGCATAGAAGTGCATGAATTATCCGATGCAGATTTACTACTGATAGATGCTCGGCTCAACGGTTCACTCAGAGATGCGTTGTCAGCCGGTGCTGCCATCGAATCACGTGGATCTATAAATGGGACATCCACGAAGAGCGTTGTCGCCCAATTAGGCCAACTTGAGGCGAAAATTCGGGGTTATTCCGCTTGGATTGCCAGCGAGCGCAAACGCTTTTCGGGCATGATGGGCGCATGACTTCAGAACTTTTAGCTGACTTGGAGTGGCGCGGACTCATCGCACAGACCACCGACCGCGAAGCGCTAATGAAGCAGTTGGATAAAGAACCGACTGCATTTTATATCGGTTTTGATCCGACGGCACCCTCACTTCATTTAGGAAATTTGGTTGTGCTCTTGGTTATGCGCCGCTTTCAAATGGCGGGGCATAAGCCACTTCCATTGGTAGGAGGCGCAACCGGACTTGTCGGCGATCCAAGCGGTCGAAACGAAGAACGTTCTCTTAACGACACGGAAGTTGTAGAGCAATGGGTAGGCCGAATCAAACTGCAACTCTCCAAGTTTTTAGAATTCGAAAACGGTGCAAATGCAGCCGTGATGACAAATAATTTGGATTGGACCAAACCAGTTTCTGCTTTGGAATTCTTGCGCGATATCGGAAAGCATTTCAGCGTTAATCAGATGCTCTCTAAAGATAGCGTTTCATCGCGGTTAGAGAGCGGTGGAATTAGTTACACCGAATTCTCATACCAAGTTCTTCAGGCATTTGATTTTCTGGAGTTGTATCGTCGCCACAATTGCAAAATTCAATTAGGCGGAAGTGATCAGTGGGGAAATATAGTTGCTGGACTTGATCTCATCAGAAAAGTGGAGGGCGATACCGCTCACTGTTTAACAATTCCACTTCTCATGAAGAGTGATGGAACAAAATTTGGAAAGACGGCAGGTGGAAGTGTCTGGCTCGATCCAGAGATGACATCTCCATATGCCTTCTATCAATTCTGGTTAAACAGTGATGATGCAGATGTGCCGCGCTATTTGAAAGTCTTTTCATTTAAATCTCATGAAGAGATCGACGAATTAATTGCTACTCATGAAGCTAATCCAGGAGCGCGTGAGGCTCATAGAGCGCTGGCTCGTGAGATGACCACCTTGGTACATGGGGCGGGGGAGTGCGAGGGCGCTGAGCGGGCTGCCAAGGCTCTATTCGGCCAAGCAGACCTTGCCGAGCTCGACGAGAAGACTCTTGCCTCGGCCCTCTCACAACTTCCTGGCACGACAATTCCAGCGGGAGCCGCAATTCCCACCTGGGTGGACCTTCTGACCGCCGCAGGGGTCGTGGATTCCAAGTCGGCCGCCCGACGGATCATCAAGGAAGGTGGCGCATATCTCAACAACGTAAAAGTCCCCTCAGAGGACTTTGCGCCGAGCCAAAGTGACCTCCTTTTTGGACGATTCTTGCTTCTCAGAAAGGGCAAGCGGGACTTAGCCGCGGTCGAAATCAAGTAACCCAATATCTTTGCCGGAAGGCGTCCGAGCCCTAAAACCCTTATAATTCAATGGTTTTAGGGCTTTTCTCTTCTCATGAATTTTGCAGATGGTGAGTGTGCGGAACGCCACAGGCGTCGCGATTTGACCCTAGCGCGGTCTACGGGTTATGGTTCCACCTCGCTCGCGGAACGGACTGAAAGAGGCCGTGCGACGACAAATCTGTGAAATAGCGTGTGTTTGGTGCTGGTCCATGTGAAATTGACCTTCTGTCCATACTGCATTAAGTTAAGCAGTCTGCCCTGCAAACGGTGAGAAATTACCGTGAGTGGAGCGCGCTCGTACCTTGAGAACTCAACAACGTGCAAAAATCAATGCCAATAAAAGGGCTTATATAGGCGTGCTCGCATGTCTGTAGTAAGTCCAAATTCCTTTGTATTTTCTCTTTTTGAGATCATTACAAAACAAAAACAATTGGTAAAACGAAATAGCTATAAACGCTAGTTTTGTTTTTTGCCAGATCACAACTTTCTATGGAGAGTTTGATCCTGGCTCAGGACGAACGCTGGCGGCGTGCTTAACACATGCAAGTCGAACGATGAAGCCCTTCGGGGTGGATTAGTGGCGAACGGGTGAGGAACACGTGAAGAATCTGCCCTCCACTTTGGGATAACTCCGGGAAACCGGGGCTAATACCGAATATTGAAACATAAGT